>Ga0209581_1000176_pt1 | contig 196971 bp, 159 predicted proteins | sample Coa_R2_FD_187160 | JGI IMG/M metagenome (GOLD analysis project Ga0209581, IMG submission 187160) | Surface soil microbial communities from Centralia Pennsylvania, which are recovering from an underground coalmine fire - Coalmine... | ecosystem: Environmental > Terrestrial > Soil > Unclassified...
GGCAAGGGACCTCAAACGCCGGCCCCTTGCCCCACACCCCCATCCCCGCTACGCAGTCAGCGTTGCGGGGCGAACAAAACGCGGAGAAAGTCTCATTATCCCTGGACTAAAAACGGGGGGCAGGTCAAAAAGATGCCGCATCCAGACACTGCTGCGCTCTTCTCACGTATCAAATCCTTGTACTTCATAAATCTCCCTGAAGCGCTGCGTCGTGTCGAGCCATCGCTCGTCACGGACATGATGCTTGAGCAATCATGGACACAAGAACCACGTGGTCTAACTGAGATTCTCGAAGCTGAAGATTTATTGTTCCACCAGGTTTGGTACAACCGACATTGGGGCTTGAGAATCGGGGTCCAGGAGGGCAGGATCAAGGTCGTGGAAAAGGAAACTTATCCTCGGCGGCCTGGTACGCCCGAAACTGTTCAGCGCGACGTTTGGAAAATGGCTTTGAAAGCCGCTGGCAGAGTTGAGCGTCGTTACGGCAAGAAGAATCTCGGGCCATGGGACGATTTCGAGTGGGGGATGATCAACGGGAAGCTGTCTGCGCTTCGCTGGGTTTTGGGAGATGAGTGGGACATGCTGGATACCTAAAGCGATGTACCGCACTGCTTTCAGGGCGAGAGTCGTCTGCTCTATTCAGTATCATGGGAGCAGTTGGCGGGTGATGCTCTTGCTGATTTCCCATAGCAGAGCTGCATCACTCTTATTCAAAGAGATTCCGTGCGTCAACTCTTTGTGTGGGTGAATGTAGTTTCGATAGTCACGAAGTACGACGCCAATGTCCTTTGCAGTTACTGAAATCCATTTCAGTTCGTGGGCCACATCGATGTAGTGCTGGAGGGTCCACTCCTTTAGCGCGAGGGTCTTGCTCTGTTTATCCTTCGGTGCCGCAGCAGCCGTGAAAATGGGTGCTTTGTTGGTCTCTCGATTTACGCGCGCTAGAAGCAAACCCTCTAACAAGCCGCCCATCATGACGGTCGCAGCAAGGGGAGCATTGGCAGCTATACACGCAGTACATTCTAACCAGCGGCGTTTCAGGATCTCCTGCATCTGTGGATCAGTAATCAGCTTCGAGAAATCAGGAGGCGCGTCTGTGGTTGAGGTGATCGCAGTCGGCGCCGCACTGAGCCTTATGAGATTGCCCGAACGCAGTTTGACTAGCGTATCGCCGATTTGCTTGAGAAGTGAAACGTACTTCGACCGAAGAACCGCCCGATGACTGGATTCCATCACCTGCTGGTAAAGGGCATCGAGGTCGGCTAGTTCATCAGCGGAGAACACTGCCAGTAGTTTCTTGCGGTGGTTGTTGACCCAGGCCAACGAAGTTGCCCTAATGATGTCGCGCTCAGCACCCTGGACCTGTTTTGAATGTTTCTTGCGGGTCCGCTCTCGGAGGACTTGTGCTTCGCGGATCGCAGCATAGACGGCTTCGTCGATTTCGTTCATAGGCCGTCACTTAGTACCTGGTATTTTCTTAGCTGCTTTCTTTGCTTTCCTCTCGGCTTTCCGTGGCCTGGTAGTCTGCGCATTACCATCACCAGGCAGCGTCATAGCGACCAGATTCTCTCCGACGGCATTAATGGCAAAGGCACCTCTTCGGGGGCTATCTAACAGGCCCAACATTCGCGCATTTTGCAGGGTCTGCAATGGATTCCGAAGCCGTTCTCGATTTGCGAGTCTACACGCCTCACCCAAGTCATCCGCTACGATTTCAGCTTTGCGTTCCACCTGAGGGGCTTCGAAACGATAGAAGTAGGCGACCGTGGCTGCGAACTGAACATCGCTCTTAGGTCTTTTTTCGGCAACAAACGTCCTTAGGTCGCGAGTGCCCGCTGGCGGTGTCATCATAGGAGTGGCAGGCGTCACAATCGCTGGCTGTTGCTGCGTTAGGGGAGTTCCTGCTGGTGTGGGTGACGCCGAAGGAGGCAGCTTTACCTTTTCGCGTGCCCATCGGATGATTCGTTCTTGCTCGTCAGGATCAAAACCATCGAGGGCGGCCACTACTGCTCGCACAGCTTCAAGATCATCCTTTTGTGCCATCAATCGTCTCCCACCACGATGCGTTATGGCCCTACATCAGTGCTTCGAACTGTTCCTGGCTCAGATGCCGTTGTTTCTTCAGACCATCGTCGTCAATGAATGGTTCATGGGTTGGGCTGGTGCGCTCAGACATCAGCTTTTCGTAAACACGAACCAGAGCGGCATCTCGCTGTTTCAGAACGTCCATTGCCTTGTTGATGTAGTAGTCGTGAGATTGAGTGCATCCCAACTGTTGAAACGCACGGACATCAACGTTGCAAGCCATCATGTCGTACGCACCTAGCTTCAAAATCTCCGCGGCCACACCAGCGAACATCTCTGTACCCACAGCATCCTTGTCAATGCCATCTGTGGGTATCCAACTCGATGGGTTAGGCTCTTCGTGTTCTCCACGAACCCAGGAGTAGCCAATAGCAATCACAGTCATACCTAGATGATGCGCTACTATGGCATGGCCTGCTTCATGCCAGCATTCCCTATCAGGTTCGTCCTCGAACAGAACTACGCCATTGAAGGGCATCCGCTCTCCTATTAGCGTTGACAATCAGAGGTAACACGCCTAGTTTATCAGGCGAGTAGATTGCTTGAACTAAGCTGTTTGTATCGAGTAAGGAGAGATCCGAAGAGGCGAACGGCTTTCCAAGCGTGCGCCTTCAGCCACTCGGCCATCTCTCCGGCGACATTGCTCCCCGGGAAGCAGACTCCGGATGCCGGCGCGGTCACGATGCCGGCGCGTCCCAGGCGGAGTTCCCTCTCGATTTTATGGTCGAGGCCCCAGAACCGCAACCTTGCCAGCAGCACGTCGCATTGGCTCTTCGCGTTTCGCGTTTGGCCGCGCGCATTCCGTCCTCAGGTGTTGGTACAGCCGCTCCGCCAACCCCCTCCACGGTTGCGATCAGCGTGCAGGCCGGGTTCCGCACACGAGCAGACGCTTAGCATTCGCAGGAGAAGCTCCTCTCCAACCGCTCGTGACGGAAGGCTGAGTGCCGGGCGCGGAACGCCAGGAATTCCGGACAGACTCGTCGGTCCATGTTGCGCTTGGACGGGACCGGTAGTGGCAGTTGAGGTGGGCCGCGTTTGGGGCTGAGTGCGGACTGGCAAGCCGCCCGGGCCGAGAGGACTTCAGGAGAGTTTTTCGCCCGATCCCAGGCCCGCTGCGGCCGCGCTGGCAGCCGCTGCGCCGTTGCTGTGCCCGTTGGCCGGGGACTCGGCGGCTGCGCTTTTCTTCTCGCCCTCGACCACGCGGTGATTCAGGCAATAGAGCGCCAGTTCCAGCCGGTCGGCCACGCCCAGTTTGTCGTAGACCTTGCGCAGATAATTCTTCACCACCTGCTCGGTGGTCCCCACGCGCAGGGCGATTTCCTTGTTCTTCATGCCCTGGGTCACGCAGGAAACAATCAGCGATTCTTTCGGCGTCAGCTGCACTTTCGGACGGCTGCCGGCCGGGCGCGATGACTGGTTGCGATACGCGCTCAACACCCAGTTCACCGCCTGGCGATCGAGCCAGGGTTCGCCTTGCGACACCTTGCGCAGGCACTCCACCAGCGTCTCCGGTTCGACCTCGCGCGACACGATGCCATGGGCGCCGCGGCGGAACAGTTCCAGCGTGAGCTCTTCGCTCGGCTCGTGCGTCACCACGACCAGTTTCATCTGCGGGGTCTGGCGCAAAAGGTCGGAAACCGCTTCCAAAGGATTCGGGGTCAGCGCGGCCTCGAAAAGCAGGATGTCGGCCGAGAATTTCTTGGCCGCCGCCAGCGTCTGGGCCAGCGTTTCCGCCTGGCCCACCACGCGAATGTCATCTTCCAGCGCAAAAATCTTGCGCAAGCCGGCGCGAAAAATGGCCTGCGTGTCGGCCACAATCACGCGGATAAACTGGCCGTTGCCGTTTCCCTCGTGGGGCTGCTCCAGGTTGTCTGCCAGGCTGACCGGAATGCTCGCCATCGGTTCCCTTACGGCGCCCTACCTGCGCTCAAATCGATACTCATCGATGACCACGCCCACTCCGCGCCGGCCACCGTCCTGAAAACTGCGTACCACTCGCCCCTTGCAGTCCACGCGGACGTCGTCTTCCGCGCCCACAACATCGGCGGGAAGCGAGATCGTGAAGTCCACCATCGAGCCCACGGGCATCTCCGCGTCAACCTCGAACAACACGCCATTGGCGGAGACGTTCTGCGATTCGGCCGCTCGCACCCCCGCCTCCGACTTCACGGCAATGGGCAGCTTCACCGGAAAGCGCGCCGCACCCTGCACGTCCGTGTAGTGCTTGCGACCCGGGTTGTTCGCACTCTTCACGTCCTTGCTGGTATCCGTGGACACGGTGTGGACCGCCTCTTTCCAGGCTGCCGGGTACAAACTCGCCCCAAGCGACCAGAGATAGACATTTCGAAGGCAGCTTACACCCCGGAATCAGCCGGTGAAAGTTACCGAAGTCATGGAACTTCCTGCGGGTAAGCTGTTGGAGAGGAAGGGATTACTGGGCTTTCAGAGGATTCTCCAAAGCCTTCGGCAGAGGTTTCGCGCCCTCCGGCCGGCACCAGGCTCCCGCACTTGGCAACTGTCGCCGCCGAGGCACGGTCCGATCCCGCGCGATTGGGGCGAACGGCTCGATGACCGAGGCCTGCATCTGGCATTTCGTTCCCTTGGTGAAGTGCAACTCCTGCACCTTCCTGGCGGGCGCAGCTACTGTGGCTTCACCGCAAACACGAGGAAGTAATTCATGTCATCTTTCACGAAATCGTACTTTGCCACCAGTTCGTACCCGGCCGCCTCCGCTTCGTGAATCACCACTTCGCGCGGCACGCCGTGGTCTTCGCCGTTTCCGTTGCGATCGATAATCCCGACCTTGGCTCCCGGCCGCAGCGCGGCCCGCAGGTTGCGCAGCAACGCGATCGGCTTCGCCACTTCGTGATACGTCTTCAGCAGCAGCACCGCATCTACGTCGCCGGCAGGAAGCAGAGGGTTGTCTTCCCGCCCCAGGATCGTCTTGACATTGCGCAGGCCCTCTTTCCGGGTGCGATCTTCGATGTAGCGGATGGCCTCGGGATTGATCTCCACCGCATAGACCCTCCCCGACTCCCCCACCCGCCGTGCCGCGCGCACCGTGAACCATCCCGAACCCGCGCCGATATCGGCCACGTTCTTCCCCGCGCCGACCCCGAGAATGTCCATCACGCGGTCAATCTGCAATCGCTGATCGCGGCCCGGAGATTCGAAGATCGACAGGTCGCCGGTGTAGGGCGGGCTGGTCTTGCGCGTCCCGGTGGCCTGCGACCCGGCAACAGGAGCAGGTAGCCCCGGGAAACACAAGACCAGGATCAGCAGCCAAGCTCGAAATCGTCGGCCCACTTCTTGCCTTCCTCCGAAAGCCTGTTCTCAGAATAGACGCCATCGGCCGCGCTTCGTGAGGCAGCCGCCGGCTAAGTGAGGATAGGAAAGCAGCGGCTCTTCGGCCGCCTGCTCTCTGCCCGGGAAAATGTCCGGGGGCTCCGGCCCCTCGGAGAATGCGCCGGACCCGTAAACCGCGGTTCGGTCGCGCACGGCCATCGCGCGGGCAAGCCAGCTGCTGAGCGCCACATGGCACGTGCAGCGCGCCCGCATCTCACCCGCACCTGTGACCTCTGGCACTGCTTCCCTGCCTGCCGTAGGCCTCCAATAGGGTGCAGGAATGTCCGCACCCGACTGCTGGTTCCAAGGAGCAACCCGATGAGCACCACCGTCCTCGACAAGAAGGCCGATCTGGCTGGCCCTGGCATTGGCGACTACCACGAACTCGAACGCATTCTGCCCGTCGATTACCACGCGCTGCTCACCCCGAAGGAGACGCAGCAGGCGATTTTCCGCATCAAGCGCTACATCGAAGACAACCTCTGCCGGGAACTCGGCCTGTTCATGGTCGAGGTCCCCCTGATCGTCGATGTCGAGAGCGGCGTCAACGACATGCTCGACCGCGACGGCTCGCGCACGCCCATCCAGTTCCACATCTCCAACGACCGCGACCTGCATCCTTTAGATGCGCAGGTCGTACAGGCGGCCACCAAGTGGAAACGGGTTGCCCTCAAGCAGTTCGACTGCCAGGTGGGCGAAGGCATCTGCACCGACATGCGCGCCGTGCGCAAGGACTATTTCCTCGACCACGACCACAGCGCTTACGTCGACCAGTGGGACTGGGAGCGCGTGATCACGCCCCAGCAGCGCAACCTCGAGTTCCTGAAGATGATTGTCCGCAAGATCTGGAAGGTGATCGTCGGCGCCGAGGAGTTTGCGCTCGAAATGTTCCCCCAGCTCAAGGATCCCCGCTACCCGGCCCTGCCCAAAGACCTGATCTTCCTGCATGCCGAAGAGATCCTCGAAATGTATCCCGATCTGCCGCGCAAGCAGCGCGAGACGCAGGTCCTGCAGAAGTATCCCGCGATCTTCATCATTGGCATCGGCTGGCCGCTCAAGGATGGCTATCCCCACGAAATGCGTGCCGCCGATTACGACGATTGGATCACCGACACCAGCCAGGAAACCGAGAAAGACACGCACGGTCTGAACGGCGACATCCTGGTCTGGAACCCGGTCACGCGTCGGCGTCATGAGCTGAGCTCGATGGGCATCCGCGTCACCAAGGACACGCTGCGCCAGCAGCTGGAAATGAGCAAACAGACGGACTTCCTGCGCCTGCCCTATCACAGAGCGATTCTCGAGGACCGCATCCCGCTTTCGATCGGCGGGGGCATCGGCCAGTCGCGCACGCTCATGCTCCTGCTCCGCAAGGCGCACCTGGGAGAAGTCAGCGTCACCGTGTGGCCCAAGATCCTCAAGGAAATCTGCGCGAAGAAGAACATCTTCGTGATCGAGTAGTCAGGCAGCCTTGCTGAAAAGCAAAGAGGCGGCTTGGGCCGCCTCTTCCTCTGTGAGTTCGCACTCAGCACTCAACGCCCGGAGTTCAGCCAAGCGAAGCTGCCGCGCCTCTCCGAAGGCCCGCGGCAAAGGGTCGGCGGGCGGAATGCCGGCTGCCGAGCTCTCCAAACCAGGGCGATCGCGGGCATCACCTCGGGGACCTCTGAGATTGTTGGGGTGCCTGGTGGGATTCGAACCCACGTCATCCGGAGCCACAGTCCGGCGTTCCACCGCTGAACTACAGGCACCACACCGAGGGATAGCGGAGTGTTTCATTATAGCAATTGCGGGCGGAGGCTGACCAAGTCTGGGATGCGAGGTGGGAAGCGAGGATTGCTGGGAGTTCAGCGGACGTCGAAATGAGACTCTATCCCCGCCCCACGCCCATGTACTGGAACCCCATGGAACGTAACTTGGCGGAGTCCAGCAGGTTCTTGGTGTCGATGATGATGGGGCGCTTCAGCAGGTGTTTGATCTTGGCGAAATCCAGGGTGCGAAATTCCGGCCAGCCGGTGCCGACCACCAGCGCATCCACGCCTTCGGCCACCGCGTACGGCGTCTCGCAATAGAGCACTGTGCCATTGAGCAGCAGCTTGGCTTCCGCCAGGGCGGCCGGATCATAAGCCCGCAGCTTGGCTCCTTTTGCCAGCAGCGTCTGCGCCAGCTTTACCGAGGACGATCCGGCAACGGAGTTGGTGTTTGGCTTGAAGGCCAGTCCCAGGATCCCGACTTCCTTGTTCTGCACCGAATTCATCACGCCCGCAATCTTCGCCACCAGCCGCTCGGCCAGCGCGGCATTGACGTCGCGGGCGGCGCTGAGAATCTTTAACTCGACATTTTTCGCGCGGGCGAGGTTGGCCAACGAATCCATGTCGGATTCGGCAAAGCTGCCGCCCATGCCGGCGCCCGGCTGCAGGCAGCGCGGCGCGATTTTCTTGTCCAGCCCCAGCGCCAGCGACAGGCTCACCGCATCCGCGTTCACGCGCTCGCACAGCGTGGCCAGTTCGTTGATGAAAGATATCTTGGTCGCCACGAACGCGGTGGCTGCCTCGCGCACCAGTTCGGCGGTCTCATGGTTCGTCACCACCACCGGCACTCCCCGCATCACCAGGGAGTGGAAGATCTGCTTCAGCGCCGCCACCGCCTCAGGAGAGTGCGTGCCCAGGATGATGCGGTCGGGCCAGTTGAAGTCTTCGACCGCGCAGCCGTCGGTGAAAAACATGGGCTGGGAAACGATCGTCCCTTTCAGCTTGGCCGCCTTCAAGGCCTGCTCCAGCTTGGATGCGGTGCCCACCGGCACCGGCGTCACCACGCAGAAGGTAATCGCCTGCAAAGAATGGCGGGCAATCCGCAGCACCACTTCCTCCAGCCGCTCGCCGGAGTCCTCCGCCAAAAAGACGACCTGGGCTTTCTTGGAAAACGCTTCCACGTCGGTGGAGTACGACAGCCGCCCGCAGCGCACATTGCGCCGCACGATTTCCTTCAGGTTCTTTTCGAAGAAGCAGATGTTGCCCTGCGCCATCTCGACCATGCGGGTGCTGTCGGTATCGCAGCAGCTCACCGGCGTGCCAAAGTCCGCCAGGCAGGCAGAAATGACCGTGCCCAGATACCCTGATCCGTAGACTCCGACGTGCATGCAGAACCTCTCCGCTGGGAGGGCAACTCCGTCGCCTGGGGAGTGGCGAATACACCTTGCCTCGGCTTCTTTATGTAACCTCCGAAAGCGCTTGCGGGCAATGCACGTATGGGCAGGGAGGGAGGATGGCCCGGACATGTCCTTTCGGCCAATGCTGGCGCGCGTTTCCAGGCACGCCTGTCCCTTCGCGCTTCCACCTCGTTTGTTTCGCAGGGCATTACTTCTTGGGAATGGCCGGGGCGTGCCCCAGCGCAACCGAGGCCAAGTCGGACCAGTGGTTGGGCTCCACTTCGCGCACGAAGGTCAGCTGGCTCAGCAAAATATGGCGGCTGCCGTGGTAATGCATCCAGCGTCGGCGCGCCATCTCGAACGCCTTCCAGGCCTGCTCCTCGGTGCTCATCTTGGCGATGGTCAGGTGGGGAATGTAGGGCAGCTCCTCGGTGCAACAGGCGCCGTCCCGATTGAGCAGGTCGTGCAGTTGCTGCATGCGGACGGCCGCATGGGCTACCCGGATAAACACCGTTGGCGTTACCGGAATGAAGGTCTCCACCTCGCCCAGCGCGACTTGGAAGGGCTCCGCGTCGCGGCAGGCCTGCGACAGCGTCTCGATGACGCCCTCTTCGCTGCCTCGCAACAGGCGCGGGGGCAGGATGGTGAGGTGGGCAGCGAGATGGGGCAGTTCCGGATGGAGTTCCCGACGCAGTTTCTCGACGAACTTCCCCACCGGGTCCCTGACGTAGGCCACCAGGGCATAACGCGAACCAGACATTTCGGAGAGTCATTATAGCGCGGCGGACCGTGGCGCTTCCGTGCGGACCGCCGGCCGGCCGGGTGTTTCGCCCGCCCGCCCCTGATCCGTTACCATGAGCGGGGCGGAACCCGGGTTGGGAGTTTGCCGGGCCCGCCTTTTCACCCCAACCCCGGGGCGCTCATTCCCTCGAAGGGAGACCCGCAAAAACGAATCATGCCCAAGAAATGGTCGACCAAGCTGATCCACTCTGACGCGAAAATTCCTCAGGGGTTCCGCTCGCTGGCCACCCCGGTCTTCCGTGGTTCCACCGTGCTGTTCCCCAACGCGGCCGCCGTCTGCGATGAGTGGGACCAGTACGAATGCGGCTACACCTACGGTTTGTACGGGACCCCGACCGTGCTGGAATTGGCGGCGCGCATCTGTGAACTTGAGCACGGCTACCGCACCCTGCTGACGCCCGGAGGACAGTGTGCGATTTCGTTGATCAACTTCGCCCTACTCAAGGCCGGCGACCATATCCTGGTCCCCCACAGCATCTACGCACCCAATCGCCTGTTCGCCAACCGGATGCTGCGGCGCTTTGGGGTAGAGGTCACCTTGTATGATCCCAACCTGGGCGCGCGCATCGCGGACCTGCTCCAGCCCAATACCCGCCTGGTTTGGACCGAAAGCCCGGGGTCGGTCACCATGGAAGTCCAGGACATCCCGGCCATCTGCGACGCAGCCCACCGCGCCGGCGCCCTGGTCGTACTCGACAATACCTGGTCGGCGGGAGTCTTTTTCGACGCCTTCGCGCACGGCGTCGACCTCACGATGCAGGCCCTCACCAAGTACGCGGGCGGGCACAGCGACCTGCTGCTGGGATCCATCACCGCCCGCGATGCGCAAATGTTCCAGCGCCTCGGGTCCGCGCAGCAGCTCATCGGGACCGCTGTGTCGCCCGACGACGCCAGCCTGGCGATCCGCGGCCTCAAGACCATGGCGGTCCGCCTGCGCGCCATCGAAGCCGCCGCTCTGGATCTCGCACGGTGGCTGGCCAGGCGCCCGGAGGTCGAGCTTGTGCTGCACCCCGCGCTCCCTTCGTGTCCGGGACACGAATTCTGGAAGCGCGACTTTATCGGCTCTTCTGGCGTGTTCTCGATTGTCTTTCGCCGAGGGACCGCCAAAGAGAAGGTGCTCGGGTTCGTGGATGCCCTGGAGTTGTTCGAGATCGGGTACAGCTGGGCGGGAGTTACCAGCCTGGCGGTGGCCTATGATTTCCGGGGCAACCAGGACCGCCCCGACTACGGACACCGGATCGTGCGCTTGAACATCGGCCTGGAGGACGTCGAGGACCTTCGCGACGACCTCGCCCGCGCGCTGAACGGCATGAACGTTTAGCTGTGTCGGTCAGAACTCAAGTTGGGCACCAGGATTTTGGCGGACGTGGCCGGGACCGAACTTGAGGCGTCTCGCAGGCGTGAGTGCCAGCGAGAGCCTGCTGCCGAAATCCCGAGCGCAACGAGGGACCGCTATGTGGTTTAGTTTTCCATGAGCACTGGTGGACCTGGTCGGGATCGAACCGACGACCTCTTCCATGCCATGGAAGCGCGCTCCCAGCTGCGCCACAGGCCCACTGCCACGAACCACATCAGGCGAGAAAATTCCTTACAACCGTTTTATTGTCCCGCAGCTCTCGGCGATAGTCAAACCTCCGGGGCCGGCCGATTTTGAGAAATCGCGGGAAGTTCAGTATGCTGACCGTGGCGCATTCCAACCATGAACCTGCAAACCCTTCTTTCCCGTCTCGCTCTCATCCTTTTTGGTTGCATACCGCTGGCGGCGCAAACCGCGGGGGCGCCCGCGGCCGTCCCCTACACTTCGGTAAGCGAGCTCAACGCCATTCTGGGACCGCTGCAGTCGGCCTCGCAGGCTACACAGGCAGACCTAGGCAAACTGCGCATCGAAAAGTGGAAGGTGGATTCCGGATACAAGAAGCAGGTGCTGGCCAACGTGGACTCGCTCAAGAGGAACCTGCAGGGCGCCCTGCCGGAAATCATCACGCAGGTCCAGGGCGCTCCTGAAGACATGAGCGCGACCTTCAAGCTCTATCGCAATCTCGACGCGCTTTACGACGTGCTCGGCAGTGTTACCGAAACCGCGGGGGCCTTCGGATCGAAGGACGAATTCCAATCGCTGTCGAATGACCTGAACGCACTGGAGCGCGCACGCCATGAACTGGGAGAGCGGCTGCAGAACCTGACCTCTTCGAAAGAAGCGGAACTGGCGCAGCTGCGCAACCAGGTGCGCACTCTGCAAGCGACAACTCCTCCGGCTCCGCCCAAAAGGATCGTGGTCGACGACAATGAGCCGGCCAAACCAGCGAAGAAGAAGGTGCCCCGGCCGCCGAAGCCAGCCACGCCGGCAGCGCAAGCCACCCCGGCCCCCGCGCCGCAAAAGGCTCCCCAGTAGAGAAAGCACCCGCGGGGCGGCCGGCCAACTTGCGAAATGTTCCACGAGGAACATTTTGTGAATCTATACATTCTCATTATTATCTTTAAGATATTGCAGCGCGAAACCTGCTGCGAATATTCAGTAACTTAGGGGTCCCCTCCACAAGGTCCCGGCGCGCTACCGACGCATTGGCAGCGGCCTCCACACGCCCTCGGCGACCTTCAGGATTCCGGTGTCGGTTCCCGGGACGGTGTGCTGAGCAACCTGCCTTGCGGGCGGCGAGACAAAGACGCGGGGCCGGTGTTGGGAACTTCGCGGCCCGATCCGGGGTCTATGCAAGCAGGTGGCGAATCTGCGTTCGGACTCAAGACCGAGGTCAAGCGCGCCGGTTTTCTGTTTCGGGGCGCGGCGAAGATCCTATAATAATTAGGAGTGCGCCGTGAAAGTCATGGCGGGAGTAGCGACCTTGGGTGATTTGGCAAGCGCAATCGGGGCGCGCGATCTGGAAGCGGCGATTGTCGCCGAGCTAAAGGCGGGATCCGAGGACGCGTATGCCTGGCTGATCGGCGAATTCCACCAGCCGATTTACTCGCTGGTTTATCGCATTCTCACCGATCCTGCCGATGCCGCCGATACGACCCAGGAAGTGTTCCTGAAGGTGTTTCGTGGGATGCGGCACTTCAACGGTGAATCGAGCCTGAAGACGTGGATCTACCGCATTGCGCTGCACGAGGCGTCGAACCGGCGGCGGTGGTGGTTCCGGCACAAGGCACGCGAGACTTCCATGGAACTGGAAACCAGCAACGCGCAGGGCAGCGGGTTGACGCCGAGCGAGACCCTGGTGGATGCGGGGGAATCGCCGTTCGAGAATGCGTGCCATGAAGAAGTGCGCGCGCGGGTGGAAGCGGAACTGAGGCAAGTGCCGGAACCGTATCGCAGCACGGTGATTCTGCGCGACCTGGAAGACATGTCGTACGAAGAAATCGCGGAGGTGCTGGAGGTTTCCCTCGGCACGGTGAAATCGCGGCTGACCCGGGGGCGGGAGGCGCTGCGCCGCCGCCTGAGCGGATATGTGCAGGAGGTGGGCGACGAACTGGGCCTGCAAAGGCCGGTGGAGAAAGCGGCGGGCGAAGCCGGCTGCGTTTGCGGGCTGGCAAGTGCCGGGGAAGGACTCGAGGTGACGTCATGAAGTGCGCCGAGGCCAGACACAAGTTCTCGCCGTACCTTGACGGAGCGGTTTCGGGCGCCGAGATGCACGCCTTGCGGCAGCACTTGAACGGATGCCCGGATTGCCATCAGAAGTACGCGCAGCTGCGGCGGACGCAGGAACTGATGGTGCAGATTGGGCGGCGCAAAGCGCCGGCGGACCTGGCCCTGCGGCTGCGGGTGGCGATTTCGCGCGAGGCGGCCGCGGCCAAGCGCCCGGCATTGCAGGGACTCGTGGTGCGGCTGGAGAATGCGCTGCACGCGTTCATGGTCCCGGCCACGGCAGGCACGATCGCGGCCATCGCCATCTTCGGCTTCGTCATGGGACTCACGCTGCCCACGCTGCAGGCCGGCAACACGAACGATGTTCCGCTCATGCTGTACACGGGCCCGGAACTGGAAGAGTCGTCGTTTGCGACCACACTGAGCTCGGTGAGTGATGACTCGCTGGTGATCGAGGCCTTTGTCGACGCCAACGGCAGGATTCAGGACTACCGCATCATCTCGGACTCGGAAAGTTCGCAGAAGCTGCTGCCCGAGGTGAAGCGGATGCTGATCTTCACGACCTTCCGCCCAGCGATGTCGATGGGACGCCCCACTGCGGGGCGCGCAGTCCTGTCGTTCTCCAAGATCAACGTGCGGGGATAAATCAAAACGCCAGCCAGGGGGTTGCGGGCGGGGCCGGAGCGCAGGCGCGGCCCGAAAGGGGGGCCAACGGAGCGAGTTTGACCCTCCCCGCGGAAGCTCTTAAACTAGCGAAGGCATCCCACGCGCACGGCCCGGCTGGAGGACTTTCCTGCGTTCGCATTTCTGGCACTCGCTACTGGCGCTCAATCTGGCGATCCTCTCGGCGTATTCGGTCGCGCAAACCACGCCCAAGGTCACGCTCGACACCAGCGAAACGCTGTTTACGATCCTGGCGTCGATGAATGCGTGCGGATACGACGACGGACTGAACGTGTCAGACCCGGTGCGCAAGCAGATACGGTCGGAGGTGCTGCGCGCCAGCCGGGACTCCGACACGGCGCTGTCGGCGGTGGGGCAGCTGTGCCAGTACTACCGGGACCACGCCCGGCCCGACCCTTCGCGCAACCTGGCGCAGTTCATCTCGCTGGCGCTGTACCTGGGGGAGCCGCCGAACCTGCTGCCTAAGGTGAAGGAGGCGGAACTGCCGCCCGATGCGCAGAACGTGGTCGGCTTCGGGACGCTGGCGGCAGGCTTCTACGAGGAAGCAGGACTGCATTCCATCTGGCAGAAGCACCGGGACGCGTACCAACGACTGACCGATCGCTATCACGAGCCTCTTTCCCGGACGCTGTTCGAGGCGGAAGTCTATCTGAAGCTGCCCTCGGCGGCCTATCTGGGCCGGGGCTTCACGGTGCTGCTCGACCCCCAGGGGTCGCCCGAGCAGGTGAATGCGCGCAACTACGGCAATGATTATTTCGTGGTGATCTCTCCGGCCGGATCGGAGTTGAAAATGGACCAGATCCGGCACACGTACCTGCATTACCTGCTGGATCCGTTGGCGCTGAAGTATCCGGCGACGATCAAGCGCCTGGATCCGCTGCTGGAAGCGGTGAAGCGGTCGCCGATGGAAGAGGCGTTCAAGGTCGACACCTCGCTGCTGGTGACCGAATGCCTGGTGCGGGCGATCGAGATACGGATGCAGGGTTCGAGCAAGACTCCCGAAGCGCTGCGCGCCGACGCGGTGGAAAAGTCTGTGGCGCAGGGGTACATCCTGACACGATACTTCTACGATTCGCTGGCGCAGTTTGAGAAGGACCCGGAAGGAATCAAGAATGCGTACATGGATCTGCTGAACGGGATAGACGTCAAGAAAGAGGAGAAGCGGGCGGCGGAGACCGAGTTCGCTAGCGAGGCCTCTCCGGAAGTGTTAAGCTTCGCGCGTCCCAAGAGCCAGCACCTGCTGGGCGTGGCGGAACGGCGGCTGGCCGCCGGAGACCTGAAGACCGCCCAGCAGCTGGCGGAACAAGCGCTGCAGGAGGGCCACGAGGACGCGGGGCGGGCGCTGTTTATCCTGGCGCAGGTGGCGACGGCGAACCGGGACATGGCGGGGGCGGCGGGCTATTTCGCGCGCGCGCTGAAAGCGACGCAGGAACCGAAGGTGGCGGCCTGGTCACACATTTATCTGGGACGAATCTTCGATCTGCAGGAGCGCCGGGAGAACGCGCTGGACGAGTATCATGCGGCGCTGAGCGCGGGCGGCAGCATGCCGGAGGTGAAGGCGGCCGCGGAACGCGGCCTGCAACAGCCCTACGAGCCGCCGGCCCCCCAGAAATGAGGGATTGCGATCGCGTATTTCGATTCTCGAGGTGAGAATCGCAAGCCAAGGAGAGAGCATGAAGCGAGCAGCGATGATCGTGCTGATGCTGGGCTGCGCGACCTGGGTGGGTGCGCAAAGCAACAGCAAACCGAGCACACCCAGTCAGTCGTCGGCTCCCGCCGGAGGGCAGGCGACCCCGCAGGGCAAGCGGCCGCCGCAGGCCAAGACCCAGCCGGAATACGACGCCTACAAGAATGCAGTGGCGTTGACCGACGCGGCCGCGGCCCAGAAAGCCGCCGACGACTTCGCCGCCAAGTTCCCGGACAGCGAGCTGCGGGTCATGCTCTACAAGTCCGCCATGCGGTTGTACCAGCGGGCGGGCGATTCCGACAAGATCATGGAAACCGGCCGCAAGGGGCTAGCGCTGGATGCCGACGATCCGGAACTGCTGGTGACGGTGGCCAACGAACTGGCCGAGAAGACGCACGATACCGATCTCGACAAGGACCAGCGGCTGGAGGAAGCCATGAAGATGGCGCAGAAGGCGACCGAGACGGTGGATACCGACGTATCGATCCCGCCGGGAACGCCGCAGGAGCAGGTGGACGCATATAAAGGACAACTGCGCTCGTTCGCCTACTCCATCATGGGCACGATTGAATTCAAGAAAGAGAATTTTGCGGGCGCCGAAACCGACCTGCGCAAGTCGATTGACGCCTATCCCTCGCAGCCGGACCCGGTGGTGGTGCTGCGGCTGGCGATCTCGCTGGACCGGCAAGGCAAGTATCCGGAGGCGTTGAAGGAAGCCAACCACGCGGTCGACCTGACGCAGGAAGGGAGCAATGCGGGCAAGCTGGCGCGGCAGGAGCGGGACCGGCTGAGCCTGTTGGTGGGCGGGCCCGCGGCGGCGAAGCCGGCTCCGGCTCCACCACAACCGAAGAACTGAGGGTCACTTGCGGGAAAGGCCCCGGCTTCCCGCCTACGCTCGCACGGCATGAAAGCGAAAGAAATTTCCGCGCTGGAAGAACTCCTGGGCCACCGCTTTCAGCGCCGGGAACTGCTCGACCAGGCGTTGACGCACAGCTCGCAGGCACGCGAGCAGGAAGCGCTGCAGCCCGATAAAGCGGGAGCGCGCCCGGCCGACAACGAGCAACTGGAATTCCTGGGTGACGCGGTGCTCGCCCTGGTGACGGGAGAGGAACTGTTCCACCGCTTCCCCCGGTTTCGCGAGGGGGAACTGTCGAAGCTGCGCGCCCACCTGGTGAGCGAGCGGCACCTGATTCAGGTCGCGCAGGGGCTGGGGCTGGGGAACTATCTGCGACTGGGGCGGGGGGAAGAGAAGAGCGGTGGGCGGAGCAAGACGGCGCTGCTGGTGGATGCGCTGGAAGCGATTCTGGCGGCGCTATACCTGGACGGGGGCCTGGAGCCAGCCCGGCGTTTCATCCTACGGTCGGTGGTCGCACCGGAACTGGAGCGCATGAACCCGGAGAGTGGCGGGGTTCCGGTGATGGATTTCAAGTCGGCGCTGCAGGAGAGGCTGCAGGCCGTGGGCCGTCCGCAGGCCTCGTATGTGCTGGTGAAGGAAGCCGGGCCGGAACACAGCAAGACGTTCACCGTGGAAGTGCGGCTCGCCTCCTCCACCCCGGGCAAAGTGGACTTCACGGGGCGGGCGGAAGGTTCCACCAAGAAGAAGGCCGAGCAGGCGGCGGCGCGCCAGGCCATGGAATACCTGGCGGCGCAAGCGGTGAGGGGGGAAGAAAAGCCACCGTCGAAATTGCCGGCGCATCCCTCTCCATGACGAAGGCTTCCAACCCGCAGCAGGAAAGCGCTCCCGACTCAGTTACCTCGCTGCAGTCGCTGCTGGCCACAGTGATCATCGCGGTGTTCGTGATCACGTATGTGGTGCAGGCGTTTCAGATCCCGTCGGAGTCGATGGAGAACACGCTGTTGATCGGCGACTACCTGCTGGTCGACAAGCTGTGCTACGGAGGGGGAGGACCGGCCGGGCACATCCTTCCGTACCGGTCGGTCCGGCGCGGCGACATCATTGTGTTTCACTATCCGGTGAATCCCGCGCAGCATTTCGTGAAGCGGGTGGTGGGGGTTCCCGGGGACCGCATCCGTCTGGTGAACAAGCGGGTGTTCGTGAACGGGGTGGCGATCTCGGAGCCCTATGTCCGCTACTACAAGACCGAACACAACGTGTTTCGCGATGATTTTCCGCGCCTGGACGTGATTGACCCGGGAATCAACGCCGACTGGTGGGTGCAGATGCCGAAGCTGGTGGAGGACGGGCAACTGATCGTCCCCGAGGGATACTACTTTGCCATGGGCGACAACCGCGACGACAGTTCCGACAGCCGCTACTGGGGTTTTGTTCCGCGCGAGAACATCATCGGGCGGCCGCTGCTGATCTACTGGTCCATCCGGAACTGGGACGTGGACCTGCCGACTTCCGCGTCGATGGGTGATAAACTTTACCACTTCGCCTACGCGGTGACCCACTTGTTTCAAATTACCCGCTGGGACCGAACGTTTCGCGTAGTCAGCTGAACGACCAACTCACTGTTTCATGGAAACGAAGGGAATGGCCAAGAGAGAGAACGCTTCGCCGGAGAAGCAGAGCGAGACGACCGTAGAATTCCTGGCTTCGCTGGCCGCGGTGCTGGTGACGGGCCTGTTCATCATCACTTTTATTCTGCAAGCCTTTGAGATTCCCTCCAGCTCGATGGAAGATACGCTGCTGATCGGCGATCACGTGTTTGTCAACCGGGTGCAGTTCGCTCCGCCGACCCCTTGGATGGGGCCGGTGCTTCCCTACCGCAACATCAAGCGGGGAGATATCGTCGTGTTCTTGTCGCCGGCGGAGCCGGGATTGTACGTGGTGAAGCGGATCATGGGCATTCCGGGAGACCGGATCCACCTGCGCGATGGCGTGGTGTATCGCAACGGCGAGAAGCTGAATGAGCCCTATGTGATGCACAAGGGGCCGCTGTTCTACGATCCCTACCGCGATAACTTCCCGGCCATTCCGCCATCGGAAGCCTACAACGTGTCGCCGGAGTGGCAATCGCAGCTGCGGTCGCACATCGTGGGCGACGACATCGTGGTGCCGGAGAACAGCTACTTCGGGATGGGCGACAATCGCGACGTGAGCCTGGACAGCCGTTACTGGGGATTCATTCCGCGGGAGAACGTAATTGGACGGCCGATGTTCATCTACTGGTCGTTCAACACGCCCTCAGACCAGTACCGGCGCACCGATTTCAGCGAGCGCATCGGCTTCCTGGTGCACGTGGTCATCCACTTCTTCGACGAGACGCGCTGGCGGCGCACGTTCCGGATCGTGCAGTGAAACTTCATTCCAAACCTGTGCTGGCGCTGGCGGCCCTGTTGTTGCTGCTGGGGCTGTTTCTGATCCGCCCGGGGGCGACCCGGCTCAAGGCGCGCATTGCGGGGGCCATCGGCGACGGTCTGCAAAGGCAGGTGGAGATCGGATCGGTGCACGTGCGGCTGCTGCCGCAGCCCGGCTTCGACCTGGAGGGATTCGTGGTTCATGATGAACCATCCTTCAGCGCAGAGCCGGTGTTGCGGGCGCAGGAGGTCACGGCTTCGCTGCGGATGGCGAGCCTGTTGCGCGGGCACCTGGCCATCTCGCGCTTGAGTCTGACCGAGCCGAGCCTGAACCTGGTGCGGCGCGGCGACGGCCGCTGGAACGTGGAGAATTTCCTGGACCGCACGGCGGCGGTTTCTTCGCCGCCAACGCGGGCGAGCGGCGCCCAACCCGGCTTCCCGTATATCGAGGCGGACCGGGGCCGGATCAATTTCAAGTTCGGGAGCGAGAAAAAGCCGTTTGCGCTCACCGACGCGACGTACGCCTTCTGGCAGGAGTCGGAGAGAAGCTGGGGCATGCGGTTAAAGGGGACACCCTTGCGGACCGACGTGAACCTCAGCGACACGGGCAAGATTTCCCTCAGCGGAAACTGGGCCCGGGTGGAGTCCGTGGACCAGATGCCGCTGCAATTCAGCCTGCGCTGGGACGATGCCCAGCTGGGCCAGCTTTCCAAGGCGCTCACGGGCGAAGACCGGGGCTGGCGCGGGACCGTGAATCTGTCGCTGAACGGGACGGGCACTCCTGTCAGCCTGAGCTTGCAGGCCGATGGTTCGCTGCGTGATTTCCGGCGGTACGACATCTCGCTTGCCTCCCGCGTGGATCTGCAGGCTTCGTGTAAGGGGGTCTTCCACGCGCGGGAGCGAAGCTTGAAGCAGGCGTCCTGCCAGATCCCGATGGGCGACCGTACGCTGGCAGTCGCGGGCGAGGTCGCTAACCTTCTGGCGCCCTCCAGCTACGACCTGGAAGTCGTCGCGGACAAGGTGCCGATGGCGAGCCTGCTGAATGTGCTGCGGCACGCAAAGAAAGACATGGCGGAAGACCTGGAAGCCACGGGCACACTGCAGGCGAAATTCGTTTTACGACGCGATGATGCCGGGCATCCCGACTGGAGCGGTGAGGGGGCGACTTCAGGCTTCCACTTGAAATCGCTGGCTGGGAAAACAGACCTCGCCTTCGACGAGATTCCGCTGTCGTTGGCGGCCTCTGCGGAGAAACTGCAGCCTCGACGAGCCCACGCACGCCGGGAACCCTCCGCTGAGGGGCCCGATGCGCCCCACCTGGCCATTGGACCCGTCGCGCTCAAACTGGGACGCCCCGCGAGCGCTTCGCTCCAGGGCTGGGTGGCGCGGCAGGGATACAGCTTCACTCTCAAAGGCGAAGCGGAAATCCAGAAACTGCTGGAAGCAGCGCGGATGGCGGGAATTCCTTTCTATCCCGTGACGGCGCGAGGTTCGGCGAAGGTCGACCTGCAGATCGCGGGAACCTGGCAGGGGTTCGCGGGCCCGGGCACGACCGGCAACGCGGAACTGCATCAGGTGGAAGCTGAGTTTCGCAAGGGCAGCGCTCCGGTGGAGATCGCAACGGCGAAGCTCACTCTCACGCCGAGTCGGATGGAGGTGACGTCTCTGACTGCTTCGGCGGCGGGTGCTCACTGGAAGGGTACGTTGACGGTGCCGCGAGGTTGCTCGGGGGCTGCGTGCCAAACGAGGTTTGACCTGCATGCCGATGCGATTTCCACCGCGGGGCTCAACGAGTGGGTGAACCCGCGCGCGCCGGTGCGCGCCTGGTATGAGCTGTCGACGGGGCACTCCGAGGGTCTTCCGCTTCTGGCGGGCGTGCGGGCATCGGGAACGATCTATGCCGAGCGCCTGCTGATTCGGACGTTGGAAGCAGACCATGTGAGCGCCCGAGCGGAGTGGGACCACGGTCGATTGCACCTCTCCGAATTGCGGGCTGCCGTGTTCGGGGGAAAACACACGGGAGAGTGGGATGCCGACTTCACGGTCAAACCCGCGGCCTATTCGGGAGCGGGCGCGGTGGAGGGCGTTTCGCTCGCGCGAATGGCAGACTGGATGCACGACCCCTGGATAAGTGGAACGGCCAAGGCGGAATACGAGCTGCATTTCACGGGCTGGTCTTTGGCAGAGCTGTCGCCGGCGGCGAAGGGGACGCTGCGCTTTGAGGCACGCGACGGCGAACTCCGCCATATCACGCTGAACGGCGCTGCACTGCCGATGCGCCACTTCGGCGGCACACTCGCCCTGGAGCACGGCGCACTGGAACTGCAACGCGCCACGCTGGTCGCGCTGGAAGGCAGTTACACGGTGTCGGGGAAAGCCTCGCTTTCCGGGAAACTCGACGTCACGCTGTGGCGGCAGGACGCTCCGGCGTACCGGATCGTCGGAACCCTGGCGGAACCCGTGGTCAGTGCGGCACGGAAGGCGGAGACGCGAGCGTCTCTGAAACCGTAGAAGGGAGCCATAGAAGGAAAGAGATTTGGACTCTCTCCTGGGACGAGAGTCGCTGCTCGCTGTTTCTGTCATAATCGGTCTTTCGGCCGATGAATTTCTCGTTCTCATTCTGGCGCGCGGAACTGGCCCGCAAGGGCTGGTGGCCAAGCACGCATGTGGCCCGCGGAGCCTGGTATTCATTGGGCATCGCCGTGCTGCTGTTTGTCTTGCAGCAGTTGGCCGGGCTGCTGAAACCCGGCTTGGGCGCAACGCTCGGCAGTTGGGTCAGTTTTCTGAGCTTTATTTCGGCCTTTTGCTTCGCGATTCTGGGGTTCCGCTGGCTGAAGAACAAGCTCTTGTGGCGGCTGCGCAACCGCCTGATTGTGACGTATGTGTTCATCGGGGTAATTCCCACCCTGCTGCTGCTGGCCATGGCTTTTGCCACGCTGTACCTGTTCGCCGGCCAGTTTGCCAATTTCATCGTCACGTCCGAGATCCAGTTACAGCTGCACAACGTCGAGTCGCTGAATTCCGCGCTTGCGAACGAACTGGCGTTGCGCCTGGAACGAGGGGAGCCGCCGACCCTTGAACTGTTGGACAGCCTTCGCAAGAGCGACGTCATCTGGAGACATCGCGAAGTGTGCGCCTGGCAGGGAAGCAAACCTCTTCCGGTGTGCGGCGGAGGACGTGGGGTGATGACCTTCTCGCAGCCGACATTTCTTGCCGGCCCCTTCCGAGAAATCGTGCGCGACCGGGGCACTCTGTATCTGCGGGCAGCTACCGTCACTCCCGTACGGTCGGAAAAGCTGACGGTGGTCTCCAGCGAAGCGCTCGACCAGGAACTGCTGGACGAGATTGCGAACCACCTGGGCGAGATTACCCTATACGCGGCAGGACTGCGGCTCTCGCAGGGGTCCGAGGGCGCCGATTTCGAGGTTGATCTGGGGAGCGGTTCGAAGGACCAGAAACCCGGAGCCCTGGGCGCTGCAAAGCCGCCCGACAAGAGCAGCCTGGCAGCCGAGGCTGCCGAGGTGGCGAGAGCTACGCTGACCGCGGGCACGGTACCCGCGCCGACCGGCACACTTGATCATCAGATCACGTTCGGCACACCCTTACCCGTGGTGAACTGGGAAACGGGGCAGCGCGAAGCGCAGTCTCCGCTGGTGCGAGTGCAGACGCGGCCCTCCGTCCTTTACGGCCGGCTGTTTGCCGCTCTGGGCGATTTTGCCAAGGGCGTGGAACTGATCCTGCTCGGTATTGCCGTGGTGCTGGCCATCATTGAACTCCTGGCGCTGGTGATCGGCACCAGCCTGACGCGATCGATTACGGGAGCGGTGGCGCAGCTTTATGCCGCGACGCAACACATAGACCGGGGCGAGTTCAGCCACCGCATCCCGGTGAAGTCCACCGACCAGCTGGCCATGCTGGCCAACTCGTTTAACAGCATGACCGCTTCGATCGAGAAGCTGATCCAGGAACAGAAAGAGAAGCAGCGGCTGGAGAACGAACTGGCCATCGCGCAGGAGGTGCAGGCGCAACTGTTCCCGCGAGAAGTCGCGCAACTGGAGTCGCTCGAAGTACACGGGTTTTGCCGGCCGGCGCGCACGGTGAGCGGCGACTACTACGACTTCCTGACCTTCAACTCGGGAAAGATGATCCTGGCGGCGGGCGACGTCAGCGGGAAAGGGATTTCAGCGGCCCTGCTGATGGCGACCATCCATTCGGCGGTCCGCGCCTACAGCCTGGAAGGCATCCCGGCGCTTCGGGAGCCGGCGGTGGTGGGCGTGTCGGCGAGTTCGGAGACGATGCTGGCCACGCAGTTGGAAGGCAGCGAGATTTCTCCGGCGACACTGCTGGCCCTTTTGAACCATCAGCTCTACCAGAGCACGCCGGCCGAGAAGTATGCCACGCTGTTCCTGGCGACCTATGACGGGCGTTCGCGGAAATTGACCTACAGCAACGGCGGGCACCTTCCTCCCATCATCCTCGGGCAAAACCGCGCGATTCGGCGCCTGGACCAGGGCGGGACAGTGGTGGGCCTGTTCGACAAGCTTTCGTTCGAGGAGGCATCGGTCTACCTGGAGAAGGGCGACATCTTCCTGGCCTACAGCGACGGCGTCACCGAGCCGGAAAACGATTTTGGAGAATTCGGCGAGCAACGCCTGGTCGAGCTGGTGCGCGAAAACCGCGACCTTCCCCTTGAACAGATCACGCATCGGGTAACGGCGGCTGTGAGCGACTGGATCGGCGACAAAGAGCAACCCGACGACATCACGCTGGTGCTGGCGCGAGCGCGGTAGGTAAGAAGGGCCGCGCTCAGGTTTCCGCAAACTGTGATCCTGAAAGAAGATGTTGGCCGAGCACTGACAACTGGGAACTGCAGGTGGGGCGGGAGGGCGGCTTCGAACCGCCATCTCCGGGATGGTCTCCCGGCGCATTACCGAGCCTATGCTACCCCCGCACTGGGGAAACAGCGACGGCGCTTGCGCGGCACGGCGAACTACCCATTCAACAAAGAGGGGCTCAGGGCCGGACCTGCCGGCGTGCCAGCGATTCACAAAGCAGCGCGCAGACTAGGCAACGGCGCCCCGAGACGCTGAACAGCGATGCGGGCGGGAGAGTACCCGCGGCCAGGTTGCCACTATGGCCAGGCAACCGACCAGGCAGCCCCAACGGGGGAACCGCGGCAGCAGGCAGAAAGAACTGGGCGGCCAGGGGGGACAGCCCCGTCTCGAAACGTCGTGTCGGGGAGATCCACCTGCGGCAGCACCAGGATCAGTCAGCTTCGAACTGAACAGGGCCCACTGCCACCGAGCCATGATCCGGCAGCCAAAATATTTGATCGAATGTCCAATGTCAATCCCGAAGATTGGCCAGACGGCTGCCCCCCCCGCGACTTGTATCGTGAGGCGAGATTCACGGGAGATTGGCTCCCCTGCTGCCCAAGGTCACTCCCCGGACCACTGGAGAGGCATAGACTGCAACTGGCGAGGAAGCAGGGACGGAGCCCCGGGCTGGGTCCCGGACCTCCTACAACGCTCTGTGAGGTGCCTCACCGCTTCATGTAGTTTGAGTCACAGCCGGGGCCGGAGGGGCATCGTCTAATCGTGTATGGGCTGGCCTTCCGTTGCGCCCGTCCATGGACCGCCACGGTCCCGCTGAGGGAGCTATCATGACCGACCATCTGGACCGCTTGAAATGCCCGGTGTGCGACGGGAACGGCGAGGTCTGGCGGTATCAACTGATCCAGTTCTTGACCGACCCGGCACTCAAGGCGAAGATCGAAGCCTACCTGAGCGAGGCCCCTTCCGCCGAGCACGCAGGCGCGGAGGTGGCCAGTGCTCGGCCGGCCGAGGTGCGGAACTTTCAGAAAGACGTACATAGCTGGAATCCGCAGTTGCTCATGTGGCGGAGAAGCCCAAAAGAGTGAATGCCCACCCGCCCCACCGAATCTGTAGCCCCCGAGTCCAAGGTGTAGATTTATCCGCAACAGCCCTAATACATGAAGGAGGTTTACCGCTATGAGTGCAGGCACGCTGACCCCGACCGATACCCGAGCGTCGGGCGACTACATTGAGCAGGTTATGGCCCAGGTAAAGGCCAAGAATCCTGCGGAACCCGAGTTCCATCAGGCAGTGCAGGAAGTATTCGACTCTCTGCGGCTGGTGTTGCAGAGGCATCCGGAGTATCGGGAAGCCAGGATCCTGGAGCGCATCGTCGAGCCGGAGCGCGTCATCATGTTCCGCGTTCCCTGGTTCGATGATCAGGGCAAGATCCAGGTCAACCGAGGCTTCCGCATTGAGATGAACAGCGCCATCGGCCCGTACAAGGGCGGGCTGCGGTTCCATCCCTCAGTCACCCTCGGCATTCTGAAGTTCCTGGCGTTCGAGCAGGTGTTCAAGAACTCGCTGACCACGCTTCCGATGGGCGGCGGCAAGGGCGGGTCGGATTTCGATCCCAAGGGCAAGAGCGACAACGAAGTCATGCGTTTCTGCCAGAGCTTCATGACCGAATTGCAGCGGCACATCGGACCGGACACCGACGTTCCGGCCGGGGACATCGGCGTTGGGGGGAGGGAGATCGGCTTCCTGTTCGGCCAGTACAAGCGGCTGCGCAACGAATTCACGGGCGTGCTGACGGGCAAGGGGCTGAACTGGGGCGGCTCGCTGATTCGTCCGGAAGCGACTGGGTACGGCTGCGTGTACTTTGCCGCCGAGATGCTGAAGACGAAGAAAGACTCGCTGGAAGGCAAGCTGTGCCTGGTCTCGGGCAGCGGCAATGTTTCGCAATACACGATCGAGAAGCTGCTCGACCTGGGGGCGAAACCGCTGACCGTGTCGGATTCGAACGGAGTGATCTGCGATCCGGACGGCATCGACCGCGAGAAACTGGCCTACATCATGGACCTGAAGAACGTACGCCGGGGCCGCATCCGCGAGTACGCCGACAAGTTCAAGAAGGCGATTTTCATGCCGACCGACATCAAGTCGGACCACAACCCGCTGTGGAACATCAAGGCGGATTGCGCGTTCCCGAGCGCGACACAGAACGAAATCAACGCCAAGGACGCCGCCAACCTGATCAAGAACGGCGTGAAACTGGTGGCGGAAGGCGCCAACATGCCGAGCACGCTGGAGGCGACGAAGCTGTTCCTGGAGAACGGAATTCTCTACGGACCGGCGAAGGCGGCGAATGCGGGCGGGGTGGCGACGTCGGGACTCGAGATGGCGCAGAACAGCGCCCGCTTGAGCTGGACGCGCGCCGAAGTGGACGATCGTCTGCACAAGATCATGATCGCGATCCACGACAACTGCTACCGGACCGCCGAGAAATACGGCACGCCGGGCAACTTGGTGAACGGCGCCAACATCGGCGGCTTCCTGAAGGTGGCCGACTCGATGCTGGACCAGGGCCTGGTGTAAAGCGTTCTCGGGAGAGGGTGGGACGCCCTCTCGACAACCGGCGGGACGCCGGCGCTACGATTTAGGCGGGGTGGACGAAATCCTCCCCGCCTGTTTTCATAGGTGCGCCAGACGGGAGTCGCCATGACCAGCAGACCGGCGCTGGATGCGGGGATCGACGCGCAGAGGCTGTTTGAGGGCTTCGAGAACCTCATGCCGTTCCGCGTGCGCGACATCCTGCTGGTCTCGAGCCTCTACGATTCCTTCATCCTGAAGGAAGACGGCCGCCTCAACGAGTTGCTGGTCGGGGAGTCGGTCGAAATGAACCTGCAGCAGATTCCCAGTATCACGCAGGTTTCGACGGGCGCCGAGGCGCTTTCGCGCTGGCAACCGCGCTTCAATCTGGTCGTCACCAACCTTGAAGTCGGCGACATGAACGCCGCACAACTGGCGAAAGAGATCAAGGCGAGCGGCTTAGATATTCCCGTTGTGGTGCTGGCATACGACTATCGAGAACTGAAGAACTTCGTCGCGCGCGGCCTGCACCGCGACATTGAGCGGGTATTCCTGTGGCAGGGCAACGTCCGCATGCTGATTGCGATCGTGAAGCTGATCGAGGACGCGCGCAACGCTCCCGTCGACACGGCGGGGATTGGCGTGCCAGTCATCCTGGTCGTGGAAGACAACATCCGCTACTACTCTTCGTTTCTTCCGGTGATTTACACCGAGTTGATCTCGCAGACGCGCCGCGTGATCCGGGAGGGAGTCAACGTGGCGCACCGGCTGATGCGGATGCGGGCGCGGCCCAAGATCCTGCTGGCCACCAGCTACGAGGAGGCGGAGCGGCTCGTGCTGCACTACCGCGACTACCTGCTGGGCGTGGTGTCGGATGTGGAGTTCCCTCGCAGCGGGCAGCTGAGCGTGGAGGCGGGATTTGACCTAGCGCAGCTGATTCGCAGCCACGTCCCCGACGTTCCGATTGTTCTGCAATCCAGCCGGACGCAATTCCGGGAGCGCGCGTTCTCGGAAGGCCTGTCGTTTCTGCGCAAGCGCTCGCCCACGCTGCTGGCGGACCTGCAGCGGGTGTTGCTGGAGCAGTTCGGCTTCGGCGACTTCGTGTTCCGCCTACCCGACCTGCGGGAGGTGGGCCGCGCCCACGACCTGGGGGAACTGGAAACCATGCTGCAGGTAGTTCCGGCCGAAAGCATCCTCTACCACGCGCAGAGCAATCACTTTTCGCACTGGCTGATGGCGCGGACCGAATTTGCCCTGGCGCAGAAACTGCGGCCGCGGAAAGTCTCGGATTTCACCAGCGCCGAGCACCTGCGGCGCAACCTGATCGATTCCATCGCGGATTACCGCAGCGAACAGAGCGAAGTACTCATCGCCGACTTCAGCCCGGCCGTGCTGCAGTCCTGCGACGCCTATTTCCTGCGCATTGGGGTGGGATCGCTGGGCGGGAAAGCGCGCGGCCTGGCCTTCATGCGTCACCTGCTGCACCGCCACCGCTTCACCCGGCAGTTCCGCGACGTGCGCATCACGGTCCCGCCTGCAGTGGTGCTGGCCACGGACATATTTGACCGCTTTCTGCAGGAGAATGAGCTGGCAGATTTTGCCCTGAACTGCTCGGACGATTCCGAGATCCGGCGCAGATTTCTGGAAGCCTCCTTGCCGGCAGCGACGCGGAACAGCCTGCTGGAGTTTTTGGGCGAGGTGAGCTATCCGATCGCGGTGCGCTCCTCCAGCCTGCTCGAAGACTCGCAATACCAGCCCTTCACAGGGGTCTACGAGACGTTCATGCTGGGCAATCACCATGCGGAACTTTCGGTGCGGCTGGAGCAGTTGATGGAGGCCATCAAACTGGTCTATGCATCCACGTTCAGCCAGCACGCGAAGGCGTACGTGCGGGCCACGCCCTATCGCCTGGAAGAGGAAAAGATGGCGGTGATCCTGCAGCAGGTGGTGGGCGCCAAGCACGGCGATCGCTTCTATCCCGACTTTTCGGGCGTGGCCCGTTCCTACAATTTCTATCCTGTGCCGCCGATGGGCTACCGGGACGGCATCGCGGCAGTGGCGCTGGGGCTGGGGCGCGCCGTCGTGGATGGCGGCAAGTGCCTTTCCTTCTGTCCCCGGTATCCGCGGAACATCCTGCAATTCTCCTCAGTCGAAGATATCCTGGCCAATTCGCAGTCGGAGTTCTGGGCGCTGGAACTGAACCACCTGGAAAGGGCGGAGGACGATGCCGCCGCCGGCCTGCGGGAGGTGTGTTTCAGCCTGGACGCCGCCGAACAGGACGGCACCCTGTACTCGGTGGCCTCGACCTACTCGGCCGATAACCACGCGGTCTACGACGGGATGAGCCGTCCGGGAGCGCGGCTGGTCAGCTTCGCCCCGGTGCTGAAACACGACGTCTTCCCGCTGGCCCCTCTGCTCGAGCAACTGACCAAGATCGGGGAGGATGCGTTTGGGCGGCCGGTGGAGATTGAATTTGCCGTGCAGCTCGCGCAACGGCCGGACGATCTTGCCGAATTTGGCGTTCTACAGATTCGGCCGCTCGTGCTCTCGCGCGAAGGGGAAGAGCTTCGCCTCGATGAGGTCGACCGGGGGCAGGTCGTCTGCGAGAGCTCCAAGGTGTTGGGGAACGGCCGAATTGATGATCTGCGGGATGTCGTGGTCGTCGATTTCCACCGCTTTGAGAGGGCCCGGAGCAAGGAAGTGGCCAGGGGGGTCGCCCACTTCAACCAGGTACTGGGAGCGCAGAACCGGCCGTATTTGCTGATCGGCGTCGGCCGCTGGGGTTCGACCGAACCCTGGCTCGGCATTCCCGTGGAATGGGACGAGATTTCGGGTGCGCGGGTCATCGTGGAGGCGGGCTTCCGCGATTTCCGCGTGACCCCGTCGCAGGGCAGTCACTTCTTCCAGAACCTGACCGCGTTCCAGGCAGGCTACTTTACGGTAAATCCCGATGCCGGCGAGGGCTTCGTCGACTGGAAATGGCTAGCGGAAGCTCCGTGTCAGGAAGAGCAGGGCTGCGTGCGCCACCTGCGGTTCAGCGCTCCCCTGAAAGTCATCATGAACGGACGCACGAGCCAGGGGCTAATCTTTAAGCCAGAGACGATCCCGTAGGCCCGTACGCCCTGGTCTGGGCAGTCTGGGCAGCGGCGCGAAGCTCGACGGGTTCTTTAATCGGCAGAATGCCAGGCTGCGGACACCGGAAGCCTTGCTGCACGCGGCCGGACACGTGAAGACGCCCGTCCGTAAGCGGATCTCGCCGAACAGGCCGCGCCCGCCGCGGGCCCGAAAGCCAGGGCCGCATCTGATTCCAGACCGTTACGGTGATGCCGCTCGCCGTTGCCCGTGACCCGCATCACAGCCCGGCCGGTCATGCCTTAGCCACAATCAGGATGAGTACATACGGGGTATCTGTGTTCAAAGTCATCCACGCAGCCTTTATCGCCCCTGGAATCAAGCGGTTCACCATTGAAGCGCCCCGCATTGCGCGCAAGCACAGGCCCGGGCAGTTTGTGATCGTGCGGCTGTATGAGCAGGGCGAGCGGATCCCGCTGACCATCGAACGCGCGGATGCGGGGCGTGGGACCATCAACTTGGTGGTGCAATCGGCGGGGAAAACCACGCACCTGCTGAACCGCTTTGAGAGCGGCGACAGCATTCTGGATGTGGTCGGGCCGTTGGGCAAGCCCTCGGAGATCAAGAACTTCGGCACCGTGGTGGTGATGGGCGGGGGGGTCGGGACGGCGATGGCCTATCCCACCGCGGCCGCCCTGAAGAAGGCGGGCAACCGGGTCATCTCGATCGTGGGCGCGCGCAACAAGGAACTGGTCATCCTGGAACGCGAGATGGGCGAGGTCAGCGACACGCTGCTGATCACCACCGACGACGGCAGCTACGCTGATAAAGGGTTCGTCACCGACAAACTCAAACAGCTGATCCGGTTCGGCACGCCCATCGACCTGGTCCTCGCGGTGGGACCGATCCCCATGATGAAAGCGGTGGCCGAGGTGACCCGTGACGCCCACATCCGCACCATCGTCAGCCTCAACCCGATCATGATCGACGGCACCGGGATGTGCGGCGGGTGCCGCGTGCTCATCGACGGCAAGAGCGAGTTCGCCTGCGTAGATGGCCCGGAGTTCGACGCCCACCGGGTGAACTTCGACGTGCTGATCCAACGGAACGCGATGTACCGCGAGGCCGAGCGACGGTCGATGGAACAATTTCGGCGTGACACCGAGTGCAAGCCCGGCGCGGCGCAAGCGGCCGGCGAAGAAGCCTGCGTTCCGACGGGAGGCCGCCGATGACACCGCCGGTCAAGGCCGCTTCGCTGAACCCTGTGCCCTTGAAAGAGCGCATGAAAGTGGCGCGACAGCCCATGCCTGAGCAAGTGCCGCAAGTGCGCGCCAGCAACTTCACGGAAGTCAATCTGGGATATTCGGCGGAACTGGCCATGCAGGAAGCGCGGCGCTGCCTGGAGTGCGCCAAGCCGGCCTGCACGGAGCAGTGCCCGGTCGGCGTGAAAGTGAAAGAGTTCGTGCGGCTCATCGTGGCCGGCGACTTTCTGGGCGCGGCCGCCAAAATCCGCGAAGACAACGTTCTGCCGGCCATTACCGGACGAGTGTGCCCACAGGAGGACCATTGTGAAGGCGGTTGCCTGATGGGCAAGAAAGTGCAGCCCCTCGGGATCGGGTATCTGGAACGCTTTGTTGCCGACTACGAGCAGCAGCACCTGGACTTCGCCCGGATCCAGAAAGCGCCGCCGACCGGGAAAAAGGTCGCTATCGTGGGCAGCGGGCCTTCGGGCCTGACCGCGGCCGGCGACCTGGTGCAGAAGGGACACCAGGTCCACGTGTTCGAAGCCCTGCACGAGATTGGCGGGGTGCTGGTCTACGGGATCCCCGAGTTCCGCCTGCCCAAGCAGATCATCCGCGAGCAGGTGGATTACATGCGCGCCATGGGGGTGGAATTCGAGACCGATGTGGTCGTAGGGCGCACGATCACGATTGATGACCTGATGAATGAGGAAGGTTATGACGCGGTGTTCATCGGGACCGGGGCCGGGTCACCGCAGTTCATGGGCATCCCCGGCGAGCACCTCAACGGGGTGTACTCGGCGAACGAGTTTCTCACCCGCATCAACCTAATGCACGCTTACGAATTCCCGCGCTACGATGAGCCGATGGTCGAGCTGGCCGGCAAGCCGGTGGCGGTCATCGGGGGGGGCAACACCGCGCTCGACGCCATCCGCTCAGCGCTGCGGTTGGGGGCCGGTAAAGCGTTTGTGCTCTACCGCCGGAGCGAGGCCGAGATGCCGGCGCGCGCAGAAGAGGTGAAGCACGCCAAGCAGGAAGGGATCGACTTCCAAGTACTCACGGCGCCGGTGGAGTTTCTTTCCGACGAGAAGGGGTGGCTGCGGGCGGCGCGCTGCGTGCGCATGGAACTGGGCGAGCCTGACGCTTCGGGAAGACGGCGGCCGGTGCCGATATCGGGGTCAGAATTCGAGCTGCCCTTAGCGGTGGCCATCATGGCGATCGGTACCAGCGCCAACCCCATCGTGCAGAGCACGACTCCAGGGCTGGAAACGAACAAGCGGGGCTACATCCAGGCGAACCCGGAAACGCAGCGCACTTCGCGCAAAGGGGTCTTCGCCGGGGGCGACATCGTGACCGGGAGTGCGACCGTGATCCTGGCGATGGGCGCGGGACGGCGCGCGGCCGCATCCATTCACGAATACCTGACGACCGGAGTCTGGTGAAGCCATTGGGCCCAGCCGCTTCGCGTCCTCACAATCGTGCGAGGTGTACATGCGAGACACGTTGTGCTTTTCCACGTTCGACCCGCTCTTTTCCGATGCGCCGTCGGTCTGCGATCTTTGCCGGAAAGAACCCTCGGTGTTCCAGTTCAGCAGCGCGACCAGTGATACCGACCAGCAGTCGGCGAAGGGTTTTTGCTGCGCCGGATGCGCCGGCTTTCTGCTGGGGAAACTGGAGCGGGCCGAGTCCCTGGCGTGGGCGGAGGAAGAAGCCTCGGTGCGAGCGGAAGGAACGGACCCCTCGGAGTTGCACAAACGGCGGATGGCGGCCTTCGGGAATAAGTCCCGGGCCTAGGGAACCTCCGGTTCGCTCCCGGTGGTTTCATGGCGTCCGGCGGTGGTTCGCGCTCTTGCGCTTGACGTAGAAGCGGGCGGCGCCGGCTGGCGCCGCCCGCTTCCTCAGGAGGCCTTACACGCTTCGTTGGATACAGCGAAGATAGTTCCGCGCCCCGACTCGGAACAGATCACCGAGGGTCGTACCGGTATTTCCTTTCGACCAAGACGTGCCCGCCCACGCTAGCCCACCAGTTTCTGCCGCACTCCATGGATGAAATCGGTGTAAGCGGGGGTATGGCCAGACTGGCGCACGTCTGCCGCGATCTGGCCGCGGTGGTAGGCCGAATGCATGAATACATGGGTGAGGATGTCGGCCACGGTATTGGCCCAGGACTCCCCCTTGCTGTTCTTGTAGTGGATGACGGCGCCGAGTTGGGGACTGGAATCCAGGTAGCCCGTCCAACCGGCCAGCAGTTTCTTCGCCTGCTCATGGCACTGTGGAAGCGAGAGTTCCGGCCACACGGGCAGCGGAGAGACTTCGGAGTGCAGACGGGAAAGCCATACATACTCCGCCGCCAGGATGTGCGCAACCCATCGCACCGACCTCGCGGGAGGATCGGCCATGTCGCGCAGGGAGCGAATCACTTCCTGGTTCGCCCAGCCATCGTAACCCGCCAACCGGCGATAGTGCTCGAGAAGTTGCATTCATGTCTCCAGACAGGCGAAGACGCGAATTCCCTATTTGCGTCGGGCCCTGGCAATCTGCTCGATCTGCTTCAGGTGATTCAGGTCGTGCCCGGCATACATGCGCACCAGGTGGGCCACGGTTTCCTTGCCGCGCTCGGCATGCAGGCCATGGTTTTTCCAGAGTTGCCGGGGAACCGACTCCAGCAGCGCCAGGTTATTGGTGCGCAAGACGCGGAACATTTTCAGCGACTGTTTGGGATCGCGATCGGCATAACGGAAGGTGGAGGCCCAGGAATCCTGGTCGAAAGCCTGGATGGGCGTGCCATTGTGAGTCAGGATCATGCGCAGGCGCCAGCCGCCGACCAGTTCTGCATCGGCCAGGTGAGCAAGGATTTCGGCAATCGACCACTTGCCTTTTGCCGGCCGGCGGCGAAGCTGCTTTTTGTTCAGGCGTGAAATGAGTTTCTCGATCTTCCGGTGCGTGCTTTTCTGGACTTTGAGGGGATCCTTGCCTTCGACGTGTCCCTGGATGCGCTTGATGTACTGCTCGACGGTTTCAGCCATGCAGAATCCTCTTGGTTGGGAGGGTTTGATGGCAAAAATGATAAATCATTTCCCGGGGGGCCAGGCGGCGGCAAGAAGTAACATTCCTTTTACATTTCGGAGTTAGACTTTCGGACGGCGGATGCGCCGAACGCGCGTCTGAGGGATGACGTCCTTGACTGCCGGCCGCTCGACTCAAGCAACGAACGAACCTGCAAGGGGAAAGAAGGCTTCCGCAAAATCTTCCCAGCCCTCCCCCCGGGCCCAAGCCGGGGAAACGCAATCGGAATTGATGCGCATGGCCTTGCGCGCCTGCCTGATCGCGCGCGACGCCACCTTCAACGTGCAAGACCTGCTGACCAACTCCTCGCGCATGGCGTTTCTGGCGGTCCGGGATTGCGAGAAGGAACTGGACCAGATCGAGCGGCAGATTGATGAGCAGCTTCCAGGCGCAATCACGCGGGTGAACGAACGCAAGGCCCGGCAACTGCTGGCGTGCTTGAAATGCATCACGGACCTGGAACGCATCGGGGACCTGGTGATGGGAGTGGCGCAGCGGGTCCAGGCGCGAAGCGGGCAGCTGCCGGCCCCCGACGTGCGCTACCTGATCCAGATGGCGGCGGTGCTGCACGACATGCTCGACGATATTCATCGCGGCTTCGTCTCGCTCGACATCGAAAATGCCCGCAAAGTGCTGCGCATGGACGCCGAATTGGACCGCATCTGCCATGCCGTGTTCCAGCGGCACCTTGCCGACAACAGCCGCGAGAAAGACTCGCTCGGGTTCGACGTTCTGCTAATGGCACAGGCCCTGGAGCGCTCCGGCGACCACGCCAAGAACCTCGCCGAAGAACTCTACGGGCTGATCGAAGGCCACACCCTGCGTCATTTGCCCAAGCGGGTGGTTGCCCCCTGAGGCGAGTTCCCTCCCCGGGATTGCCGGCGCAGGGGGCGGTGCAAATTCACGATTCCGTAACCTCCGCGAAACACGCGCGCAACATTCCCCGTCTACATTCCTGCAAATTGATACTCACCCGGCTCGGGCGCGACGCTCCGAGCAGAATCCGAAGATCGGTCTGTGATGCAGCCTAGAGCCGCTGAGCCTTCACCCCCCACCCGCTCCCCCGAACGACGCCAGCGCATTTTTGTGGTCGAAGATGACAGCGACATTGCCCGCCTGATCCGCCACAACCTGGAGGCCGCAGACTACGAGGTGGAAGTATTTCCCAGCGGCTTGGGCGTGCTGGAGCGGAGCCTGCAGGAAGCGCCGTCGCTTTTCCTTCTCGACGTGATGCTGCCCGGCATCGACGGGTTCGACCTGTGCCGCCGCATCCGCCAGACCGGGATGTTGTCCCGAATCCCCGTGATTTTTCTCACCGCCCGCACGTCGGAAGCCGAACGCGTGAAGGGACTCGAACTGGGCGGTGATGACTACATCACCAAACCCTTCAGTCCGCGCGAACTGATCGCGCGAGTGCGCACCGTCCTGCGCAGCGTGCGGGAACCCCCCGTTCCCAACCTTGTGCGGGTTGGGGAACTGGAAGTGGATGCCGCCGCCATGACCGTGCGCATCGAGGGCCGGACCGTGCTGACCACGGTCCGGGAATTCCGCCTGCTGGAGTATCTGGCGGCGCATCGGGGAAGGGTGTTCACGCGCGACCAATTGCTGGATGCCGTGTGGAAGGAGACCGCGTTCGTGACGCCGCGATCGGTCGATGTCTACATTCGCCGCCTGCGGGAGAAACTCGAATCGGACCCGCGCCATCCTCGGTATCTGAAAACGCTGCGCGGCATCGGGTATCGACTGGAGAGCCCGAAGTAAGGCTGCCTCGCGCACGACTGGATCCGGAACGTTCGCGCTTGTTGTTCTGCAGTTGCTGGCCTTCGTGGACCGCGAAACTCGAAGTCCATTTGTTATAATCAGTTTCGAGCCGGTGCATCTCGCCTCAGAAGCACCCTCGGAACATTGCAGCGCAAGGGCGACTGCAGCCTGTCAGCGTCCTCTGGCCCTGTCATCTAACGGTTAGGATACTGCCCTCTCAAGGCAGGTATACGGGTTCGATTCCCGTCAGGGCTACCAACCTCCCCACCTCCGCTTATCCCGCTCTGCGAAATGTCAGATTAATGCACCAGGGGCCCAGTTGCGGGTGCTCTCCTTGTTTCCACGCGGGCACGCCGTGATAGCGCAAGCCGCGCGGGCCCGCCCCAGACCACCACGTCGCCGTGCTTGAGCGCACGCGTGTTCCCGAAGCGGAAGCGTGGCGGGACGAGAGTGACCAGCTTGCAAGTTATTTAGATTAAATGCTTTATGTTTCTCATTGACAACCCTCAACGCCCGAGGCAGAATTTCTATTAGGCGAACAAAAAGCGAAATTAATTCGCCATTCCAAAATTTTCCTCCGCGGAATTCCCTGAGGAACGAGGCTTCCCTATGGCGTCCCCGCTGTTCCAGGCCGAGGCGGTTCCCCCTTCCTTTTCCGCAGATCCGGGAACGAGGTCTGCGGCACTGCGCCGCGACCTCTCGCGGCAATCGCCACTGGCGGGAATTACCGCGGCTTCTCACCTGGAGGTGCGCCCCGCACTCGAGATGGGGTGCAGCGGCATCCCCCAACTCGATGCCCTGACCGGCGGTCTGCCTCGCGGTTGCCTGACGGAAATTTGCGGGCCGGACTCTTGCGGCCACACTACGGTGATGCTCTCGGCGCTGGCCGCGGCCACCCGGCGGGACGAAATTTGCGCGCTGATTGACGCCAGCGACTCGTTCGATCCGCTCTCGGCGGCAGCGGCGGGCCTCGACCTGGGGCGGTTTCTCTGGGTGCGCTGCGGCACCCCGGCGCGCGCGAGGGCGCGCAAGCGGAGCCCGGCCACGAGCCTGGGGGAGTGGCAGCGGCGCCGCATGGAAGATCCGGTGGAACAGGCATTGCGCGCGACCGACCTGCTGCTGCAGAGCCGGGGCTTCGGCATGGTGGCCCTGGACCTGGCGGGGGTGCCTGCCCAGACGGCGCGCCGCATCCCGCTGACCACGTGGTTCCGCTTCCGGCGGGCGGTCGAGAATACGCCGACGATCCTGCTGGTGATCGGGCTCCAAGTTTGCGCGGAATCGTGCGCTTCGCTGGCGCTGAAACTGGGAAGCCGTCCGCAGTCGCCAGAAGTTCTCAGTTCCCAGATCTCAGTTCTCCGGGAAAAGCCATCTCCCGATCAAGGCTGTTGCTCTCGCAGCGAAGATACCGGAAAAGAAACATCGCATGCCGAACTGCTGACTGGAATCGAGATTCAGGCGGAAGTGCTTCGCTCGTGCAGTGAGCGGAAACCGGTGATGTCCGAGAACGCTTTTACTGCGAAAACAGCGTGGACAGCATGAGAACTGAAGGCGGATAGCGGATGGCTGCTCGCTGCTGGGGACCGGGGTCTTTCGTCCCGCATCCTGGCCGCCGACTGGCCACTGAGAACTGGCCGCTGAGAACTGCATTTCCCCATGCCCTTCGCCTGCATCGTCGTACCCGATTTTCCAGCGGAGGCCCTGGTGCGGGCCGAGCCGGAATTGCGTTCGCAGGCATTGGCGGTGCTTGAGGGCAAGCCGCCGCTGCAGAAAGTGTTCGCCGTCAATGAAAAAGCGCGCCGCGCAGGAATCGAAGCGGGCATGACGAAAATTCAGCTTGAGCCTTTTGCGGAAATTGTGATGCGGCCGCGTTCTCCCTGGCAGGAAACCGCGGCCCACGCGGCCTTGCTGGACTGCGCCCAGTCCTTTTCACCGCGCGTGGAAGACACGGCGGCCGACACGGTGATTCTTGACCTGGCCGGCCTGGAATCGCTGTTCGGGGCGTTGCCCAAGATCGCGCGCGATATCGCCCGGCGCGCTTCCGAGCTGGGCCTGGAGGCCAACGTGGCCACGGCCTTCAATCCCGACACGGCCCGGTTTGCGGCGCGCGGGTTCGCCGGGGTCACCGTGGTGCCCGAAGGCCAAGAAGCCGAACGGCTGGGCAATCTTCCGCTGGAAGTGCTGTTCCCTGAACTCGCGGCGCCGGACCCTCCGGAAGAGGCGGCGCGTCTGCTGGAAACGTTCGACCGGTGGGGGGTGCGTACGTTTCGCGCCTTGTGCGCGCTTCCGGAAGTGGCCCTGACGGAGCGCCTGGGGCAGCGCGGAGCGCAATGGCAGCGACTGGCGCGCGGAGCGGTCGCGCGCACCCTGGCGCCGGTGGACCTACCGTTGCTTTTTGAAGAAGCCATGGAACTGGAGCATCCGCTGGTGTTGCTCGAGCCGCTGGCGTTTCTTCTGGCCCACCTGCTCGACCAGCTGTGCGCACGGCTGGGGGCGCGCGCTTTGGCGGCGCAGGAACTGCGGCTGCAATTGCACCTCGACGACGGATTTCACTTCGTTGAGGATGTACCTGCCGGTGAGGGCGACGCGTCGCCTTCGGCGACCCGCACCCCCGGGCGCGGAACCCGGAACACGCAGCTGTTTACGCGTACGCTCGAGCTCCCCGTGCCCATGCTCGATGCCAAAGTGTTCCTCAAGCTGCTGCAGCTGGACCTGAAAGCGCACCCTCCCGGCGCGCCGATACTGAAGGTCCATCTCTCGGCAATCCCGGCGCGGCCGCGCACCACGCAGGGTGGCCTGTTTTTGCCGCCCACGCCGGAACCCGAAAAGCTGGAACTTACCCTGGCGCGCATTGCGGGCATGGTGGGAGAAGACAAAGTCGGCTCGCTCGAACTGCTCGATTCGCACCGGCCGGAGGCATTCCGCATGCAGCGCTTTGTGTCCCGCCCGCCCGAGGGGCGCCGGGAAAACGCCGATGGGGTCGCGCACAGCGCGCCAATTGCTGCGCTGCGCGTTTTCCGCCCGCCGCTGCGGGCGCTGGTGCAGTTGCGCGGGGGGAAACCGGAGCGCGTGGTGTGCCCGAAGCGCAAGGAAATTCAGGGCAAAATTGTCTGGCAGGCCGGTCCCTGGCGCTCTTCGGGAGACTGGTGGGAGCAGGACGGCTGGGCGCGCGAGGAGTGGGACATTGCGATTCAATCGTCGGCTCCCAGTCGCCAGTCGCCAGCGAACAACTCTAGACAAACCCGTCTCGGTCTTTACCGCCTGGTGCGCGACTTGCTCGGCGGAGAGTGGTTTGTGGAGGGGGCGTATGACTAAAAACAGTGGCCCGCTACCAGTTCTCCGTTCCCAGTTTTATCGAAAGTAGATGCGCTGCCAGAAGATTGGCGGGGCAGAAAGAGTTTCTTTTCAGATTTTTCTCGAGCGGAGCGTGCCCAGAGCGCCGTCGAAGGATGAGTCTGGGGTAAATTCGCGTTTTCCTGGCAACTGAGAACCGGGAACTGACAACAGAAGCTGTGTACATAGAACTCCATGCCCGCTCGGCCTTCAGCTTTCTCGAAGGCGCGACGCTGCCCGAAGATTTGATCTCCGGCTGTGCCAGTTTTGGCATGCCAGCGATGGCCCTGCTCGACCGCAACGGGGTCTACGGCTCGCCCCGCTTCTACCTTGCCGCAGAAAAAGCAGGGTTGAAAGCGCACATCGGCGCCGAGGTGAGCTGTGAAGGGGTGCCTCCCGATTCAAGAGCTTGTCATCCAGAAAATGTTTGTCATCCTGAGCGAAGCACAGGACTCGCTTTTTCTCGGCACACGGCGCGGCCTTCAACCAATCGGCAATCTGCGTCATCCGGCACACGGCACTCGGCGCCCAGTACTGGTGAATTCCGTCTTCCCCTCCTCGTCGCCTCCCGCGCCGGATACCGGAACCTGTGCCAGCTCATCACCCGCATGAAGCTGCGCGCGCAGAGGAAGGAAGAAGGCGCCGTCCTGGAGCACGAACTCGAGCAACATTCCCAGGGGCTCATTTGCCTGACCGGGGGCGACGAGGGGCCGCTCGCGGCGGCCCTGAAGAAAGGCGGGCCCACCGAAGCCCGCCGCATCGTCGACCGCCTCACCAGCGTCTTTGGACACAACCATGTCTACGTAGAACTGCAGCGCCACTATCACCGGGAAGAAGAGGCGCGCAACCGCGTGGCCGTCGAGATCGCCCGCGATCTCCACCTTCCGCTGCTCGCCACCAACGGCGTCTGCTACGCCACTGCCCGCGAGCGCGAACTCTGCGATGCGCTCACCGCCATCCGCCACAAACGCACGCTGATGACCGCCGGCCGCCTGCTCGCGTGCAATTCCGAGCGGCACCTCAAAACGGCGGAAGAAATGTCGGGCCTGTTCGCCGACCTGCCCGAAGCCATCGCCCACACCGCCGAACTTTCCGCGCGCCTCGAGTTCCAGCTGAGCGATCTGGGCTATGAATTCCCGCGCTATCCCGTGCCCGAAGGCGAAACCATGATGTCGTACCTGCGCCAGCGCGCCGACGAGGGCGCCCGCTGGCGCTATGGCATCTCGCTGTCAGGGGTCCCCGTCCGGCAGAGCGGGTTTCACAACAAGGACCTGCAACAGCGCGCCCGCCGCCAGATCGAGCGCGAACTGCAGCTCATCGAAAAGCTCGACCTAGCCGGATATTTCCTCATTGTCTGGGACATCGTGCGTTTCTGCCGCGAGCAGAACATCCTGGCCCAGGGACGCGGTTCGGCCGCCAACAGCGCGGTCTGCTATTCGCTGGGGATCACCGCCGTCGATCCCGTCGGCATGGAACTGCTGTTCGAACGCTTCCTCTCGGAAGAGCGGGGCGAGTGGCCCGACATTGACATCGACTTGCCCTCCGGCGAGCAGCGCGAGCGCGTGATCCAGCACATCTACCAGCGCTACGGGCAGCGTGGCGCGGCCATGACGGCCAACGTCATCACTTATCGCAACCGCATGGCCGCGCGCGAAATGGGCAAAGCCATGGGCCTGGATCTGGAAATGCTCACCAAAATTTCTGCCGCGGTCGCCACCTGGGAATTCAAAGACGCCAATGACGCGCTCGAGCACCGCCTGACTGATGCCGGACTCGATCTGAAACACCCGCGCCTGCGCAAGTACTTTGAGCTCTGCACCGCCGTGCGGGACCTGCCTCGTCATCTCGGCCAGCACTCCGGCGGCATGGTCATCGGCCAGGGACAACTCGACTCGGTGGTCCCGCTCGAGCCCGCCTCCATGCCCGGGCGAGTGGTCGTGCAATGGGACAAAGAAGACTGCGCCGACATGAAGATCATCAAGGTCGACCTGCTGGGGCTGGGCATGATGGCAGTGCTGGAAGAGTCGCTCCAGATCATCCGTGACGACTATCACGAGGAAGTCGACCTCGCGCGCCTACCCCCGGACGATCCCGAGGTCTACGCCACGCTGCAGAAGGCCGACACCATCGGCATGTTTCAGATCGAGAGCCGCGCCCAGATGTCGTGCCTGCCGCGCCTGCGGCCGCAGAAGTTCTACGACCTGGTGGTGCAGGTGGCCATTATCCGGCCCGGGCCCATCGTCGGCCAGATGGTGAATCCGTTTCTGCAGCGGCGCCAGGGACGCGAACCGGTCGCCTATCCGCATCCGTCGCTTGAGCCTGTGCTGGCGCGCACGCTGGGCGTCCCGTTATTTCAGGAGCAGTTGCTGCGCATCGCGATGATCAGCGCAAATTTCACCGGCGGCGAAGCCGAAGAACTCCGCCGGGCCATGGGGTTCAAGCGCTCGCAGGCGCGCATGAAGGAAATCGAAGGCCGCCTGCGCGCCGGCATGACGCGCAACGGCATTGCGCCCGAGGCGCAGGAACAGATCCTCCAAGCAATCACTTCGTTTGCGCTCTATGGATTCCCCGAATCCCACGCCGCCAGTTTCGCTCTCATCGCCTATGCCAGCGCCTGGCTCAAGTGCCATTACCTGGGAGCGTTCACCGCGGCCCTGCTGAATCATCAGCCGATGGGTTTTTACCATCCCGCCACCATCGTGAAAGACGCGCAGCGGCACGGGTTGAAGGTTCTGCCGATTGATGTCACGAAGTCGGACTGGCTGTGCAAGCTGGAACCCGTCACCAGTCGTCAGTCATCAGTCGCCAGCCAAGAAGCAGCCGCCGGTCGCCGGCCCTCGGTCGTCGGCGAAGAGGCTGTCAGCTCTCTGCCATCGGCGGTCAGCCGGGCAAAGATGGCCGCCTCAAACGTCCAGATCGTGAACCGATTCATTGCGGGGCCGGGTTTCATCGACCCCTTCGAAGCTACCGCATCCGTGACGGCTTCCGCCGCTGAGGTAAACAAACCGACTGGAATAACCGACCCCGCCGTTCCAATTCCCTGGAATGAAATCGGTTCCTACACTCGCGCACACTTCAGTCCTGCAGCGCAACGATCTCACGCAGACAATGCGGTTGCTTGCCAATCTGCAAAAGTTTGTGATTCTGGGCGAAGCGAAGAACCTGCTGTTCCCAAGGAATCTGCGCACTGTTCCACCTATGGGCAGACCCTGGCCCTCCGGCTGGGCCTCAACTACGTTCGCGGACTTCGCGAATCCGCGGCCCAAGCCCTGGTGCGGGAACGCAGGCTTGTTCCCTTCCAGTCCATTCATGATCTGACCCGCCGAGTCCCCGAACTTCGCAAGGAGGAACTCACGACACTGGCGGAAATTGGAGCGCTGAATTCAGTTTCGAGTTTCGAATTTCAGGCTGTAACGAAAAAGCAGGCCCTTCGCTTCGCGAAGGATGACAATTTTGAAAAGTGGATGGAGAGTCGCGGAGACTCGAAACCCGAAGCGCGAAACGCGAAACTGAACTTTCACCGCCGCGATGCCCTCTGGCAGGTCGAAAAAGCTGTCCGGCATTCGGGTCCGCTGCTGGAGGAAATCCCCGAACCCGATGCGCCCTCCCCACTGGAACGCATGACCCCGGAAGAGCGCCTGGTAGCGGACTTTCACGGGATGGGCCTGACGGTGGGGCCGCATCCGATGGCGTACCGTCGCGCCGAAATGCAGGCACTCGGTATTTCTCCGGCGTGCAGCCTGAAAGCGATTCCCAGCGGCCGGCGTCTCCGGATTGGCGGGTGCGTAATCACGCGGCAACGGCCAGGAACAGCCAAAGGGTTCCTGTTTCTGAGCCTGGAGGATGAGACCGGGGTGGCCAATGCGATCGTCACACCCGACTTGTTGCAGAAACATCGCATCCTTTTGATTTCTGAAAGTTTTCTGATGGTCGAGGGAATTCTGCAGAACCAGGACAACGTAATTTCGGTAAAGGCAGAGCGAGTACTGCCCCTGCGGGTCACCCGTGCGGAAACCAGTTCGCACGATTTCCACTGATTCGGGGAATCTCGCGCTACCGGCAATCCGGGATGTAGAAAAACGTTACGCCGTGACCATTGGCGCCAAGCTTTTTTGGCTTTTCTTCTGCTCTATCCACAGCGAAACCGGAGTATATTGGCTAATAACACGCCAAACAACCAAGGCTTGACTCCCAGTAGGCGGATTCGTGCATGCGTGAACTCCTAACCTTCATTTTCAACAATTTCCATTTCTACAGCAGGAGTGTTTGAAGACATGGCTAAGGCAAAGACCCCTCGGAGCAACGCTGGCAAGCAGAATGGCGGGTCGGTTCCGGCAACCGAGGCCGCCGCGCACGCGGAAACTGTTTCGGCAATCAAGGAAGTACGGAAGGGTGCCACGGAATTACGTTCTTCCGTGGTTCCGATCAATTTGGACGAGGAGATCCGCCTGCGCGCCTATCAGCTTTGGGAGCAGCGGGGCCGCGAATCCGGGCACGAGAACGAGCACTGGCTTCTGGCGGAACGGGAAATTCTGGCCCGTTACCAGTCCGGGCGCCAGCAATCCGCGTAGCTTTACCGGCCAGGGCAGGTGTGGACCTGCCCTCCGCGGGCCGGTTTGAGCCTCTCCTGCAATGTCCGGAATTTTTGCGCTCTGAGTGCCGTTCCTCGTCCGGAGTTCCGTCGGGCTCGACCCCGTAAACAAATCCAGGCCATTCAGGACGTTGAACGGAGCGGCCAATGGGACGGCGCCCAGCATTCCTGTACTTCCGGCACTTTTCCCCGGCCGGCCGCCATGAGAGAAACGAGGAGTACACCTATGCCGGGGCGGGGTCTCGCCCGTCTTGCCGTTTCGCAGGGGACCGTGCGGGCCGGCGCTTGCCACTCAATCGGGGAGGAAGAGGGATTCACGCCGGTGCCGTCGTCGGGCTTTGGTTGCTCGGACCGGGTATTTCTGAAAAAATATGCAAGGGTTCTCCATGTCCCAATTTAGTAGTGTGGCCCTGCCGCAAATCGGGAGTTTTGCGCTGCTGCTGGCCCTGTGCCTAGCGGGCTATTCGTTCATCGTAGGCGCGATGGCACTGCTCAATCCCGGCCCGGTCTCGGACCGGCTCACCGAATCGGCGCGGCGCGCCGGGATCGCCGTGTTTGGCATGGTGCTGCTGGCTTCGGTGGCTCTGGTTACGGCGGCCTTTAGCGACAATTTTTCCGTCGCCTACATTTTTCATCACAGCAATCGTGACCTGCCGGGACCGTACAAGTTTGCGGTTTTGTGGTCCGGCCAGGAAGGGTCCTTGCTGTTTTGGTCGCTGCTGCTGGCCGCTTATGGTTTCGTGCTGCGTCTTCGTTATAAGACGGACCCGCGATTGTTCGCCTACGCCTCGGTGGTGATCGCAGCCGTGCAGGTCTTCTTTCTGCTGGTGCTGAATATCGCGGCCCATCCCTTCGCGATACTTGAGGGTCAGATCCCACCCGATGGCAGCGGTCTGAACCCGCTTCTGCAGTATCCAGAGATGGTCATTCACCCACCGATGCTGTACCTGGGCTATGTGGGATTCACGGTGCCGTTCGCCTTTGCGCTGGGTGCCTTGATCATGCGCTATCCCGGCGAGAAGTGGATCCACATCACCCGGCGCTGGACGATGGTGACCTGGGGCTTTCTGACCATTGGGATTTTTCTGGGCGCGCACTGGGCGTACTCGGTCCTGGGCTGGGGAGGCTACTGGGGCTGGGACCCGGTGGAGAACGCTTCGCTGATGCCCTGGCTGACGGGCACGGCCTTCCTGCATTCGGTGATGATGCAGGAGAAGCGCGGCATGCTGAAGACCTGGAACATGTGGCTGGTGTTCTCGACCTTCTGGCTGGCCATTCTGGGAACCTTCCTGACCCGCAGCGGCATCATCAGTTCGGTGCATGCCTTCGCGCAGTCCTCCATCGGACCGTGGTTTGGATGGTTTCTGGTCATCACGCTGGCCGCTTTCTCGGGCTTCTACGTGGCGAACAAGTCGCACCTGCGCAGCGAGCACAAGCTGGAATCGATCATCTCGCGCGAGTCGAGCTTCCTGTTTAACAATCTTCTTTTCGTCGTGGCCTGCTTCGTGGTGCTGTGGGGAACCTGGTTTCCGAAGATCTCCGAACTGGTCCAGGGGACCAAGGTCACAGTGGGCGCTCCGTTCTACAACAATGTGGCCGTGCCGGTGGCGCTGCTGCTGCTGTTGCTGACCGCGGTCGGTCCGCTGCTGGCCTGGCGCAAGACGTCATTTGAGAGCCTGAAGCGCAACTTCATGTGGCCCTCGGTGGGAGCGTTGGCGCTGGGCGTTGTAATGATGGTTCTGGGGGTGCGCCCCTGGAAAGACATCTCGTATTTCTATTCGCTGATGGCGGCGATGTTGGCTGCGCTGGTGACCTTTACGGTCGCCTCCGAGTTCGTGCGCGGGGGCCGTGTCATCGCGCAGAAGCACCCCGGCCTCGGACTGCTCCCGGCGATCGTTCATCTCTACCACCGCAACACCCGGCGCTATGGCGGCTACATCGTGCACTTCGGGGTGGCGGTGGTAGTCATCGGCATTCTGGGCGCCCCGTTCAACCGCGAAGTGGAAAAGGAAATGGGCTTTGGGGACAAGATCAATATCGGTCCCTACACGCTGGTGTGCCAGTCCTATACCCAGGACGACAATCCCAACTACAGCAGCGAGTGGGCGATCCTGAACGTGTTCAAGGGCAACGAACAGATCACCACCATGTATCCGGAGCGGCGACTCTACAAGGCCAGTTCCCAGCCGCAGACGCTCCCGCGGATCTATCCGACCTACGCACAGGACCTGTTTCTGGTCAGCGACCTCTACGTGGTGTATGAGGGCCGCAACGACGAGACCGGCCGCCCCATCATCAAAGCGCACCTGAATCCGATGGTGCCCTGGATCTGGAAGGGTCTGCTCATCATGATCTTCGGAACCGTCACCGCGCTGATCCCCAACGCGGCGCCGCTGCCGGCGCGAGTGCCAGCCCGGGTGCAGACCGCCCCGGTCGGAGCAGGAGACTGATGTCTGGAAACGTGAAACCGCAGTGGAAGCGGACCGCGCAGCTGGCCCTGGTGCTGGTGGCGGTGTTCACGCTGCTCGGGGTGGGCGATGACGACGCCCGCTTTCGCAACCTGGGCCATCACCTGATGTGCGTTTGCGGCTGCGGCCAGGTCCTGCTGGAATGCAACCACGTGGGCTGCCAGTATTCGGACCGGATGCGGGTGGAGCTGGCGGCCGCGCTCGATCGCGGCGACAACGACGATCTGACGCTGCAGTCCTTCGTACAAAAATACGGAACCACGGTGGTGGCCGCGCCCAGCACCACCGGATTCGGAAGGGTCGCCTGGATCATGCCTTTCATCGCCCTGGTCGCCGGTCTCGGCACGGTGGTGATGGTCGTGCGCGCCTGGCGGAACCGCCCCGCTCCGGCCCTGGCCGACGGGATCCAGCCTGTGCGCGGCCCCGAACTCGAACGCTTCCGCGATCAAGCGGATAGAGAGGTCGGATTATGACGGTCCTGTTGATTTGCGCGCTGCTGACTCTGGGTGCGATGTTCTATGTCTTTTATATTCCCGGGGAAATCTACGTCGGGCCGGTCAAAACGCGGCTGGCGTATCTGCGCGAACGCAAGGAAGTGGTGTACGACAACCTGCGCGACCTGAACTTCGAATACAAAGCCGGCAAATTTCCCGAGACCGACTACGCCGAGATGAAGGAGTCTCTGGAAGACGAAGCCGCCGCCATCCTGGCGGAGATCGCCCGGCTGGAGGCGGGCCCATCGACAGCCACCGCCTCGCTCCGCAACCGGAAAGGAACAAGCGTTTGAACCTCCCCTTCAAATCAGCAGCACTGTTGTTCACCCTCGCCTGGACCGCGTTTGCCGCGGCGGAGACGATTACCGGTACGGTGAAGAACGCGACGAACGGAAAACCGGCCGCCGGCGACGAGGTCGTGCTCCTCAAGCTGGCCAATGGCATGGAAGAAGGCGCCCGCACCAAGGCCGACGCCAAGGGCAACTTCTCTTTTACCTTCGACGATGTGGGACCGCACCTGATCCGGGCGATCCACCAGGGCGTGACCTATCACCACATGGCGCCTCCGGGAACCACGTCGGTCGAAATGGAAGTTTACGATTCCGCCAAGAAGGTCGACGGCATCTCGGTGACCGCCGACGTCATGCGCTGCCAGGTAGAGAACGGCCAGCTGGAGATCGTGCGCTTGTTTGCGGTGAACAATGAATCGAAGCCGCCCCGGACGCAGATGAACGACCATAATTTCGAGTTCTACCTTCCCGACGGCGCCAAGGTGCTGCAGGGCATGGCGAAGACGGCGAACGGGAACCCACTGAATTCGGCGCCCGTTCCCCAAGCCGACAAGGGACGCTATGCCTTTATCTTCCCGCTGCGCCCGGGCGAGACGCAGTTCCAGGTGCAGTACACCGTGCCCTATACCGGTTCGGCCACCATCGATCCAAAGGCCATTTATGGCATGCAGCACTTCGTGGTGATGATTCCGAAATCGATGCAGTTCGAAGCCGGCCCCGGCGCGCGATTCGATTCCATGAATGATCCGCAGCAGGCCGACGCCATCGTGCAGGTGGCCACGATGACCCAGCCCGGCCAGCCGCTGAGCTTCAAAATTTCAGGGTCCGGGGTTCTGGCCTCGAACACGGCTCCCGAGGGGAGCACGAACGGTGGCGCCATGGGCGGCCCTGCCTCGGGCGCGACCAGCGGCCCCGGAGGAGGCCTGGGTCCCCCCAGCGATGCACCCGATCCTCTGCAGAAATATCGCTGGTGGATCATCGGCGGCTTCGCGATTGCGCTGACGGGCGGGGCCTATTACGTGACTTCGCGGCAGTCTGGGCGGGTCGCTTATGCGGAAGGAGCAGGCGCGGAGGAGGTTCCCGCACCCGTGGCGTCCCGGCCGTCAAAAGCCACCGGCTCGATTCCCAATCCGCGGAATCCTGCAACCGTCGCGACCGGTGCGGTTGCTGCCGCGGCGGCCGCGAGTACAGCTCCCGCCCGGCCCTCCATGCTGCTGGAGGCCCTGAAGGAAGAACTCTTCCAGCTGGAAGTCGAACACAAGCAGGGCAAGATAAGCCAGCAGGAATACGAGAAGGCCAAGGCGGCACTGGACGGAACGCTGGAGCGCGCCATCAAGCGCGACGCGCAGAGAGCCTAGAGCAGCAAACCGCAGTGTTGCGGTTTGCCCCAGGGCCTGGATTCTTATGTCAAGGAGCCTGGACTCCTGCTCAATTCCTTCCGGCGCAAGCACTTCGCGGGCTGTGAACGCAGGCCGTCCTCGCCAAGCATCCCGCGGCGTTTCCTGACATCCAATAGAACTGATAGCGGACGAACTGTATGGGAAACAATTTCAAGACCGCCTTTCTTCTTACCGCGATGACGCTGCTGCTGATGAGCGTCGGCAGCTACGTGGGCGGCGAGCGCGGGATCGTGACCGCTTTGATCTTTGCCGGCGTCATGAATTTTACGGCGTATTTCTTCTCCGACAAGATTGCGCTGGCAACCTACCGCGCGCAGCCGGTGTCGCGGGAACAATTGCCGCGCGTCTACCAGGTGGTGGAACGGCTCACCGGGAAGGCCGGGTTGCCGATGCCGAAGATCTACGTGATTCCGACGGAGTCACCCAATGCTTTCGCGACCGGCCGGAATCCGCAGCACGCGTCGGTGGCGGTCACCCAGGGCATCTTGAATCTGCTGAACGACGACGAACTCGAAGGCGTGCTGGCGCACGAACTGGGCCACGTGAATAACCGCGACATCCTGATCAGTTCGATCGCGGCGACGCTGGCCGGCGCCATCACCTACGCGGCGCGCTTCATGATGTTTTTTGGGGGCGGCGACCGCGAGGAGCGGCGCGGAGGGGGGATCGGCGCGCTGGCCATGATCATTCTAGCCCCGCTGGCCGCCCTGCTGATCCAGTTGGCGGTTTCGCGCTCGCGCGAATACCAGGCCGACGCCAGCGGCGCACACCTGACCGGCAATCCCTACGCCCTGGCCAGCGCCCTAGCCAAACTGGAAGCTTACTCCAAGCGCGTGCCCATGATGGCCACGCCCTCGACGGCGCACCTGTTCATCATCCAGCCCTTGCTGGGGATGAACATCGGCAACCTGTTCTCGACACATCCGCCGATTGCCAGGCGCATCGAGCGGCTGACGGGCCGGCCGTCGGAGTTCCAGCAGTAAGAAGCCGTGTTATCGGAGCAGTCCGAATCACCCGAAGAAATTCGGCCTTCTGCGAACTGACTCGTTTCGCATGACCCTTGAGTCAGGTGCAGGACGCAAGATCCACCGTTCCATCCGTTCTCTCCCGTGGTTTGGGCTAAGAGCTAGAGGCGAACCAGCACAGAGTGCTTCCGTGACGTTGGTAACGGCAATCGCTGAAGGCCGCATAGTAGAATCGCTTTTCTCATGTCTCCGGAAACCGGAACCGCCGCCAGCTCTCGCGCCGCGCAACTGGAAGCCACTCTCCGCAAAGTCATTCGCGGCAAGGACGAGGTTGTCCGCCTGGCGCTGGTTTCGATCTTTGCCCGCGGCCACCTGCTGATCGAAGGCGTGCCCGGCGTGGGCAAGACGACGCTGGGCCATGCACTTGCGCGCGCCCTCGATTGCAGCTTCCAGCGCATCCAGTTCACCAGCGACATGCTGCCCTCCGACGTGCTGGGCATCTCCATGTACTCCGCGATCGAGCAGCAATTCGAGTTCAAGCGAGGCCCGGTCTTCACCAACATTCTTCTCGCTGACGAAATCAACCGCACCACGCCGAAAACGCAGTCCGCTCTGCTTGAGGCCATGAACGACGGGCAGGTGACCATCGACGTGAACTCCTACCCCCTGCCGGAGCCGTTTCTGGTCATCGCGACGCAGAACCCGGTGGAGCATCACGGGACCTATCCCCTGCCCGAATCGCAGCTCGACCGCTTCCTGATGCGCGTGCACATGGGCTATCCCGATGCGGAAGCCGAGCGGGAGATCCTGCGTTCGACCGCGGGGGCGGCCCAGCTCGATTCCCTGAAGCCAGTGCTGAGCGGGGCCGAGGTGCTCGAGATGCAGGACGCTGTGACCAAGGTCCGGGTGGAGGATGCGCTGGTCAACTACGCGCTGGCGATCGTGCGCAAGACCCGGGAATCGGAATTCCTGTCGCTGGGGGTCTCGCCGCGTGGCTCGCAGATGCTGTATCGCGCGGCCCAGGCCATGGCGTTTCTCGAAGGCCGGACGTATTGCACGCCTGAAGACTTCAAGCCGCTGGTCGTCCCGGTGTTCGCGCACCGCGTCGTGGTCAGCGGATCCTACTCCTCGACCCTGAAAAAATCGGAACAGGCCGAGCAGGTCATGCGCGAGATCGCGGACAGTGTCGCGGTGCCGGTGTAGACCCCGTTGCCCGTTGCCAGTGAAGGCCAATCCGCCAGCGAGGCACGAAGCCACGGAGAAAGCCCCTGGGGACGGGGCCTCCCAACGATGCTTTCCGTACGGATCACAGTGCTTTTCCTGAAACTCGAAACTTGAAACTCTGTAGCCTGTCACCTCGGGCACACCGCCTGTAAACTACTCGCCATGGCTTTCCTTCGCTTTCTCGTGTTCCTCAGCCTGATTGTGTGGGTAGGCGGCATTGTGTTCTTGTCGTTTGTCGAGGCGCCGACCGCATTTCAGCAGCTGCCGTCACGCCACATGGCGGGCACCGTCGTGGGTCATTCGCTCGGCATCCTGCACTGGATGGGCCTGTTCTCGGGCGTGATTTTTCTGGGCTGTTCGATGCTGCTCTCCAGCCTGACCACGGGGTCGGCCAAACCGTTCGCCCTGCGGCACGTTCTGGTATGCGCGATGCTGCTGCTGACCGCCGTCTCGCAATTCGGCATCTCGCCGAAGATGGCCGCCCTGCGGGCAGGGTTCGGGGACATCGACACCGTGCCACCCACTGATCCGGGGCGGGCGCAGTTCGACGCGCTGCATGTCTGGTCGGTGCGGCTGGAGGCTGCGGTTCTCCTGTTTGGAATGGCGGCGGCCTACTGTACTTCGCGGCCAATATCCTGAACCATGCCGCATCATTTATTCTGTACAGTTTGGAACTCCTCTGCCGCGTGTGCTGAGAGCTTCGCCGACGGCTGAAAGCGGACCCATGAAATCCGGCATCATCGGCCTGCCGCAGGTAGGCAAGACTTCACTGTTCCGCATGCTGACGAAGACGACATTGTCGGCGCATGCCATGGCCAATCCACGGGAGGCGCATGTGGGCGTGGCCAAGGTTCCCGACGAGCGACTCGACAAGCTGGCGGAACTCTACAAACCGAAAAAGCTCACGCACGCCTCCATCGAATACGTTGACGTCGGCGCCATCGGGCAGGACGCGCTGAAAGAGACCGCGTACATCGGGCACCTGCGCCAGGTGGACGCGCTCGTCCACGTGCTGCGCGCTTTTGAAGACGACTCCATCCCGCACGTGGGGCCGGTCGATCCGCTGCGCGACAGCAAGAACGTGGAGTTCGACCTGATGGTGAGCGACCTGGGCCAAATTGAGAAGCGGCTGGAGCGACTGGTCAAAGACCTGAAGAAAATGCGCTCGCCCGAACTTGAGAAAGAAAACGAACTGCTGCTCAAGGCCAAGGCCCACCTCGAGACGGAGAAGCCGTTGCGCGAGATGACCATGACCCCCGAGGACAAGAAGCGCATCCGCGGCTTCATGTTCCTGAGCGAAAAACCCATGCTCTATGTGCTGAACGTGAGCGAGACGCAGGAACTGGGCAAGGCGCTGGAGGAGGCGAGTGCGAGGTACAAACTGAGCGAAGTGGCGGCGCGTCCCAATGCGGGAGCGACCGCCGTGTGCGCAAAGGTGGAGGCGGAACTGGCGGAAATGAGCGATGCCGACGCCGCGGAATTTCTTTCGAGCTACGGCTTGAAGGAGAGCGGCCTGGTGCGCCTGATCGGCCAGACGTACCACTTGCTCGGGCTCATTTCGTTCCTTACCGCCGGGGAAGACGAGTGCCGCGCCTGGACCATCCCCATCCATACGCGAGCGGTCGAGGCGGCGGGCGCCATCCATTCCGACCTGGAGAAGCACTTCATTCGCGCGGAGACGATTCGCTGGGACCAACTGCTGGAAGCCGGCTCGGAAGCCAACGCCCGGGCCAAAGGCCAGCTCCGCCTGGAAGGCAAGGACTACATCGTGCAGGATGGGGATGTGCTGCATATTCGACACTCGGGATAGAGCCCCGAGTTGCGAGTGCCGGGTGGTGAGTTGCGAGTAGCGAGTCGTGAGCTTCAAAATCCGTGCACTGATACCTGCACTGCGGGAAACCAATGGCCCGACATTTTAAAGATCTCAATTCATGAGCCCCGTTCTCACCGCCGTGCTGCTGGGCCTGACCGCGGCCGCCGCCAACCTGTTCGGCGGGGCGATCATCGTGCAGAAGAACTGGGAACGGCGCTACCTGCGATATTTCGTGGCGCTGGGAGCGGGCTTCATGCTTTCCACGGCCCTGGTGGAGGTGGTTCCCACCAGCCTCGAACTGGGCGGCCGGCGCGCCGCATTTCTGGTCCTGCTGGGATATCTCATCATTCATTTCTTCGAGCACACGGTGACCCCGCACTTTCATTTCGGGGAAGAGACCCACGAAGACGAGTTCATCCACCCGCACAAAGGGTTCTCGGTGCTGATCGGGCTGATCATTCACACTTTTTTCGACGGCATCGCCATCGCGGCGGGCTTTCTGGTTTCGACCTGGCTGGGTTGGGTGATTTTCCTGGCTGTCTTTCTGCACAAGATCCCCGAGGGCTTTACGGTAGCATCGGTGATGCTGGCCAGCGGTCGCAGTCGCGGCTTTGCCTGGATCGCTTCGGGGCTGCTGGGAGCAGCCACGGTGGCGGGGATATTCACCATGGCGGTGTTCCGCCACCAGGTCAATGAGGGGCTGCCGCTAGCCGCCGGAGTGACGATCTACGTGGCCGCCTCCGATCTGATTCCGGAGGTCAACAAGGAACCCGGCGTGCGGACGGCGCTGGTCGTGTTCCTGGGGGTGGCATGCCTGTTCGCGCTAGACCGCTTCTTTCATGCGCACTGACCTCTCAGTCCCGAGTTGTGAGTAGCGAGTTGCGAGAGTCCCAAACAACTCCTGGCTGAGGAGTGGCGACTCGCAACTCGGCAGGCTTCACTCCACCTGATGTTTCGCTGTATACCCATCCCGGGCGTAGATCTGCACTTTCACGTCGTGCCCTTTCTGATCTTTCACTTTCAACGGCCCGCCGTCAGGTGCGACCAGTTCAACCTTCAATTTGCGGTAAGTGCCGTCCAGTTTTGAGTTCGTGGGGTGGTAGGCCAGGGTGTACTGGTTGCGGATGTCCTGGCCGATGTCGCGGAAAATCTCGGGGAGTTCGCCATCAAAGCGGGGGAAGTAGGCGCGTCCGCCAGTCATGTGGGCGAAGGTGTTCATCTGGTTGTCGGCCTGCAACCAGTCGGTCGTGATCAACCCTCCGCCTGCACCCATGCGGGCTTCGAGATACTCGCGCAGAGCGCGACCGATACTGATGGCGTAGATGGTGATGTTCTGGGTGCTCTTGAGTTTCTTCAGGATCTGGTCGAGGTTGAGCTTACTGAAGGTATCGCGCCCGGTTGACACCAGGATGATGTACTTTCTGCCCTCGATGCCTTCAATCCGGTCAATGGTGTCATAGAGGGCATCGAACAGGTTGCGCTCGGAGAAGCCGGGAATGCGCAACTGGTTCAGCGCGCCCATTACGGCGCGCTTGTCCTGGGTAAAGTCGGTCAGGATTTGCGGCTTCATGTCGTAGGAGACCACCGCGATCCAGTCCTCTGGCTTGAGTGTGGCGGCGAAGTTGTAAGAAGCATTCAGGGCCTCGTACATGTAGTTGTAGTTGGTGGAGGCGTATTCCACCAGCAGCACGGCCGTGATGGGAGCGGTGGACTGGTTAAAGCTGGTGATCGTCTGCGGGGCGCCATCCTCATAGACCCGGAAGTTTTCCTTGTGCAAGCCGGGAACGAACTGGCCATCCTTGGTGGTGACCAGAACGTCGACATTGACCAGGGGAACGTCGACTTTGATGGAGTAGTCCGGCATGCCTTCGATCTTCTTGGGCTTTTCCGGAGGCGGCGGTGGCGTCGGTTCGTCTTTCTTCCTGGGAATCGCGTAGGGGCCGACATCGCCAGTGGGGCCACCGGCTTCGGCGGGCGCTTCCTGCTTGTTCGGATTCTGGGACTGAGCGGAAGGCTGAGACGGTTGCGAGGAGTCCTGTGCCCGCAGCGTGGCCAGCGGGCACGCCGCGACCACTAAAGCCAGAACCAACAGCAGCTTACGAGGGGAGTCGATGGGCATAAAACCTCAGGTGCTCGGGGCGGTAAGCAGGGGCACAAAAGTAACATTCGTGCCCAAATTGTGCTGATGTTAGTATAGACGCATAGCTTCGCGATTGGGATGTTTTGGTTGGCCCTAAGGTTCTGTCCTCCCGGCAACTACTCGCCATCGTATGGAGTCTAATGTAATTCGAGGGCCGTGTTGGCAGGGCTCTCCAGGGCAAATGGAATGAGGAACGCAGTTGTCGCGCTCACCGTCTTCTGCTGTTTTACCGTCCCAGGGTTCGCAGCCGAAAATCCAGCCAGTACACCAGTGCAACCCACCATCCCCGTCAGTCAGATTCATGCTGGCATGCGGGGGTACGCGCTCACCGTGTTTCAGGGGACACAGCCGGAACGAATGGAAGTAGAGGCGCTGGGCGTTCTGAAGAACATGAATGGCCCGAAGGGCGACATCATCCTGGTGCGCTTACACGGCGAGAAAGCCGAATACACGGGAGTGGTCGCGGGAATGAGCGGCAGCCCGGTGTATTTTGAGAACAAGCTTGCGGGAGCGCTCGCCTTCCGCATCGGGGAGTTCTCGAAAGAACCGATCGCCGGCGTCACCCCGATCGCCGACATGCTGGAGATCAATGCTTTCGATAAGAGCCCGGCTCCGGGGCCGTCGGCGGCCAGCGCTGGGCCCGCTGCTGCCGCCACCCGGACGGCGGGACCCGGCACGGGTTCCGATCCCGCGGTGCAGGGCTTTGCCAACTATCTGAAGCCGATTGAAGCACCGCTGGTGTTCACCGGCTTCAGCGAGGAAGCGGTCAAGAGGTTTGCCCCGCAGTTTGCTGCCAGCGGGATCATCCCCGTGATGGGCGCTGGGGCTTCGAGCGATCAAAAGCAGCCGGAACCGCTGGAGGCAGGTTCAGCGGTGAGCGCAGTGCTGGTGCGCGGCGACATGGACATTGCGGCCACCTGCACGGTCACCTACATCGATCCGCAGCGCCTGCTGGCCTGCGGGCATCCGCTGCTGCAGTTCGGCAAGGTCGACTTGCCCATGACCAAGGCGACGGTGCTGGCCACGCTGCCTTCCCCGCTCAATGCATTCAAGATCGTCAATACGACCGAAGCCGCCGGCGCGTTTGTGCAAGATCGCCATACCGGAATCATGGGCTTGCTGAACAAGGAACCCGACATGATTCCGGTGACGCTGAGCATCCACAGCGGGGCCGCCACCAAAGAGATTCATTACGAGGTCCTGAACAACCCGCGGCTGAGCCCGGTGGCGATGATGGCGACCGTGTTCAACGCGCTGCACGGCATCAACGACTACGGGGAGGAAACCACGTATCGCCTGAAAGGCGAGATCAGCGTCAAGGGTTATCCGGAAGTGAGGCTGCAGAACGTCTTTGCGCCGACCGACGCCGGTCAGCCGGCGGCGTTTCTGGCGGCCCTTTCGCTGGGAGACCGCTTTGGGCGCATTTACGACAATCCCTTCGATGTGCCGTCGGTGCAAGGGGTGAAGCTGGATTTCGACCTAGTGAAGGAGCGCCGCCAGGCGCGCCTGGAAAGCGCGCGCACTGACCTGACCGAGGCCCGCCCGGGCGATGAAATCACGGTCGAGACGGTTCTGGCGCCGTATCGCGGAGAGCGCGTCGTCAAGCAGATCCGGATCAAGATTCCCACCTCGGCGTCCAAAGGCCCGCTGCGGATCCTGGTCAGCGACGGAGACACGCTGGACCGCATGCGGCGGGGCATGCCCATGATGACCCGCAAACTCGATCTGGCCTCGACGATCGCCTTGCTCAACAAGGAGCACTCCAACAATCGCGTGTACGTCTCGTTGCTGGAAGCGGACCCGGAGGCCATGGTCGCCGACAAGGTCATGCCTGCGCTTCCCTTCTCGGTTATGAATGTGATGGACGGCATGCGGGGGACGCAAGAGATGGTGGTTCTGGGGGAGTCCTCGGTTAACGAAGTAGCCACCCCGCCGCTGGATTTTGCGGTGGCCGGAGCGCAAATTCTGACCATAACCATCAAGTAGGAACCGGCGCAGGGGTGGGGAGCGGGCTAGGGCCCGCTCCAAGCTTCACTCCAGGACGTTCCCGCGCGCCGTGTTACCCTGAAATTTCCCGTACATCACGCATCGAGGTGCAAGCTTTGCGGAACCATGCTCGGAAGTTGGCCCTGTTCGCCACGGTTCTTCTCACTCCTATCGCCCTGGCCGAAGGAACTCGCACCTGGGAACAATCGAAATTTGACGATTTGACCAAGGGCACGGCTTCGGGCGTCGCCATTCGCAGCGTGGGAGGCCTGGAATTGGCTCCCGCCTTCAAGGCGCTCTACACGGCACCCTCGACCTACCTGTGGTCGATTGCCTCCGACGAGGCGGGCAACATCTATGCCGCGGCGGGGGCTCCAGCGCGGGTATACCGCATCACGCCTGATGGCCAGGCTTCGACCATCTTTGAGCCCACCGAACTGCAGGTGCAGGCGCTGGTGGTCGATCAGCATGGCGTGGTCTACGCGGCCACGGCGCCCGACGGCAAGGTCTACAAGATTGAGCGCACGAGCCCGGCCAGGGAAGACGGTTCCAAGCCAAGCTCTCCGGATCGCTCCAAGGGACAGGTCGACCCCAACTGGACTTCGTCCGTCTACTTCGATCCGGGAACCAAGTACATCTGGGACCTAGCCTTCGATGGAGCGGGGAACCTTTATGTCGCGACCGGCGACCGCGGGGAACTGTACAAGGTCACGCCGAAAGGCGAGCATTCTGTCTTCTTCAAGAGCGACGAATCGCACCTGCGGGTGCTGGCGCTGGATTCCAAGGGAAACCTGATCGCAGGTTCCGACGGCAGCGGGCTCATCTACCGGATCGCGCCGTCGGGCGCGGGATTCGTTCTGTACAGTGCCCCGAAGAAAGAGATCACGGCCCTGGCCCTGGATGCCAGCGGCAACATTTACGCGTCGGCGGTAGGGGAGAAACGTCCGGTAGCCAGTATAGCGCCGGGCTTCGGCGTGCCCGGCACCGTGGCTCCCCCGCCCGCCCCGGCGGTGGTGGGCCCTGCCGGCGGCGTGACGTTGAATCCCACGCAACCTGTGGCCGGCCCCATGGTGGCCTTTCCTGCTCCCGGCGTGGGAGCAACGGGCGGGTCGGAAATTTACCGCATCGCGCCGGATGGGTCCCCGCGGCGGCTGTGGACCTCGCGCGAGGACATCGTGTACGCCCTGGCCTTCGACACCCAGGGACGGCTGCTGGCCGGCACCGGAAACCGCGGCCACATCTTCGCGATCCGCAACGACGACGACTTCAGCGACCTGCTGAAGGCCGGCTCCTCGCAGGTCACGGCGTTTGCCAAGGCTCCCGGCGGAGGCCTGTACGCCTCGGGCAGCAACCTGGGCAAGATTTTCGTGCTTGGCCCGGCGCCGCAGAATGAAGGCTCGTACGAGAGCGATGTTTTCGATGCGAAGATTTTCTCGCGCTGGGGACGCGCGGATTTTCGCGGCGCGGGCAACGTCGACCTGTTCGCACGCAGCGGCAACGTCGACAACCCCGACCGCAACTGGAGCCCGTGGAAGAAGATCAATCTGCAGGAAGGCGGACAGACCGACATCCCGGCGGCCCGCTTCGTGCAGTGGAAGGCGGTGCTGCACTCCGGCAGCCCTGCTCCGCGCGTAGACAGTGTGACCCTGAATTACCTGTCGAAGAATGTGGCGCCTGACATCGATGACGTGGGCGTGCAGGTCGGGGTGCGCTACCAGCCGCTTCCCAAACCGCTGGGCGGCGGGGCCGACCTGAGCGGCTCGGGAGCGAATCCCGCCCAGCCGCACTTCGAGCCTCCGGTGCCGACGACACGGGACCATGATTCCATCGGCGTCAAATGGGTAGCCCACGATGATAATGACGACCAGCTCGTCTACTCGCTGTACTACCGGGGCGATGGCGAGACCCGGTGGCTGCTGCTCAAGGACGACCTGACCGACAAGTTCTACTCCTTCGACGCCAGCCTGCTGCCCGATGGCGGTTACACCTTCAAGGTCGTCGCCTCCGACGCACCGTCGCATTCCCCGGGCGAAGAACTCACGGCGGAGAAAGAGAGCCCGCGGGTGGAGGTCGATACCACCCCGCCGCAGATTCAGAACTTGAACGCTTCGGTGGAAAGCGACAAGATTCATGTGGCATTCCGCGCAGTGGACGCCTTTTCGTCGGTCAAGCGCGCCGAGTATTCGATCGATGCCAACGACTGGCAGTATGTGGAACCGGTCGGCCAGATTGCCGATTCGAAAACGGAGAACTATGACTTCCGCGTCGCGGTGCCAGCAGAAAATGGTTCCGGGCCCGCGGCCCCGGCCGCAGCGAAGACCAAGAAAAACGAATCCCAGCCGGTCGAGCACGTCGTGGTGGTGCGCGTGTACGACCGCTTCGACAACATGAGCTCGGCCAAGACGGTGATTCGGGGGAAGTAGAAATCCTAGAACGCGGAAGAGGCGGAGAAAATCCGCGGAGGTCGCAGAGATGCGCGGTTTAGCGTGTCTGCTCTGCGTACTCTGCGAAACATCCGGGTCACTCTGCGTTGGATTTTGCAGGACATTAAGGCTGGGGCGCGCGGTGTAGTTGATCGGCCCGCCGCAACTCCGGAAAAACCCAGGCCCAGATCCCAATCACAACCAGCGTGCCGACGCCTCCGAGCACAACGGCCGGCACGGTGCCGAACCAGTGCGCGGTCAATCCCGATTCAAATTCGCCCAGTTCGTTCGAAGCGCCGATAAAGAGCATGTCGACAGCGTTCACCCGGCCGCGCATTTCGTCGGGCGTGGCGAACTGCACCAGGGTCGCGCGGATGATGACGCTGACCATGTCCGACGCGCCGACCAGCAGCAGCGCCAGCAAAGAAAGCGGAAAACTGGTCGAGATCCCGAACAGGATGGTGAACACGCCGAAGCCGGCGACGCACCACAGCATGATGGCTCCGGCACGCCTCTGGATGGGGCGTTTTGCGAGGAAGATCGCCATGGCGGCGGCCCCGACGCCGGGCGCGCTGCGCAGAATCCCCAGGCCCCAGGGACCGGTCTTGAGGATCTCGCTGGCATAGACCGGCAGCAGCGCGACGGCGCCCCCCAGCAGCACGGCGAACATATCCAGAGAGATGGAGCCGAGCACGAGTTTCTCGCGCCACACGTAGCGAAAGCCAGCCATGACGGTTCTCAGACTCATCTGTTCGGCGGGGCGCGGTTGGGTCTGCGAGCGAATGCGCAGGGTGGCCAGCAGCGCGATCGCGCTGGCCGCGGTGGCCGTGCCGTAGACGACACTCGGCCCCTGGGTGGCTGCGTAGAGCACGCCTCCAATGGCCGGGCCGAGGATGGTCGTGGCCTGAAACGTGGTGGCGTTCCAGGCTACCGCCTTCGAGAAATACTCCGGGGGCACCAGTTGCGGCAACAGGGCCCGGCTGGCGGGCCAGTTGAAACAGCGCACGACTCCGAGCAGCACCAGCACGAGGTAGATCAGATGGACTGACCGGCATCCACGCAGCGTGAACAACAGCAGCGCAGCTGAGCAGGCAACAAACCCCACGTAGCAGACGTTCAGCAGGCTTCGGCGATCGTGGCGATCAGCCGCGTGTCCCGCCACCAGAAACAGGCACACACCGGGCAGGAACTGCGCCAGGCCGACCAGACCCAGGTCGAGGGCGCGATGGGTGATTTCGTAGACCTGCCAGCCGACCGCCACCGATTGCATCTCGAGCCCCAACACGATGAAGAAGCGGGCCGCCTGGTAGAGCGCGAGGTCGGGATAGGCGAACACTCCCTCACGGGCCAGGACTGTATCGGAGTCCCCCATTGCCTCCACTGTGCCATAACGCCCGGGTTCTGACGAGCGGCGCTCCCCGAAGGACCGGTCAGTTCACGGGCGCTGTAATTGCGTTCTGTGACCTCTTAAGGCGGAGCGACCCTCCTTAGCCCTTCCCACTCGCCTGGAGCGTTTATGAACGCTGGTCCTTTGGTTCTAGAATGGAGAGGTGCTCTTGCTCCTGCGCACTGTTGGCTGGCTGACCTGCGTCGTGTACTCCACGATTCCAGCGTTCTGGCTGGTGATTCACGCCCGGGCGGAATCCTGGCGTTCGCGTCCGCGCTCCCCCTACCTGCTGCTGGCGCCGTTGTGGGCGGCGATGTGGATCGCGGTCGCGGTGGTGACGTTTCGCTGGCGGACGGATGCGCTGTATGCGTCGCCCTGGGGATGGCTCCCCGCGCTGGGTCTGTTCGCCCTCGGGTTCTGGCTCTATCATCGCGCGGGCGCGGACTTCGGCCTGAAACGCTTGACCGGCGTGCCCGAACTCCATGCCAACCACGCGGAGCAAAGCCTGGTCACCGCCGGCATCCGCGCGCACGTGCGGCATCCTGTGTACCTGGCACACCTGTGCGAGATGCTGGCCTGGAGTGCGGGAACCGGCCTGCTGGTGTGTTTTGGATTGACCCTGTTCGCGGGGATCACGGGAGCGGCGATGATCCGCGCCGAAGATGCGGAACTGGAGCGGCGCTTCGGCGAGGCCTATCGCGCCTATCGCAGCACGGTTCCAGCCGTACTCCCGAGGCTCCGATAATTCGTCGGCATCTATAATCGGTGGAAGCTAAGAGCTACAGACTCAAGAGCTAACAGTCGCCCACCCATGCGCTTTGAACTTTTCGTGGCCACCCGGTATCTGCGGGCAAAAAGGCGCCAGGCTTTTCTCGGCGTCATCACGGCGATTTCTGTGCTGGGAGTCGCGGCCGGTGTGGCCTCGCTCATCGTGGCCCTGGCGATCAACAACGGGTTCCGGCAGGACCTGCAGCAGCGGCTCCTGGGATCGTCGTCCCATGTGAGTCTGTTACGCGTGCAAAGCGATGGCATCAAGGACTGGCCTGCTCTGCTCGAGCGGCTAAGCCACGAGCCCCACGTGGTCGCGGCGGCCCCCGCCATCTACGAACAAGTATTGATCTCGCGTGGCCCGCGGGCGCGAGGCGCGGTGCTGAAGGGAATGATCCCGGGCTATGAGAAGAAAGTCAGCGATCTTTTGAGCACGGTGAGCATCGGATCGGCGGAAGCGCTGGAGGAAACGGCCCGGCCGGCGGAGAGCGCGGGTAGCGGAGCTGCAGGCAAGGCAACGGGCGGCAGCGAGGACGCCCGCGCCCCACAAACGACATCGGCGGAGAACAGTGTCCGCCGCACAACGAGTTCCCCTGACTCACTGGCCGAGGTTCAGGCGCGCGTGGCGGCCATGCCGCCCATCGTGCTTGGCAAAGACATGGCCGACGAACTGGGAGCCACGGTGGGCTCGGTCGTGCTGGTGACCAGCCCCCAGGGCGAGCTCACCCCCTTCGGCATGGTGCCCAAGTACAACCGCTTCCGGGTGGTCGGGATCTTCAACTCCGGGTTCTACGACTACGACACCAGCTGGGCCTTCACTCGCCTGTCGGATGCGCAGCGTCTGTTCGGTCTTGGGGATCTGATCTCTGTGATTCAGTTCAAGGTTGATGACATCTACAAGGCCGATGCGATGGCAAGGGAACTCGAGCAGGCCGCCGGCCACGGCTTTATGGCCACCAGCTGGATGGAGCAGAACAAGGCCCTGTTCCGCGCGCTGCGCCTGGAGCGGCTGGTCACCTTCATCACCATCGGGCTGATCGTGTTCGTCGCCGCGCTCAACATCCTGATTTCGTTGACCATGATGGTGATGGAGAAGACCAAAGACATCGCGGTGCTGCTGTCGATGGGCACGCGGAAGTCGCAGATCCGCGGCCTGTTCGTCACCCAGGGCGTCCTGATCGGACTCATTGGTACAGGAATCGGCCTGGTCCTGGGATACGCCCTGTCCTGGGCAGGGGCGAAATATCACCTGATCTCGCTCGCACCGGAGGTGTATTCGATCGACTACGTGCCCTTCGCGCCGCGCCTGCTCGATGGCGTACTGGTGGCGATCGTGGCCCTTGGGATTTCTTTTGTTGCCACCCTGTATCCGTCCTGGTCGGCCGCACGCATCCTGCCTGCCGAAGCTCTGCGCTACGAATGAGCCCGTGCTGGGAGCCTGCGGAAGGTGGTTGAAACCCGGAGGTTTGCAGTCTGCCACGAAGGTGCCAACAACTGTGACCAAGGTCACGTTGCGGACCGGGTAATCGGGTATAGAGTTTGCGGAACAAGGGCCTCCCAAATTGGGAAAGTCTGCCGCGACCGTGCCTCATGGTCTAATGGAGCGAGCAACCCAGGCGCATCCGGCGGAGCACGGAAATTCGCCAGGCCCGCGCCCGTGGCTGCAACTGCTTCGTGGAACGGAGGGGAAGCCGGTTGCATCTAAATACGCACGAGGCACTGGTGCGGGTGGAGGAACTGAGAAAGGTCTTTCGCTCAGGCGAGGCCGACCTGGTGCTCTTTGAGAATTTGTCCTTCGAGGTGCGACGCGGGGAGATGCTGGCCCTGGTGGGAGCTTCGGGAGCGGGCAAGAGTACCTTGCTGCACATCCTAGGCGCTCTTGAACGGGCTTCGCAGGGTGACGTATACTGCGCCAATTTGCAGGTGAATTCGTTACCGGACGATGCCGCCGCGGACTTCCGCAACCGTGAGATCGGGTTTGTCTGGCAGTTCCACTACCTGCTTCCCGAGTTCACGGCACTGGAAAACGTGGCCATGCCGCTACTGATGCGCGGGCGGGGCTGGCAGACGGTGTATGACGAGGCAGCGGACTGGCTTCGTGAAGTGGGACTCGAGGCCCGCAAAAACCATCGTTCGGGTGAACTTTCAGGTGGCGAACAACAGCGCGTGGCATTGGCGCGGGCTTTGATCAATAAGCCGAAGCTGCTGCTGGCGGATGAACCGACCGGTGACCTGGACGGTCCAACGGCCGAAGCGGTTTTCGAGCTGATAGCCAGATTGCATCGCGAGCATCAGCTCACCTCCCTCATCGCAACCCACAATCTAGCGTTCGCGCGGCGCTGTCACCGCGTGCTCCGGCTACATCAGGGTCAACTCGAGGAGGTTGCGCCAGACTCGATTCCGGCCTAGCGGAAATGGCGAGGAGGCGAAGCAACCGGAGGACAGATTTCGACGATATCAAGGGATGAGGATGCGCGCGCGAGTCCATGGCACGGCGGTGCCATAGGCGAAGGCGCCGACAGAAAAACACATCAGGGGGTTGGGTTCCGCGGCCTCTTGATTGCATAATGTGGTAGGGCCAGGAGTTTTCAGAGAGCCGGATGCCAGCCTCCGACCCTCCCGAGAGCTCAAGGGGGAAGGGCTATATGTTTGAACGCTACACGGAAAAGGCCAGGCGGGTTATCTTCTTCGCGCGTTACGAGGCGAGCCAGTTCGGCTCACCGTACATTGAGACCGAGCACCTGCTGCTGGGCTTGCTCCGGGAAGACAAGGCCCTGACCAATCGTTTTCTGCGCTCTCATGCCTCGGTCGAGTCCATTCGCAAGCAGATTGAAGGACACACCACGATTCGGGAGAAGGTATCGACCTCGGTCGACCTGCCGCTCAGCAATGAGTGCAAGCGGGTGCTCGCCTATGCGGCGGAAGAGGCGGAGCGGCTGTCGCATAAGCACATCGGCACCGAACATCTGCTGCTGGGGCTGCTGCGGGAAGAAAAGTGTTTTGCGGCGGAAATTCTGCACGAGCGCGGCCTGCGCCTGCCGACGATTCGCGAAGAGCTGGCGCGCACCAGCCAGGAGAAGGCCCAGCCCCAGCGTCAACGCGAGTCGTCCCTGTTAGCGGAATTTTCCCGCGACCTGACCCAGGCCGCCATGGACAGCCAGCTCGATCCCCTGGTGGGACGGGAAGGGGAAGTGGACCGCGTGATCCAGATCCTGTGCCGCCGCACCAAGAACAACCCGGTGCTGATCGGGGAGCCCGGGGTGGGCAAGACGGCCATCGTTGAAGGCCTGGCCCAGCGCATAGCCGACGGAGAAGTTCCGTCGTTCCTGGCGGACAAGCGGATCCTGGCCCTGGATTTGTCGCTGATCGTCGCCGGCACCAAGTATCGCGGGCAGTTCGAAGAGCGCCTGAAAACCATCATGAAGGAACTGATGGAATCGCAGAATTCCATCATCTTCATCGATGAACTGCACACGCTGGTGGGGGCCGGATCGGCGGAAGGTTCCCTCGATGCCGCCAACATCCTGAAGCCGGCGCTTTCGCGCGGGGAGATCCAGTGCATCGGCGCGACCACGCCGGGGGAGTACCGGAAATCGATCGAGAAAGACCGTTCCCTGGAGCGGCGCTTCCAGGCGGTGAAAGTTCCGCCGCCGAGCGAAGCGGATGCCACTAAGATCCTGTTCGGGATCAAGGACCGCTACGAAAAGTTCCATGCCGTCACTTACACCGACGACGCGATTGCGTTCTCCGTTGCGCATTCGAACCGCTACATTCCCGACCGTTTCCTGCCGGACAAGGCCATCGACCTGATCGACGAAGCCGGCGCGCGCGTCAAGCTGCGCCAGACCTCGTTGCCGGAAGAGATCACCGAAGTCCAGAAGCGCATCAAGTTCATTGTGCACCGGATGGAAAACGCCATCGCGAACCACGAGTTTGAGAAGGCGCGTTTCTACTCAGATGAAGAACGCAAGGAGCGCGAGAACTTGCGCGCCCTGCGCGAGAAATATCACCTCGACGAGTCGTCCACCGGGGTGGTGAACCGCGAAGACATCGAAGACGTGGTTTCGCGCTGGACCGGGGTGCCAATCACCTCGATCAAGGAAGAGGAATCCCAGAAGCTGCTGCGGATCGAGGAAGAGCTGCACAAGCGGATCATCTCGCAGGACAAGTCGATTGTGGCGCTGGCGCGCGCGATCCGGCGCAGCCGCGCGGGGCTGAAGAGCCCGAACCGGCCGATCGGCTCGTTCCTGTTCCTCGGGCCCACGGGCGTGGGCAAGACCGAAGTCGCGCGCACGCTGGCGCAGTTCATGTTCGGCAGCGAGAAGTCGCTGGTGCGCTTCGACATGTCGGAGTTCATGGAGAAGCACTCGGTCTCGAAGCTGATCGGCTCGCCTCCGGGATATGTGGGCTACGAAGAGGGCGGCCAGCTGACCGAGCGCGTAAAACGCGCGCCCTACTCGGTGGTGCTGCTCGATGAAATCGAGAAGGCGCATCCGGACGTGTTCAACATCCTGTTGCAGGTGTTTGAAGACGGTCAGCTCAGCGACGGGCTGGGCAACACGGTCGACTTTAAGAACACCATCATCATCATGACGTCGAACATCGGCGCCCGGCACCTGCAGAAGCGCGAGGGCCTGGGCTTCCAGTCGACCAAGGAAGACATGGTGTCGGAGAAGGTCGAGGAACTGGTCAAGAACGAAGTCAAGCGCACATTCAACCCCGAGTTCCTGAACCGGCTGGACGAGATCATCCTGTTCAGCGCGCTCAGCGAGCAGGACCTGATCCAGATCCTGGAACTGATGGTCAGCCAGCTGAACCAGAACCTGGCACAGCGTTCGATTACCGTGACCGTGACCGATGAAGCCAAGAAGTGGATCCTGAACCAGACGCTCACCGACCGCAGCTACGGGGCGCGCCCACTGCGCCGGGCCCTGCAGAAATACATCGAGGACCCGCTTTCGGAAGCCCTGATCCAGGGGACGATCACCACGCGCCCGGCGTTCATCGAAGTGTTCCTCGAGGGCGACAAGCTGTACTACCGCCCGGTGGACTCGGAGAAGACCGACGGCGTGTTGCTGTACGAGAATTAGCTGCGAGGTACGAGCTTTGGACAAGCGGCCGCCAGCGAAAGCTGGCGGCCCGAGTTTTGAGGCTTACGTCAATCGTTGATCGCCTGATAGGCCAGGGTCTTGACCTGGTTGTCGAGCGTCAGCCCGCCCTGGGGATGAAGCTGGGCCATGAAGATGACCACCATTTGCTCTTTCGGATCGATGCTGAACATGGTGTAGAAGAACCCTCCCCAGCCGTAGGCGCCCTCGGAGCCGAGTTCTTGCAGGGGCGCCCTGACCCCATCAATGCCAAATCCCAGTCCAAACGCGAAGTCCTGCTCACCCGGAACCTTTCCCAGCTGATCGTGGGTCATTAATTCGATGGATTTTCGGCTGACCAGGCGCTGGTCGCCGACTCTACCGCCGTCCAACAGCATCTGGCAGAAACGCGCGTAGTCCGGTGCGGTGGAGACCAGGCCGGCACCACCGGAGAAGAGCTTCTTCGGTCCCTTGGTCGGGTAGTCGGCCGAGTAGGTGAACGCGCCCTCGGTGATCGGCGTCTCAGGAAAGCGGTTCAGCCCCTTGCCGGCGTAGTAGGTGTACGCGGCGGCCAGGCGGTCGGCCTTGTTCTCGGGTGGATAGAAGTAGGTATCTTTCATTCCCAGGGGTTCGAAAATGCGCTCTCGAAAAAACTCGTCCAGCGGCTTGCCCGAGATGACTTCCACCAGGCGGCCGAGTACGTCGACGCTCAAACCGTACTCCCAGCGGTCCCCGGGGTTGAACAACAAGGGCACAGTAGCCAGGCGCTTCACGGCATCGGCGATCGTCCCATCATATTGCACCAGGCCACTGGGCACCTTGGCATTGCTGTAGAGCGGCCCCAGATCCGGATTCCACTGGTAGGTGATGCCGGAGGTGTGGCGGAGGAGGTCGCGAATGGTGATCTCGCGCGTGGCGGGAATGGAGTAGGGTTCCCCCTGGGCGGGCTTCACGTAGACCTTGGGACTCTTGAACTCGGGCAGGTAGCGCGATACGGGATCCTCGAGTAAGAAATGCCCCTCCTCGTACAGCATCATGACGGCGAGGGTGGTGACCGGCTTGGTCATGGAACAGATGCGGAAGAGTGTATCGGTGCGCATGGGCTTTGCGGACTCGCGGTCGGCCATGCCCTGGGCTTTCAACCAGGCGACGCGGCCATGTCGCATGACCAGTGTGACGGCCCCGGCGACGCGTTTGTCGTCGATATTCTTCTGGATGACCGACCCGATTCGTTCCAGCCGGGCCGGCGAGAGTCCGAGTTCTTCGGGCTTGGCGCCCGGCAGGCCCTGGGCGAACGCGCTAAAGGTCAGCGCGATGAGGGCGATCAGGAAAATCGGCACACGGCGTCGAAACTTCATCTCACTCGGCCTCCTGGAACCATTTCAGAGCAACCGAGCATAACAATAAACGCGAGGAGTGTAGAGAGCTTGATTGGGGGATGGCACCTGGCAGTTTGCCGGCCTTCAGTCTCGCGGAGCATTGGTCGATGGTCGGCCGCCAAGGGAAGGCCGCGGGCGCTTGTTCTAACTCGCGGAGGCGGCTTTGGCTTTAGCGGCCGCCTGCGGGGCGCTCAACTTTTTCTGCATCATTCCCCAGAAGCGCTTACGGGTCTTCCAGTACTCAAAGAACGCCGGGAGCGGATCATCCCAGGAGAAGACGTCGGAGTGAATGCTCGGCGCGAAGCCGCTGAGATACTGCAGGACGGCTTCCGATTTGGAGGGCGTGGTGCCGGTGGCCGGGATTTCCCCGCCGCGCAGGTAGTTGGTGAGGGCGATCAAATCGCCCAGGTGCCAGCAGGTCAGGCTGCCGACTTCGATGGGGCCGGGGGTGGGCCTTTGCCCGTGCAGAAAGTACTGGTACACCCAATACGGAAAATCCCAGCCCGCGTGGATCGACCCCTGGATCGAGGCCCAGAAGCGGCCGTTGGTTTCCATATACCAGACGCGATTTCGTTTTTTGTCGACAAAGAAGCCGAGATGGGCAACACCGTCCCAGCGCAGGGCGCCCAGCAGGGCGCGCGCATGACGCAAGAGGTCGGGGCTCGGCTCGATGATCCTGCGGAAGACCCCCGCTCCCTCCAGACGACGAATGGATTGGTATTCGTGCGCGGCCAGCACGTCGCCCTGCGCCGCGAAACAGCACACGTTATGGATTTCGCCCGTGGCCATTTCCTGGAACAGCGGGTAGTGGCCGTGGCGGCAGTGCTCGGCGAGGTAACCGCGGAGTTGTTCTTCGTTATGCGCGTACAGCACGCGGAAGGAAAAAGCCGGAACGGTGTCGTCGACGGGGTCCCCGGGCCGTTTCAGCACGATGGGGAAGCCCAGGGCCTGGATCATCTCGGGAACCTGGTCGAGGCTGGTCAGGTTGAACTGCCTGGCGCAAGGCACGCCGAGTTGGACGGCGAGTTCCAGGTTGATGCGCTTGTCGAGCACCGAATGCAAGGCGTGAGGCGAGGCCATGGCGACACGTGTCAAACTCTCCAGTTGCGCGCGGTACTGGTCAAATGCGAGCAGGGCCTGGTCGGTGATCGGAATCGCCAAGCCGGCCTTGTGCTCCCGCAGCGTCTTGAGGGTAAACTCCATGAACCCCTTGGGATCCTGCATGGCTGACGGGGAGGGGAGCACGTTCTGGAGCAGGCGTGAATGAAATACCGGGCTGCCGGGTTCCGATGCCAATACGAGTACCCGCACGCCACGGCGCGCCAGCGACCGGGCAACGGCCAACCCGGCCCGCGAGTGGCCATCGGTGACGAGAACTTCAAACTCCCAGGGCAGCTTTTGCTCCATAAGCAAGTCCACAACGCAGACTCTGGGACCTGTGCCGCGGGCTGGGTCGCCAGCGGGCGATTGGTGCTTTGGGGGAAGCTAAATTTTAGAACAGGGCCGCGAGGATGGCTCCCACCCCGATGTGCCGACACCAAAGTTACCCAGACCTGGCGCGGTGGGAGGGGAGAGAAACTCTTGCGACCGTGCGGGCCGATTCGGACCCGGATGATGAAAGCCGGATGGACTGGAGTCCAGGGCAATTCAACCCCCGGGCGGCGGAAGAGGATTGAGTACGGGTCAAAGGACGGCCCAGGGGCGGTGTCTTTGACAACTCGGATGATTCGGAGTTTGCCTGAAGGATGGAATCATGGAAAAAGTCAACCTGCTGCAAAAGTTCGGAAAGATCAAGGAATACTGGAAACCCTGCATCGCCGTCGAACTGAGACACAGGGTCTGATGCCGAGTACGGATTTTGGCCTGGAAAACATCGAGCGGGCTGCGGGCGTAATCGACCCAGTGCGACCTGCGATTGGGTCAACCCTCTGGCCCGCCCAAGCGAAAATCAGTATCCTCTAAGCTCGCAAAGCATCCAACGTCTACCTTATGGAACTCACGGTCTACACGGCATTCTGGTGCCCGGATTGCCGAATCGCGAAGCGCTTCCTGAGCGAGCACGGCATCCCCTTCAAAGAGGTCGATATCGAGACCACGCCGGGGGCTGCCGACGAGGTAATTCGGCGAACCGGCAAGCGCGCAATCCCCCAATTCGTGATCGATGGCGAGTGGATTCAGCCCTACCGCCCCGGCGAGGGCTTCCTCTACGAGGAGATGTCGAAGCGACTCGGGATCAAGGAAGGGCGCTAGTCCTTTCGGATGGGCCTTCCGATAGTTACCTCGAACATCCTGTAAGTGATTGTTTTGCTTAGGCGCAGGCGGTAGAGCCGAAACGGGCCGCGCGGAGCCGGGTCCGCTCCGGGTACATCACCTTCCGTGCCTTGGGAAATGGCGCGTCTCCCGGCAAGATAGTGCGGTAGCAGCTGAGCGGTTTCTCTGGCAAGGCACTCTCCCCCAAACCAGCACGGAGCGGATTGCACCACCATGGCGGAGCAAGATCGGAATCCTGAGGTGGACCCGGCGGGGGAGAGCTGGACGCGGCTTGTGGAGATCGCCGTCGCAGTGCTGATTGTGGCGGGCACAGCCCTTCTGGTGCGCTTCTATTCGCCCGAGCCGGCCACGGACCTGCAAGCCCAGGTACGGCAGCTGAATCAACAGGTACAGCAACTCAAGCAAGAACAGGCCATGCCGGTCGTGGTCCTGAACCGCTACCGCAATTCGATTTGTTATGTGTTCGGGGTATACCAGGTGGGCTTTCCCCAGCAGCCGCCGCGGCTGCGGGCACGGGTTTCCGGGACAGGATTCATCGTGGCCAACGGCCTGATGGCCACCAACCGCCATGTTTCCGAACCCTGGTATGGAGATCCGGAGGCTGAGGGATTAATTCGGCGCGGGGCGACGCCTTCGCTGGAAAAATTGATAGCATTCTTCCCCGGCTCGCCGACGCCATTTGAGCTGACACCCACGGTGGTGTCGGCGCACAGCGATTTGGCGATCCTGCATGTGGAGTTTTCGGCGGCCACCCGAAACCTTGAGCCGCTTCCCCTGGCCCAGCATCTGAGTCCGCCGGGAGAATTGGTCACAGTGATCGGGTATCCGATGGGCGTGGCCGGCATGGTGGCCAAGTCGCCGACGGAAGTCTACGAGCGTCTGGCGTATCGTCATGACGACATCGGGGCGGCCAGCGAACTGGCGGCACTTTCGCTGATCCGGCCGTCGGCCACGGTGGGGCACCTGGGCGACGTGGTGGGCGACAAGCTCATCTACGATGCTCCCACGGCGCACGGAGGCAGCGGCGGTCCGGTGTTCGACGCCAAGGGCGAGGTGATCGGCATCAACTCGGCCTACATTGATGGCTTCTCGGGCGGCACGCTGGGGATTTCGGTCGACGCGCTGAGGCCGCTGATTGAGGCGGCGGAGAAGACCGTCCCCGCGAGCAACGTGAAGGTGAAATAGTCCCGAGCCGCCAGCCCTGAGCCGCGAGTCGCGGCTAAACCCCAATCCAGCCGGGCTCGCGGACGTGTTCTTCCTGCAGCCGTTTCAGCCGGGCCGCCATGACCCCATGCCGCCCGAGGTAGCCTACCAGCCTGCGGGGATCGCTGCGCTCGACCACGGGCAGGCGCCCGATGTTGTGGCGAAGCATCCGGTCGGAGGCCTCGGAAATGAGTTCGTCGGGATAAACCACCACCGGGCTGCTGGATCCGGCTTCGAGGACGCTGATCTCTCCCCCGGGATGATCGTCGAGCGCGCGCAAGACGTCGCCACGGGTGATGACGCCTGCCAATTCCCCGTCCGCATCCACGATGAACAGGCCCTGGTGCTGGCTGACGGAGGGGTCGTGCTTGGCGATGCGCTCCGCGAGTTCTCCCACTCGCATGGAGGCGGGGATGGTCGGCACCGTGCGGTCCATGGTCTCGGCCACCGTGACCTGTTGCAGCACGTCGGTTTCGTAATCCTGGTGGATGCGCAGACCGCGGCGGGCGAGTTTCTCGGTCATGATGGAGGCACCGGGCATAAAGCGCATGGCGACGCCGTCGGCAATCACGCTGACCAGCATGAGCGGCAAAACGGCGTTGTAGTCGCGGGTAATCTCAAAGGCAAAGATGATGAAGGCGAATGTGGCGCGCGAAGCTGCGCCGAACACCGCGCCCATGGCGACCAGCGCGAAAGCGCCGACCGCCAGGTTGGCGGAGGGGAGCACGCGGTTGATGACCAGGGCAAACACTCCGCCCAGGGCGGCGCTCGACATGAACATCGGGGCCAGCAGTCCGCCGGAAGTGCCGGACCCCAGGGAGATCACCAGGGCGACCGCCTTCGCCACCATCACGACGAGCAGGAGCTTGAAGGCGAGTTGGGTGTTGAGGATGTCGCTGATGGTGTCGTAACCCACGCCCAGCACGCGCGGCACGAAATATCCGATGATGCCGAGCCCCAGGGCGCCGATCGCCGGCCACCACAACGGGTCCACGGGGAGCTTGTCGAATTGGTCTTCGACCCAGTACAGCAGCTTGCTGAAAGCGACGGCGGCCAGGCCGCAGACCAGCCCCAGCAACAGATAGAAGGGCAAGGCGCGCGGGATGCCGAAGTCCACACTCGCCACCGTGAACATGGGGCCAGCCCCGAGGGTCTGCATGTGAACCGCCGTGGCCAGCGTGCTCGCGATCACCAGTGGAATGAAGGAGCGCGATTTGAACTCAAACAGCAGCAACTCAATCGCGAGGATCACGCCGGCAATCGGGGTATTGAAGGTGGCCGACATGCCCGCGGCGGCGCCGCAGGCCAGCAGGACCTTGCGTTCGGCGGCGGTGGTATGGAATGCCTGCCCCACCAAAGATCCGACGGCCCCGCCCGTCTGAATGATGGGGCCCTCAGCGCCGAAGGGGCCGCCGGTCCCGATTGCGATCGCGGCCGACAGCGGCTTCAAAATCGCGACCCGCGGCTGGATGCGGCTGCGGTTGAAGGCAACGGCTTCCATGGCCTCGGGAATGCCATGGCCTTTGATCTTCGGTGAGCCGTACTTGGCCATGAAGCCGACAATGAGGCCGCCGACCACAGGGATGAGGATGATCCACGCCCCCCAAGGGGCCAGCCTGGGGCTGGCAAAGGAAAACGCGCACCGGTGATAAAACGCCAGGTTGGTGAACAGTCCGATCAGCTTGTAGAGAACGAGCGCGATTACCCCGGCCGCCAGCCCGATTCCGCCGGCCAGGCACGACACCAAGCCAACACGAAAGTGCGCCGAGGTCACATTCCGGTTCAGGTTCTCGGAAGGAAGAGCGTTGGCAGATGCGGGCGGAAGGCTCGTGTTCCGACCATTCTTGTCCCCTGGATTTTCGGATCGCATTGCTAGCCCGGACGTCTCCTCTTACCAGCGGCCGGCTTGGGTGCCGGGCCGTTGGCGATTCGAGTGCCTCGCATTGCGCGGCGCAACGCCCTGACCAAGGCTGGGCCTGCCGAACGCAACTCGGCCCGGTGATGCAAGGACAGCTGCCGCAGGACTCGTTCCCCCTTGGGATTGAGCTCGAGCAGGACCTCGCGCCGGTCTTCGCCCGACCGGGCCCGCCGCACATATCCGGCGGCCACCAGGCGATTGACCAGCTCGACGGCGCTGTGATGCTGAATCTGCAGCCGCTCGGCCAGTTCTCCGATAGTGGGGCGCACGTGGCGGGGCAAGCCTTTGAGTCCCAGCATGAGCTGGTGTTGCCTGGGTTCCAGGCCCGCGGCGCGGGCGGCCTGCTCGCTGAAGGAGAGAAAGCAGCGTATCTGATAACGCAGCTGGGCCAGCGATTGGTAATCGAACAGGGTGAGTGTTTCCATGCCGCGGATTATATCGTAGCAATACGAGGACCTCTGCGATGTATCGTATCACGATATTGTAGGGATTGGCAGAAAACGGGCAGGGCCCGACCGCAGAGAGCACAGGCCGAGCAGCAACGCGGAGAAGCTCCCCGGTGAGCCGTGGGAGAAGGGGAAGAAGAGACCCCGGCCTAAGATTTCAGCGGCGGCCCCGAATGCCGGCCTGATGCCCAACTGCGATCTCCTTCGGTGGCCGCCGGAGTCCCCGGGCTGGCCGCCTGGAGAAAGCCGCGGACCTGCACAGGCCGTCTCGCCTCATTTACAATCCTGCGTTCCCCAGTTTCGATGCCCGGAGATCCCCGTGATTCCTCGTTACACTCGCCCCGAGATGGGGCGCATCTGGAGCGACGAAAACCGGTTTCAAACCTGGCTGGCGGTGGAAGTCGCGGCCACCGAGACCCTGGCCGAGGCCGGCATGGTCCCCAGGGAGGCGGCCAAGGCCATCCGCGAGCGCGCCGGCTTCCGGCTGGAGCGGATCCAGGAAATCGAGGCGGAAGTCCGCCATGACGTCATCGCTTTCACCACGGCGGTGGCCGAGATCGTGGGTCCGCACGCGCGCTGGTTCCACTACGGACTCACGTCGAACGATGTGGTCGACACCGCGCAGGCACTGCTCATCGGACAGGCCTCTGCCATCATCGCCGAGGACCTGGAGCGGCTGGCCGAGGTCCTGGAGCGCCGCGCGTGGGAGTTCAAGGACACGCCCCAGATCGGCCGCACGCACGGCATCCACGCCGAGCCCATTACGTTCGGGTTCAAGATTGCGAACTGGTACTCGGAGACGCAGCGCAACATTGCCCGCTTCCGGGAAGCAGCGGAAGGCCTGCGGGTGGGGAAGTTTTCCGGGGCCGTGGGAACGTTTGCCCACCTCACCCCGGAACTGGAAGAGAAGATCTGCGCCCGCCTGGGGCTGAAAGCGGCCGATATCTCTTCGCAGGTGATTCAACGCGATCGCCACGCGCATTACCTGGCCACGCTGGCGGTCGTTGCATCGACGCTCGATAAGATCGCCACCGAAATCCGCCACCTGCAGCGCACCGAGGTCCGCGAAGCGGAAGAGTTTTTCAGCGAGAAGCAGAAGGGCTCTTCTGCCATGCCGCACAAGCGCAATCCGGTGACCTGCGAACAGATCAGCGGGCTGGCGCGCGTGGTGCGCGCCAACGCCCAGGCCGGGTTTGAGAATGTTCCCCTGTGGCACGAACGCGACATCTCGCACTCTTCGGTGGAGCGGGTGATTGTTCCCGATTCCACCACGCTCGTGGATTACCTGCTGCACAAAACGGCGAACCTGATCGACACCATGTTCGTCTATCCCGAGCGCATGCGGGCGAACCTGGAAAGCACGCGTGGACTGGTGTTCAGCGGCCAGCTGCTGCTGGACCTGGTCGAACATGGGGTCTCGCGCGAGGACGCCTACCGCATGGTCCAGGCCCACGCCATGCGCGCCTGGAAGGAGGACCTGGATTTCCGCCAGCTTGTGCTGAAGGACAAGAACATCACCAGCCGGGTGCCAGTGAAACAGCTCGAGCATGCGTTCGATCTGAAGCGCCAGCTGCGCAACATCGACAAGATTTTTGCGCGCGTGTTTCGCCAGAAGCAGGCCGGCCCCGGCAGGAAACGGGCAGCTGGCAGACGACGCCCTTGAGTCTGGTTCCGGTCTATACTGATGGGCATGTCGCGGGCCGGCATCCCAGTGCTCATGACCGCTGCTCTGTGCGGAGCCCTGTTGGTCCCTGCGAAAGGAGGACTTATGTCCCTCCAACTTTCGAGCGCAAGCTTCGCCAACGGCGGGAACATCCCGAAGAAGTACACCTGCGACGGCCCCGATCTTTCCCCGGCGCTTGCCTGGAGCGGCGCCCCGAGTGGAACGCAGAGCTTCGCGCTCATCGCCGATGATCCCGACGCGCCGGTCGGCACGTGGGTGCACTGGGTCGTGTACAACGCGCCTGCGGCCGCGCACGAGTTCGGCGAAGGGCTGAAGAAAGAGGAACAATTGCCGGATGGAACGCTACAGGGGCGCAATGATTTTCGGAGGATCGGCTATGGCGGCCCGTGTCCTCCGCCGGGAAAGCCGCATCGCTACTATTTCAAGCTATACGCGCTCGACGCCAAGCTGAAACTGAAACCCGGGGCCACGAAGGCCGAGCTGGAGTCAGCGATGAAAGGACACATCCTGGGCCAGGCGGAGTGGATGGGGCGCTACGGACGCTAGCCGCAGCGGCCGCTTGTTCGATGCCCAGATCGCAGCTCTCCCGCCTCGCGCCCGCGCTACCGGCCCCCACTCCCCGCAGGTCAAATCCATCCTATTGATTTAAAAACGGTTACAAGAAATCACGGATTCAAGCATCCGGACGGGCCGCGGCTACATCCAACAATTAACCAAACAGTTAGTTAATTGAGGATGGAGCCAAGAAATCATGACTACGACGAAGGGCATTCTCTCTTCGGTGTTGCTGGTGGGCTTGCTGAGTGCGAATTTGTTCGCCCAGAGTTCGGGAGCGGCGCGCTACGACGCGTCCATTCAGACCAGCGTGACCCACAAGCTGGCCGATAACAAGAAATTTGAAAACGTGAAGTCTTCGGTCGAGGACGGCATCGTGACCCTGACGGGCACGGTGAAGCTGTACCAGGACAAGCTGGACGCAGCCAAAGCGGCCAAGAAACTGAAGAACGTGCAGGGGGTCCGCAATCTGATTGAGGTTGACGGGGCATCGGTCAGCGATGCGCAGCTCACTGACCAGCTCTCGCGCAAGCTGTACTACGATCGGGTCGGCTGGTATGACGCCGCGTTCAATTACTACACGGTGAGCGTGAAAGATGGCGTGGCCACGATCGGCGGCGAAACCTACAGTCCGGTCGGACGGGACTCGGCGCTGGACATCGCCAATCGCATGCCAGGCGTGAAGGACGTGGTGAACGAGATCAAGGTTTCGTCGGTTTCGAACTTTGATGACGGCCTGCGGCGCCGCACGATGCGCGCGGTCTACGGGGACTCGGTACTCGGGCGATATGCCACCGACCCGGCGCGTCCGATCCGCATCATCATCGACGGCGGCCACGTGAGCCTGTACGGCACGGTGATCAGCCCGATGGACAAGCAGATCGCGGGCATGCGGGCCAGCCAGGTTCCGGGAGTCTTCAGCGTCCAGAACAATCTGGTCGTTGAGAGCAGCTCCCACCAGGGGTTGTAACCAGAAAGTCCACTCCTCTCTCTCAGGCACGGCGCAAGCCGTGCCTCTTTTTTGGCGGCGGGCGATGGAATGCGAGCGGGCGTGGGAACGTAATCAGAGGCGGTTGATGAGGGAGGCCACGTAGCCCGCGCCGAATCCATTGTCGATATTGACGACGCTGACGTTGGAGGCGCAGGAATTCATCATGCCCAACAGTGCGGCGACACCCTGAAAAGCTGCGCCGTAGCCGACGCTGGTCGGCACCGCAATGACCGGAACCCCCACCAGGCCGCCGACCACGCTGGGCAGCGCGCCTTCCATTCCCGCGCAGACAATCAGCACGCGGGCCTTGGCGAGCCTTTCGCGGTTCGCCAGCAGACGGTGTACGCCCGCCACACCGACATCGTAGAGATGCTGAACATCGTTGCCCATTAATTCCGCCGTGACCAGGGCTTCCTCGGCCACGGGGATGTCGCTGGTTCCCGCCGACACCACCACGATCGTTCCTTTGCCGTATTTCCTGTGGTCGCGTTGCAGGACGATGGCACGGGCGAGTTCTCGATACTGGGCGCCGCGAACGCTCTTTTTCACGGCCGCGAACTGTTTCCGGTCGGCGCGCGTGGCCAGGACGTTTCTGCCGTGCCGGGCGAGGTTGGCGAAGATTCTGGCCACCTGAGCGGGAGTTTTCCCCTGCCCAAAGATCACCTCCGGCATCCCCACGCGAAGCGCACGGTGGTGGTCGACCTTGGCAAAGCCCAGGTCCTCAAACGGCATATGTTGCAGGCGCGCCACGGCGTCGTCGGGCGAAACTCGCCCACGCCGCACCTGCTCGAACAGTTTTCGAATGGCTTCGGGATTCACGAGGACTCGCGGCCCGTCCCGGGCCAGGAGGTCTAGGTTAGCATCGATGGCCGGAATCAGGTGGCCTGGGAAGCTTGCCGGTGCCGATTGGCGCGGGGGACACCTGCGGGCCGCTGCCTTCTCGGGACAGTGCGCAACCGTTGGGCCAGCACAAAGTAAGTGTCCCGCGCCATGCCCGGCTCTTCCACGTGGGTCAGGAGAAGGCTGCGCACAAACCCGGGGGTGACCCGGCCTTGCAGGTAGCCGTCATAGAGGTCGCACCCCAGCAGGTATCCCAGCTGCCGCGTAACATACTCAAACTTGGCACCGCAGCTGCGGATCCCTTCGTCGAGAGAGCCGCGCACCCGCTCACACTGTCTGGCATCCGCGTCGAGAAAGCGGTGCAGCAGCAGGAAGTCCAGGGCGCGAATCGCCTCAGCGAAGTCCAGTCCCGTCTGGCGCTCGACTTCGTCGCGCGGCTGATCGCGCAAGTCGCGCAGATCGCTTTCGCGAACCGCCGCCCGCGCCGGATACAGCACGCGCGAGCCGAAGTAGGCCAGCGCGTCCTCCAGGACACGGCCGTAGAAGAAGTCTCCCGGCTCGTCGGAGGACTCCTCGCGGGTGGCCACGCGGGCGGGCAGCCCCCGGCAGGCATGATGCAGGAAACGCGCCGCTTCCTCCGATGCGTGCGGCATCTGGAACTCGTGCATGTAGAAAGCATTGACCTGGGGAAGGTACGCGCAGCCTTGCTGTTCGACGCGCTTCAGGATCGCGTCGCGCTCTTCCTCACTCACGCCCTTGCGCGACAGCAGGCGGCGCAGCAGCGCATCCGAAGAGCGGTAATAGACCTCGGGCAACAGGTCGATCAGGAACTTCGGCTGCGTGGTGTTGTGCGGGGAATAGCGGTTGATTCCGAAGAACCGCACCAGGCCGTCGATCAGGTTGTAGACGGTTGGGGCCAGGTCCGGAGTATCCGACTCCTCCCGCTTCCAGCGATCGAGGCAGAGCCGGTAGTTTTCGTATTTTTCCAGGGGGGTCGCATTGAACACGCAAACCACCTCGGGCGAGACCCGGACGGCTTCGACCCTCTCCCGCGGTTCGCCGGCGGCACGCCAGTAAAGGGCATCCACGTTTTGCAGCACGGTCAGGACTCTTTCGCCGGGGAGCAGTTGCCGCACCTCGTGCGGCAAGTGTGCCGGCGCCAGGTGCGATTCCCCAAACAGCACCAGCACCGCTGCCGCCGGGTGGCGGGCGCGGATCTCGGCAATTTTCTCGGCTGCGTGCCGGTCGCGCGCTCCAATCTTGCGCAGATCCTCGCGCGGCATGCAGTCCAGGCCATAGATCGCGTCCGCATGCTCGCGCGCCGTGACCAGCAGTTCGTAGAACGGCTCCCAGTCGTAGCCCCAATCGAGCTGGAAACGAACGCGCTGGCGCAATTCGGCCTCGTCAATTTCCCGCCGCCACCATTCGTCGAGGATGTGCTGGTCACGCGCAAAAATCGTTTCCACCCCCAGCACTACCGGACGATCTCCGGCGAGCGCGCGCTGCTCCAGAAGGCTGCTCGCGAAGCGCTGGCAGTGGGGCAGAGCGTGATAGTCGGCCACCAGCGTCAGGTCGGCGCTGCGCACCGCCTCGTGGACCTGCGCTCCGTCAAGGACATGTTCATACGTGCGGTAAGCCGCGCTGAAGTCACGGAGATACTTGCGCCGGCCGTTGTGGTCATTGGCGCGGATCTCGCGCTCCACCGACTCCAGCGCGTGCCGCTGGGCTGCCGAACGCCGGGTCCGAAGCTGGGACAGAATCGCCATTCCTATGCGACGGCGGGCAAAGCTGACGTCTCCGCCCCGCCGCCTTGACTTCCTCTCCGCCGGCTCCCTATGCTCGAAAGTCGCTCAAGGAGCGCGCTTGCCGAATCCACCCGAGAACCTCACGCTCGCCACCACCGGCGCCAGCGGGTCGCTGTTCCTGAAGCAATTCCTCATCGCGGTGGAGCGCGATGAGCGCATTCGCGCCGTCAACTTCATCGCCTCCGACAGCGGGCTGCGCGTGCTCGCCGAAGAACTCGGTCTGGGCGGCCGCACCCATCTCGTCTCCCAGTTGCTGGGCAAACCCTCCCGCAAAATCCAGCAGCAGGAGAACGCCGACATCGGGGCCAATGTCGCCAGCGGGTCTTACCCATCCGACGCGATGGTGGTTCTGCCCTGCAGCGTCGGGACGCTGGCCCGCATCGCCAACGGAGTCGCGTCCCATCTGATCGAACGCGCCGCGGATGTCACGTTGAAGGAGCGCCGCCCGCTGGTGCTGTGCGTGCGCGAAACTCCGCTCAACAAAATCCATATCCGCAACATGTACCGGGCCGCCGATGCCGGGGCCACGGTCTTTCCCCTGATCCCGAGCTTCTACAATCGGCCCAGCAGCTTCGATGAGATGGCTCGCGAATTTGCCTATCGGGTCCTTGCCCATCTGGGGCTTCCGCAGCCCGACGCCTACCGCTGGAAGTCTTGAATTAACAGCAACTTAGGGATTGCGGAATGTCCCTAAGGGGAGAGTTCCAGTGTAGGCAGCGAGGCGTGCAACCGCCAGATAGCCGCGGGACATGTCCGGTGGTGGGCGGCGGCGAAGGCGTCGCCGAAAGACGCTAGGATTTCGGCACGGATCGGTGCCTCGGACGGGCCTGGCAGGAGGGAAGGTTGCCGGGGCCGGGTGGTATCTTGGTGAAGCCAGCCGCGACATCGATGGACATTCTCAGCGCACTGTTTGAGCAGCGTTTTCGCCGTCCGCCCACGCGCGTGGTAGCGCTCCAGGGGGAGCTGGGCGGCTCGGGCCGGAAAATTGTGCGGCTCTCCGACGGCAGCCAGAGCGCGGTCGGGATCCTGCACGAGGTGCGCGAGGAAAACGTCGCCTATCTCAGCTTTTCGCGGCATTTCCGCCGCCATGGGCTGCCGGTCCCTGAAATTTACGGCGAAGACCTCGACCACGGCGCCTATCTCGAGGAGGATTTAGGGGACACGACGCTGTTCGAATTTCTCTCCGCCCATCGCAGCGGCGAAGTAATCGACCCGCCGGTCGTGGACGCATATCGCAAGGTGGTCGCGTTTCTGCCGCGCTTTCAGGTGGAGGCGGGACGCGATCTGGACTACAGCGTCTGCTACCCGCGCGCCCGCTTCGATCGCCAATCCATCGCGTGGGACCTGAACTATTTCAAGTATTACTTTCTGCGCCTGGCGGCGATTCCCTTCAACGAGCAAGCGCTGGAGGATGATTTTGACCGCCTGACCGAGTTTCTGCTCAGCGCTCCGCAGGACTACTTCCTCTACCGCGACTTTCAATCGCGCAACGTCATGCTGAAGGGCGGTCGACCTTTCTTTCTGGATTACCAGGGCGGACGGAAAGGAGCGCTGCAGTACGACATCGCTTCCCTGCTCTATGACGCGAAGGCCGACCTGCCCCCGGACCTGCGGCAGCAGTTGCTCAAGTACTACCTAGACCAACTCTCCGGCTTCATGCCGCTGGACCGCGAGGGCTTCCTCCGCTACTACTACGCATTTGTCTACGCGCGGATCATGCAGGCGCTTGGCGCGTATGGCTTCCGCGGTTTCTACGAGCGCAAGCCGCACTTTCTGCAAAGCGTGCCCTACGCGCTGAAGAACGTGCGCTGGCTGCTGCACCACGTGAAGCTGCCCATCGCCATTCCCACGCTGCTCACCGCCTTCCACACCATGCTGGGCTCGGAGAAGTTGTTGAACTTGTCGGCGGGCGGTGGAGGGCGGCTCACGGTGCGAATTTTCAGCTTTTCGTTCCATCGCGGATTACCCCAAGACGAAACCGGAAATGGCGGCGGCTTCGTGTTCGACGGACGCAGCCTGCCCAATCCCGGGCGCGAGGAACGATTCAAGGCCCTGACCGGCCGTGACGCTCCCGTCATCGACTACCTGAAGCAACAGGAGAGCGTGCACCAGTTCCTGGCCAGCGTCTTCTCGCTGGTGGACTCCAGTGTGCAGGAATACCAGCGGCGGGGCTTCAAGAACCTGATGGTGTCGTTCGGTTGCACTGGCGGGCAGCACCGCTCGGTATATCTCGCCGAAGAACTCGCCAGGCGCCTGCGCGAGCGCAACGGGGTAGACGTTGTCGTTTGCCATCGCGAACTGGAGGACGCCGCCGGATGAAGGCCATGGTGCTGGCAGCCGGACTGGGCACGAGACTGCGTCCGCTGACCAACGACCGACCCAAGGCACTGGTGGAAATTGGCGGGCGCAGCCTGCTGGAGAGCACGCTACGCCGATTGCGGAAGTTTGGGGTGGGCGAAGTGATCGTCAACGCGCACCACTTCGCCGACATGGTGGTGGACTACCTGCGGGCGCGCCAGGACTTCGGCATGCGCATCGAGATCTCGCGCGAAGAGACGCTTCTCGACACGGGCGGGGGATTGAAGAAAGCGGCGTGGTTTTTTCTGGAGGACGCTGGTTCGAGGGACGAACCCTTCATTGTGCACAACGTCGATGTGCTCAGCACGATCGACCTGGGGCGTATGCTGGCCATCCACGTTGAACAAAACGCATTGGCCACGCTTGCGGTGCAAGACCGCAATACATCGCGTTACTTGCTGTTCGACCCTGGCCTCACCCTTTGCGGGCGGCGCATAGGAGAAGGCCGCGCGCCGGAACTGGTCCGGGCTGTTCCCGGTTTTGAAGCGTTGGCATTCTCGGGAATACACGTAATTTCGCCCCGGCTGCTGAATATGCTGAGCGAGGACGGCGCTTTCTCGATCATCACGGCGTATCTGAGGCTGGCTGCGCGAGGGGAAGCGATCCGGGCATTCCGCGCCGATGCGTACTACTGGCGGGACCTGGGCAAGGCGGAGGACCTCGCGCAGGCGGAACTTGACGTCAAAAACAAGCTCCTATAAGCGGAATCCATTCGAGAAAATTGCGCAAGAAAACTGCGGCCGGAAACGGCCGGCCCGCCAGCCCCTTCGACTCGCTCAGGGCAAACTCCTGAGGGCGTCGGTTCCTGCACATCTTTTGCTCCCTTCCGGCTTCCCCTGGGTCTGTGAGACTCGGGGCAAGAGAGCTTGTTTCTGTTGACTTCGCCGGAACCCACTTTCGTGCCGGTTGACGGGCCCGCATCTTTCGTACTAGTCTGCGCTTACACCGGAAAGGAGGTGGTCGAATGCAAAGTTCTGATGGCAGTAGTAGATGGTGCAAAAGACCAGGTGAGGTGGCTGCGACTTAGAGCGGTCGCTCTAAGCGGGGCTCCTGGCGGGACCGCAAGGTTTTGCAGGATGCTACAGCCCGCACACTCCCGGTGAGTTAGGGTTGCGATCCGCCCGGCATCAAGGTCGTGCCGGGACCCGGAGTTGCCGAAGAGGCCACGTAGAGTGACCACCTCTTGGTCAATCCCAACAGTACCACCGGCGGCCCGCGTGCTTCACTGCGCGCGGGCCGTTTTGCGTTTGGAGAGAAAGCATTCCCCATGGAGACAGGGAGAGGTCCTCGATCCTGTTTCTCAGTGTGCTTGTGGCTCGGTGGCGGATCTGGCTTTCTCGAATCCCTTCAGGATCACTTCCTTGGTTTCACGCGACAGCTCCAGCTCCGCCAGATCCGCGCGCCGGAACCAGCGTACCTCGTCGGCATCGTCGCCCGCCCGGAGTTCACCCGCCATCCTCCGGCACAGAAAATCAATCAGCACATAGTGGTACTGCATGCGACCCTCGGGATCGGGCAGGAAGCGCTCGAACACCCCAAGCAACTCCCCTGGCTCGACAGTGAGGCCGGTCTCCTCCAGCGCCTCGCGGACCGCCGCCTTGCGCAGGGTTTCGCCCACCTCGAGGACACCGCCCGGGATCGACCACTTGCCCTGCAGCGGAGGGTGGCCGCGCTTTACCAGCGCGACGCGATCGCCGTCAATGATGATGGCGCCCACACCCACCAGCGGCGCTTCGGGATACTCGCGTTTCATGCGAACAGTTAGCAGTGGGGCACTCGCTGCTCAGTCCTCGTAGAGTTTAAACGGCGAACCGCGAGAAGGCTCCCCGGACTCTGGATGTTTTTCTCGTAAGCGTTCTGTGCGCCTCTGTGTCTCCGTGGCAGATCTGCTTTGCCAGAGAGCCGGGAACTCGGGATCCGGTGCGCTCAACTCGATACTCTACTGCATGGCAGGCGCACACCACTCCCGCTACAATGGCCGGCATGGCTCTAGAGGAGTATGGGCGCAAGCGGCGGTTCGACTCGACCCCGGAACCCCCTCCGGAAGTGACAGCCGAGCCGGGCCACCGGTTCGTGGTGCAGAAGCACCGGGCGTCACACCTGCACTACGACTTTCGCCTCGAACTCGACGGCGTGCTGAAGTCCTGGGCAGTGCCCCGCGGTCCATCGCTCGACCCGGCGGACAAGCGCCTGGCCATGCAGGTGGAGGACCATCCGGTTTCGTACTTTGATTTCGAAGGCATCATTCCCGAAGGCAACTACGGCGCGGGCTCGGTGATGGTGTGGGACGTGGGCACCTGGCAGCCCCTTGGCGCGGTCCCCGTGGGGGGCAAGTACCTGCCGGCGAGTGACGCTGAGGCAAACGCAATGCTTGCGAAGGGCGACCTGAAGTTCCGCCTCCAGGGGAAGCGATTGAACGGTGACTTTGCTCTCGTGAAGCTCAAAGGCCGCCGCGCGGGCAGCAAGGGCAACGAGTGGCTGATGATCAAGAAGCACGACGCGAACGTGGTCGAGGACTTTGACATCGACCACTACGACAGCTCCGTGCTCACCGGCCGCAGCATGGACGAGATTGCCGGCGACGCCGACTCTGCCGAATGGCGCAGCCGCCCCGCGGGCCGCGGGAAACTCAAGGCGGCCTGGCTGGCCGATGCAGTGGCAAAATTTGACCGGCAGAAAGCGGCCGAGAAGGCAGCCCGGGAGAAACCCACTCCCAAGCGCGCGGGCAAACGCGGCGCAGCCGCAGCCTCTCCCGAGGAAAAAAAAACGCCGAAAATCCGCCGGAGATCCGCCTAGAGCAGCACTCCCCGGGAAAGTCGGCGAAGCCGCAGTCATTCCCGCTTCAAGGCAAAGCAGCGCAGGCGCGGCCCGCAGCCGCGGTAAAGTCCAAGCTTCCTCCCACCGACCTTCCCGGAGCGGTGAGGGCCGCAATGCCCTTGAAGATACAGCCGATGCTGGCGACCGCCATCGAGGAGCCGTTCGACAGTCCCGACTGGATCTACGAGATCAAATGGGACGGCTACCGGGCGATCGCCTTCATCGAAGGAGGCCGTGTACGCCTGGTCTCGCGCAATCAGAACGATCTCACCGCACAGTATGGAGACCTGGCCGACTTGCCCAGGTTCGTGAGCGCCAAGACGGCGGTGCTCGACGGTGAGATCGTCGCGCTGGATGAGCACGGCCGCTCCTCGTTCAGCCTGATGCAGCAGCGGACCGGCTTTCGCGACCGCAACAAACGCTCCGCGCCGCAGCCCGGCATCTCCGTGCTCTACTACGTGTTCGACCTGCTCTACCTCGACGGCTACGACCTGCGCCGGGTGCCGCTCGAGCAACGAAAGCAGGTCCTGGCGTCGCTCCTCTCCGAGCCCGACCACGTCATCCGGCAATCCGAAGCCTTCCCCGGCGAGGGCAAGGCCCTGTTCAAGGCTGCGGAGCAGCGGGGTCTGGAAGGCATCGTTGCGAAAAGACGGTCCAGCCTGTACGAAGAGCGCCGAAGCCGGGAATGGCTGAAGATCAAGATCACGCACCGTCTGGAGGCGGTCATCGGCGGCTATACCGAGCCCGAGGGCAGCCGCGCCTACTTCGGTTCCATCGTGCTCGGCCTGTACGATGAGCAGGGCCGATTGGTCCACGTCGGGCAAGCGGGCAGCGGATTCGATCAGCGAGCGCTGGCCGCGGTCTGGAGAAAACTCAAACCACTCGAGACGAAGCAGAACCCGTTCTTCGGCGAGGTCGAGGCCTTGCGCGAGGTCCACTGGGCGAGGCCCCAGTTGGTGGCCGAAATCGAATACTCGGAATGGACGCACACGACCGGCGAAGGCGGGCCTAAGCTGCGAGCGCCGGTCTTCTTAAGGCTGCGTGATGATAAGAGGCCGGAGGAGTGTACGTTGCAGCAATAGAGTCCCGAGGCGCAAGTACCGGGCACGGAGTAAAGCGTCCGGCGGCGGAACTGAGGGGCCAATGCTCCAGCTTCGTGGCGGACCTGAGCGGCGGGGCTGAAGCCGCGCCCTGTCAAGACCATTGATGAGGCAGGTTGACTGGTCTGAGAACTGAGAGCGGCTACTTGATTTCCTTCGCCGCCACCATGGTCCCGTAATCTCTCCCCGACGGCTCGACGGCGCGGGCAATCACGGCGTCAAATCCGTCCCGAAGCTCGGGGTAGCTGGCCACCAGCGCCCGCATGGCAGCCAGATTCTGCTGATAGGTTTGGGTGGTATTGGCAACGCTCGGGCTCTGGTACTTGATCACCAGGTCGACATCGTTCTCGACGCCAATAGGAAACATGTTGGTAATCCGAAAGACATTCCCGTCGCCGGCAATCTCGAGCGGGGTTTGCGCGGACGGCACCTGAGCAGGTTGTAGGGGTTGGGACTCGTCGTAGGCCTGATCGGTAGCGAGCGTACTCATGAACGGGACGGGGACCATCAGGTCCCGCGCCTTCACGTAGTAGAGCCAGGCATTTAGATTCTGTCCTTTGGCCTTGAAGGCCCGGGCCTTCTCCAGAAACCACTTGCCGTCGTGCCCCGCGGCCTGGGTAGGCCGGGCGTAAAAGCCTCCTAGCTTCCAGTCTGTTCCGAGTTTCTGCAGCACGAACGAGAGCGTGAAGGGAATCTTGGATGCGACATCGAGCGTGACGACTGCATAGTCGCCGGGAGGAAGGTTCGGGATGACAAACACGGCGCTGTTGGCGGTCTGGCCGGTCTTGCCGAACACGCCACAAAGAAACTCCGCGCGCGGCAGACGCTCCTTGCCCTCGGCCTGCAACAGGAAAGGAGGGCGCACGGAGGCTTGGGCTCCGGCGAGGTCGGCCTGACTGGCTTGGACGGCCGCCTCAATCCCGCCGAAGTCCGCACTCACCGAGGGGATCGCATTCTGCCGCAGGGCGGCCACGTCTCCCTTGGCGGTCAAGTCGAAATATTGTCGCGCCGTCGTTTCCAGCGCATGACGGGTTGCGGAATCAATCTCTTCTCCCACCTGGCAGGTCTGCGCCATGGCCGTCCCGGCGAGAAGCAGCATCACCAGGCGCAAGGGCCAGACTCTCCATTGGCGCCCGCAAAAAGGTCGTGTGCAAGCGTTCTGTGAACGGGGGAAGGTCCGCGAACTGGGGTCAGCGGTGTTCAATAGGTGCAACTTAGTCCCTCTCGGCTGTGCCGTCAAGGACTGCCGAAGTGGTCCGGCGGTAACCGGAGGGCGCGCATCCCGATGCTATAATTCGGGTTACAAGCTGTGTGCGGTTCCTACTCTGCATTCGCCTCAGGACGTGGGGACAGGGAACGTCGATGATTCGCCTCACCGTTAGACCGGCTTCGTTCCTTCCCGTTCTGGCACTCTGCCTAGCTGTTATGCCAGCAGCGACGGCGCAACGCGGCGGCGTGCGCAAGTTTGGGACCAAGAATCAAAAGCCGCCAGCCGGCCAGGCAAAGACAGCAGCTCTGCCTGCGTATCAGCCAGCCCCACTGACTCCAGTGCCGCTCGATCAGGTCCCCGCAATCGCTCCTGTGGTCAAGTACAAAGACGGCGAACTGACCATTGAGGCCCACAACTCCACTCTGGCCGACGTGCTCAAGGCAGTCCATCAGCAGACGGGCGCAGAACTGGAACTCCCCCCGAACGCGACCGAGCGGGTAGTGGCCGACATTGGCCCCGGCCCGGCGCGGGAAGTGCTGGCCGAACTGCTGAATGGCACGCACTTCAACTATGTGATGGTGGGTTCCTCGAGCGACCCCAGCGCGGTGCACAGCATTTTTCTGACATCGAAAGCGAGCTCCAGCCCCGGGGAATCGGCCGGGGCAGCTCGTCCGCGACCTCCCGAGCCGGCGCCGGTGGCTGTGGTTCCTGAGCCGGCGGACTCGGCGGAAACCGACGATGCCGAAAGTGGCGACGAACAACCCGCCACTGACCAAACTGCGGAGCAACAGAACTCCGGACAACCGGCTCCGAAAACGCCGGAGCAACTCCTGCAGGAACTTCAGCGCCAGCAACAACAAGCGCAGCAGAAGAAACAGCCTGGGCAAGACCAGCCTGGCCTGCTGCCCAACCAGCCGCCCACCGCGGCCCCTCCTCCCCCCAACAAGCCGGAGTGAGCGCGGCTCGGCGAAGAAATCAGATTGGCGAATGAGGAATTTGACACTCGGCGGCGTGGTAAGGCTCAAAAGCCTGAAAGTCAGAAGACGGGTAAGGATGAGCGGGCGGTACCGCGCAGCAGGAACTTCGTCCGCAGTTGCCAAGTTCCGCAACTACAAAGAATGAGGTCTAGTCACCGCTGGCGTGGGTCTGGCTGGGGACGAGCACGGGCGCCGCATCCTGCTGGGTGCGGGAGCCGAACGCAGACAGAATGGCATTCACTGCCCAGTTCGCTGCCAGGACTCCGAGTCCCAGCGAAGCCAGGACTGTTGAGAAGAGCACTACGGTTGCCACGAACGCGTTCAAGTTGGGCCCGCCCTTGGTCGTGTGATCGCCTTCTACCGGAACTCAGGGCCATCCCCGCCCCAACTTCGCCGCGGCTACTGTCAATCTACCCCGCGTTGACGCTGGTCGTTGTTGACCGATAAGATACCTAGGTAGAACTACGCACTCCTACTCTCCAACAAATCTGTAGGCCCGTCCACGTTACGAATGGACATTACTGTTTGGCTCTGGTTCTGATGGCGATTACCAAGATTTCGGTGCGCGGGGCGCGCCAGCATAACCTCAAAAATATTGACGTAGAAATCCCCCGGAATACCCTGACAGTGATTACCGGGCTCAGCGGATCGGGCAAATCGTCGCTGGCGTTCGACACGATCTACGCCGAGGGCCAGCGAAGGTATGTCGAAACCCTGTCGGCGTATGCGCGCCAATTCCTTGATCAGATGGAACGTCCGGACGTCGACGCGATTGACGGGCTGAGCCCGGCGATCTCCATCGAGCAAAAGACCACCAGCCGCAGTCCCCGTTCGACCGTGGGGACAATCACGGAAATCTACGATTACCTTCGTTTGCTCTACGCCTCCATCGGAGTTCCGCACTGTCCGAAATGCGGCCGCCCCATCGCCCGCCAGACCGCCGAGCAGATTGTCCAGCGGGTCATGGCCCTGACTCCGGAAGACCGTGTGATGGTGATGGCCCCCATCGTCCGGGGACGCAAAGGTGAGTTCAAAAAGGAGATGGAAAAGCTGGTCCAGCACGGCTTCACCCGCGCGCGGGTGGATGGGGAGTTGGTCAATCTCGAAGACGAAATCAGCCTCGACAAGCGCCGGAACCACACGATCGAAGTGGTCATCGATCGGCTGCTGGTGAAGCCAGGGATCGAGCATCGCTTGGAAACTTCCGTCGGGCTGGCGATGAAGCTTGCCGGCGGCCTGGTGCAGGTCGCGGTGGTGGGGGGCAAAGAGACGCTTTACTCGTCGCGCCTCGCCTGCCCGGACTGCGGCGTCAACGTGCCGCAACTGGAGCCACGGTCGTTCTCGTTCAACAGCGCCTACGGCGCCTGCCCGGAATGTCATGGGCTGGGCAGCCGATATGACTTTGATCCGGCCAAAGTGATCGTGGCTTGGTCCAAGCCTTTGCTGGATGGAGGGCTGGGCCCTGGCTCGGGATCGCAGAACCTGCGCCATATGCTGGAGATGGCCGCAGCGGCCCATGGTTTCGATCTGGGCATGCCGTTTGAGAAGTTTCCCGAGAGGATTCAGCACCTGCTGTTGAATGGAGAGGCAGGCAAGGGTGGCAAGACGGGGTTCAAAGGCATCCTCGGCTACCTGAAGCAGAACCTCGAAGAATCTACGTCGGACAGCTACCGCGAATGGCTGCTTGACTTCATGTCGGCGACCGAATGCCCGGCATGCCACGGCAAGCGGCTAAGGCCAGAGAGTCTGGCCGTGAAGGTGAACGGTATGTCGATCGCCGACTTTACCGGGCTTTCAGTGGCCCGCTCGCTACAAGTGGCGGAAAAAATCCAACTTAAAGGACGCGAGGAACTGATTGCCGGGCGCCTCGTGCATGAGATCGTGGAGCGTCTGCAGTTCCTCCACGCGGTCGGCCTGGGCTACATTTCGCTCGACCGCTCCGCGGCGACGCTTTCTGGCGGCGAAGGGCAGCGCATCCGCCTGGCCACGCAGATTGGCTCCAAGCTGCGCGGCGTGCTGTACGTCCTGGATGAGCCTTCAATCGGCCTGCATGCCCGTGACAACGACCGCCTGCTGGCAGCGCTGGAAGAGCTGCGCAATCTGGGCAACACGGTGCTCGTGGTGGAGCACGACGAGGAAACCATCCGCCGCGCCGACTTCGTCATCGACCTGGGCCCCGGCGCTGGCCGTCATGGAGGCAACCTAGTCGCCCAGGGAACGCCCGCCGACATCATGCAGGCCCCCGACTCGCTCACCGGCGCATACATCTCGGGGAAGGCGCAGATCGAGATGAGGGCGGAGCGGCGCCACACCAACGGGCAGGCGATCACGATCCTGGGGGCGCGCGAGAACAATCTCAAGAACCTGGACGTCACCTTCCCTCTGGGCGTGATGACGGTCGTGACGGGCGTTTCGGGCTCGGGCAAATCCACGCTCGTCAACGACATCTTGTACCGCGCCCTGGCCCGGCAACTGTACCGCTCGCGCGAAGAACCCGGGGAGCACAAAGCGATCTCGGGGGCGGAAGCCATCGACAAGGTGATCCGCATCGACCAGTCGCCGATCGGACGCACGCCGCGCTCCAACCCAGCGACCTACACCGGGGTCTTCGCGCAGATCCGCGATCTGTACGCGATGTTGCCGGAATCCCGCGAACGCGGCTACAAGCCCGGCCGCTTCTCCTTCAACGTCTCGGGCGGGCGCTGCGAGGCGTGCCAGGGCGAAGGCCAGCGCCGCATCGAGATGAACTTCCTACCCGACGTGTATGTGGTGTGCGAAGTGTGCGGCGGCCGGCGCTACAACCACGAAACGCTATCGGTAAAGTACAAGGGAAATTCGATCGCCGACCTGCTGGAGACGCCGGTCGCGGACGCGCTGCAGGTCCTCGAGAACATCCCGCAAGTGAAGCAGAAGCTGCAGACGCTGGTCGATGTCGGTCTGGGATACGTGCATCTGGGCCAGTCGGCGGTCACGCTTTCCGGCGGCGAAGCGCAGCGCATCAAACTGGCCCGCGAACTCTCCAAGCGGCAAACCGGCAAGACGATTTACCTGCTGGACGAACCCACCACCGGCCTGCACTTTGACGACGTCAAGAAGCTGCTCGACGTCCTGCATCGACTCACCGATCTGGGGAACACGGTGATCATCATCGAGCACAATCTCGACGTGATCCGCAACGCCGACTGGCTTATCGATCTTGGCCCCGAAGGAGGCGAGGACGGGGGACGGCTGGTGGCCCAGGGAACTCCGGAGCAGGTGGCGCGGGTAAAGAAGTCCTACACCGGGCAGGCTCTGGCCCACTACTTCCAGGGCAACGGAGCGAGCCGAAAGACCTAGCTCAGGGAAGTGCGGACCAACATGCCGGTCGGGCTGGCACGCTTGTAGCCAGTGGATGACACGCGGCTTTGCCGTCGCCCTGGTGTTTCTCGAAGTCCGGGTGGTGTCGGGAATCACGGGCTGGGAGAGACTGGGCCGGCAAGCAGACGAAGCAGTGGGTTGGGGCTGTCTGGCCTTTTCGATTCTGGCGGCCGACATCTCGCTGCAGTGGCAGGATCTTGGCCGGTCGAAGCCGGCCCTCGCCAAGGTGGAGCAGGCGATTCGAGGCCCCGGGTTGCTCGGAACTGGAGCAGCCAGAAGGCGGCGGCTCCCCCGCATCCGCGCCCTCGTGTACATTGAAAGGGCGGTGCATCGCCGGCGGACCTTCTGTGTCGACTTCGAATCACCCAATTCCCGAGCTCCCAGTCGCCCCCCCGGGCCCTGCATCGCCTGCACCCGTCTGTCCGCAAGCTCGGCGGGAAGATCCTCCCTGGAACTTGTGGGACGTCGCCGGCCTGACGGTGGTGACTTTCCTCACGATGACGGCGTTGCTGTTCGGCGGCGCCTATTTCCTGCACCGCAGGTTTGCGCCTTCGGTTCCCGTGCTGGAACTCAGCAGGCGCCACGAAGTACTGGTCGGCGCGCAGTTCCTCACTTACCTTGTGGTTCTGCTGCTGATGTATCTCATGGTTGATACGCAGAGCAAAGGCAAGGCGTGGACGGCGATCCGGTGGAACTGGCCGGGGAACTGGGGCGTCTATCTCGCCGCGGGAGTCACCCTGGACCTGTGCCTGCTCCTGCTGGCCTCGGTGTTACCTATGCCTAAGAACGCACCCATCGAGGAATTCTTTCGTACGGCGCGCGATGCCTGGATCGTCTCGGCTTTCGGAGTGCTGTTCGCCCCCATCTTCGAGGAAGTGTATTTCCGCGGGTTCCTCTACCCGGCCCTGGCGCGCTGGCTGGGAGCGCCCGTGTCTGTGGTATTGACGTCTGTGGCCTTTGCAGCGATCCACGCGCCCCAGCTGAGCGCCGCCTGGGGGCCGGTGCTGGTGATTTTCCTGGTCGGCCTGGTGCTCACGACCGTACGCGCGGTGAAGCAATCCGTCGCAGCCACGATCCTCATGCATATGGCGTACAATGGCACCATCTTCGCCGCCGCCTTCTTCGCCACCGATGGGTTCAAGCACATGGAGAAGTTCACGCAGTAGCGAGCGTCGAGCCGGGAGCTTCGAACCCCAAACTGCAGACACCGTTCCTTGTCCGGGGAACTGCATGCATGCTGCTCCACGCGCTCGCATGTTATCTTTGGAACTCCATGGATTCAGCGCGGTCCGATCTGCTTCGCCTGCTTGCGCACAAGTCTTTTCGTTTAGGAGACTTCAAACTGTCTTCAGGCGCCAACAGTGACTACTACATCGACTGCCGCACCACCACGCTGGATGCCCGCGGTGCGCAGCTGACCGGGCACGTCTTCGTGGATGAGATACGGCAGCGCGGATGGAAAGTGCAGGCCGTCGGCGGTCTGACCCTGGGAGCCGACCCGATCGTGGTTGCCATCTCGGTCACCAGCGGCGAACTCAGCGGCTTTCTGGTGCGCAAAGCCGAGAAGCAGCATGGCACTGGGCAGCGCATCGAAGGTTTCTGCCAGAAAGGGGCGAAGGTCGTGATTGTCGATGACGTCTGCACGACCGGCGCATCGACCATCCAGGCGATTGAGGCCGCCCGGGAGTTCGGCTTTGACGTGGTCGGTGTGATGTGCCTGGTGGAGCGCGAGGAAGCCGGCGGACGGGCCAACGTCGAAAAGGCCGCGTCCCCTGCTCCTTTCGTCTCGCTGTTCACGGCGACCGAGGTGCGCAAGGAGCACGTCCTGCAGACGGACGAGACGAACGAGTACACCGCGGTCAGCGCCACCTGCGAGCTCTGCGGACGACCCGCCGTCAGCTATCACCCGCGCAGTCGCTGCGAAGCGCATAGAATTTAGTTTCGGGCTTCGAGTTTCCAGTAGCGCAGGGGAAATTCGACATCGGCGAGCCGGTGCCGCTTGTCCGAAACTCGAAACTGGAACCTGAGTTGCCAGCAACTAACGACCGACGAGCAACAACAGCTTCTATGATCCAGACTCTGGAATGGACCGACCAAGGAGTGCGCTTCCTCGACCAGACGAAGCTGCCGACCGAGGAAACCTACGTGACCTGCACCACCTATCAGCAGGTGGCGGACGTGATCCGCAACATGGTGGTTCGCGGAGCGCCTGCTATCGGAGTAGCTGCGGCCATGGGGATCGCGTTGGGTGTGCAGAAATCGTCAGCCGAGACGGTTGCGGATCTGAAGAACGAGTTCGACCAAATCTGCCAGGTCCTCGGCGAAACCCGCCCCACCGCAGTGAATTTGTTCTGGGCCATCCGCCGCATGCAGGACAAGTTCGAAGCGCTGCGCATCCGCCCGCTGGCGCAGATACGCGCGGCTCTGGTTGAAGAAGCCCAGCGGATGCTGGCGGAAGACATTGCCGCCAATCAGGCGATGGGACGCCACGGAGCGACCCTGATGCCCGCTTCCGGCGGTGTGCTCACGCACTGCAATGCCGGCGCGCTGGCCACGGCCGGGTATGGCACGGCTCTGGGGATCATTCGCGCCGCCGTCGCGCAGGGCAAGAAGATTCATGTATATGCCGACGAGACCCGGCCCTTCCTGCAAGGTTCGCGGCTCACCGCCTGGGAGCTGCTGAAGGACGGCATCCCCACCACCGTGATCTCTGACAATATGGCGGGGGCCATGATGAAGCAAGGCAAGATTGGCGCCGTCGTGGTCGGCGCGGATCGCATCGCGGCCAACGGGGACGTCGCCAACAAGATCGGCACGTACACCGTGGCCGTCCTGGCGAAGGAACACGGCATCCCATTCTATGTGGCCGCGCCCATCTCGACGGTCGATCTGGCCACGCCCGACGGCAGCGGAATCCCCATCGAACAGCGCAAGGCGGAGGAGGTCACTCACATCGCCGGCCGGCGGATCGTGCCTGCTGGAGTCTGGGTGGAGAATCCCGCCTTCGATGTCACACCCGCGCGCTACGTCGCCGCCATCATCACCGAGCGGGGCGTCGCGCGAGCACCGTACGAAGAATCCCTGCGTAAGCTCGCGGCCGATCCCGCCGAGGTGAAGGCCTAGGATGCCGTCCGGCGTTCCTTCCTCCGGCTCGCTGCCTGTGGTCCGATCAAGCGCCAGCTTCCAGTCCGGAGGGAGGGCGATCGCTTACGACGCCTTCATGCCTCAGAAGTCGCCGGACCAGCGTCTCCCTCTTGTCATCGGACTGCATGGTTCTGCAGGAGGTCACGCCTCGATGTCTGAGCCGGCATCCATGCTGGCGTCCCACGGTTTTGTGGTGCACGTGGTGCATTATTTTGACCGCACGGGTACAACCGGGGTCGCCGACAAGCAAACCGCTGTACGGAATTTTCCTGCCTGGGGCAAAACGGTCTGGGACGCGATCTCACACGGCGCGCGCCAACCCGAAGTCGATTCCGAGCGGATCGGACTGCTGGGATTTTCCCTGGGCGCCTACCTGGCTCTCTCCGTGGCGGCCGTGGATGCGCGGGTGAAAGCCGTCGTGGAGTTTTTCGGGGGCATGCCCAAGGAGATGCCCTTGTTCATACGCCGCCTCTGTCCCACCCTGATCCTGCATGGCGACCACGACTCTACCGTGCCGGTGTCTGAGGCTTATCACCTGCAGCAGCTTCTCGAGAAAAAGTCTATGCCCTACGAGATGCAGATCTACCGCGGCGCCGGGCACAGTTTCACCGGCGATGCCTGGGACGACGCGCGCCGGCGCACGCTCGCCTTCCTGGAGCGCCACCTGCTGACCCAGCCCGTGTGATGCCGGAACTTCGGCCGACCAATCTGCGTACCATATGTTAAACACGATGGAGGTGTGAGATGTTTGCGTTCCTGGCCTGGTGCCTCCTGTTCGTCCTCTGCTGGCCTGTGGCCTTGCTGGCCCTCGTACTGTATCTCCTGGTCTGGCTGCTGTTGCTGCCCTTTCGCATTGTGGGCATTGCCGTTCATGGCGTGCTGGCCCTGATCGCAGCGGTGATTTTGTTTCCCGCGCGCTTGCTGAGCGCGCCGTTCCGCCTCTAGGCAGCACAGACGGCAGACGGGCTGAGGACAACCGTCGCCCGATTGCTGCTCACTTCCAGTGAGGGTCCAAGCGACACGAAGTTGGGTCCGAGCGACCCAGTGGCAGTCCTGCGAAGAGGTCGGAAGGACATCCCCGCCGTTTGCCTTTGGGGCCTGCTTGCAGCAGGTTGTGAGCATGCGACCCGATCGGCGCTCCGATCTTCGTCTGGCACGGCATGTGCTCTTCCTTGAAGGGGTAGTTTGCGCCCGAGAACGGAATGAAATCTGTACGTCCCACCTGCGACCGGCACCCCAACCTGCAGATGGTGCCGTGCTGGCTCAAACGCGGCCGGGAGGTTGTTCCCGGACACGCCTGCCCGGTTCCGGGTTGCGACCGCCGCCACACACAGGAGGGATACCTGAACGCGTCCGACGGGGAAATTGTCATGGGGCCGCAGAGCAGCGTTGGAAAGAAGGGAGCAGGCTCGGCGAGCTTGAATCAGAAATCAATTCTCAAACCAGCCGCGGCGGGGGAAGATCGCCCGCTCAACCGTCATGCGGCGGCGCGCGCGGCCATCCTGCAGGCCATCGAAGCCAAGCGCCAGCCGTAGGGGCTCCTTGCCTGGCCATCACGTTAGTTTTTCCCGTCCTCAGCGGCATATGCTAAATTCACAGAAGTCTTCGGGTCGCTTGGGGCCGGCTGCTGCATTACGAACGAACCGCATCCGTTCGGACTTGAGGGGCGCAGCCGGCCCAGGACTTCCCCGAGCCTCCGCGCGCCGCCACGGCGCTCTATACTCCTGCATGTTTTGTATCGGTCTCACCCGTAAGGTGGGGCATCTACCTGGGCCGGTTTCCACAGGCCGGAATTGCGACTAAGATGTCCCGGCATTGCCATTTAAAATCACGCCGGAGGGTTCGGTCGCTATGTCAAAGATGCTGTGGACGCTCACCCTAGTTCTGGCAGCCGCGCTTGCCACTCCTGCCCAGGACGCACCAAAGAAGGACCCGCCACCGAAGCCCGCCGCGAGCCCCTCGCAGGCGGTGCTAGATTCCTGGAACGATGTTGCGCACAAGCTGGTCGCCATGGCCGAGGACTTTCCCGAGGAAAAGTACGACTTCAAGCCCACGGCGGCGCAGCGCAGCTTCGCCGAACAGCTCCTGCACGCTGCGGGGGCAAATTATTTCTTCACCAATCTCGCAAACGGACAGAAGCCGCCCGCCGAAGAGCAGCCCCCGCGCTCCAACTTCAAGAACAAGGCTGAGATTGTGGCTTATGTGAAGAAAGCGATGGCCGACGGGGCCGACGCCATCAAGAACAAGGGCGACAAGGGAATGAACGACCTGATCGTCGATCCATTCGCGAACCAGGAAACCCGGGTGCTCGACGCTGCCTACGGCTTCATTGAGCACATGGGCGAACACTACGGCCAGCTGGCGGTGTATTACCGGGTCGCCGGGATGGTGCCCCCCGAGTCACGACCGAAGAAATAATAACGTGAATGCAGGAGCGTTTCCTGACCGCGCCGCCTCGCTACTTGACGTAACGGGGCGGCTTCCCGTTGGCCCAGGGATCGTAGGTCACGGCAAAATGGATGCGCTCCGGCCGGGTCGGATGATCGAAAAACCAGACCTTCGCCGCCGTGCTCGGATTGGGGTCCGCCAGATTGATCGCTCCGCTTTTCTGAAAGAAATCCACCGCCGCACGGGACGAATCGGGGACAATTCCGTGGACGACCTCCAGTCCATAGCGGTCCGCCTCATGCTCGAAATGGCGGCTAACGCCAAGAAACACCGGCGTCGCGCAAAAGCTCAGGAGGCCCAGAACGAATAGCAGGACGGGCAGCGAAGCCCAATCCTCGAGGCCCCGGATTCCCCACACCTGTCCCCAGCGCGCCTGCAGCCAACCGGCAAGCCGGTAACCCAGGCACATCAAGCCCAGCAGGAGAAGCGCGTCGATACCCGCCTCCTTGGGGATATGGTGGAGCACGTAGTGACCCATCTCGTGCCCGAAGACGAAGAGAACCTCTGACGTGCTTGCCTTGGCCAGCGTCGTGTCCCAGATGACCGCCCGTTTCGAGGCTCCAAGGCCTGTGACGTACGCATTCAGTGCGTTCAGCTTGCTGCTCGCGTTCATCTCGAACATGCGTTCGGGAGCCATGCGCATCCCTCCGTGCTCCGCCACTTGTTCGAGTTTGGCCACCAGCTCCGGATGCTTGTCCTGCAGCGGGGTGAACTTAAAGAAAAGCGGATCAATCACCAGAGGCTGGAGGAAGAACACTGCCAGCAGGACCGGGATCGCTGCCAGCCAGAAATACAACCACCAGCGTCGCGGACTTCGGTGGATCACGGCGTAAAGGAGCCAAATCAGGACAGTGCCCACCAGGCAAGTCAGCACCTGACTAGTGACCCAGTCCGCCGCCCAAGAAACCCAGCCCTGCACAGATAAACCATACCGTCTTTGCAGGGAGAAGTCCCAGAGATCGACCGGCAGCGAGAACAGGGCCAAGGTCAGCAGAAACAGCGGAGCGAAGACGAGCGCCTGCGCGATCCGACGCTTCGACGCGCGTTCGGCCCAGTTGCGGTATCTTGCCACCAGACCGAGGCCCAAGAGGATGAGCGGGACGGCGATTCCCCACAGATCACCCGCAACAACGTGGCGATAGTGCTCGGTGGAATAGGCGACTGCCTTCTGATATTGCTCAGGGGCGGGGGCGTATTGCGCAGGACTTGCCAGATTTGCTGCGGTCGCAGACTGCACCGGAGCCAGATCTGCGGCCTGAGGCACCAGCGAGAAAACCATACCCTGTGCGGCGGCGCCGAGCCCCGCCAGTGATTTCGCTAGCCTTTCCGTCGCCCACCCCCTGGCCGCAGTCGCCGGGTTAGTGTCCGAACGTGTAGCCGATCGAGGCCCCGTAGCGCACGACATAGGGCGAGGTGTACTCCAGGTTGTTGTTCACGAGGTAGAGGTGCATTTCCGGCCGGACGAACAGCCCGCCCTTGGCATAGAGCTTCAGGCCCGCTCCGAACTGCCCCATGAAGTGGGTGCTGGTCTGGTAATTGGTGCAACTGACGAAGCTGCAGTTGAGATAGTTGGTGTAAAAGCGCGTGCTCTCGGCCCCGATGCCGGCCGAAAACTCGGCCTGGGCATGAGGCCCCAGCTTGGGAATGTAGAGGCCGTCAAAGTCCCAGAAGATCGGGCGATAGGGCTGGGACAGGTCATAGTTGCCCTGGCCGCCGCGCCAGCTGATCTCCCCCCCGACGGCGAAATTCTTGCGGAGGGAGAAGTCGCCGCTGATCGAGGGATAAAGCCCCCCCGTCAGCGAAGCCGGCGGAAAGATCTGCGTTGCTTGGGAAGTGGAAACTGCCGCGGAATGGAGCGTACTAAAACCAAGTGCGAAGTCCATTTGCTGTCCGAATGCCGAACCGCTCAGCATGCCAGCCAGCAGGGCAGCGAAGAGTATCGTGGTTCTTCTCAAGGGAATGTTCTCCATGGATAAATCTCAGCTAAGTGTTTCCACGCCCCTGTTGGCCCCGTGGGGCCTTACCCACAAACCCGGCGCCCGGAAAAAGGACTCGCCGATCCCGATGCAGCGGAAGCTGCGGCGAGGCCAAAGCGCTTCTCCAGGGAGCCAAGATCCCTACTTTAAGAGTCCAGTATCACTCCAAGATGCCAGGGACTTCGTTGTGGATGTATCCGGGGGGCGGGAGTGGCGTTACCAGAGTGCACAATTCTTGTTGCACATTCATCATCCTGCAACAGTTAGCGGGTATGCTTCTGACGGGATTTTTCCACTGATGGGCCTGGCCCGTGGGTCCAATTCGCTGCCTTTGCAGGTGGCGGCGGTATGCTACCGCCGGCGTGGATCTTCGCCCGAGTTTCTCCTGGTTCGTACCCACGGGGGGAGCAAGTGGACGTTCCCGAAAGGCGGGACCGATGCCCGCCTCTCCCACAGCCAGGCTGCGGCGCGCGAGGCCCTGGAAGAGGCCGGCGCCGTGGGTGCGATCGAGCCTCGCCATTTTCATCTCTACCTCCACTCGAAGGGAGTGTTCTGGCAGCCCTCTGGAGTGCGGGAATTTGTCGTCAAGGCCTTCCTGATGGAAGTCACCCGCCTGCGCCCCCCAAGCGAGGCCCTGCGCGACCCAAGTTGGTTTAGTGCCGCCGAGGCCCGCAAGGCTCTGGCCACCGGGCGGGAAGTGAAATACGCAGCCGAGTTGCTGGCCGTCATCGACCGCGCTCTGGAGCGTCTCCAGGTTCTCGGAGCCCGCCAGATTCTGCCCTCGCCGCTGCGTGTGTGGCGCAGCCTGTAGGTATGATGGGGCTCCAGTTCTGCACGCCTGGGTAGTGACTCCAGTAACTATCTGCACCTGCCGTCTTGTTGAAACAATAGGGGTGAGGAAGCGCGAGCCACCACCTTCAACATTGGGAGAAACCGATGCCGAAATCTCTGCTGCTCAGCCTGGCGATGACCGCGGGCCTGGTTGCCGCTCAGGCACAGACTGCTGCGCCGGCCCCGACCACTGCCTCGCCCGCGCCGCTCACGGCCATGCTTGCGGATGGAACGCCCCTCAAGCTGCAGATGAACAGCTCCATCCAGCCGGGAAGTATCCGGATCGGCGAGAGCCTGGAACTGGAAGTGGCCGAAGATGTCCGGGTAGGCGAGCTCGTCGTCGTGGCCAAGGGGAGCGCCGGACGGGCGGAGGTGACCAACCTGCGCTCCGGCGCCGGGAGCGGGCGCGGCGGCTGGATCGACCTCAGCCTGGAATCGGTCACGCTGGCAGACGGGGAACGCATTCCCATCCGCGCTCTCAAGATCAAGCCGGCGCGCGACCAGCAAGCCCTGGTGGTTTCCAGCAGCGGGCAGGACGCCAGCATCACCCAGGGGACCGATTTGACCGCCTACGTCGATGGCGACCAGCAAGTCGATCTGACCCGGCTGCGCGCGGCCAGCGGGCCGACTCGCGAAGTCAAGGTCACCTCGAACCCTGCCAACGCCGAAATCTCCGTCGATGGGCGCATCTCAGGGAGCACGCCCAACACCCTGCGTCTGCCCGCCGGTGACCACGTCGTGGTGTTGCGCATGGTGGGCTTTCAGCCCTGGCGGCGCAACGTGCATGTGGCCAACGAACCGGTTGCCGTCGACGCGCAACTGGCCAAGCAAGACGGGACCGAAAGCGCTCCGGTGAGCAAACCGGCAGAAGCGCCCCTCGGGGACCTGGCGCGGGCGGCGCGGGCACGAAAGCCGCAAGCAACACCCATACGGGTGATGGATCCCGACGGCATTTCCTCGACGCCGAGCGCGCCTCGCGATCCCATGCAGCCGCCGGCGAACCCTCAGAAGTAAGAACAAAGCGGTCAAGCTTGAGTGGGCGAGCGATTCCGCAAGCGTTCGCCAACGACCAGTCTCTGCAGCGGGTCAATCGCGGGTGGCCCTTTGCTTACCCAGACGTGGGGAAAACCCTCGGGACTCCGCCTCTTCTGCAATCCTACGCAGCTGTGAGACGATAAATCCGACGTCATGATTCAACTCTCGGGCGCCGGCAAACGCTTCGGCCACAAACTGCTGTTCCAAAACGCGGACTGGCTCATCACGCCGCAAGACCGCATCGGCCTGGTCGGCGCCAACGGGACGGGCAAGTCTACGCTGATGAAGATCCTGGCAGGGATGGAGACGCTGGACTACGGCTCGATCACCGTCGCCAAGGGGATCGATGCCGGCTACCTTCCACAGGACGGCCTGACCCTTTCCGGGCGGACGGTATTCGCCGAATGCATGCAGGTCTTTGACGAACTGCGCGACATGGAACGCGAGCTGGAAGAACTGACCCGCCGCATGTCAGAACTGTCGCACGATTCCAGCGAATACGCGCAGGTGGCCGAACGCTATCAGCGCATCGAGCACGAGTTCCAGACGCACGATGGGTATGCGATCGAAGCGAAGGTGGGGTCGGTGCTGACCGGTCTCGGCTTCGGCAAGGAGGACTGGTCGCGGCTGACCGAAGAATTCTCCGGCGGCTGGCAGATGCGCATCGCGCTGGCCAAGCTGCTGCTGCAGCGGCCGAACCTGCTGCTGCTCGACGAGCCGACGAACCACCTGGACCTGGAAGCACGCAACTGGCTCGAGGAATACCTGAGCGAATATCCGCACGCGTTCGTGCTGATTTCCCACGACCGCTACTTTCTCGACGTCACGGTGAAGAAGACGGTCGAGATCTGGAACCAGCAGCTGTTTTTCTACAGCGGCAACTACGACAAGTACCTGGCCGAGAAGACGCAGCGCCGCGAACAACTGGAGGCCGCGTACCGCAACCAGCGCGAACGCATTGAGCAACTGGAAGTATTCATTAACCGCTTCCGCTACCAGGCGACCAAGGCCAAGCAAGTCCAGAGCCGCATCAAGGAATTGGAGCGCATGGAGCGCATCGAAATTCCTCCGGAAGAAAAGACCATCCACTTCTCGTTCCCGCAGCCAAAGGCGAGCGGGCGCATCGTGGCAGAGTTCAAGGACGTAGCCAAGAGCTATGGCCCGAAAGAGGTATTTCGCGACGTGAATTTCATGATCGAGCGCGGCGACCGCATTGCGCTGGTGGGCGCGAACGGAGCGGGCAAGTCCACGCTCATCAAGCTGCTCGCCGGAATCGAGCCGCTGAGCGCGGGGGAATACCGGGTCGGGCACAACGTTGAGTCTGACTACTTCGCGCAGGACCAGTACAAGGAACTCAATCCCGAGGCGCGCATTCTGGACGATCTGGGCGGGCTCTCACGCCACTCGAGCGAGACCGAGTTGCGCAACCTGCTCGGCTGTTTCCTGTTCCAGGCTGACGACGCGTTCAAGCGTATCGGCGTGCTATCGGGGGGCGAGCGCGGGCGCTACGCTCTGTTGCGCCTCTTGCTGCATCCCGCAAATCTCCTGCTGCTCGACGAACCCACCAACCACCTCGACATGCGCGCCAAGGATATCCTGCTCGAGGCACTGGCGGCATATACCGGGACCGTAGTGCTGGTATCGCACGACCGGTACTTCATCGACAAGCTGGCCACGCGCATTTTTGAAATTGGGGAGGGGCGCGTCGAGATCTATCCCGGCAACTACGAGGACTACCGCTGGCGCAAGGAAGGCCGAGCAGCCTCGACGCCGACTCTCGCCGATGTACCCATGCGGGGCCCGGGCAAGAACGGAGCTTCGTCCTCCAGCAAGCCCCAGGGCGCTCCAACAGCACCTTCGGGCAACGGCGACCGAGCAGGCGATGCGGCAGGCGAAGCTGGCAGGGGCAAGCGGCTGAATCCCATCAAGAGAAAGCAACTGGAAGACCGCGTGCACGAGGTCGAGGAAGACATCGCCCGCGTGGAAGCTGCCATCGCCCAGTGCGAAAGCGCGCTGACCATCTTTGTCAGCGCAGAGGAAACCCAGCGCCAGACCCGGGAACTTGATGCGCGGCGGGTCGAACTGGCTTGTCTGATGCAGGAGTGGGAAGAACTGTCGCAGGCCCTGGAAGCAGCGACCTGAGGCTTACGAGTGGGGGGCCATCAGGCGGGTCCGAACTTTCCCAAAACGGGCTGCTCGTCTCCCATGGCGGCCACAATGTGACGAGTGTTCCTTTCGCTTTTCTGGAGCGCGAGCGCATCCTGAGAGCAGAGGCACGGTTATGCGTTCTTCCCATGCGCTGATTCGTTTCGGTCTCGGGGTCTCTCTGACTCTGGCGCTTGCCGGCAGCGCTTTCGGCCGCGATGCCGGAGCAGACGAGCAGAACCCGGCACCGCGGCTGGTGTCGGTGCGAAGCTACGCCCCGCAGCAGTTCCGGCAGTCGCGCATCGACTACCTGGCGGGAGAATTTCCCAGGCAATTTCCGTATCGCATCGCGGCCGATCCGCAGGGGCGGATCTTTGTGACCGATCCGGCCGTCTCGTCGGTGCATGTGTTCGACACGCTCAACAACAAGCGCTGGGAGATTCGAGGCGACCGACGTCATCGACTGACGAAGCCCGCGTACATTGCGGCCGACGCCGACGGCAATCTCTACGTCACCGACATCGGATTGTCGGGCGTGCTGGTCTATGACGCGACCGGGTTGTTTGTGCGCACGATCGGGTCGGGCGAGTTCAGCATGCCCTCGGGAGTCTGGGTAGATCGCCCGCGCAGAAGGCTCTACGTCGCGGACTGTTGGCGGGGGGAAGTGCTCTCCTTTGACCTCGAGGGCAACCCGCTGCGGGTGTTCGGCAGCGAGGGACGGGGGCCGGGCCAATTCGCCTGCCCGCGCGATCTGACAGTGCAGGGCGACAAACTGTTGGTGCTGGACGCGGGGAATTTCCGCTTCCAGATTCTTGACCTCCAGGGGAAGGTACTGGGGATTCTGCCTTTCGGGGCGGACCGCAAGCCGTTCGCTTTCGCTCTCGACGGGGCCGACAACCTGTACTATGCCGACATGTACTCGGGGGGACTGGTAGCGATCGACCCAAACGGGAAAATGCTGGGCGAGTTGGAGGGGCAGCGCGAGCCCGGCCAATGGGTCGAACGGCCCAGTTGTCCGAATTTTGTGTCGCTCACGCCGGATGCGCGGGGGAACATTCTGGCACTGCGTCCCTCGCTCAGAGTCGAGGTCGTGCAAATCGTGGGGAACACGGCTCGGTAACTACGTTGATTCGCAGGCACGCTCGCCCCTTGGGAATTGCAGGACTCGCGGGCTGGAGTCTGCCCGCCGACACTCCGCCTCCCGCCACTGCTAAAATGATGGCTTAAAACCCTATGTTTGAGAATCTTCAGGAAAAACTTCAGCGCGCGTTCAAGACCTTGCGCGGGCAGGCCACGCTTAGCGAGGAGAACATCCAAGAGGCGCTGCGGCAGATCCGGCTGGCGCTGCTGGAGGCCGACGTCAATTTCAAGGTCGTGAAGCAACTGATCGACCAGATCCAGGCAAAGGCCGTGGGCCAGAAAGTGATGACGGCGCTGTCGCCCGGCGAGCAGGTCATCAAGATTGTGCGCGATGAACTGGTCGCGGTGCTCGGCACAGACACGGCCAAGATGAAGTTCGCGTCGCAGCCGCCGACCGTGGTGCTGATGGCGGGGCTGCAGGGATCGGGAAAAACGACGACCTCCGGGAAGCTGGCAAACTGGCTGAAGAATGGCGGGCACCGCCCCTTGCTGGTTTCGGTGGACGTGTATCGCCCGGCCGCGCGGCAGCAGTTGAAAGTCGTGGCGGACGCAATCAAGGCGAACATCTACGAGGGCCAGGTTACCGAGCCGAATACCGCCACAGTCGAGAGGCTGGTGAAGGAGGCGCGGCGGGAGGCGGTCAACACCGGGAGCGATGTGCTCATAGTGGATACCGCGGGGCGCCTGCACATTGACGATCAGCTGATGGAGGAGATGCAGTCGCTGAAGAAGCTGCTGAATCCCTCGGAGATCCTGTTCGTGGCGGACGCGATGACCGGCCAGGACGCGGTGAACTCGGCCGACGAGTTCCACAAGAAGCTGACCCTGACCGGGGTGGTGCTGACCAAGATGGATGGCGACGCGCGCGGCGGGGCGGCGCTGTCGATCCGGCAGGTGACAGGACAGCCGATAAAGTTCATTGGGGTGGGCGAGAGGTACGACGCGCTCGAGCCGTTCCATCCCGACCGCATTGTGTCGCGCATTCTCGGCATGGGCGACATCCTGTCGCTGATCGAGAAGGCCGAACAGAAGATCGACAAGAAGAAGGCCGAGGAGATGGCGAGCAAAGTCCTCGCCGGGGACGGCTTTTCGTTGGAAGATTTCCGCGATCAATTGCGGCAGGTGCGCAAGATGGGATCGATCCAGAGCCTGATGGAGATGCTGCCGTCGATCGGGCCGTTCAGCGGACTGCAGAAGGCCGCGGACAAGGTCGACGAGAAGCAGATCAACCGCGTGGAAGCCATCATCAACTCGATGACCGTGTACGAGCGCAACCATCACGAGGCGATCAACGGCAGCCGCCGCAAACGCATTGCACGCGGGTCAGGAACGACCGTGCAGGACGTGAATAACCTGCTCCGCCAGTATGCGCAGATGAGGAAGATGTTCAAACAGATGGGGAAACCGAGCTTCGCGCGCCGGCTGGCGGGGATGAAGATGCCGATGTAGCTGGCGGCTGGTGGCTAGCAGCTGGGGCTAGTCAGTCGCCGGTCTCCAGAAAAGGCGCCGTTGGTCGTCGGTCGTGGGCTGAGCCGTCAGTTCGACGGTTTTGTGAAAACCCGCCCTGGCACACAGAACGCGCTCGGATGGGGCACCCACGTTGTTTGGCCTTCGAGTGCAGGGCTGTTCTGTTTCTGCGGATGACCGAGGACCGGCCGCTGACGACGGTTCCTGCCAACGACCAAGGACCAACGACTGCTCTTATGAAATGGCGGTCCCTTGAAGAAGCAACTCCGGGAACAGGCACGCGTCCGCTGAGGGAAATCCTTGCGGAGCGCAAGGCGAAGATCGAGCAGTTGGTCCCAGCGGCGACGCTCGCGGTGCATGCGCGGGTAATCGCGGAGCTCAAGGCTCAAGCGAAAAAGAGTGCGGCGCTCGGTGTAGGTTCAAAGGCGCCGGAGTTCTCTCTCCCGGACCACAACGGCCGTCTGGTGTCGTCGGCAGAGCTTTTGGGCCGGGGACGGCTTGTGATGTGTTTTTTTCGCGGGCGCTGGGACCCTTTCTGCTGTGGGCAGATGGAGGCGATGAACCGGGTGCTTCCCGAGGTCGAGCAGAGGGGAGCGTCGCTGGCGGCGGTCTCTCCGCAGACGGTGAAGCAGTCGTTCTTCATGGCCGACCAGCACAAGCTGCGCTTCCCTGTTTTAAGCGATGCGGGAAACTCCGTGGCGCGGCAGTTCGGCCTCGTGTATCGCGTGCCCGAGGAGCAGCAAGCGATCTACCGGCGGGCGTTCATCAATCTGCCGTTTACCAACGGCGATGAGAGCTGGGAGTTGCCCATTCCGGCGACCTATGTGTTCGATCGAGATGGAACCATCGTTTTCACCTCGGCCAACGAGGACTATACCGAGCGGCCCGAGCCCGGCGAGATCCTCGAAGCGCTGACGAGATAAGGGAATCCCGGCTGAGGAGTGCCGGAGCGCATCTTCGTCGGCATGCCGGCTGCGGGGAACACCCTTAGAGTCCTGGTCGTTGCTGGTGACGGGCCTGGCCAAGAAATCTTGTCGCAGCCAAACGCGCCGCGGCCTCACGGGCGGTGGCACCTGTGTCTGCGTGGGACATACTCACACGCTGGCTAAAGTCTCTCGTTTCACCCTAGATTTCGGCAGGGAGGCTCCCGCGGCGCTCGCGCCCACGAAGCGGCTCGGCTTGCCAATTCCGCTAACTTACGGCATAATAATGGTTTGTCTTATCCCTCCCGGAAGGACTAGGAAAGGAAATTCAGCTCCGTGTTAATGATTCGACTGGCGCGCACGGGTGCGCGCAAGCAACCGCAGTACCGCGTTGTAGTGATCGAGAAGGAGCGGGCGCGCAATGGGCGCTCGGTGGAAGTAGTGGGCACGTACAATCCCCGGGGCGCTGCTGCCCATATCGATCTAAAGCGCGAGCGCATCAATTACTGGGTCTCGAAGGGTGCGAAGATGTCGGATACGGTGGCCCGCTTGTTTGCCAAGCCGGAACCCGCCGCGCCGGGTCCGGCCGCGTAAAGGAATGATTTCAGCGGCGGAACTCGCCGTTGAGTTTTCCCGGTCAGCCGTGGTGCAATCCCACGCTAAGGAAACAAACGCGCCAGAGGCGCGCGAGCGCGCGCCAAGGGCAAAAGCAGATTGCTCCTGCCTCGCTTCGCTCACGCGTCGGACTGCCAATGCAAAAGGTGAGCGGGCGGCAGAACCTTCAAGGCCGAGGCCGTTCCCTCGGCAGGCTGAGCGGTCCGGGGAAGCTTCGAGAGCGCAGGAGACGGTCGATGAGTGAGCAAGCTGGAGACCCGAAGGTTCTTCTCGAGCACGTGACAAAAGCGCTGGTGGACGCGCCTGACCAGGTATCAGTCGAAGCCGTCGACGAAGATGGCGAAACGGTGTTTGAGTTGACGGTGGCCGAGTCGGACCTGGGCAAGGTGATCGGCAAATCCGGCCGCACGGCCCGGGCATTGCGAACCTTGCTGAGCGCGGCCGGAGTAAAAGCCGGCCGGCGCTTTGCGCTGGAAATCCTGGAGTAGGTCTCCGGAGTCATCCCCAAAGGACGCTGAACAGGAACCATGGGCGACGAGTACATTACCGTGGCTCGCGTCCTGAAAACGCAGGGGCGGCGGGGGGAAGTGGCGGTGGAAGTACACTCCGATGTTCCCGGCCGTTTCGTCGAAGGGATGCGGTTGTTGGCTCTGGAAACGCACGGCGAGCGCCGGCCGCTGAAGGTTGAGGCAGCCTGGCCGCACAAGAGGCATCTGGTGCTGAAGTTCGAAGGAATCGACTCGATCAGCGCGGCGGAACCGCTGTTGCGGAGTGAGCTTCAGGTTCCGCGGAGGGAGCGGGCACAACTCGAGCCCGGCTGGAATTATGTCAGCGATCTTGAGCGCTGCGCAGTATTCGACGGCGAGAGCGAGATTGGCCAAGTCGAGAGAGTGCAGTTCGGGGCGGGCGAAGCGCCGCTGCTGATTGTGCGCGGGCAGGCGAAACAGCCGTATGAGATCCCGTTCGCCGAAGCCTATCTGGACAGAATCGACCTGGCGAAAAAGCAAATCCGGATGCGGCTGCCGGAAGGGATGCTTGAGATCAACGCTCCCCTGAGCGAAGAAGAGAAGAGGGAGCGCAAGAAGATTGGGTAATTTGGTATTTGCGTAATTTGAGAGTCAGAGGCGTGCGGTTTCAAATTACCAGGCGACCAAGTTTTCCAATTGCCAAATGCGTGTTGATCTGGTCACGATTTTTCCGGAGTTTTTTCGCGGGCCGCTGGATTTTGGAATTCTTCGGCGGGCCCGGCAATCGGGACTGGTGGAGGTCAACGTTCACGACCTGCGGGACTACACGCACGACAAGCACCGCACGGTGGATGACCGCCCATTTGGCGGCGGCGAAGGCATGGTCCTAAAGCCGGAACCGATCTTTGAATGTCTGGACCGACTGGATCCGCCCCCGCGCGAGGAGCGCACCCGGGGAAAAGTTGGGGAATCGGTGATCCTGCTGTCGGCCCAGGGCCGGCGACTGGACCAGGCGCTCGCGCAGGAACTGGTGAAACTCGAGCGCATGGTGCTCATCTGCGGGAGGTATGAAGGCGTCGATGAGCGCGTCAGCGAGCACCTGGCAGACCGGGAAGTTTCGATTGGCGACTACGTGCTGAGCGGCGGGGAACTGGGCGCGGCGGTGGTCCTCGATGCGGTCACGCGGCTGATCCCGGGCGCGGTCGGGAACGAGGCTTCGACGAAGCAAGAATCGTTCACCTCGCGCGGAGGCGAAGTCCCCGGGCCGGGGCCGGTTTCGACCTGCGGGTCAGGCGGATTGCTGGACTATCCGCACTACACGCGGCCGGCGGATTTTCGCGGGCTGGCGGTGCCGGATGTGCTCGTAAAGGGCAACCATGAGGAGATTCGGCGCTGGCGGCGGCGGATGGCGCTGGAGAAAACGCGCCGCAACCGTCCGGACCTGATTAACGCGACGGCGCTGAGCGAGGAAGACCGCACCTTACTGAGGGAAATTGACGAACAGAGAATTGTCCAGCGAAAGTGAAGGGTTGCGGAGGTCAGCAGACCCTTGGCTCCGCTCGGGATGACCAACAAGAGTTTGCATGACAAGCAGAATTCAGCGGTACGCGAGCTCCTAGAAGGAAACCAACATGTCGAACCTGATTATTGAAAAATTGCTGGCCAAGACGAAACGCACCGACCTTCCCGAGTTTGAGCCCGGAGACACGATCCGCGTGCACGTGAAGATCAAAGAAGGCGACAAGGAACGCGTGCAGGCGTTCGAGGGGGTCGTGATTTCGCAGGCCAAGGGCCCTCAAGCCAGCTTCACGGTGCGGAAGATCAGCTTCGGCCAGGGCGTGGAGCGCATCTTCCCCATGAATTCCAAGGTGATCGACCGGATCGACGTGGTACGGTCGTCGAAGGTGCGGCGCGCGAAGCTGTACTACCTGCGCGCGCTGAAGGGGAAGGCGGCCCGCCTACGCGACGTGGAACGCGAGTCGGCGGCGGCCGAGACTGCGGCTACGAAGTAAACATCCGCACCCACGGCCAAAGCTTCCACCACAGGGGGCACAACGCGGCCCACAGGACCCTTCCCGTCCCGCTCCGATGGTTCGCGGTGCCTCGGGTTCTCATGGCTGGAGTTCGATCGCGTTCCGGCGGGGCATCCAGCTAGATCAGCGCCCCCGCCCAGAGCGCCATCGCCTGGTCCTCCTCCTCGGCCTGCTGCTGGCTTTGGGCCTTTTGCAGAAGGTGCTGCAGAAGGGCACGGTCCCCCTTGCGGACCTCGCGGAACTCGATGCCCAGTCCGACTTCAAGCGCGGCATGACGGACCAGCCCTTTGAAGGCGAGGTCATAGTTCGCCACCCGGAGAACAAGCTTTAAATCCGTGCCGGGCCCGACCACGTTCTTGGTGGCCACCAGGCAGCCGACCTCGGAGACATCTACGAGGCTCCCGGCAAGATGATTGGGCGAGCCGGTCTTTTGCAGGAGCTCGACGTTTCCGGGGAAGCAGAACCGCTGGTGACGACGGCGGTTCCCCAATCCCAGCGAGGGTTGGCGCCCTTCCGGCCTGATGGCTTCATAGACCTGCTCCATGTCGCGGAGTTCCGCGACCCACAGGGCCTTCTCTGCCTCCACGCACTGAATTCCGACCTGGCCCTGGAGATGGGAGTTCGCTTCCCCGATCCAGACGACGCGGCAGAACGCCTTGCTGCGGCCGCGCTCGATAGTGACGATTTCGCCAGCCTCTCTTACGCAGCGCAGGCCGGTTAGGCGGGCGCCATGGGAAGAAATGTCGTAGGTACACGCCATTTCCAGGCGCGGCTTGGAATCTTCCTCGTAGTAGGTTACGCGAACCGGCAGGGCAACGGAAACACGGCGTTCGACGCGGTCAGCGGCGGGTCTTCCGACAGATTGCAACACTGCTCCTCCCCCTGATTCCTGGGTGTTGCTTCGGCGTTCACGGTACCCGGGGGATTGCTGTGAGAGTAGCAGGGGGAACAATCCCCTTCAACCCACAGCAGTACCCAAGCGAGAGGTTACCGACGCACCATGATCTGCGCGAACGTGCCATTGCGGGACTGCGGCGGGGGCGGAGGAGGCAGAGCACAGAGCTGGGATCGGCTTGCGCTTCCACAGCAGCGTGCGCGAACATGAGCGGGAGAGCTGCCAAGTGGGTGCCAAGACCAAGTCCGAGGCGGGCGTATCGGCAGCAACCGCCAAGCTGCGCCTGCTGAAGCGCCTGCGCTGCACGCTGCGCCACGAGAAGAAGGCGTGGGAGCGGGGAGCGCAGCTGGTGGCTGGAGTGGACGAGGTAGGCCGGGGATCGCTGTTTGGCGCGGTGGTGGCCGCAGCCGTGATCCTGGATCCCGAGTACAGGATCCGCGGATTGCGGGACTCCAAGCTGCTGCTGGCGGCACGGCGGGAGGAACTAGCGGCGCGCATTCGCGGGCACGCCGTGGCCTGGGCGGTGGCAGCGGTGGATGCCGCGCGCATCGACCAGATCAACATCTACCAGGCCGCGCGGCTCGCCATGAAGATGGCGGTCGCGCAGCTAACGCCTGCTCCGGACTACCTGCTGGTGGACGCGGTGCGGCTCGACTGTGATCTTCCGCAGGAACCGATTATCCACGGCGATGCGCTGTCGGCTTCGATTGCGGCGGCATCCATTCTGGCGAAGGTGGAGCGAGACCGCATGATCGCGGCGTGGGACCCGATATTTCCCGTCTACGGATTAGCTTCGAACAAGGGGTACAGCACGCCGCGTCATCTAGCGGCGCTGCGCGAGCATGGACCTTCACCGCTCCACCGGCAATCGTTTGCTCCGGTCTGGAACGCACCGGTGCCCCAGGAAGTCTTGAGTTTCATGCTGGAGGAACCTGACGTGGCGGCGGATGGGGCGCTCGACGACGTGGCAGAACGGTGAGCGCTACAAGTGCTCACTGCATCGGTCCACCGTAACGCGGCCGGCCTGCAATCTCCCGGGTCAACACCACTTGCTTGTGGCACCGAGCTCGACGCCCGCGGCCGGTAGCTTAGAATGCTGCCATGGCTCGAATTCTCTGCGTCACGGCGCACCCGGATGATGAAGCGGCGGCCTTCGGCGGCACTTTGCGGCTCTACCATGACCGCGGCCATGAGATTTTTGTGGTGTGCCTGACGCCTGGACAGGCAGCGACCTACCGTGGTACGAGCAAGACAGAACTCGAACTGGCCGCCATCCGGCGCAAGGAATTTGCCGCCTCTTGCGAAATCCTGGGGATCGATCGCGGAATCGTGCTCGATTATGTCGACGGGCACTTGTATCGCGCGGACCTGCCCCGGGTGGTCGGCGATCTGGTGCTTCACATTCGCGAGTTCCGGCCCCACATTGTGCTGACCTTCGGACCAGACGGAGCGGTCACCGGTCATCCGGACCACTCCATGGCATCGGTGTTCGCGAGCCTGGCGTTTGAGTGGGCGGGGCAGAAGGGCCGGTATCCGGAACAACTGGCCGACGGATTAGGCATCCACCGGGCGCAGAAGCTGTACTACGCGACCTTCGACTTCGTGCTGCCCGACCGCCCCCACATCTCGCCAGCACCGGCCAGCACGGTCATCCAGATTGGCGACTGCATGAACGCAAAGATCGCCGCTTTTGCTGCGCACGCCTCGCAGGCGCCCGTGTTTCCCATGGTGCGCGACACGATTCTGGCGCGGGCGAAGGAAGAACTGTTTCACCTGGCCGCGACGTCAAAGCCGGCAAAGGCCGCGCTGGAAGCGGACCTGCTCGAGAATGTGGTCCCCAGCGACTGAGCCGGAGCGCGTCACCTGGCCTTCAGAATCGCGCTGAGCAAATCCGGCTTGCCCTCATCCCGCACGAGGCGCGGATACTTCTCGCCCTCGTGGTAGTCGAGCTTGAAGGTGCGGAAGTAGTCGGTGTTTTCCACCAGCAGTTCAATGGGATCGCGGCTTCCCTTGGCGCTTGCGATGGCATCGTGGAGGACCTCCGGAGAGAAGCGGCGGCCGTTGACGGCGACCACGCGCATGCCCGGGCCGATGCCGGCTTTTGCGGCCATCATGCCTTCTACCGTGTCGATGACTCCGCCGTCTTCGCGCAGGCGAAGTCCGATGGTGTAAAGCTCGCGGACCTGTCCGGCGTCGCGTTCTTCGCTGCGGAAGTAGTCGGTCGGGGTCTGGTCGTAGACCAGCTTCCAGCCGCTGTCGTCGATGCCTTGCAACGGCGCGCCCGGGCCGTGACTGGTCAGGCGCTCGTTCCAGAAGGCGGTCCAGTCGTAGGGAGCAATCTGATTCAAGGCGTTCATGACGTCGTCAAAGGTGTAGGCTTTTAGCGCGGGAGCGCCTCCCGCGCCGCCGTGGAACAATTTGCAGAAGTCGTCGAGGGATCTTGCGCCCTTGGTCTGCTGGCGGATGATGACGTCGGCCCAGAGCCAGGTCAGGTTGTCTTCCTCATAGAAATCGGTCCTGCGGCGCCACGAGTACCAGGGCCTGGGGGCGAAATAAAGTTGGGGGGCGGCATCGGCCGTGTCCTGCAGGTTCCGCCAGGTGCGGCCGGGCAGATGATCGAGTTGCGCCGCAGTGCTGGCGAGGTACTCGCGGTACTGTTCCGGCGTCCACAATCCGCTGCGCACCGTAAGCACGTTGCCCAGGTACTCCGTCAGGCCTTCGTAGACCCAGAGCAGGTCGGTCTGCATGGGCTGCTGAAAATCGGGTGTGGCCAGATCGGCGGGGCGGCGATACTTGCCGTTCCAGGAATGCACGTATTCGTGGGGCAAAAGCCCCGCGTTCAGCTTGCGAGCCGTCTCGTCCACAAGCCCGCGCTCATTGACGCGGCTGTCATCCGACTCGTGGTGTTCGAGGCCGAAGTGGGCAACGTGATCGCTCAAGGTGTAAAGGAAGTGATAATCACGATAATGTTGAGTTCCGAACAGAGCGGCGGCCTGCGCGACCAGATTGCGGAAGCGGTCCCAAACGTCCGGGGGCGGAGCGAGGGCCTCGGCACTGTCTGCGGCTGCGTCCAGTTCTGCCGGCGGAGTTTGCCCCGGATTGAGGGGAACGACTTTCAGATACTGCGCGGTCAGCACGGGTGAATCGACCAGCATGGTGAGCGAGACGGGAGCGAAGTGGAGGTCATGGCCGCTGGCGTTGCTGAGCGGGAGAGAGGTCGCGTACTTCCAGCCGTCGGGAATGCGCAGGCTGGCGGAGCAGGTGATGTCATCGCTCTTCCATCCCTTGGGGTAGAGCAGCACCTGATTCCAGCTGAGCACCAGGAGTTTCTCCGTTGCGGAGGACCCGGAGGAGAAGCCGCCGACCAGGGTGGCGGGTTCGAGATAGTCAAGGTCGACGAGGACCTCGTTCTGGCCTGCAGGCACTTCGACATGAATGGTCCAGCCGTCCAGCAGATCGCGGCGCCATTTCAGCGGCCGGCCGCCGGCAGAGAATTTCAGTCCGGCAAGGTCGGCCACGGGGCCGTCAGGCGCGTGCTCGCCGGGAATCCATTTGGGGTAATAGAGCGTCAGCGTGCCTGGGGCGGCAGGAATCCGCAACCGTGCATGGAGAATCTTGCGCGGGGCCTCGGTGGCGTCGACCGCGATCGAAATGTTTGGGCCTGCGGAAGCGCCTGTGGCCACCAATAGCAGGCCGGCAAGAAGGATTGCAGACACGACCCGAAGCCGGGAACAAGACATTTCTCAAAACTCCTTGTGCAATTCCTCAGAGGGTTCCGCCGCATGACCGGGCAAAGTGATGACTATATCAGCCCGGCAGCACAGGGTACAAAGCTGGAAATTCCCCGACGAGGTTCGAGCGGGCGAAGCACGCGGCCTGTCCCGTAAAATCGAGAGGTGATCCAGGCACTCTGCGTTTTCTGTGGGGCGAATTACGGGAAACGAGCAGGTTACCGCGCAGCGGCGGAACGAGTGGGACAACTGCTGGCCAAGCATGGCATCACGCTGGTGTACGGCGGTGGAAACGTAGGCCTGATGGGGGCGGTCGCGGACGGATGCCTGGACGCGGGGGGACGCGTGGTGGGAGTGATCCCGCGTGCTCTGGCGGAAAAAGAAATTGCGCACCCGGGCCTGACGGAGATGCACGTGGTGGACTCGATGCACGAGCGCAAGGCCCTGATGGCGGACCTGGCGGATGCATTTCTGGCTTTGCCCGGAGGCTTCGGGACCTGGGATGAATTCTGCGAGGCCTTGACCTGGTCACAACTCGGACTGCAGAGGAAAGCCTGCGCCTTCCTGAACATCGAGGGTTATTACGATCCGCTGCTTACGATGGTGCAGCGGGCGGCGCAGGAGGGGTTCATCCGGGCAGAACATCGCGAACTGTTGCTGGTCGACACCGACCCCGGGCGCATCCTCGAGCGCCTGCAGAACTACGAAGTCCCCTACGTGCCGAAGTGGGTGGACCGCGAGGAACGCTGAACGGGACTTTTCTGACAGTTCCCTGCCGCGTGCTTTATCATCGCTCCGTGCCTTCCTCGCATCGCGGCAAGTTCATCACATTCGAAGGGCTCGACGGCTCCGGCAAGAGCACGCAGATGGCAAAACTCGCCAAGGCGCTCGAGGCGCGCGGTTTGGAAGTGGTGGTTACGCGGGAACCTGGGGGCACGCCGACGGGGGAGAAGATTCGGCACGTGATTCTGGATTCGGGAACGACGGGCCTGGCGCCCATGGCCGAGATGGCGCTGATGTTCGCCTCCCGCGCGCAGCATATCAGGGAAGTCATCGCCCCCGCCCTCGCGGAGGGGAAATTCGTGCTCTGCGATCGCTTCACCGATTCGACGGAAGCCTACCAGGGCAACGGGCGAAAGCTGGGCAGTGAGGTTGTGCTCGAGTTGCACCGCATCCTGTGCGGCGATGTGCAGCCCGACCTGACGCTGCTGATGGATTCAGACGTGGCCAGCAGCGTGGCGCGTGCCCGACGGCGAAACCAGAAATCCTCGAAAGACGGGCATGCACGAAAAGACGAGAACCGCTTCGAGCAGGAGAGCCGCGCCTTCTTCACTCGGGTCCGGCACGGCTACCTGGCGATTGCCCGACGTGAACCGGAGCGCGTGGTGGTGATTGATGCGCGGGGCACGCCCTCCCAGACACATCGCAGGATTCTGGATGCTGTGCTGCGCCGCTTCCGCATGGCAGCCAGAGTACCGTGAGTACCCCCAGGAGTTCTGCCCATGACAGGTTCTCTTCATTGCTTCAGGATCGCGTTGATGCTGCTCGTTTTGGCAGCGGTTGCCGCCGGGCAATCACCGGCCCCAGGTCCTCACGCACAGGTAAAGACGCTCAAGATCACGATTCTTTCCACCATGCTGGCTGATGCAGGGATGGGCGAGTGGGGTTTCGCAGCGCTGGTGGAAAGCGATGGGCATCGCGTACTGGTAGACACCGGAGCGCGCCCGGAAACAGTGCTGGCGAATGCGCGTGAGTTGCAGGTCGACCTGGGCGACGTGGAGCAGGTCATCCTGACCCACAACCACGACGATCATGTGGGCGGGTTGCTGACGCTGCGGCGTGAGTTCATGAAGCGCAATCCAAAGGCCCTGTCGGTAACGCATGTGGGCAAGGGCATCTTTTACAGCCGGCCCGAACCCGACGGGAGCGAAGGCAACCCCATGATCGCCCTGCGCGGCGCGTACGAAAGCGCGGGCGGCAGATTCGTGGAGCACGATCAGCCTGTGGAATTGTTTCCCGGGGCCTGGCTCACGGGTCCGGTGCCCCGCACGTATCCGGAGCACAATTGGTCAGTGAAAGGGAAAGTCAAAACGCCCGGGGGACTGGTGGAAGACACCATTCCCGAAGACCAGTCTTTGATTCTCAACACGCCCAAAGGACTGGTGATGGTGACCGGGTGCGGTCATGCAGGGGTGATCAACATCCTGACCTTCGCCGAAAAAGAATTTCCGCAGACGCCGGTGTATGCGGTAATCGGCGGACTGCACCTGTTCCCGGCGACGGACCAACAGATCGACTGGACCGCTGATAAATTGAAGGGATTCGGGCTGTCGTATCTGGTGGGCGCGCACTGCACGGGAATCGAGAGCGTGTACCGGATCCGGCAGGACCTCGGCCTGCCCCGGCAATCAGCGGCGGTGGGGGCGGTAGGCGCTACGTTCGTGCTGGGGGAAGGCATTCACCCCGGGCTGCTGGCGCAATAGTTCGGGCCTAGCGGGCGGGCAGGGGCGCGCGCCTTAGATCTTCAATCTCGCCGAGAAAGCGCTTCACGTTGGCCTCCACGATCGCCTGCCCTTCTTCGCGAGAGGCCAGGGTCGGGTCTCCCCAGGCGCCGGTGGGCGAGTAAGTCCCCTTCCCTTTCGGATCGCGCGTCAGGCCGCCGGGCTGGTCCGCATTCAGATCGCGCCGGGCTTTCTCCATGTGGACGATCTCTGGGGCAATGTAAAGCATCATGGAGGTCTCGACCTCGTCGGCGTGCGTGCCGCCGGATTTCCGGAGCCTCCTCTCGACAGGGTCCTGTTGCGTGTAATCGAGGTAACGCAGCAGAATGCCCTCGGTCGCCAGCAGTGAGGCCGCCTGCGAGAGCGGCTTCAGGGTGGAGATCCCGGTGTTGATGATATAGAAGCGGCGCGGGCCGGAGTGAGCGAGGGAGCGAACGATGTCGGCCACCAGGTCGCGTGCGACGTCGGCGCGGATTGAAGTCGACCCGGGGTATTCCAGAAACGCCGGGTAGTAGCTGTAGTTGATGGTGGGGGCAACCAGCACAGCGGCCTGGGCCAGGACGCGCTGCTTGAAATACTCGGCCATGATCCAGTCGTTATTAAGGGGAAGGTGCAATCCATGTTCCTTGGACTCGGCGCCGAGAGCCATCACGACGACCTGGCCGGGACTGAGCACGCGCTCGGCTTCGTCCCAACTGAGGCGCTCGAGAAGCGTGCCAGCGGGTTTTGTAGCGGATTCTGCCGCTCCCGGTCCCAACGGTTTGTCCTGGGCGAGAGCGCGCGGGACCGTGGTCAGCGCGACAAGGCACAAAAGGAAGCAGCGGAGCTTAAAAGGCATTGCAGTTTTCAAGATGGTCCTCCTCCATTCTGTGACCTGCCTTGCCCGCGGGGCAAAGCCCACTGGGGCCGACATGATAGATTCTGAGTCGTGCCTTTTTCCGACTTCCAGGGTAACGCGGCGCTGGTGCAGCGGATGCGCGAGATGCTGGCCCGGGGCCACTTCCCGCACGCCGTGATCCTTGCCGGGCCCGCCGGAGCGGGCAAGTATACGCTGGCCCTGATGCTGGCCCAGGCCATGAATTGCCTGGAGTCGCCCACGAGCGGCGGCCTGCCCGATTTTTGCGGCAAGTGCGCAAACTGCTCGCGCATTTCGCAGTCGCAAGACCTGGAAGCGCGCTTTGCCGAAGCAGTCGAGACGCGCGAAGGCCTGCGCGAAACGGACAGGAAAGAGACACGCATCTTCATACAAACTCATCCGGACGTGCTGGTGATCCCACCGGACCCGCCGCAGTTGATGATCAAGGTCGACCAGGTCCGGCGCGTGATCCAGACCATGCCGTTCCGTCCCGCTGAAGCGCGCGAGCGGGTGTACATCTTCACCGATTCGAGCTTCATGAAAGAAGCGGCAAATTCCCTGCTGAAAGTGCTGGAAGAGCCGCCTGAGTTCGCGACCCTTTTTCTGTTGAGCGACAACGTGGGCGAGTTGCTGCCCACGATCCGTTCCCGGGCCCTGACGTTCACCCTGGGGGCGCTCCCGGCCGACGAAATCGAACGCGATCTGGCCAAGCTTCGCCCCGAGTGGACGGCGAAGCAACGGGCGCTGGCAGCGCGGCTTTCCGAAGGAGCGGTTGGCCGGGCCAGGACTTTCGACCTGGAGAAGTATACGGCCGCCAGAAAACATGCGCTCACGATCCTGAGCACGGCGCTCCGCAGCAACGATCACAGCGAACTCTTCAAGGTCACGGAGAGCTATCGTCCGGGGGCCGATGGCCGGGAGAAAACCGAGGCCCTGCTGCGGACCATGGATTCGCTCTTGCAGGACTTGCTGTTTCTGAATTCTGGAACGCCTGAGTTGGTACGCAACACAGACATTCAAGGCGAACTCCAGAAGCTGAGTGCGACCGTGGACTTCGCGTGGATCCGCTCGGCGGCTGACGGGTTGGCGGAGGTGGAACGGGGGATGCGGCGGAACCTTTTGCGGTCGCTCTCACTCGACGCGTTCGAGGTGGCGCTGGAGAGGAACTAACTGCAAGCGGCGCGCCGCCATGCTCGTAGTGCCCAAAGTCATTGGCCCGAGGCTAGTTAGGCATTGTCATCCGGATTGCTCCTGTGCTACGGTACTAGTAAGTTTACCCCTTATCCCCACATGCACGGCGACGAGGTGGTGTGGCCGGGGCCTCGAAGCTGAATCAGGTGGCGCCATGAAGGATGCAATCGATTCCATGCCAACGGAACGTCCGCTCGAGCAGGAAGGGTTCGCGAACCGCAAGCTGATCCGGCCTTCCTTGAACCGCAATGACCACAACGCCAACCATGCGCCCGGAGCGATGGAACGGCGGGAGCGCCCGGTGGGCGGCGGAGGCAAGAAGGTTCCGCCGCCGGAAACCACCAATGCCGAGAACTTCTATTACCAGAAGCAGATGCAGGGTAAAACTCCCATGGTCATCGTGCTGCGCGACGGAGAACAGATCCACGGCGTGATCGAGTGGTACGACAAACACTGCCTGAAGGTGAACCGCACAGCACAGCCGAATCTGGTCATTTACAAGCCAGCCATCAAGTATATGTACAAAGAGGGCGAGAACTCCCGGTAGCGCGGGTGGAAGGAAGGGAGCGACCCCGCGCTGGCGGCATGTACTTCTGGTCTCCTAAAGTCTTGCTACTTTCGATACTCTTCCCTGTTTTTACCCGTTCTTGCTCTGTAGGCTGAGGGCAGGGGGAGTGCTATACTCGCGCTGCTAACCCTCTCAACCGAGCCACATTCGTCGCATCTGGCCGAGATGCTGTGCCAATGTCCGCCCTTGCGGGAGGGAATGGGATATGACCAACAGCGCAGGCAGCGACGCGCGGAGCGAGGTTGCAGGCCGGTCCACCCTGGGGTACCGGGTGGGTCCGCGCCGCCCACTGGCGGTTCCCCTGAATGTAACGGTGCTGCGATCGGGCGTGCCGGATGCGGTTCCGGGGCGATGCCTCGATGTGTGCGAGGGTGGCTTGGGGGCGGTGCTGGCTGCCGAACTGCAGGCCGGGGAGCTGGTCGGAGTGGAGTTCCGCTTGCCGGGCTCTGCTTCGGTGCTGGCCAAGGCGCGAGTGTGCCATCAGGAGAAGCTGCGTTGCGGGCTGCAGTTTGTCGCGCTGGCCGCAGAACAAAAGGCCGCACTTGAAGCTTGGGCGGCGGGCCGGCCGAAGCCAGTGAGCGCCGCGACGTCCGCGCAGCCGGGCCTATCTCCTCGTCCAGAAACCACGCTTCCCAGGTTTGTTGGCGACTCCAACTCCCGGCCCGCTCAAAACAATTCCAGAAATGCCCGGTTCGTCGGGCGAAAAGTAGCGGCAGTGCTGGCGGCCAGCGTGGTGGTGGCCGCGGCCGTGGGCTGGTGGCAGTGGCAGCAAGCCTGGCAGGAACTGGAGGGGCGCCTTCCCGGACACAGCATCGAAGCAGTTCAATCCCCGGTGGCGGTGGACTGGGAGGTGATGCAGCGGCTGCTAGTGCACGATGTAGCCATTCCCGCCCCGCCCCAGTTGCGCCTGAAGGGTGTTGCCGTGCTGACCGCCGTAATCGGACGCGACGGATCGGTCCTCAGCTTGCGCCCGGTGAGCGGAGCGGATGTACTCACGCGGACCGCGATGGATTCAGTCCGTTGGTGGAAGTTCGAACCGTATCGAGTGAATGGCGCTCCGGTCGAAGTGGAAACCAGGCTGGCGATTGAATTCCGCTGAGCCGCGCCAACCCCGCGAAGCAACTACTTGGCCGACACCCGGCTGCGCCGGATCCCATCCAGCATGATCAGGCTGCTAACCCCGAAGCAGCCGACGGCTCCCAGAGCTGCGACCTGATAGAGATTTGGCCCCAGTCTTAGAAAGTCGGCAAACAGGGCACAGCTGGCACACACGATCCCCACGAAGTTGAGCCACTGCGGCGCGCGGACTTTCTGGGCGCCATCCGGCCGAAGGCGCAATTGCAGGAGCACCGCCACCAGTCCGATGGCAGCCAGAACCACGGCGGACGTGGGACTATGGAAGGCGGCATTGCCCGTGAATAGCACGATCAGGGCGATGGCCAGGATCAGGAGTCCGGCGGAGATGACGGTCCAGCGCCGAGGCGGTTTGGAGGGAGTTTCCGGCAAGTCTGTCCTAAAGTTGCCGCCCCATTTTAGACAAGTTGTCCCTCGGACGCGAGTAGAACATGGGGCAGCGGCGAGATGGAAGTGTCCTGGTCCCCACTCCTCCCCGAGCCCGATGCGGGGGGCCCGAGGAGGAGACGCGCGAGGAAGCGGGTTAGTTGTTGACGGTGATCTTGGCGGCCACCATGACGAAGCTGGTGCAGGGCTGATTCAGGTTATCGTTCTCACATAGCAACAAGCCGCGCACCTGCACCTGAGCGTTCGGATTGATCGTGCTCAGGACCGGATAGGTCGTGGTCGTTTGCAGAACATGCACCGCGACCAGCCCGGGGTTCATGTTGGCTAGCGGTGATGACCCGTCCTGCGGAAGATTGAGATCGAAGGATCCGACCCCAGGGCCGCCGCTCACGTAGTTGACTGCGGTCCCACTGACGGTCTGCTGCCGCAGCTCGACCATGAATGGAACCGTCATTCCGGCAGTTCCGTCGGGGTCCGGCTGCAGGCTGTTGAAAGACTCGATCTCCACCTGCTGGCCGGGGAAGATGTGCTCGCCGTCAAATACGGCGGTAACCCCGCCCATGTCCAGGTTGCCGGTGGAGACGGTATAGCTGGCCTGGTCGAGTTGTCCGGTGATGGATTTTCCGATCAGGGAGTTGGTCATGCCGGCGCCAATGCCATCCTGCACCAGCAACGAGAGCACGGTGTCGGGATAAGCGCTGGTCACCAATCCGGTCAATTCAATGCCGTTGGCCACGTCCACCAGTTCAACTTCGTCGGCGTAGAGGCTGCCGTCGGCCTGGGTCGAGCCATTCACCTCGACGACCGCATTGAGAGCCGTGGAAAGCGTCACGTTGGAGAAGTTGGTGTTCCCATCGGTCGAAAACGTGAAGCACGAATTACCCTGTTGTTTCACGGTGATTGAACTGCCGGCAACATTGGTGACCGTACCGATGAAGCGCTGGACCTGGCCGTTCTCAGGCTGCTCCTTGCCTTGCGGGATGTTGGACTGAGAGACGGTCACCGAGGGGCTATTCGCGGTCAAAGCATGGGCAATGGCTTTTACGCCCGACTTCGGGTCTTGGCTGTTTCGTCGTAGAGGCGGCAAGGTCACGTGGCGCCACGCCGGCCGCGCTGCCCTTGAGTAGGCCACCAGGGGAGCAACGATGGGTGGCAGCGTGGCCACGCTCGGCACGTTTACCTGAACATTGATCACCACCGGGGCGCTGGCCAGGATAACCGGGGCGGCCGACAGATCGACGGTCTGGTTGGGCAGGGCTCCGAGGTCCTGCTCATAGATCGTCATGCTGGGAACGTCCATATAGCTGATGGCTGCACCCGAGTACGTGATGTTGAGACGATCATACTGAGTGTTCGGATTCGCGCCCGACTCCGAAATTGGGACCGTAATGGTGGAGTTGTGGGTAAGCTCGACGCTGATCGGACCTGAAAGAAAACTGATGGAATCCAAGGTGGTCGAATTCCACAAAGTCATCGAGGCAATGTCCAGACGTAAGGCCACAATGCGGCCGTCGGGTGTGGCAGGATCATCTCCGATCCGCAACTGCACCGAACCGCTGTTTGAGGGATCGATGCCGCCGGTCCCGTGCGAATTCCCCCCAGCCAGAGTGTTCCGGGCTGAGCCAGAAGAGCCGCAACCCGCCAGAATGAGTAACGACGCCAAAACGCAAGAAACGGCACAGATAAAGAGCCATCCTCCCCCCGGCCGCTTGTACTCGACAGTCCTGTTCATCACGACAACCTCCCTAACTTACAACCGTTCCGAGTGGGGAAGCTCGGCGATGGAGCGAGTCTAGCAGACGGTCACGCTGCGAGCGTGACGTAGCTCACAATCATTCCCACTAAGGTAAGTAATCTATTTTGGGAATGTTACTGTCACTACTGGCACAATAGCTTGACTTATATATAAGATATTTACATATGACATGACCTCTATGTTATGGCGATGCCGACATTGCGGCATCGTCTTGGAGCACAATAAAATCGCGGGCAATCGCTGACTGCGACGCCCGCGTACGACTTTGTTAGCACTATATTATCTATATTGCATGTAAACAGATATTAGTATTTTATACTCATATTAGTCGTTTCCGTCGGCGAACAGGTCCGACATCACCTTGGTAGTTTCGTCGCAAGCATGGTTCAGGCAAGGCAAACCTAGGCCGGCTTCGAGTGACTTCAACAGCGAGAAATGGGTATAGAAGCGGCTGCTCTGCTTGCCGTGTGGGCCATAGTTCGTATCGACGATGGTTAAGACCTGGTTCAGGTTGGGCACAAAACTGTAGTCGTTTTCGTCCCACACCACCACGATGGCGTTGCGGCCATGTTCCCAGACGGGAGACCGATGGATGGCGGCGACGAGGGTGCGCAGCGTGAGGTCGCCAACGTAGATCAGCGCCGGGTTCAAGCCGGCCACGGAGCCATCGTCAACGGGATCGAAAGCGCACTGCGAGCCGCCATTGCCGCGGCCATGCTGGTCATGGCACTGGTTCGGGGCAATAAACGCCAAATCGGGAACTCGGCCGGTAGCGAGGTCGTCATAGAGCCCGCCGCTGCCTTCAAAGCCGACGACGTTCGCCAGACTGTTGCGGGGATTATTCCCCTCCTGCACGCTCTTGAAATAGACAAAAGGATTGTGTTTCGCGGCATAGAGTTTGAGCAGGCCGCCGATGGCGGCGGAAGGGGGATTGACATCGGTGAAATAGCCATCGCTGTAATCAATGCCGTCCGCTCCGGTGGGCGGCAAGCTTTCCTGGTAGCTCTTCCAACGGCGATGATTCTCCACGAGTTGGTCTCCGATCATCTTGCCGGTGGTAGGGGCGGCCGCAAGCGCGCTGCCATCAATATCGATCATGCCCGGCGGGCAGGGAGAGGTACTCGGACACTCATTGGTCACATCGATGGCCGGGGTAGCCGCATCCATGCCTTCGCCGGCGATGGGACAGACGTCGGGGCTGGCGGGAAAGTCGGTGGTCGTGTAGCCGGGCGGAACGATATTGGGCGTGCAGCTCGAGTTATGCCAGTCGGGACCATTGTCACTGCGTACCCCGAAGTTCGATCCCCCAACAATTTCCAGATAGTTTGTGGAACTGGGGTGTCCGATGGCGAAGTAGTTAGTGGCGGAATTGGCGAACTTGGCGTACTGGTTCGTGAACGGTGCGGCGGGATTGCCGACGATCTGGCTGTAGCCGTGGTTCTCCATCAGGATTACGAAAACGTGGTCCAGGTGTGGAATACCTTTCGGCACCGGTCCTTCGGCGCCATACATCGTGCTGGCCAGGGCCAGAACCAGGATCCCCAGGGTGGCGACCTTTCGATTCATGTGCAGCTTCTCCTCCATGCGAACAGTCGTCGGGGCGCGCACGCGGAGGCGCCGCCTCGACCATGGGCACGCTAGTGGGGAACGGTTACGGCTCTGTTAAGGATTGATGAACATTCGATGAATCTGAGAGCGCCGGGCCGCCACAGTTCCCGCGCCGGACGGGCGGTTCCGCCGAGGTGAGCGGTCGCAGCGAAGTCTGCCCAAAATCCGAACCTCACACGACGGGAGGAAATTCTTTGGACGTTGCGCCGGCGGGGTCGAGGCCCTGACCTGGCGTGACTCGGCAGCTGGCGTTTTGCATTATGATTCCGTCCGGCCTTGATCGCCGGCCGAAATTCTTATCAGGAGGCGAAGGTGAGAAGCCAACGCGCGCGGCATGTCCTGTTTTTGAGCATTCTGATTGGCCTCGCAGGAGCGATGTTTGCCCAAGAGGACCAATACCGGCGCGGCGGCGCCTGTTTCTATAAAGACATCGACTTTGGGGGCCCGAAGTTCTGCATGGGTCCCGGCGAGCGAATGGCCATGGTGCCCCCCGGGTTCAACGACGAGATTTCTTCGATCCGGATTTTTGGCCGCACCGAGATCACGGTGTACAAGAACCGCGACTACGGGGAGCCCCGCCTGCGGCTGCGCGACGACGTCGCCAACCTGCGGACTTACCAGGTTTCCCCCGGCCACAGCTGGAATGACCCCATCTCCTCCATTGAGGTCGCCAACCTGCGCGACTATGGCGACTTCGATCGCGATGGAGCGTGCTTCTACGCGGACTACAAAGGCGAGAAGTTCTGCGTCCAGAAGGGCGACCGAGTCGGACAACTCCCCCGGGGCTTCAACGACTCGATCTCGTCGGTACGCCTGTACGGAGGGGTGAGCGTGACGGTTTACAAGAACTCCAACTTCGGAGGGGCCAGCCTGCGGTTGCAGGACGACTACGCCAACCTCCGAAGCTATCAGGTCACTCCCGGACACAGCTGGAACGATCAAATCTCGTCGATCGAGGTGCACTGACGCGAGGCGTGAGCCGGTTCAAGGTGTCGAAGCAGGAAGGGGCTGGGCAGATTGCCCGGCCCTTTTCGTTTCCGGGAAGGGATTACTTTCTTGTTGGCGCGAGGCCCTGTTTTCCTGCAATATCGACGACATCAACTCAAGTTCCGGAGGCCATGTGGCCAAGTTTGCCGCGCACTTGATGCTCTGTGCCTGCAGTGCCGTGTTCGCCGTCAGCCAGACCAGTCAGACCATCGACAAGCTCTCTGTGACCTCGCTGGCCGTCGCCGTGTTCCACGGAGATGCATCGATCGGCAGCGCCACCGGGTTCGTGCTGCAGAAGAACCAAAACTACTACCTGGTAACCAACCGGCACGTGGTTTTAACGTGCGCCCTCGATTCCAGCCCGAACAACGTGGGTGGCTGGATTTGCGCCGACAAGATCAAGATTCTGCACAATACCGCGGGGCGCCTGGGAGACTGGTTCTGGGTCGAGGAACCCTTATACGACGAGAATAAGCACAAGCGCTGGCTTGAACATCCCACGCTGGGAGCCTCGGCAGACCTCATCGCTCTGCCGCTGAAGAACACTGAGGGCATCGCTTTCTATCCGCTTGACCTCGGCCTGCGCAACTCCGACGTACAACTTTCTCCAGGCGACCCGGTCAACATCGTCGGCTTCCCCTTCGGGGAGACGCAAGGCGGCGGCCTGCCCATCTGGAAGACGGGCACGATCGCCAGCGATTTGGACATCAACTACGGGGGAAAAAACAAGTTTCTTGTTGACGCCACCGCTCGGTCCGGCATGTCTGGTTCTCCGGTCTATGCGCGCCGCTTCGGCACTTATCAGACCAAGGAAGGAGCCGCAAATGTGGGCAGCGTGACGAAGTTTCTCGGGGTCTACTCGGAAGAAAACCAGGCGCTTGAACTAGGGGCGGTGTGGAAGGCGGAGGCAGTGGCGGAGCTCTACGATTCGCTCCCCTGACGGCAGGTTACGGGAGACCGCTCGCCGCTGGGCGGACGAACGCCCGCCTGACTGAGCTGGCGTCGCCAGACGGAATCAGCGCTTGACTCGAACCGATTTCAATTCTGCGTTCACGAACGTAAACGTCACCATCGATCCTTCCCGCACATTCAGCACCAGGGGCGGGCGAAAGCACGCCAGACAGATGCCCCCCGGACGCCGCACGCTGGGATAGAGGATCCCGGCCGATCCGCTGTTGAGCAGCTCCCGCCCCAGCTCCTGGGAGGCCGCGTAGCTGCCGGGATCGAGACAGGCGGCGAACCTGGCATCGGCCCGAATGTCGTGAAACTGGTGGCGGAAATCGGCCAGGTAGTCGATGTAGGCGGAGATTTCTTCTTCCATCCAGCCAATCTCTTGTAGCTCTGCCGCCCGGTGAAAGCTCACCTCGCGCTGGGCTGTGGGCAGCTCGAAGGCCGCGTACCAGGCACCCCGGCCGGGACCATTGAAACGGCCACCGCCGGGATGGGAATGGGTGAAGGTGGCATTCACGATGTGAGCCAGACGGAAGCCAGAAACCAGCTCGATGGCGCTGACACTGGGCAGCTTGCCGCTCTCGCCGAGCAGGCGGTCGTTGGTGGCACCTTCCAGTTCGGTGAGGTCCCGCAACAGGTCGTTGTCCCCCTGCGCGATGCGATCGAGCACCGGACGCCCGCGGTCGCTGTAACGGTAGGGGATCAGACGATGCGTGCGGTCGCGCTCGACCAGGACCTGCTTGGGGAGCTTCATCGGCCTGCAGGGATTAGCGCCCGCCGCGGCGCGCGTCGAGCAGTTGGCGGATCCGCATCAGCGCAGGGATACCGCCTTTCTTGGCGTAGCTGAGCGGAGTGTCGCCCGCGAACATGGGGTTCGTGTTGGGGAGGGTCATCCAGGAGTCGGCCAGCTTCGGGCTATACAGGATGTTGAGGGCCTTGTAGATTCCGACCAGGAGTGAAATGCGGGTGAGCTGGTCCTCGTCCAGCGTGCGGGATGGGCGCTGCTTCAAGCCGTAAAAGCTGCCGTTCGACATGCCGCCGAGCAGCATGCGGGTATCCTCGTCCCGGAGGCGCCAGTGCCTGGCGAGCCGCAGCAGGCCTTTGATGGCCGAGGGGCTGAGGCGGGCGCGGTTGTCCTTGCGGCAGAGGTCCACCGCCAGGTCCCACCGGAAGCCGACGACCGTGGACTCGGAACTCGAGGCCTGGATATCCATTTACGGATCTATATTACTCCATAAATGAATTGCAGGTCAATTCGGTCTAAGTGCCCCCGAAGACTTCCTTCGCCGCCAGCACGGTATTGCAGTGGATGGTGACGGTGTCGTCGAGCTTGCGGGCGTAGCCGCCGGCGTACGTGACCATGACGGGAATGCCGCGGGCGCGGGCGACGCGAAACACCAGCTCGTCACGCCGCTTGAGACCTGCGATCGTGAGGCTGAGCCCGCCCAGCTGGTCTTCCCTGTAGGGGTCGGCGCCGGCGATGTAGCAAAGCAGTTCGGGTTCGAACTGGCGCAGCCCAGAGCTGAGGGCATTGTCGAGCCAGGCGAGATAGTCCTCGTCGCCGATTTCGTCGGGCAGGTCGACGTCGATCGAAGAAGGCGGCTTCCAGGCGGGATAGTTGTGCTCCTGGTGAAGGGAGATGGTAAACACGTCGCCGGCGTGGGTGCCGCGAACCTTGGCGGGCCGGGATGCCGGAATCGTGGCGCCGCCGGTGGAGGGCAAGGGACGGCCAGGACCCCGCGCGCCTTCGAAGATGGCGGCCGTGCCGTTGCCCTGGTGCACATCGCAGTCCAGCGTCATCGCGGTGCGGATCTTATCGTCACGCTGCATGCGGCGGATGGCGATGGCCACATCGTGAATCATGCAGAAACCTTCGCCGTGGTCGGGGAAAGCGTGATGGAAGCCGCCGCCGATGTTGATGGCGCAGCCGTCGTTCAGGGCATAGTCGGCGGCCAGGATGGAACCTCCCGCGGCCAGCCAGAACGCGCGCACCAGTTCCGGCGAATACGGGATCTCCATCTCAAGTTCTTCCCGGGCCGAGAGAGTGCCCGTCTTCAGCTTGTGGACATACTGCGGTGTATGGACGAGCAGGATGTCCTGGTCGGAAGCAGGCTGGGGCGCCAGGAAATCGGAGGCGGCGGCCACACCCGTCTCCAGCAGCCGTTTGTGGACGCGCTGGTACTTTTCGGCGGGAAAAACGTGCGAGCCGATGGGCAGGTAGTAGTCGTCGGTGTAGATCAGCTTGAAGGGCAGCATTCGAAAGTCAGCAATTAGAATTCAGCACCCGGCATTTAGCCCCTGAAGCGAAGTGCAAAACGTTCTATGATACGCTCCCCTCCGCCGCCGCTTCCCGTTGAAGAACGTCGAACTATTTCCAGTGACCTCAATCACATCGGCCGTTCTTAGAGCATGCGAAGATATGACCAATAGGGAGGTCGACGCGATGCGCATGCCACTTTGCCTGTTGTTGCTCGCAGTTGTGGCCACCTCTGCCGATGCCCAAAAAGCGGATGACGGCGTCTCAAAAAACCAGGCCAGGATCTTTATAACGGACAGCAAGTCATGGGAGATTGCAGGCGGCGGCGGTGGTTCCAGTGGGGGGTTCGGCGGGGCGACTCGTGGAGGAGCACGACCTCAAACAGCGGAAATCATCAAGACCTTCGGGGAACGCTGCCCCGAGGTGACGGTCAACAACAAGCAGGAACGGGCAGACTACGTCGTTCTTCTGGATCACGAGGGCGGCAAGGGGTGGCTGCTTCACGACAACAAAGTCGCAGTCTTTAACCGCGACGGCGACACTATCGTCAGCCATTCCACGCGATCTCTTGGTAACGCCGTCAAAGACGCATGTGACGCCATTAAAGCCGACTGGCCCTCCCGGCGCGCCCGGTCCGCCTCAACCCCCGGGGAAACCCCTGCCGGTGCCGAGAAGGCCCCTTCCGCCGCACTGACCGAACTCGAAGTCATTTCGACACCGGCCGGAGCCGACATTGAGCTCGATGGAAACTTCGTGGGAAACACGCCTTCCAGCATCCGGGCGACAGTCGGGCGACATCAAATCGTCGTCAACAAGCCGGGGTACCAACCCTGGGAAAGGAATATCACCGTCTCTGGCGGGAACGTTCGCTTGGCTGCAGAATTGGAACCGGCCAAGTAGAAGAGAAGCAAAGGGTTCGACAGGTTCCGACTTTCATTTTTTTCGGACTCCGGCGGCCGTAACCACGGGAGCGCGCCGGATCGGCACGATCGCCCCCTTGGAAGGGTCGGCGGCCGCGGCCCGGCTCAGTACCTCTTCCTGCATGTACTTCACGAAGTCCTGGATCTGGCGCTGCATTTCTTCCATGCGCTCGCGCATTTGCAGAATGATGGCGATGCCGCTGATGTTCACGGCCAGGTCGCGGGCCAGGGTGAGGATGAATTCCAGCCGCTGCAGGTCTTCGTCGGTGTAAAGGCGAGTGTTGCCCTCGGTGCGGGAGGGCTTGAGCAGACCTTCGCGCTCGTATAGCCGCAGGGTCTGCGGGTGGATGCCGTACATCTCCGCCACCGCCGAGATCATGTAGGCGCCTTTGGACTTGCGCTTGGTCACCGGTTCCCCCGCCGCGCTGGGGATTTCGCCCTTCGACAAGCTCCGGGCAGTCTCTGCAGGCTCCTCCCTTCGGCAAGGTGAGGATCCCGCCGGTAAAGGTCCTCCCCAAGTCGGTGCGTTTCGATCTTCATTTGGCCATGGCGTCGTCCGCCAAACATAACTGTACATCAAACAAAAAGCGGGATGGCGAGTGCCCTCCCGCTGGCGAACCTGCTTGAGAACTAAGCGACGACCTGGGGTTTTTCGGCAGTTGCAGCCCAGCCCTCCGGCTTGCACAGATGGTTCAGGGAGTAGGCCACAACGCCGGCAGCCATCAGAATCAGGCCGAAGGCGAAGGAACTGATGCCCGCGACCGTCTCGCGTTCGCTGCGGAACACTGAGAAGCCCAGCATCAGCATGGGAGTGATGCCGATGGCGGCGGCACCGACCATGCCGCCAGGCACGCGGAAGGGGCGCGGCAGGTGGGGCTCGCGAATACGCAGGCACAGCAGTGCTGCGAACTCCAGGGCGAGGCTGGCACCGTAGAGCAGGATGTCGATGGTAACCAGGCGTTCAAAGCCGAGAAGCAAGCAGGGCGCCCAGAGGATGGCCAGGACCACGATCGCCACCCAGGGAGCCCGCGCTCCTTTGGTGCGCTTGGCGAAGATCTTTGGGAGCATGCCGTCCTGCGCCATAGCGAGCGGCAGGCGGGAGTAGCTCATGACCAGAGCGTTGAACATGCCGAAGCCGCTGATCATCCCACCCAGGGCGAGCGCGACCCGGAGCAGCGGGCCGCCCAGCATGCCGGCGGCATCCGCCCAGAAGCCGGTATCCCAGGCGCTGGGCGCGAGGCCGGTCAGCCACATGGCGCCAACCGGAACAATGTAGCTTAAGGCGACGATCACGACCGCGGCGAGCATGGCCCGTGGATAGGTCCGCTGGGGCCTCTCGACTTCGGCAGCGATGGTAGAGGCGTTGTCCCATCCCATGTAGTTCCACATGCAGATCAGGACGCCGGTAAGGATGTCGATGCTGGAATTGGTCGGCTTGGTGACGGCGGCGGCCAGCGCTCCAAACTTGAGGGGCGCGATGCAGACGATGGCCACAAAAGGCGCGGACAGAGCAAAGAATAACCACAGCGACGCGGTCGAAACGACCTTCACCCCGGCGATGTTCAGCAGGGCGCAGACCGCCACCACGCCCAGTCCCACCATAAGTCCGCGGTGTCCCTCGGCGAACCACGGGAACAGCCGCTCCAGGTACAGGATGAACAGGGTAGGGTAGATGGCCATGTCGAACACGGAGGCCACCAGCGACAACCAGGCTTCCTGAAAACCCCAGAAATTCCCCATCGCGCGGCGCACCCAGGCGTAGTAGCCGCCTTCTTCCGGCAGGGCGCTCGAGAGTTCGCCGATCATGAAGGCGGTGGGCAGACTCCACAAAATGGGAGTCAGCAGCAAAATGAGGATTGCACGTCCGTAACCGGCGCCGTGCACGATGTCCTCGGTGCCGTAGGTGCCCCCCGAAACCATGAAAAAGGTCGCGGCGACCAGGGGCCACAAGGTGAGCTTGCCGATTCTTTTCGTCTGGGCAAAAACAGAAAGCTGTGGGGACGAAGGTTGGGCTGGCGCGCTAGCAGTTGCCAATTTCTATGGCTTCCTCCTCAAGCGACTCACTCTCACCACCGCGTCTCCCTTGAAGTGTGACTTCAGCGCGGCTCCCTGGTAACAGCGATTCCACGGGCATTTCGGCGGAGTTAGTTCGCACCTGTGAGATTACGGGAAATTTCCACAGATACAAGAAATTTCTTGCCAGAAATCGAGAAATCTTGTCCGCGAAGGTTGGGGGACTCAGGTAATCGGTCAAAAAAACGTTCCCAACGGGCCACGGATTCCTTCGGTGTTCCTCCGTGCCCTCTGTAGGAATCCGCCCTAACCGACTTTGCTCCAAATCTCCGCCCGCGGGTCTTCTGGGTTCAGCTGGGCCAGTTCCCGAAGAAGCTGCTTAGTGCGCTCGTCGCGGGGCATAGGGACAGTGACGCGGACCTCGACGATCTCGTCCCCACGAACACCGTCTCGCGTCGCCGAAGGGACACCTCTTTCGCGCAGGCGGAGCTTCTGCCCTGACTGGGTGCCCGGCGGAATCTTCAGCAGGGCGCGGCCGTCGATGGTGGGCACTTCGATCTTCGCTCCCAGCGCCGCTTCAGTGGCGCTGACCGGCACGGTAAGGCGAATGTCGTCGCCTTCGCGGTGAAATATGGCGTGGTCTTCGGTGCGAATGATTACGTACAGGTCGCCCGCGGGGCCGCCGTGGGTGCCGGCGTTTCCCTTGCCCGCGATGCGGATACGCTGGCCATCGCGGGTCCCGGCTTTGATTCGGACTTCCAGGGGTTCAGTACGGTCGCGGCTGCCTTCGCCGTGGCAGGTGGGGCAGATGGAGACGTTCTTCCCCGTGCCATGGCAGCGCGGGCATTGCACGTTGAACTTCATGCGGCCGCCGGTCTGCTCGATGGTGCCTTTGCCATGGCACTGGGGGCACACACCCGGAGCCTCGACAAAACCCGAACCGTGGCAGCTCTCGCAGGTTTCTCGGCGGGTGATGTTGAGCTTCATGACGCCCCCTCGGATGGCCGTCCAGAAAGGGACGTTGACCTGGTATTCGAGGTCGGACCCGGGTTCGGGCCCCTGCTGGGCAGCCACACCGCCGCGGTCGAACATGCTGGAAAAGATGTCGCGGAAGCCGCTGCCCGAAGTCTTCTTCCCGGCTCGCGCGCCGCCTTCGAAAAGGTCGGAGAAATCGAACCCTCCGAAATCGAAGTGGACGCCGCCCGCGCCGGCCGATCCTCTGGCGCCCGGTTGACCTCCGGGGAAGCCCCCGGGAAAGCCCCCCGGCCCACCGCCCTGGCGGGCGTACGCCTCGGCTGCCGCGGGGTCGATGTTGTCCGAATAAAAGCCCAGTTGGTCGTAGATCTTGCGCTTCTTGGGATCGCTCAGGACGTCGTTGGCTTCCGAGATCGCCTTGAACCTTTCCTCGGCGGCCTTGTCACCCGGATTGACGTCGGGATGGTATTTGCGCGCAAGCTTGCGGAACGCCTTCTTGATGTCGTCGGTGGAGGCACTCTTCTTGACACCGAGAGCGGCATAATAGTCTTTGGTTTGAGTGGCCATGGAAAATCGCTAGCGGCTCGCGGCTGGCAGCTCGCGGCCACCAGCCCTAGGCCTGGATTTGCTGCTGCGAACCTGTTCTCAATGCACGACCCGCTTTTTGTCCTCTCCTGGCGCGAAGGCGTAGTGTTCCGAGTGCACGGCCTCCGTCTCCACCGGGATGCGAATCACACCGTTGCCGGTGGGCTGAAACACGTACCAGCGCCCTTCGTCTTCCACATAATTCAAAAAATAGGCCTGATTGTTGACTTCGAATTGCACGGTATTAAGGACTCCTTCGACTCGCAGATTGTGAGATGCAAGGTGGGGCGCCGAAGCGCCCCGCTGAAAAGCCGACAGCTCAGCGAACAGTTTACTTCTTGTCTTCAACGTCCACGTATTCGGCGTCGATCACGCCTTCGTCTTTCTTCGCCTGACCATCGCCGCTGGCCGATCCCGAGGGACCTGGTCCGGCGCCGGGTCCGCCGCCCGGTTGAGCCTGCGGTCCGGCCGCCTTGTACATCTGCTCGGCCAGCTTGTGCGAGGCCTTGGTGAGGGCTTCGCGGGCCCGGTCCATGCTCGCCTTGTCGCCGGACTCGAGGGCTTTTTTCGCATCGGCAATGGCGTTTTCGACGTCCCCTCGGTCCGAACCCGAGATCTTGTCGCCCGACTCACGCAGCATTTTCTCCATCTGGTAGACCATGCTGTCGAGCTGGTTCTTGGCCTCAATCTCTTCCCTCTTCGCCTTGTCCTCGGCGGAGTGGGACTCGGCTTCCTTCGCCATGCGTTCGACTTCTTCCTTCGACAGGCCGGACGACGACGTAATCGTGATCTTCTGGTCCTTGCCCGTGGCCATGTCTTTCGCGGTCACATTCAGGATGCCATTGGCATCGATGTCAAAGGTCACCTCGATCTGAGGCACTCCGCGCGGAGCCGGGGGCAGCCCGGTCAGGTGGAACTTGCCCAGGGTCCGGTTCTGCGCCGCCATGGGACGCTCCCCCTGCAAGACGTGGACTTCGACCGAGGTCTGGTTATCTGCCGCCGTGGAGAACGTTTCCGTCTTGCGCGTGGGAATGGTCGTGTTGCGGGGAATCATTGGGGTTGCGACGCCGCCCAGCGTTTCAATCGCCAGCGTCAGCGGGGTCACGTCGAGCAGGAGCAGGTCCTTGACCTCGCCCTTGAGCACGCCACCCTGAATGGCCGCGCCCACCGCCACGACTTCGTCGGGATTGACGCCCTTGTGGGGTTCCTTGCCGAACAGTTCTTTCACCAGCGCCTGGATCCGAGGCATACGGGTCTGCCCGCCGACCAGCACGACTTCATTGATCTTGCTGGCATCGACGCCGGCATCCTTCATGCACTGCTTGCAGGGGCCGACCGACTTCTGGATCAGGTCTTCCACCATCGATTCCAGCTTCGCCCGGGTGAGCTTCTTCACCAGGTGCTTGGGCCCGGTGGCATCGGCAGTGATGAAGGGCAGGTTGATTTCCGTCTCCATGGTGGTGGAGAGCTCGATCTTGGCGCGCTCGGCCGCGTCGCGCAGACGCTGCAGAGCCATTTCGTTGCCCTTGCCGCGCAGATCCAGACCTTCGTCCTTGCGGAACTCTTCAATCAGCCAATCGACGATCCGCTGGTCCAGGTTGTCGCCGCCCAGGTGGGTGTCACCGTTGGTCGCCTTTACTTCGATGACGCCCTCGCCGACTTCGAGGATCGAAATGTCGAAGGTGCCGCCGCCGAAGTCGTACACCGCGATGGTCTCGTCTTTGCCCTTGTCGAGTCCGTAAGCCAGCGCGGCCGCCGTCGGCTCGTTGATGATGCGCTTGACGTCGAGGCCGGCGATCTTGCCGGCGTCTTTCGTGGCCTGGCGCTGGGCGTCGTTGAAGTAGGCCGGAACGGTGATGACGGCTTCGGTCACTTTCTCGCCCAGGTAGTCTTCCGCCGCCTTCTTCAGCTTCTGAAGAATCATGGCGGAGATTTCGGGCGGGGTGTACTTCTTGCCTTGGGCCACGACGGCCACATGGTCGCCGTCGCGCTCCACCTTGTAGGGAACCATCTTCATTTCTTCGCTGACTTCGTCGAAGCGGCGCCCCATGAAACGCTTGATCGAATAGATGGTGTTCTCGGGGTTGGTGATGGCCTGACGCTTGGCGACCTGGCCGACCAGCCGTTCCCCAGTCTTGGTAAAACCGACCACAGACGGGGTCGTGCGCCCGCCTTCTTCGTTTGCGATGACCTTGGGTTCGCCGCCTTCCATGACGGCAACCACCGAGTTCGTGGTTCCCAAGTCAATTCCAATAATCTTGCCCATACTCTGGTTCCTCCGAATTCCCTATAAGCGCCTCAAAAATAATGCAATTATTTCACTTCCAGAATGCTATCATAAGACTTGAGTGTATCGCTGTCAAGGTTTAGATGCAGCCTGCAGGCAATTCGATTCGGCAAGATGAACCCCCTAACAACTTCATTTCCAACGCGTTACTCTTCGGTGTGCCAGAAACGCCGAGACCACCCGAGCCTGGAGGACACCGGCGATTGACTCTGGATGCTGCAGCGCTAAGGTTGGAACGAAGCGAGGCGGGCGTTTTTGACTTCCACCGCTAAGCACCCTAAGATTCCTGCGGGGTCCCACCTGTTCATGATCGGTCAAATCATCTCTCACTACCGCATCGTCGACAAGCTCGGCGGTGGCGGCATGGGCGTCGTCTACAAAGCGGAAGACATCAAGCTGGGCCGCTTTGTTGCCCTGAAGTTCCTGCCGAAAGAAGTTGCCTCAGACCCGCAGGCGCTGGAGCGGTTTCAGCGCGAGGCCCGCGCCGCGTCGGCGCTGAACCATCCCAACATCTGCACCATTCACGAAATCGACGAGCAGAACGGCCAGGCGTTTATCGTCATGGAGTACCTGGAAGGCCTGACGCTGAAGCACCGCATTGCCGGGCATCCCCTGGAACTCGAGGTCCTGCTGCAACTGGCCATTGAAGTGGCGGACGCGCTGGATGCAGCCCATGCCGAGGGCATCATCCACCGCGACATCAAGCCGGCGAACGTGTTCGTGACCCGCCGCGGACACGCCAAGATCCTGGACTTCGGCCTCGCCAAGCTGCTTCCTTCGGGAAAAGACTCGGACAAGACCGTGGGCCCAACCGAACTCAACGATGCGCTGCTCACCAGCCCCGGCACGGCTGTGGGCACGGTGGCCTACATGTCGCCGGAGCAAGCCAAAGGCAAAGACCTCGATCCGCGCACGGACCTGTTCTCCTTTGGGGCGGTGCTCTACGAGATGGCAACCGGGACGGTTCCCTTCCGGGGTGAAACGACGGCAGTCATCTTTGAGGCGATCCTGAATCGCCCGCCCCGACCGGCGGTGCAAATCAATCCTGACATCCCGGCGCGCCTGGAGGAGATCATCAGCAAGGCGCTGGAGAAAGACCGCGAACTGCGCTACCAGCACGCTTCGGAGATTCGCAGCGACCTGAAGCGTCTGCAGCGAGACAGTGGCTCGGGACGAACGGCGGCAAGCAGCAGCCCGGCAAGCGAAGCGCCGGCGTCCGCCAGTGGCACGACGCCCTCTGCAGCTGCAGCGTCGGCAAGCACTTCCCAGGTCGCGGCTGTGGTCAAGCAGCACCGCATGGGCAGCGTGGTTGCCGGCCTCGGTGCGCTGGTCCTGCTGGCGGCCGCCGGGTTTGGCATCTACGAATTGTTGCGCCCCACGGGTCCGGCTCCGTTTCAGAATTTCTCGATCACGCAGGTCACGCGCACGGGAAGAGCAGGCCTGGCCGCCCTTTCGCCCGATGGTAAATACATCCTGCATGTGCAGAATGACAAGGGCCGCCGTAGCCTGTGGCTGCGCAACATTCCCACCGGAAGCGACACCCAGGTGATTGGGCCCGAGGCCAGTTTTTACCGCTCACTCATCTTCGCGCCGGACGGCAACTACATCTACTTCAAGAAGGCCGTGAACAGCCAGCGGACGCAGTGGGATGTGTTTCGCACGCCGGTCCTGGGCGGGACGCCGCAGGTTGTGAGCCGCGACGTCGACAGCGACGTGACGTTCTCACCCGACGGACACCGCATCGCTTATGTTCGGGCCAACGACCCGGACCCCGGGAAGTATCAGCTGTTGACCGCGAACCTGGACGGCAGCGGCGAAACGGTGCTGCAGACAGCCTCATTGATCGCAGGAATTGTCCCCGGCTCGATTACCTTCTCCTCCGATGGCCGCAAGCTGGTCTACCCGTACATCACCGGAGGCGAGGTTCTAGGGCACGTCGAGACGTTCGATCTGGCGAGCAAGCAGGTAGGCACGGTGGCTTCGCTGAAAAACGACCAGGTGTTTACGCTGGGGACGCTTCCGGAGAACCGGGGTTTCCTTGTCGTTCACTCTCCCAAGGCCGCCAATAGCGAACAGTCGCAAATCGGGTGGCTTTCGAACCAGGGCGCACTGCAGCCGGTCACGCGGGACACGAATCGATACATTACGCTGACGGTCTCGGCGGACGGGAAAAGCGCGGCGACGGTACAGGTAAAAACCACACGTTCGGTCTCGATCCTAGAGGGCAGCGGAGCGGCTCCGAGTTCGGGCGAGACAACCGTCGCGGCCGCCACCGGCTCTCGCCAGCTCGGCTGGACCCCGGAGGGGAAACTGCTCGTGTCGGACGGTGGCAGCATTACCCGCATGGACCGCGACGGCCAAAATTCCGCGGTTCTGGTTTCCGACCCGAATGCCCAAATCAACAACTTCGCCCGTTGCGGGGCGAATTACCTGGTCCTTTCCTGGTGGGCCCACAGCTCCGCCAACGCCGTCAGCATCTGGCGGACCAACGCCGACGGGTCCGCCGCCCAGCAACTGACCACGGGACTCTACGACTACCAGCCCTACTGTTCGCCCGATGGCAAGATGGTGTATTACGTCGACAATGGCGCCATCGGGACCCTGATGCGCGTTCCGATCGAGGGAGGAAAGGCCGAGCCGGTACCGGGCGCCAAAGTGCCCAATCAATTCGGACTCGACGGAGTCGCCGCGGTGGCGCCTGACGGCAAGACCATCAGCTACATCGTGGATGTGGAAGATCCGGTAACTCACGCGGCGACTGCGAAACTGGCGACCCTGGGGCTGGACGGCGCGGCTCCGGCAACGCCGCGCCTGCTCGATCTGGATCCCCGGTTCACCGCGAATCTCGCCCGGCCCGTCCCAGGCCGTAACGCGATCGCATATGCCCTGACCCAGGACGGAGTCAGCAATCTCTGGGTGCAGCCTCTCGACGGTGGCGCCCTGTACCAGTTGACTCATTTCCCCGCCGACACCATCTCCTGGTTCGAGTGGTCCCCCGACGGCAAGAGTCTGGCCGTGAGCCGGGAACAGGATGTCGCCGATGTAGTGCTCCTCAAGGAAACACAGTAGCCTGCATCCCCGGACGGACCCGAGGGCTTTTCGCGGAGAACCCCGGCATCCAGCGGGTCAGTAAAAATCGGAACAACTCAGGTAGAAGCTGCACTGCGGGCAGCTCAGCTTGCAGCGATGCTCCTGCAGCTGGGCTGAGCAGTTGGGACAGAAACGAGAAGCTTGAGGGGCGCCGCCCGAAGTGCGGCAGCGGGCGTCTGGGGAGGCGGGGCCTGGAGGCGACGCGGAAGCGCTAGGCAGACCTGGAAACTTCGCTGATGACAGTGACATTGTCCTTCGCCGGGCCGCTTTTTTCCTCAACCAGATACTCCACCGCGAGATTGCTGCTCCAGCAAGCCGCAGCAATGCGCCAGGCGCCGAGCCGGCGCCAGACGGTGAGGTATTTTCCGTGGTCAGTCCGCCTTCCGCGGGTCTCGCTGACGATGGAGACGGTATAGCGGCCGGCTTCCATGGCCATGTCTCCGGAACTCTCCACACGATTCGTTTCCAGGCGAAGGTCCTGGAAGCCCGATTCGCCAAACTCCCGCAGTTTGCGTTCGATCAAGCGGCTGCCGATGACGGGTTCCTGGTGGGGCGCCATGAACACAGCATCGGACGCGAACAGACTCGCCACCTGATCGTAGTTTCCGGTGTTGAAGTTCATGCCGAAGTCTTGCGTGAGGCCGCGGATTGTGCTTTCCACATCCGACGGCCCAGTGGACCCACCCGCCGGGCTGGGGTACGGGCGATACATCAGGCAACCTCCTGGGGAGAAGGCACGGGAACGCATCCTCGTTTACAGTCTCGGGATGGATTCGGATGTCGCACACCCACATTGTGCTGGGTGATTGTAGCGCAGAACGAGCTGTGCAGATCATGAACTTTTGGGAAAGCAATCGAAAGCGTCCGTGAATTTCCACAAAAGTTAACGAGAGCCTCGAGTTTAGTGGAACGAGAGTGCCTGATCCAGTTCGCACTTTCCCCAATACAGTGCACGGGCTGCTGAGATCGGTGTTACCCTTGAGCAGGTGCCTTCTGTCCCCAAGTGCAAGGGTTTGCATTCCCTGCGATGGCGGAAAGGGAGTATAGATCTCGCACAGCATGGCTACGCCGCAAGAACTCGATCTGGCCCCGCCGAATGATCTGGAGCGTCCGCTTTGGAAGTCGCTTATTTTCAATTTTCGCGACCGCTTCTTGCCTGAGCACCTGCCGCCACTTTACCTGACGTCCCGACCTGTCAACCTGGGAATGCTACTGGGCGACTTTCTGAGCCTGCCCTGGTATCGCACGGTATTTACGAACCTGGGCGATGTGATTTCGCCGGAGACGTTGCCGCCGCTGCAGTTGGAGTCGCGCCCCGTCGATGTCGGGGAACTGATTGGCGATGCCATGGCGCGCCCCTGGTGGCGTTCGCTGCTGCGCAACTTGGCGGATGCGGTTGCAACAGAGAAACTGCCGCCCCTGGAAATCAGCTGGGAACCGGCGAACGCGATCATTCCCTCCCAAGCGTTGTTGCTGACCTGCTGGTCCAATGTCATCAGCGGGCCGAAGATTTTCCTGCCCGACCCGGCCAAAGCTGCGAGTGCTCCGGCCAGCGAAGGGTTCCCCCGTCCCCAGCCGCTGCCAGCGCTGCCCGACGCGGCCACGGTCGCATTTGTTTATGACCTGGAGCGCGACATGCTCAAGGACCTGCGCCGTTCGCGACGCCGGGAGCGATTTCTGATCGCGGTATTTGCGGCCGAGGTCATTGTTCTGCTGGTCGGCGCGTTCTGGAAACGCTGAGCCAATCGCACGAATCGGCAGTCCACGGTTTTTGAGCCCCGCACGAGCCTCTCAGCCTCCTTGGTACAGTTCAGCTCCAACATGCACAGGGGGGAGAGGGTAGCGACCGGTATGTCAACACGGCCAATCCCCCCGTGGGCACCTTCGTGATGGTCAAGCGACTGGTGCGCCCCGAGTGCTCATCGAAGTCGAGGCCGTGGCCGTGGTCACGAAATAGGGGGCACGACGGACTGCGCATCCGTTGCGACCGGCCAGCATCGAATTGGCAGAGGGCAAGGGCAAACGGCAAGCTCGCGGCCCTCCGATCCGATCTTTCGGGACTTGCATTTGAAGGCACGATTCGCGGTTTTCATTGTCCTCGTTCAGTCGATTCTCCTCGGGGCGCATTGGTTCATCTACAAGACCTGGATCGACTTCCGGCAGGTCCCGGATCCGCCTGGAATTACACCCTTACAGATTCTGGCCGGCATTCTGTCGTTCAGCTTTGTAGCCGCATCGCTATTGGCGTTTCGCTTTCGGAACCAGCCCGTGAAGCTGTTCTACCGGCTGGCCGCTGTATGGCTGGGAGCGGCGAACTTCTTTTTTCTCGCGGCCTGCGCCTGCTGGGCCCTGGGGACGTTCGCCCACGTCGCGGGCCTGCGTGTTGCCTCTGACCGCCTGGCCACCGTCTGCTATGGCACCGCCATCGTGGCAAGTTTGTACGGACTCGTGAACGCGCGATGGCTGCGCGTGCGCCGCATCCAGGTCAAGCTGCCGAACCTGCCCGAATCCTGGAGCGGGCGCGTGGCCGCGCTGGCCTCGGACCTGCATCTTGGGCATATCAATGGTATCCGGTTCCTGCAGCACATCGTTGCGCGGCTCGCCCGCATCGCGCCCGACATTGTCTTCCTCACCGGGGACCTGTATGACGGCACGCTGGTCGACCCGGCCGAGATGGCGGCGCCACTCCGCAATCTGGCTGCTCCCCTGGGCGCGTTTTTCGTCACCGGCAATCACGAAGAGTTCCGGGACCCCTCCGCGTATCTCCAGGCCGTGGGCGGCTCAGGCGTGCGCGTACTGAACGGGGAGAAGGTCACGGTGGACGGGCTCCAGATCGTCGGCGTGCCCTATCACGAAACCGTAAACGTGCAGCGCTTTCAGGCGGTACTGGAACGCGCAGAAATCGACCCGGAACGCGCCAGCATTCTGCTGTCGCACTCGCCCCACGCCTTGCCCGCGGCGGAGCAAGCGGGCATTTCCATGCAACTCTCCGGGCACACACACGGGGGCCAGATCTTTCCCTTCACCTGGCTCACGCACCGCATTTTTCGAGCCTACACCTACGGGTTGCAGCGCTTTCGCGAGATGCTGGTGTACACGACCACCGGCGCCGGCACCTGGGGACCACCGATGCGCGTGGGAACGTCTCCGGAGATCGTGCTGATCGAGTTCGTCTAGGACCGCGGAAGTAAGCACGGCGGGAGGCTTCGGGCACCTGCGCCGATTGCTCCCGTCTGGCTCTTTGCCGCGCGAGGTTCTGCGGACCGACGCCGGGTTGTATACAATCCACGGTAAAGTGTGCAGCGAATCGCAGGGGGCCTTTTGCCAGCGCCGAAGACGAGCCTATTTTCCACGACAAAGTCGAAGCACCTGTACGAGCGCAGTACGGCGGTACTGATCGAGGGCAGCAGTTCGTCCTCGCGCGGGCCCGTGAACTACGGCGCATGCCCGCTGTTCATGGCGCGGGGGAAAGGCTCGCGCCTGTTCGACGTCGATGGCAACGAGTACATCGATTGGATGATGGGCTTTGGCGCGCTGCCTCTGGGCCATGCCGACCCCGACGTCGCAGAGGCAATTGCAGAGGCCGCCACCAGCGGCGCGCACTTTGCGACCGCCACCGAAATTGAAATCGAAGTGGCCGAAATGCTGCAGCAGATGATCGGGAACGCGGAAGTGGTCCGTTTCGCGAATACCGGAACCGAAGCCATGATGGCCGCCATCCGCCTGGCCCGCGGAGTGACCGGCCGTCCGAAGATCCTTAAGTTCGAGGGCCACTACCACGGCTGGTACGACGACGTCTCCGTGAGCTCCAATCCCTTGCCGGCAACGGCCATGGGCCTGGGCAGCGACCCGGTAAGGATTCCCGACAGCTCCGGTTTGAACCGTCACGCGCTCGAAGATACGGTGGTGGTGCCATGGAACGACTTACCAGTGCTCGAAGCTGCGATGGAAAATCATCGGGGGCAAATTGCGGCGGTGATCACCGAGGGGGTGATGGCCAACATGGGCGTGATTCCACCCCGCGACGGCTACCTGCTCGGACTGCAGAACCTCGCGAAGAAGCATCAGGCGCTGTTTATTCTGGACGAAACGGTGACGGGTTTTCGCATTGCCCGCGGCGGATGCCAGGAGCATTACAAGCTGAGTCCCGACCTCACAACGTTCGGCAAGGCATTGGGCTGCGGGCTTCCCGTGGCCGCGCTGGTGGGCCGCAGGGAAATCATGAAGGCCCTCGCCTGGGGAGGCGTGCTGCATTACGGCACGCACAACGCTTCGCGCATCGGACTGCACGCGGCCCGCGCCGGCCTGCGCAAACTCAACCGCGACGGCGGCGCCGGCTTTCGCCACATGTGGCAGATTGGCGAGCAACTTTGTTCGGGAATCCGGCAGATTTTTCAGGCACGGGACGTGAAAGCCATTGTGCAAGGAGTCGGTCCCATGTTCCAGATCCTATTCACGCAGCAGGCACCGGTCCACGATTGCCGCGAATTCTGCGCCCACGTGGATCGTGCTGCATATCAGCGGCTGTCGCACAAACTGTTCGAATTTGGGGTCTACACCAGCCCGGCGGCGGGATTACATTCAATTGCCACGTTCGCGCACAGCAATGACGATGTCGAATTCACCCTGACTGCGCTCGACCTTGCGCTTGACGCGCTGCGGTGAGCGCGATGGATCACGCCAGCGCTCTCCGTTCCGCCGGTCAATTGCTTTCGCTTGAGGGGCGGGCGGCGATGGTCACGGGTGCGGCTTCAGGCATTGGGCGCGGCATCGCTTTACGGCTTGCCGAAATGGGCGCCCGGGTCGCGGTGTTGGATAACGATACCGAAGGCGCGGCCGCTACCCTGGCTGCGATCGAACGGGCGGGCTGCAGCGGCCTGGCTGTCCATTGTGATGTAACGTCGCACGCCAGTTGCCGGCAGGCCACGGAGAAGACCCTCGCTTCATTCCGCCGGATCGACATCCTCTGCAACAATGCGGGCGTCACGGTCCGCAAGGACGTTGTGGCTTTGTCGGAGGAAGAGTGGGATGCCGTCCTGAATGTCACGCTGAAAGGCGTCTACCTGCTCTCCCATGAAGTCTTGCCGCACATGATCCGCGGCGGCAGCGGGTCGGTCGTCAACACAGGATCAGGCTGGTCGCTGAAAGGCGGGCCGAAAGCCGCCGCGTATTGCGCCGCCAAGGCGGGTGTACTGAACCTCACCCGGGCCATGGCCATCGACCACGGCAAGCATGGCGTTCGCGTGAATTGTGTGTGCCCGGGCGACATCGACACGCCCATGCTGGCCTCAGAGTGCCGTCAGTTGGGAGAAGATTCCGCGCAGTTCCGGAAAGAAGCGGCCAACCGCCCGCTGCAGAGAATCGGGACCGTGGAAGATGTGGCCAACGCCGTGCTCTTCCTAGCCAGCGACATGGCGCAGTGGATAACAGGCAGCTGCCTTGTGGTGGACGGAGGCGGGCTGGCCTAAGACTTTCCCTGGCCCTCGACGATGGTGACATAGCGGTCACAGGGCAGGTCGGTGAATCGCTCGGTTCGCCGGCTTGGCTTCGGCCAGCTCACTTCCAGCCAGTCGATTTTCCGGTTCGCACCCAGTCCGAGTACCACGCGCGGGTCATGAGAAGACAAGAAACTGCCGCCTCCCACCTTGACGACGTGGCGCTGAAGCTCGCCTGCCTTGTAACTCAACTTTGCCCCGACTGCATCGCTATTCGCAGTTGTCCCCACGAGGCGCACGCCCAGCCAGTGGTTCTTGAGGCCGGCGTTGTTGCGCAGCAAGATCGGTGCCGCGTTGTTCTGGGCAACCAGCACGTCCACCGCCCCATCATTGTTGAAGTCTCCCAATGCCAGACCCCTGGCCGCCAGCTTTTTCGAGAAGATGGGTCCGCTTTCCGCGCTGACGTTCTTGAATCCCGAACCGGTATTGCGGAACAAGACCATGGGCTCGTCGTAGTTTACGTTGGGCAAGCGCTGGTCAATCATTACATCGGGATGGCCATTGGCCATCAGCAAGTCCAGATTTCCGTCGTTATCATAGTCCAGGAATTTCGAGCCCCAGCCGCTCAACAGCCAGGTGGAAGCGGCTAGGCCGGAGCCGTTGGCCTGATCGGTGAAGGTTTCGTCGCCGCCGTTCTGGTACAGGGAAAACGATTCATGGTCAATGTTGGCGACGAAGAGATCGACCCAACCATCCTGATCGTAGTCGGCGGCGTCCACCCCCATGCCGGAGCGAGCGGTGCCGAACGCGCTGTAGCCGACGCCGGCAAGCGCACCGGCCTCCTCGAAGCGGCCTTTGCCGCGGTTGAAGAACAGGAAATTGGGGCGCGTGTCATTGCTCACGAACAGATCCATCCAGCCGTCGTTGTTGAGATCGGCAGCGACGACACCCCAGGCCTTGCCCAAGTGCGCGGCGATGCCGGATTCCTTACTGACATCGGTGAACGTGCCGTCGCCGTTATTGTGAAACAACCAGCTGGGAGTCGATTTAAAACGCGTCGGGATGCAATAGGCGCGACGATTGTCCATGCCGAATCCGCAGTACAGGTTCGCGGACTTGGAGAAATCGACAAAGCGGCCAACGAACAGGTCCAATCGGCCGTCGTTGTCGTAATCGAACCAAACTGCGCTGGAGCCCCAACCTGGACAGGCCACGCCGGCTTTGGCGGTGACGTCGGTGAAGGTGCCGTTGCCGTTGTTGTGGTAGAGAATGCTTTTCGGATATTGCGTGACGAAGAGATCGGGCAGGCCGTCGCCGTCGTAGTCCCCGACCGCTACTCCCATGCCGTACGCATCGCCGGGAACGCCTGCCGCCAGCGTCACGTCGGTAAACGTGCCATCGCGGTTGTTGCGATAAAGTGCATTGCGGATGGGCCTGGCGGGAGTGTAAAAGTCGCATGGGCCGCTATTCACAAGGTAGATATCCATCCAGCCGTCGTTGTCGTAGTCCAGAAACGCGCAGCCGGCGCCCACGGTTTCCGGAAGGTACATCTCCGCCGATTGTCCGTTGATGTGCTCCCAGGAGATTCCGCTGACGGCAGGTGGGACTTCTTCAAAGGCGAAGGGCAGCCCCTGCGTGACCGGAGTCGCACCCCCGTGGGTCTTGTCGAGCAAGAATGCCAAGCTCGCGGAGGCCATCGTCTGCAAGAAGCTGCGCCGGTTAATCATGGGTGCGGGGTCCGAGGAATCCGGTTTTCACTGCGGGCTGGAGCCGGGCTGCGCGTCCGCTCCGCCCTGCCTCTGGTCATAGAGCTTCTGCTGCAGCGTCAACTCGCGGGCGGAATCGGCCTTGCGGCCGGTGCGCGCATACGCGATGGAAAGCTGATAGTGTCCCGCCGGATCGCCCGGGTCGATCTGGATGTAGTGCTCGAGCGGCGAAACGGCGTCCGCAAAGCGCCCCGCGGAATTCAAAGTCATGCCCAGCGCCAGGAAGGCCTGCCCGAACTTCGAGTCGAGAGTTGTGGCTCGAACAAAATGGGGAATTGCGCTCTCCCATTGGCCGTCGCGTCGGGCGATTTCCCCGAGCCAGAATTCCGCGGCGGCGTTGACAGGGTCGATGGCCAGCTCCTGCTCGAATTCCTTCTTTGCGGCTTCCGCGCTGGTGGGGGATTCGGGTTGCGAAAGCTCAGCCCGCCCGATCCGGAAGTGAATGCCGCGCAACTTCGGATTCTCCTCCAGGATCTTCCTGTAGATGTCGGCCGCTTCGTTCCACTTGTTCTGTGACTCAAGCGTTTCGGCTTGCAGTTCGCGGGACTGGTACGAGTAGGGAGCAACCGCGGTCAGGGTTTGCGAAGCGCGGAGCGCGATTTCCAGGAAAATCTGGGTGGTCATGTAAAGGACCTCGGGATCCAGTGGGGAATCGCGCTTCAAATCAAACAAGGCATTCACCGTGCTCTGGTCGTCTTTCAGGGTCATGGCGCAACGCACGATGGCCATTTGCGCGCGATACTTCAACTTCTTGTCAGTGATGCGGGGAGTCTGCTTCTTCAATGCGGGCATGGCGGCCGCACAGTCTCCTTTGGCCGCAAGCTCAAGAGCGTGGTCGGCGGGATTGCTGCCACCAGCCGATGGCGAATGCGCAACCGTTTGCGCCGCAACCACAGCGTCCAGCAATACCAGCAGGGCCATCCTCCGCAGGCTGCCAGCCGAAAACATCCTAGTCATGAAAGCCAAGACTATCACTTTGGGTCCTACTCCTCCGGTGGGCCGCGCACCGGAACACGCGTGTGCTGCCCGCGCCCTCACTTGATTCCCTGACCTTCCACGATGGTGACATAACGGTCAAGGGGAAGTTCAGTGAAGGTGTCGACCTGCCGGCTGGGCTGCGGCCAACGGACTTCCAGACGATCGATTTTTGTGCGGGGCCCGATGCCCAGTACTTCCCGTGGGTCATGAGAAGCCAGGTAGGAGCCTCCGCCCGTCTTTAAGCGGCTGCCCTTGAAATCCCCAGCTTGCCAGGTGATGCGGGCCCCGATCCCCTCCGGATTGCACTTCCTGCCAATCAATTTCACTCCCAGCCAGTGGTTTCCCGGGAGGCCGGTGTTTTTGAGAAGAACCGGAGCGTCGTTGTTGACCGCGACCAGGACATCGATGGCGCCATCATTATCGAAGTCGCCGACGGCCACACCGCGCGCCGCGAAATTCTCCTGAAACACCGGGCCGGCGGAGCCGCTGACATTTTCGAAGCGTACTCCGGTGTTGTGAAATAACAGCAACGGCTCGCGGTACGTCACACGGCTGACGTGCTCCTCGATCTGGTCGTCGGGATGACCATTGGCAATGAACAGGTCAACGTTCCCGTCGCGATCGTAGTCAAAGAATTTCACGCCCCAGCCGCTCATGAGGCGCGTGATGCGTCCGAGGCCCATCGCCCCCGCCTCATCGTCGAATGCCCCATTGCGCGTGTTGCGGTAAAGGGAGTACATCTCCTGGTCCACATTCGTCACGAACAGATCCTGCCAGCCGTCTTGATCGTAGTCGGCGGCGTCTACCCCCATGCCAGAGCGGGCCCGCCCGTCTTGGCTATACCCCACGCCTGCCTCTAAGCCGATCTCCTCGAACTTGCCGTGTCGGTTGAGAAACAGGAAGTTGGGGACGGTGTCGTTGGCCACGAACAGGTCCATCCATCCGTCATTGTTTATGTCGGTGGCGACCACGCCCCAGGCTTTCCCCAGAGCTTTGGCGATACCCGTTTCGCGGCTTACGTCGGTGAACGTTCCATCGCCGTTGTTATGAAAAAGCCAGCTCGGCGCGGGCTCATAGACACGGGGAATGCAGTAATAGCGTTGCCGGGTTTGCTCGTTACCGCAGAACTTGTTCTTGGACTTGTCAAAGTCCACGAAGCGGCACACGAACAGGTCAAGCTTCCCGTCATTGTCATAGTCGAACCAGACAGCGCTCGACGACCAACCCGGCGCCGCCACGCCTGCCTTGTCGGTCACGTCGGTGAAAGTGCCGTCTCCATTGTTGTGGTAGAGGATGCTGCGCCCGTATTGCGTGACGTACAGATCGGGAAATCCGTCGCCGTCATAGTCGCCTACCGCCACGCCCATCCCATATCCGCCGCCCCGGACGCCCGCCTTCCCGGTGACGTCGGTGAAGGTGCCATCGCGGTTGTTGTGATAGAGGGCGTTGCTGAGCGGCGGCTGAGGATCGAAGAAGTCGCACTTGCCGCTGTTGACCAGGTAAATGTCCATCCAGCCATCGTTGTCGTAGTCGAGAAAGGCGCAGCCCGCTCCCGTCGTCTCAGGTAGGAAATAGTCCGGCGAGCGTCCGTTGGAGTGGCGCCAGGTGATTCCGCTGACCGACGGGGGAATGGGTTCGAACAGGCTCGTCGGTTCGCCGGCGCGCGCGCCAACTCCGAGCCAAGCCAAGCCCGCCGGTCGGAGGAAGGCTGCCGCCGGGAGCGCCAAGGCCAGACCATGCAGAAATTCTCTCCTGGAGATGCGGGGCTTCAAGGTTGCTTCTTCCCTTCTCCGGACGGCGCATCCCTCATCAAGCCCTTGCGTTCTCCGTAGATGTTGGACTGTTGTTCCGCCTTTCTTTGCGCGTCCAGGCGCAGAAAAGTCGAACGCGCCCTTGCTGCTTCCGATGCGCGGCCCAGGCGGGAGTATGCGGTACCGAGGGCGTAATAGAGCTCGGGCTCGCGAATCTGCCCCCTCTCTGCTTCAGTCAGCTCGGCAATTCCCTTCTCATACTCCCGGCAATCCACATACAACAAGCCCAGCAGAAAGTGCCCGAAGGGCAGGGTCGGATCCAGCTTCACGGCCTGTTCGCCGTACTTCACTCCAGCCTCGGAGTCCAGGTGATACTCGGCGGCGGCCAGTTCCAGATAGGCGTGCAGGGCCTTCGGGTAGTTTTGAACTTCCTGCTGAAATTGCGCAATAGCCTCGTCGATCCTCTGCTGGGGCAGAAGGTAGCGCCCGTAGGCGTAGTGCAGATTGGGGAACTGGGGGGCTTCGGCTATGAGCTGCTCGTAGATCGCCTTTCCCTCCTCCGCTTTTTTCTGCTGGCCCAGGGCTTCGGCGCGCCCTGCCCGCAAAACGAGCTCGCGCCCGGGGTCCTCCGCAGGCAACTCGGCGGGACGAATCCTGAGAACAGCCATGCCCAACGCGAGCATCGCCGCTTCATCCTGAACGCCTAAGCCTGCCATTTTCGACAAAGAATTCTGCGCGCTGCCAAACTTGCCTTGCCGCAGGAGCAGGACTCCCTGGTGGTAAAGCACGACGCGGCGAAGACTGTCGTCGTTCGCCAAGCCCAGGGCGAGGCCCGTCTGGATATTTCGCAGGGCGGGAGCATCCTGGCCCAGCTCGAACTGGCACAGCCCCAGCATGGCGTGACCGGTGCCGTGCTTCGGGTCCACCCTCAGCAACTGCTGAAAGGCGGTGGCGGCTTTGTCGTAAGCATCCTGATCGTAGTAGATCGTGCCCACCGACCACCATCCTTCCGCCCAACCCGGCCGCAGGGCCAAGGCTTGCTTGTACAACGGCAGCGCTTCCGCCAAGCGATTCGCTTCCCGGGCCTCGGTGGCCCGCCGACTCAGCCGGGTGAAGCGCTCGCCGGATCCTGGTTCCTGGGAAAAGCCAGGGAGCACGAGCGCGAGAATCGTCACGAGCAAGGTGACGGCCGAGCCGAACAACAGGAAGGGCTTGTGCAGCGAAACGCGGCTCGGGCTGGAGCGGCTGTCGGTCACGCTCCTCACTTTAGTGCAAAAGAAGGCCGCCAGCGAGTCCGGCCTCGATGGCAGCCTGATGACTACAACTGCGTGGGGGAGACAGGATCAAAAACTGAACCGCGCCTGTAGTTCGATCACACGTCCGGCCAGGGCCCCCGTGGACCGGCCGAACTGTGGGTTGGGGGTGAAGCTCGTGACCGCGCCAGTTGCCGGGTCGACCACGACACCGCTGCCGATATTGGTGGTGCCCTGCCAAGCCGAAGGCTGCAAGGGCAGCAGGTTGAGGTTATTAAACAGGTTATAGAAGTAAGCGTGAATGTCGACCTTGGCGGCTTCTCCCAGGACACGGGTTGTCGGCAGGCCAAAGCTCTTCCCCAGGGTCAAGTCGAAGCTCCGGTAGCGTGGCCCGCGGAACGAGTTACGACTTACGCCGGGGAGTGAGGGCATCCCGATGGCGTCGAAGGTCGGCAAGCTGAAGTAAGCGTTAGCACCGTTGCTGGTCGCGCCAGCCAGCAGCGGAAAGTTGCCGTAGTTTTGCTCGAACGTCTTGTTGCCATAGTCATGCCCGGCTTTGCCGAGATAAGAGTTCAGCCCAGCCCAGCATAAGCCGCTTCCCGAATAGAGCATGCTGCACGAGTTTCCGCCCACGGTGTAGTTGAAACCACCGTTATCCTGAGCGCCCAGCACCGGGGTCCAGGGGAAGCCGCCGTGGTAAGTGAAGATTCCACTAATGGTCCATCCGTCGAGCAATTTCGACGTCAGCCCGTTGCCATGGAAAAAGCGCGGCGTCCACGCGCCAAACATCTTGAGCGAATGGGTGGCGTCGTAGTCACAGGGGCCATAGGCTGCGCTCACTTTGAAGGGATACACATACGTCGCGTAGTCCTGCGACCCGGTGTCCTTGCACAGGCTGTAGGTGTATTGCGTATCAAAGGAGAACGTCGAGACCCGGCGTTGCAACTCCAGGTTCAGGGCGTTGTAGTTTCCGTAGGCGTCGTTGGTGTAAAGATCGACGCCCGCAACCGCCGGGTTCTGGTTGTTGGGATAAAGCCAGTTGACGTTATTCACCTGGCGGAAGAGGTTGTCGCTGCGGCTTCCCTGGTAGCCGGCGGAAGCCACCCAGTGTCCGGCGATCTCGTATTGCCCGGTAACGGAGTACTTCAACACCCTTGGGGTAGCCAGGTTATGGTCAAAAGCCGTCAGGCTGACGGCGGCGCAAGTGGCAGGAGCACACGTCGGTAAGCCGTTGGTGCTCCCTGTGAAATCGAGTTTGGCATTGGGGTTAGGAGCGTACCCAAAGGGGTTGGTCAGTGGGCTCGACGTCCCGTAAACGATCTGGCTCGGGCCCCCACCCGCCGGTTGCGCCAACAGGTTGCCAAAGTTGGCGGTCACCGGCAGATTCAGGCGGCCGTTGAGAGTGATGGCTTCCTGGGGACGCGTGTAGCTGATGCCGAAGCCACCCCGCAGCACAAAATTGCGCTGGAACTCGTGTCCGAAAGCACTCTTCGGGCTCCAGGCAAAACCAATCTGCGGCCCGAAGTTGGCGTGGCTGGCATTGTAGGCGTTGACTTTCGTCTTCAGGGTCAGGCCGGTCAAAGTGTTGGCGCCGGTCCCCAGCGTGACCACGCCCAAGTTGCCGTACTTTTCGTGAATCGGTCCAAAATACTCCCAGCGCAACCCGAGATTGAGCGTGAAGTTGGGTCGAAGCTTATAGTCATCTTGCGCAAAGAAGGCCACGATGTTGCTGCGAATGTATTTCTTGACGCCCGTGGGGATCCCAGTGCGCGGGTCGAACTCCCCGTTTTCTTTGTAGGGAGCATCGTTGGCCCAGTCCCAGAGGTTGTGGAAGTGGAAGGTGGGCGGGAGCCCGGCCCAGATGGCATAGTCGGCGACCTGGTCTTTGTAGGTATCGGCCCCGAACCTCAGGAGGTGGCTGCCCGACACCTTGGTCACGGTGTCGCGGAAGTTGTAGGAGGTCTGGTAAAACACGCCCGGACCCGGAGGGCCAAACGCCGTGCAGCCGCTGCATATGTTGACGTTGGCCAAGTTATCCAGCTGGTCTGCGGGATAACCCAGCAAGTTCTGGGGATTGCTCTTCAACTCGTCAAAGTACCAACGGGCCACGTTGGTGCGGAACTCGTTGATCAATGTGGAGCCAAAGGTATGGTTCCAGACGGCGGCGGCCGAGTAGTTCAGCCGGTTCGACTTCCAGACGTTGACGGGGACGTTGGTGCCGTTCAGTCCGGTGTTGTTGACCGGCACCCAATACATACTGAAGGTAATCAGATCTTTTTTGGTGACGTTGAAGTCCGCGCGCCCCTGGTACTGCTCCGACAGGTGGTCGTTGGGAACAGCCGCGCTTACATTAAATAGGTCAGGCGTGTTCGGGTCGAGTCCATTACCCACGCCGAAAGGCGTGCCCGCGGCACCATAGGTAGGGTCAGGAGTCCCCAGGGCGGAGGTCAGCGGGCTGCCCAGATTGATGCCAACAGGCACGCCTCCATTCATCACGGTGACGCAGTCCGTCCCTTCGGTGAACCCGGCATTGCTGCAGGTATTGACGTTCCCAGGGCTGATGGCACTGTACTTGACATTGACCCCGGGGTGAGTCGCCCAGATGGAGGCGATGCTGTCGGGATGGGCCGCGGCCACTGCCTGGAAGAACTGGGGTGTGGCGAACCATCCCGGGGATATGCTCAAAGCATTGGTGTGCTGCCGCTCGTAGGAGAAGAAGGCGAAGAACTTGTTCTTGATGATCGGTCCACCGACGCTGCCGCCCCATTGCGTGAACAGATTCGTGTCCCGCGTCGGGGGAGGAAGATTGGGGCCCGCGTAAGGCTGAAAGGCATTCAGTCCGGGGGCGTGCCGCTTGGCGAAGAGGCTGCCATGCAGAGTGTTGGTGCCTCCCTTGGATACGACCAGGACCTGTGCGCCGGCACCCCGGCCGTTTTCCGCGGAATACGAGTTGGCCAGCACCTGGACTTCGCTGACCGATTCCTCATTTGGGGTGATCAGCGCGGATCCGCCCCAGGTGAGACTGTTCACCTGGATGCCGTCAATCTGGAAGCTGTTGCCGTTGTTGCGAGCGCCTGCGGCCACGATGCCCGGCTGATTTTCGGTCATGAAAATCGAGGCCTGCGGGTTGGAGCCCACCTGGTTCTGGCCAGGGAGGGCCTGGCCCCCGCCTCCCGAACCCTGCGCCCCATCCCCAAAAATGCCCGGCGCCAGGCGGAGCAACTGGTACGGATCGCGGCCCGTCGAAGGCAGGTTGGCGATGTCCACGCTGCTGATGGTCGCCGCGATCTTGCCGGATTCGGTATCGATGGTGGGAATCTCGCCGCCGTTGACAGTGACCGTCTCCGCCGCCGCACCCACTTCCATGGTGATCGACAGGGAAGTGACCGTCTCGGCCGCGATGCTCACGTCTTTGAGCTCAGACTTCCGGAAGCCGCTCTTCTCTGCCCGGATGGTGTACAGGCCCGGAGCCAGGCGCGCCACGCTATACACGCCGTTGGCATCCGAGGTGGCTGTCTGAGTGAGCCCGGTGTCCTGGGCAGTAACCGTGATCAGTGCCCCGCTGATCACGGCGCCCTGGGCGTCCTGCACGACGCCCTGCACGCCAGCGCGATATTGGGCTTGCGCCAGCGTGGCGAGAAGAACCATGCAAAGGGCGAGCAGTACGACGCGGACTGCCGGAGTAACCTGCCTCATCGAAGTCTCCTCTGTTAGCTAAAGCGATTTCGCTTGCGATTCTTTCTTGCTGCCCTGCCTTTCGAGACCGTTTTGAAATGGTTGTCGATTACTAAATCTGTGCAAAAGCGATTTAGTACTTTCATACTACTTGGCCGCTGCTTATAGCACGGGCGATTTTCCATGGTCAAGAACTAATTTTTGAGGAAGTCTGTTTAGAGGGACGCCGGGGGGGCAACGGGAGACACCATTCGGGGACAGCTGGCGCGCGCAATACAGCAGACCGCCACGAAACTGGAGCGGCCCGTCCGGGCCGGGCGCCGCCTACCCTTGGCCTGCGATTCTGGATTTTGCCGGCACCGGGCAGGTGCTCTCGCGGACGATCAGTTCGGGTTCCACCATGGTCTCGCCGCCGTGCGGTTCCTTTCCCGACTGACGGATTCGTCGCAGCAGAGTTTCCGCGGCGATTCTGCCCATCTCCCGCAAAGGCTGCCGCACGGTGGTGAGCCCGGGATTCTGGTAGGCCGCGCTCTGAATGTCGTCGAATCCCACCACCGAAACATCCTCGGGGACGCGCAGGCCCGCTTCGCGCAGGGCGCGGATAGCGCCAATGGCGGAAATGTCGTTGAAAGCGAACAAGGCCGTGAAGTCTCTGCCCGACTTGAGCAGCTTCTCCGTGGCAGTGAAGCCAATCTGCGGCGAAGGCGAATCGCCCTGCAACTGGACCACGAGCGAGGGCAGGATGGTCAGGCCGAGCCGGCTGGCCACCTTCTGAATGTTGGTCCAGCGGACCTCAGTGTCGGAGCTGAACTCCTGGCCCTTGATGAACGCGATCCGGCGATGGCCCATGCGGGTGAGGTGCTGCAGCGCCACCTCGGCCGCGCGGGCATGGTCCAGGACTATGTTGGTCACGCCTTTCACGCGATTGTGCCCGGAAACGGTGACCACGGGCACGGAAAGGGAGAGGGTCCAGGGGGTGTCAACGGCGATTAGGCCGTCCACGGATCGTTCCACGAACAACCGGGGATATTCATCGATCAGGTCGGCGCGATGACGATGGCTGGCGACAAAGTAAAAATAGCCTTCCTGCAGAAGATGGTCTTCCACCCCGCGCATGACGTGCGCGGAGTAGCCTTCGCTGACCTCCGGAACGATGACCCCGATGGTGAAGGTGCGCTGGGCGCGCAAGGAGCGGGCGAAGAAGTTGGGCCTGTAGTTGTACTTGCGGACGGCCCGGAAGATCCTGTCCTTGGTTTCCTGGGGGATCGAATCGGCCACGCTGGAGCGATTAATGACCAGCGAAACCGTGGCGGGCGCCAGGCCCAGGAGTTCGGCCAGCTCCTTTAAGCTCACAGGTTTTTGGCCCCGGCGCGGGCGCTGCCCGTTGTTCCCCCCTGTTTTCCGCTCCGTCACGCTGCGCAGTCTCGCATAAACAGAATCGCAGAGCAAGCCATGAAACCGCAACACGACTCTTGACATTGGCCGCCAAAACGTTTTTTATACATCACCGAACCATCTACTAACCCGATTTAGTAGATATCGGAACTCCAGCGGAGGGAACAAGAAAATGCCATGGGCGAGTGCTCGGCAGTTTCCGCGCCGCAAGCGCGCGCTGATGGTCTGCACGCTTGGCATTTTGCTGAGTATGGCGCTGCCCCTGTTGCAGCTGCCGCTGCGAGCGCGCACCGCCCCGATCTCCGATGGCATCGCGGACAAAAATCTTGACCTGCAGGTAGAAAAGATTCTTCAGCGCATGACGCTCGAAGAGAAGGTGGGACAACTGGTGCAGTATTCTGCCGGCCAGCCTACCGGGCCCGGGACTGGCCGCACCGACTACGACGACATGATTGCCCACGGGCAGGTCGGCGCCCTGCTCAACGTTGTCGATCCCCACCAGATCAATAGCTATCAAACAATCGCGGTGGAGAAGTCGCGACTTCACATCCCTCTGCTCTTTGGCCTCGACGTCACTCATGGATTCCGCACGGAATTCCCGATTCCTCTGGGCCTGGCGTCAACCTGGGATCCTGGGATTGTCGAGCAGGCCTCCCGTGTTGCGGCGATGGAAGCTTCCGCCATTGGCATCCGGTGGACATTCTCGCCCATGGTAGACATATCCCGCGACAGCCGCTGGGGCAGGATCGCAGAAAGCGCGGGCGAGGATCCGTTCCTGGCCTCGGCCATGGCCGTGGCCTATGTAAAGGGCTACCAGGGGACGCGACTCGACGCGCGCGACAATCTGGCAGCTTGCGTCAAGCACTACGTCGGCTATGGGGCCGCCGAGGCGGGACGCGATTACAACTCAACCGAGATCTCCGAGCACACTCTGCGGGAATTCTATCTGCCGCCCTTTCATGCGGCCGTGAACGCCGGGGCGGTCACCGTCATGAGCGCCTTCAACTCGCTGAATGGAATTCCCAGCTCCGCCAACCCGTTTACCCTCACCCAGGTCCTCGACAAAGAATGGGGCTTTCGCGGGTTCGTGGTAAGCGACTGGTCGGCGGTGGGAGAATTGGTCGCGCATGGGATCGCGACCGACGATCGGACCGCGGCACGCAAGGCGTTTCTGGCCGGCGTGGACATGGACATGGCCAGCAGCCTGTATCACGACCATCTGGCGGAACTGGTACGTTCCGGCGCGGTGCCGGAGGCAGCGGTTGACGACGCCGTTCGCAGAGTCTTGCGGGTCAAACTGGCCTTGGGGCTCTTTGAGCACCCTTATGTCGAAAATCCGGACCCGCAGGGGGCCTTCTTCCGCCCAGAGAGCCTGGAGTTGGCGCGCAGGGCGGCGGAAGAAGCAGCCGTGCTGCTGAAGAACGCCCCGGGCCCGCAGGGAGAGGTTTTGCTCCCACTGGCCCGCGGCATTAAGACGATAGCTCTGATCGGCCCCCTCGCCGATGATCCGTCCGATCCGGAACAACGGGGATGGCCTCCGCATCCCAAGAGCGGCGGCCTTTCCCTGCAGGCAGCTTTAGCGCAACGGCTCGGCGCAACCAAGCTCCTGCGCTTCAAGGGGACCGGTATCCTGGATGGTACGGACACAGAAATTGCGGAAGCGGTGAGCGGTGCACAACGTGCTGACCTGGTGATTCTCACCCTTGGGGAGTCGCCCGAGATGAGTGGTGAAGCTGCTTCGCGCACGCAACTGGGACTGCCCGGCCGGCAGCAGGAACTCTTAGAGGCAGTGGCCCGAACCGGAAAACCGGTCGTTCTGATTCTGTTCAGCGGTCGTCCCTTAACTCTACCGTGGGCGTTTGCCCACGTGCCCGCGGTGCTGGCGGCCTGGTTTCCCGGGACTGAGGGCGGAGCGGCCCTGACGCGAATTCTCTGTGGCGACGTGAATCCCACGGGAAGGTTGGTGGCAACCTGGCCGCGCAGTGTCGGCCAGGAACCTCTGTACTATAACGCCCTGAGCACGGGCAGGCCCCCCGGCGACATTGATCTGACCCACCCCCCCCATGACACCGATTCGCGATATGTTTCCCGCTACATCGATGAACAGAATACGCCGCAGTTTCCCTTTGGATACGGACTGTCCTACACGACCTTCGCCTATGGCGCTACAAAAGTCAGCCAGGCACAGGTCAGCGCTTCCCAACTGAACCGCTCCAACGACGACACCGCGTTGACCGCGGAGACCACCGTCTCCAATACGGGCGCGCGCGCAGGAGAGGAAACAGTGCAACTGTATGTGCAGTTGCGGGGCACGAGCACGGCACAACCCGTCCGCGCCCTGAAGGGGTTTCAACGCATCGACCTCGCGCCGGGCGAATCGAGGAAGGTGACGTTCCCTCTGGGACGCGAGGCCTTGGCGATTTGGAACGATCGGAATGAACTCACCGTTGAGCCCGCCAAGGTCAATGTCTGGATCAGTTCCGATTCCTCACGCGGCTCGGAAGCCCACATTGAAATTCTCCCCTAGCACGAACGGCATGAGATGGCGGCGTGTCGTGGCCGCCTTCTCCCTGTGGCTGGCCGCGCCGAGTGTCCAGGCTCAGGCTCCGCGCCCGACGCAAGCGGTGGTCATTGATGCCGACGCTGCCACCCGCCCCTTCCCGCACTTCTGGGAACAGATGTTCGGATCCGGCCGCGCCATCCTGACCTTGCGCGAGAGTTACCGGCATGACCTGCGTGAAGTGAAGAAAGTCACCGACTTCCAGTACGTCCGGTTTCACAACATCCTGCATGATGAGGTCGGTGTTTACGACGAGGACGAGCAGGGCCACGCCTTTTACAACTTCTCTTATGTCGACCAGATCTACGATGGTCTGCTGCGCAACGGCGTGCGCCCCATGGTCGAGATCAGCTTCATGCCCAAAAAACTCGCGCTCCGCCAGGATGTGCACGCTTTCTGGTACAAGCCCATCGTTGCCCCCCCGAAGGACTATGGCAAGTGGGACGCACTGATTCGGGCATTCGCCAAGCATCTCATCGACCGATATGGTATGGACGAGGTGGCAAAGTGGTACTTCGAGGTCTGGAATGAGCCCAATATCGACTTCTGGACGGGTGACCCCAAGCAGGCAACCTACTTCGAACTCTACGATCACACCGCGGGCGCGTTGAAGTCCGTAGATTCGCGGTTGCGCGTGGGCGGGCCGGCTACTTCGTCTGCACATTGGGTGGACGCATTCCTGGAGCACGTGGCCGCTAAGAACATTCCTGTAGATTTCATTTCCAGCCACAGCTACGGTGACGATACTGTCGAAGATCTGTTTGGAACCAGCGCCGACATTCCCATGGATAATCGTGTCTGTCTCTCGATCAGGAAAGTACACGACCAGATCGCGGCGTCTGCCCGTCCCGGCCTGCCGCTGATCTGGACCGAATGGAATGTCCCATCGTTTGGTCCGCGGAACGCGCGCGACACCGAATATGTGGGAGCAGCCCTGGCCGACAACATTCGGCAGTGCGATGGGCTGGTGTCCATGATGTCGTTTTGGACCTTCAGCGACGTCTTTGAGGAAGACGGTCCGAAGCGGGCGCCTTTTGACGGGGGTTTTGGCCTGATCGCCATGGGAGGCATCAAGAAGCCCAGCTATGCGGCGTTCGCTCTGCTCCACCGGTTGGGGAATCATAGAATGGCGCAGGATGCGGCGAATGTCCTGGTCACGCGCCGGGACGACGGTACCCTGGCAGTGGCCGCGTGGAATTTGGTGGATCCTGACCATAGCGGAAGGGCGCACACCGTGGAGTTCCGGATCCGAGGAGTCCCTGCGGACAGCCTAATCCTCGTCCGTCGCGCCGATTCCGCTCATGGCAATACGCGGGCCGCCTACCGCGACATGGGAAGCCCGGCCTACCCTACCCCGACGCAAGTTTGCGACTTGAATCGCGTCGCCGAAACGGATTCCGCGGAGCGCCTTCGACTTTCTCGCGGCATGATTGTCCTGGAACTGCCAGTAAACGGAGTTTTACTACTGGAAGTGCCCAGACAATAGTTCTGGCTCGGGTTGTCAGCTTGTGCCAGTCAAGGAGGTGATCATGAGGTCCTCTGTCGTCAACGCAAGCTTCCTCGTGAATCTCCGCGTTGGTTTCTGTGCCGGGTTCCTGTTTCTGTTCACTTCAAGTGGCCTGGCCAAGGCCGACTACTATCGGCATGTTGTCTTTGATAACAGCTTGACGCCGGACTCTTACTTCAATAGTTCGGGTACCGCGAACGGTGGCAGCGTGCTGGAATTGAAAGACGGCCGCTTGCCGGTCGAAACAAGAACCTTTCTGACACCGCCGAATGCGCTCCGCCTGCAGTGGCGGTCCCAGCCCGGGGGAAGCTGGGAAGCTGAAGTCCGTGTAGACGCTCACCGCAATCGCCTGCCTGACTTCCTGGGTCACAATCTCTACGTCTGGTGTTTTGGCTTCGAGGCCATCGCGGCAGAGGATCTGCCCATGCTGGTGCTTTCCAATACTCAGGAAGGACTGCAGGTCGCGGAATTTCCCGGGTCCTTCACCGAGCCGCTTCCGATGGGCCAGTTCGCCGGGAATCTTCCGGCCGGGCATTGGGTTCGGGTCCGAATCCCGCTGAGCGCGTTTCGCAGCGCCTCGATCTACGACTTTCACCCGCAGTACATGCAGAATGTCATCTTTCATCAAGGTCGCGCAGACGGGCACCAGCACACTCTGCTCATCGACGAGATCCGGATCGATGACGATCCTGCCGCCGACCAGCCACTGCTCGCGTCCCCGGGGCATGTTCGTGCCGTTGGCTACGACCGTCATGTAGAAGTGGAGTGGGATCCCGTCAACGCGCCCGCGCTCGACCACTATGTGATCTATCGGTCGCTTGACGGCAAAGACTTTCAACCGATTGGCATCCAACTGCCCGGAACGAGCCGATACTCAGACTTTCTGGGAACACCCGGAATTACGGCCCGGTACAAGGTGGCCAGCTCCGACGCAAGCTACCGCACCTCCCCCCTTTCCGAGCCCGCACAGGCCGCGACCCGGGAATTCACGGATGACGAACTGCTGACCATGGTAGAGCAGGCCTGTTTTCGTTATTACTGGGAAGGCGCCGACCCACACTCCGGCATGGCTCGCGAGAACATCCCCGGGGATGACCGCATCGTCGCCACCGGCGCCAGTGGCATGGGGATCGCGGCTCTAGTCGTGGGTGTGGATCGTGGCTTCATCAGCCGCGAACAGGGTGTCGAACGGCTCACTCGCATCGTCGACTTTCTTGAGCATGCGCAGCGCTACCACGGTGCATGGTCACACTACATGGACGGGAACACGGGCCGGACACTCCCGGTGTTCGGCATGTTCGACAACGGCGGCGATCTGGTGGAAACGTCGTTCCTCATGGAAGGTTTGCTGGCAGCCCGACAGTATTTCCACGGCGACGCCCAAGCCGAACGCGAACTGTACCGCCGCATCACGCGGCTGTGGGAGACGGTTGAATGGGATTGGTATCGCGGGCCGCAGCCGGGCGACTTTCTGTTTTGGCACTGGTCGGCTGAATGGGCCTGGCGGATCCAGCACCCCTTGATCGGGTTCAACGAAGTCATGATTACGTACCTGCTGGCGATGGCGTCGCCGACCCATCCCGTTCCGCCGGAGATGTATTATTCCGGTTGGGCTTCGCAGTCCGAGCGCGCCATCAGCTATCGGCGAGGCTGGTCGGGTAGCGAGGATGGCGATCGCTACGGCAATGGGCACACCTACTACGGAATCAAGCTGGACGTTGGAGTCGGCACCGGTGGCCCGCTGTTCTTCACGCACTATTCATTCTTCGGTTTCGATCCGCACCGTCTGCATGATCGCTACACATCGTCGTACTTCGAAAACAACCGCAACCTGGCCCTGATCAATCGCGCCTACTGCATCGCGGACCCCAAGCACTTCAAAGGCTACGGGCCTGAGGCCTGGGGACTGACGGCTAGCGACGGCCCCGAGGGCTACGTGCCGCACGCGCCCGACAAAGACAGCGACCGCGGAACGCTCACTCCCACCGGAGCTCTGGCATCTTTTCCGTACACTCCTGATGCCTCGATGGCGGCCCTGAAACACTACTATCGCGACCTGGGAGCCCAACTCTGGGACATCTACGGCCCGCGCGACGCCTACAATCCCACCCAGAACTGGGTTTCGCCGATTTACATGGGGCTCAATCAGGCTCCCATCGTGGTGATGATTGAAAACTATCGCACCGGCCTGGTGTGGAGAAACTTCATGGCAAATGCGGAGATTGGCGCAATGCTGCAGAAACTCGATGGCGTGACCGGGAAGTAGAGCCTGGCCGCGTTTCTTCGGCACACGTTCCCGCCGAAGACAGACTACCAATCCAGGAGGGCACGTTGAACATCGTATGGCCGGAATCTCACGTTCCGCTGGCTGGGCCCGGGAACTGCCGGGCACTGCTTCGTGGGTGTGCTTTGCTCGTGCTGCTCTGGGTCTCGGTGCAGACCCTTCAGGCAACCGATGCTCCCCGGCTCTTCCCGCTGTCTCTGGGCGCGGAAGACGTGGTACCGACCGGCAATGAGTGGATCGCCTTGCCCACGATCCGCGCGGCCGACGGATCACTTGGCAGTTTCAATGTCCTCTCGATGCGGGACCGAGGACTGCTCGAAGTAACGGGAGACCAGGGAGGCCCCGTTCTCCAACCCTATTTTCTGGTCAACGGAAAACCGCTGCCCTTCCTGAACCCAGCCTGGGAGTTGATTGAGTACTGGATTCCGACCGCGCACCTCACCATGGATGGGCTGGAAGCGACGCTCACCTATTGTGCTCCGCGGGGGGCTCGCGCCGCCTTGGTTCGAATGACACTGACCAACCATCGAACCGCGGCCGTGCCTGCGACCCTCGGCATCAAAGCCTCCTGGGGCGCTCTGAATCGCATCACCTACGTCCCTGTCGCGCTCCGAGGCGAGAGAAGGATCGGACCCGCGCCCTGGGTGGACGCAGCCGAAGTCTTCAGCTTCGTGACCGATGACACGAAGTTTGCCTGGTCGTTGGTCCATCCCCTGGCGAACAGCCGCGTACTGGTTCCTCCCCTGTCCGTCGCCCCACTGCTGGAGGCGGAAAAAGAAGTGACCCTGGCCGCGGGCCAGTCGGCGGAAGCCAACTTCATCCTGGGTGTTGGCCTCGAGGAATTCAGCGCGCCGCACTCCGCCAAAGCGCTGCGCGAAGCCGTTGATCGTTACGGGGCCGGTGCCGTTATCGATCAGGCAGCGAATTGGTGCCGCGCCCGTGCCCGCACCACGGGCCAGCCGGACCTCGACCTCTTGATGAACCGAAACCTTCTCTTTACCGCCGGGTACGCCTGGGGAAGAACCATCGATACCGAGCAGTTCGTCGGCGTCACCTCCCGCAGTCCTCGCTACTATGTGGCCGCTGCGTATTGGGACCGAGACGCAATGCTCTGGAGTTTTCCGGGGCTCCTGGACATCGACGAGTCCCTGGCCCGGGAAGCCCTGGAGTATGCGCTTACCATCCAGTTGCGCAACACCGGCATCCACAGCCGATTTATCGACGGAGTTGCCCTTGAGGATGGATTTCAGTTGGACGAGATGGTGGCACCCGTTCTCGCTACAGCAGAATATGTGCGGCACAGCGGTGACAATGCCTTCCTCGTCTCCCATCGCAACGCCTTGATCGCTATTCGTGATCGCCTGTTCAATCGGCTCGATTCCGAAACCGGCCTCTATTCATCTCTGCAGGACTCGCAGGACGAGTTCCAGAGGTTGTCGTTCTTGACCTACGACAATGTGTTGACCTGGAGAGCGTTGCTCGACCTGGCGGACCTGTTCGAGCGACTGCGGAGTCCGGCTGAGGCAAGCGCCGCTACACAACGCGCAGAAAACTTGCATGCCGCCATCTGGAAACATGCGGTCTCGGACAAAGCGCCGGGGTCCACCGGCCCGATCTTCGTCTGCGCCACCGATGGAACAACGTCCGTGTTTGCCGACATCCCGCCCGGTTCCCTGCTGCGGTTGCCGGCTCTCGGCTTCGTCTCCGAGGACGATCCGGTGTTCGTCCGAACCTATGAGTGGCTGCATTCGAAGCACTACCCGTACGGATACTCGGACCTGCCCTACGGTCTTCCGGGCAGCTACCGCCTGCCCATCACGACGTCTTGGAGCGTCGCGGACCATTTGCTCCTTGCCCGGGGACGCGAACAAGCGCTGAAAATTCTGCGCGCCACTGCATGGGATGGCGGAATCATCACCGAGGGGCTGGATCCGAACTCGGCATTCATGGACCACCCGGGAGGAGCTTTCGCCACCGCGGCCGGTTACGTGGCGCATGCTATCTGCCAGACTTTCTGTAAGCACGACTAGCTGCAGCTGCCAAGGACAGCGTTGACCTCAGAGGCTGACAAATCGGATAGAATCGGAAACGTCATTCCATGACTGAGATCTCGATGTCGACCCCGGTCGAGTCACACCCCCATCAGCTCTCACCGAGTGCTGATGACCTGCCGACGATTTGTGCTATCAGCGTTCTGGCGGCGATTGTCTCGAATGTCTTGCACGAGGGGGTCGGGCACGGACTCATCGCCCTGTGTACCGGAGCACACTCCGGACTGCTCACGACGGTGGCATGGTCGAGTGCATCCGATACCCGTCTGGTTGCAGCGGGCGGAACCTTGGTGAACCTTGCGGCTGCGCTGGCCTTTTGGCTCGCACTGCGCGCCGCCAGGAACGCCTCGATGCCAATGCGGTACTTCCTCCTCATCACTTGCGCCTTCAATCTGTTTACAGGAACCGGCTACTTTCTCTTCTCAGGTGTAACCGACTTTGGTGACTGGGCGGCTGTGATTTCAGGACTGCCTTCCCATCGGCTCTGGAGGGCACTGCTTGTGGCGCTGGGAGCAGCTTCGTACTATGCCTCGGCTCTGGTGGTTGGGGTGGGGCTGGTGCGTTACGTGGGCGTGCCGCGAGAACAACAGAAGCGGTTACGAAAGCTGACCTTCCTGCCGTACCTCTCAGCGGTTGGGTTGCTGAGCCTTGCCGCACTTCTGAATCCGTTCGGCATGCAACTGCTATGGCAGTCCGCCCTGCCCGCGAGCGCCGGCGGCCAGAACGGATTGCTATGGCTGCAATACCATATTCTGCGAGGATCGAAACCGGAGCGAACGCCAGAACAACTCGTGCGCAACTCCGCCTGGATAATCACAGCGGGAATCCTGGCGCTGATTTATGTCGCCGTTCTGGGGCGGGGAATAACGTTGCACCGTTAGTTCTGGGCCCTTCGCCCCGGAAACCAGGCTCTTTGACGCCTGCTCTGATGAACCGATCACGCAACTCCTGTTTGCCGACTTCGAGCGCGGCAGGCACGTCGGCGTCGGTGGTAAGTAGCAGCTCGTGCGGAACAGCTTGCCCGAGCGGATGGCAATGGTGTCGGAGACGGCGCTGCACCAGCCGCCGACGATGACTACCTGAGAGAGCCAGGGATCGAGCGCCTCAATCAGCTTGGATACGCGATCCAGACTCGGATTATCGGTGTCGTGAGCGATGCGTTGACATTATCGAAGACCAACGGCTGGTTGGGACATGGAACGTGAGCAAGCATCGGCGGCCAAACGATTTAGCGTTGTGCACGCGAAAAGGCGAGGGTAAAGGCGGTCCTTTGGGCAGGCGTAATTTATTGCGTCACATCAAGGCCGCTGCTGTCACAAACGCCATTCGCGGCGGCGCTCTGGTGTTCCATTTGCGTCCAACCATGCAAGCAGCGAGCGAACGCTTCCTTGCGCCAGCGCGATGCAGGAGTCGGCCCCACCGTAGTAGAGGTTGATGCTGTCGCCATCCCGGCCGAGCGTGTAGCCGCATGGAAACACAACGTCGTGCACGTCCCCGAGGCGTTCGTACGTCGCTTCAGGACCGAAGACCCACGAATCGCCACGCAGAATGAGCTTTTCCGGAGACTGCAAGTCGAACAGAGCCAGCCCTAACCGATAGAGACATCCGCCGGCGGTTTGTCGCACGCCATGATAGAGGAAGAGCCATCCTTTCTCGGTTGCGATCGGTGGAGGTGAAAGACCGATCTTATTTGCGTCCCACCAAGCTCCGCGGCGGGCTTCCAGGACAAGCTTGTGACTTCCCCAGTGGTGCAGATCCGGTGAATACGAGATCCAGATGTGAGCGCCAAGTGCTGTTACGGGACGATGAACCAGTGCCCAGAAACCTCCGATCCGGTGCGGCAAAAGCGCCGCATCTTTGTCTTCCGGCGGCATGACCACACCGTGGCGTTCAAAGCTGCGAAAGTCTTTTGTGAGCGCCAGCGACACCCCCGGTCCGCCACGAGAGTACGAAGTGTAGGCAATCGCGTACCGATCGAGTTCTGCGATATAGGTGATCCGGGGATCCTCGATTCCCCATACCTCTTCAGGGAACTGGTCGGGGCAGGGCGACATTGTTGGTTCGGGATCAATCTTCCAGCCATCTATGCCATTCGCCGAGCGGGCCGCGCAAAAATGCGAGATTCCGCGTCTGTCTTCCACTCGACACAAGAGTAAAGTGCTCCCGTCAGGCAGGCGAGTTGCGCCAGCATTGAAGACGCTGTTAACCGGATAGGGCCAGTCTTTGGCAGTCAAGATCGGGTTGGCGGGGTGCCGATGAAACAAGACTTCATGAGCATTGTTCTTCTTCGCAGGTAGCTTTGGCAGATGATTCACCGTCGTCATATAGTCTTCCGGTCCTCCCGAGAAAATTCACTACTCCCAGCATTAGGCACCGCATTGTTTATATCTCCTGATCCGTATTCCCGAACGAAGCTGCGGTGAAGGCGCTCGAGGTTTCCCTTTGGATTGAGATAAAACTCTTTCGCATCCGCATCCATGTCAATCCAGGAAAACTTCGGCTGTGTCGGCTGGGAGGTCGCAATAGCCGTTGACGGAAGAGCCAGGACGCCCCGGCGTCTCAGAACCATCCGTGCCCCACGGACCAAAGTACCGTTCGTGAGCGGCCTGATCGAACGGTCCGAATGGGACCGGGGACAAATCGACAGGAGCCGCGCGTCAGTGATCGAGTCTGCGGTCCCGAAAAGCGTCGCGTCGAGTCCGCAGTGAACAAGTCCTTCTGTCAGCCAGGAAACTGACTTTTCCCATGGACCGTAGTGCCGTGGCGGGACACGCCAGCAAATGGGCGCCAACATCGCCACGCGCAGTGGATGGTCCCGGATTGGCGTTTCAGGCCGCACTTTGCACATCGAGGGCAGAAGTTTCAAGAGTGACCTCATCCGGCTGGATAGCGGTTTCGGCGAGCTGCAGCTCCAGGAGGGCCATCAACAAAGACAACGTAGACTCGGCACCCTGATTTTCGTTAACCCGGTCCGGATGCAGTCCGTCGCGGCACCCACCGGTACTGGCATCGTAGAGACACAGCCCGAGATCGTTCCTCCCCAGAAACCAGTCGAAAGCCTTCTGAGCCTCTTTCTGCCAGCGGATGTCTCCTGTTGCCCGATAAGCGTCTAGACAGGCAGAAACTGTGGCGCAGGCCTCAACCGGCTGTTGGTCGAAACGAGCCCGTTCGAATCCGCGCCGGTAAAATCCATTGTTGCCGATCGGAACAAAATGGCCATCGCAAGTCTGGACTCTAATCAACCAGCCCAGAGTTCTCAAAGCGGCTTCGACCAGATCCTGGCGTGCCATGTGACGGCCGCACGTGAGAAGAGCCTGGGGGATACGGGCGTTGGAGTAGGCCAGTACGTCTTCGAACCACAGCCAATCGGTCGCGCTATTACGCTGGTACATTGCAAGCAAGCGGTCTACCAGGACTGCTCGTGTGTTCAGCGCCGCTCGATCACCGGAAAACCATGTCAGATACTCTTCAATGCCCAATAAAGTGAAGGCCCAGGCACGTGGACTAGTAAAACCGGTCACCGAAGGCAAGCCGAGTTCGAATAGTCGGCCCGCCATTCCACGCAAGCCTTGGGCATGCGATCTGCCCAACACTGTACCTAGGGCCCAAAGCGCTCGCCCATGACTATCTTCGGAAGTACTCGCCTGCCAGACCCTCTCATAGCTCAACAAATCCCGGAAGCGGCCAGTCGATAGATCGAAGGCGTGCCAGAGGAAACCCAGGTAGCGGGTGGCGAGGTCATAGGCGGACTCCGGCGGCGCGATACCGGCCTGTTCCAGAAGCGTGGCAACGATCAATGCGCGCGCATTATCGTCCGTTGCGTATCCTTCCTTACAGTTAGGCACTGTGAAGACAGCGTGCTGCAGCATTCCAGTGTCGTCTGTCATCCGCCGGAGGTGGTCGAGTTTGAGCACAGGCAATTCTGCAACTGCCTTGTCAACGGTGCGTGCGGAGAACGCCGCACGTGGCCTCTGTTGACGGCTTGCTCGGGCGCGTTCGAAGCTCTCTATGTAACGCCGGCCGACTTCACGCCATACCATGGCGCGCCCTTGGAGGTAAGCGCGCTTGCGGATTGCGTGACGTTCACCTTCGTTGCTCAAGAGTTCGATCGTCTTGTCCGCAATGGCGCTCGGATGGTTGAAGGGAACCACCACGCCCCGTCCATCCGCCAGCAACTCCTGCGCATACCAATAAGGAGTGGAGATCACCGCTTTGCCCGCGCCGAGCGCATAGGCCAGTGTTCCCGATACAGCCTGTGCCTGGTTACGGTAGGGTGTAATGTAGATGTCAGCGCCTCCAATGAACTCGTTCAATTCTTCGTTACTCACAAAGCGATTGTGGAAGATGACATGCTTCTCAACCCCGAGTTCGCGAACCAGCCGCTCCAGATAAATGCGATATTGTTCTCCTTCGTGCCGTCTCACATGCGGATGGGTTGCTCCCAAGACGATGTAGGCCACGTTGGGATAATGGCGTGTGATCTCGGGCAACGCCAGCACGACATTTTCGATCCCTTTGTTGGCGGACAGCAACCCGAATGTCAATAACACGAGCTTCCCCTCGGTACCGAAGCGGTCCTTGTAAAAGTTCGGATCGACGAAGGGGACATCCGGAATTCCATGGGGAATAACATCGACCCTTTCCCCGTCGATGCCATGCACTTCCTGCAGAGTTCGGCGAGAGTGCTCGCTCATCACAATCAGTCGGTCGGATAGCTCCGCAATTTCTTCCAGCACCAGCCGCTGGCTCGAGTCCGGACGCTCTAGGATGGTGTGCAGCGTGGTGACCAGGGGCATCCGCAGTTCACGAAGTAGTGCGATGATGTGACTGCCAGCACGCCCGCCAAAAATTCCGTACTCATGCTGTAGGCAGACAAGGTCGACCTCGTTGATGTTGAGAAAATCCGCCGCTCGCTCGTAGGACGCGAGGTCGCTCTCCGCCAATTCGAAACGAACCCGGTCCGGATATTCGTATCTGCTCCCGACGTCGTTCACCGGCACAGCAAAGCAGTCGACTTGCCTAAATTCAGAGGCGATCGCCTCGCAGAGGTCGGTAGTAAAGGTGGCGATGCCGCACTGGCGCGGCAAGTAGTTGCCCACAACTGCGACCCGGCGCAAGCCGGTTTGCTGAGCCTCGCGCTCAAGTGAAAAGGCAGATTTTTCCTGACGAAACATGCGATTTCCCCAAGCCCTCACCCCACCATGGATCTTGCCTCCAAACCCCGTCCGGCAGGTGGCACATGAGTCTGTTTCAAGAGTTCGGCGTCCTGGGGAGCTCCCCGCGCTCCCGTTTCTCCTGGCAGGCCACGCACAACTCAGTCCAGGGAACTGCTTCCAGGCGCTTGGTCCCGATCAGGCCTCCGCAAGCCAGGCATTGGCCAAAGCTACCGTCGCGGATTCGGTCTAGCGCCGCTTCCGCCATCTGGAGCAAGCAATGACGCTCGTGAGCCTGGCGGAACAGGAATTCCTTCGCCGCGCTGGTGACGGCACGATCGGCAACATCGAGCGCGGATTCATCAACCAATTCGCGCCCTTCGCGCGTCACCTGGCCGGCAGCCACGCGAAGTTCCACCAGCCAGCGCTCCAGCCTCGCTTGAAATTCGGCGATCTGCTTTTCGCTCAACTCGGATCCATTTGTAGTTCTCAGCATCGTTAGTGCCAAACCCTTGCTGATGTTTTATAACGCCGTGTCATGCCCGCAGAACATGACTCGCGCTCGGTTGCAGCTGGATCCAAACGCCGGCAATCGCACGAGTCCGCCCCAGTGCCAGAATGGCATTGGGGCGTCCACGACATTGCGAACCACACGCGCTACTTTTTGGTGCTCGTGCACGTGTCGGAGAGCTTCTTGACTTTCGACACGTTGAACTTCACAGATTCGGAAGAGGTTCCACCCGAAGGTGCGGTTGAAGTCGATGCTGAAGAGGCAGTAGGTGCACTGGGGGTACCGGTCTCCTTGCCGATGAGCTCAACTTCCTGTCCGACATGTTCGCTGAGTTTGGCAGTCTCGCCTTCCAGTTGATAGGCCTTGCCCGATTGGTCCGTCAGCGTATAGCTGCCGGTCGACCTGCTCAGACAACCCTGAAGGGAAGCCTTGTTGTTGCCGTCGCTGGCGAGCACCGAAATCGCTGACAAAAACAGAAGGGCGGTCAACAAAGTGATCGTCTTCATGGTTGATGTCCTCCTCATTTCAATCACTGTCGAAGTGGCGCCGAACTTGCCTGGGTGACGGGTCAGTCGTAATCACCGGCTCCTGCAGGAGCTGGCTTTGGTTCTTCCTCTTTTACCTCTGCAACTAAAGCTTCGGTCGTCAGCATCAGGGCTGCGATCGAACCGGCGTTCTGCAGGGCCGTGCGAACGACCTTGGTTGGATCAATCACACCGGCTTCCACCAGATCTTCGTACTCGCCGGTCTGGGCGTTATAGCCGAAGTTGCGCTCCTTGGACGCCAAAACCTTGCCGAGCACGATCGCGCCTTCCTCGCCCGCGTTCTCTGCAATCTGGCGCAGCGGCTCTTCGAGCGCGCGTTCTACGATCTTGACGCCAATCTGCTCGTCACCCTCGGCCTTGACCTCATTCAGCGCCTTGATGCAGCGCACAAGCGCAACGCCGCCACCCGGCACAATGCCGTCTTCCACGGCCGCGCGAGTCGCGTGCATCGCGTCTTCGACGCGAGCCTTCTTCTCTTTCATTTCGGTCTCGGTTGCAGCTCCGACTTTGATCACGGCCACACCGCCAACAAGTTTCGCCAACCGTTCCTGCAGCTTTTCACGGTCGTAGTCGCTGGTGGTTTTCTCGATCTCGTTACGAATTTCCTTGACCCGGCCTTGAATGGCTGGCTGCTTGCCGCGACCCTCTACGATCGTCGTATTGTCCTTGTCGATGGTGACCTTCTTGGCTCGCCCAAGGTCGGCGAGCTTCACGTTTTCCAGCTTGATGCCGAGATCTTCAGTGAGAGCCTTGCCGCCAGTGAGGATGGCAATGTCCTGCAGCATGGCCTTGCGCCGATCGCCGAAGCCTGGCGCCTTTACTGCACATGCCTGCAGCGTACCGCGCAGCTTGTTCACGACCAATGTGGCTAGCGCCTCACCCTCTACCTCTTCTGCGATCACGAGCAACGGCTTGCCCGTCTTCGCGAGTTCCTCAAGCAGAGGCAACAGGTCCTTCAATGCCGAGATCTTCTTCTCGTGCATCAGGATGTAGGGGTCTTCCAGGACGCATTCCATGCGCTCGGCGTCGGTCACAAAATACGGCGACAGATACCCGCGGTCGAACTGCATGCCATCGACGACCTCAAGCTGGGTCTCCATCGACTTGCCTTCTTCGACCGTGATGACACCGTCTTTGCCAACTTTCTTCATGGCCTCGGCGATGATGCCGCCGATTGTTCCGTCACTGTTGGCGGAAATGGTAGCCACCTGGGCGATGGCCTTCATGTCACCGGCAATGCTCTTCGAGAACTTGTCGAGCGCAGCTGGCTTGCGGTTGCCCTTCTCATCGACCGAGCCACAAACGGCCTCGACGGCTTTGTCGATGCCTCGCTTCAGAGCCATCGGATTCGCGCCCGCAGCAACCGTCTTGACCCCCTCACGGAAGATCGCCTGCGCCAAAACCGTGGCGGTGGTTGTTCCGTCGCCAGCTACGTCGGAGGTCTTGGAAGCCACTTCCTTGACCATCTGTGCACCCATGTTCTGCAGCGGGTCTTTCAACTCGATTTCCTTCGCAACCGTGACGCCGTCTTTGGTAATCGTTGGTGAGCCCCACTTCTTGCCAAGAACGACATTCCTGCCCTTCGGACCAAGAGTCACCTTCACGGCATTGGCCAGAAGATCGACTCCGTGCAGGATCGCCTGCCTCGACTGCTCTCCGTAAATCACTTCCTTTTTTGCCATGGTTGATTCTCCTGCCTCATGAACTTGACCAGCCTACTTGCGGGCGCCGACCGGTTCTTCCTTCTGCTTTCTTGCGCCGGTCAGAATGCCTAGCACTTCGTCCTCGCGCATGATTACGAACTCTTCTCCGTCGAGCTTGATTTCCGAGCCGGCGTATTTGCCGAAAAGAATCCGATCGCCTTCCTTGACATCCAAGGGGCGCACTTTGCCTTCTTCGTTGATCTTGCCCCCGCCAACCACCATGACTTCGCCTTCTTGTGGCTTATCCTTCGCGGTGTCCGGAATGACGATCCCGCCGCGAGTCGTTTCTTCCTGCTCGACGCGCCGCACCAGAATCCGATCGTGCAATGGAGTCAGTTTCACTGCCATGTCGTAGTCCTCCTGGAAATCAAAGTGTCTCGTTTGAAAATGGGGCGGGCAGCTATCTCAGAAGCGCTGCCCGCTCTTGCTGTAGCAGGTCAGGCGGCTGTTCTAAGTCCGCTGGGCCGCTGTTCGGCACCGCCACTTGCGCGGCTCTCATTTGCCTTGGCAGTCGCCTTCCACCATAGAACGTTCAGGTGGATTGCGGTTAGGGCTCCGAGGATGGCCGGAACGATGAACACGCCCTGCACGTCCCAGAGCCAATGCCCCAGAACGGGCGATCCCAGCCACCCACCCACCCAGCCGAGCGCGACCTTTCCCACTAGGGAGTCAATGCCCTCCAGGAAGCGGTAGCGCAAGACATAGTGATACAGGAGCGCCGTCACTGTTCCTATCACCAACAGGATGAGAAACGATGCAAAGCTCATTCCCAACATCGACCGTCACCTCCTCTTCAAAATCCTCCGCGGCCCGCTGTCTTCGAGGCGAGGCCGCGTGCTCCACCATCATCATGGAAGCAGGCGTCCAAAGGCCGCGCAGAGGTTCTGACCCGCGCAGCTTGGACTCCGTCAGTTGTGAAGTAGTGTTTTGTCCGCTACAGTTATGCTGCTTTTGATTCGCCTCGGAGCGCCTTTTGCCCGAAGTTGATTTTGATCTGCTTCGGCCGGGCTTCCGCTCGCTTGGCCAGCCGGATGTGCAAGACCCCGCTCACGTAATCGGCATTGACGTGTTCGGGATCAACCGAACTGGGCAGCGCGAAGGAGCGGGAGAATTTCCCGTAGGGTCGCTCTTGGCGTAGAAAATTCTCGCTCTTCTCGGTCTTATCTTGCCTGCGTTCGCCTTTGACTGTCAAGACATTGTCCTCGATGCTGATCGCGAAATCCTGTTCGTTCACACCTGGAATTTCCACCCTCAGCTCAAGGTCATGGTCGCCCTCGTAGACGTCGGCAGCCGGAGTAAACTCGGTCGCGCCGGTCTCCTGGATTCCGAATCCGAAGTCATCGCCAAAAGTATCTTGAAAAAGCCGGTGCATCCGATCCTGGAGCGCAGAGAATTCCCGGAAGGGATCCCAGCCCGCGAGACTGCGGGTTGTACGCGCTGCCATGATTTATTCACCTCCCTGCAACAAAATAGACTTCTTCGATATGAGCCGATGCAAGTAGCCGGTCGAAAGTTGCAAAAACTTGATATTCGATAAATGCAGCAACATGAATAAGTTACTCCGCAGGCTTTAGACGAGGGCCCATACCGCGGCGCGTTGCTTCAGCACATCGATCAGCGCAGGGGAAACTGGGTTCCCGTCTCGATGGCTGATACTCCTGCGGCGGCGCCGGGGACAGGCAAGGGACTGAAAGACTTTCAATGCCTGTAGAGAGCTGACGTCGCTTGGAACGGGAGGTCGCCGGCGAGGGCGATGCGATGAGACCGCAACGCTCGCCAGCGACACCCTCCTCAGAAGTGGAACGCAACGCCAAACGACGGTTGCGCCGTGTGGGTCATTGCGTCTGTGTTCACATCCTTGAGGCCAAAGTCTGGCGCTTTATACACAAAGCCTCGATACTCGGCACGGAAGGAGACATGTTTGAGGAATGGAAATTCGGCACCTCCGCCGTAAACGAAAGTGGCTCTGGCTTGGGTGTCAGATCCAGGCACGAATTCTCCCCGATTGCCGGTAGGATTGAAGATCAACGCCCCGCCTTCGGCGAGAAGATACGGGCTGAACCTCAGCCTCACCGGATGAGGCAGGTTGAAGACGAACCCACCAGTCGCCTGGTGCACGTCGGATTGCACCCGCGAACTTCCCAAACGCGATGAGAACAGTTGGCTATCACGGCTGAAACCGTAGCTGGTCTCAGCGGCGAGCCACCGGTTCAGATGAAAGCTGTATCCTGCCAAGAACCCGCCAGCTTCTGTGGTCCGCTGGGAAATGCCTTGCCCGCTGGTGTCTTTGGTGAAGAAGCCGGTACCTTGCAAGCTGACCTCGGAGCGCTGTTCCTGCGCGAAACCGCCCAGGGCGAATAGCAAAAGGGCACCGACCACAATGATGGCCTTTCGCCACATAACACAAACCTCCTTTTTTCACTTGGGCCGTGGCTGTGCACACATCGCCCCCCTGTGAGGCGCGCGAGACGTCTACACCGCACGGGAGGGCCAGAGGTGCACTCACCCGGGGAATCCGTGACATCTGCCTTTGCGATTACGGACGGCGGCTCCCACGAAATTGGTTGCCTGGTGGCGGGAGGACCGAGCATTTGACAATCGCGAAAATCTTTCTAACATATTGTCAGCCCCGCACTGTTCCAGTGTGGCTCGGCGCAACAGTTGAGTGTCCTCGCTGTTGACCACAACTGCTTATGATCACAGTTAAAGACCTCACCAAACGGTACGCCCGTACGACTGCTGTGGATCAGATCTCGTTTGAGGTCGGCAAAGGCCAAATCGTTGGGTTCCTCGGCCCGAACGGCGCCGGAAAAACCACCACGATGCGCATGCTCACGTGCTTTCTGCCACCGTCAGCGGGAACCGCAAAGGTCGCCGGGTTTGACGTTCTCGAACAGCCTCTGGAGGTCAAACGACGGATCGGCTATTTGCCCGAGACGCCGCCTCTGTATTTAGAAATGGAAACCGCGGAATACTTGGGGTTCGTCGGCCGGCTGAAAGGCCTGTCGGGAGCAGAGTTGCGAAAGCGAGTGGACAACGTTTGTGATCGCTGTGCCGTGGCTGACGTCAAAAAGAAACTTTTGGGAACACTGTCGAAGGGATACCGGCAACGGGTCGGTCTGGCTCAGGCCATTCTTCACAACCCCGATGTGCTGATTCTGGACGAACCCACCGCCGGTCTTGACCCAAAACAGATTAACGAGACCCGTGACCTGATCAAAGACCTCGCTGGTGAGCACACCATCATCCTGAGCACGCATATTCTTCCCGAAGTCGAGCAGACCTGCGAGCAGGTAATCATCATCAATCGGGGAAGACTGGTGGCCACGGACTCAGTGCGCAATTTGCAGGCGCGGGCACGCGGCGCTGAGTCGGTCCTCTTGGAGGTTGCCGTTCCCAATGGGGCCCTGGAAGCGCCGATCGTACAGCACAAACTTGAGCAGATCTCGGGCGTCAGCCGAGTGCTGTGCAAGCAGCAAGTCGACAGCCGGGCTGTTTTTGAAGTCGAAAGCCAGAAAGGACGCCTGGTCCGGGGCGACTTGGCCCGCGCCGTGGTGCAATCTGGCTGGGACCTCAACGAACTGCGCCCGGCGGCCATGAGCCTGGAAGAAATCTTTCTCCAGCTCACCCAGAGCGAATCCGCCGAGATGCAGAAGGCGAACACCACAAACAAGGAGGCGCAGCCATGAGAAATGCGTGGATCATCTGCCGCAAGGAATTGGGCAGCTACTTCGTTTCTCCGGTGGCCTATCTGCTGCTGACCATGTTTGGCCTGATCTTTGGCTTCTTCTTCTGGAACACGCTCGCCTTTTTCGTGGTCGAGGGTATGGAGATGCAAATGCGCGGGCAGATGTTCCCGATGAACCTCAACGAACAGATCATCCGGCCCCTGCTTCACAACGTAAGCGTCGTCGGTCTTTTCTTTATCCCGATCATCACCATGCGCCTGTTCGCGGAAGAGAAACGCACAGGCACGATCGAATTGCTGGCAACCTCTCCGATTCGCGACCTGGAAATCATCGTCGGCAAATGGCTGGCCGCAATCATGCTGTACGCCTGCCTGCTTTTCTGCACGGCCCTGAACTTCTTTTTTCTCTTCAAGTACGGCAATCCGGATTGGAAGCCGCTGGCGGTGGGATATCTGGGGTTGCTGCTGCAGGCAGGCGCTCTGCTCGCTATCGGGACGTTCCTTTCGACGCTGACCAGGAACCAGATCATCGCGGGTGCCGCGACCTTTGGCGTGTGCCTGCTGCTGTGGGTGCTTGAGTGGGTCAGCGGGTACGAAACGGCGACCTGGGCCCGCGTGCTCTCCTATATGTCGGTCATTACCCACTTTGAATCGTTTGGCCGAGGGGTCCTCGATTCCAAGGATGCGATTTTCTATATCACAACGATCTTTCTGGGGCTTTTCTTAACAGCGCGTTCTATGGAGTCTTTGCGCTGGAGGTCTTAAATGGCGAATCAATGGTTGAAGGCAAGACAAACGAAATACCTCGTCTATGTCACCATCTACATTCTGATCGTGCTTGCTGCGGTGGTTGCCGCCAACGTGCTGGCGATCCGCTTCCCCAAGTCATACGACTTGACCGCAAATAAGCGGTACAGCCTCTCCGACCAGACCACGAAGATCGTCAGGGGTCTGACCCAGACCGCCACGATCACCTATTTCAACCAAAGCACGCGGTTTCGCGACGGCAAGGATCTGCTCGACGAATATGCGGACCTGTCCCCGAAGGTGAAGGTTGAGTACGTCGACCCTGACAAGAACCCGCAGGCGGCGCGAGAAGCCGGTATCCGCAGCTTTGGAACCGCCGTGGTCCAGATTGGCGCCAAGAAAGAGGAAGCGAAGAGCATGACCGAAGAAGGCATTACTAGCGCCTTCATCCGCGACCTGAAAAGCAGCACCAGGACGGTGTGCTTTGTCAGTGGAAGCGGGGAACGCCGGATCGACGACAGCGATCGGGGAGGCCTGTCGCGCTTCAAAGATGTTCTGGCCAAGGACAACTACGAGAGCAAGACTGTTGACCTGCTCCAAAAAGCAGAAGTGCCTAATGACTGCACTACTCTGGTCGTCGCGGGTCCGACACGGAACTATGAGCAACCGGAAGTGGACGCGATTAAGAAGTATGTCGAAGGTGGCGGACGTGCACTGCTTATGCTGGATGCTCCCCTCAAATCTGGTCGCTCGGAAATTGCTGATAATGACGCGCTGGCGAGCGTGCTTCAGAGTTGGGGTGTAACGCTCAATAAGGACCTGATCCTCGACCTGAATCCAATCGGTCAACTGGTGGGGCTCGGGCCTCAGGTTGCCCTGGTCACACACTATGAATCTCAGCCCATCGTCAGCGAAATGAGGGGAACCGCCACCGGCTTTCCTCTCTCCCGCTCCTTGGAGATCAAGAACACGGACAAGAGCACCGTGCAGAAGCTGTTCGATTCGTCCGACACCAGCCTGGCAACAAGCAACTTGAGTTCTCCGGCGGTCAACGTCAATGATCCCAACAACAGGAAGGGCCCACTGGCCATCGCCGCTGCCGGCACCTACAACACAGGAAGAGAGAATTCCCAGGGGCGATTCGTGGTCGTCGGCAGTTCTTCCTGGCTTAGCAATGGATTCATCAACTTTAATGGCAATAATGACCTGGCTTTAAACACCATCAACTGGCTGGCTTCCGATGAAGATTTGATCTCCATCCGGCCCAAGGAGCGGGAAGACCGCCGCATTACTATGACCCGGTCGCAGTTGAACTGGGTGCGCGCCACCAGCCAGTTCCTGTTGCCGGGGATCGTCGTCATCGCAGGTATTGGTGTGTGGTGGAAAAGGCGCTGAGATATCTTTCCGCCTTGCTTGTCATACGGAATTGTCATGAGGATCCGTAGCCTCATCGTTGCCGCGATTGTGCTGCTGGGGTTGTCTGGCGCGCTCTACTGGTCAGAGCACCGCACACCGACGGATGAGACCGCGAAGGTGTCTGCCGATAATCCCCCCGCAATCCTCACACTGGACGAGGTGGCGATCACCAGGCTTGAACTGAAGAAGAAGGCAACTAAGCCGATCGTCCTCACAAAGAACACTTCTGGCGTATGGCAGATTGTGCAGCCCACGGTGTTGAAAGCTGATCAGAGTACCGTCTCGGGCGTCCTTTCGACTCTGTCTTCGCTAAGTTCCGAGCGCATGGTCGACGACAAGGCTTCGGATCTGAAGCAATATGGCCTCGATCAACCTGCCCTCGAGGTCGATATCACCGCGAAAGACAACCAGACCCACAGGCTCTTGCTTGGAGATGAAACACCCGCCGGGAGTGCTGTTTACGCCATGCTGGCCGGCGATTCCCGCATTTTTACCATGGCCAGCTACAACAAGAGCAGCGTTGACAAGAGCGTGGATGATCTGCGCGACAAGCGGCTACTTACCATGAATGCGGATGCGATAACTCGCGTAGAGCTCGTTCGGAAGAATCAGACCATTGAGTTTGGGCGCAATAAAGATGAGTGGCAGATCTTGACACCAAGGCCGTTGCGGGCGGACAGCTCCCAGGTCGGAGAGCTGGTCCGCAAATTGGCGGACGCCCGGATGGACCTCGCCGGACCAACCATGAACCTCAAGCAAGTCGCATCAGCCTTTGCCCGCGCTACAACGATCGCATCCGCAAAAGTGACCGATCCGTCCGGCACACAGGAACTTCAGGTCCGCAAAAGCAAGGACACTTACTACGCAAAGTCAAGCGTGGTCGACGGGATATTCAAGGTCGACGCCGGCCTGGGCCAGGCGTTAGGCAAGACTCTGGATGATTTCCGAAACAAGAAGCTGTTTGACTTCGGGTTCCGTGACCCGGACAAAATTGAAATGCACAGCGGCTCGAAGGCGTATTTCCTGGCCCTGGGCAATGCGGGTGGAGCGGACTGGTGGTCCAACGGAAAAAAGATGGATGCCGGAAATGTGCAGAGCTACATTTCCAGCCTGCGCAATCTTGCCGCCACCAAATTTGTCGATTCCGGCTATGCTAATCCCATAACGGAAATTACGGTCACCTTCGACGGCGGAAAGCGCACGGAGAAGGTCCTCATCGCAAAGTCGGGCGACAAGTACGTTGCCAAGCGCGAAAATGAACCCACCCTGTACGAACTAACCCCGAACTCGGTGGACGCGCTGCAGCAGGCCGCCGAAAACCTCAAGCCGGCGGCGATGCCGAGTCAATAAGGCGCTATATTCGCCCTGTTTGTAGGATGGAACATGCGTGGACGGCATGGGATGGGCTCAGCCGGCGTCGCGACCGGCATCTTGGCGAACGCCGCGCACAAGTCCGGAACACCTGACGCTTTGCGCACGGCGCCATTGAAGATCTGACTGTAGAGGTGCCCGACCAGCAGCCAGCCGTTCTTTCAGGGCTCAATGCTCGGGATATTCGAGCCTTCGTCAGCCAGGGAAGACAAGGCATCGAGCACAGCAGCAGCACGAACGCGTACAGCCGCGCCCCCGCCCAGTTGCCGAAGTGCCCCCAGTCCATCTGCGATTGCTCGCCCGGTGCGGTCTCGAAGCGCACAAACGCCCGCTCCTGCGCTTCCCGGCGCCAGGCGCGCATCACCTTCTTCACCTGGGTGTAACAACCGCGATAACCGCGTTTCTGGACCTCCCCAAACAACCGCTGCGCGTTGTGCACCCCTTGCTCCCACCGCTCCCGCAGATCGCTGCGGTGGGCGTCCACCTTCCAAGGCTTGGCCTTCCGCCGATACGGCCGCGGCGCCTGCCGCAGGTACTTCCGCACCGTCTTGCGGTCCACCCCCAGACGGCGCCCGATCTCCGTGATACTGACTCCGTCGTGATGCAGCTTCTGTCTCTCCATGAACTCCTCCAGTCGCAGCATCCCTGCCCTCCTCGGGCCAGAATGCTCAGCTTCGCCGCAACTGGGGAACTTTCAGGCGCCGCTTTTGTTGATTATTCAGGTGCCGCTATCGCCAGAAGTTGTCCGCCGCTCCGGGGCAGCCCTGTGACGTTTTGAATTCGCCTCCAGCAGGACCGGATTGCCGAACACCGCCTGGCCAGCGGCAAAGGCGAGATGATGATCGTGGCAGCACACTACGGCAACCTGCCGCGCAAGCCCCGAGCCATTCTCGCCGTCACGCTGCCGGCGAGGGAGCTGATCCCGGGGCCAGGAGTTGGCCTGCACCATGTCGTGCCGCAGGTAAACCCTTGGCTCACAAGGCTGATTCAGGGAGGACGTGCGCCACGCCGGCCTCGAACGTTCAATGGAACTACAATCTAACAAACAGACCGATTGGCTTACGTTATCGCTGAGACGCTAACAGTAGCTCAAAAGACCGCCTCGCGCTGCATTTGGCCCTTGCAAATATTCCAGGACGCTGGCAAATTCTAAGCAGTTCCTCCTCCGACAAATCTGGAGTTTCCGGGTCAGAGCCTGCTTCGCGACGACCATCGCTTCCATGCAGCGCAGCAAGTCGCTTAAAAGTGTCATCGACACCATGCGCACTGGTCTTGGGCGCTTGAACGGTTCGATGCGAGCCGAGCGTTTGGCTCCGCCTCGGAGTGATTCAGGGAATAGTGTTCCTCTGTTTCGAATTATCTTCTTGTCGACGGCAATCGTCGTGTTGGGAGTCGTTGCCATTCTCCAATACCGCTGGAACAGTCAGATCAGGGCGGCTTCAGAGGCGAATGTTGGCACAAACCTCGAATCGAGGATGATCAAATGGCATCTCGATTTTTACGGCGAGTTCTCCACGATATGTGTGGCGTTGCAAATCGGTCCAGACTCAGGAGAACGAGACAGTTGGGAAGATTACCTTCATCGGTATGCGCGGTGGAATCGCGCAGCCAGAAGCACCTCGCGAATCGAAAATCTCTACGTAAATCCAGACCTCGTCAAAGACATTTACGTGTGGGAGACAAGCCGAGTCCTTGGTCCCAGGCTACTGCGCCTTAACGCCGAGCAAGAAAGAATTGAAGATTTCGCAATCTCTCCGGAGATGCGGCCTCTCCTGTCGTACCTGCAAAAGTATTCTTCGACCTTGCAGGTCGCCTTACGTGCATGGGCGGGTGATACGAACCCGAATGAACTCCGTCGCAAATTTGGGAATGCTTCCCCTTCTTATCTTCTGCGGAGCAATGCAGAGACCGGCTGGCAATTTGATGAGACAATTCCAGCCCTGGTTCATCCCATCTTCCATTATGTCCACCATGGGCAAGCGGCGAGCAACAAATTGAGCCCAAACAGTCCCGTCGATTGGGTAGTCGTGGCCCTCAACCTCGAAACTATCCGGCAACGAATTCTGCCTGAACTGATGCAGCAATACTTCAGCAACAATCAGGGCCTTGAGTACAAGATCGCCGTTGTGGCTGAAGGAAAACCGTCGCGAGTGCTCTACACGTCAGATGCCGGATTCGGTGAGCAGGACCTTGCGAGTTTCGATTCTGTAATGAACGTCTTCGGACCCCCTCCAGAAAGCACGGAAGGCCATCTCTGGCAAGCGGAGAAACGCGCAGCGCTCGTCAAAGGAGAAGATTGGCGCAGATTCTCCAGTCCTGTTTGGTTTCCGATTATTCAACGGACGCCTGATACAGGCTTCTGGGCCCTCGTATTGCAGAGCCGCAAAGACCCACCGGATGCCGCGGTTGTCAAGGTCTGGCACAGCAATCTCTACATAGGAGAACTTCTCCTGCTGTTGCTCCTGGCCACGGTTGTGCAGTTGGTTGTCGTCGCAGAGCGCGCCAAGAAGCTTGCAAGATTGCGGATGAACTTCGTTGCCTCAGTATCTCATGAGCTTCACACGCCACTGACGGTCATCTCCTCCGCCGCGGAAAACATCGTGGACGGGTTTGCTAGGAGTGAGACGCGTCTCGTCGAGCATGGTTCCATCATCAAGGGCCAAGCTCATCGACTCAAGCGTCTGGTAGACCAAATCTTGCTCTTCTCGTCGATTGAAAATGGGAAGCTTCGCTACATGCAGCGACACGTTGAAGGTAGAGAGCTCGTGGAATGTGTGCGCGCACACGCGGCTGCCGCTACCGCAGGTGCTTCTTTTACGATAGAAGAACACATTGACGCAAATCTGCCATCGGTCATGGGTGATTTCGAAGCGCTTTCCCAATGTCTGGAAAACCTGATCACTAACGCCGTGAAGTATAGCGGTCGCAGTCGGTGGATTGGAATTCTTGTTGAAACCCGCATACTTGAGAATCTTGACCGGGAACTGCGAATATCCGTTCAGGATCGTGGGATAGGTATTGACAGAACGGAACTGGCGCGCGTATTCAAGGCATTCTTTCGTAGCTCGCGGGTAGTGGCGGCCCAGATTCGAGGAACGGGCTTAGGTCTAGCAATTGCAAAGCACATCGCTGAAGGCATGGGAGGCTACATTTCTGTCACCAGTGAACTGGAAGTGGGAAGTACTTTCACACTCCATCTTCCCGTCCTGGCCGTATCTGGTGCCTCTCCGCTACTCGCAAACGAAGAAACCGAGGAGCTGGGAAATGAAGGGCAACATACTTTTAGTCGAAGATGAAGCTGAGCTCTGTGCAACGCTGGGTGTGCGACTTCGCGGCGAAGGATACACGGTCGACATCGCAGCGGATGGTATCGAAGCATACGAGAAGGCTACCACTGTTGGCTTTGACCTAATAATTCTCGACGTTATGCTTCCCTACCGGAGTGGGTTCGATGTATGTCGTGACATCCGGCAAGCAGGTCTTGCGGTACCCATTCTTTTCCTCACCGTCAAGAGCGACACTTTTGACAAGGTGCTCGGTTTCAAGCTGGGAGCGGATGACTATCTGACAAAACCTTTTGCCACCGCCGAGCTCGTGGTTAGGGTGGAAGCTCTGCTGCGGCGCACCCCGATTCGCGTGGGCCCCGGTATTCACCGGTTCGGGTCGCTTTGTATCGATACTCGCCGTTGCGAGGTCACGCGAAAAGGCGTACCGGTTTCTCTGACCGCCCGCGAGTTCCAGCTCCTTTGCTATTTGGTCGAGCGCGCCGGAACCACTGTGCCACGAACAGAACTGCTCCGCTCCGTCTGGGGGTATGAATCTTCTACGCTAACACGAACGATCGACTTCCACGTAGCCAGGCTACGTCAGAAACTACAAGACGATTCGAACAGTCCGGAGTTCATTCGTACCGTTAAAGGTGTGGGCTACAAGTTCATCCGAACTGATGGATGACCGGTGGTAGGTCCTGCCAGCGCCTGAGCGCCGGCACGCCCTTCAGATTGCGACGATCGCAATTGCTGGGGAGGTAAACGGGTTGCCTGCTCCAGACATAGCCGCCGAGTTGGCTGTCTAGCTGGATCGACAGCCATTGGCGAAGTCGATGATTTGGCTGCTCGGGCGGCCACGAAACCTGATCGGCTCTGCCGCCAAGAGAGCAATCCACTGTCATTCTTTTGACCAACGCGCTCTCGATGTGCTGCCTTCTACGATAAGATCTTCAAGCCGCATCTTGCCTATCACAATATCGACATGGCTTCCGGGTCGCACGGAGTTTCCCTTGTTCGAAAATGCCATCCAGTACTCCCTTCCATTCTGCAGGGTGCACACCTGTCGTAGCTGTCCGACTTTTTCCATGACGGGGATCTGCAAGGCGAGATGTGTTCTTTCGTCGATTGCCAGGGGAGTGAATTTCTTGTCGGCGAGGACCTTGGCTTTTTCGGCGTTCGTAACTCGGTAGCTGAAGCGGATAAGCGCGCCGGAAGCGGTTGAGCGGAGATGAATATCCTCAATTCCCCAAACCCTGCGGAAGTTCGTCGCGGCCCGTTCATTGACAACACTGGCTGGTGCCGATCCATACGCCGAACTTGGAGAAGCCAATGCATACGAAGAGGCCTGGGTAGAGTGCGGCAGGGCCCCTCCATCGTTGCCTAGGGCACTTAGGTTGACGGGGTTAAACAGGTTAATTACGGTAGCGAGAAAACCCGCACACAGTCGGATGCGATCAGTTCTCGATGGACGCCTGCTGATCACTCTGACTGCTGCGAAGCTCCTTCTGCATCGAATCCGGGACATCATGGTATGACTCTCTTGTTCACGTTACGGTGGATGATTTCGGCGATTTCCCCGTCCGTAAGGAGAAAATCAGCACCCTCATCGTGCAAGGCGCTGATGATCTCGAGGGCCGCGGACAAGCACGCGGTTTGCAGATCTGTGCCACGGCCCTGGTCGGCAGTTTCTCCATCGTCCGTAGTGCGCCATGGCCGGTGCGAAGTATCAAGTACAGTTCTCACAACCAAGTGCCGATCGAGTGCCATGCCTTACCTCGCCTCTATCGCAGGGCGCCCTCATAGCCGTCCTGATGATACCGGCGTTAACTGCGCCTGCGCCTTCGGTGCCAAATCGACACCGGTCTGGGTCTAGACCTTGTCCAGTTCGGTTCCGTTTAGAACAAGCGATATCCTGTCAGCGAGACGGTTGACGCCTCAGAGCCAGTCGAGTCGGTGTCTGTGACGGTCAGGGTGGCCGTGTTCGCCGTAACGAACGTCGCTGTGGGCGAGTGGAATCTGACGCTGATGGTGCAGCTTGCGCCAGGTGCCAGAGTCGCGCCACAGGTGGCCGCGGAGATGATGAAATCCCCGGAGCTCGAACCGCTGATGGCAGCACTGATCGGTCCAGTCGCTGCAGTCCAGTGGTTGGTGACCGTGACATTTTGCACTGTGCTCAGCCCAGGGCCGAACGTCAAGAAGGTCAAGGCGGACGGCAATACCGACAGCCTCGCTCCTGTGCCACTCAAGGTAACGGGCGAACCATTCACTGGCACATTAGCCGTGAGAGTCACGCTTCCCGCCGCCACTCCGGGGGCGGCTGGCGAAAACACGATGTTCATGGTGCAACTGCCCGCAACGGCCAGGGTCGTGCCGCACGAACCTCCCGACCGGGTGAATGGGGCGCCCACCACAGCTGAGATATTCGTTGCGGTCGCGCCCCCGTTGTTGTACAGCGTGAAAGTCTGGGCCGCGCTGGTGCTGTGGACGAATACGTTGCCGAACGACAACGAAGTCGGCTCTACGTAGAGGGCGGCAGCTCCGGTTTGCACACCCTGGTATTCCACAGCACCGACATCGACGGCATTGCGGTTGGCCAGGTCAGGACGTGGGTTACCGAAAAAGTCGGTACTAGGTGCCATGCTGAATCCCGAACTCCCTCGAGGGACAGCGTCGATCGCCGGAGAGCCTGGCTGCGGCGCATAGTTGCCCAGTGGAGGCAGCGCGGTCCCCGAGCTGGAATAAGCGGTCGCATTCGACAGGGACAGCGGACCGTAGAGCATATTGATCCAGTTGCTGCCCTCATCCACTGTTGCCGCAGGATTCAGGCTGAATGCCGGTCCCGCGTACGTCGAGTCGGGGACCCCCGGGGGAACCGTCAAGCTGATGCCAACTGTTCCCGGCTGAATGCAGCCGGGAGCGTTAGCGTTACTCGTGCACAGCAGCGACACAATTTCAGGGGGCACGCGCGAGCCGTTGCAGTACTGCGCCGTGAAGTTCGGTGAGACACCCCTATTGCTGCCAGGGTAGTCGCTGGCATCGGTCAACAACGACCACTGCGGGCTGAGGGTGAACGTCGAACCGTGGTTGCTGGGACCCGTGTCGCCAAGCACGCCAATGTCCCAATAGTTTGCACCGGCTGGACAGGCACCGGTCGCAGTCTGGAACAATGCTGGCACCAGTTGCACAGTCGTCTGCAATCCAGGTACTGGAATCGCCCCTGTGGTAATCCGGAATGAACGGTTCTGCCAGAACAGGTTATTCGACAGAATTGGGTTCGAGAACTTCGTGCAGTTGGGATGACCGGCCGGGCAGGCCACACCCGGGTTTGTGAAGACGCTGCTTAACAGCAAGCTATGAGGTGCCGTCTCCAACCCCGCCGGCAGAAACGGCGACTGAGTAACTGCAGTGTTGGTGCAATTGTTGGTCGCACTGTTCGGCTGCGTCGGATCACACCCGGGTGGGGGCACGTTGGCGTTCGGCGCCAGCGTCGTATCAAAAAGTACGCCCGCAGTACCCGTCGTGTCGTTCGATGCCACCGTGTTATTGACGAAATTGACCAGCACCGCGTCTAGCAACGACACACCTCCACCGGCCCAGCCGGCCACGTTGTTGGCAAAGATATTGTTGGTGACCGTGACCGAGTGCCAGTTTCTTGGATTGTTCGGGTTTCGCTGGACATCCGTCCCGTTGACGTGGAGCAGTGCAAGTCCACCACCGGTTCCGCTCTCCGCCGTGTTGCCCTGGAACAGGTTTGCATTGATCACCAGACCCGGACCAACACCATCAGACAGCTCTGGCGGACAATCCATGTCGATCGTCGCACTGTTCTCACAAACGGTGCCGTCTGGACCAACGCCTTCCACGACCAGTCCTCCGCCGTAGGTAGTCAGGGTTGGATTGGAGCTCTGGTTGAAAACAAAGGCATTGTGTTCGATATCGCCATTCGCGCTGAATCCGAAATGGGCCATACCCCCGCCGTCACCGGTGCTCAGGTTCCCGCATACCCAGTTATAGTTGAACCGGTAGTAGTCAGACCCGTCACAGAACGTGACCCCGCCCGATGCTGCTGGGGTATTCGAGTTCAACTCGTCACCGTACGCCGTGTTGCTCGTGACTGCATTGTTGTGGACATACACGTGATGATTCAACATGAAGGGCAACTCGTTGCCATTGACGTCGATGGTTGCGGGCGGAGTTTCCGCCTGCCCAACGATAATGCCACCACCAAGCGTGCCGCTGTTGTTGTAGACGCGGTTGTTCGACACCTCGGTGTAGTGATTCCATCCGTGCAGAAAGATCCCCCCACCGCCTTGAGAGCTATTGGTGAACGTAATGCCATCAATCCGTGACGGGTTGCACAGGAAGTTGGACTGGTAGAACGGGGAGGCCACATTACAATCTCCACCCCGGCTGGTCCGATTGTTGAGGGGGACGCAGCCAGCATTGTTAAGGGTGTCGCAATTTGCCGTGTTGTTGTTTTCCAAGCCCTTAGCGAGTACGGTGATGGCAGCACCTTCGTAGGCGCCCATCAGGGTTGGCTCTTGCAACAGCTCCGCGATATTGCCGTTCAGGCTCGCGTCCCAGCCAACCACTGGCTCCAGCGGGATCGGATCCACCAGCGTCTGGGTCGTAACCGGCCCCGAGGTCACGTTGTTGTAGAAATTGCAGGAGTAAGTACCGGACGGATCATAGGGGTGTGTGGCCTGGCCGCGGTTGTTAGGAGAGTTGTCGATAAAACCTCCGTCCAGGGCAAGACCGAACAGGCAATTCACCTTCCTGCGCCATGGATCGAGCAGCTTCCCTGCCGGATGAGTGTTGGCATTCACCGTCACCGATGCGGCTCCAACGCCCTGAAGACGAACTGGCTTCCACATCAGTAACATCTCCGTATACGTTCCGGGAGGCACGATGATCATGTCGCCAGGAGCAGCAGCATCGATGGCCGCCTGAATCGTGCTAGCAGAAGGGAGCACCGTTGGCTTCTTTCCGCCAACGGTGACGGTGACCGTATCAATCGACACTTTCCCACTGGCAGTGGTGATGATGAGTTCGCCGCAGCGCGCTGGGCTCGTTCCCGGAGGAACATTTTCCTGCTGGATTGAACAAGTCGATGCTGATGACGGGATGGATGGCACGGTGCCTGTAATCGTGGCATCGCTCCACGAAACATTGGTCATGGCAATACCGCCGATCGTGACATTGGGGCAACTTCCCGTGGCCGGACATGCCGACGGACGCGCTCCGAAGCCATAGTGCCGGGCAATAAATTTCTGGTTATAGGGCGGCTGAGTCGCGGCCGGCCCCGAGTATGCGGGATTCAGCACCTGCTGGTCTCCCAGCGCAGCAATTGTCAGCGTATGGCCAGGTCCAGACGCACTCACCCAAGGGCCCGGAATGTCGGAGCTCACCACGCTCTTGATCGCGGGAGTCGTGTCCGGATACGCGCAGTCTGGAGGGTTGTAAGCGTCTGCAAATGCCGTGGTAGGCACCACAGGAGTGTCCAGATATGCCGTGTCAGCCGGCATGAACGACCACTCATAGCAAAAGTCGCTATAGTTCGGGTTGAAGTATGGATCCGTCATCGTTTGCCCGGGGTGAGCAGGATCGGGCACCGGACCCGGGTCATTCATACACATGACCATGACTTGCGGCGCGTAACCGGTGGGATTCGGGGGGTTCACTTCCCAGGTGGAGAAGACCAGGCCATTGAAGGTCCCCCACTGGTCGGAGTACACCCGCGAGATCTCCACTCCGTTATAGTCCCGGATCGAAATCGGGAGGTTCGGGATGGCAAACTTCTCGCCAAAAGAAGGATTCGTAGGATCGTATTCTGAGGAGAAATCATCCGTGACGAAGCCCGTGTAATGAGAGGCAGCCGGCGTTTTCGTCCAGATGAAGAAGTCCGTTTGGGCCTGCATCTGATCTTCAAGCGTCACTTCCTTACGATCGCACAGTGGGCGGGCGGCTCCGGCGAACGGAGCCACCTGACCTGATTCGGGCGAGATGCTCATGAAGTCCGGCACGATGCGCACCTTTCCCACACACGGCGCGCTCATCGTAATAAGTCCTCCTGGCCCAAAGCCCGTGTTGTCAGTCCTGCCCATATCGGTAGTGGGATTGGTGCATCCGCCGCCGGTCCCGTAGCAAGAGTTGTACGAACTAATGGACGCCTGATCGGGAACAATAAAGATATTCCCGATCGCTCCGAACTGTAATGTCGCGGGAGCTATGAAGGCATCGCCGATCAGGATATTCTTGTCTTCTTCCTTGACGATTTCGTACCCAGAGGGCGGCACAACCTCCACAACATACTTCCCCGTGGGCAACACCGCCGGGGCAGAGCCAACGGAGCCTGCCGCCGGATTGGCGACTGTGGCGCACTTGTACAACGTTGGGTTCCCCGCAACCGAGAAGGTCGTGCCCGGGGTCATGCAAGTCGAACTGGGGAACTGGTACATGCCGTCGTATGGCGCTGGCTGAATCTGGCTAAGGTTGTGATACCCGTCGAAGCACTTGTACTGCGAGTTGTAAGGAATCGTGACATTCGGGTTCAGGTAGTTTGGGGTACCGGCCAGCGTGTAGCTGAAGAATGGATCTGCGGAGTCTTCCCCCGGGCAGCTCATGTTGGGGGTAACGCCATCCGCGCGGAAGCCCTGGGCCCACGCGTCCCAACTGCTGGTCGTGGTCGTGTCGACTAGCTTCATCGAGGTCGTGCCGTCAGGTGCTACGCTCTCTTGATACAGGTTCACCGAGACATTGGGTACGAGCGGCTCCCAGAGGTTCTGGAAGAGAATCCCCGGGTCGTCAAAGGGGCGGGTGGAATTGTAGACAACATGCCCACGAATGCCGCCATTTTCCCCGGCCGCGTAAGGCTGCTTGCCCCACTCGATGATGTCGAACTGGCTCAGACCGCCTTGCCAGCCTTCTGACAGGACGGTGCCGGGATCAATTCGACCCGTGGATCCGCCCGGGCCCCCGCCGGTGGGATTGGTTGAGAGGTTCACGTCGGAACAGTCCGCTTTACCGCAATAAACTGCGCCCGGGATCCGCAGGCTAGGGGGCAGAGGGAACGTTTCCGTGGAATTCAGGATTGCCTGGTAAGGCCCGCCATTGCCGTTGCCGTTCGGCGCAGGCCCGTCGAGCTGTCCGCCCGCATCGTTGACCACGTGAACGCCAGTTGCCTTGAACCGGGTGGTGTCCGACTCCGTGACGTACCAGTTGAACAGCGGGAAGGTTTCATCAAAGTGAGCTTCACCGTTGATGTCCCCGAAAAGAGTGTTGTTAAACTTCCCGTTTCGCATTCGTACGCGTGCCGGCACCTGCGATAGGCCAGGTTCACCCGGGTCTTGAATCCCGTTCCCATTCAAATCAAGGTAGGTCTTCGTCCAGAGGTGCGTTTGCCAGGTGAACGACCCGTATGTCATGTTCAGTGTCTGGCCGCCCTTGACGTTCACAGATCGGCTGGATCCATCCACGATCAGGTCGTCCCATTGGTCCAAAACCACAAGTCCCCAGTTACCGTCGGGGATGTTGCTGAACGTGAGATTCCCGTTGGGATCGCACTTCTGAAACGAGAAAGTAACCCCGTCCGTATCCCCCAACGCACCATAACAATTGGTATAGCTCAACGGGGAATAGTTTCGTCCATCGCCTTGGGGAAATACATTGCTGGTCCACAGACGCTCATCGGGAGAGCGCCCTTGATGCAGATTTGCCACTTGTACGTTCACAGTGTTGTTGCAGGCCGGAGCTCCTGCGGAGCCGCACATGGCAGCTAGACGTTTATTGATGATGGCTGGATTCGCCTCACCAAAAAACACGTGATATCCTCCCGGACCGTATTCCTGGAAGTACGCCGGCTCGTGCACCTTGATGAAGGCTTCCTGGAAGTGAGTACCATCCAGCGTATTGGTCTGGATCCATTCCTCGCCGCGAGCTTCTCGAGCTGCTCCCGGGTGCGCAACCACGTCAAATAGGCCCGGCATGAGATTTCGGACAACAACTTGGCCGGTCAAAGGGGATTGTGTCACGCCGTCCGATTCAAATTTCGGACAAACGATGATTGTTCCCACAGCGACTCCAGCGGTATTGGAGACCGGGCAGGCGTCCAGCCCCGTAAGTGGGTCCACAGTGCCAACCAAGGCGTTGGTGAGCGGCTCGTTGAACATGTCATACGTCATCTGCCCGGTAGGGTCCCCCGAGACGCTACCAGCGATGTCCCAAAGTTCAATCTGGAAATCTTCCAGACCCGCTTCCTGCGACGGATAAGTATCAACCCCACCACCTGTATCAGGCTCGCCGTTAAGCGGGAAGTCGTCTTCGAAAACAAACGCGGTGATCGTTGCGGTGTTAAGTGGGTTCGGCTCTACGTTCACCGTCACCGATGCTTGGCCTGGAGCAATCGGAGCACCACCCATGGTGTGTCCGCAGGATGGAACAACCTGTCCCGTCGCAGTTGGTTTGGCGGCACAGTTGCCGGATACACTTGGGTCTGAAGTATTGCCGGTATTGAAGGCGTTGGCGGAGTCACCAGGCAGCACCGAGATGTAGTAGTACGCCGGGCGGCCGAACTGATCTGTGGGTGGCAGGTACACCTGCGATGGCAAGGTTGCCGGCAACTGGGTGAGGCCGGGCGTGCAGTTGCCGTAGCCGTCGCAAGCGGCGGTCACGTGTTGCCCTGTCGTGGGATCATAGACCGTTTGTCCACGCTCGCAACTCTGTGGCCCGGTACAGCCGGCGGCAACCACCGGCATGTAACTGGTGTGCAGGTTCGTTCCAAGGGTCGGGACAGGGCCTGTTCCGCAGCCTGCCGGCTTGGCCCCGCCAGGCCCGTTCTGCTGGCAGGCTGGATTCACCTGGAACGTCAGATCCTGCTCGATGATCCACTTGTAGTCGGTGATCGTTATCGAGGGAGTTTGCGCATCTTGAACCGTCACGTTGACCCCGCTTCCCGCATGAAAGGTGAGCGTCACAGTCGTCGGAGCGCTGGCGCTGCCCTGCGAGTTCACGGCGGTGTACTGGAAGGTGTAGTTGGCAGTTCCGCTTGTGGGTGGCGTCTGCACTTGTGCGGTGAACCCGCCATCCTTCGACAAGGTCACCTGCAGGCCATTCTGCACGGTGCCGATGGAGGCGGTGAGGGGGTATCCCGTCGGGTCAATGTCATTGGCCAAAACACCCGGGGCATTGACCTTGAGCAGGGTTGAGACGCTGCTGGTGTACGAATCTGGATTGGCAGTCGGAGCGGCACCAACTGCTGCGCCGTTCAGTGTGACCGTCGCCGTGAAAGCCGTGAGTCCATCGCCGCAGTAGGTAAACGTGTCCGGGGTTGAGAGCGGAGCACCCACGGTCAATGTAAAAGAGCCATTCGGGTTCAGGACGATGGCCCTCCCCCCCGAGGTCGTAAACGTTTGGGGACCAGTCGAGGGAGTAGGGGTTGAAGCACTTGCGGAACAAGTACCTCCTTCAGCGGCGTTAAAGATTCCAACATCGTTGCTAAGAACATTAGCAGTGAAGGTCGCCACCCCCACGGGAATAATGTAGCTGTCTGCCACCACTGCCTTTTGCACTAGGGGCGCAACGGCCCCCGTGGCACTATTGACCAGTACCACCGCCTGCATTCCGGTATCGTGCTGGAATCCGTTCCCCGACAGGCTCAACTGCCGGTCGAACACCACAAACTGTCCCGGCGTGTACGATCCCATCGTGACTGAAGGATTGACGAGAACGTCGTAGGCTTTGCTCGCCGGCAGGAAGACCTCGCTCTGTATCCTCGCGTTGTAAGTATAGGCAGACGATCCTCCCTTGGCCGCTTGCAGGGCCACGTCCTGGACCACGTTCCCATCTTCGGCGATCAGCGACATGCTCAAGCCACTCACGCTTGGAACGTGCATCCGCAATCCTGCGTTCACGAGACGGAGTAAGACATTGCCAGTCGACGCCGCCGCCGGAACGGGCGCCGCTGAGGACAAAGTCGATGTTCTGTCGAATGAAGTTCCGTTCACGAGGAAGTAGGTCGGGGTGTAGTTCACCGCAGCCGGATAGCACCCCATGCCCAGCGTCGTAGATGCGGCGCAAGTAGGTGTCCACTTGGCCGTCTCCACCGCTGCCGGAACCGCGCTTGTACAAGCTCCCGTGTTGGCCGGGCAACCCGACTGTACTTCGACAAGTTTCTCAACGGCTCCATTCTGGATCGGATCAATCTCACTCAGCAGCAGGGGCACGTCTGCGTCATACTGAATGCTATAGCTCTTGGTGGTGCTAGGAGGGGCGGTCAGGACCGAACCCGAGTAAGCTGTCCCCGCAGTTCCGGCACTGGGTGCGGTCGTGACCACCAGAACTCCGTACAGCCCCATGGGTGCTTGGATGGATGGATAAGTACCAGTCTCGATCAGGTACGTTCCAGGCTTCAGGCCTTGTCCGGTGGAGGCGTTATATCCTGCCCAGGTGTAAGACTGGGTACCGCCGAGAGCTGCCGCCTCCGGCACAAATGAACGCACGCGAGCGATCTGGGAGGGCGGCGTGAAGGGGACTCCAGCGGGTGTCTGTGCAACCCAGGTCGTCGTGGCCTGACCCCCGTGCGCTCCGTCGGCACGCGGCCCACTTTCTCTGACCGGTTGCCCAAGGCCACCTGCACTACTCGTCCCAGAGCCGAACTGCCCGACAATCACCAGCGAGGTTTCCACGGGTAGATTGTTCGTCAGGTTAATCGTCAAACCGGTTCCTGTAGGAACTGTGATGAGGGGCGGTTGCCAAGCGGCCCCACCCACCTGCACGGCGCCCGTCAGAGTGCTGCAGGTTCCGCCACCCGGAACGCCGGTCGTGGCGGTGGTACCGTTTCCGATATTGTTCGTGCACGTCCATCCCCACATAGGGACAGTAGTACCGTCGGGCATGAGAACAGTCTCGCGTGCAGCCGTCAGGTTCACTGTTACCTGAGCGTGTGCAGCAGCGAGACAGAACAGAACGATGATCCCAAGAGGTGACACTGTGTTCAAAATGGCTTTGAGATAGCTCCAGCGCATTGTTTTTGCCCTCCTCATCACAACGTTTCGTCGATGTAGAACGTCGGGGGATCAACCAGCATCATCATCAGCATGCCGCCAGGAAAAACGTCGTTGGTCGTGATCTCGCGCTCGTTGTGGGAGTGCCACATGAACGCAATGCCGGATTCTTCCGGAGGATTCTGGCTGGCAGATCCGGGAGGCAACGGCGTCGGTCCACGGGAACGCCCGACGGCGTCGGGGCCCAGGTAAGGTGTGCCGTTGTACCAGAGCCCATTCGTCATGATCAGTGGATCAGGCAAGGTCATCGGACCGCCACCCCCGACCGATCCAATCGGATTGGCCTCAAGGGGATGGTTATGATCCGCGCACCATTCGTAGTAGTTCCGCGCAGTAATCAGTGCCGGAGGCGTTGAATTCACCGTGTAGTAGCCGTTGGCGTCGGGTATGCAGGGAGTGGGGTCGGTGGCGGCACTGGCCAGCAGCACCGTGACGACGCCGTCCAGCCCCTGATTCTGGGCCGGATTCAAGCTTCCGGCATAAGGGGACAGTCCGCTAACGGAGTCGGTGAACGTCAGAGCGGTGATGGGATTCCCCGGGCTTCCTGGCCCAGGGCTGGGCGACGTGCCCAGAGTAAGACTGGTAATTGGGAATGTTCCGTTGTATCCGGCGGGCATTCCGGTAAGCGTGATGGTCGTTAGCCCAGACGCGCTGGTCAATGGATGACCATTGCTATCGGTCAGCGCCTGGAAAGTCGTGAGTGTTACGGTGTTTCCTGATTCACTTGCGGTCGCCACCTGGCTGGAGGACTTGGGCAGCGTGTGCGCATAGATGTCCCACCCCAGACCCTTGCCGCTCCAGTAGAAGATGCCGTCAAAGGCCTGTCCTGGGGTCGTGTCGGTGTTGAATTCCATCCGCCCGCCGAGACGTGGCGGGGTTACGATGTCGTTCTGGCTGAGAATCAGGTTCCCGTCGCGTGCGAGGATGCGCACATGATTCGCATGTTCGTGAAATGGGTGCTGCCAGCGCCCCTGCCCAATGACACGCAGCAGGACGAGGTCCCCAGGGTGCATGTGAGGATTTCCGTTGTAGGGTTGGTTGGGATAGTTGGGCGCGTAATCTGGATCCATGTCGTCAGGCATGGAACGCCCGTTGATCAAGAAATAGGCTGGGTGATAGGGCTCAACTGAAACCGCGAGCGTAGTGGGGCAAGGAAGCACCGGGGTGGGATTTGTTGTGGTCGAACAATTGGCAATCACCTGCGCTTGTTGCTCGGCTTGCCGATGAATGCGTGGGTCGATCTCGCTCCACTGGAACAGATATTCGCGGTCGTAACACGCTTCGGGATGATCGTAGGCGGCCTTTGCTAAACGGAAGTCTGACGTTCCGCCACCCAGCTTCTGGCCGACATCATTTCCCAGAGCAGAGCAGTTGCTGGTGTTCGCCGATGTTGACGGCAAGACTACCACCGCTCCATAAAGTCCCATCTCAATCTGAAGGTCAGGCTGGGTTCCGCTGTAATAGGCATGCGTGCCCGGGTTCGAATAAGTAACCGTGTAGGTAACTGCCCCAGCCGCTCCGGGTGTCGCCTCTTGCGTTTGCAGACCGGCAACACCGCCAGTTGTCGTCACCGCGGCTCCGGGAAAAACAATTGAGGTGTTGCCCGCACCCGCGGGCAGATTGTTCGTCAGTTTCACAGTGAAAGCAGTATTCTGGGTGACCACCAGGGTCGGCCCGGGAACCTGCATGGCGGGACAAGTACCTGGAAAAGGTACGAACGAGGGGACGCTGCCTGCGCAACTGTAGCCCCACGAGTAAATGTTTGCTCCGTCCGGTTGCGTGATGTAGCCAGGAGCGGCGACCAGTGTGAAACTGTTGCCGGTGATCCCAGGCACGGCCGCTTGCGCACTGCCTGAGAGCAGCAAGGCCAATGCTGCGAGAACCAGAGGGAGGAGTCGTATTGCGAAATGTGTTCTTTGCATTTCCATTGTCCTCATCGCTGCTCTCCTTACGGGTTTACGACCACTTCGGTCATTAAACCCCCGAAGTTCTCCGCATCATTGGACAGGTGGTCTAGATTGGATGTGTAGAGGAAGTACGTTCCCGGGGGAATGCCCGTGGCGTCGAGGATTGCATCCAGAGATTCGCCGCCACCCAGAGTGATTGAATTCGTTTTGATGAAAAGGTTGTTGCCGGCCTGGTCGCGAAGCAACTTCGCATTCCAACCAACAATCGTCAGGGGAATCCCAAGCGTTTGCAGCGTCTGATATTCGGTGACATCCAGATCGGCAATTCGCAACAGTGCCCGACGCGGTGCGCCAGCCGCACCCGATGAACTCAGCGTGATCAAGGTCGGCAGTGGCTGCGACGGTCGCAAGAAGCCATCTGATGACTCGGTCGCGATCGAGTGCGTAACCGGGTCAGGATTCAACACCTGATTGCCGGCTGCATCCGTGGATGTGGCAGCCGCCAAACCCTGATAGCCGGGAACTCCCACCGTATCGGGATAACTCCGCCCATTGAGCAGAAAGTACTTGTCTTTCATGTCAGCGAACCCTTCGGGGTTGAAGGTCATGCCTACGAAATGGAAATTCGGGTCAAACCCGTGAATTTGAATCGGCACATCGATGTCGTACGCCGTGCTGCCATCCCCGTCGTTGTAGGCGTACTTCTGGCCAGCCACTTGATTGACTCTCATGTCACCGATCGGCAGCGGGGCGGAGCAGAGAATGTCAATATTGCCGCCGTTACCGTAGGTGTACCCCACACCTGGCGCCGCCGTAGATCCTCCACCCGTTCCTTGGCACGCAGTGCGCAGGTCACCTTGCATTGCAGTTACTGTCGTGAACAGGTCTGTACCAACTGGCGTGCGATTCTGGCGCGGCCGCACATAGAGCTGGCCCACCATCCCCATCTGCAGGTGTTCCGGAGGAGTAATGTGGCAGTGCCAAAAGTAGGTACCGGCGTCAGGGGCTAGATAGTAATAGGTGAAGCTCCCACCTATATTAATTGCGAGCGATGCATCGGGAACGCCGTCATAGAACGACGACGCATTCGGGTAGCCGTGAAAGTGAATCGTATGCTGCTCGAACAAGTCGGGACGCATGATCATGCCCACGTTGCTGAGAGTCAGGAATAATTCGTCGTCCTCATCAAACGCGATTAATGGCGCGGGGATGTTCCCATTCATCACGCCCGTGTTCATGATGGCCGCAGGATCAGCTCCTGGATTCGGAACCGCAGGGCTTGGTGCGATATATCCCACTGCCCCGTTCGGATCCGTGCCTGCGCTGCATCCAGAGCTGCCATAATTCGGGTTCGGTTGTCCGTTCGTGTAGTTAGGAAGAGCCGGATCGCAATAGGGCCTGTTGAAGGTAACAGCAAATTGCGTACCTGGCTGTCCGTTGGCAATCGCGTTCAGACCCGATAGCGGTCCAAACGAGAACATGAACGTCTGGTTCCCGTCGGCCTCGGTCATGTAACCATCCCCGCCAGACACTTGTTGACACTTGATGGCACCCCCATGCGCCGTATACGTTAACGGCACACCGCTTACGGTTTCGGTGATTACCTTCGGGCCTGTGTATCCCAAAGGGTCTTCGGTCGAGGAGGGGTCGTATCCCAGCATGACCGCGGGGTGCCAGAGCGTTGAGGTCGGGCACTGTAGCGCAAACGAACCACCACCCTGATAGCTCTGGGCCGATGCCACGTAACCTCCGAGACACACAAGAATCAGAGGCATCAGAACCTGGAGAGACCTTCGCATTGCACACACCTCCTCCTAACGATGTTGGTACCCTTCGTAGCCTGCCCATGCGATCGGCACACCACAGGCACGGCACTGCTGAGTTAAAGCATCCGGAGTTCAGTCACGGACCTCAGGGCCGTGAGGCGATACACTTACCTTTTTTAGGGGACGGCAGCTCACTTTCTTCGCGAGCGAACGGATTGGGGGAATCCGCAATACCCACAGAACGCTGGGGGGACGTTCCCTGACTTGCTTAAACGCCCAAGACCGCAACTGGCTTTCCCTGTTGCACTACTGTCATCAGGCACACGGAGTTTAGGATCGTGACTACTTGGAGTCAAGAATACGTGCACTGATCTATGCTACAAATTACACCCTAACACTGTGAATATGATGCTTACACAGGCCGCTAGTTAGCTACTTCGGAGAGGTTACGAATCGGAAACGGAACAAATGTAGCCGGGGATGTTGCGCACCATTGCTGCATATGCTCATCATGGGTGCTTTGCCCTGTTTTTAACCTAATCCCGCAAAAAACAACGCAAAACAAGGTAACGAAAGACCAGTTAAGTAGCTTTACAATCAATGAGAGGGCCGTATATAGCTCGGGATCTAGCGAGCAGATCTCCCTAACAGGGTGCTGAAAAACTACTGCTAATCCACAGGCCGGTGTGATACGAGAAGGCATGCGCGGAGCGGATCAGCAGCAGAGTCACATCTTTAGCCCGCCCACGGAACCCTTCACGGGAACGACGGTCTACCAGGGCAATAGTTGCACGGCGGCTGGGTGCATGGTCCAAGCAACACAGGCTTGGAATCAGGACATCGTGAAGCCTGAATACAGGCCTGTTTCCGGGCCTAATAGCAACACGTGGCTCAAGGGCACGGCTGCCGGTTGCGGGGTATCGCTTCCGATCAATGCCTGGGGGTCTATATGGTAGCCACGCCACGGCTGAGACGCTATTGCTTTCCGTTGCTAGGAGCCATGCTCGGAGCATTCCTCTGCATCTTGCCAGTCGGGTGCTCACGTGACGCCGTTAAAGCTTCTTCATCAGTGAAAGAAGCGGTGGAGCGTGAGCAGACAGCAAACAACACGGTTATCGGTCGAAAGGATAACGGTCGGCTGGAATATCTGGACATGACTGCGGGCGGCGCAATCAGGACTGTGTCCTTCTCCCTGCGACTAGAGACTAAGACTCTAAGCATCGATCTTACAAAAGGCGATGAGTTGAGCTCTTCTGACGAAAAATGGATGGCGCATTGCGGCAAGAACGAAGAATGCCAAATCAGCAAAGTAGGTGATCCCAGCAAGACTTTTTCGGTGTCACGCAAAGGCATTCTGACGCCCTTGTACTGGTCCCCCGATGAGAGGTTCGTTTTCTATGTTCGTGAGGCACCGAAATGGCGCTCGCCTCATCGTTGCTCACTGGAAGACGAGAGAGATGTCACGGTTCATGACCTGACGCAGGGCGGCGAAGACATCGTGAGCACGGTTTGTGGTGGTTTTCCATACGGCGGCTTGCGCTGGTACAAGTTGATGGCTGACTCCGGAGCCGTGGATCTGAACAACGGCAATTTGCATTTACAAATCCCGGTCGCAGCCTCTGCCAAACCGAAACCATAGTTCCGCGCGATCCGATCCTGAAGCGGAGTACCTGTCCGTTGCGTTCTAGGGCGGTCAGGGGGTGCGATCCGGGAGCGGTGATGACCTGCCCCCCGGAAATTAGTCCATTGGAAATGTGACTTCTCCCCTGTAGGATGGCCCGCCCAGGGCCGAAGGAGGAGTCGTGCGCAAGACTCGATTCAGCGAAGAACAGATCATTGCCATCCTG
>Ga0209581_1000177_pt1 | contig 196729 bp, 191 predicted proteins | sample Coa_R2_FD_187160 | JGI IMG/M metagenome (GOLD analysis project Ga0209581, IMG submission 187160) | Surface soil microbial communities from Centralia Pennsylvania, which are recovering from an underground coalmine fire - Coalmine... | ecosystem: Environmental > Terrestrial > Soil > Unclassified...
CTCCCGCACCAGCGCCACGATCAGCCGCGACAGGTGGGTCTTGGGTACATAGTCCTGCACGCGCGGCGGCAGAAGCTGCGCGTCATCAATCTTCCAGGGGCGAAAATCCTTGCTCATAGCCCCACAAGGAATCAGACTCGTCCAAACTTGACCAGCCACTACTTGGACAGGCTCCTAGCGCCTTTACTTGAAGTTCACCGGCGCATTGACCCCAGATGGTCGTCTTTGAACCGATGCTGCGGCCCGATCGGACCCTCGCCACGATGATTTGCGCCGGCTATTCCGCCTTCACGCCGGCTGCCTTGATGATCGGCCACCATTTGTCGATCTCGGCCTTCTGGAAGGCCGCCAGCGCCTCTGGGGTCTGCTGCTCCGGCGGATAGATCTCCTGTGCCAGATCGACGAGGCGCTTGTGCGTCTCCGGATCGGCGAGCGCCGCGACCGACGCCTTGTTGAGCTTGGCAATCATGTCCTTGGGCGTGCCTTTGGGCGCCCACATCGCATGCCAAAATGAAAAGTAATAGCCCGGCAGTCCGGCTTCGTCGGTGGTCGGAATGTCGGGCATGACCGAGACGCGCTTCGGCGCGGCCGCCGCATAGGTCTTGACCGTGCCCGCCTGCAGCTGCGGCATCACCACCGCCGGTGCATCGAGCGCAATGTCGACATTGCCAGCGACAAGATCCTGCATCGATAGGCCGGCGCTGCGATAGGGCACCATCTGCCATTTCAGCCCAAGCGTCTGCTGCAGCAGAATGCCGGCGATATGGCTCGGCGAGCCGACGCCGGAATTGCCTTCGGTGGTCTTGTCGCCGTTCTGCTTCAGCCAGGCGATCAGCTCCTTGAGATTGTTGGCAGGCAGCGATTTGCGCGAATCGATCATGAAAGGCTGCGTGGCGACGAGCCCGATCGGCTCAAAATCGTTTAGAAGGTCGAAATCGAGCTTGTAGATCGCGCCGTTCGCCATGTTTGTCCCCCATTGGCCGAACAGGATCGTGTAGCCGTCGGGTGCGGCGCGCTCGGCTCGCGTCACGCCGATGGTGCCGCCCGCACCGCCGGTGTTCTCAACGACAACCGGCTGGCCGAGCTGCTTGCCCATACCCTGTGCCATGATGCGCGCCAGCACGTCGGTCGAGCCGCCCGGCGCGAGCGGCACGATCATGATGATCGGTTTCGTCGGATAGTCGTCGGCGCGCGCGGCGCTCGCGCCGGCAAAAGCCGCCGCGGTGAGCCCCGCGGCATACGTGGCCGCGACAACGAAATTACGAATCATGTTCTCCCTCCCAAGACCTGTCGGCTCCCTATGCCAGAGGATCGCTTCGCGCCAAAGCGCAAAGCGGCTTATGAGACCGAATGTCCGTGCCCGGCTCCGCATTGCCGCACCGATTGAATCATGGTTCACTGGTTCGGCGCTTGGCGATTCTGTCGTGCTTTCCGATGCCTTACCGCCGGACCGAAAAAGTCAGGCGCCGCCTTGCGGCGCGTCATGCCGCGATCATCGCCGCGGCTGCTGAATCGGCGCGCGAAGGCGGCATGGCCGCCGTGCAGATCGCGCCCGTTGCCGTGCGTGCCGGCATCGCGGCGGGCACCGTCTACCGCTACTTTCCGGGCAAGACCGATCTGGTCGCCGCGCTGCTTGCGGAAATCTCCGAGCGCGAGATCGCCGCGCTGCGGCGTGCCGCGGATGTGGCGCCCGGACCGCTCTCGGCGCTGGCCGCAATGATCATGACCTTTGCCGTGCGGGCGCTGCGCAACAAGCGACTGACTTTTGCCGCGATCGCCGAGCCCGTCGACGCCGAACTCGATAACGAGCGACAAAATTTCCGCAAGGCGCTCGCCGACGAATTTGCCCTGCGCATTACCGGCGCAATCAAGGGCGGGCACTTGCCCGGGCAAGACTCCACGCTCGCCGCGACCGCCTTGCTCGGTATTCTGATCGCAGGCTTGGTAGGTCCGCTCGCGCCCGAAGCGACAGGTCGCGAGCGCGACATCGTGCAATCGCTCACGCTCGTTGCGCTGCGGGCGCTCGGCGTCGCCGACGCGCGCGCCCGCGGGCTGATCGTGCAGACGGCCTTGCCGGGCGCGGCTTAGCGTAGGCCCCGGACAAGCGGAAGCCGGTTTTCCGATCAGGGCGTGCGCAAAATCAACACCCGGTGTGAATCACGCCGCAGGCTGGCGCAGATGCGGGAAACGCTCGCTCAGCAGCGAGCCCGGATAATAAGTCGGCGCGAAAGCCGGATGCGCGCGGATAGCATCGTACCAGCGCCGTACCCGCGGCAGGTCCTGCCACGCGCGCTCCTCGCCTAGATCGGCCATGCGCACAATTGCCGGCATGACCATCACATCGGCAAGCGTGATGTCTTTGCCGAGGAGCCACGGTCCGCCGCTTTTTTCGATTTCGGCCTCCATGCGTTCATAGCTGCGCCGCAGCCGCGCCAGCGCTTCATCCATGTCCTTCCGTGAAAAGCCTTTGCGGCCCATTGCCAGCATGAATTCGCGCCGCAGCGGCTTGGAATTGGCGAACTCGACAAATTGCTCTTCGCTCATGGCGGCGAAGCGCGGCAGAAAGGCTAGATTGAAAGTAGGCACCCGCACGGCCGCCGCCGGCATCTCGTCCATGAAATGCATCAGCGCCCGCATTCTGGCGCGCCGCACCGGATCATGCGGCGTAAAGTTGTACGGCTCCGGCGCAATCTCGTCGAGATATTCGATGATCGCGGAGGAATCGATCACGATTGAACCATCGTGATCCAGCGTCGGCACCACGCCGTTCGGATTGAGTTTTAGATAATCCGGCTTGAGCTGATCGCCGGCGAGCAGATCGAGCTTGATCTCGGAGAAGGGGAGCTTCTTGGCATTGAGCACGAACCGCACGCGCTGACTGCACGTCGATTGCGGCGCATTATAAAGCTTGAAGGTCATGATCGGTCCCGTGTTTCTCAGCCTGTTCCGCACTGAGCCTAGGCGCGGCCGCTGCCCGCTGCCAAGCGCGCCGCCTTCACGACGCCATCAACATTTCGCCATCAATGCGACAGTAGCGTGGGCACGGTCATCGACCGCAGGATCGTGCGTGTCACACCACCAAGCACGAACTCGCGCAAGCGCGAATGGCCATAGCCGCCCATGACCATGAAATCGGCGCCGCTGTCGGCGGCATGCGACAGCAGCACGTCGGCGACGTCGACATTGCCGCCGGCGATGCGGTCGACCGCGACCTTCAAGCCGTGGCGCGCCAGATGCTGGCCCATATCGGCGCCCTCGATCTCGTCCTGCTTGCCGCGCTCGTTGGCGACTATGACAATCTCCACGCGCCCCGCTTTGACCAGAAGCGGCATTGCGTCGCCGATGGCGCGTGCCGCCTGGCGGCTGCCGTCCCAGCACAGCATGACATTGTCGAGCTTGAGCGGGCCCTTCTGAATATAGGGCACCAGAATCATCGGTCGGCCGGATTCAAACAGCGCGACTTCGGCAATGATATCTTCGACCGAGGAGGTCTCCGGTTCGGTTTGGCCGACAATGGCGAGATCGAAGCGCCGCGCGATGCGCGCGAATTGCTCGCCGGCGCCGGCAAGGCTCGCGGTGAGCATCATCGGCTCGGCCGACAATCCGGCGCGGCGGGTCGCCTCGCTAAAGCGGCCGATCGCCGCTTTGGCTTCGGCCTCGTTATCGGTCTGCTGCCGTTCGATGATCTCGGCCGGGATATACCCGGTCGCGGAGACCGGAACGATCGGATCGTAGACAAAGGCAATGCCGGCGAGATGTGCGTCCAGGGCGCTTGCGACCGAAACCGCAAAGTCACCGGCCGGTCCTGCACCTTTGGTCACGCTCAAATTGACAACAATATCCCTGATCATGAACGCCTCCCGGAGCCGCGGCCTGTAACGGCTTATCTTATATCCGATCGCGGCCTTGCTTGCGCCAGATCAAGTCTGCTCGGGACCAATGCCTCACTTCTTGTTGCCGTTGGCATCGAACTGCCTGATATAGGCCCACAGATCATTGATCTCTTCGTCGTTCTTGATGCCGGCGAAAGCCATCTTGGTGCCGGGGACCCTGGCCATCGGGTTTTTGATGTATTCCTTGAAAGTCTCTGCGTTCCAGGTGATCCCGGAATTCTTATTGGCGTCGGAATAGTTGTAATTCGGCGCCGTCCCGGCATGCCTCCCGTCGAGGCCATTAAGCTCCGGCCCGATCTTATTTTCGGCATCGGGGCCGATGGCGTGGCAGGGCAGGCACTTGTTGAAGGAGTGCTCGCCCTTTTCGACGTCCTGTGCCGCTGCCGCGCTGATCGAGGCCACCATCAATGTCGTTGCCGTTATAAATTTCACGGTCATTGTCCGTCCTTGCACTATCCTCAGCCGAGCGTCGCACCCGCGCGCGGTTCAAGCGAGCCGCGCCGATCGTGTCAACCGGGCCGCACCCCTGCCGGCGGGGCCGCCGGAACTGCATTCGTTACCGGCCGCTTTCGCGCTATAATGTGAACGGAAACGCGCCTAAAGCAAAACCAGGCAAGAGGAGCCGGAGAAGAGGCCGACATGTCGATTGTGATGCCGCCGTTTGATGAGGCGGTGCTCAAGCGCCGCGGCGAGATCGTAGCGGCGCTCAGGCGCATCGTGCCCGGCGAAGGGGTCATCGATTCCGAGGCGGCGATGCGGCCGTTCGAGAGCGACGGGCTCACCGCCTATCGGCAACTGCCGATGGTCGTGGTGTTGCCGGAAACCACCACGCAAGTCGCCGCCGTGCTCGGCTACTGTCATCGCGAGGGCATCAAAGTCGTGCCGCGCGGCGCCGGCACCTCGCTCTCGGGCGGCGCGCTGCCGCTCGGCGACGGCGTGCTGCTTGGCATGGCCAAGTTCAATCGCATCCGCGACATCGATTACGAGAACCGCGTGGCGGTGGTCGAGCCGGGCGTGACCAATCTCGCGGTCTCGAAAGCGGTCGAGCATGCCGGCTTCTACTATGCGCCCGACCCCTCGTCACAGATCGCCTGCACGATCGGCGGCAATATCGCGGAAAATTCCGGCGGCGTGCATTGCCTCAAATACGGCATGACCACCAACAATGTGCTCGGTTGCGAGCTCGTGCTGATGACGGGCGAGATCATCCGGCTCGGCGGCAAGCATCTCGATTCCGGCGGCTACGATCTGATGGGCATCGTCACCGGCTCGGAAGGGCTGTTGGGCCTCGTGACTGAAATCACCGTTCGGATTTTGAAAAAGCCGCAGACGGCGCGCGCTGCGCTGCTCGGCTTTGCCGCGTCGGAAGACGGCGGCGAATGTGTTGCCAAGATCATCGGCGCCGGCATCATTCCCGGCGGCATGGAAATGATGGATCGCCCGGCGATCGCGGCAACCGAGGAATTCGTCCATGCCGGCTATCCGCTCGACGTCGAGGCGCTGCTCATCGTCGAGCTCGACGGTCCGCAGGCCGAAGTCGATCACCTGCTCGAGCGCGTGCAGGAGATCGCCAAATCGTGCCGAGCCGTGACCTGCCGGCTGTCGAACTCCGAAGAGGAGCGGCTGTTGTTCTGGGCCGGCCGCAAGGCGGCGTTTCCGGCGGTCGGCCGCATCTCGCCGGATTATTACTGCATGGACGGCACCATCCCGCGCGCCAAGCTGCCGCTGGTGCTGCGCCGCATGCAGGAATTGTCGGCGAAATATGGCCTGCGCTGCGCCAATGTCTTTCATGCCGGGGATGGCAATTTGCATCCTCTGATCCTCTATGATGCCAACAAGCCGGGCGAGCTGGACCGTGCCGAGCAATTCGGCGCCGATATCCTGCGACTCTGTGTCGAGGTCGGCGGCGTTCTGACCGGCGAACACGGCGTCGGCGTCGAGAAACGCGATTTGATGCCGGTCATGTTTTCGGAAGAAGACCTTAATCAGCAGCAGCGGCTCAAATGCGCCTTCGACGAGAAGAGCCTGCTCAATCCCGGCAAAGTCTTTCCGACGCTGCATCGCTGCGCCGAACTCGGCCGGATGCACGTGCACGCCGGGCGCGTCGCTTTTCCTGATCTTCCGCGATTCTGAGATTGCGCCGCCGCAGAGCTTTATCATGATCAGCGTGCGTTCATGAAATTCGGTCTGTTCTGTTCGGCCCAAGCCAACAGCAATGCCCTCGATGCGCAGACCGGGCAGGGCTTTCGCGACTATCTCGACTTCAATGTGGAGGCCGAGGCGCTCGGCTATGTCTCGAGCTTTCTGGTCGAGCATCACTTCACCGGCTGGAATCAGGTGTCCGCGACGCTGATGCTCTTGACGGCGCTTGCGATGCGCACGAAGACGCTGCGGCTTGGCTCGGCGGTGATGGTCTTGCCGTGGCACAATCCGGTGCTGCTCGCGGAGCAGGCGGCGACGCTCGATCTGATCTCCGGCGGCCGCTTCGAATTCGGCATCGGCAAGGGCTATCGGCACAGCGAATTCAGAGGGTTTCAGATCGCGCCGGAAGAGGCGGACGCGCGCTTCGAAGAAGCGCTCGAGGTCATGACGCGAGCCTTCACCACGCGCGAGCGTTTTTCGCATCGCGGACGCTTCTGGCATTTCGAGAATATTGTGGTCGAGCCGCCGCCGGCGCAGCAACCGCATCCGCCGTTCTGGGTCGCTGCCGGCAGCGAGGCTTCGATCCGCCGCGCCGCCGCGCGCGGCTTCAATCTGATCCTGGACCAATATGCCAGCGCCCAGACGCTTCGCGAGCGCATCGGCATCTACAAAGCCGAACGCAAGCGGCGTGGGCTTGGCTTCGATCCGCTGCAGGTGACCGTGGCACGCCAGCTCTATATCGCCAAGGACCAAGCCGATAAGCAGGCGGCCCTTGAGCGCCAGGCCGCCTATACCAAGCGCACCGTCGATGTGTCGCGCAGCCCCGACCGCAAAGGCGGCTCGCATGTGCTGGCTTATGCCGAAAAGGCCGGCGGCACCGAGGAGAACGCGCTATTCGGTACGCCGGACGAGATTTACGCGATGCTGGAGGACCTGCACGGCGCCGGCGTCGCCCATGTGCTGCTGATCGTCGCCGGCGGCATCGGTCAGCTGCGCCGCTTTGCGCGCGAGATCATGCCGGATTTTGCGCGCGCGGCGCCGGCCGCTGCCGAGTAGTCCGGCCGATAGGACCGACATGGCCGACAGCTTCAAACCCCATGATGCCGCCGAAGTCGAAGCGGCCATTCGTTCGGCGCTGGCCGACGGCAAGACGCTCGAGCTGACGGGGGCTGGGACCAAGCGCAGCATTGGCCGCGCGGCACAATGGGATGCGACACTTGATCTCGCCGGTCTGTCGGGCGTCACCTTGTATGAGCCGGAGGAGCTCGTTCTGTCGGCGCGCGCCGGCACGCGGCTGGCCGAGATCGAAGCGCTGACAGCGGCGCGCCATCAGGAGCTCGCCTTCGAACCGATGGACTATGGACCGCTGCTGGGCACCGCTTCTGGCGCTGCCACGATCGGCGGTGTCATCGCGGCCAATCTGTCGGGGCCGCGCCGCATCAAAGCGGGGGCGGCGCGCGATCATTTCCTCGGCGTGAGCGCCGTTTCCGGCCGGGGCGAGACATTCAAATCAGGCGGGCGCGTGGTCAAGAACGTGACCGGCTATGACCTGTGCAAGCTCTTGGCCGGCTCCTGGGGTACGCTTGCGGCGATCACCGATGTCACCATCAAGGTACTGCCCCAGGCCGAGACCGAACAAACCATTCTTGTTCTCGATCAGGACGATATCGCCGCCCGTAAGGTCATGGCCGCCGCGATGGGCTCCTATGCCGACGTCTCGGCCGCGGCCCATGTGCCGGCGGCGCCTGCCGCGCGCATGGCCGAAACCGCGCCGATCCGCACCGCGGTCACGGCGCTGCGTCTTGAGGGCGTCGCGCCATCGGTCGCGCAGCGCAAATCCTTGCTGGAAGCGCTGCTCGCGCCATTTGGCTCGCTCGCAAGCCTCAACGAGGTCAATTCGCGTGCCTTTTGGCGCGGCGTGCGCGACGTGATGCCGTTTGCGGCGGCGGGCCCTGTGGGCCAGCACGACGTCTGGCGTATTTCGACTGCGCCCAGCCAGGGCGCGACGGTCGGCCGTACACTGGCCGAGAAGGCCGGGGCCGAGGTCCTCTATGACTGGGCCGGCGGTCTGGTATGGGCAGCCTTGCCGGCCGCGGACGACGCGCATGCGCCGCTGGTGCGGTCGGCGGTGGCGGCGTCGGGTGGTCACGCCACCTTGATTCGTGCGCCAGCCGCAGTGCGTGCCGCCGTCGCGGTCTTTTCACCCGAACCCAAGCCGCTTGCCGCCTTGACCAAGCGCGTGCGCCAAAGCTTCGATCCGCAGGGCGTCCTCAATCCCGGGCGCATGTGGGCGGGCATCTAGTCCGATCAGAACCAATAGATTTATAGATATGCAGACCTCGTTCACCCTCGCGCAGCTGGCCGATCCCGATGTCGCGGAATCGGAGAAGATTCTGCGCGCGTGCGTGCATTGCGGCTTCTGCACCGCAACCTGTCCAACCTATGTGCTCGACGGCAATGAGCTCGATTCACCGCGCGGACGCATCTACCTGATCAAGGAGATGCTCGAGCATGACCGCTCGGCGAGCGAAGAAGTGGCGACCCACATCGATCGCTGCCTGTCGTGCCTAGCCTGTATGACGACATGCCCGTCCGGCGTGCATTACATGCACCTGGTCGACCATGCCCGCGCGCATATCGAGACCACCTATCGCCGGCCGTTCACAGACCGGGTCCTGCGCGCGCTGCTGGCCAAGCTGATGCCCTATCCGGAACGATTCCGGCTCGCGCTGGTTGCGGCGATTGCGGCCAAGCCGTTCGCGCCGCTTGCCGCTGCGCTCGGCCTGAAGCGCCTTGCCGCCATGCTGCGGCTCGCGCCCTGGCGACGGCCGCATGTGCCGCTCAAGCCGCGCATCCATGCGGCGCAGGGGTCGCAACAGGCCCGCGCAGCGCTGCTGCCCGGCTGCATCAACGACCTATTGGCGCCGCAGATCAATGCCGCCACGATCGACATATTGACGCGACACGGCGTCGAAGTTGTGCTGCCGCAGGGCCTCGGTTGCTGCGGCTCGCTGGTCCATCACATGGGCCGCGAAGACGAGGCGCTGGCCGCCGCGCGGGCCAATATCGACGTTCTCGCGGGCATCGACGGCCTTGACGCGATCGTCATTAACGCCTCCGGCTGCGGCACCACCATGAAGGATTACGGCTTCATGCTGCGCAATGATCCGGCCTATGCGGCCGCCGCGGCGCGCATTGCCGCGCTTTCCAAAGATATCGTCGAGTACCTCGCAGGTCTGCCGCTTAAGCCCGGCCGCATGCCGAATCAGGCTGGTGCGCGAGCGTCCATCGCGACTGCGAATAGCGCAATGGACCGGTCTTCGAGCGATGATCGAGAACTCGATCCGCATGGTCTCGTCGTCGCTTATCACTCCGCCTGCTCGCTGCAGCACGGCCAGCGCGTAACGCGGCAACCAAAGGAAATACTCGGCAAATTGGGTTTTGCCGTGCGTGATATTCCGGACGGTCATCTGTGCTGCGGTTCGGCCGGGACCTACAATATTCTTCAGCCGGACATCGCAAGGAGGTTGCGCGATCTTAAAGTCGGGACTATCGAGAGATTGCGGCCTGACGTGATCGCAGCAGGCAATATCGGTTGCATCACCCAGCTCGCGACGGGCACTGATATTCCGGTCGTCCATACGGTCGAACTGATCGACTGGGCGACGGGAGGTCGATGCCCGCAGGCACTTCGGGAGCGTCGGCCGCACGCGGCGAGGCGCCCGGTCACGGCAACAGGCTGAGCGGGGCTTTCAGCCGATGTCGTGTCACAGTACCGGTCTCTTGAAGGGGGCCGCACGGATTCTGGATCGGTAGCAGCGATCGGGAGGTCGATCATGGCGAAGAAGTCCAAAGCGAAGAAGTCGGGCAAGAAAAGGAGGGCCGCTCCGGCGAGCAGAAAGAAGAAGACACTGAAGGCGTCGGCGAAGAAAAAGACAACAAAGAAAGCGGCAGCAAAGAAGCCGGCAAAGAAGGCCGCGCCCAAGCGCAAAGCGCCGCCGAAGGCTCCTGCGCCGATGCCTGAACCGGCGCCCGCGCCGTCATGGACGCCGCCGGCAAGCGACATGGGCGGCGGCGAAAGCAGCAGCTAAAGCTTGCGCCGGATCCGATCGGGCGAGCGGGCGCTGCGGGGCCACATTGCATCAGGGCTGGCGGCCCAATAGCATTGCTCTAAACAGCATTGTTTCAGCATCCGGATCGGCGGCAAAGCCGCCGCCGATCCGGTGCCGGCTATTCCGGCCCTTTCGCCAGTGAGGAGGTGTGTTATGCCGGGTCCCTACAACATCCTGCTGATGGGCGCGTCCTACGGCTCGCTGCTTGCGTCCAAGCTTCTGTTCGGCGGCCATTCGATCCATCTGGTCTGCCTGCCGGCGGAAGCCGATCTGATCAATGCCGAGGGGTTTAAGGTCCGCCTGCCGATCCGGGGCCGCAAAGACCCGGTGCTGCTCGATTCGCGCAAGCTTCCCGGCAAGGTCTCCGCCGGGCCGGCGACCGGAGTCGATCCGAAGAAATACGATCTGGTCGGGCTGTGCATGCAGGAGCCGCAATATCGCTCGCCTGGCGTGCGCGAGCTGCTCGACGCGGTGGCGAAGTCGCGGGTGCCTTGCATGTCGATCATGAACATGCCGCCGCTGCCATATATCAAGCGCATCCCCGGCCTCGACTACGAGGCGCTCAAGCCGGCTTATACCGACCCGACAGTCTGGGACAGTTTCGATCCCAAGCTGCTCACCCTGAACAGTCCGGACCCGCAGGCGATACGGCCGCCGGAGGAGAAGGCCAACTTCCTTCTGGTCACGCTGCCGACGAATTTCAAATGCGCCAGGTTCGACGACGACAAGAATACGGCGATCCTGCGCCAGCTCGAGAAGGACGTCGACAGCGCCCGCTTCGACGTAACCGAGGGCAAGATCGAGCTGCCGGTCAAGTTCAGGGTCTACGATTCGATCTTTGTGCCGCTCGCCAAATGGGCGATGCTGCTGGCCGGCAATTATCGCTGTGTCACCAAAGACGGCATGCGCACCGCGCAGGAGGCGGTGCACAGCGATATCGAGACCGCGCGCTCGGTGTACAACTTCGTCTTCGATCTTTGCCTCAAGCTCGGCGCCAAGCCGGAAGACCTGGTGCCGTTCGAGAAATATGCCGCGGCGGCGCAATCGTTGACCCGGCCGGCCTCGGCGGCGCGCGCGCTGCAGAACGGCGCGCCCTATATCGAACGCGCCGACAAGCTGGTGCAGCTTATTGCCAAGCAGAAGGGCCTGAGCCATCCGGCCATTGACGCCCAGGTGGCGCTGGTCGATGCCCGGCTCGACGCCAACCGCAAGAAGCAGGCTGCCGCTTAGCTCCGCGGCAGCGTCGTCGGCGCGCTTCACCGAGAGGTGAGATTTCCCGGATTGTGCTCCACAATCCGGGCATCTGGCTGTCACACCTCGGCGTCCTTCCAGAAATCGAATCGGCCGCCACTTCCGACCGTGGCGTTTCACGCGACCAGGCGGTGCACACATGCCCGCTCCCGCGTGAGCCCGCCAACAACGGCCTGCATCCTCGCGCTCCCGAGGCGCCTGTGGATAACTGGCCGGCTGATCGCGGAAAACAGGGCGGAAAGACAGGCATATGGGCCGCATTCCCCGGGCAACGGTCCATCCGTGCGTCTGTACACGCCGTGGCGGTGCGCTTGGGCAGTTGCGCACCGCCGAAAATTCAAGGCCGACGCCTGCGTTGGCGCGCAAGAGTGTAACCCGCCTGCCACACTGTCCTAGAAACTCTAACGTTTGCTCGCAAACGCATAAAAAGGCAGCATTTGCCCGTGTTTTGAGCTTGGCTGTCCCGAGGTTAACGGGAACTATTGATAAAGTTCACGCTGCGTACGGGGCGCTGCAGGAATTTCGGCTTGGTCGTTCGGGCCTCCTCCCAAAAAGCCTTGCCCGAATACAAGCGGGACAACAGAAGGGGCAGATCTATGAAAAGAGTCGCTTTATCGCTGGTGCTGGCGGCCAGCGTGACGGCTTCCTCGGCTATGGCCGCCGACATGGCAACCAAGGCACCGCCGCCCGCGCCGGCGCCTGCGCCATCGCCATGGGACGTCGCCATCACCGCGGCTCTGATGACCGACTACAATTTCCGCGGTGTCACCCAGTCGGCGCATCATCCGTCGGCCCAGGCCGGCTTTGAGGCGCGCTACAATTTCAATAAAGACTGGCAGGGCTATGCCGGTATCTCGGGAGAAAGCATCGACTTCCCGAACCAGGCCGCCGCAGAGATCGACTTCTACGGCGGTATCCGCCCGACCTTCGACAAGCTCGCCCTCGACTTCGGCGTTTGGTACTACTGGTATCCAGGCGGCAATTGCTTGGGCAACGCGCCCGGCACTGCCAATGTTGCCATTTGCACCGCCCCGGCGGGCCCTTCTGTGCCAAACAAAAACGGACAGCCGCTCGGCGGCAACTTCGTGAAGTCCAACGTAAGCTTCATCGAATTCTACGCCAAGGCGACTTACACCTTTAACGATCAGTGGGCGGCCGGTGTGCAGTACTGGTACTCGCCGTCGGTCCTCAATTCCGGTGCGCCCGGGAACTACGTCACCGGCAATATTACCTTCACCGAGCCGAGCTCGTGGTGGGGCTCGACCGGGATCGGCGGCTATGTGTCCGGCGACGTCGGCTGGTGGGGTCTGGGCACCTCCGATAGTTTCTATGGCACGGGCATTCCCGGCAATCCGTTCTTCGCAGGCGTGAAGTACACGAGCTACTGGAACTGGGACGCCGGCCTCGGCTTCACCTACAAGGCGTTCACGCTCGACCTGCGCTACTACGACACCAATCTGACCAAGGCACAGTGCAACGTGTTCACCAGCGCGTCGAATGCGTCATTCTCGCCCGGCAACATTACGGCACAAAATCCGAACGGCCTTGGCTCGAACTGGTGCAGCGCGGCCTATATCGCCAAGCTGTCGTTCGCGACCAATCTCAGCGGCCTGAAGTAAGCGCAAAGCTTTGCTATGTTCAGTTGCGGCCGGCGGCGGAAACGCCGCCGGCCTTATGAATGCCAGCTTGCCAACTCACTCCGCCGCCGAGACGAGCGGCACGTCGCGCACCCGCGAGCCGGCCTCGCCCCGGGCGACTTCCAAGCGGCGGCGATGGAAGGCGCCCAGCGTCGAGCGATGGCCGATCGAGACGATGGTGGCGCCCTTCAGCCGCTCTTGGATGAGCCGATAGAGCATGGCTTCGGCCGGCTCGTCGAGGCACGCGGTGGCCTCGTCGAGGAACAGATAATCCGGCTTCTGCAGCAGTGCTCGCGCAATCGCTAGCCGCTGCTGCTCGCCGAGCGAGAGCATGCGATTCCAATGCGCTTCCTCGTGCAGCCGGTCGCTCCATTCGCCGAGGCCGACCGCCGCGATCGCCTCGGCAATCTGCGCGTCATCGAAGGCGCCGGCGCGCGCCGGGTAGCTGACCGCCGCGGCCAGGCTTGCCACCGGGAAATAGGGCCGCTGCGGCAACAGCATGATCTTGGCGTCTTCCGGCACCGTGATGCGGCCCGAGCCGAACGGCCAGATGCCGCCGAAGGCGCGAAACAGCGTCGACTTGCCGGCACCGGAAGGGCCCGTCACCAGGACGCGTTCGCCCGGCGCAAAGACGACCTGCCTGGCCTCCACCAAAGGCTCGCCACCCGGCAGATGCACATCGAGATCCTCGATCGCGATCGCTTTCGCATCCGCGCCCGGCACGACCTCGACGCCCGGCCGGCGCAAGGCGGCCTCGCGGCCGGCGACGATAGCGTTCTCGAAGCCTGCCAAGCGTTGCGCCACCGCCTGAAATTGCGCGATCTCCTGGTAGGCCGTGACAAAATAGGACAACGCCGTCTGCACGCGATCGAAGGTATTTGCCGTCTGCATCAGGTCGCCAAGCTGCGTCACACCGGCGAGATAAGCGGGGCCGGCCATCAGATAGGGAAAGATCGTCGAGGTCTGGGCAAAGCTTTGCGTGAAGAACAGCAGCTTCTTCTGCCGCTGCATGATCGCGATCCAGTTGCCGACGACCCGGCCGAAGCGCTCGCTATGGCGCTCGCGCTCGGCCGCCTCGCCGTGCAGCGCCGCGATCTGCTCGGAATTCTCGCGCGTGCGCACCAGATTGAAACGGAAGTCGGCCTCGAAGCGCTGCTGCTGGAAATTCAGCGGAATGAGCGGCCGGCCGATCAGATGCGTCAGCACGGTGCCCAGCACCGCATAAATGAGCGCCGCCCAGACCAGATAGCCTGGTATGGCGATGGTCATGCCGAACAGATGCAGCGGCGCCGCCTCCGACAGCTTCCAAAGAATGACGACAAACGAGCACAGCGTCACGATCGAGTTCAGTAACCTAAGCCCGATCGACAGCAGGCTCTGGACGAACTGCGCCAGGTCATCGGCGATACGCTGATCAGGGTTGTCGGCCTCGTCGCCAAGGAGCTGCATCCGGTAGTGGTTGGCGGTGTTGAGCCACTGTCGCAGATACGTCTGCGTCATGAAGCGTCGCCAGCGGATCTGCAGCCAAAGGTTCAGATAGTTTTGATAGACCAGGATCACCGTATAGACCCCGGCGAGCCCGCAGAAGACCAGGATGTACCAGACGAAGCCGGCGGCATCGCGGTTCTGCAACGCGTTGTAGAAGCCGTTGTACCAGTAGCTCAGCGCCACCGTGATGGCGACGATCGACAGTTCGATGCCGATCACGGCGGCAAGCAGGATCCGCCCCGCCCAGCGGTCCTCCGAGCGGAAATAGGGGACGGCCAGGCGCCAAATCGTGGCCAGTGTCAAAAGAAGGCGTTTCAAGCGAGACCTCCGAGATTTTTGCGGGGCAGTGCGAAGCGATCAGTGGGTGTTGCCAATCTGGTCAGGGCACAGAGCAGTCCAAATTTGCGATGCAAGGCCTGCGCTCGAACGTAGAACCCGAACCTGTCGCCGCCGGCACGGCTTGAATGGCATTGCCCTATCACGAGCTTGCATAATGGGGCAGGGGACTTAATTGCCGCGGCCGAATGTCCTGCGGCGATGAGCGGCCAATTGGGCCGGTTTGGGGCTCATTGGCGGCTAATCGCGTTTTCTTGATGTCGAGGTGAGGGCATTGGCCCGCCGATCACGCCGCGCCGATGGCGGGTCCAATCCGGGTACCGCCGGTCCGGGGGGCAAAAGGCCAGACTGGCTTTTTCGGCGACTTACGCTAAAGCTCTGGCGGCGGCCCCCCGGCCGCGACCCGCGCCCTCCGCTTAGCCAGCTTTTTTGAACTGAGAGACGATGATGCTTTGGCCGCGTCGGAGCGTTCTGTGCCTCGCCGTGCTCGTGATCGCGGCAGCCGCCTGGGCGGCGCATGCGAATGAGGCCTTTCCGTTCGGCAGCGAGCTCATGCTCGATACGCCGCCGATGCACGGCTCAAAGCGCGTTCCCATGATCGAGATCGAGGACGACGGAACGGCCGTGCTCGATTTGTGGTGCGCCAGCGCCAAGGCGCAGGCCATCGTGGGCGACGCGACCATCACCATCGTTCCCGGTGTTGTGCTCCCTCCCGCCCAGCCATGTGAGCCGGAGCGACAGGCGCGCGACGCCGACTTGTTGACAGCGCTCGCGCAGGTCACTGGCTGGCGGCGGCACGGTGATCTGGTCGAGCTCTCCGGCCCTGCTGCGCTCCGCTTTCATCTGATGACGAATTGACGGCTCCCTCCAGCCGCCTTTCACCGAACTGAGCCGCCGCCTGCCGCGCGGGCATCGACTTTTGGCTTCGGCCGTCATCGCCGCAAAACTGCACGACCCGCCTCCCATTAATCTTTGGTAATGACTTACTAGCGACCTGGTAGGAAGGAACTAGATAGCCGCCAATGAGTTATTGCCATGATCATTTCTGGGCCAAACCTCCACCAAACCTGTGGGGAAACAGCCATGAGCCAAATGAGGAACACGCTGTCCGCCGGTGAGCGGGCGGACAGTATCGCCGGGGCTCTGAGCAACGGCTTGATCGTTGTCGATCCAAGGGGCGAAATCCTTTGGATGGACGAAACCGCGCGCCGCACCATCAATGGCGGGCTGCAGAGCCTCATGTTTCCAATCGCGCGGAATGGGCAGACAGTGCTCGAGGGCTTTCTATCGGCGGTCGACGTCACTGTTGACGGCCAACGCCGGACCGTTTGCGTGCTTCAGCAAACCGCAGATCAGAACGAGACCGCCACCGATTTCCTTGCGGCGATCGAAGCTGTGCTCTCGGATAGCTGGTTTACCCGCACGGTAGTCGAAAAAATCAAGGCGTGGCGGCAGGCCAAGCAGCCTGACCCGCGAGCGTCCGACCTTGACATGCTCACAGATCGCGAGCGTGAAATTCTTGCGCTCATCTGCGAGGGTCGAAGCGATGCCGAAATGAGTCAAATACTCCGGCTCTCCCAAAACACGATCCGCAATCACGTGGCCTCGCTGTATCGAAAAATCGGCGTGAACCGCCGCAGCGCGGCAATCATTTGGGCCCGCGAGCGGGCGCTCACTCGTCACGAGTTTGTGGCCGGAGCGCGGGGCCGGCGCCCCGATCGGCACGCGTAAAGGCGCGCAGCCGGTTAGTAGATTTGGTAGCATTTTCCCTACTAAGCCGCTGGTATTTCTCGCTCTCTTGCGCGGGTGGTACGGGTGATGTTCTGTTCGAGGCAACTCGCGTATCACCCGAATGAGACCGCTGCTGCCCTTGATCTAACGAGACGGCGTCGGACCGTCTCGTCCTTTGCGAAAGGTCGCGACGCCAACGAGTTTAGGTGATCACTGCGTGCCCACAAGAAGGCCTGCGCAAGTGAGCAACTTTTTGCTGCGACTGTATATTGCGGGAAGATCGGCAACCTCACAACGCGCGCAATCGAATCTATATGCCCTTCGGAGCCTGATCGGGCCGGAGTGGAGAGTTGAGATTGTTGATGTGCTCAGCGAGCCGGAGCTTGCCGAGCAAGCCGGAATTTTGGCGACACCGACCCTTTCCTATGAGCATCCAGAGCGCCCGCGCCGGATCATCGGCGATCTCAGCGATGCCAAGCGAGTCGTGGAATTCCTGGGGATAGAGGTGAAGGAGAAGTACGCATGAGCGCGCACGACGCGGATACGGATATCCCTGACGTGCTGGAGAGAGTGCAGACCGGTGTCACAGCTTTCGATGAACTGATCATGGGCGGCTTGCCGCGCGCGCGAACGACCGTAGTCGGCGGCACACCAGGCAGTGGAAAGACCATTTTTGCCGTCCAGTTTCTTGCGCACGGCATCGTACATGCGGGCGAGAATGGCGTCCTGGTTACATTTGAGGAGTCGCCGGCCGATATTGAATCAAATATGCGGAGCTTCGGCTGGGACCTGGCGCGCTGGCGCAGGGAAAAGCGCCTGGCTGTCGTCAACGCCAGCCCTTCCGGAAACGAAGAACTGGTTACAGGCGATTTTGATCTCATCGGGCTGTTGGCGCGCATAGAGCATGCGGTAAAGACCGTTGAAGCCAAGCGCGTTGTGCTTGATTCGTTGACCCAGTTATTCGATCACTTCATAGGCGACCCAAAAGTTCTGCGACGGGAGCTGTTCCGGATTAGCGATGCGCTCAAGAAGGCGCGTCTTACGGTGCTGATGACCGCCGAACGAAACGTGGAATACGGCGAGATTACCCGCCACCGTCTTGAAGAGTTTCTCGCCGACAATGTTGTCATTCTGCGAAATGTGCTGCAGCGCGAGCGCAGAAGGCGCACCATAGAGGTGTTGAAGATGCGCGGCAGCCACCATGTCGAGGGAGAAGCGCCATTTACCATCCAGGGCGGCACCGGCGCGTCAGAAGGGTTCGGCAATCACGGGCTTGTTGCTGTACCATTGTCTTCGCTACGACTTGAACAGCAGTCGAGCACGGTGCGCGTTACCAGCGGCAATTCGGCGATCGACGAAATGTGCGGTGGCGGGTTCTTTCGCGACAGCGTTACGCTGGTAAGCGGCGCCACCGGCACCGGCAAGACGCTTCTGGTGACAAACTTTCTTGCAGGTGGGGTCGCCGCAGGAGAAAAAGCGCTTTTGTTTGGCTACGAGGAGAGCCGCGGGCAGCTATTTCGAAACGCCAGCGGTTGGGGTGTCGATTTCGAAGCGATGGAGGCGGCGGGAAAGCTCAGGGTCTTTTGCCTTTATCCGGAGGCCCAAGGTCTGGCCGATCATTTGCTGGCCATCCAAAGCCTTGTCGACCAGATGCAACCGAACCGCATCGCAATCGACAGCATTTCCGCGCTGGAGCGCGTTGCGCCCGATGTGGGCTTCCGCGAATTTCTGATCAGCCTCACCTCTTTCATCAAAAAACGCGAGATCGCCGGCCTCTACACGGCGACCAGCAAATCGCTGGTCGGTGGTGAGACCGCGAGCGAACAGCACATTTCGACCTTGACCGACTCCATCATTCTCCTCCGCTATATGCAGGAGATGGACACCATGCATCGCGGGCTCATGGTGCTGAAAATGCGCGGCAGCGAGCACGCCAAGGAGATTCGCAGATTTACGATTGACGGCTCGGGCATGCATTTGGGCGAAGCGTTCAAGGGCGCACCAAACGTGTTTTTCGGTGGAGGTCAGGAATACTGAGCAGGCGGAACCGTATGAGCAGCGCGGCTTTTCCGGACAACATCGACCAGGCGGAAATCAGGTTTCTAGTCGAGAAGAACGCCGATGGAATAATCGTTGTGGATGATGAGGGAGTGGTGCTGTTCGCCAATCCGGCTTGCGAGGCCATGTTTGGCCGAGCCCCCGAATCCTTGATCGGCTCTCCGGTGGGCATTCCGCTGGTGGCGGGGGAAACTACTGAGATTACCCTTCACAAGCCCGGCGGCGCCCAGGTCGAGGCCGAAATCCGCGTCGTACATACGAATTGGGGCCGGCGACCGGCCCGGCTGGCCAGTATTCGCGACATTTCCGCACGCAAAGCGATCGAGGAGCAACTGCGGCACGCAAGCAAAATGGAGGCGATCGGCAAGCTGACAGCCGGCATCGCCCACGACTTCAACAATCTTCTTACGGTCGTGCTTGGAAACCTTGAATTGGCGCAGCGACAAAACGAGCAGGAGCCGCTGGCGCGAATCCTCGACAACGCTACCCGGGGGGCACGGCGCGCCGCGGTTCTTACCGAGCGACTACTCGCCTTTTCGCGACGCAAGCCGCTTGAGCCGAAACTGATTAATGCCAACGTATTGGTCTGCGGCATGTCCGATTTGCTGCGGCAAACGCTGGGCGAAACGATCACGGTTCAGACGGTGATCGCTGATAATTTGTGGCCCATCGAGGTCGATCCAACGGAGTTGGAAACCGCCATTCTCAACCTGGCGGTCAATGCCCGCGACGCGATGCCGAAGGGCGGCGAAGTCATCATTGAAACCGCAAACACCGAATTGGACGAAGCTTTTGCTCCGCTCGATGCGGAAGTGAAGCCGGGCCCTTACGTTCTCATCTCAGTCACCGATACCGGAACCGGAATGGCTCCGGAGGTACTTCGCCAAGTCTTCGAACCGTTCTTTACCACCAAGCTGGATGGGCGCGGCACCGGGCTGGGCTTGAGCCAGGTCTACGGCTTCGTCAAGCAGAGCGGGGGCCATGTGAAGCTCTACAGCGAGCTAAATCGCGGCACGACCGCCAAGATTTATCTTCCGAAGGCGGACGCCAAGATGGCGCCTCATCAGACTGAATACCCCGACCATCGGAGTGGACGCCTTCCCGTCGCTCTACCGGGCGAGGCAGTGCTGGTCGTGGAAGACGACGATGACGTGCGCGTCTATACCGTTAGCTCTTTGCGAAACTTGGGTTATGTGGTCTTTGAGGCGTCCGATGCCGCCGCTGCTGTCCAAATCCTCAAATGTGAGCCATCGATACGGCTACTGCTCACCGACCTTGGTCTGCCCGGAGGGATGGACGGGAAAGCTCTCGCCATGCGCGCACAATCGATCCGCCGTGACCTGCAAGTATTAATCACGACAGCCTATGCGGGCAACGTGCTGATCCACGAAGGACGCCTCGACAGAGGCATAGACCTGCTCAGCAAGCCGTTCACGTTAAGCGCGCTTGCCAATCGGGTACGTCAGATGCTGGATCGGTACGAGCCGCCAAATCGAACGCCAGGGCATATACTGGTCGTCGACGATGAGCTGCTGCTGCGAATGATGCTGGTTGACGCGCTAAGCGACGATGGGTACCGGCTTGAAGAAGCCGGTAGCTTCGCGCAAGCGCTGGAGAAGTTGGATTCGATCGGGGGCAGCCTCAGCGGGGCGGTTGTCGATCTGGGCCTTCCCGACCAACCGGGTGATCTGCTCGTTTCCGCGATCCGCACCATCAAGCCGAACATACCCATCATCTTGACGACCGGCTACTCCGACCGCGACACAACCAAACGGTTTTCGGCTGATGAACGTATCCGGATTCTGATGAAGCCGTTTGATCCCTATCTGGTGGTGGATGCGCTTCGGCGGCTGGAAGGTCAGCCCCCTACCAGCGCTAACTTGCGTTAAGGGGGGCGCGTGTTCCGAGGCGAGGCGGGGATGCAACGCAAATAATGCGGCGCCGCGTGCTGCAACGCTTACGCCCAAACGGCGTTGCTCATGTCGGAATTTCCCCCACAGCAACAAGGGAGATTTAACGATGAAACGAATGGTACTCGTTGCTGGTCTGCTTGCCCTTGGTTTCGCCGCTTCCACCCCGGCACGCGCTGATTTCGCGGTGATCAAGTTCCAGGACGGCACCTGCAGACCGTGGGCCGACAGCAAGGTCGGCCCCTGGCCGCCGGGATCAGTCTATCTGGCGGTCGGTCTGCCAAGCTGGGATGCCGCTACCAAGATGGGCCAACAGGAAGTGAGTCGCCATCGCTGCCAGAGCCTGCGGCCGTTCTAGGCCCGCGGGGTCCTGCTAGCCCGCATGAGCGCGGTCGCATGCTCAGCGCGGGCTAGCCAGGCGGAGCAGCCCGAAAGTGACGCGCTGCAGCCCCCTTGATGGTCGCAAGCTCCACGCCCGGAACGAACCGAGGCGCAAGAAGTCATGGCTTTTCGCCGAGGTGTTTGGCTTCGCCCGCAACGACGGTGAGTCACGTATTCTGCGGCGCCTTCCTGGGCCATTGCGCGTGGGGACAGGGGGCGGTTCGCTCAGCGCAGCGTGGTCCATGCGAAGATTTGCAATCAAAAATTCGTGGCTGGCGGAGCCGACACCACTCACTGCTCAGGCGAACGCTTTCGCCGCATATAGCCGATGGCGCTGGAGCCAACTGGAGCGTCGGCATCGGAACCGGGTCAGTCTTTCAGCGGGCGTCTCCGACAACCCTTCTCGACACGATCCATGTGACCGCGTCAGCTTGATCGCTTCTGCAGCGGCGTTGGGAGACGGCGGAACCGAGGCGCGGCCGCCTGTATAATGGCGGCATGGATGAAACGCTTTTCGCCGATTTGCCGCCATGGCTAACCCAAGCCGGGCTGGCCGGCACGCCTGAAACTGACATTGTCCGCGGATTTTGCGACCGTTGCGTCGCGGCCGGCCTGCCGCTGGGCCGCGCGCATGTATTCATCGATACGCTGCATCCGGTCCACGAAGGCCGTCTGTATCGCTGGGGTTTCGGCCCCGGCGAGTCCCCGGTTCACGACTACGGCCGCACCAGCCTGGCAGGGCTCGCCAATCCCGGTCATGTGTCCTTGGATCAGCAGGCGGCCGATATCTGGCAGCGCAGCCCTTTCTACGCCATGCTGCAAACCGGCACCTCGCTGTTGCGCCGCCGCCTGGGCGCCGGCACGGACGGCGAGTTCTCGCTGCTGCCGGATTGGCGCGCGGCGGGCATGACCGACTACGTCGCGATCATCAGCCGGTTCGACACTGAAGGCATCATCGGTGAGATGGATGCCGTGTATTCGTCATGGGCCACGAATAGGCCCGCCGGATTCGCCGACGATCAGATCGCCATGCTTGAACGTCTCGTGCCGTATCTGGCGCTTGCCATCAAATCGGTGTCGCTCACCCGCATGACCCGCACGCTGATGGAGACCTATCTCGGCCGCGATGCCGGCCAGCGCGTACTCAGCGGCCGTATCGTGCGCGGCGTTGCCGAACGTATCGACGCGGTCGTTTGGTTCAGCGATCTGCGGGCATTCACGCGCATCACCGACACGGCTCCGGAACAGGTCATCCCTTTGCTCAACGACTATTCCGATGTGATCGTGTCGGCGATCGACGAGCATGGCGGCGACGTACTCAAGCTGATCGGTGACGGGACGCTCGCGATCTTCACCGCCGAGGACCGTCTGCACGCATGCAAGGCCGCCTTATCGGCCGCCATCGCCGCGCGCCAAGGCATTGCCGAACTGAAAAAGCGCCGCATCGCGCAAAACCAGCCGGTCACCGACATGTATCTGGGCCTGCATGTCGGCAAGGTCTTCTACGGCAATGTCGGAAGCCGCGAGCGGCTGGACTTCACCGTGCTCGGGCCGGCCGTGAACGAGGCAAGCCGCATTGCGACAATGTGCCGTTCGGTCGACCAGCAGGTCTTGGTTTCGGCGGCCTTTGCCGAGGTCGGCGACATCAAGCGTCGCCTCGTCTCGGTCGGACGATACGCGCTGCGCGGCGTATCGCAGCCGCAGGAGCTGTTCACGATCGATCCCGGGTTGTGAAGGGGGCTGCCGCACGATTTTTCGCGCCCCGGGACGCCGAACAGGAGGCGTGAACCCACTCCTGCGTCGCCTCGCGAGTGTGGAGCCCCGGCACGCCGCGCTCGCGAAAAAATTGAAGCTGCACAGCAAGCGTAGGGACGGATGCTCAGCAAGCGTAGGGACGGATGCTCAGCAAGCTATCGCGCGGATCAGCGCATCGCCATCCAGTCGAATCTATAGTTCAGCCCAAGCTCGACGGTTTGGATTGTCTTGGTGAGCTGAAAGACGTTGGACATCGTGCCGTTGGTGACGGTCACCGTGTCGGCGTGACCAAAGTCCATATACTTGTATTCGATCTTGGCCGACCAATTCGGCGCAAAGGCATATTCGACGCCGCCGCCGAGATTCCAGCCCCATTGAAATACGCTGCCGTTGCACGGCGTGCCCGTGCACACCGGTGCCGTGATTCCGGCCTGCGTAAAATCTTCATGCGACCAGGCGGCGCCGCCTTTAACGTACCAGAGCACGCGATCCATCGCGTAGCCAATGCGTCCATCGATCGTCCCGAAATATTTGGGCGCGCCGCGGCAGGAGATTGTCAATCCGGTGAGGACCTGCGTGCAGACACGCGTGTCGTCCAGATTCCCCCACGACGCATCGCTCTCGAGACCGGCGATCCACGCGCCGGCTTGCCAATTAATTCCGATCTGACCGCCGCCAAGCGCTCCATTCGGCAGCGGATGATTGGTGATCGGTCCACCGACCAGCGGCATGATCGCCGGATCGGCCCAGCCATAACCGAGGTGGCCGCCGATATAGATGCCGCTCCAGTTGTAGACCGCAACGACCGCCGGCGGCGGCGCCTTGGTGGCCATCGGTCTTGCCAGGTCGGCTGCCGAAACCGGCATTGTGGCGCCGACCAAAATCAATAGCGCCAGACCTGTTGCGAACCGCGTGTTCATGAAATTCCCCCGCCAATCGCGCTCTTGCGCTACTGCTTGCTTCAGGCTTTGCGCACTGTGGCAAAAACGATGGCACCGGCCAGCGGAAAGCGCCACGCCGCGCGCAGAAAATCGCCGGTTGTTGCGTCAAAGTCACAGTTGGTTGATCGTGAATTAATTTCGATTGAGCGATTGGGATGATCTATCGGTCCGGCATACACGCGCCGGACTCTATGTCTCGCCCGGCAGCGAGACCTCTTCGCCGAGGCTGTCGCGCAGGTAAAGCTTCTCGATGGCGACAAAGATGATGACCGCGATCGGCGCGGCGAAGATCGCCGCGGCCGTGCCGAAGACGAAGAGTATCGTTACGATGCCGAGCAGCATCACCGCGGGCGGGATGAAGATCATGTGGCGCTGAATGAGCGGGGCGACCAGATTGCCCTCGGCCTGATGAATGATGATATAGGCGACCGCCGTCCAGAGCAGGGCCGGGATGCCTTGCGTCGTGGCGACCAGCAGCGCCGGAACGGCGGCGACGACCGGCCCGAGATAGGGCACGAATTCCGCAATGCCGGCGATCATGCCCAAGGCAAGCGGCGAGGGCAGGCCAATCAGCCAGACCGCGAACGTCGAGGCCACCCCGATCAGCACCATCTGAATGAGTTCGCCGAGCAGCCACAGCCGCAGCGCGTCGCCGACATCGTCGATGGTCTCGTTAGCGATCTGTCGCCATGGCGGCGGAAATAACTTGTTCAAGCCCCTGCGATAGAGCTTTGGCTGCGCCGCGAGATAAAAGCCGGCGATCACCGTCACGACGAAGGCTTCCAGAAAGCTGGCGCTCACGCTGAAGAACTTGCTCGCCAGCGACGGCAAGGAGAAGTCGCCGCCGCCCTGCACGTGGGACAGGATGAACTTGCCGAGCTGCGAGGTCTGCAGCTGCCCGGTCACTGCGCCGATGCCGGCGCTGGCGCGGCTGAGCACGTCCTGCAGCTCCGATTGCATCTGCGTACCGAACAAGTAAGCGGTGCCGGCCAACGCGCCGATAATGATGGCGCCCGAGATGATTAAAGCGACGGCTTGCGGACATTTGCACCAGCGTACGAACGGCTCGGCGACGAGCCGCAGCAGGGCAGCGACCAGGATGGCACCGACACAGATGAGGACGACGTCAAACAGAAACCAGACCAGGACCGGAACGAGCGCGACAAGAACGACGATGACCGTGCGTTTGAAGAATTCGACGGTCGTCAGCGGTGCTGCTCGTGCATGACCATGCAACCAAGACGCTCCAGAATGGACTGCACGGCCCCGCCCTCCGCCGCAAGGCGGCGGCGCTGTACCGGCAATGACAGCACAGGTGAAACGAGCGGCATCCGACGATGTTCCGGCCGGGCGGGAGAAGGCCGCGCGCCAAGCCGGAGCCTCGCTTGCTTGGAACTTCCGTTTGGCACCGCGGATTTGATGGGATGGGCCATATTGCGGCCCGACGCCGGCGGTGGACTTGTGGAACTCGCCCTTTCAATAGTTTGGTTTGGCATTGTGGCTTGGCTGATCGGCCGCGCGCTCAATCAGCGCGGCTTGTTGCCCTGCCTGGAGCCGGTGATTGCACCGGCGCCCGACGGCGCCGACGTCGCCGTCATCATTCCCGCGCGCGACGAGGAAGCCAATATCGGGCGCTGCCTGCAGAGCCTGATCCAACAGACCTATCCCACCGCGCAGACCCGCATTGTGATGATCGACGATCAGTCCCGCGATCGCACCTTTGCCATCGCGGCTGCGCTGGCGCAACGTTGTAAACGGCTCACGGTGCTGCGCAGCCAGCGCCTGCCGCCGCACTGGACCGGCAAATCGCATGCCTGCTGGCTCGGCGCGCAGGCCGCACCGGCAAGCGAATGGCTGTGCTTCCTGGACGCCGACGTGTGGGCCGAACCGGCGCTGCTTGCCAGCGCCATTGCCCATGCGAGGTCGGCGGATCTCGATCTCGTTTCGATCGTGCCGCGACAAGAGCTGAAGAGCTTCGCCGAGCGGCTGATCATGCCCTGCGGCTTTTATCTGCTCGCTTTCTGTCAGGATTTGCGCCGGGTGCAATCGCGCGATGCGGCTGACGTGACCGCGACGGGCCAATGCATGCTTGTGCGCCGCGTGGCTTACGACGCGATCGGCGGTCATGCCGCGGTGCGCGCGGCGATCTGCGAGGATCTCGAGCTTGCGCTTCGCATCAAGCGTTGGCGCAAAAGGGTGCAGCTGGTGGACGGCAGCCGCCTGGTGTCGACGCGGATGTATCGCGACTGGCCGGAGCTGTGGATCGGCCTTTCCAAAAACCTGGTGGACATGCTGCATGGGCCCCAGCGCACGCTGCTCATTGCCATGGCGGCCGTGGTGCTGGCCTGGGCGGCCTATCTGATCCCGCTCGCCGACGCGGCAGGTTGCGCCGCCGCTACGCCGGGCGGCTGTCTGGCGCTCTGGCCCGGAGCGCTCGCCTCGGCCGCCGCTGTGGGGCTGCACGTCGCCGGCGCCGGCTACTTTGGCATTCCGCTGTGGTACGGCCTGCTGTTTCCCCTCGGCTATACGGGCGGCGCCTTGATCGCGCTCGACAGCGTCAGGCGGCGACGGTTGGGCCGCGTGCGCTGGAAGGGCCGGACCTATCCATGAGCGCGGCCAAAAGCGCGCCACGGAGCACCTCCGAAAGCGCCTCCGACACCGCGGCACAAAGCAGAGCGCTCGCTGCGCCGCGCCGCGATCACGTCCATGTCGGCAAGATCTCCACCCAGACGACTCTGATCGTGCTGGCCGTCATCACGCTGCTGGTCTACGAAACCCAGTGGATCTTGCCGCCCTTCGTGCTGGCCGCCATCCTCGCCTATATCTGCACGCCAGCCATCGCGTGGCTTGCCGCCCGCTCAGGCTTACCGCGCGCCTTATTCGCCGTCGCCTTTTTTTTGCTGCTGCTCGGGATTGCGGCTCTCGTCGGCTATCTCGGCGTGCCGCCGCTGTTGGGCGAATTAAACCGGGTACTGACAGATTTTCAGGGCACGATCCGCGACCTCGCGACGCGCCTCATCGGCAATCAAAAGATCAGCCTGTTCAATCAGCCGATGGACGCAACGCAGCTTGCGCAAGCGCTCAGCGCGGAAGTGCGCTCGCGCCTCAGCCAGCCGGGCACGCTCGGTCTGATCGCCGCCGGCGCGTTTGGCGGCCTGTTCGGCGTGACGCTCACCATCATTCTGCTACTGTATTTTCTGCTCAGCGGACCGGTGATTGCCCGCGGCCTGCTGCAACTCGTGCCGCCGCAGCATCGGCCCCTGATCGTGCATATCTGGCTGCTGCTCGATCCGGTGCTCAAGCGCTATTTCCTCGGCGTGCTTTTGGTCGTCGCTTATGCCTCGGCTGTGGCGTATATCGGCCTCGGCCTGGTCTTGGGCGTCCCGCACGCCGGATTTCTGGCTCTCCTGACCGGCCTTATGGAAATGATTCCGGTCATCGGGCCCTTGGCGGCGGCATTGACGGCGGGCCTGGTTGCGGCGCGCTATGCGACGGGATTTGGCGCGATCATCGCCTATGCCGTCTATGCAACCGCGCTGCGGCTGTCCATCGACCAGCTGTTCGGCCCGATTGCGCTCGGCACCGCGGCGCGGGTGCACCCGATCGTGGTCATCTTCGGCTTCCTGGTCGGCGCCTATTTGTTCGGTATTGTCGGCGTGGTCTTGGCGGTCCCGACGGCGATTGCCGTCAAGGCGACCTTGCGGCACCTGTATGACGAGCCGGAAGGGATCGGCGGTGCTTGAAAGGCAAAGCTGGCATGCGCGCCGCGCTGCGACTTTGCTGGCCATTTACGAGCGCAGCCGGTTGGCGGTAAATTCGCTTACGACCGCAGCCAGTTGGCGGCAAATTTTGTCGGCCAACCGACGCAACTTTCAGGCGTCACGGCGGTTTTTGGTTCGGGTCATGGGATTGCGCCCTGGTTTACGATCCGGATTGCTTTAATGGTTTCAGAAACAACCATTTTTGATGGGCAATCGAAACATCTTGATCGCCCCTGGTTCACCGCCATCGTCACCGCGCTCGACGACCGCTTGCGGCTACGGCTGGGCGTTGTCGAGTATTCGCAGTCGCCCGATTGCCTGTTTCGCATTCAGCCGACGACCAGCCAGGACGATGTGACCCTTTCCGACGGCACCCATATTCGCGTCGGCGATCCGATCATTCATCTGCATGTCTGGAACGAGCAGGTGCCGGCATTCCCGGAAAACGGGCCGACGCTGGCCTGGGCGCGGCGCTTCAATCGCGCTTTCGATTCCTCGTTGTGCGAGCTCTCCTATTTTCTGCGCACCCGCGATTTTCGCGACGTGGTCGCCATTTGCGGCGATTTGAGTTTCAAACCGCCCTGGCGCGGCGCCCAGCTGACGCAATTCGTTGCGCGTTTCGGCTTCGAGCGGGTTGCAGAGCGCCGTTGCTGGTCGCTGCGACGACGCGCGCATTGGCTTGGGCAGAACGTTCTGATCTCGATGATGGTGCTTGCCCATAATGCGGCGGCGCTGCGCGCCGACACGCTATGGCGCGATCGCATTCCGGTCTATCTGTCCCGTCAGGCGCTCGACCGCCGCTATGGTGCAAGGCGGAAGGATGGTTCGTGAAAACCCGGCCCGTTCGGCCGCCATGGAGGTGAAAACCACGGCGACGGCATTGCGTTGCCGAGAAGTGATTATTGTCGAGCGTTTTCATGATCGCCGTCGTTGTTGAACTTTTCTCCGATATTTGCCTCGCCACTGCGGCGCTCGGGTGCCTGTATCTGCTGGTCGCGGCGGCCGCTGTGCTGCGGTTTCCGCGCGCACGAACGAGCGACACGATTGGCAACCCCGCGGCGGAGCCGGTGACGATCCTAAAGCCGCTGCGCGGCGGCGAGCCCGATTTGCTGCGCCGGCTGGTGGGCTTTTGCCGCCAAGATTATCCAGGACCGGTGCAGGTCGTCTGCGGCGTCTGCGACCGCGCCGACCGGGCCGTCGGTCTCATCGAATTCATCCGCGCGCGCTATGCGGCGGTCGATCTCGTCATCGATTCGCGCCGGCACGGTCTCAATCCGAAAGTCTCGAACCTGATCAACATGCTGCCCTATGCGCGCCATGACATCGTGATCCTGGCCGACAGCGACATCGATGTCGGCGAGGATTATGTGCGCAAGATCGTCGCCGCGCTGCGCAAGCCCGGCGTCGGCGCGGTCAGCTGCCTGTATCGCGGCATTGCATCGGCCGGCTTGTGGTCGCGGCTCTCGGCGCTCGCGATCAACAGTCATTTTCTGCCGAACGCGGTGCTTGCGATCAGCTTCGGTCTGACAGAACCCTGCTTCGGCGCCAGCCTGGCGCTGCGGCGCTCGACGCTGCGCCGCATAGGCGGCTTCGACGCCTTCAAGGACATGCTCGCCGACGACAATGCGATCGGGCAGGCGGTGCGCGCCATCGGACTCGCGGTCACCATTCCCGAATTTGTCGTCGGACATGTCTGCCACGCGAGCAGCTACCGCGAGCTCTTGGCGCATGATCTGCGCGTCGCGCGGACCATCAAGAGCGTCGACCGCATCGGCTATTATGGACTTATCGTCACGCATCCCTTCGCGCTCGCCCTGCTGGCCGTTCCGCACGCCGGCGCCGATGCCGCGATGATGGCCGCGCTCGCTTTTGCCTGCCGCGTGGCGCTGTGTCTCTGCGTCGAGCAGGTCTTCAAGCTCGACATGCAGCGCTACTGGCTCATTCCGCTGCGCGACGTCCTGTCGTTCGCCACCTTCGTATGGGGACTGTTCGGCAATTCAGTGAGTTGGCGCGGCGCCACTTATCATGTCACCGGCGACGGTCGGCTCGCGGCCGATCGCAGACACGCGTGACCTGGTCGTATGACGTGGTCGATTCGTTGAGGCAAGTCTCATTATGTGGAAGAAATTTTCGCCGCGGACTTCGTTGTCTTGGACCTCGCTGTCTTGGTCTTCGCTGTCCCGGTCGGCCTTCTCGTGGTCGGCATTGTCGTGGCCCGATTTCTTCGACGACACTTTGCCGCGATTCGCCTTCTCGGAAGCGAGCGAGCAAGATCGGGCGTCCGAATTCGCTGCAGACAACGCTGTAGTCGCGCTGGTCGGTTTGACCTTCGAGGCCAAGATTGCCGCGGGGCCGGGCGTGCTGGCGATCTGCCGAGGCGGGGGGCCGCAAACGGCCGAGCTCATCCAGCTCGCCGTGCGCGCCGGCTGCCGCAGCATCATCAGCTTCGGCGTTGCCGGCGGGCTCGCGCCCGATCTCGTGCCCGGCGACTGCGTGGTGGCATCGGCGATCATCGACCAGGCGGCGGCACGCGCCACCGATCCCTTGTGGTCACGCAATCTGCTGGAGGCGATACCAAATGCGCGGCACGGCCCGATCATCGGCGTCAATCACGTCGTCAGCGATCCGGCCAGCAAACAGAAGCTGCACGCCGTGACCGGCGCCATCGCCGTCGACATGGAATCGCATCTGGTGACGCGGCTCGCCGCGCTCTATGGGCTGGCCTTTGCCGCGGTGCGCGTGGTGGTCGACCCGGCGCATCGCCCGGTGCCGTCAGCAGCCGTGCTGGCGATGGGGCCGGGCGGCAGCGCCGATCTTGCAGCGATGCTCTACGACGTGTTGGAGCGGCCGTCGCAGCTTGTCGCGCTGATGCGGCTCGCCGCGGATATCTATGCGGCGCGCGCTGCGCTGATTCGCCTGCGCCGCGCCGTGGGGCCCTGTTTCGGCTGGCGCTAGATAGTCCGTGTCGTGACTGAAAACGGCGAGCGGAGACTTCTGGTCGAACACAAACGGCCGTTGGTTGAACTCGATGCCTGGCACTTTAGATAACAGGCTCTGGTCCGGCGGCTGCCAGGCAACAAAAGGGCGCGGATCGCTCCGCGCCCCTCTGACCTTCTGTAAGGGAGCTTCGCCGCCACAGACTCAGAAGCCCATCCCGCCCATGCCGCCGCCGCCCGGCATCGGCGGCATCGCCGGCTGGTCCTTCGGCAGTTCGGCGACCATGGCTTCGGTCGTGACCAGCAGGCCGGAGACCGAGGCCGCATCCTGCAGCGCGGCGCGCACGACCTTGGCCGGATCGACGATGCCTTCGTCGAACATGTCGACATAATCCTCGTTTTGCGCGTCGAAGCCATAAGTCTCCGACTTGTTCTCGAGGATCTTGTTGACCACGATCGAGCCTTCGACGCCGGCATTCTCGGCGATCTGGCGCACCGGCGCTTCGACCGCCTTGAGCACGATATTGATGCCGGTCTGCACGTCGGCATTGTCGTTTGACAGCCGGCCGATCGCCTTCTTGGCGCGAAGGAGCGCAACGCCGCCGCCCGGCACGATGCCTTCCTCGACCGCGGCGCGCGTGGCATTGAGCGCGTCCTCGACGCGATCCTTCTTCTCCTTCACCTCGACCTCGGTCGCGCCGCCGACGCGGATCACCGCGACGCCGCCGGCCAGCTTCGCCAGCCGCTCCTGCAACTTCTCGCGGTCGTAGTCCGAGGTGGTCTCCTCGATCTGCGCCTTGATCTGGTTGACGCGCGCCTCGATGTCCTTCTTCTTGCCGGCGCCGTCGACGATCGTGGTCTTCTCTTTCTCGATCACAACCTTCTTGGCGCGTCCGAGCATGGCCGGCGTCACGTTCTCGAGCTTGATGCCGAGATCTTCGGCAATCAGCTGCCCGCCGGTGAGGATGGCGATGTCTTCCAGCATCGCCTTGCGGCGATCGCCGAAACCCGGCGCCTTCACGGCCGCGACCTTCAGCCCGCCGCGCAGCTTGTTGACCACAAGCGTGGCGAGCGCCTCGCCCTCGATGTCCTCGGCGACGATGAGCAGCGGCTTGCCCGACTGCACCACCGCCTCCAGCACCGGCAACATGGCCTGCAGCGCCGAGAGCTTCTTCTCGTGCAGCAGCACGTAGGCGTCCTCGAGCTCGGCCACCATCTTCTCGGCATTGGTGATGAAATACGGCGAGAGATAGCCGCGGTCGAACTGCATGCCCTCGACGATCTCGACCTCGGTGTCGAGCGCCTTGGCCTCCTCGACCGTGATCACGCCCTCGTTGCCGACCTTCTGCATCGCCTGCGCGATCATCTTGCCGACTTCGGCGTCGCCGTTGGCCGAGATCGTGCCGACCTGGGCGACCTCGGACGACGAGCCGACCTTCCTGGCGCGCTTCTTGATGTCCTCTACCACGGCATTGACCGCCAGATCGATACCGCGCTTGAGGTCCATCGGGTTCATGCCGGCGGCCACCGCCTTGGCGCCTTCCTTGACGATGGCGGCGGCGAGCACGGTGGCGGTCGTGGTGCCGTCGCCGGCGACGTCATTGGTCTTGGAGGCGACCTCGCGCACCATCTGCGCGCCCATATTCTCGAACTTGTCGTCGAGCTCTATCTCCTTGGCGACCGTGACGCCGTCCTTGGTAATGCGAGGAGCGCCAAAGCTCTTCTCGATCACTACGTTGCGGCCCTTGGGACCGAGCGTGACTTTCACCGCATTGGCCAGCGTCTCGACGCCGCGCAACAGGCGCTCGCGAGCATCGCCGGAAAATTTTACGTCTTTCGCAGCCATTTTAAGTCTCTCTCCTGGGATATGATGTATTCGGTCTTCAGTTTCCGTATTTGTTTCCCGGATGCGATGCAGCACGAGGTGGTGAATCGCTGATCCGGGATTGTCGCAGTCTCTACCTTGCGAAGGTCCCGGGTCTGCAGCCGATCACTCTGGGCCAGGGACGCCAAATGCATCAGGCGATCACGCCCATGATGTCGGACTCCTTCATAATCAGGAGCTCCTCGCCATCGAGCTTGACTTCGGTGCCCGACCATTTGCCGAACAGCACGCGGTCGCCGGCCTTGACGTCGATCGGCGTCAGCTTGCCGGTCTCGTCGCGCCCGCCGGGGCCGACCGCGACCACTTCGCCAGTCTGCGGCTTCTCCTTGGCCGTATCGGGAATAATGATGCCGCCCTTCGATTTCTCTTCGGCCTCGATCCGCTTGACGACGACGCGATCGTGCAGCGGCCGGAATTTCAATTTCGCCATGATGAACCCTCTTTGCCGCGCAATCGGCGTTGCGATGGCGGCCTTTGGCGGTGAAAAAACCTATTTTTGCAGCGCCTTAGCACTCTTGAAGGTTGAGTGCCAGGAAAGCGCCCGGGACATAAGGTGTCGCGCAGAAGGTGTCAAGGCGGAGACCCGCGAATGACGAGCCGCGACTGCGGAATAGGGAAAGGACAACTCCTCGCTATTCGTCGCTCACCATTCGCTGCTAAGGTGGTCAGGCTCCGCCACCGGGGGGACGCATCAAAATGCGCGCGCTCAGCCTTGATGAGGCCAACCGCATTATCGCGGCGACTTTTGCCGCGGCCACGAAGTACAAATGCCGGCCGATGAGCGCGATCATTCTCGATGCCGGCGGCCGGGTGAAGGCGTTTCAGAAGCAGGACAATGCCTCGATGCTCCGCTTCGAAGTGTGCTACGGGAAGGCCTATGCGTCGCTGGCGTTGGGACGGCCATCGAAGCTTGTGCTGCAGAAGGCCGACGAAAAGCCACTGTTCATGCGATCCATTGAGAACCTTGCCGATTATCCGCTGTTTCTGGAAGGCGGCGGACAACTCGTCCGCGACCCATCGGGCGAGGTGATCGCCGCCATAGGCGTCACCGGCGACGTCAATGAAATGGACGATATCTGCGCCATCGCCGGCATTCACGCGGTGGGGCTCTGCGCCGACTGCGATTTCTTCGACAACCCGGAGATGATGCGGGCCTTGAGCATTCACAAATCGGCGCCGCTTATCGATCCGCGGCCCAAAGCCGCGGCCGGCAAAGCTGCAGCTAAAAAATCGTCTGCGGCCGCGTCCGTGCGCCGCAACGGTTCCCGCAATGGCGGCGCAACCGTCAAATCCGGGCCGTAATCGTCAGGAACGGTCCGGTCGCAACAAACACGTTCGAAATAAAGAGCGAGAGTTTAGGTTTCGGGCGGTATTGGTTCCGGGTTGGTCTGGGGGAGACCCTGCATGAGCGTGTCCGATCTGCGTTTGGTTTCCTGCGCCGCGGCGCTCGCCGCACTAGCCGCACTCGCCCTCGCCTCCTGCACGGCGAATACGCCGCCACCCGAACAGGCCGCTGCGCCGCCCATGACCCAGCCGGCGATCCCGTCCAGATATCGGCCGGAGGAAATCGTCGGCCGCTGGGGCTATGGTGCCTTCCACAAGGATGAGGATCTGGCGCGCACCACGGCGGCCGCGCGCGGCCAATGCGGCCAGCCGGTCGAGATCACGCGCGGTCCGAACGGCGGCGTGATGATGTATCTCGCCGACAGCGCGCAATTGCAGGAATTGCAGCTCAAAGGCTCGGCCAGCGGCAAGAACTATATCGGCCCGCCCGGCGATGCCGGCGGCCCGCAGGATCGCGAGATCGTCTCCTTCGACGGCCGCACCATGGTGCTCAAATGGATGGACCCGGAGGTCGCCGGCCGTTACGGCACCGGCGTCTATGTGCGCTGCGCGCCGGAAGGCGTGGCGCGGGCGAGCAAGCCGAAGGCGCAGTAATTTCCGTCATTTCGGAACACGCCGAAGCCGCAAACGCGGAATCCATTGGTCGGGCAGGGGCGCTTATGGATTGCGGCCTCGCCGCTTCGCGGCAATCCGGAATGACAGACTATGTATCAAAAATCGCGTCGATGTCGGTCTGCGAGACGTGACCGGTGTCGCCGTCGAGGCGTGGGCCGTGCAGATATTGCGCGCTGTCGCTCGCGGGACGCACCGCCATGGTCTTGATTTCGTCGAGCACGCTGGTGATATGCTCCTCGATGAACTTAAGCGTCGCCGTCACCTTGCTGATGCGCTGTCCGATCAGATCCTGGAAATTGCAGGCCTCGAAAATGCGGATGACCAGATCCTGGATGTCCTGCGCCAGGCCCTGCTCGATCCTGCCCTTGAGCGCGGCGGAGAGATTGTTGGCAAGCTGATCGATCTCTTCGGCGGCGGCCAGAATCTTTTGCGTCGCCTGTTCGGTGCCGGACGTCACGGCGAGCAGCTCATTGCCGATACGGGTAAGCTGCGCGTCCTCGGTTGCCGGTGTGCCATCGCGCTCGCCCGCAAGCTTCTCGGCGATGAGGTTGAGCTTGTCGGCCAGCGCTCCTGGATCGGGCGGCGAGTGCATCTGCGGCCTGACCGCCGCAAAGCCCGGCGCCGCCACGGCGGCGCGCAGCGCGCTGAGCTCTTGCAGAATTTGCGCCTGTAGGCTTTCGGCGCCGGGCGCGGCGTGCGCGCCCTCGTGCGCGTCGCGATCGCTGCCGGATGGCGATCGCACGGCGGCCATTTCTTCGATGCGGAAGACTCTTCGTGGCTGCGCCATCTTGCGACCGGCGGCGTTTGTCCTGGCAAAACTGCCGGTGCAGCTTAGGATTTGCCGTCTTAATACGGCGTTCACGGGGACGTTGGCTTAGCGCATCGAATTGACGCTGCCGCGACTGCCTCGGATGGTTCTGGCTCAGTCGATAGAGAGGCCGACCAGGGCGGACACGTCTATCGATGCACGCCTGCGCGGCGCCTGAAAGGAATCAATCGCGGGCGCGCATCATAGAAGATTTGCCGCCGACCAGGGGATCTTTGGCCGTGATCGAACCAAGCAGAACCGATCAAAAAACAAACGAACGATTAACCAAACCGCCGCGACATTCACTCAAAATCAACGCTAACTTGATGAACAATGTGCAAATAAGCGCAGAGCGCAATTTGTTTACCAAACAATCGCGGTTTGCCGCTGTACTCGCCGGTATGGGCGCGCGGCGCTGAATCGGTGCCAATCCGTGCAAGCTATGCGCGATGTGCAACGTGAGTGGGTTGACCGATGCGGCGTATCTGCATGTCGGCGCTCGTTCTGAGCGCGCTGTCTTCTTCGGCTTTTGCCGGTCCGCTTCAGAGCATTTTTTCGCCTTACCCGACGTCCGACTATGCGGCCGATTCGGCAGGCGGGCAGCGACAATATTATGTCGTACAGCCAAGCTATGGCGCCCCACAGCAGCCGGTCTATGGCGCTCCGCAGCAAGCTGATGCCGCGTCGATGTCACCGCCGCAGCCGACCTATGCGCCCGCTGCGCCACAAGCCACGCCACAGGCTGCCGCGGCGCCGCGACAGACCTATGCCGCAAACTACGCCCGAGCGCAGCTGCCGCCTCCTCCGCCGCCGCGTCCGGGCGGCCTGTTCGATTTCCTGTTTGGCCGCCCGCTGCAATCAAGCTACGCGCCGGCCATGCCGGCCTATCAGCCGCAGGGGAATTATCAGGCCAATTATCGGCAGAGCTATGCGCCGTCCGGCCAAGGCGACATGGTCAATTACCAGGTCGATCCGAAATACGATCGCCAGGTCGTCGACTATCCGAGCGACGAGCCGCCTGGCACGATCGTGATCGATACGCCGAACAAATTTCTCTATCTGGTCGAGGGCGGCGGCAAGGCGCTGCGCTATGGCATCGGCGTGGGCCGGCCGGGCTTCACCTGGTCCGGCGTGAAGACGATCACGGCCAAGCGCGAATGGCCGGATTGGCGGCCGCCGGCCGACATGCTGGCGCGCCGGCCCGATCTGCCGCGCTACATGCCCGGCGGCATCGACAATCCGCTCGGCGCGCGCGCCATGTATCTTGGCTCGACGCTCTATCGCATCCACGGCTCGAACGAGCCCTGGACCATCGGTACCAACGTATCCTCGGGCTGCATCCGCATGCGCAACGAGGATGTCGAGGACCTTTATGAGCGCGTGCAGGTCGGCACCAAAGTGGTGGTGATCTAGACCCGTTTCCCGCATGCGGCGCAGCACGAACCGGTGCGCCGCCGGTCCGGCGCCGTGCCAAATTCGAAAGTTGTAACGATCCCGGGCCTGCAGCAGATCATTGCGCTTCATGCCGCGCCGGGTAGACAGCGCGATTTCACCGGTTGTAGGCGAGAGCGCCAACCCAATCTGCGACGGGGCGACGACTTGCGTCCGCGCCCGCCTGAGGGACGAGCGGGTCGAAGACTATGCCAGTTCGTAACCTCGCTCGGCCAACAGGCGCACAAAATCCTGGCTGAGCAGATAGGCGTATTCGCCTTCGCGCGGCGTGGTCACCGGATCGAGCCGGCGTAATTCGTCGTCGACTTTGCCGGGATGGCACATGATCACGCCGCCATCGGGCAGCCCGTCGAGGAATGTCGGAAACAATTTTTCGAACTGCGCGCCCGGCGCGAACGAATAAGTGCCGGCGAAGGCCGGGTTGGTGGGCACGCCGTCTTGCGCGGCGCGGCGGCGGAGGCTCGCACTGAGGGCATCCAGCACAAGACCTTTGGGATCGGACAGGCGCTTGGGCGCCTGCGCGGCGCGGCCGCATTGCCGGACCCAGGCCTGCGGCGCCGCCTTTTTGATCGCACGCAGCAGTGCGTCGCGGATTTGCGGAAAGACATGAATATGCTGATGACCGTCGACAAAATCCGGCGCGCGGCCGAAGGCGGAACGGAAGGCGGCGCATTGCGCGAGCACTTCGGCTTCCAGCCCGGCCGTATCGAGCCAATGCACGAGCGCGCGGCCGGCCATGCCCGCAAGCGTCGGAAAGGCGCCGTTGTCGAGCGGCGCAAAATCCGAGGTGAGCGGTGCAAAGGGCGCAGTCAGGGTGACGTGCAGTCCGATCGCGGCATGGGAACCTGCGGCTTCGAGCAGGGCGGTGGCCTCGCTTGGCGAAAAGCTCGGCGCCGCGGTCATGACCGAGGTGGCGCTCAGGCGACGGCGCGCCAGCAGATCGCGGATCGCCGCACTGACCGCAGGCGCCATGCCGTAGTCGTCGGCGATGAGCCAGAGCCGCCGAACGCTTTTTTGCTGCGTCATTCGGCTGCGGTGCGCGTGCCGAGCGGCGCGGCGGCGCTTGGCGCGTCCGGCTGTGCGGTCTCGGCGAGCTTCACATCGTGCTCGGCGACGAAATAAACCGGCCGGCCTTTGATCTCTTCCAGGATCTTGCCGATATATTCGCCGACCACGCCGATCATGATGAGCTGCACGCCGCCGAGCACCATCACGCCGACGAACAGCGACGGATAGCCGGGAACCTTGGTGCCATAGACCAGCGTCTCATAGATGATCTGCAGGCCATAGAAGATGGCGACCACCGCGAGCGCGGTGCCGAGCACGGTGGCAAGCCGCAGCGGCGCCACTGAAAAGGCCGTGACGCCGTCGATCGACAGCCCGATCAGCCGGCGCAGATTCCAGGTGCTTCTGCCGTCGACGCGCGGCGCCGGCTCGTAGTCGATGCGCATCTGGCGAAAGCCGATCCAGCTGGACAGGCCTTTGAAGAAGCGGTTGCGCTCAGGCATCTGCCGCAGCGCGTTGGCGGCGCGCGGCGAAAGCAGGCGGAAATCGCCGGCATCCTCGGGAATTTTTGGCCGCGCGCCCCAATTGATCAGGGTGTAAAAGCCCTTCACCAAGATGCGGCGAACGAGCGATTCATGCGCGCGGTTGGCCTTGGCGGTATAGACGACGTCGCAATCGGCGTCGAGCCAGTGGCCGACCAGTGTTTCGATCATGTCGGGCGGATGCTGGCCGTCGCCGTCGATGAACAGGACGGCGCCGCGGCGCGCGTGTTCGAGGCCGGCAAGCAAGGCCGCCTCCTTGCCGAAATTGCGCGAGAGCGAGATCACCTGGACGTCGAGCCCGGCGGCGGGCAGATCGCGGGCAATGGCGAGCGTGCCGTCGCGGCTGCCGTCGTCGACATAGATCAGTTCGCAGTTGAGCGCCCTGGCGGCTTTCAGCTTTTGCGCGACCTCGATCAGGCGCGCGTGCAGGCGCTCGAGCCCGCCGGCTTCGTTGTAGAGCGGCACGACGATGGAGAGGCCCGGCGCGGCGCCTTGTGCACCGCCGGATAGATTGCGACCGCGCGGCAGCGGCGTCAGAGTTGTATTGGCGGCGCTCATTCACCCATCCTTTCGGGCATCCCTTATAGCCCACCTGCGACCGCACTGTCGCGCACAGGTGGTCGCAGGCCGCGGCAAGCGCAAGGGGGCGCTCGGTCTGTTCTGCGGTGCAACCGGCACCCTTGTCAGATACGGAGGTCCACAGTCCCTGTCCCGGAATTGTGGCTTGCGGGCTGGCGAGGCAAGCTTGTCGTCAGGTCGCGCGCCCCGGAATGGCGGGAGAAGCCGTGCTCTTCAAGTCTGGCGAAAACGGCGGCATCGAGGATCTTGGGCTCGGCCTGCGCTGGGCCGCGCCAGATCTGGCCGCGCAGGTGAACGACCGCGCGGCAGTTTTGGCGGCAGCCGACCTTGCGCCGGGCGCAACGATCGTCATCGCGCATTCCGGCACGGCCCATTTCTTCGCCGACCTGCTTGCGGTGTGGGAGCGCGGCTGCTGTGCGGTCTGCCTCGACACGGCGCTGACGCCAGGCGAAACGACGCGGCTCATCGATTTCGTCCGGCCCGCCGCAGTTCTGGCAGGCGCCGCCGAATTGAAGGTCGGCGCCGATGTGCCCGTCCTGCGGCTTGCCCATGCCCGCGCGGCTGCCGCAGCGCCACCATGTCCGCCGGCAGCGCCGGAGCAGCCGGCGCTCGTCCTCTTCACTTCGGGCACGACCGGTGATCCCAAGGGCGTGGTCTTGAGTTTTGGCGCGCTCGGCAATCGCTTGGCGCTCAACCGGCAGCATAGCGGGCCGGCCTGCCGCAGGCGCACGCTCGTCACGTTGCCGACTTCGTTCGGCCACGGCCTGATCGGCAATGCGCTCACCCCGTTGTTGTCTGGCGGCGATATCGTCTTGCATCCACCCGGGCTCGGGCTTGCGCAAAATCTCGGCCGGCTGATCGACCGGCACGAAATTGTTTTCTTAAGCTCAGTACCGGCAATGTGGCGCCTGGCGCTGAAATTTTCCGGCCCGCCGGCGGGCGCGACGCTCAAGCGCGTGCATGTCGGCTCGGCGCCGCTCGCGCCAGAACTGTGGCGAGCCATCGCGGAATGGACGCGCGCCGAGGTTGTCAATTGCTATGGCGTAACCGAGCTTGCCAACTGGGTCTCAGGGGCGTCGTCGCGCCGCGACGGCATTGCCGAAGGCGCGGTCGGCAGGCCCTGGGGCGGCGATTCCGCGATCATCGATGCAAACGGGGCGATCAGCGCGACGGGCGCGGGCGAGCTCGTCATCAAATCGCCGAGCGTCATGTCCGGTTATCTGCATCGCCCGGATTTGACCGAAGCCGCTTTCATCCGTGGCTGGTACCGCACCGGCGACGCGGCGCGGCTCACGGATGACGGCCTGATCCACTTGACCGGCCGCATCAAGGACGAGATCAATCGCGCCGGACTCAAGGTGCAGCCGGGCGAGATCGATGCGCTTCTGCAGAGCCATCCGGCGGTCGCGGAGGCTTGCGCCTTCGGCATTGCGGACGCGGTGAGCGGCGAGACCGTCGCCGTCGCCGTCTGCTTCGCGCCCGGAGCGAACGCGACCATCGAAGCCTTGAAAGCCTGGTGCGCGGCCCGCTTGCGCCGCGAGGCGATCCCAGAGCGCTGGTTTCTGGTTGACAAGCTTCCTCGAAATGAACGAGGCAAAATCAGCCGCGCGGCGGTGCGGCGCGCGCTAATCGGGGCTGTGGAATGAATATGCCGGCAAAAGGCCGTCCGATTTTTCTAAAGACCGCGCGCTTTGCGCTGCGCAGCCTAAAGCCGTCCGACGGCTCGGAGCGCTGGGCGAATTGGCTGAGGGACCCCGAAGTGATGGGGCCGCTGAATGCGCCGGTGCGCGCCTGGACGTCGCAGGAATTGCGCGCGCATATCGCCTCGGCCGACAACGAGCAGCGCTATCTGATCGGTGTTTTCGACAACGCAACGCAGATTCAGATCGGCTTCTTCATGGTCGATGTCGATCCGTTTCATCGCCGCGCCAACTTCAACGTGGTGATCGGCGAGAAGGCCTGGTGGGGCAAGGGCGTGGTCAACGAGGCGCGTGCCGCGCTGCTCGACGAGTTCTTCGACAATCGCGGTATCGAGAAAGCGACCGGCGCGCCGCTGTCGCGCAATTTTCCGGCCGTGTTCAATTACAAGGCGCAGGGCTGGCGCCACGAGGGCACGCTGCGCGGCCACTGTACGTCGGCGAGCGGCGGAGCGCGGCTCGATCAATATCAGTTCGGCTTGACCAAGGAGGAATGGGCCGCGGCGCGAGGCAGGCAAAAATGATCAACGGGTGCGAGCAAGCAAAAGGTCTGTTGGCCGAGGCCGCGCATTGCGAGGTGGCATCGATTCCCGATGACGTGCGCATAGGGCAATTCGCGCCGTGGGACAGCCTTGCACATTTGCGGCTTGTGCTCGGCATCGAGCAAAGAATCGGCCGCACACTCGACGCCGACGAGGCGATCCGCATCGAGAGCCTCAAAGATATCGCGGCGCTGCTCGGGTGAACACGTTGAATTGCCGTCACCGTGCGGTGCCTGGCGCGAGCGCCCGAGCCTCGAAGGGCGCACGCTGAACGGTCTGAAAAGCTCCCGGAAGGGCCGCGCTGCGCGCGGGTGCCTTGGGATGAGAGGTGCGGGCCTACGGGCCGAACTTGTAGTCGACCTGGAAGGTGACCAGCGTCAGGTTGTGACTAAACGAAAAGGCCGGCGGAACCGGGCCGGTTCCGAAAGTATTCGCAAAGCTGACAAGGCCCGGTGAAGTGCTCGGGAATGATGCGTGCAGGACGTTCAATCCGAAAATCCAGTTCGGGAAGGGCATCGCCTGGACGCCGCCGCCGTAAACCGCCCCGACAAGCGTGGATGTTTTCGACCATTCAACAAATTGCGGACCGGATGGACCTATATCGGCGCCGCACCCGTCATTTGGAGAGACGCACGTGGCCGTATCGCGAACACTGGTTACGCCGACACCGACGGTCCCATAGACAAGCCAGTTGTTGGCGATGGTCAGGCCGCCCCTAAAGCGGGCCGTATAGAGCCAGCTGTAGCGGCTCGACCAAGTGACGGTATTGACGCCACTCTTGCCTCTGAAGAACGGGCTCTCGCTGACCGACCCGTGGACGTCGAGCCCGGTAAAATCGGTCTCGAATCCGTAGACAAAATTCCCAGTCTGCACATTGTAGCCGAACTGGCCGCCGCCGGCGAAGCCCTGCACGTTCAGGCCGGGCGTATTCCAGGTGCCCGTCAAAAAGAAAGGCGCCGCGGTGACATTGGCGATCAATGACGGGTTGGACTGTCCAAAACCGCCGCCGATATTGCCGCCGATGTAAAAACCGGTCCAGTTGTAGATGGGCGAGGGCGGCGGCGCGGCTTGCGCCGGCAGCGCGGCCGTGCAGGTCAGCGCGACCGCCGAGGCCGACGCCAAAAGTGTGTTGCGCATGAATCGCCCCCGCGACCCGGCTCTGTTACAGATGTTACAAATAACCCGGCATGGTCGCCCGGCCTAGTGCAAATAAGCCACATGTCGGCGTGAAATGCGGTGCTCCCGCGTGTTTTCAACGGCTTGCACGCGCTTAGTCTTAAATGCCTGGTTTAATTGTGTGATTATCTTCCGTCGGCCGCCAACGACGGCCCGCGGGGCGCGGCTAGCACGGCGGCTGGTCGGTATCCGGCTGCCCCTTCACCGACACTGTGGCGCTCGCCGCCGAACGTGATATGCGGACGGCCGCATGGCCCCGATTCCAGACTCGTCTTCGGCTACGGCCCGGCGCCCCGTCCGTCGCCCCTTGTCGCTGAAGGCGACCGCCTTTGCGCTGATCGGGCTCCTCAATACGGCGGTCGACTATGGCGTCTTTCTCGCCGCGCGTGCGGCCTATATGCACCTGCCGGCGGCGCTTACGACCTTCGGCGCCGTGGCCGATCTGTGCCGCTGCGGCACGTCCGATACTGTTTTGCTGGTTGCCGCCAATGTCACGTCGTGGCTGGTCGCGGTAAGCGGCTCCTATGTGCTCAACGCCGCAATCACCTTTGCCGCCGAATCGGGACGAAAGCTGCGGCTACGCGCCTATCTCGCTTTTGTCGTCGCCGGCATTGCCGGCCTGATCGCCAATACCGCCACATTGGTCGCCGCCGCCCAGCTCCTGGCGCTGCCGGTCTGGCTCGCCAAGGCGCTGGCGGTGCTGGCGAGCTTTGTCGTCAATTTCGCGCTGTCGCATTTCGTCGTGTTCCGCGTACGCGGAGAGTGAAGCGCATGACCCGACGGCGTCCTGCGGACGAGGACTAGGAGTAAATTCGTCGCTCCGAGGTGCGGGACGCAGAGCCCGAGCCGCGAGAAGCGTTTGCTGAGGCGTCGAAACGGCATGCTTCGAGGGCCGCTTCGCGGCCACCAACATCCCGGGAACCTGCTGGCGTGGCCGCCGGTTTTTTTGAGATAGGTCTTTTGCAGAACAGTTGAGGGCGTGCGTCAAGGAAGGTGCGCCATGGCCGATAACAACGCCGATAGCGGTAATGGCGAGGCGCCGGGTTCCGGCAACGGTCACGGCGATGAAAAGCCTCTCATTGTTGCGATCGGCGCCTCCGCCGGAGGCCTTTCGGCCCTGCGAAGCTTCTTCGGCTCGCTGCCCGAAAACACCGGCGCCGCCTATGTCGTTGTCGTCCACCTCGATCCGGAGCACCGCAGCGAACTGCCGACCATCATCGGCGCGCGGACGCGCATGGCAGTGGTCCAGGTCGGCGAACGTGAGCAACTGCAGCGGAACCGCGTCTATGTCATTCCGCCCGATCGGCGACTGCAGTTGGTCGATCACGAAATCCTGTCGGCGCAGTTCGACGAACCGCGCGGCCAGCGGGCGCCGATCGATTCGTTCTTTCGCTCGGTCGCCGAGCGACTCGGCGACGGCTTCGCGGTGATCCTGAGCGGCGCAGGGTCGGATGGCGCGATCGGCGTGCGCGCGGTCAAGGAATCCGGCGGCATCATCCTGGTGCAGGATCCGAACGAAGCCGAATATTCCTCGATGCCGCGCAGCGCCATCGGCACCGGTGTTGCCGATTTCGTCCTGCCGGTGCGCGATCTCGCCAAGCGCCTGGCCGATCTCATTCGCATCAAAGAGAGCGGGACGGTCCCCACCATCCGCAGCTTCGACGAGGAATTGCTGCGTCGCATCCTGGCGCATCTGCGCGTGCGGACCGGCCACGATTTCTCGAAGTACAAGCGCTCGACCGTACTGCGCCGGATTACACGGCGCATGCAGGTCACCCGTGCCGACAATTTGCGCGAATATTACGACGTCATGCGCGAGAGCGGCGAGGAGGCTGAGGCTCTGCTGAGCGATCTCTTGATCTCGGTCACCACGTTCTTTCGCGACGCGGAGGCCTTCGACAAGCTGGCAACAGAGGTCGTTCCCGAGCTGTTCAAGGACAGGGAGCCCGAAGAGACCATCCGCGTCTGGGTGACGGGCTGCGCCACCGGCGAAGAAGCCTATTCCTTCGCGATCCTGCTGCTGGAGGAGGCGGCGCGGCACCAGGCCCGCCCGCAAATCCAGGTGTTCGGCTCCGATCTCGATTCACGGGCGCTGGCCGCGGCGCGCGAAGGCCGCTTTCCGATCGCGATTGAAACCGATGTGAGCGAGGCGCGGCTGCGCCGGTTTTTTGTGCGCGAGGGCGATCATTATCGCGTACGCCAGGAGGTGCGCGACATTGTTTTGTTTGCGGTGCACGACCTGCTCAAGGATCCGCCGTTCTCGCATGTCGATCTAATTTCCTGCCGCAATGTCCTGATCTATCTCGACCGCGAATTGCAGGAACAGGTCATCAGCACCTTTCACTACGCGCTCAATCCCGGCGGCTATGTCTTTTTGGGCGCTTCGGAGACCGCGGAGAATCCGGCCGGCCTGTTCCGCTGCATCGATCGCGCCGCGCGCATCTATCAAACAACCGCGGTGGCCGGCGACAAGCCGCGGCTGCTGCCGCGGCTGCTCGGTCCGGTGCGGGTGCGCGAGCAGGTGATGCAGCTCGGCCGCACCATTAGCCCCACCGTTGCGCTCGGCGAGGCGGCGATGCATCGGCGCGCCATCGAGCAGGTCGCGCCGCCCAGCGTGCTGGTCGATGAAACGCATCGGGTCGTTCACCTTTCAGAAAATGCCGGCCGCTTCATCCTGCCTTCGGGCGGACCGCTGTCCGGTGACGTCGTCGATCTGGTTCGACCGGAACTGCGCTTCGAATTGCGTTCGGCGCTCAATCGCGCGTTCGAGCAGAACGAGAGCACGCTGAGCCTGCCGATCCTGGTACGCTTCAACGGCGCGCCGCATCGCGTGCATCTGGTGGTCAGGCCGGTGCAGGTGAACGGCAGTGCCGAACCGCGCAACGCCGTAGTCATGTTCATCGAAGGCGAGGCGGTGGATGAGGGCCTGGTCTCGCCCGACCGCCAGGCAAGCGACGAGACGGTCCGGCGGCTGCGGCAGGAGCTGGAGTTGACGCAGGCGCGCCTGCGGACGGTGCGCGAAGAATCGGACGCGGCCAACGAGGAGCTGCGCGCCGCCAACGAAGAGCTGCAATCGATCAACGAGGAATACCGCTCGACCTCGGAAGAGCTCGAAACCTCCAAAGAGGAGCTGCAGTCGATCAACGAGGAGCTGCAGACCGTCAACAGCGAGCTCAAGCTCAAGCTCGAAGCGATCTCGCGCGCCCACAGCGATCTGCAAAACCTGGTGGCGGCGACCGACATCGGCACGCTGTTCCTCGACTCGACCTTGCGCATCAAGCGGTTCACCGAGCGGGTGACCGAGCTGTTCAGCATCACCCAGACCGACGAAGGCCGGCCGATTACCGACTTTGCGCATCAGCTCCAATACGAGGATCTGGTGAAGGATGCGCGCGCGGTGCTCCTCGATCTGACCCCGCTGCGCCGCGAAGTGCGCAGCCGCAGCGGCCGCTGGTTCGATATGCGGCTGCGGCCATACCGCACGGTCGATGACAAGATCGACGGCGTGGTCATCACCTTCGTCGACATTTCCGAGCGCCACCAGGTCGAGGAGCAGTTGCGTGCAGGCGAGCGCCGCCAGCGGCTGCTGCTCGGCGAATTGACGCATCGCGTGCGCAACATTCTGGCAGTGATCCAGGCCATCGCCCGTCACACCTTCCAGAAGGATGATTCGACCGGGGAAGCGCTCGTCCGCTTTGAAGGCCGGCTGTCGGCCTTGGCCAGCGCGCAAACGCTCCTCGTCGAGTCGGATTGGAAAGGCGCCAATCTCGCCGAACTGGCGCACGCGCAGCTGAGGGCTTACGTGATGGACGGGCTGGAACGGCTGCGCATCGCGGGCGAAGCAGTGTCGCTGCCCTCGGATATCGCGACCCCGCTTGGGTTGGTGCTGCACGAGCTGGCAACCAACGCGGCGAAATACGGTGCACTCTCAAATGCAGAGGGCCGGGTCGCTGTCACCTGGACGGTCGATCGGCGGAACCAGCCGCCGTTGCTCAAGCTTGTCTGGAAGGAAACGGGCGGGCCCGCGATAAGCCCGCCTGCCATGACAGGGTTTGGAAGCACGCTGATCGACAGCGCAATTTCAGCGGCGCAGGTCAGGCGCGATTTCCGGCCGGAAGGCTTGACGTGCACGATTGAGGTCGCGCTGCCGGAGACCACAAACCATGGAGCAGCTGGCGAAGCTTGAAGTCAGCGCGCCGCTTCGCAACGCGCAAGTGCTCATTGTCGAAGACGATGCCATCCTGCTCATGGAGCTGGAACAGATTTTGCGCCGCGCCGGCGCGCAATCGGTCATGTGCCGCACCGTCAGCGATGCGCTCGCCGCGCTGCGGCAAGGGTCCATGAGCGTGGCCATTCTCAACATCAGGCTCGGGTGCGAATCCGTCGCACCGATCGCCCGCGAATTGGGGAACCGCGGGATACCTTTTGTGTTTTATACCGGACAGATCGGCGGCGATGCTTCGCTCATGGAATGGGCCGATCGGAGGATCATCGCCAAGCCGGCGCAAGCGAGCGAGATCATCGAGGTGATCGGCAGTCTGTTGCGGGAGAGGGGTGTGTGACTACGGAAAAATTTTTCGTAGGTACTTTTCCAAGCTTACGTTCTATATTGGCGCCGCATATTTTTTTAAGGAAGCCATTTGATAAGAAGAAGGCGACGCGGTCATGCCGACATATACATTCGAGGTCATCGACGGGTCTGGTGGCATTGCAGATGATGTTGGCGTCAATTTGCGCAATCGCGATGACGCGCTGCGCTACGCGCAGAATGTCATTCACGAGTTGATGTCGCATCGGGAAGCGGATACGCGGCATTGGCGGCTGGATGTTTATGAAAGCGAGCGGGAGCCCGTTTTCAAAATTCCATTCTTCAGCATCGACCAATCCTTCGCTCATCTGGCGCCGGAGTGGCGGGCCAGAATGGAGGACGTCTGCGGCCGTCGGCTGGCGCTGGCTGAGGCCGCACAGGCGGCGCGTGCCACGCTCAGCGAAGCGCGCGCCCTGGTCGCCCGCTCACGCGGCCGGCTGTATCTGGCGACGGATCGCGGCCGAAAGATCATTCGCGACTAGCGCTTTCGATGCCCGCGAGGCAATTGCCGATCGCGCCCAAACCTCCTAGGCTTCGGGCCATCACCGGCAACGGCTCAATTTCAGGCGCCGGTGGCTGAGAGACGGTGGCGCTCCCGCCTGTTGGTTGGAAGGCCGGGCCGTGCTGATTTTGCAGGAAGAATTGGCGCAGGAGCTCGCCGTGGTTGAGCGGCACATCCTGCAGGGCGAGCGAAACGTCACCCTGCAGCGGTGGCGGGTGGCGGCGGCGCAGGAAAAATTCGGCCGCGACGTCTCCTTGTCGCGCGAGCTGCTGGTGGCCTTCGAACGCAGCTTGGCGCTGCACTACTGGCATCGAAGTTACATTCTTCGCGACCTGCGCACCCGGCGGGATGAGGAAAGGCGCGCGGCAAAGCGGAGCTGAATGCGCTGAATGCTCAATCCAGCGCATCGTCGCTATGTCCGCTAGACAACGTCGGCTGCAGTTTTGCCACGCTCCTTAAGCGCGACGTGCACGAGATTCTCGCACGATAACCATTCGCCAACCGAAACTCACGCGCTGCCGCAACCTTCGCAGAATTCTGCCGTTGATCGGCATCGCTCGCGTCCGAGCGAGGGACATTCCATGCCGCCAAGTTCGATCGCAGACATTTGTCGGCGCATGCGAGCAATTCCGTGGGCCAAGCCCATCCGCGTCCAGTTCACATGCGATGACAAACCACTGTTCGGCTGCCGACTTTGCATTCTGCGTTACGGGCTCAAGACCGGCGATCGCACGCGCTTGTTCACCGATGAGTTCGAAGCGCTGAGTCACACCTGCAGCCACGCGGAAATGGCCGCACGAGCCATTAACGGCCGCACCCTCAGGAGCGCGGCGCGAAGCGGCGAGCCGCAAAAGGTGGTGCCGGCCGAGGCAGCACCCGACCAGCCTGCTCGCAGGCCCGCGCCAAATGCGGGCACCGCAGAATGACCAGCCTTATTTTCCCGCAAATCCCGCTAAGTCTGGCACCATACTTAACGCCAACTCAGATTGCACACAAAAATCGACGGGGTTTCCGAACCAAATCGGAAATGCTGCGTTGCGTAGTTAGGCGTGGGAGTGTTCCCGTAGTTCTGGTCGGGGGATTATCGACATGGTTGGCCGATTAAGCGTCTTGACCGAGACCGAAAGCACAGCGGCCCGGCAAGGCAGCAATCGCTTGCTCGATGCCATGCCACAGGACGCCCTTGCGCTGCTAGAACCGGAGCTTAGGCATACGGTCCTGCCCCAGGGCGCGGTCTGCTTTGAAGTCGGCGAGCCGATCGAGCAGGTCTATTTCCCGCAAACCGGCATGATCTCACTTTTGGTCACGACCGGTGACGGCGACATGGTCGAGACCTCCTCGGTCGGGCGTGAGGGCGGCATTGGGCTGCAATGCGGGCTTGGCGCCCGCTCCTCGTTCACCCGCGCCGTGGTGCAAATACCCGGACGGTTTTCGATCCTGCCTGCGGTCCGCTTCGAATATGCGGCGAGCCGCAGTCCGGCGCTGCGCGACTTGGTTTTCCGCTATATCGAGACGGCCTGGGCCGAGGCGCAGCAGAACGCCGCCTGCAACGCCATCCACGACAGTTCGGCCCGCCTCTGCCGCTGGCTGCTGCACACCGCGGATCGTACCGGCAGCGAGCAGCTTCTGCTCACCCAGGAATTCTTGGCCGACATGCTGGGCGTGCGGCGGACCACCGTGACGCTCCTGGCGCAGGAGCTGCAAAAGCGCGGATTCGTCAAATATAGCCGCGGCCGCATCACCATTCTGGACCGCAGCGGACTCGAAGCTTGTTCGTGCGAGTGCTATCACGCCATCAAAGACGAAAACCTGCCGCTCAAGATCGGCGTGAAGTTGTAGCCGCGGATAGCGGACCAACAGACGACGAAAATCGCAAGGCAAATCGATTTTCCGGTAAATTCTCTGTCGTAAGGCCTGTCTCGCCTGTCGTCTGATGCCGTCTATCGCAAGCTGGCGCGCGGCGTTGCACATGATGACCCTGGTGCAGCGCATCATCCGATAATCCAAATGAAGAAATTTTTGGCGGCGTAAGTCGCATTGCTCACCGACGGCCTTGCTGGACTTATTCAATATGAGTTCCGCGCGGGGAGTGCATGATGGCCATCTCCGACCGTCGTTTCGATTACGCCTTCGATGATGCGCGCACCAGGATCATGGGCGAGACCTGCGAGGCCGGCCGCGTCAGGCTGCACGGCGTGGGTTATCCCGACGGCGTGAAAGGGGTGATTGCCGATCGCATCATCGCCACTGCCGGCCGCTCGCCGAAGACCGATCCGGAACGCCTGGCGAGCGCCGTCGTCGCCAGCCCGGGCATCAAGCTATGAGCGCGGCAGGCGGCAGGCGAAGCGAATTCAACCCGGACAGCGACCTGCACAAGAAGGCGCAAGAATGCCGCGGGCATGCCGCCTATTGCGCGCGCAAGGGGCGGGTCTCGCCGAGCGACGATTTGCGCGAAGACTTTTTTCAGCTCGAGCGGAGCTGGCTGCGATTGGCGCGCAGCTACGAAGCGGCGGACGAATTGCTCGGCGCGGCGGTCGTGCCGGGGCGCAAGCAGTGAGTATGCCTCGCCGCGCTCACGCCGAGGGTTGCCGGCCTCTTTGAGCACCCTCGGCACCGGCGTATCAAGCCTCGGTCCCGGGCGGAGGGCTCGATTGTTTGCAGCACTTTTCAAGAAGCCGGCCGGTCGTGAACTTTGCCGGCGTTTGCGCGTTACCGCACTGAACAATCCTGGGTAGCTATCCGAGGTGCGCAATGGCTCAGAACACCCGTACTGCGGGCGGTGATTTCTCGCGAGCGTTTGGCGATATCAGGAAGCAGGCGGGCAATGTCGCGGGCGAAGCCGCCGACGCGGCGTCCGATCTCTATGATCATGCGCGCGAGAGCGCGGCCGAGCTCGGCGACAGCGCGCAACGGGCGGCCCGACAAACGGCCGGCTCGTTCGAACAGGCGCTGCGCAACACAATCGAACAGCAGCCATATGCCGCGGTCGCCATTGCACTTGGACTTGGCTGGTTGTTCGGCCGCATGCATCGGCCGTTCTAATTTGGCTAATCGCGTCGCGATCGCGACAATCGATTTTGCCGGGAGGCCAACCATGCCCTGGAAAATTCGCCGGGCTATTCGCGAGGAAGAGCGCCAGACCGAAGACCAAATGGCGCGGCGCGAGCTTGGTCCGCGCGGCGTGCCCGGTGGGGCCGACACCGCGGTCATGACGTCGCAGCGCGAGGGAAAGACGCCGCGGTCCGGCGAATTCGACGGGCATACGGCGTGACCGTCCGGATTGCCGGAATAGAGCTCTTAAAGGTGACTGGTCGGGCTTGGCTGCGACGGCTGACGCGCGTCATTTGATGCTGAGCCCGAGCGCCTTGACCATGTCGCTCCATTTTTTCACTTCAGCCGCCATCATCGCATCGGCTTGCGCTTGCGTGCCGCTGATGGGCTCAAAGCCCATGTCGTCGAGCTTCTTTTGAATATCGGGCGTCTTGACGATGTCATTGACGGCGCCGTTGAGGGTCTGAAGAATCTTCGGATCCACCTTGGCTGGCGCGAAAAAGCCGACCCACGACGCTGCGGTGAAGCCCGCGAAACCCTGTTCGGCATAGGTCGGCACATTGGGCGTTACCGGGGCGCGCCTGTTGGCGGCGATGCCCAGACCCTTCAGCTTGCCGCCTGCGATCTGCGCCGCAGCGCCGCCGCCGAGCGTTGAAGCCATCAGGTCGACCTGGTTGCCGATCGTCGCGTTGATGGCCGGCGCGCCGCCCTGAAACGGAATCACCTGGACCGGCGCCTTGGCGAGAAATTTGAAGAAATATTCGGCTTCGATATCCGAGCCGGTGCCGACGCCGGGAATGGCCAGATTGATCGTCCTGCCAGCCGTCGCCTTGAGCAGGTCGTTCAGATTGCTGGCCGGATTTGTTGCGCTGGTCACCAGCGATTCCGGGCTGGTAGCGGCGATCGCGACCGTTTTCAAATCGGCGACGGAAAAATCCTTGTTGACAAAGAGGGTGTCGTTGATCGCAAGCGCCGTCGTCGTTGCGAGCAGCGTGTAGCCGTCCGGCGCCGAGCGCGCGACGAAGGCGGCGGCGATATTGCCGCCCGCGCCGCCGCGATTTTCCACTACGACCGACTGATGCAGGCGGTTGCTCAGGCCCTGGCCGATCAAGCGCGCCAGCGTATCGGCGATGCCGCCCGGCGCAAACGCGACAATGATGGTGATCTTGTTGGCCGGATAGGTTTGCGCTTGCGCCCGCCCCGGCGCCAGAAGCAAAGCCAGGGCAAAGAAGACTGTGGCGGCCGGGCGCAAATGCGGCATGATAGAGTTCCGCGTGCAGTACGCGACTTGCATGAATGTGCGCGACAAATGCGCATCCGAACGGATGCGATCGGGAGTGCATCATGTTGCTGCAACGCCGTCAATTGCTGGAGCTTGCGTTGGGCGCGGCCCTCGCCGCTGCACTGCAGCGGCCGGTCTTTGCCGACGACGATTATCCCGCGCGCCCGGTGCGCCTTGTGGTTGGCTACGCGCCTGGTGGGGTGAGCGACATCCTGGCGCGGCTGATCGGACAGAAATTGTCGGAGCGGCTCGGCCAGCCGTTCGTCATCGAGAACAAGCCGGGCGCCGGCGGCAATGTCGGTGCCGACGAAGTGGTGCACGCCGCGCCGGACGGCTACACGCTTCTGTTGGCTGGCATGGCGAACGCAATCAATGTCTCACTTTATCCCGACCTCGATTTCAATTTCGCGCGCGACATGGCGCCGGTGGCGATCTTCGCACGCAGCCCGATCGTGCTGGAGGTGAATCCGGCCATTCCGGCAAAAACCGTTCCGGACTTCATCGCCTATGCCAAAGCCAATCCGGGCGCTGTTAATATGGGCTCGGCCGGCACCGGCGGCTCGACCCATGTCGCCGGCGAATTGTTTCAGATGCTCACCGGCACGAAGTTCACCCACGTGCCCTATCGCGGCTCGCCGCCGGCGCTCGCCGATCTGATCGGTGGCCGCATCCAGGTCATGTTCGATAATCTGACGTCCTCGATCGCACTCATTCGCGCCGGCAAGCTCACCCCGCTCGCGGTGAGCGCGCGCATTGCGGCGCTGCCGGATCTGGCGTTGATCAGCGACTTCGTCCCGGGCTACGAGGCCTATTCCTGGAACGGCATCACCGCGCCGCGCGACTGCCCGCCCGCAATCGTGAAAAAGCTCAACGCGGCGGTGAATGCCATTGTCGCCGATCCGGCCTTTGTGGCGCAACTCGCCGCTATTGCCAACACGCCGGTGTCGGACACGCCGGAAGGCTTTGGCCGGTTGATCGGCGAAGACAGCGTGAAATGGGCCAATGTCGTACGCTACGCCGCGATCGCGCCGTAGCGCACGCGTTACGCTTCGGCACTGGCACAGCCTCGGCTAATCGGCCGGGTTCCCGCTTTGGCGTCGCTTTCGCGGCGACGAGCGGCGGGCATCAGATATCAATGCCGCAGTCCCGAGGCCGCGGTGCCGAGCTGGTCCTGCTGGCGGAATTCCGCATCATAGGTCGCCACATCGCGGATGAACTGCTCCAGCATTTTCTGACGATCTCCGTCGTCCATGCTGCAGGTCATTTCGGCCACGACTTTGGCGAGCGAGGTGACGATCTCATCGGTGTCGATGGCGTCGGGCTCGTCCTCCGAAACCGGATAGTCCGCATAGAAGCCGTCGATGGTGTCCACCAGCAAACAGTGCAGGCAGGGCCGTTCCTCATTGTCTTTGTGGTCGTCAGTTTTGTGGTCGTCAGTAATGGCGGTTCTCCGGGTTGGATTAAGGGCTGTTTCCCGACATATAGGCAGCCTGTGGAGCAATGCACCCGCTAGCGGCGCCGATCAAGTTCCGCCGCAAGCGTGGCATAAAGCGGGTTTTCCCGGGAATAGACATAATCGAGCGGCGCGACGGAAACCGCCTCGGCGCCGTGCTCGCGCAGGAAGTTCGCAAGCTCATGCACATTGTCGGGCGGGCAGTGCAGGGTGAGCATGCCCGAGGAGGTCGGCCCGCCGAACGGCGAAGCGACGCGAAATTTTTCCTGCGCGATGGCGAGGACCTTTTCGTCCAGGCCGGAAAAGCGTGTGCGCACCTCGCGAAACGCCTCGGCACGTTTTTGCGCGGCGATGCGGTCGAGCAGTAGCCGCGCCGTTTCACGCCGCACCGCGTCCCAGGCGGCGCCGCGCGCCGCCACGAGATTGGCCTGCGAACGCAGGATAACGCCGTCCTCGACGACTTTCAGCCCGTTCGCCGCGAGCGTAGCGCCGGTCGTGGTGATATCGACGATGAGCTCGGCGGTGCCGGCCGCGGGCGCGCCTTCGGTGGCGCCGGAGCTTTCGACGATGCGGTAATCGACCACGCCATGCTCGGCGAAAAAGCCGCGGGTCAGATTGGCATATTTGGTGGCAAGCCGCATCTTGCGCTCATGCTTGAGCCGGAACGCAGTCGCGACATCGTCGAGATCGGCCATGCTGCGCACATCGATCCAGGCTTGCGGCACGGCGACCACGACATTGGCGTGGCCGAATCCGAGCGGCGCGATGAAGACGACGCGCTGATCGGCCTGCGGGACCATCTCGCGAATGAGGTCCTCGCCGGTGATGCCGAGATGGGCGGCGCCTTGTGCGAGCTGGGAGGTGATTTCGGCCGCCGAGAGATAAGCGATCTCGATGCCGTCGAAATTCCTGATCGTGCCGCGATAATCGCGGGCGCCGCGGGGCTTGACGAGCTCAAGCCCGGCGCGCGCGAAAAAATTCTCCGCATTCTGTTGCAGGCGCCCCTTGGACGGCACCGCCAGGACGAGCGGCGCGCTCATGTCCCGCTCCCGCATGCGGCAAGGTCCTCGATCGAGGCGGCAAAGCCCACGGCCGGGATCGGCTCGCGAGCGCCGAGCCGCACCAACAGCCCGTCGTAACGGCCGCCCGCCACCAGCGCGTTTTTGTTTCGTCGGCGCGCGTCATGCAGCTCGAAGACGAAGCCCGTGTAGTAATCAATGCGGCGGCCGAACCCGGTGGAGAATTTTATCGCGCTGACATCGATGCCGCGTGCGGCCAGGAATCCGGTGCGTGTCTCGAACAGATCGAGCGCAGATTCCAGGCCATGGCCCATCGCGAGCTTGGCCTCGACGGCAAGCGCGCGCAGCTCCGTCGCCGCTTCATCCGGATCGCCCTCGAGCGAAAGGAAGCGCTCGATCAACGCGCGGGTCTCGCCCGGCAGTCGTGCCGCCGCACTGAGGGCCGATTGCTCGAGGAAGCGATCGGCGATTTCCGCGACGGAACGGCCGCCGACCGTGGCGATGCCGGCGATCGAAAGGAGATCGGTGACGAGGTGATGCGCCGCCTTCGGATCGGAGCCGGCGAGCGCCGCCAGCACGCCCTGATATTCCTTCGAGCCATTGGTCGGCGCCAAGGCCAGTTGATCGAGATCATGCGCGAGCGAGGTTTTCCGGTTGAAATCCTTGATCAGCCGGCGCTTCCACGCGGGCGCCAGATCAAGGGCGTCGATGAAGGCGGAAAACAGGCCAACGTCACCGATGCGGATCTGTGGCGCGCCGACGCCATATTGCGCGGTAGCCTCGAGGCCGAGCGCCAGCATTTCGGCATCTGCCGCCGCCGTGTCGGTGCGGCCGAAGCTTTCAATGCCGACCTGCGGAAATTCCGCCGGTCCATCGTTGCGCTGGCGAAAGACAGGGCCGAGATAGCAGAAGCCGGCGGGCTTTCCGGCTGCAGGCGAGGCGAGATAGGCGCGCGAGACCGGAATGGTCAGGTCCGGACGCAAACATAATTCGCGGCCATCGGGGTCTGTGGTGAGAAACATGCGGCGGCGGATCTCTTCGCCGCCGAGATCGAGAAACGGCTCGGCCGGCTGCAGCACCGGCGGGTCGATGCGGACATATTGATAGTCGAGGCCGCGCGCATAGGCAGCGACCAGGGTCTCCGCCCGCGGGTCCGGCCGGCTCGCTTGCAGGCTCGCAATGGTTGACGCGCTCGACATGTATCCACTTCTTGTGTTGCCTTTCGACGTCATTACGAGCGAAGTGAAGCAATCCAAGGGTGGGGCCGTTCCTGCCGACCGGATCCCTCATTGCTTCGCGCTTCGCTCCCCGTAATGAAGCGGGGCGGCTTGCGGCCGCCCTTTAGCATGGCAGGCGTCGCTATTCGATGAAGATTGCGGCTGTCCCTTAATGCGGCGGCCTGGACAGCGGTGTCTAAGACGCCGCGGTCTAAGATTTTTTATTCGTTATAACAAAGACTTATATGGAGTCGCCGTCAGCGATGGCTGTGCCGCCGGGCGCGACTGCGGGTCGTCCCATGTGCGTGATCATGCAGGCCGTGAGCGGGGAGATAGATGACATGGCCATGGCGCACGCCGCGCTCGGCGATGATGTGGTTAGCAAAGTCCTGCACGTCGGCGCCACCGCCTTTGAGCACGGTGACCTCCATGCAGTTCTCGTGGTCGAGATGCATGTGCAAGGTGGCCTGCGCCAGATCATGGCGATCATGAAAGTCGCGCGTCAGCCGCTTGGGCAGGTCGCGCGCCTCGTGGTCGTAGACGTAGATCAGCGCCGCGACGCATGCACGCGAGCCGGCGACTTCCAACGCAGCTTGCTGCAGGCCCGCGCGGGCGAGATCGCGCAGCGCCTCGGAGCGGTTGTCATAGCCGCGCGCCCGCATGTAGCGGTCGAGCTCGGCATCGAGTTCGTCGTCGATGGTGATGGTCACGCGCTGCATCGCGGGCTCCTTGCTGGCGGCAACGCAACTCTATCATCACCGAACTATTTTGGGGCGGATTCTGGCGGCAAGGACTCGACGCTGAACAGGTCCGTTGCATTCATGACCGCATCATAGCGACCCAAGGGATCATATTGCTTGTTCATCTCGATGAGCTTGGGCAGCCATGACGCGGCAACTGTATATTTGACGCCGGCGCCGGTAGCCTTGCTCCGGATCACCGCGACTCCTAATGTCCCCTCGGACGCTTTGTCGGACGACACTTGCAATGTGCCTTGGCCGGGGCTCGCCATTGTGGCGATGGCGATACCGTCGGCGGGGCAGGGACAGGGCGCCTTGGGGCCGCTGTAATATACAACAGTGACGCCGCGCGGCGCAGCGTTGAGTCGCTTCAGCGCGTCAAGTCCGATCCTGATGCCGACGGGAATGAATGCGCCGAATGCACCGTGAACGCGGGCTCCGAGCTGAATCCACTGCTCCGGCGTCTCGGCGCCGGCCAGGGTCGCGTAGATCGTGATCGCCGCGGCGCATAAAAAAGTGCGAAACTTCATCAGTAACCCGCTCAATAAGCTGATTTTATTAAAACATCATACTGGTTGCCGGTCCGACCGACAAGCATGCAATGCGTGAACTTTGCTTCCGCGCGGATAGCCATTGCGCCCGCAATCGGCGATTGACGCCTTCGTGCTTTGGTCTATGTTTGAGCGCGACGGTTCCCGCTGGGATCAAAAGGGAACGCGGTGCGGGCGCTCGAATGTCGCATGATCGACGCCTCATGCCGCGGCTGCCCCCGCAACTGTAAGCGGCGAGTCTTCCGTCACATGTCCACTGGGACCTTTGGTCTCGGGAAGGCGACGCAAGACAGCGACCCGCGAGCCAGGAGACCTGCCGTCGGCCGTGGTCACGCGCGAGCGCGTTGGGCGGGGTGTCCTGACGATCAGCCCGGTTGTTGTGCGGTCTGCACAAAGGCGAAGCGGACCCCAATCAGCCAAAATCGCGGTGACGGGACGTTTGTCGCCTCTGGGGCGTGACGTGTTTCCTGTCAGCTTTCACGGCTGCTTTCGCAGCCGCTGCCTTGTCGTGCTTTTCTTCTCAACCCTGCTTGCGGTAGTTATCCTGCAAAGCACGGCAGCCGGCGCGCAAAACGCGGCTGCGCCACAAGTCCAGTTAGTTCGCCAAACGCTTCCGCAGATACGGATATCGGGGCGCCGGGCCACAAAGCACGGCTCGGTCAAAAAGCCACAGATCCAGACGGCCGCACCGATGTCGGCAGACGACCGGCATGGCGCGCCACGGCCTGCGGCCGGAATGCCACCGGAGCCTGTGGCCGGAATACCGATGACACCGCTCAACACCGTGCCGCAAAGTGCCACGCGGTTGAGCCTGCCCGTCATCCAAACTCCAGCTTCCATCGACATGGTCACCGCACAAACTATTCAGGAGCAAGGCTACCGCACCACGACCGACACCGCGCAAGGTGCCGTAGGCGTGCTAGCCGGCGATTCCGCCGGCGCGCCGGCCAATTTTTCCATGCGCGGGTTTTCCGGATCTCAGGTCAACACGCTTTATAACGGCATCTGGACCGGCCCCTCCGACATCACGTCGCGCTGGATGGACACGGCTGATCTCGCACGGGTCGAGTATTTGAAGGGCCCCTCGGCCTTGATGTCGGGCCTCAATGCGATCGGCGGCTCGGTAAACTATGTGAGCAAACAACCGACCAGCGGCCCCATTCAACACGAGGTCGATTTTTCCGCCGACTCCCTCGGTTCCCTGCGCTCGCATTTTGGCTCGGGCGGCAGCACGGCAGTGCAGGGGCTCGACTATCGCTTTGACGCGATCGGATCGAAGCTTAACAGCTTCATCGACGGCGACTTCCGCGATCTGACGGGTCTTGCCGGGCAGCTGAACTACCGGGTCTCGAACGACTTCAAGACTTTTGCTGCTATCGAGTACAAAAAGGATTCCGGCCACGCCTATTGGGGCACGCCGCTGGTGCCATTGTCCTTCGCGGGATCGCACGCGGTCAACGGCGTCGTCTCCGGGACGGCGGTCAATACGTTCGACGGCTCGATCAACGGCCCAGTGACCATCGACTCTCGCACGCTGCAGACCAGTTACAATGTCGCCGACAACTCAACCGGTGCTCACGAGCTCTGGCTGCGCAGCGGCTTCGCGTGGACGCCCCTCGCGAACGTTACGGTCAAGGATCAGGTCTATTCCTACCAGGCAAAGCGAAACTGGCTCGATAGTGAAACCTACGCCTTCAACAATGCGACTTCGACGATCGATCGCGACCGTTTCTTTGTCACGCATAACCAGCACATCATCGGCAATAACGCCGATTTGACGTGGGATGGCTGGTTCTTCGGATTGGAAAACCGTTTTGCCGCGCAGCTGCAGGCCAGCAGAAACTGGATCACCTTTGTCGAGGAAGGAAATCCAAACTCTTTTCCCGACGACACGGTTTCCGTCATTAATCCCTCGCCGGGCCTCTATGGGCCCGAGTTTCCCGATACCCGGAACAGCCGGCTGACCGACATCGCCGGGTCGTTCGAGGATCGCCTCAGGCTCACGTCCGCTTTCGCGTTGATCGGAGGGGCACGGCTGGAACAACTGACGCTCGACCGATCAGGCATGAACTTCGATGGCTCGATTCCGACCGGGCTGCCCTTTTCCAAGACCTGGAAGCCTGTGTCGTATCGGGCGGCCTACACCTATGAGCTGGTGCCCGATCTCATGTTCTACAGCATGTATGCGACCGCCTACGACCCCGCGGTCGCGGCCATCTTTTCGGTCACGCCGGGCACCACGCTGCAACTGACCAGCTCGCGGCTTTATGAGACCGGCGCCAAGCAGCTGTTGTGGCAGGGCAGGGCCGAGTGGACTGTCGCCGCCTACGACATTCGCCAACGCAACGTCTTTGTACCGGTGAACACGACCACCGTTGACGTTGCCGGCGAGGTGGCCACCAGGGGCATCGAATTAGCCGGTGCCGTGCGGCTCTTCGACGGCCTGAGGCTCTGGGGCAATGCCGCTTTCACGCATGCGCGGTTTGAGAATTTTGACGTTTGGACCGGCAACACGCCGCCGAATGTCGCGCCGATCATTGTCAATGCCGGCGCGTCCTATCGCTTCGATCATTGGCGATGGCCGGTCGAATTCGGCGGCTCGGTACGTCACGTCGGCAACCGGTTTCTGCTTCAGGATAATGCCACGACGCTGCTCGGCTACACGACGGCCGACGCCTATGCCTTTGTGGATATCCCAGGCCGAGATTTGGCGCGGCCGGAAATCGAAAACCTGCGTCTTACCTTTCGCGTTCGCAACTTGACGAATGCCGTTTATGCGCAATGGGCGGACACGACCTATCCGGACCAGATTTTGCTCGGCGCACCCCGCACCTACGAAATCGCCGCCGCGGCGAAGTGGTAGGCGCCGCCGACGATGCGCGCGCTCATTTTCGTTCATCGCTGGCTTGGAGTGGCGTTCTGTCTGCTGTTCGCGATGTGGTTCGCGTCCGGCATAGTCATGCACTTCGTGCCGTTCCCGCACTTGAACGAAGCGGAGCGCTTTGCCGCCTTGCCCCGCGTCGATCTCAGACGCGTCAATTTTGCTCCCATCGACGCTCTGCGAGCCAGCGGCCTCGGTCCGACCAGCCGCATTCGCCTGATGCAGCGAAGCGACGGACCCGTTTATATCGTCGCCGAGGGAAGGCGGGTGAAGGCACTCCAAGCGTCCGATCTTTCGAGCGCCGCCGTGACCACGCCAACGTTGGCAATGGCGATCGCCGTGGAATTCGCGCAGGCTCGCGACCCGGTCGGATCGGCGCCAACCGCGGTGTCGCTCAGCGATTACGATCAATGGAGCATCCAAGGTGAGTTCGACGCCTACAGACCGCTTTACGTCGTCGCCCTCAATGATGTGGATGGCACCGAGCTCTATGTGTCTTCAGAGACCGGCGAAGTTGTGCAGCGGACAACGCGGAGCGAGCGAATCTGGAACTTCGTCGGCAGTATTCCGCATTGGCTTTATTTCAGTGCGCTACGCAGCCATGCGACGCTGTGGAGCTGCCTGCTGTGGTGGCTGTCTCTTCTCGGTCTGCTCGCTGTGCTCGCTGGCATTATCATTGGAATACTGTGCTTGCGCAGATTCGGCCTGCTGTCGGCTTATCAGGGTTGCCAGGCGCTCCATTATTGGCTCGGCCTGTCATGCGGCCTCTTTGTGCTCACATGGATATTCAGCGGCTGGCTGTCCATGGACGACGGGCTGATGTTTTCGCTTGGGACGCCAAGCCCTGCGGAGCGCGCTGCATTCGGTGGCGGCGCTTGGACAGCCATGCCATCGAACGAAATCAACCGCTTGTCGGTGGATAGTCGCGAGGTCGAATGGTTCACCTTCGGAGAGCGGCTTTACAGACGCGAGCGCAGCAATGTCGCGCAACAAAGGCTGTTCAATATTGACGCGGGCGATCGTAGCGGCTCCTCACAGCGCGAGTTTCTCTCGGCGGATGACGTCGATGGCGTCATGGTTCAAGTCTCCCGCGCTTGCATGTCCGCATCGGTCATCGCGCCGGATGACAATTATGCATCCATTTCGTCCATCGCGCGTTCCCCGGTCTACCGGGCGGTTTGCGGCACCACTTGGTACCAGATCGACGGCGCAAATGGGGCGTTGCTGGAAAAGCTGGACCGGTCACGCCGCATATACCGATGGCTGTTTGCAGGGCTTCATGCGCTCGATTTTCCGCTTCTCACAAGGCGGTCTCGGCTCCGTACATGTCTGATCGTTGGTCTATGTCTGCTCGGACTCGTGTTCAGCGCGACTAACATCGTTATCGCTTGTCGCAGATTGCGGCTGATCCGCACTGTCGTATTCAATTTGCCCTCTTGCTAAGTGTAACATTGTAACGTTAGCATGCGGGAATGGGATGGGTGAGGGACTACAGGCGCTTCGGTGCATGGCCCGGGCTTGCCGCGCTCGCGCTGCAGATCGTGCTCTCGTTCGGGCACATTCATGTCGGCAATAAGCATATTGACGGTGCGTTTGCCTGGTTCGGCGCTGCTGCATCTCAACATGTCGCGACCACGCGAACGTCGCGGAATCCGCCGGCGCAGAATGCGCCCGACAACGACGATTATTGCGCGATCTGCGCCTCGATCTTTCTCGCCTCAACCAGCTTCGTGCCGCCGCCGCCCGTCTTGCCGGTGCCGCCTGCCTTCAAGCGCATTGAACATGCATTGGCGGCCGCGCATGGCGTGAGTGAGTCGCGCCGCGTTCCATTCCAGTCCCGCGCTCCGCCGCAAGCCTGATCGCGGTCGGCACTGATCTTGCCGCGCCAATGCGCCGGAACTTCCGCCGGCGCGGTCCGCAAGGTCGAGCGCGGCATTTCATGGTCTTTCGACAGAGTGCCGTGACAGGGCGACCGCAAGGAGGTTCTGCATCGTGTCCCTGTTTTTGGCGGAGCAACATGTCGGTGCGTGGTTCTCGTCGCTCTCGTGCAGGTCTCTTAGGCGGGTCGGCGCTGTTGGCGGTCATTGCGCTTGGTGCAGCGGCCAGCGCGCAAGACCAGCCTTCACAGAATCAGTCTTCACAGAATCAGCCTTCACAGAATCAGCCTTCACAGAATCAGCCGCCGCGGAACCAACCCGCTGCAACGCCAGAGCAGCCGTCGGCGCAAGGGCAACAACCGCCGCAGCCCGCGCAAGCGGGCGGCAACCCCAATCTGCCGCAGATCACCGTGACCGCGCCGCACCCGAGGCCTGCGCCGCGCCAGGTCGTTCGGCATACGCCACCACCGCGCCCGCCGGCCTCCCCTGCGACGGTGCCCGAGATTTCTCCCGCCGAGCGGCTCACCCAGAGGAGCAATTCCTTCGACCAGGCGCGGAGCAATCTCTATACCACGGTCGGCACGACATCCGCCGCGATGAGTCATGAGAACATCCAGAACCTGCCGCAAGGCACCGATCAACCGGTCGAAAAGGTGCTGCTGCAATATCCCGGCGTGACGCAGGATTCCGCGACCAACGGCTCGATCCATATCCGCAACGAGCACGGCAATGTGCAGATTCGCATCAACGGCATCCAGATGCCGGACGGGGTCACCGGCTTCTCGAGCTTTCTCGATCCGTCGTGGATCGGCAATCTTGCGCTGGTCACCGGTGCGCTGCCGGCGGAATTCGGCTTGCGCACCACCGGCCTGCTCGACATCACCACGCGCAGCGATCTGTTTAACAATTCCGGCAGCGTTGGCGTCTATGGCGGCAGCCGCTCAACCATCACGCCGACCTTCGAATATGGCGGCGCGTTCGGTGCCGATTGTCCGTCCGGCGCGACGGTCGGTGTAACCAAGGCACCGTCCTTGGCGCAGAATTGCTACAGCGGCGTGCAGTATTTCTTCTTCGGCCGCTATCTGCAGACGCAGGAAGGCATCGAAAATCCGCTGCCGACGCTCAACGCGATCCACGATTTTTCGCAGCAGGAAAAAGGCCTCGGCTATATGTCGACTTTCGTCGATCCGTGGACGCGGCTGACTCTGATCATGGGGACGTCGACTGCCGCATACCATATTCCAAACAGTCCCAATCAGCCGGCCGTGCTCACCAGCGCTTTCGGCGTTCCCGGCGCGACATACAATTCACTGGCGCTGAACGAGCGCCAGGACGAGGACACACAGTTCGGCGTGCTGGCGCTGCAGCGCTCGGTCAATGGCTTCGACGGGCAGATTTCCTACTTCACGCGCTACGACAATCTGCACTTCATGCCGGACCCGGTCGGCGATCTGCTTATCAATGGCATTGCCTCCGACGTGAGCCGACAGGCGTATACCAACGGCATCCAGGGCGACGCATCCTATAAACTTACGCCAGCGCATACGTTGCGCACCGGATTTACCGTTAGCGCGGAGAAGACCTGGGTCGCCAATGCGTCGTGGGTGGAAGCGGGTGCTGCGCCCGGTATCGAGCCTCCGTTCCAGCTCAGCGACGACAACGCCAAGCTCGGCTGGCTCGCCGGCGTCTATGCGCAGGACGAGTGGAAGATCACCAACAATCTGACGATGAACTACGGCGCCCGCTTCGATCAGATGTGGCAATTCGTCAACGCCAATCAGCTGAGCCCGCGCATAAGCTTCACCTATAAGCCGTTCGACGACACGACCTTCCATATCGGCTATGCGCGCTATTTCACGCCGCCGGTCCAGGTCGAGGCGGTGCCGGCCAATGTGGCGCTGTTCGCTGGCACGACCGGGGCGCCACCCGGCGGCGGCCAGAATCCGGTGCTGCCGGAGCGGTCGCATGTGTTCGACGCTGGCATCGATCAGCACATTGCGCTTGGCTGTTCGACCGCGCTCAAGCGCGACTGCGCCTATCTCGATATCGGTATCGACGGCTATTACAAGATGGCGCGCGACCTGATCGACAACGGCCAGTTCGGCCAGGCGCTGGTACTGCAGGCGTTCAATTACCTGCACGGCATGACGGAGGGCGTCGAACTCAGCGCGAAATATCACAACGGCGGTCTCGACGGTTATCTCAATGTCGCGGTGAGCCAGGAGAAGGCGACGATGCCGGTATCGAACCAGTATCTGTTCGACAATACGACGCCGCTGCCCGATCTCGGCGGTCTGACCGAGCTGCAATATTTGCAGACGCACTGGATCTTCACCGACCACAACCAGTTCGTAACCGGCGCGGCGGGCCTGTCCTATCAATTCTGCGGCCGGGCTTTGACGCCGGGCGAGCCGTGGTGGAACACGCTTTGCGGCACACGGCTCACCGGCGACATGATCTATGGCTCTGGCCTGCGCACCGGCGACGCCAATATTTCGAGCGAACGCCCCTATGAGCAGTTCAATGTCGGCATTGCCCGCGACTTTTGGATGCCGGACAACAAGCCGCTGACGCTCCGCTTCGACGTGGTCAATGTCGCCGACGAGATTTACCAGATCCGCAACGGGACCGGCATCGGTGTGTTCGCGTCGCAATTCGGGCCGCGGCGCGGCTACTATTTCGGAATCTCCAAGAAGCTGTGAGCAAGCCGAAATTGCCTCCAGCGGGTTCGCGGCTGTGGTAGACTACAGGCGCTGTGTACGGCGCAAGAGGCTTTCACGTGGCTTGCATGCGGCGCCTCACCGCTTTCGTACAGATCGCTCTGATCATTATGGCGCCGGCGGGAGTTTTGTCCGCGCCAGGCGCGGCGCTCGCCAAGGGCGGCTATACGCGACCGCCCCCGCCGCAGGTTGTGACCGCCGGTGCGCCATTGCCGTCGCGCATCCAAGCGCCAGCGGCGATTTTGGGCGGGTGCGGGCCGAAGCGCGTCCGCAATGCTGTCACGGGTAGATGCCGCGGCCCGGCCGACAGCGGCGACTGACTGGCCGTTCGCTCGCTTCAGCCTAGCGGTATGCAAATGTAGCCTAGGCTATAGTCTGTAGTATATGCTAAATGCGTCGTGAGCCTTTCCCGGGGATAGTCAGTGCGGTCCGCGCGAGCCTTGTTTCACGAGCGCGGGCCGTCACGCTATTGTCACGAGCGGAATGGCAGCAAGGCTGGCGCGATAAGGTCGCAGGGTTGGGTGAGAATCAGGATGCGGGGATTACGCGCAGTCGCATTGGGGCTGATGACCTTTGCGGGTGGCGCTCACGCAGCCGACATATCGGCTGCGCAGCCGTCCAAAGCGCCGCCACTCACCATGCCGTCCGGCTATGACTGGACCGGGTTTTATTTCGGCGGCCATGCCGGTTATGCGCTCGGCTCCTCGCGCTGGTCGTCGACGCAAGCGGGCGTACCGAGCGTCGCGGGGTCGTTCGATTTCTCGAACAGTTACAATTTTTCCTCCGGCACCGGCAGCTATCTTCTCGGGCTTCAGGCCGGCTACGATTATCTGACGGCGTCGCGCTGGCTGTTCGGCCTCGAGACCGACATAGCATTTCCCAGCTTTGTCGGTGGCACCAATACGGTCTCCTCGGTCCCCACCGGTACGGTAAGCGAGTTGGAGCGGGTCGAATTCTCCGGCAATGTGCTCGGACGCATCGGCTACGCTGCGGATTTCGCCGCAACTCACTGGTTGCTCTATGCCACCGGCGGGCTGGCATTCAGCTTCGATCAATTCACCCGCACGCAGCTTGCCGGCGCGCCGGCCGGCGGCACCGCCGTGCCGGGCACGATCGAGAACACGTTCCTGGTGCCGCGCGTCGGCGGCGCGGTCGGTGGCGGCGTCGAAATCGCGCTGGCGTCGCATTGGACCGCGCAGCTGCAATATCTGTTCACCGACTACGGTCATGTGAGCGTCACGTTCCCGGCCGGCGCGCAGCGTCTCACTTCGAATCTGACGCTCAGCCAGGTCAGGGCGGGGCTCAATTACCGTTTCAACAATGATGCCTCGACTTCGAGCGACAAGGATGTCACGCCGCCGGCCCTGCAGACCGACAATTTCGCCGTGCACGGCCAGACGACATTTCTGGAGCAGTATGATCCGGCCTTTCGCTCGCCCTATGCCGGGCCGAACAGTCTCATTCCGAACCAGGGCCGCGAGACCTGGGACGCTACTGCCTATTTGGGATTCCGGCTGTGGAACGGCGCCGAGCTTTGGGTCAATCCGGAAATCGATCAGGGCTTCGGCTTGAGCGGCACGCTCGGCGTCGCCGGCTTTCCAAGCGGCGAGGCTTACAAGATCGGCCAGTCGGTGGCTTATGCGCGCGTGCAGCGCGCCTTGGTGCGGCAGATCATCAATCTGGGCGGCGACGAACAGAAAGTCGAGGCTGCGGCCAATCAGTTCAGCGGCGCGCAGACCGCCAATCGTCTGGTGCTTACGGTGGGCAAATTCGCGGTAACGGATATTTTCGACATTAACAAATATGCCCACGATCCGCGCGGCGATTTCATGAATTGGTCGATCGTCGACACCGGCATCTTTGACTATGCCGCCGACGCCTGGGGTTATACCTACGGCGCCGCCGCGGAATGGTATCAGGGCGATTGGACGCTGCGCGGCGGCGTGTTTGATCTGTCGATCGTGCCAAACAGCACCGATCTCGACACCAGCTTTTCGCAATTCCAGTGGGTTGGCGAGGTCGAGCGACGCTATCAGCTGTTCGGCCAGCCCGGCAAAATCGCCGTCACCGGCTATCTCTCGCGTGGACGTATGGGCAGCTATGCCGATGCCATTGCGCTCGCCAATGCAACCGGCACACCGGCGGATATTGCCGCGGTCCGGCGCTATCGCAGTCGCGACGGCATCAGCATGAATCTCGAGCAGCAGATCACCGGGGAGCTCGGCCTATTCGCGCGCGCCGGGGTCGCCAATCCCAATATCGAGCCCTATGAATTCACCGATATCGACCGCACCGCGGCGGCCGGGCTGCAGCTGACCGGCAAGCCATGGGGACGTCCCAACGACACGCTTGGCGTCGCCGGCGTGATCAACGGCATCGGCAAATTTCACCAGCAGTATTTCGACGCCGGAGGCTTGGGTATTCTGATCGGCGACGGGCAATTGCCGCATCCGGCGCCGGAGAAGATCCTGGAGACTTATTATGAGTTGCCGATATCCTATTTCAAGCTCACCATCGACTATCAGTTCATCGCCAACCCTGGCTACAACACCGATCGCGGCCCGGTCTCGGTCATCGGCGCACGCCTGCACTCGCAGTTTTAAAAACGGACGCGCCAGCACGCCGACTTTTGCTACGGCGCCGGATCGATCACGATCGGCGCGCTGAGCACAACGTGGTTGCTTGCATCCAGGACGGCGTCGATGGTCACTATCCAATTGCCCGGCTCCCACAGGCCAAGGTCGCTGACCTGCCAGCTGCCGTCTGAATCCTGCTCGGCGGCGCGCATGATCGGCGCGCCAGCGCCGGGCGGTGCCATCGAGAATGTCACTCCACGCGCGGCAAGCGGCTCCTCCTCCACGTTCGACAGATGGATGGTGGCGTGCACTTGGCCGACGCGGCCCGGCTCGATTGCGACATCGGCCATCGCCGCTTCCGTATGGATGTGGACAAAGGAGGCATCGGCGGGAACGGCGGCGGAGGATGGTGCGTGATGGGCATGGACCGCAGGCGGCAATGTGCCGAGCATCGCAACAAGACATATGATCGTGACACCCGCGAGCGCTTCGATCAGGGCGTTGCGACGGAGCTGGTGCAATGCACGTTGCGCGAGCCCTAGATTCCCCGTCTGCACGGCGCGCGGTGTGAGATACAGCCGATTGACGGCGGCGATTGCCAGCATAGCGAAGAACAGCGCGATCTTCGCCAAAAGGAGATGACCGTAGTAGGTGCCGGTCAGCGCGGCGATGCTGCCGGCGAGATACCAGGTATTGATGATGCCGCTTAAGAGCAGCGTGCCGACCGCGAGAACGCCGAAGGCGGAGAAACGCATGATCGCGGCGCGGGCGATGGCGAGTGACGCCGTGTCTTGGTCAGCGGCGCCAAGGAGGAGCGCCAGCGGGATCAGCATGCCAAGCCAGGCGGCTGCCGCGATGAGATGCGCGACATCGGCCGCCGGATGAACGAAGCCAGCGGCGCCTTGGTCGCCGAGCGCATGACCCGACCAGGCTAGAGCCCCGACGAGCGCCGCAGCGACCAGCAGCCCCAATGCGGCGATCCAGGGCGAGCGTCCATGCCGTGCGGAAAGCAGGGGTGCCAAAAAGCCGGCGAGCAGGCACGCCAAAATGAAGCGCGCGATCCAGGCGAGGCCAAAATGCGTTTGCGACAAGACCGTCCAGACGGTGCCGTCGGAGATGACCTCATTGGGTCCTTCACCGCTCATCGATGCCGCGGCCAAAAAGAGCCACACCGCGCCCGAACCGACCGCGAGGACGAGGCCAAAGACAGCCATAAAGGCGAGCCGCGGCCAGAGCATGGCGCGCAGTTCCGTACTCTCCTTGGCGACCCGAAGCGCCGGTGCCACGATCAGGATAACGAAGAACACCACGCCCGCCGCCATTATAGCGGCGGCGAAGTGGACGGCGCGCGCATAGATCATCAACTCACGAAGCCCAGTCTCCGAGAAGAACGCACTATATCAGCCGCCTCGCGGCGAGCAGCGCTGGCGACCAAGCAATCGAGAGCAAAAGCGCCACACGGGTTGCTTCACTTCGCCCGCGAAGCGCTCACTTGCGGATGCGGAAAGTAAAGCTACCCTGCGTCGTATGCGTGTCAACCGAGAGCGCCCGCCAGCGTACCCTGTAGCTGCCCGGACCGAGCGCCTTGAGGCCGACCCGCATGGTGTTGCCGGAGACTTCCGCTTTGCCGGCGCTGACTTGCGCGCCGCTTGAATCGGTTACTGTGACACTGCTGAAGGAAGGCTCGAGATCTTGCGTAAACGTCAGCGACACTTCGCGCGGCGCCGTACTTACGGTGGAGCCCACCAGGGGATTTGCATGATCGAGGAAGGCGTGCGCCCGCGCGCCGGGCGCGCCCAGCGCCATCACGAAGAAGGCGAGGAGAGTGAAGGCTTCGCGCATGTCAGTCTCTTTTTCAGAAGCTCGGGCTGCGGGGAGGGGCGGTGGTGCCGCCCAGGAGCGGCCGGCCGATTGTGCTCGGGAACATGTCGTCGAGATAAAGATGCAGCTGCGCAACAAAGCCAACGCCGCTGCCGCTTGCCCGGTTGACCGGAATCGCCGCCTCGGCGCCGACCTGAAAATAGTTGCCGACCCAGATCACGCCCGGATTGACCGTGCCGGTGGTCACGAAACTATTGCCGAAATTGTTGGCGACCGGCGTCTGCAGCTGCGCTTCGACGATTGGGATCAGGTGGTTGATGAAATCGGGCAGCTCGTAGTCGCGAACTTCCGATTTCAGATAGGGCATGCTGAATTGCACCGAGCCGCCATAGATCAAGACCTGCGGAATGAAAACATTCTGCACAACATCGAACGACCGTGTCGGCACCTGATAGCCGATCTGGCCGGTCACGGCGAAAGCGCGTAGCCAGCCGGCCTCGTCGGGCAAATCGCCGAAGCCTTTGCCGAAATAGAAGGTCGGCGTTAGGGTGCTGAAGGGCGTCGCAATGCCGGAATTGATCGCACCGGTCGAGCCCCAATCGACAACGAGACCAAGCAGCAGCGCGAGCTCGTGCTCGCTGTTCTTGTAGAGCTGATATTGCGGCGTGGTCTCGAGATTGTCGAAGCCGGCGAGTGTCGGGCCGCCCGGCTGGCGGATTTGCTTCCAGGCCTCGCCGACGGTGATGCCAAAATCCTCGGTGATACGCTTGGCAAAATCGATCGAAACATCCCATTCGCTGGCCGGTGGCGAGTCGGCGGTCTTGGAGAACGACACCGTCGGCAAGGACATCTCGTCGGCGACGCAAGGATCGTCGGTGGCGAGCGTTGCGGGGAGAAATCGCGCGCCGACAAAGCAATGCGCGAAGGCGATAGACGGCATGATGACCGAAGAGGCGACCAATATAGGTGCAAGCGCGCAGGCGCGCGGGCGCCACGAGTTGCGGAACATAAAAATCTCCATGACGGCACGAGGGGAGCGGCTGCCTGCGGCAGCCGGGCGTCATGCCGTCAGCGGAGGGGCACGCGAGGAATAAGATTTGGTCGGAAAACGCGACGACAGTACCGTGAGCTCAGACGGTACCATTTGCTCGCTCGACGCGAGCGGCATTGCGATCGCCTGCGCGGGCGGCGGCAGAGCCGCTATCGGCGTTAGGCAGCCGGTGCAGCAATCGCCAATGCAGGTGGTGCCGCCGTTACCGCCGGTCGAGGGCGCCGACTGGCCGGTTAGATCGGTGTGGCAGATAATGCCGCCAGGTTGTGCGGCTGCGGCCGCCGCGGTTTGCGCCGCGGCGAAGCTTCCGATCAGGCCGGCAAGCGCAATCGCATAGGCGGCGGCGAGCGCGATGATGCGCTGGCGCAATCTCCGCTTGATGCAGGCCTGTTGCAAGGCTTGATGCCCTCTGCCCCCCAACGTCCGATTCGGAGATTACACCTCCGCGGCAAGAGATTGAACCCACCGGCGAGGCGGTTATTCCCGCGCCCGATTACCGCGCCGGCGGCTGTGCAGCCGAAATGTCGGCAAGACAACAATGGGACGCGCCCAGGCATGGCCGTCACCGCCTTTGACTGCACCGGACTTTTTGTCGCGAGCAGCGCGCTCGTTGCGGCGAGGAACAAACGTCCGGATTTTGCAATTTGCAAAAAAGAAGACACCGCCTGTGTAGGTGCTGTAGGGCGATTTGAAAATGAGGAGACCGCCGCGACGGTGGAAACAGCTCGTCACACCGGGCGAGATCGTTTCGCACTGCATGATGGGAACGCTGCTCGGCGTCTTATGCGGCGGCCTGTTGCTGCTCGCGCACACGCCTTGGATCGCCTCGATCGCGGACGCCCCGCACAGTTCCAGGCTCATCTTTCTCGTGGCGTTCGGTCTTTCCTTCGGGCTCGGTGCGGCAGTAACCGGCGTGCTGTTCTCGATTTATGAGAATCTTTGAGCGCCCGGCTGAACAAGCGGGGCTGTGGGGAACGCAGGTCACAGCGACGAGTTGCCGGACAATTTGGCCAAATTCAGAGGCCGTCCAGCAATGCGCCGAAGGTGCCGTTCTTCAACAGCAAGAGCAACACGAACGCAAACAGCGGGCTGAGCGCGCATTGAGTCTCCCAGGCGATATGCAGTGTGGTCTATCGCGGGAGCGTCGGAGGGTTAGTGCGGCGCAATTCCATGCCGCGCCAGCACCTCGCGCACGGCCTCGACCAGTCTCGCCTCCGGCACCGCGCGCTGCGCCTGCGTCTGCTTCTGCAAGTGCTCCTCGCGGCCTTTTTCCAGCTTGGCGAGCTCGGCCCCGACGATCAGATCCTTGATCGTGACTTCGCCTTTGGCCTTTTCGTCGGAGCCCTGAATGACCACGCACGGCGCCTTGCGGCGGTCGGCATATTTCATCTGCGGCGCGAACTTGCCGGAGCCGAGGTAGAGCTCGGCGCGGATGCCGGCATTGCGCAGCGCCGCCACCATGTTCTGATAATCGGCCATGCGGTCCTTGTCGAATACGGTGACGACGACCGGCCCGCGCGCGGCCTCGGTCTCGATCTTGCCGAGATGTTCGAGCGCGGCGAGGAGACGCGACACGCCGACGGAAAAGCCGGTCGCCGGCACCGGCTCGCCGCGGAAGCGCGCCACGAGACCATCATAGCGGCCGCCGCCGCCGACCGAGCCGAAGCGCGGCGAGCCGTCTTGACTGTCGGTCGAGAAGGTCAGATCCACCTCAAAGACCGCACCCGTATAGTATTCGAGGCCGCGCACCACGCTGGAATCGAAGCTGATGCGATCCGTGCCATAATTGGCGGCGCGCACCAGCGCGGCGATCTGCTTGAGCTCGGCAATGCCTTCCTTCCCGGTCGAGCTTAATCCGATTGCTTTGCCCCAACTGTCGAGCGCGCTTTCGATATCACCGCCATGGGCGAGGTATGGTGACTCGATGTAGCCGAGAACGCTTTGGATTTGTTTGGTGTCGAGGCCGGCGCCGCGGGTGAAATCGCCGCTCTCATCCTTGCGGCCCGCACCGAGCAGCGCCGCCACACCCTCGCGGCCGAGCCGGTCGTATTTGTCGATGGCGCGTAGCACGGTGAGCCGCTTGCCGGCATTGGCTTCGCCGGAGAGCCCGATGCATTCGAGCACGCCGTCAAGCACTTTGCGGTTGTTCACCTTCACGACATAAGAGCCGCGCGGAATGCCAAGAGCTTCAACGGCATCAGCCGCCATCATGCACATTTCCGCGTCGGCGGCCGGTGACGATGAGCCGACGGTGTCGGCATCGAACTGCATGAACTGGCGGAAACGACCGGGGCCAGGCTTCTCGTTGCGGAACACATAACCGACGCGATAGCTGCGATAGGGTTTGGGCAGCGTGTCGAAATTTTCCGCAACATAGCGGGCGAGCGGCGCGGTCAAGTCATAGCGCAGCGACAGCCATTGCTCGTCGTCGTCGAGGAACGAGAACACGCCTTCATTCGGGCGATCCTGATCGGGCAGGAATTTGCCGAGCGCGTCGGTATATTCGATCGCCGGCGTTTCCACGGGCTCGAAGCCGTAGAGCTCGTAGACGGCGCGGATCCTGTCGATCATCGCCCGGGTCGCCGCGATCTCGCCCGGCGTGTGGTCCTCGAGTCCGCGTGGCAGCCGCGCCTTGAACCGGTTGGATTTATCGGATTTGTCAGCCATTTTTGCTTTTGGGTAGTTTTGGGTCGCGCGGTCGTACCAGCACAGATATAGGGCGGCAAGCGGTCCTGTGCGGCCGCGCGCCCGGCTTTATGCCGGGCATCCACGACTTTATGAATGGTGAGACCGCAGACGCGGATGGCCGGAACAGTCCGGCCATGACGGGAGAGTGTAATGACCGCGGCTTTAGCCCCCATTCCAAACGATTTCGAGTCCTTCTGGATGCCGTTTACGCCGAACCGGGCCTTCAAGCGCCGGCCGCGGCTCTTCGCGCGCGCCAAGGACATGCATTACACGACGGCGGACGGCCGCACTGTGATCGACGGCGCGGCCGGCCTGTGGTGCACCAATGCCGGACACAACCGCGATCCGATCGTGGCAGCGATCAAGCGTCAGGCCGAGGAACTCGACTATGTGCCGGCGTTTCAATTCGCCCATCCCAAGAGCTTTGAGCTGGCAAGCCGCATCGCCGCGTTGGCACCGTGCGATCTCAACCGTGTCTTCTTTTGCAATTCGGGGTCCGAAGCCGTCGACACTGCGCTCAAGATTGCGCTCGCCTATCACAATGTCCGCGGCGAGGGGACGCGCACGCGGCTGATCGGCCGCGAGCGCGGCTATCACGGCGTCGGTTTCGGCGGCATTGCGGTCGGCGGCATTGTTGCCAATCGCAAAATGTTCGGCCCCGCGCTGGGCGGCGTCGATCATCTGCCGGCGACCTATAATCGCGAGCAGCAAGCCTTTACCAAAGGCGAGCCGGACTGGGGCGCGCATTTGGCCGATGAGCTCGAACGCATTGTCGCGCTGCATGACGCGTCCACCATTGCCGCGGTCATCGTCGAGCCGATGGCGGGCTCCACCGGCGTGCTGCCGCCGCCGAAGGGCTATTTGCAAAGGCTGCGGGCGATCTGCGACCGGCACGGGCTTCTGCTGATCTTCGACGAAGTCATCACCGGCTTCGGCCGGCTCGGCAGTGCCTTTGCCGCCGAGCGCTATGGCGTCACTCCCGACATGATCGTATTCGCCAAAGGCATCACCTCGGGCTCGGTGCCGATGGGCGGCGTGATCGCGCGCGATGGAATTTATCAGGCCTTCATGCGCGGGCCGGAGCACGTGATCGAGCTGTTTCACGGCTATACCTATTCGGCGCATCCCCTCGCCTGTGCCGCGGGGCTCGCCACCCTCGACGTTTATCGCGACGAGGATTTGTTTGCGCGCGCCAAGAAGCTTGAGCCGTTTTTCGCCGCGACGGCGATGACGCTGAAAGACTTGCCGAATGTGCTCGACATTCGCACCGTCGGGCTTGCCGCCGGAATTGACCTTGCCTCGCGTCCGGACGCCGCGGGGCTTCGCGCTTATGAGGTCATGGAGCGCGGCTTCCACGAGCAGAACGTCATGATGCGGATCGCCGGCGACTCGCTGGCGCTGTCGCCGCCTTTGATCGCAAGCGAGGCGCAGATCAGCGAGATCTTCGACAAGGTGGGCCGTGCGATCAGGGCGGCGGGGTAAAATCTGTGGACGCCATGTGGAACGCTTTTCTTAGACCACCTCTGAGCCAGAATAGAAGTCGATACATCACTGCGGCGTCATGATCGCCCAGCCGACATGCACCGTGCCCGGCCCGCGGCGCATCGGCAGATCGAACGGCGCACCGATTATTGCGCCGGGCGCAATCGCGGCGAGTTGCGCCGGCATCTGCTGCGGATCGCCTTGCGTCCACACCACGGCGGCACCCTTTTTGCGCAGATCGGCAAGATCGATCCACGGCGCGCGCGCCGGCAGGCCGTCGACCAGCACCTGGGGCTGGTCAGGCGAATAATGCGCGAGATTGCCGCCGTCCCACATCGAGCCGATGACATAGCGCAGCGGCGCCCCGGTCGCATCGTGAAAGCGCTGCGTGAGCGTCGCGCCGAGCGCGTCGCCGGGGAACAGCACCGCACGATAGCGATGATCGAGATAGGGCAGCAGCGAGTAATTCACGATGAAGGCGACGATGAAAATTGCAAACACCACGGCCCAGGCAGCGGCGACGCGCGCGAGGCGCGCTGTGTCGAGCTCGGAACGCGCAATCATCACCAGCCAAAGCCCGAGAAAGAGCCATAGCGGATAGCCCCACATGGCAATGGCACCGCGCCCGCTCACCGCCGCGAGCGCGATCATAGCGGCGCCTGGCCCGAGTGCGATCAGCGTCACAATGCGGCGTTCAAAGGCGTCGACGGGCCTCGCGTGATCCGGATGAAGCCCGGTCTTGCCCGGCCAGACCAGCGGCGCGGCGATAAGGAACGACGGCAATAAAAAAAAGATCTGGCTCGCAGTAAAGAGAGCGGGGTGCAGAAGATGGTCGAACCAGCCGCGCGCCGGCGCGGCGCGATGGCTCGCATAGGCGAACGGCAAAAAGTCGGTCTGTAACAGCCACACCACGTGCGGCGAGGCGATCACCAGCGCAACAACCAGCGCAAGCCACGGTCCCGGCGTCGCCAAGCTGCGCCGTGCCTGCCGGTCCCACAGCAAGAACAGCGCGTAAGGCGCGGCCAGCACGACCACGAAATATTTGGCCCATAGCGCGCCGCCAAAAGCGATGCCGAGAAGGATCCAGTGCACGAGGCGTCCGCGCGTGAGCGCAGCATAAAGCGCATAGCCGGCCAATGCCCAGAACGGCAGCTGAACCACATCGTGATTGAACTTCACCGCGGTGTACTGGAGGTAATGCATGCCGTCGACGATGAGCACGGCGGCCAGCGCACCCATGGTTCCAACCAGGCGTCGCGCCGTCACGTAAACCAGCGCAAGCGCAATCAGCACGCAGATTTGCGCCAATGCGTAATAGGCGGCATCGGCGCCGATGGTGCGATGCGCGATCTCAACCAGCCACCAGGGCAAAGGCGGCAGCTTGTCGTAGCCCAGCTGCCATTCGCGGCCATAGGTCAATGCTTCGATCAGATCGAGCGGCAAATTGGCGTAGAGGAGCGCGGGCAGCGCGGTCCAGACCGCAAAATGCAGCGCGAGAAAGCCCAGGAAGGCCGCCTGCGGCTGCCGCGCAACGGCGTCGGGGAACCGCGACAGGAACAGCGGCTTGGCCGCCGCCTGCGGTGCGGCCTTGGGGACAAAATCTGGTAACTCACCCGTGCTCATCGGATTGCGTTATAAAGCACGACAAAAGCTTAGCCATCTCGTCCATTTCATGGCATCTCTTTTCATGCCAAGCTTGCGGCTAAGCTTGCGCAGTTGCGGCGCTTGTGGACAGTGCTCGTGCTGCGCCGCGAATCGAGGGGTTCACCGGCATGGTGCGTATCAGCGCCATTTTCATCGCGACGTGTATGGTGCTTATCGCCGGCTCGGTCGGCGTTGTCCTGTACTTGCGGTTCGGCCTGACCGGGGCGGAATCGGCACTGGCGGCCCTCGGCGTCTTCACGGCGCTTGCGGTCTACAACGCGATTGCGGCGCGCAAGGCCGACCGGCTGGAAGCGAGCAACCAGATTGCCAATCTCGCGCGCGGTTCGGGGGACCTCGCCCGCCAGCTGGCCGAGTTCGGCCGGCGGCTGTCCACGCTCGAAGTCAGGGTCGATTCTGTCATCGACCGCGCCTTGGCGACGGCGCAGCCGCTGGCCGCCGAAATCGAGGAACTCTCGACGCTGGTGAAGCAGCTTGCCGATTCGGTCGCCGCGCATGAGGCGGCAATTAATAATGTTGTTGCAGCCAATGAGCAGCGGAGCCAACCGGCGGCCGCCGCAGTTGCGGCGCCGACTCCCGCCGCCCCGGCGATGGCACCCGCGATAGCCCCTGCCGCAGCAGCCGCGGCGGCACCGATTGCAGTCGCCGCGCCGCCCACCGCGGTGCCCATGCCAAGCTCCGACGCGCCGTCGCCTGTGCCGCGCGAGCGCAAAGTTGCCGCGTTCGCCGGCCTCGATCGCGACGGCATCATTGCCGCGGTCCGCCGCGCCATCGAAGGCAGCAAGATCGATCTGTACCTGCAGCCGGTGGTGACATTACCGCAACGCAAAGTGCGCTATTACGAGGCGCTGTCGCGGCTCAAGGCCGACAATGGCGATCTTGTCGCGGCCGAGGATTTTCTCGATTACGCGGAGGCCGGCTCGCTGATGCCGGGGCTGGATCACCTTGCAGTGCTGCGTTGCGTGCAGGTGGTGCGGCGACTATTGCTCAAGAACCGCGACATCGGCTTGTTCTGCAATTTATCGAGCGCAACTTTGGCCGATGCCGCCTTTCTCAAGCTGCTTGAATTTCTCGATGCCAATCGCGCCATCGCGCCGGCGCTGGTATTGGAGTTCACCCAAAGCGCGGTGCGCGCCATGGGACCGATCGAGCATGAGAGCCTCGCGGCGCTTGCCGAGCGCGGCTTCCGCTTCTCGGTCGATAATCTCACCGATCTGCGGCTCGACGCGCGCGAATTGAATGAACGCGGCTTCCGTTTCGTCAAGGCGCCGGCGGCCCTGCTGTTCAATCGCGTGAGCGTCGTCTCGACCGACATTCATCCGGCGGACTTTTCCGATCTGCTCGGCCGGTTCGGCATCGATCTGATCGCCGACCGCATCGAGACCGAGAGCACAGTGGTCGACCTGCTCGACTACGACGTCCGTTTCGGCCAGGGCCTATTGTTCTCGGCGCCACGGCCGGTGCGGCTCGAAGCGCTGCAGGGTGATCCGCCCGCCAAGGATTCGCCGCTGACGGCGGTCGCGCCGCCCGAAATGCCCGCCGTCGGTGCGCCCGCGGCTGCGCCGCCCGGCCATCTTGCGCAATTGGCGCGCGCCTTCAGCAGGCGCGTTTGACACTGCCTTGGCTGATTTCATCGAACGATTTGAGCCGCTGGCGCGCCCCTATGACGTGCTGTTCTGCGACGTCTGGGGCGTGGTGCATAACGGCATGGCGGCTTTTGCAGCCGCCTGCGATGCGCTCGTTCGCTTTCGCCAGCGCGGCGGCACGGTGATCCTGATCACCAATGCGCCGCGCGCCGGCGAGGCGGTGGCGCGTATCCTCGATCGGCTCAATGTGCCGAAGGCGGCCTATGATGCGATCACAAGCTCGGGCGACGTGACGCGTAGCATCGTGGCAGAGCGCAAGGGCCAGCGCGTGTTTCATCTCGGCCCGCAGCGCGATCGCTCGATCTTCACCGGGCTCGATGTGCACTTTGCGCCGCTCGAGAGCGCCGATTATGTCGTCTGCTCCGGCCTGTTCGACGATACGGTCGAGACCCCCGAGAGCTATCGCGACATGCTTGCGGCAATGCGCACGCGGTCGCTGTTCATGGTCTGCGCCAATCCCGACATTGTGGTCGAGCGCGGCGATGCGCTGGTTTATTGCGCCGGCGCGCTCGCCGATGCTTATGCGGCGCGGGGCGGCAAGGTGCTCTATTGTGGCAAGCCGTACGCGCCGATCTACGAGACGGCGCTCGCCATGGCCGCCGCGTTGCGCGGCGGCAGAGCGGTGCGGCGCGAGCGCGTGCTCGCGATCGGCGATTCGGTGCGAACCGATCTTAAGGGCGCAGCCGGCTTTGGCGTCGATGCAATATTCGTCACCTCGGGCCTTCACGCCGAGCAATATGGCTTGCGCGAGGCGCCGGATATGGCGGCGCTGAACAAGGTCTTTGCCGCGGCCGGCGTTGCGCCCAAAGCGGTGATGAGCGGGCTTGCGTGGTGACGGTCGGTCACGCCGAGACTGGCTTCTCGGCAAAGACGGCTTCGATCTTGGCTTTGAGCGTTTGCGCGTTGAACGGCTTGACGATGTAATTGTCGACGCCCGCTTTCTTGGCCGCGATCACGTTCTCGGTCTTTGACTCCGCCGTGACCATGATGAAGGGCGTATTCTCGAGCTCTGGATTGGCGCGGACCTTGCACAAGAGGTCGTAGCCGGTCATCGGCTCCATGTTCCAGTCGGAAATCACGAGGCCGTAGCGCTTGGCGCGCATCTTCTCGAGCGCCGAGGCGCCATCGGTCGCATCGTCGACGTCGACAAAGCCGAGCTGACGCAAGAGATTGCGGATGATGCGGATCATCGTGCTGTAATCGTCGACCACCAGCACTGGCATATTCGGATCGAGCGCCATCACCCCGCTCCCTGGCCGGCGCGCTTCGCGCGGCCAATATCTCCCCGGCGGTGCCGCGGCTTCGCGCCACCACGGCGCCTGAAGCTACATCGCCTGATTAAATAGACGGTTAACCGTGGCTCGGCGCATTCTCGGCGGCCGCGGTGCCTTGCGCGCACCTGCTTGACTTTGCCGGGCGCGCCCCGCACCTACGGGCTGCCTAAAGATCAAGGCCAGGAATTTTTAACCATCGAAACCGCGATGCCGACGGAAAGCTTTTGCGTCGTGCGCGATCTTGCGCCGGCTGCCGCGCTGCGCGGCGCGATCGTCGCCATCGGCAATTTCGATGGCGTCCATCGCGGTCACAGGGCGGTGATTGCCGTGGCGCAAAAGCGCGCCAAAGAGCTTGCCCGGCCGGCTGCGGTGCTGACCTTCGAGCCGCATCCGCGTGATTTCTTCAATCCGGGCGATCGACTATTTCGCCTCACCAACGAGGCCGCCAAGATGCGGCTGTTGGCAGCAGCCGGACTCGACGGCGCCATCGTGCTCACCTTCGATGCGGCATTGGCGAGCCTCGCCGCCGAGGAGTTCGTCGCCCGCATCCTGGTCGAACGCTTCGCCATCGGCGGCGCGGTGATCGGCTTCAATTTCCATTTTGGCGCGCATCGCACCGGCTCGCCGGAATTTTTGCGCGCCGAGGGCAAGCGCTATGGCTTTTCCGTTGATGTGGTGCCGCCGCTGCAGGGCGGCGGGCGCACAGTCTCTTCAGGACCGATCCGCCAAGCGCTCGCGGACGGGCGGCTCGATGATGCGGCGGAGCTTCTCGGCTATCCCTGGTTCGTCTCCGGCGCGGTGACCCATGGCGACAAGCGCGGGCGCGAGCTAGGCTTTCCGACGGCAAATCTGCGCCTCGATCCAACCTGCGGTCTGCGCCACGGCATATATGCGGTGCGGGCGGCGGTTGATGGCCGCCACTATGATGCGGTCGCGAATTTCGGACGCCGGCCGATGTTCGACAACGGCGCGGTCCTTCTCGAGATTTTTCTGTTCGATTTTTCGGGTGACCTTTACGGCAAGACTCTCGATGTCGCTTTTTTCAAATTTTTGCGCAATGAGCAGGTTTTTGGTTCGGCCAAGGACCTGGTCCGGCAGATGGAACAGGACAGCCGCTGCGCGCGCGAAGCGCTGGCGCAGGCGCGTAATGCGTTTCCACCGATCTGAGCTTTAAGTGTGGGTGTTGCCGCGGAGGCGCGATTGCAGAGGCGGCGCGTATCAAGGCTGGCGCCGCTGCTTGCTCTGATGCTCGCGGTATTCGCGCGCCCATTGCGCGGCCATGAAGCCGACCAGCGCAACCGGGATGAGCCGCTGCCAGCCGATCGAGCGGCCGGCCTCGACCGCGACGCCGAGGACCCGCGGATCGAGCAGCCAAGGCGCATGCGCCCTGGCGGCGCGGGCGAGAATGGCGCGTTCGCGCACGCGCCGCCGGACCAGAGCCGTGATGATGGCCGCAAGCAGCGCAATCACCACAAAAATGCCGGCCATGATCAGACCGGCAATGATGGTGTCAAGGCGCTGCGCCAGAAAGGTGTAGCCGCTGACGCAGAGAAAAACAAAAGCGGCAAGTGACGCCACGGCGATGATCGCCATCCAGACCGCGACGGCGCCGCTCATGCCGTTCTTGGCCTGGATCGCCAGCGTGATCTCGCGCGACACGCTCTTGAACATAGATCATCTCACTCGGCGTCTGCGCGCCTTGCGTCTTAAATCTCTGTTGCGCCAGAACCGTCGGCGCGAAACATGATCGGCGCTCAAAGCCGCCGACGGCGAACCTAACGGCGCCGCCCCTTTCCGCGCCGAGCCTATCTGCGCCATGTTGCGCCAAACAAAAATCCGAGCCCGGCGGCGATCGCAAGCGTCGTATAGGGACGTTCCTTGATCGATTCGTCGATAGCTTCGACAAAATTGTCGGAAACTTCGCGTACTGCTCCGGTTGCGGCGTCGGCCGCCTCGCGGCCGGTATTGCGCGCAGTCGAGACGGCATCACCGAGATTGGAGCGCGCACGCTGCCACGCCGCACCGCCTTTGTTGGCGAGGATGTCGCGGACTTGATCGGCGAGCCGGCCGAAATCGTCGCGCAACGCCTGCAAATCCCTTGCAATATCGCCGGACGCCTCGGCCGTGGTTTTTTTGACGTCGCGCGCGCCCTCGCGGACGTCGCGCACAGTGTCGGTTGCGCTCTCGCGCAGATCTTGTGAAGTCGTTGCAGCACTGCTCATCCTCAACTCCGTAACTTGGAGGAACGCGTTGCCGGGATAATGGCCCGGGATGGCAAAAGTTCCCTCGATCATTGTGCAAGAGCAGCGGAGCTCTTTCTAAGCATGGTCGCTCTTGCCATGGGGTCCTGCCCGTGCATCGCGCCCGCGGCTAGGACTTTTCAAGTCCTGCCTTAATCGGGCAGGGGGACTTCGTCGTCCGGCAGCAAATGGTTGAATACGACCAGACCGATGATCGACAGCGGTACGGCGAGAAAGGCGCCGAGTGGTCCCCACAGCCAAGTCCAAAACGCCAAGGCTAGGAATACCAGCAGCGGATTGAGCGTAATGCGGCGGCCGACAATGGTTGGCGTGATGAAATGCCCCTCCATTGTCGTCAAGCCGATCAGCGCGAGCGGAGCGATCACAGCATGGCCGATCGAGGGAAAGGTGACCAGTCCGACGCCGAACAGGACCACCACCATGATAGCCGGCCCGACATAGGGCACGTAGTTGAATAATCCGGCAAGCACGCCGAATACGATCGGATTGGGTAGGCCGATCAGCGCTGCGCCGATGGCCACCATCGTGCCGAGCACGACGTTGACGACGGTCACCACGGCCAGATAGCCGGCGAGATTGCGCTCGATGTCGCGCATGATCTTCAGGAAGCGGACCTTCGCTTCGTGATTGCTGAACATCGCGATGGCGCTGTTGCGCAATTCGATCTGGCCGACCAGGAAGAACAGCAGGGTCGCGAAAAACAGCACTAATTCGCCGGCGGCTGGCGTCACAAAGGCGACGACCGGAAGCACGACGTTGCCTGGCGCCCCAGTCGCGCTTAACAAGCCATTGCCGCCGAATAGTGTGCTCTCCAATTGCTTGAGCGAGGCGAGCGGCTGATCGAATACGGCGAGCCGCTGCTTGATGGTGGTGCCGATCTCCGGCGCGCGGTGAATCCATTCGCTAATCGGCGCTGCAATCGCAGTTGCCACCAGGCTGAGCAAACTCAGCAGGGCGAGGAGAATGATAAGGCCGCTGATCCAGGGCGGAAGGCCGTAGCCTCGCGCGAACTTGATGAGCGGCGCCAAAGTCAGCGCCACAATGGCGGCGGCCAGGACAGGCAACAGGAAAGCGCGGCCGACATAGAGAAAGGCGCCGCACAAGAGGAGAAAGATGCCGATAATGGCAACATTGCCCAGCGCTGCCCACACTCTTTGCGCGCTGCCGACCGGCGTCGGGTCGCTGATCACGAGAGCGTGCCGGAATTCGCGTTTGGCCCGAAAATATTCCACAGGATCCTCCCCCGCCTACACGGGGACCGGCGAGTCGGCGCGGCGACACGCGCGGTGTACACTGGTATCTGCTTGAATTAATGCCTATTCGAACCCGCAGGTTCCGCGCTCTGGGGGCGCCGCGCAGCTTCGCAGACCCTTTCCGCATTGCACTCGGCTTGTTAGAAGGCGCCCGCGTGACCCAATGACCCGACAATGACCGACACGGCTGCCAAAACGCGCGACTATTCCAAGACCCTGTTCCTGCCCAGGACCGATTTCCCGATGCGCGCCGGCTTGCCGCACAAGGAGCCGGAGATCTTGGCGCGTTGGAAAAGGCTCGGCCTTTACGAAGCGCTGCGCGGTGCCGCCAAGGGGCGGCCGCGTTTTGTGCTGCATGACGGCCCGCCTTATGCCAACGGCAACATTCATATCGGGCATGCGCTCAACAAGATTCTCAAGGACGTGGTGACCAAAAGCCAGCAGATGCTGGGCTTTGACTCCAATTATGTGCCCGGTTGGGACTGCCATGGCCTGCCGATCGAATGGAAGATCGAGGAGGAGAATTACCGGGCCAAGGGCAAGGCCAAGCCGGATTTTTCCAATCCCGCCGCACTGGTCGGATTCCGCAAAGAATGCCGGCAATTTGCCGAACATTGGATCAAGGTGCAGCGCGAGGAATTCGAGCGGCTCGGCGTCATCGGCGATTGGGCCCATCCCTATACGACCATGGAGTTTGCCGCCGAGGCGCAGATCGCGCGCGAACTCATGAAATTCGCCGCCAACGGCACGCTCTACCGCGGCAGTAAGCCGGTGATGTGGTCGGTGGTGGAGAAGACCGCGCTCGCCGAAGCGGAGGTCGAATACGAGGACTACACGTCCGATACCGTCTGGGTGAAGTTTCCGATCCGCCGTTCATCCGGAGAATCCGCGCCTGAAAGTCGTGAGCTCGCTGGCGCGTCAATTGTAATCTGGACTACGACTCCTTGGACAATTCCGGGCAATCGCGCGATCAGCTTTTCGCCGCGTATTGAATATGGACTCTATCAAGTCACCGACGCGCCGTTGGACAATTGGGCCAAGAACGGTGACCTGCTTGTCCTGGCGGATAAACTTGCGCTCGATGTCCTGCGCCAAGCGCGCGTTACAGCTTACAAGCGAGTTAGAAGGGTCGAGGCGGATGATTTGGCAATCACTCTCTGTCAGCATCCGCTGAAGGGTTTCGGCGGCGGTTATGAGTTCAAGGTACCGCTGCTCGCCGGCGATCATGTCACCGAGGATACCGGCACGGGTTTCGTCCACACCGCGCCCGGGCACGGCCGCGAAGATTTCGACGTGTGGACGGCGAATGCCGCGACGCTCACGGCGCAAGGCATCAACACCCATATCCCTTATACCGTTGACGCCGACGGCCGTTTCACCGATCAGGCGCCCGGCTTCACCGGCAAGCGCGTGCTCACCGATAAGGGCGACAAGGGCGATGCCAATGATGCGGTGATTAAAGCCTTGATCGATGCCGGCATGCTGCTCGCGCGCGGGCGGCTCAAACACCAATATCCGCATTCCTGGCGCTCGAAGAAGCCGGTGATCTTTCGCAATACGCCGCAATGGTTCATTGCGATGGACAAGGATATCGTGCGCCCGCACGACACGCTGCGCACACGGGCGCTGGCTGCGATCAAGGCAACGCGCTGGGTGCCGCCGCAAGGCGAGAACCGCATCAACGGTATGATCGAGAGCCGGCCGGATTGGGTCATTTCGCGCCAGCGCGCCTGGGGCGTGCCGATCACGGTCTTCATCAAGGAACAGCCGGACGGCTCGGTCGAGATTCTCAATGATCCGGATGTGAATCTCCGCATCATCAGGGCATTCGAGGCCGAGGGCGCCGATGCATGGTACGCGCCCGGCGCGCGCGAGCGCTTTTTGGGCGAGCGCGCCAATGAGGCTTGGCAAAAAGTCGACGACATTCTCGACGTCTGGTTCGATTCCGGCTCGACCCATGCCTTCGTGCTGGAGGACGAGCGGCATTTTCCGGCGCTCGCCCATGTCAGGCGCAATGCGGACAACGGCGATGAAATCGTAATGTATCTCGAAGGCTCAGACCAGCATCGCGGCTGGTTTCAGTCTTCGCTTCTGGAAAGTTGCGGCACGCGCGGCCGCGCGCCGTTCGACATCGTACTCACCCACGGCTTCGTGCTCGACGAGGACGGGCGCAAAATGTCCAAGTCGCTCGGCAATGTCACGGCGCCGCAGGACGTGATCAAACAATCCGGCGCCGACATCTTGCGGATGTGGGTCTGTGCTGCCGATTATGCCGACGATCTGCGCATCGGTCCGGAAATCCTGAAAACGACCGTCGATACTTATCGCAAGCTGCGCAATACGCTGCGCTGGATGCTCGGCAACCTCGCGCATTTCGAGGACAATGAGCGGGTCAAAGCCGAGCGTATGCCGGAGCTCGAGCGGCTCATTCTGCATCGGCTCACCGAGCTCGATGCCTTAATCAAGCAGGCTTACCGGGACTTCGACTATAAGCGCATCTTCGCCGCGCTGAACACTTTCATGACGGTTGACCTCTCGGCGTTTTATTTCGACATCCGCAAAGACGCCCTCTATTGCGATCCATACTCGTCCAACACGCGCAAATCCTGCCTTACGGTGCTCGATTACGTGTTTCGCTGCACCACCTGCTGGCTGGCGCCGCTTTTGTGCTTCACCGCCGAGGAAGCCTGGCTCGCGCGCTATCCCGACGCGCAGTCGGTCCATCTCGAAAGCTTTCCCGACACATTGCCGGCGTGGCGCAATGATGCGCTCGCCGAGAAATGGCGCAAGGTGCGCAACGTGCGCCGGGTCGTGACCGGTGCGCTCGAACTCGAGCGCGCCGCCAAACGCATCGGCTCCTCGCTCGAGGCGCATCCACTGATCTATGTCGCCGATGCGGATTTGTTTTCTGCCGTGGTCGATATCGATCTCGCCGAGGTGTGCATCACGTCGGGCGCCACTTTGGTCGAAGGCGAGGGGCCAGCCGAAGCTTTTCGCTTGCCGGACGTGTCCGGCGTCGCCGTCGTGCCGGAATCGGCGCAAGGCAGGAAATGCGCGCGGTCGTGGAAGATCTTGCCCTCCGTCGGGCTCGATCCGCAATTTCCTGACGTGACGCCGCGGGATGCGCAGGCGTTGCGCGAATGGGAAGCGATGCGCAAGGCGGCCGAGTAACAGGCAATGGCGACGGACGCGGTGTCAGGCAATGCGAACGATGCGCCGGGGCGCTCCTTGCTGTGGGGCCGGCTTTCCGCATTCGGTCTTCTGACGACGCTGCTCACCGCTGCTGCCGATCAAGGGAGCAAATTCTGGCTCTTGTTGCCGGCGCATCTGCCCGAGCGGGGGCCGATCGCCCTTGGTCCGTTCATCGATATCGTCCTGACCTGGAATACCGGCATCAGCTACGGGTTGTTTCCGCAACAGAGCGCGGCCGGCATCTGGGCGCTGTTTGCGATCAAACTTGGCGCGGTGATCTTCCTGTGGATTTGGCTCGCCCGCGCCGGGTCGCGACTGACTGCCGCAGCCTTGGGCCTGATCATCGGCGGCGCCGTCGGCAATGCCATCGACCGGCTGCATTGGCCCGGCGTCATGGATTTCGTGTTGTTTCACATTGAGACGGCAAGCTTCAGCTTTCGCTGGTATGTATTCAACCTTGCCGATGTGGCGATTGTTGCGGGGGTCGTGGGACTTTTGTATGAATCGCTGCACGCTGGAGGTGCCGCAAAAGCGCCCTGATCGCCCTTATAAACCAGCTCCGGGGCGATTTGGGTCGGGCATTGATCCCGTTAGCTTCAAGGTAAATCGGCCTCGAATGGCACCAGGTCGGGGTGAGGGCATGCCGCAAGATCGAATGACGGTCGGCTGCAGGATTGCCGACACCGATGGCCAGAACCGCCGTCGTATCGGATTGGCTTACGGGGTGTTTGCAACGGCCCTTGCGGCGCTGCTCTGTGCGCAGGCGGGCGCAGCCCGCGCGGGTGACGACACCGCCGCCCAGGAATCCTTGACGGACAAGTTCTGGAAGACGCTTGGTCTGAAGAACCCCGGGGAGACGGAATACGAGATCAATTACAGCGAGCGCTCGCCGCTGGTGGTACCCCCGAACCGCAATCTGCCGCCGCCCACCTCCGGCGCTGCGCCGGTGGCCAACTGGCCGAAGGATCCCGACCTTGCGCGGCGAAAAGCCAGCAAGGACGACGACAAGCCCGTCATCCGCAATTACGACAGCGTGATTGAATCCGGACGCGCCCTGACACCGGAAGAGCTCAATCGAGTCAGCAGAGATCCCAAGCATGTGGCGGCGCCAGGCACGCCCGAACAGAGCACGCCGGATACAGGACCGAAAAAAAGCTTCTGGAGCTTCGACTGGCTCAATCCCAACAAGGAGCAATACGCGACCTTTACCGGCGAGCCGCCGCGGGTCAGCCTGACCGATCCGCCGCCGGGCTACATGACGCCTTCGCCGGATCAGCCCTATGGGATCGTGCCTGAGCACAAGACCTACAAGCCGAAGCCGCTGGCGGAGCGCGCCGATCCGGTGCGCTAGCACATGGATCGGAGAATCGGTTTTCAGCTTCGAATGTGCGGCAACAAGTCTCGCGTTGGCGACAAATCGGAATATCGGCTTCTCGATCGGCGTGGATACAAGCGCGCCAAAGATGTCGGTACTGGTTTTGCGGACGGTCAAGGCCGAAGGCGGCTGTGAATCGCGGGCCGGTCTAAGGCCGGTCCGAAGTTGAGGGAGCTCGGGGCGATGAGGGGCCCCGATTGAGCTGCGATTATCCACGCTTGGGTGTCGAGATTGGTATCGACATTGCATGTCGATACGCAACAGGCGCGCGGGGCGCGTCAGCGAGGTGAGACTTTGTCCAATATTCCGATGCGCGCCGCGACGCTCGCCGTGGGCTGTGTGCTGCCGCTGGCGATTGCCGCGAATGGGGCCGGTGCAGCGACCGGTCCTGATGTCGCCGATTTCAAGTTGGCCAATGGCCTGGAGATCGTCGTTGTGCCCGATCACCGTGCGCCGGTGGTGACGCATATGATCTGGTATAAGGTCGGCGCTGCCGATGAGACGCCGGGCAAATCCGGTCTCGCGCATTTTCTCGAACATCTGATGTTCAAGGGCACCCAGAAAAATCCGGGCGCGGCCTTCTCGCAGGATATCGCGGCTATCGGCGGCCAGGAGAATGCGTTCACGACCAGCGACTATACCGGCTTCTATCAGCGCGTGCCGCGCGAGCATCTCAAAGAGATGATGGCGCTCGAAGCGGATCGCATCACCGGGCTGGTGCTCACCGACGCGGTCGTCAAGCCCGAGCTCAATGTCGTGCTCGAAGAGCAATATATGCGCGTCGCCAACAATCCGGGCGCGCGCTTGAGCGAGCAAATGGACGCCGCGCTCTATCTCAATCATCCATACGGCCGGCCGGTGATCGGCTGGCGTCAGGAGATCGAGAAGCTGACGCGCGATGACGCGCTCGATTTCTACCGGCGCTTCTACTCGCCCAACAATGCGGTTGTCGTTATCGCCGGCGACGTAACGCCGGACGAAGTGAAGGCCGACGCCGAGGAGACCTACGCCAAGGTCCCGGTTCGCACCGCGGCCAATCCGCGGCAGCGGCCGAAAGAGCCGGTGCAGGAAGCGCCGCGCACGGTTACGCTCGCCGATTCGCGCGTGGAGCAGCCGAGCGTGACGCGCGAATATCTGACGCCATCGGAAACCACCGCGAAACCCGGCGAGAGCGAGGCATTGGATGTGCTGGCGCACGTCCTCGGCCACGGCGCCAACAGCCGCCTGTATCGGACCTTGGTCGTCGACAAGAGCATCGCGCTGACGGCCGGCGCCTATTATTCCGGCACCGCGCTCGATTACGCCAAGCTCGGCGTTTACGCCACGCCCAAGCCCGGTGTCACCCTGCGCGAGGTCGAGCAGGGCATCGATGCGGTGCTCAACGATGTCATTGCTCAGGGCGTCGCCGACGACGAGCTCGATCGCGCTAAGACCCGCCTGATCGCTGATGCCGTTTACGCGCAGGATAACCAGGCGACGCTGGCACGCTGGTATGGGTCGGCGCTGGCGACCGGGCAGACTGTCGATATGGTCCGTAGCTGGCCCGATCGCATCCGCGCGGTGACTGCCCAGGCCGTGCAGCAGGCCGCCCGCGCTTGGCTCGATCGCCGGCGGTCGGTGACCGGCTATCTCGTCAAAAGCCTGCAGCCTGAGGAGAGCCGCTCGTGAATGCTTTTACTCTGACGTCGTCCACGCTCCGACACCTGGCCTATGCGCTCGCCCTGCCGCTGTTAGTGACGGCCTTCGCCGCTCCTGCCGGCGCGACCACGATCGAGCGCGTGGTGAGCCCGGGCGGCATCGAGGTCTGGCTGGTGCACGAGCCGGCCGTGCCGCTGATCGCAATGGATTTCGCATTTATCGGCGGCGCTGTGCAGGATCCGCCGGGCAAGGCCGGCACCGCCAATCTGATGGCTTCGCTGCTCGATGAAGGTGCGGGCGATCTCGATTCCAAGGCGTTCTCGGATCGTCTCGAGCGCCGGGCGATCGAGATGAATTTTTCCGCCGAGCGCGACCATATTCGCGGCTCGCTGCGCACGCTTTCCGAAAATTGCGACGAGGCATTCGATCTGTTGCGGTTGGCGGTGACTTCGCCGCGTTTCGATGCTTCCGATGTCGAGCTCAATCGCGCGCAGATCCTCTCAGTCTTGCGCCGACAGACGACAAGCCCGAGCGACATCGCAAGCCTGCGCTGGTGGCAAACCGCATTCGAGGGTCATCCTTACGGCCGGCCGGTCAACGGCACGCCGGAAACGCTGCAGGCGATTACCGTCGACGATCTCAAGACCTACGCGCACAAGGTCCTAGCGCGAGCCAATCTGAAAGTCGCGGTGGTCGGCGACATCGATGCCGAAACCTTGAAGCCGCTGCTTGACCGCGTATTCGGCGCGCTGCCAAAGGAGCCGGACCTTGCGCCGGTCGACAATGTCACGCCGCAGGGGCTCGGCCGGCGCATCGATGTCTCGCTCGACGTGCCGCAGACGGTGGTCGATTTCGGCGGGCCCGGCATCGCGCGCAAGGATCCCGATTTCATGGCCGCCTATATCGTCAATCACATCCTCGGCGGCGGCGCCTCCGACTCGCGGCTCTATCAAGAAGTGCGAGAGAAGCGCGGCCTGGTCTATTCGGTCTCCGACAGCCTGGTCTGGCTCGACCACGCGGCCGTCATGATCGGCGGCACCGCGACGCGGGCCGATCGGACCAACGAGACAGTTGATCTCATCCAAAGGGAGATCCATCGGCTTGCTGAAAACGGGCCGACGGAAGAAGAGCTGATCGAGGCCAAGAACTATCTCAACAGCTCGTTTGCGCTCAATCTCGACACGTCGAGCAAGATCGCCTCGCTCCTGGTTCAATTGCAGCTTGACGGGCTTGGCAGCGATTACTTCGTCAAACGACCGGAAATGATCGCGGCGGTGACGCTCGACGACGCCAAGCGGGTGGCCAAGCGCCTCCTCGACAACGGGCTTCTGGTCACAGTCGTCGGCAGGCCGCAGGGCGTCGCCGCTTCGACCGCGCCGCCGACGGCGCATTAGTGTCGCGCTGCTCTCTCCTCTCCTGAAAGGGACAGGATGGTTGCCGTAGGCGACTGGGGAAGTTCCTTGCGCAGTGCGGGACCTCCGCCGGGCTCGCTTTGTTCGCCCGCCTTCCCCGTTGGGGAGGAGGGGGTGCTACGCTGCGGCATGATTCGCATCACTCCCAGGATTGTCGTTGACGAGCGCGAGATCCACGAGCAATTCATGCGCGCATCAGGGCCGGGCGGGCAGAATGTCAACAAGCTTTCGAGCGCGGTGCAACTGCGCTTTGACGTCCGTCACTCGCCCTCGCTGCCGCCCGATGTGCGGGCGCGGCTCGAACGGCTTGCCGGCTCGCGGCTGACCGGCGAGGGGGTGCTTATCATTACCGCCCGGCGCCATCGCACGCAGGCGCGCAATCGCGAAGACGCGCTCGAACGCCTCATCGACCTGATCCGCCGCGCCGCGGCGGCTCCCCTGCCGCGCCGGCCGACGAAACCGACCAGGGCCGCGCACGAGCGCCGCATCGAAAGCAAGAAACGGCGTTCCGGTATCAAGCGGCTGCGCCGGGCCAAACCGTCGTTCGACTGAACGGCGCCCTTTGCAGCATTCGGGTGGTCGCGCGAGATGGCTGCGCATATCTGCCGGTCGTGAGCTTCTCGCGGCGCGTTTGTCGCGCATTTCGGCCACTATTCTAAATGCAGGAGAAGGCGCTATGACGGTAATGACACGAGCACGGTCCGCTCCGGCGGCGCGCCCGATCGCCGTGCGTGTTGCCGCACTCGACTGGGCGACAATCGGCAGCGAACTTGATGCGTACGGCTGTGCCACCACGGGACCGCTCCTGTCAGGCGGCGAATGCAAGACAGTGACGGCCTATTATCCGCAGGATGACAAGTTCCGCAGCAAGGTGATCATGACGCGTCACGGCTTCGGCCGCGGCGAATACAAGTATTTTGCTTATCCCTTGCCGGAGAGCGTTGCGGCGCTGCGCAGCGCGCTCTATCCGCCGCTTGCGGACATCGCCAACCGCTGGAACGAGGCGATGGGGATCGAAATTCGCTATCCAGGCGAGCATTCTGCTTACCTGAAACGCTGCCACAAAGCTGGGCAGACCAAGCCAACGCCGCTCCTCCTGCAATATGGCGAGGGCGATTACAACTGCCTGCATCAGGATATTTACGGCGAGAACGTCTTTCCGCTGCAGGTGGCGTTCTTGTTGTCGGAGCCGGGAGCGGACTTCACCGGCGGCGAATTCATGCTCACCGAGCAGCGGCCGCGCATGCAGTCGCGCGCCGAAGTCGTGCCGCTGCGGCAAGGCGAGGGCGTAATCTTCCCGGTGCATCACCGACCGGTGCGCGGCACGCGGGGCACCTATCGCGTCATCATGCGGCACGGTGTCAGCCGCCTGCGCTCCGGCCACCGGCATACGCTCGGCGTGATTTTTCACGATGCGGCATGAGGAGTGCTGCCGGTGGCCGACCGTGTCGCCGATTGGGCCGCGCCGCGAGCCGTCGCGCTTATCCATTCTCCCTTCGCGCTTTCATCAGGTGGCCGCCGCGCTGCGGTTCACAACTAGACGAGCTTGACGCCCATCTCGGTGAGTCCGTGAATGGTGAAAGCGCTCAGTCCCCAGCCGAGCGCAATGCCGCCTAAGGCCATCATGGCAATCGCGTAGTAATAAAGCGCTTTTGGTCCGGTATTGGTCTCGATTTCGATGACCGCCTCGGCGGGATTCTCGGGGTCATAGCGCACCCGCACCTTCCTTCCGGCGGGATAGGCGGCAACGATTGCCGCCATGTCCTGCTCGCGTCCTTCATTGGACGCCCAGAAAATGCGGCTCGAAGCAAAATCCCTGTCGGCGACGTGATAAATATAGCGCACAGCGGCTGCATAAATTGTTCGCTGCTTCGGATCGGGCATTTCGAGTGCCGACGCCGTGATCGTGCCGTCGGTCGTCGGCCAGCCCCTGCTTGCAGCAACACGCGCATGGTGCCGGCGCTGCGCGAGGAACACGAGACAGCCAACGGTGTAGACGATCAGGCCGCAAGCGATCAGGATGGCGTCAGCCCATAACGGGTTCATGCTGCACTCCAGACAGCCCGCAGATACGGGCGCGCGCTTTTCTGCCGCGGATTTCGCTTGCGATCAATCCGGGCTACTTTACAGCCGACTCGCGAGACCAGCCGCTCATGCCGATCCGCCAGCTGCCCGAGGCCGTTGTCAACCGCATCGCCGCGGGCGAGGTCGTCGAGCGACCGGCGAGCGTGGTCAAGGAGCTCGTCGAGAACGCGCTCGATGCCGGCGCACGCCGCATCGATGTTCTGACCGATGGCGGCGGGCGGCGTCTCATTCGCGTCAGCGACGATGGCGAAGGAATGACGGCCGCGGACCTCGCACTCGCGATCGAGCGCCACGCCACCTCGAAGCTCGACGACCACGATTTGATTGCGATCCGCACCCTCGGCTTCCGCGGCGAGGCCTTGCCGTCGATCGGCGCGGTGGCGCGGCTGTCGATCGCAACGCGGCATGCCGACGAGCCGCATGCCTGGGCAATCGAGGTCGATGCCGGCATGAAATCGGACGTGAAGCCTGCGGCGCTCGGGGAGGGCACACGCGTCGAGGTGCGCGATCTTTTTTATGCGACGCCGGCACGCTTGAAGTTTCTGAAACTGGACCGCACCGAGGCGGAGGCCGTGCGCGATGTGGTGCGCCGGCTTGCGATGGCGCGGCCGGACGTCGCCTTTACGCTGGCTGGCGAAGAGCGCGCGCCGGTGACCTTTGCCGCGGCGCTGCCCGGCGCGCCCGGACGGCTGACGCGGCTCGGCGATGTACTGGGCGCAGAGTTCCGTGCCAATGCGGTCGAAATTGCCGCCGAGCGCGAGGGCATCAGCATTGAAGGTTTTGCCGCGCTGCCGACGTTGACGCGCGCCAATGCGCTCGGCCAATATCTGTTCGTCAATGGTCGGCCGGTGCGCGACAAGCTTCTGCTTGGCGCGGTGCGCGCGGCCTATGCCGATTATCTGCCGCGTGACCGCCATCCGCTCGTTGCTTTATTTGTTTCGACGCCGCCGCGCGAGGTCGATGTCAATGTGCATCCGGCCAAGGCCGAAGTGCGTTTTCGCAATGCCGGTGTGGTGCGCGCGTTGATCGTCTCGGCGCTGAAAGCCGCGCTGGCGCGCGAAGCGATGCGCGCGGCGACGAGCGGCGGTGCGGCGACCATCGCCGCGTTCCAGCCCATGGTGGCGCCGCCGCGCAGCCGGGACTGGCGGCGCGCGCCGGCGAAGCCGAACGATGCGCGGCGGCCGTTGCTGCCGCTGCGCGGCGGCTTGGCCGAAGCGGCCCAGGTGGCCTTCGATGTCGGTGCGCCGGCGGCAGATTTGCGCGCGGAGCCCACAGCCGAGGCCGTGCCGGCCGATCTCTTTGATCATCCGCTCGGCGCCGCACGCGCGCAGCTGCATGAGACTTACATCGTGGCGCAGACGCGCGACGGCCTGGTCATTGTCGACCAGCACGCCGCGCACGAGCGCATCGTTTACGAGAAGCTGAAAGCCGCGCTTTCGCAAAGCGGCGTGGCGCGACAGATCCTGCTCATTCCGGAAATCGTCGAGCTCGACGAGGCCGACGTCGAGCGGCTCACCGCGCGTGCGCACGAGCTGGCGCGCTTTGGCCTTGTGCTCGAACCGTTCGGCCCCGGCGCGGTCGCGCTGCGCGAGACGCCGTCGCTCCTTGGCGCGATTGACGGCGCGAGTCTCGTCCGCGATCTCGCCGACCACATCAGCGAATGGGACGAGACCTTGCCGCTCGAGCGGCGGCTGATGCGAATCGCCTCCTGCATGGCCTGTCACGGCTCGGTGCGCGCCGGGCGGCGGCTCAAAGGCGAGGAAATGAATGCGCTGCTGCGCGAGATGGAAGCGACGCCGAATTCCGGCCAATGCAATCACGGCCGGCCCACTTATGTCGAACTGAAACTTAGCGATATCGAGCGGCTGTTTGGCAGGCGGTGAACAGATGAAGCGCTTATATCTGGCTGCACTTTGCGTCTTCGCGTCCGTCCAGGCGCGCGCCGATGACTGGCCGAGCCGGCTCATCACCCTGATCGTGCCGTTTGCGGCGGGCGGCGGGGTCGATCTCTCCGCGCGCATTCAGGCGCAGCGCATGGGTGAGCTTCTCGGCCAGCCCATCGTCGTCGAGAATGTCGGTGCGGCGGCCGGCATGGCGGGCAGTCTGCGCGTGGCCAAGGCCGATCCCGACGGCTACACCCTGCTGATCGGGAATAGCGGAACGCATGCCTATAGCCAATCGCTGTACAAGCACCCGCTCTATAATTCAGTGACCGATTTCACGCCGATCGGGCTCGCCACCGAATCGCCGCGCATTCTGATCGCGCGCAAGGATTTTCCAGCGGACAATCTGAAAGAGTTCGTTGCCTATGTGAAGGCCAATCAGAGCGGTATGCAGTTTGCTTCGGCCGGCGTCGGCTCCGGCACGCATCTGCCGTGCGTGCTGCTCAATCTGGCGCTGGGCGTGAATGTCACGCATGTGCCGTATCGCGGCGAGGCACCCGCGCAGCAGGACCTGATCGGCGGCCGGATCGACTACATGTGCTCGACGATCCAGACCGGCGCCGCTTTGGCGAAACAGGGGACCGTCAAAGGAATCGCGGTGATGGCACCGCGTCGCGTGAGGATCATCGCCGATCTGCCGACCTCCGGCGAGCAGGGCGTGAGCGGCGTCGAGGCCAGCGTCTGGAATGCGTTCTTCCTGCCGCCGAAGGCGCCGCCGGCGATCGTGCAAAAGCTCAACAAAGCAATGAGCGATGCACTCGACGATCCCGCACTGCGCGAGCGCCTCGAAAGTGTCGGGCTCGAAATCGCAGCGCCCGAGCGCCGCTCGCCCGATTATCTTAAAAGATTCGTCGCCGACGAGGTCGACCGCTGGGCCAGGGTCGTTCACGCTGCTGGCATCAGTGCCGACTGACCTCCGCGGAATCATGGCTTCCGCTGGCGAACTGCAAGGCGAGGGCGGCGTTTCAAACGGTCACGCAACGCCGCCCACGTCAGCAAAGATCAGGCGTGCAGGTCGAAGCGGTCGAGGTTCATCACCTTGGTCCAGGCCGCCACGAAGTCTTTGACGAACTTCTCTTTCGAGTCCGCGCACGCATAGACTTCCGCGAATGCCCGCAGCTGCGAGTGCGAGCCGAAGATGAGGTCGACGCGCGTGCCGGTCCACTTGAGCTCCTTTGTCTTGCGGTCGCGCCCCTCGTACACGCCGTCGGAGCCGGCAGGCTGCCACTGGGTTCCCATGTCGAGGAGATTGACGAAGAAGTCGTTCGTCAGCTTCTCCGGTTGCTTGGTGAACACGCCGTGCTTGGAATTGCCAACATTCGCGCCGAGCACGCGCAGGCCGCCGACGAGAACCGTCATTTCCGGCCCGGTCAGCCGCAGCAATTGCGCCCGATCGACCAAGGCCTCCTCGGGCTTCATATACTGCCGCTTGCGGCCGATATAATTGCGGAAGCCGTCCGCCCTCGGTTCGAGTGGCGCGAAGGACTCGACGTCGGTCTGCTCCTGGGAGGCATCCATGCGTCCAGGCGTGAAAGGCACCTTCACATCGTGCCCGGCGTCTTTCGCGGCCTTTTCGATCGCCGCGCAACCGGCCAGCACGATCAGGTCGGCGAGTGAGACCTTCTTGCCGCCGCTGGCCGAGGCGTTGAACTCCTTCTGAACCTCTTCGAGCTTCTGCAGCACTGTCTTGAGCTGCGCCGGCTGGTTGACCTCCCAGTCCTTTTGCGGGCTGAGGCGGATGCGAGCGCCGTTTGCGCCACCACGTTTGTCGGAGCCGCGGAACGTCGACGCCGACGCCCAGGCCGTCGACACCAGCTGTGATACCGACAGGCCGGAGGCGAGAATTTTCGCCTTCAGCGCGGCGACATCCTTGTCGTCGACCAGCGGATGATCCACCGCCGGGATCGGGTCCTGCCAGATCAGGGTCTCCTTCGGCACGAGCGGGCCGAGGTAACGCTGGATCGGGCCCATATCGCGGTGCGTGAGCTTGAACCAGGCGCGGGCAAACGCGTCCGCGAACTGCTCCGGGTGCTCGTAGAAGCGCCGCGATATCTTTTCGTAGATCGGGTCGAAGCGCAGCGAGAGGTCCGTAGTCAGCATGGTCGGCACATGCTTCTTCGAGGGGTCGTAAGCGTCGGGGATTGTGGCGTTGGCGCCTTTCGCCTTCCACTGATACGCACCGGCCGGGCTCTTGGTCAGCTCCCATTCATTGTTGAACAGGTTGTCGAAGTAGTGATTGCTCCACTTGGTCGGCGTCTGCGACCAGGTGACCTCGGGCCCCCCGGTGATGGCGTCGGGGCCTACGCCTGTGCCGAACTTGCTCTTCCAGCCAAGGCCTTGCTCCTCGATGGCCGCGGCTTCCGGCGCCGGGCCCACCAGCGATGGATCGCCGGCGCCGTGCGTCTTGCCAAAGGTGTGGCCGCCGGCAATCAGCGCGACGGTCTCTTCATCGTTCATCGCCATGCGGCGGAACGTCTCACGGATGTCCTTGGCCGCTGCGACCGGGTCCGGCTTACCGTTTGGTCCTTCCGGATTGACATAAATCAGACCCATCTGCACGGCGCCGAGCGGCTCCGCAAGCTCACGCTCGCCGCTGTAGCGTTCGTCACCCAGCCACGTGCCCTCGGGACCCCAGTAGAGCTCTTCCGGCTCCCAGACATCGGCGCGGCCACCGCCAAAACCGAAGGTCTTGAAGCCCATCGACTCGAGCGCGACGTTGCCAGCGAGAATCATCAGGTCGGCCCAAGAGATTTTGCGGCCGTATTTCTGCTTGATCGGCCACAACAGCCGGCGCGCCTTGTCGAGGCTCGCGTTGTCCGGCCAGCTGTTGAGCGGCGCGAAGCGCTGCTGGCCGGCGCCGGCGCCGCCGCGACCGTCGGTGATGCGGTATGTGCCCGCGCTGTGCCAGGCCATGCGGATCATCAGGCCGCCGTAGTGGCCGAAGTCGGCCGGCCACCAATCCTGCGAATCCGTCATCAAGGCATGCAGGTCCTTGATCACGGCATTCAGGTCGAGCGTCTTGAACTCCTTGGCATAGTCGAAGTCCTTCCCCATCGGATCAGACAGCGACGAATTCCGATGGAGCATCTCGATATCCAGCGTGTCAGGCCACCAGTCGCGATTCTTGGGTCCATGCATGCCGGTGAAGGGACATTTTGTAACGTCATCCATGATCGTCTCTCCTTCGGGCGAACCTGCTCTCTGCTCTCCAGCCGTTTCGTTTCCTTACTCCAATGTATCCAATCAGGTAAAATTGACTTTAGTAATTGCTGCGATAAGTTATTCTGATGACAGAAATTACCCTGCGACAGCTGCACTATTTCGATGCCCTGGCAGCGCACAACCACTTCGGACGCGCGGCAGCTGCCTGTGCCATCACGCAGCCGGCTTTGTCGATGCAGATCAAGGAACTGGAGCAGGCGTTGGGGGCCGTCCTCATCGAGCGCGGCACGCGCCAAGCCCGGCTCACCAAGTTCGGCGAGGAGGCCGCGCTGCGCGTCCGCGACATATTGCGCGCCGTCGATGAACTTTCAGCCTTCGCACGCGCGTCGCAGGGCCGCCTGGCCGGCCGGCTGCGCATCGGCATGATCCCGACAGTCGCGCCTTACTTGCTGCCGACCGTCATCGGCAATCTCACCAGCATGCATCCGGAAGTCGATGTGCATGTCCGTGAGGCGCTCACCTCGAAGCTGATCCAAGAACTCACGGAAGGCCGCCTCGACACGGCCATTGTGGCTCTGCCGGTGTCCGAACCCTCGCTGACCGAGGTCGCGCTGTTTGCCGAAAACTTCCTGCTCGTGCGGCCGAGCGAGGATGAGACAAGGCCAGTGCCCAGCAGCGAAGCACTGTGCGAAATGCGGCTCCTGCTTTTGGAGGAGGGGCACTGCTTTCGCGACCAGGCGCTGTCGTTCTGCAACGCGCGATCATCGCCGCCACGCGAGGTGCTGGACGCAAGCTCGCTCTCGACGCTTGTGCAAATGGTCAGCGCCGGCATGGGTGTGACCTTGATCCCGGAAATGGCGGTGGCGGTGGAGACGCGCTCGGCGGCAGTGTCGGTCGCACGCTTTAAGGATCCGCAACCGTCACGAACCATCGGCATGATCTGGCGCAAGACGAGTCCGCTCGCCGGACAGCTGCTGCAGCTTTCGAAGGTGGTCCGGCGCTCGGCCGACGCGCTGCGCGAGCAGCGCAAGCCGGCATCATCGTCGCAGAATTCGCCGCACCGGAAGCGGGCCCCGGCGGGGAGTATTCTGTAGACCGCCTCGATCGAAGCGGGCCTTCGCGATTGTCCTGGTGTCCGTGGAATTCAGCTCGGCCGAAGAATGATGAATTCGCTGTCATCATAGCGGCGCCGTTCGAGCTCGGAAAAACCCACGGGCGCGGCAAAGGCCGACTTGGCGGCTTCCTCGATCACGACCAGCGCATCGGGGGACAGCCAGCCGCCGGCCCGTGCCGAAGCGAGCGCCTGCTCGGCGAGATGCTGTCCATATGGCGGATCGAGAAAAGCGAGCGAGAATGGCGCGAGCGGCGCGACCGGTCCGAGCCGGGTGGCATCGCGGCGAAATATTTTGGTGATGCCGCCAAGCCCGAGGCTTGCCACGTTCTCGCGCAACAGGGCGCGCGCCTCGGCGCCATCGTCGACCAGAAGCGCGAAGGCTGCGCCGCGCGACAGCGCCTCGATGCCGAGCGCGCCGCTGCCGGCAAACAGATCGAGCACACGCGCGCCGGCGATCGGATCGTCGTAGGCGTGAACAAGAATATTGAACAGCGCTTCGCGCAGGCGGTCGGCGGTCGGCCTGATCGCCTGTGATTTCGGCCCGGCGAGCGGGCGCCCGCGCAGCCGTCCGCCGACGACACGCATCAGCGCCTGCCTTTGGGGTGATGCGGCGGCGTGCCATGCGCCCGTTCCGGCGCGCGATGGCGGGCTTTGCCGAAACGTTTCGGCGTGCCCCGCCGCGGCGGTCCACGGCCTGTTTCCCGCCGAGGCGGCTCGCCGTAACGCTCGACTGGCACGGACCGGCCCTTGCGGTCGGTCAGCATCTGCGTGTGCATCTCTGCGCTCTGCGGTGGAGACCCGCGCTCGTCGCGTGCACCGTGAAATTTGCGCCGAAATTTTCTGTTGGGACGCTCTTCGTCGCGAGCGCGCCAGGCGTGCGGCGCGGATTTTGAACGCTTTTGCGGCTTGGACTTGTCGCGCGGCGACTGGCCGGCCATGCTGGACCAGGGCGTGACGCGCGGCGCGTGACTTTGCCGCGGCGGATCGCTCGGCTCTATCGTCTGTCGCGCCGCGATCGGCGCCGAAAAATCGGCGCCCGCCTGCGCGATCAGCCGCTCGCCAAGCTGGTCGCGCAGTATGCGGGTGCGGACCTCTTCGACTTCGCCTTCGCGAAGTTCGCCGAGCTGGAACGGGCCGAAGGAGACACGAATTAGCCGAGTCACAATGAGCCCGAGATGCGCCAGCACATTGCGCACTTCGCGGTTCTTGCCTTCGCGAATGGCAAAGGTGAGCCACAGATTGGAGCCTTGCACGCGGTCGATTGTGGCGTCGATCGCGCCGTACCGGATGCCGCTGATGGCGATGCCGCCGCGCAGCGCGTCGAGCCGCTCTTGCGTCACCGTCCCATGCGCGCGCACGCGATAGCGCCGCAGCCAGCCCGTTGCGGGCAATTCCAGAACCCGCGCTAGAGCGCCGTCATTGGTGAGCAGAAGCAAGCCCTCGGTGTTGAAGTCGAGCCGCCCAACGCTGACCAGGCGCGGCAGGTTCTTCGGCAGCTTCTCGAAGATGGTCGGCCGGCCCTGCGGATCGGCATGCGTGGTGATGAGGCCGCGCGGCTTGTGATAAAGGAACAGCCGCGTGCGCTCGCGTGTCGGCAGCGGTTCGCCATCGACGCTGACGCGGTCCCCCGCGCCCACATTGAGCGCGGCCGAGCGGATCACTGTTCCGTTGACCGCAACCCGGCCGGCCACGATCCAGTCCTCCGCCTCGCGGCGCGAGGCGAGCCCGGCGCGGGCGATCACTTTGGCAATGCGCTCGCCGGATTTGTGCTGGTCGTTGCTCCCGGCCATAGTTGTTCCTTCGCCGATCGGCTGATAGCAGACAGGGCCGCAAGGGACCACCCGATCTTTCATGACTTCTTTTATGGACATGGCGTTGGCCGAAGCGCGCGCCGCCGCTGAAGGTGGCGAGGTGCCGGTCGGCTGCGTGATCGTGCGCCGCGGCGAGGTGATCGCCCGCGCCGGCAACCGCACGCTTGCGGACCGTGATCCGACGGCGCATGCCGAGCTGATCGCCATTCGGGCGGCCGCGGCTCGGCTCCGCTCCGAGCGGCTGGATGACTGTGACCTCTATGTCACGCTCGAGCCATGCGTGATGTGCGCCGGCGCGGTCGCCTTTGCCCGCATCCGTAGGCTCTATTACGGCGCCGCCGATCCGAAGGGCGGGGCGGTCGACAATGGCGTGAAATTCTTTGCCGCCCCGAGCTGCCATCATCGGCCGCAGGTCTATGGCGGCCTCGCAGAAGGGGAGGCCTCCGCGCTGCTGAAAGACTTTTTTCGCGAGCGGCGTTGAGCGCCGTCCGGGGTGCGCAAAGCGCGAGCCGGGAATTCATGGTCGCACGCGGCGCCTTGTGCGGACGGTGATTGTCGATTCCGGATTCGCCGCTGCGCGCTGATCCGTATGGCGCTCATTCGAGCAGGGCACCGAGCCTCCCCTTGATCTCGGTCTTCATCGCCTCGGCAGACCGGATAATGGCGCTCGCCTGCAAAAAGCCGAGCGTGCGGAAAATGCTCACGTTCGGCCGAATCACGAGATCGGGCGCGGCATGATTGAGTTTTGCGGCAACGATCGCGCTGCCCATGACCATCACGGTCGTATAGAGCGCTTCCCAGGGATTGGGCACGTCGACACGATCACCTTCCGGAACGCCGTAGACGTCGACGCCGACGATGCGATCGGCGCGGCCGGCGAGCTTGTCGAAGGGCAGCGGATTGGTGGCGCCGCCATCAATCAGAACGCGACCGCCGATGATCATCGGACGAAACAGGCCGGGGATGGCGATGGAAGCGGCGAGGGCGGGACGCAGCGGCCCGGACGTGATCGGCAATTCGCTGCGCCGGTGCAGGTCGGTCGCCATGGCAATAAAGGGAATCTTCAGCGCCGCGAAATCGTTCGGCACCTGCGCCGGCATGAACTGCTCGCAGAATTTTTCCGGATCCATTTGCGTCGCCTGGCTGACGCGGCCGGACAACAGATCGGCGAATTTGCCGGCACGTGAAATCAGGAGGCGACGCCGCGTCTGGCTCCAGTCATGGGCGAAGGCAATGACATGATGGCGGATCTCTTTGCCGCTCATGCCCGCCGCATAGGAGGCGCCGACCATCGCGCCGATTGATGTACCGGCAATCGCCGTCGGTCGGACTCCCATCTCATCGAGCGCCTCGATGACCGCGATATGCGCAAGCCCGCGCGCGCCGCCGCCGCCGAGCGCCAAAGCAAAAGTCTTCATGCGCAAGCACTCACGATTGCGCCTCGCGCACGAATTCAAACGCCTTGGCAGCGAGCGGCCGCACCAGTTCGGCCTTGGCGGCGGCAAAGGCCGAAGTCGCGGTGCCGTCGCGCACGCGGCCGGCGATGCCCTGCATGATCGCGGCGAGGCGGAAGAAATTATAGGCGAAATAGATCGGCAGATGCGGGCGCGGATCGAGCCTTGTGCGTGCCACATAGGCATCGACATAGGCTTCGAGCGAGGGGATACCGAGTGCCTTCAGATCGAGGCCGAGCAATGAGCCGGTGCCTGCCTCTGATGGGGGCATGTGCCATTGCATCAGATGGTAGGTGAAATCCGCGAGCGGATCGCCAAGGGTCGACAATTCCCAGTCCAGCACAGCCAAGATTTTCGGCCTGTCCGGGGCGAGGATCATATTGTCGAGCCGGTAATCGCCGTGAACGAGCCGCGGCGCTTGCGGCGGCGGCAGATGTGCCGGCAACCATGCGATCAGCTGCTCCATCTCCTCGATGCGCTGCGTTTCCGAGGCGCGGTATTGCTTGGACCAACGGTGGACCTGCCGCGCCACATAGTTCTCGCCGCGGCCGTAATCGGACAGCCCGATCGCCGCCGGATTGAAATTGTGCAAGCGGGCAAGCGTCGCGTTCATCGCATCGAAGGTGGCCGCCCGCTCTCCCGGATTCGATTCCGGCATATGCGGCTCCCAGAACACGCGGCCCTCGACATACGCCATGACAAAAAAGGCCGTGCCGATCACCGTCTCGTCGGCGCAATAGAGCACCGGCTCCGGCACCGGAAATCTTTGCGCATGGAGTGCCCGCATGACCCGGTATTCGCGGTCGACCGCATGGGCCGACGGCAACAACTTGCCGGGCGGCTTGCGGCGAAGCACATAGCGACGGAGGGGCGTTTCCAACAGGTAAGTCGGATTCGACTGGCCCCCCTTGAACTGGCTGATCATCATGGGGCCGCTAAATCCCGCGACCTTTTCGCGCAGATAGTCTTCGAGCCGCGCTGCATCGAAGCGCAGCCGCTCCACAACCTCGCGCGTGCCGGAAAAGGTTTCCTGGCGATTGCCAACGGTCATGGGCCGGAAGTCTAAAAGATGCCGGAGCGAAATCTAGCCGCCGAAAAATTCGAGCAGCGCCTGCGCCGTTGCTTCGGGATTTTCCTCCGGCAGATAGTGGCCGCTTTCGATCGCGAAGCCGCGCAGATCTGGCGCCCAGTCGCGCCAGCAGGCAAGCGGGTCGAGCGCGGCATTGGCGGGCAAGCCGCCGTTGCCCCAGATCGCCAATACGGGACAGCCGATCGTCTTGCCGGCCGCTCGATCCGCTTCATCGTGGGCGAGATCGGTGGTGCGGCCGGCGCGATAGTCCTCGCACATGGCGTGAATGCGCAGCGGGTCCTGATAGGCGGCGTGATAATGCGCGAGCGCACGAGGGTCGAACACGGACGTCGCTTGCGCTTTGGTGCCTGCGCGCGCCCGAACATCAAAGAAGAAAGTCGGATCGTGGCCGATCAAGGTTTCAGGAAACGGCGCCGGCTGCGCGAGAAACATCCAATGCCAGGCGCGCGTCGCGAGCGCCGCATTTATGCGGTGCCACATGTCCCAAGTCGGCACGATGTCGAGCACGGCGAGCTGCTCGAGCCGGCCGCGATGGTCGAGCGCGAGCCGATAGCCGACGCGCCCGCCGCGGTCATGGCCGGCCAGGCGAAAATGGGCGAAGCCAAGCGCTTGCATCAGCTCGATCATGCCGGCCGCCATGGCCCGCTTGGTGTAGGGCGCGTGATCCTCGGCGGCCGCCGGCGCCGCCGACCAGCCGTAACCGGGCAGGTCGGCGATCACCAAAGTGAAACGAGGTGCCAACAGCGGCGCCACGCGATGCCACATTACATTGCTTTGCGGATGGCCGTGCAGGAGCAGGAGCGGTGGTCCGCTCTTGCCGCTCATCCGCGCAAAGATTCTGCCAGCAGAGGTGTCGATCCAGTGCGAAGCATAGCCGGGATAGAGATCGGCGAGGTCGGGCATCATGTCATTTCCCGCGTCACGGCGCGCCAGCCGATATCGTGCCGATAAAAGCCTTCGGGCCAGACGATCTTGGCAACCGCCGCATAAGCGCGCCCCTGTGCCGCACGCACCGTCTTGCCGATGGCCGAGACACTGAGCACGCGGCCGCCATTGGCGACAATTTTTCCGCTTTCGGCCTTGGTGCCGGCGTGAAAAATTTCAACCCCCTCGACGCTGCTCGCCGCTTCGAGACCTTCGATCACCGTGCCGCGCACATAGGCGCCCGGATAGCCCTTGGCCGCCATCACCACCGTGAGCGCAGGCTCGTCGTACCAGCGCAGATCAAATGATTTGAGCATGCCATCGCGCGCGGCAAGCAGCGCCGGCACCAGGTCCGACTTCAGCCGCAGCATCAGAACTTGCGTCTCGGGATCGCCGAAGCGCGCATTATATTCGATCAGCTTCGGCCCCGCGGCCGTGATCATCAGCCCGGCATAGAGCACGCCCTTGTAAGGCGAACCCTGGGCTTTCATGGCGCGCAACGTCGGCGCGATGATCTCGCGCATGATGCGCGCGCTCATGGTCGCGTCGATATTCTGCGCCGGCGAATAGGCGCCCATGCCGCCGGTATTCGGGCCTTTGTCGCCGTCGAAAGCGCGCTTGTGGTCCTGTGCGGTGGCCAGGGGAATGGCGGTTTCGCCGTCGCACAGCGCGAAAAAGGACGCTTCCTCGCCCTCAAGAAAGTCCTCGATCACAATCTCGCCGCCGGCGTCACCAAGGCCGCCGGCGAACATCATGTCTATAGCGCCTTCTGCTTCGGTGAGGGTCTGCGCCACGACTACGCCTTTGCCGGCGGCAAGCCCGTCGGCTTTGATCACAATCGGCGCGCCGCGCGCTTGCACATAAGCTTTAGCCGGTGCCGGGGCACGGAAGCGCTCATAGGCGGCGGTCGGAACAGTGTTGGCGCGGCAGAGATCCTTGGTAAATCCCTTGGAGCCTTCGAGCCGTGCTGCGGCGCGGCTCGGCCCAAACGCTTTGATGCCGGCAGCTTCGAGATCGTCGACGATGCCGGCGCAGAGCGGTGCCTCCGGCCCAACGACCACCAGATCGATGGACGCCTCGCGGCAGAAGGCGATCACCGCGGCATGATCGGCTATGTCGAGCGCGACACATTCCGCCTCGCGCGCGATGCCGGCATTGCCAGGCGCACAATAGAGCCTGTCGGCGAGCGGACTTGCCGCGATCTTCCATGCCAAAGCGTGTTCGCGCCCGCCGGAGCCCAGAATGAGGATGTTCATTGCCTAGCCATCCGCTGCCTGGTGGGTTAACGGGCGGGAGCGGGACGGACAAGGGGCATAGGCCGGTTGTGGAAACCGCCGTTGCAGCTTAGTCGCGCAGCAAGAAATGTGGATGGCTGGTGAGCTGTTCCACATGGCGGATGTAGTTCTCCACGGTGTCGTGCTCATGGATATGGCCGATGCCGCGGAACCGCATTTCATTGCGGCAGTGCGGACAAACCAACCGGCTATGCATCACGCGATGCAGACGCTCGTGGAAGGTCGTGCGGCATTCCGGGCAGCGCACGCGAACCCGATGGTTGTCGATCTCATGGACGCGGGGGTTGGTCATGGCTTCACCGGGGGGCGCCGCTGTCGCCGCCAGCAGGTTTCAAGCTTGCGCCAAAAGAGTTGCCGATGAGTTGCCACGGCAGGGCGGTGTTTCCCCGAGCGCGCCGGGTCTATACGATAGGCCGATGGGTCGAATCACAGCCGAAATCGGCACCGTGCCCGGTGCCCCGCCGGCCAATATTCCGGAATGGTCCGTCTCCGAACTGTCGGCGGCGCTGAAGCGGACCGTCGAGGACGCCTACGGCTACGTCCGCGTGCGCGGGGAAGTCTCCGGCTTCCGCGGCGCCTCGCCCTCCGGACACGTTTATTTCCGGCTCAAGGACGACAAGGCGGTCCTCGATGCGGTGATCTGGAAGATGACGTTTGGCCGCCTGCGGGTGAAGCCGCAGGAAGGCCTCGATGTCGTCGTCACTGGCAGGCTCACCACCTTCGCCGGCTCTTCTAAATATCAGATCATTATCGACACGCTGGACCCGGCCGGCATCGGCGCGCTGATGGCGCTGCTCGAGGAGCGCAAGAAAAAGCTTGCCGCCGAAGGCTTGTTCGATGAAGCGCGCAAGCAATTGCTGCCGTTCCTGCCGGAGGTGATCGGCGTGGTGACCTCGCCGACCGGCGCCGTGATCCGTGACATTCTGCACCGCCTTGCCGACCGTTTTCCGCGCCGCGTTGTGGTCTGGCCGGTGAAAGTGCAGGGCGAGAGTTCGGCCGTGGAAGTCGCCGCCGCCATCGAAGGCTTTAACGCGCTGCCGGAGCGCGTCACTGGACGGCTGCCACGGCGGCCCGATCTGATCATTGTCGCGCGCGGCGGCGGCTCGCTTGAAGATCTGTGGTCGTTCAACGAGGAGATCGTGGTGCGGGCGGCGGCGGCTAGCCTGATCCCGCTGATCTCGGCCGTCGGCCATGAGACCGACGTCACGCTGATCGATTTCGCGGCCGATCGGCGCGCGCCGACGCCGACGGCGGCAGCCGAAATGGCGGTGCCGGTGCGCACCGATCTCTTGCTCCAGGTCGAGGCGTGCGCGCGGCGGGCGCTCGGCTGCTGGCGGCGCGGCCAGGACGCGCGCTGGGCCGAATTGCGCTCGGCGGCGCGTGCGCTGCCGGATGCCGATGAGGTGCTCGCGGTGCCGCGGCAGCGTCTCGATTATGCCGGCTCGCGGCTGTCGCGTGCGCTGCATGCGAATGCGCAGATCCACCGCGTCGATTTTTCGCGCATCGGCGGCCGACTCGGGCCGCAATTGCTGCGAGCCAATGTCGAACGGCGACGTGATCGCTATGGCGGACTCGCCTTGCGCCTGCGGGCAGGCCTGGCTGCGAACACCGCAATGCATCGCACGCGAATCGCGCAGCAGGCCGAGCGCATCGCGGCCTTTGGCGCGCGCGCCGAGCGCGCTGTCCGTCAACTCATCGCGGTGCGGGAAGCGCGCGCCGAGCGCGGCGGTCAGCTGCTGGCGGCATTCTCCTATCGCGGCGTGCTCGCCCGCGGCTTTGCGCTCATTCGCGACGCCGCGGGCCGGCCGCTGCACACGGCGGCCGCTGTCAGTCCGGGCACCTCGGTCGAGATCGAGTTTGCCGATGGCAGCGTCGGCGCCCGCGTCGAAGGCGCCAGAGCAACGCGGTATCGCGCGGCTGGTGAATCGGGCCGCAAGCCGCGCGCGCGTCGCGACAACTCGGATCAAGGCAGCTTGTTCTAGCAGCTCTCCAGCGTCGTCCGCATGCGATCATGCAGCGCACACGAAGCGCTCTGACTTTTTGTTCATCGCACGGTCGCAAGTTCACAAACATGTGCCGTTGCGGAACTGAACCGGTGTTTCGCGTGTTGTGCGCACGCGGTTCGCGCCTCAAGGAGAACGAAAAATGGCACGGAACATTTTCGCGGCGGCCTTCGCGACTCTGCTCGTTGCGGCTTTCGCCGGGACTTCGCAGGCCGCGCCGATTGCGCCGCTTCCGTCAAGCGTTTCGCAGGACAGCGCCATCACGCCGGTCGGCTATTATCACCACTATCGCTATTGGCATCGTCGCCATTGCTGGCGCGGCTATTACGGTCGTCTGCACTGTCGCTGGTAGCAGGACGGCGCCGCTTTGCCGTCGCGCCAAGCGTGATTGACGCATCGCCTCGATCTGTCGCGGCCCGACCGCTTCGCTCATCGCGTCAGCCATTGCGGCACGCGCTTGAGGGCGTCGCCGCGGGCCGCTGGATTGGTGCCGCTGTGGGCGCGACCGGACGGATCGGCCGTGTTGACCAGACCGGTGCGCACACGGGTCGGCGCATTGGCGCGGTCGAATTCATGTAGCGCGCCCGGATAGACTACGATCTCGACGCGGGCGCTGCGCCCGTGCGTCCCGGCCACCATCTGCTGACAGGTCGAGGCAAGCGTCCAATCATCGGCGCCGCCGATCAGAATGAGGGTCGGCACGCGCGCGCTCCAGGCTGTCTCGCGCAGCCGTCGGCAGCCCGGATAGAGCGCCACCGCGGAGCGGAAGTCGGCGCCGCCACTGGGTGCCGCAGTACGGCGCACCGTCCAGAGCGCGGCGACGCCGCCGTTCGACCAGCCCAAAAGCGAAATGTGCTCCGGCTTTACGAAGCTCTGCGTCTGCAGCCAAAGCCGCGCGGCATTGGCATCGGCGACGCGCTCGCGCGAGGCGCGCACTTTACGGTTCTGCTCGCGGCATTGCGAGCCGATGCCGCGCGAGCCGAACGAATCCGGGAACAATACGACAAAGCCGCTTGAAACGAGCACATGCGCCCATTGCGCATAAAGCTGCGCGTCGGCGAGCGGGCGGTGAATGAGTCCGCCACAATCGTGCAGCGCAATCACAGCCGGAAAGGGTCCATTGCCTTCAGGTCGGTAGAGCGCGGCATGCAGTACGAGGTTGCCGTCAGCTATCTCGACATGTTCGGGGTCCGCGCCGAATGCCCGCGAAGTCGTGTCGGCGCTGACGACGGCGGCAATACCCGCCGCAGCCAAAGCAGCGCGAACAGCGGCGTGGAGCGTCGTGAAAGTCATGCTCAATGCTACGCCAAAGCTGCGCCAGACCCAAAATTCTACCATGCTACCACTTACGGCCGTGCCGAAGCCGAGGCGGGTTGCGCCAAGCTACGCCGAATTGCGCCAGGTCGCGCAGGCCGAGTGGCTTTTGCGGCGGCGGCAGAGTAATTATGTTGCCGCTCGCTCGCGCGCGAAGCGCATGTTCGAGCCTGTCGCTCAAACCGCTTCCATCAGCGGAGGTCTATTTTGCTCAATCGCACCGATCGCCCGGCACCGATGCCCGGTGAGGCCGAAGTAAAGTATCTCGACGGCGATTTCCGCATCGTGCGGCCGGGGGCTTTCGTGCGCTGCGCGGTGACCGGGGTGCCAATTCCGCTCGAGGAGCTGCGCTATTGGAGCGTCGATCTGCAGGAGGCCTATGCCACGCCCGAAGCGGTGCTGCAGCGGCTCGGTTCCGGTTACGCGCGGAACAAGTAGGCGGCGCTCGGGCAGCGCGACGCGTCGAACCCGGAAATCTGTATCCCGTCACGATGATCAAGAATTCCGCGCTTGCCGGCCACCGCCCGCGCCCTGCAGTGGCGATCTGATGACCCTCAGCACCATCTGCCGGAACTGATCCGCTTCATCGAGGACGAGCCGAACCGGCAACGCAGTGGCATGCTCCGCCAGCGCTTTTGCTTGCTCATCGCCGGCAAGCCGCATCAGATCCTTTTCTGTGGTCAGCAGCATCAGATTTCTGGCGCGGGCGCGCGCGAGTAGGTCTTGCGCCTCGCTGGCGGTGAAATGATGGTGATCGGGAAAGCCGACGCGTTCCGCCGCTATAAGCCCTGCGTCAGCCAAGGTCGCAAAGAATTTGTCCGGATTGCCGATCCCGGCAAAAGCCAGCACTTTGCGCCGCCCGATTGCCGCTATCACGGCGCGGTCCGGCTCAAGCCGCGCATGGAAAATTTTCAAGCCGCGCTGTTCCGCGCGCCTCACCAGCGGTGTCAGCGCGCTTGCAGCGCTGTCGGACGGACCGACCACGATAAGCGCCTGTGCATGGTCGAGTTGCACGCCAAGCGGCGCCCGCAGCGGTCCGGCGGGAATGATCCAGCCATTGCCGATACCGCGGCGGCCGTCGACCATAAGGATCGCCAGATCTTTGGCGAGCGCCGGGTTTTGAAAGCCGTCGTCCATGACGATCACGCTGGCGCCGGCGAATTGCGCGAATTCGGCGCCCGCCACACGGGCGCGCGCAACAATTGTGGGCGCAAGCCGGGAGAGCAGCAGCGGCTCGTCTCCGATATCGGCGGCGCGATGGACCGCCGAATTGACGCGCAGCGGTCCGGCGAGCCTGCCGCCGTAGCCGCGGGTCAAAAAGAATGGACGCTCATGCGCGGCATGTAAAAGATGCGCGACGGCAAGCGCCGCCGGCGTCTTGCCGGCGCCGCCGACGGTCAGATTGCCGAGACAGATCACCGGCACTTTGGCTCTGTGGCCGCGCCCATACATGCGCAACGCCGCCACTGCGCCATAAAGAATGCCGGCGGGCGCAAGCAGACGGCCCGTACCGGGTTGCCACCAAAACGCCGGCTCACGCATCAGCGTATGATCCCGAACAAATTCGTGCCCGGATTTTGATCCGGGGATGGGGAACGGCTCTGGCAAAGGATCATGCGCAATGAAACGACGCGAGCCAAGCTTCGATTGCGCTTGACACAGCGCTTTACGAACTCTGCTGCTCCAAGCGAAGCTGCATCAGATAAGGGTCGAGCGCCGCGAGCGTGCGCTGCAGGCCGCCGCCCAATTGGCCGACCGTCTTGGCGGCGGCTTCGGCAACGGACTTGCGCAAGTCGCTGTTGCCGAGCCAGGCGCCGATCCGCTCCGCGAGACTTTCCTCGTCGGTGACCGTTTCGGCGCCGTGGGTGTCGTCCAGTGTCGCGTAGATTTCGGCGAAGTTCCACACATGCGGGCCATGCAGCACGGCGGCGCCGAGCCGGATCGCCTCGATCGGATTCTGTCCGCCGTGCTGCGCGAGCGAGCCGCCCATAAACACGATCGGCGCGAGGCGATAGAACAGGCCGAGTTCACCCAATGTATCGGCGACATATACGTTGAGGTCCGGCATCGGCTGGGCGCGCTGCGAGCGCAGGCCGACCGAAAGCCCGGCCACCTCGGCAATGTCGGCGATGCTTTTGCCGCGCTGCGGATGGCGCGGCACGATCACCGTCAACAGGTTGGGGAATTTGGCGCGCAGCCGCCGATGTGCGCTGATGATGGCGGTTTCCTCGCCGGCATGGGTGGAGGCTGCGGCAATCACCGGCCGCTTGCCGACCATCTCCTGCACGCGTTTGAGCATGTCCTGATCGACCTCCGGCGGCGGGACGTCGAGCTTCAGATTGCCGGTCGAGGACACGCGCGGTGCGCCGAGCTCGGTATAGCGTCTGGCGTCGGCATTGGACTGAGTGAGGCACAGATCAAAGCGGCCGAGCAGCGCCGCGATCACGCCCGGCACCCGCTGCCAGCGGCTGAAGGAGCGTTCCGACAAGCGGCCGTTGATCACGATCATCGGAATGCGGCGATCCGCGCAGGCCAGAATGAGGTTGGGCCACAGATCGGACTCCACGAACAAAGCCAGACCCGGCCGCCAGTGGTCAAGAAAGCGCTGTACGAAGCGCGGCGCGTCGAGCGGGATGAATTGATGGATCGCGCCGTCGGGAAGCCGCTGCTCGGCCAGCGCCGCCGAAGTTACAGTGCCCGTCGTCACCAGCACGGTAAAGTCCTGCGCGCGCAGCTTCTCGATCAGTGGAATCGCGGCCAGCATCTCGCCGACGCTGGCGCCATGCACCCAGATCAGCGGACCCGCCGGGCGTTCGAGGCTTGGTTCCCCGCAGCGCTCTGACAGCCGCTCGGCATGTTCCTTGCCGCGCCTGAGCCGGCGCGCCAGGACTTGCGGCGCCACCGGCGAGCCGGCAACGGACGCGAACTGATAAAGACGCAATGCCAGCGGCAGACGCTTAGACAAACTCGCTTCCCCCGATATTAGCGGTTCCGGCTACAAAATTTGCGCGCAGGCTTGTCGACGATCTCGTACGCGCGCAGTGTTGCCGCATTGAGGCGATCTTCCAGCAGGCGCCGCGCCGCTTCGAGCGCCGCATCATCGGCGTCGCGCGGCACGATCACCGGTTCCCCGGAAATGGCGGCGCCGCGGCTGAACGGCAGATTGATGGTGGTGCGGTCCCAATTGTTGAGCACGAGGCGACGGCTGGTGGCGATCGCGCTCGGATAGATCGGCCGGCCGGAGGCTTGCGCCAGCTTGATGATGCCGAGGCCGACCACGCGCGCCACTTTCGGCACGTCGGCCGAGAGTGCGATGGAAACGCCGTCGGCAAGCGCATCCAGCATGGCTTGAAATGCGGCGACACCCGCCTTGTGCACGAAGCTGCCGCCATGATTGCCCGAGCCGCGGATCGTCTCGACGCCGAAACGGCGCGCCGCAATCGCATTGACCTCGCCGTCGTGATGCCGCGAGACCAGCATCGCGGCGCGATGCTTGTTCTGTTTCGCCATCGGCGCAAGCAGATGTTGGCCGTGCCAGAAGGCCAGGATGACCGGGATGTCCGCTTCGGCGCGCGCATAGGCGTCGGCTGGCTCGAGCGTGAACCGCGTCGTCGCGCCGACGAAGCGCAGATACTCGGCGGCGAAGGTCCCAATCGCCACCTTAGCCCAGCGCTGCCGTCCGATCCGACGCCATACTCGCATCCGGCAACTCACGCTTTCGGTGCTGTGGCTTCCGGGTCGAGCAAACGATGCAGATGCACGATGAAGTAACGCATCTGCGCGTTGTCGACCGTGCCTTGGGCTTTCGCCTTCCAGGCGGCATAGGCAGTTGCGTAATTGGGATAGATCCCGACGATGTCGAGCTTGTCGAGATCCTTGAATTGCGTCGTCGCGACGCTGTCAAGCTCGCCGCCGAAGACGAGATGAAGCAACTGCTTTGGCCGGGTCTCAGACATGACGATGATCCGCGCGCTCAATCCGCGAATTATGATGACGCGAGGCGTCCATCCCCAACGAGTTTGATGAGCGCCGCGTGCCTGTCCCGACCGGCCGCGACGAGCACCCCGTGCCGCGGCACGGGACGGTTATAGGTCACTATCCCGCCCTCAACGGGTGTCAGCGTACCGCCTGCTTCGTGCACCAAAAGATCGGCGGCGGCAAGGTCCCAATCGTGACTATCGCCGCCGGCAATCGCCGCATCGAAAACGCCTTGCGCGACCCGGGCCAGCCGCAGGGCCAGCGAGTGTCCGCGCGGCATGATGCGCAACGCCGGGGTTGTGGCGGCAATCCGCTGCAGGAGCTGGCGCGGGCCGGCGATTCGCGCGCTTTGCACGTCGGTTCCGTCACTGACCGCAATCCGCGCGCCGTTGAGCGTGGCGCCGCCGCCGACGCGTGCGGTAAAGAATTGATCGAGCGCCGGCGCATAGAGGCATGCCGCGATCGGCCGGCCATCGGCGACAAGGGCGGCGGAAACGGCCCAATCGGTGAGGCCGCCGATAAAGGCGCGCGTACCGTCGATCGGATCGATGATCCAGACATAGCGCGCGCCAAGGCGGGCGGGATCGTCGACGCTCTCCTCCGACAGCCAGGCGATGGGAGAATCCGGAATGATCAGCCGCTGGCGCAAGAGATCATCCGCGGCAATATCAGCTTCGCTCACCGGCGAAGAACCTGGGCCCTTGGTCCAGTTCTTGAGCGGTTTTTCAAACATGGAGAGCGCGAGCACGCCTGCTTCGCGGACCGCCGCGGCAAGGCGGTCGGCTTCGATGGCCAAATCCTCGGCTGTCAATGCGTTTGGCGTCGGAGCGACCCCGGTGTCCGATTGCGAAGTTCGGCAAACCTTGCGGCCCCTGCGCGAGGTTCGAATTCCAAAGGACACTAGCAAATTTATAATTCCAGTGCGGCTTTGGATTTGAAGTTCCTAATCCAAGATTGCGGCTTGATCTTAGGAACTTCAAATCCACCACACCAGCCAGGTCAAAACTCATAAATGCGGACCAACGTGCTCTCCGAGGATCGACCTGACATGCTTGGCCCGCGATCGACGGCGCGAAGCGATCAGAGCCTGTCATACAAATTTCACCCAAATTTATGGGCTAGTGGCCGGCAACCGTGAGGCCCTCGACACGCAAGGTCGGGGCATTGGTGGCGTAACGGAAAACAAGATCGTTGGCGGGCGTCAGGCTCAGGAAGATTTCGCGCAAATTTCCGGCGATGGTGACCTCGCTCACCGGATAAGTGCGCTGGCCGTTCTCGATCCAGAAGCCGCAGGCGCCGCGGCTGTAGTCGCCGGTGACCAAATTGACTCCCATGCCGATCAGATCAGTGACATAGAAGCCGTCCTCGATCTCGCCGATGAGTTCCTCCGGCGTTTTTGCTCCAGGCGCCAGATGCAAATTGCTCGGGCCGGGTGAGGGCACCGAGGAGACGCCGCGCTGAGCGTGGCCGGTGGTTTTCAGATCGAGTTCGCGCGCGGTCGCGCAATCGAGGAGCCAGGTCTTGAGCACGCCGTCCTCGACCAACTTGAGTTCCCTGGTCGCCACACCCTCGGCGTCGAACGGTCGCGAGCGCTGACCGCGCCTGCGCAGGGGGTCGTCGACGATGTCGATGCCTTTGGCAAAGATCTGTCGCCCAAGCTTCTCGCGCAGAAAGCTGGTCTTGCGTGCAATGGCGCTGCCATTGACGGCGCTGGCGAGATGGCTGACCAAAGAACCCGAAATGCGCGGATCGAACACCACTGGTACTTTGCGCGTCGCAACCTTGCGCGGATTGAGCCGCGCCACCGCGCGCTCGCCGGCCTGACGGCCGATCACTTCGGCTTTGTCGAGATCGGCGGCGTGCAGCGTGGATGAGAAATCATAATCCTGCTCCATGCCGGTGCCTTCGCCGGCAATGGCCGACATCGAGATCGAATGTCGCGAGGCGATGGTTGCGCCGTGAAAGCCGTGACTCGTCACCAGCACCATGCCGCCAATGCCGGCGGAGGCCGAGGCTCCGCCGGATTTCGACACGCCCGAGACGGCGAGGCCTGCTTGCTCGGCGCGTCGCGCGCGCCGCTCCAGAACATCGACTGTGGGCAAATCAGGATCAAGCAGATCGAGATCGGGAAATTCGCGCGCCAGCAAGGAAGGATCGGCGAGACCGGCATATTTGTCGTCCGGCGCCGCGCGCGCCATGGCCACCGCGCGCTCGGCGAGCGCGTCGAGACCATTGCCTTTAAGGTCATTGGTCGAGACGGCAGCCTGTTTGTGGCCGACCAGAACGCGCAAGCCGATATCGTCGCCCTCGGAGCGCTGCGATTCCTCGACCGCGCCATCGCGCACATCGACCGAGAGCGAGACCGAGCGCACGGCAACGGCGTCCGCGGCATCAGCGCCGGCGCGGCGTGCGGCGTCAACGAGCCGTTCAGCAAGATTCACCAGGACCGATTGATCGAGAAGCGATGCCATTTGCAGCGTACAATTGGTTCAGGAGGCCGCCGTCACGAGGCAATTAAAACAGCTAGCGCCAAGATGTGCGCGGCAATCGCGCCATGCAACCCATTTTGCCGAAAAATGGCGCGGCCGCGGCAAGGTCTCATCAAGCATGCAGCGTTATAGCGGGCCATGAAACGGCGCTTTAACCAGGGTTTTTAAGCCCATTGCGACCGCTCTTTGGCATGGTTGCGGCAACCGGGCGGCGACAGCCCCGGGGGGAGCTTGAGTTTCGAGGCGTCAAAATGGAGTCCGGCAGGACCACTGCCGGGTCGAGCCGCGGCCTGCGGCTCGACCCGTTCGCTCTGCCCGTGCGTTTCGAAGCCGTCGACGAAGCGGCCGATGGGCGGACGCGGATCGTCGATCTGCATCGCGAGCGCGTGGTGCTGCGGCGTTCCGTGCGCGGCATGCGCATGGCGCTGAACATGCCGGTCGCCGTCTACCGCGGCGTCGCCATCCGCCTCTGCGGATTCACTGCCGACAATGTGCCGACCGAGATCGCCGTCGTGCTCGAACACGACGACCCGGCACTGTCGCTGCCGCTGTTTTCGTCGCCGCATGCCGACGACATCGTCGCCGAATGGCAGAGCTGGGCCAAGGTGCTCGGACTGCCGCTCTTGATTGCCGAACGCGATGGCTGTTTGCGCGAGCCGTTCGCCCGGCTCGGCGCGGTCCGCGTCGAAGCGACAACCTGGCGTCGCCGCCAGCGCACCGCGATTGCGCGCCGCCGGCCGCCGCGCCGACTGCGGCGCCGTGCCGGCAAGCTTTCCGATCACCCCGCCGTGCACCGCGGCGAACGCGAGATCATTGCGCGCAATTAATTTTTCCTTCCGGGTTCACGGCGGAGGATGACCTTCGCCAAGTTCGTGCTGCACCGCCCCGCGGGGGACAACGAGATTTCGAGCTTTCACTGCGCCGTGGTCGAGCTACAATCAGCTGCGGCCAAATCGAGGCCGTCACCAAAAAGCAAAGCCGGGGAGGGACGTCATGCCGCAGAAGGGGGCGCTTGGTTCCGCATTGGCATCGGTCGATCGCTGCGCGGAAGCTTCAACGGACGCGTTGTTGCTGGTCGGACGGATTCTGATCGCCTTGTTGTTTTTGCTTACCGCCTGGTTCGGGTCGCCGAACGCCGGCTACCTGAAATTCCTGGGCTATCCGTCGCCGGACGCGCTTAGCGTGGTCGCGATCATCGTCGAATATCTCATCATCATCTCGCTCGTTTTTGGCGTCGCCACGCGGATTGGCGCTTTGCTCGGCATCGCTTTCGTAGTTCTGGCAACCGTCACAGCGCATCGCTACTGGACTTATCCGGAGGCGGCGCAGCAGCAGGTGAATTGGATTTATTTGACCAAGAACCTCGCCATTCTGGGTGGTCTGGTCGTGCTCTTCGTCTCCGGCGCCGGCCGCTATGCCCTCGATGCGGTGTGGCGCGGCAAGAGCTGATCGCGCAATCGAAAGCGCGGGTGACGGCTGCGTGCCGGCGGGCTCGTCTCGCCGGCAGGGCACAGTCGCGAGCATCAGCGCAAAGCTAGCCGCTATTCCGGCGCCAGCGGTTGCGGTGTAGCCGGTGTCTTCGGACGGCGTTGTCGCGTCATGATGCAGCCGATCGGGACGATCGCGATCATCAAGGCAAAAATGATCCACAGCGCGAAATTGATCCACATGTGCGAGCCTCATTGCGCGCGGCCCTGCCCCAGCGCGGCGGTGCGCGGCGCGGTTGAAAAACGCCGCGATCAAAAAATAGCGGCGCCGATCAGGAGCTTTTTGAATGGCCCGCCGGAGGCACGGTCGCGGCCTTTGATTTGCGGGACGCCGGCAGGTTCCGCTGGCCGCTCTGCGACGAGTTTAGGAAATAGCGGGACGGCGGGGAAGCCATGGCTTGGTCGCGGCGCAGGACGGGCAGCGCGAAATGCCGGCCGAGGGGAATAAAATGCCATTATTCAGCCAAAGCCTTGGTAATATGGTTTGCGGCCTAAAGTGGGTGCTCCGGGACGGGAGCTTTGGACTTGAAGCTTAAAGCCGAAAGCTGAAGACGGGGGCTTCATTGTTTTTTTCGCGCCGGCTCGCTGCTGCGGCGACAGCATCTATGCTGATCGCGGGCGGCTCACTGCTTTTCTTTTTTTTCTTGTCCGCTGGCGCCCGCGCGCAAGCCGCATCCCCGGCCTGCGAGGAGGCAGCCGAAGTCGCGATGCTGCCGGCGCCCATCACGCCATGGAATGGCGCGCCGTTACGCGTCCTCGTCGCCGCGGAGAAGCCGCTTTCGGGCGAGCTTTCGCTGATCGCCCCTGACGGCAGCGTTGCGGTCAAATCGCGCGAACGGCATGGAGGGCCGCCTTATTTCTGGTTTGCCGAGGTCGCCAGCCCGGCCGCTGGGACATGGCGTGCGACCCTTGCCTTGGACCGGGGTCCGGCCGGATGCAGCGCAATCGTGCGTGACATCGCGGTCGCCGCGCGCAAGCCACCGGGGCCTCCCGCCTCGGCAGGCAGCGTCTGGCAGATTCGCAATAGCTGGAACCGCATGACGGAAAATCTTTATTCCGCATGGGTCGCGAAGCTGTTCGACGGGCCGCCCGACGCCGATCTGTCCTGGAAGGCCTGGCACGAAGTCTTGCGCGACAAGTCGCGCAATTTTCTGTTCAACTATCTCGGCGCCGGCGAAGATAATGCCGCCGTAAGCCTCCGACCGGATTGCGCTGACTTCGTCTATTTCCTCCGCGCCTATTTCGCCTACAAGATGGGACTGCCGTTCGGCTATTCGAACTGCTCGCGCGGCGCAGGCGGCTCGCCGCCCCGTTGTTATCAATGGTTCGACATCGAACACCCGCAAGTCACGCGCCCGGCGCCACCGCCAGACCAAAATCCTCTGCCGGTGACCGCTACAGCCGCACCCGCGCCGCCCCCCGGCGTGCTGCAGCAAATGTTTGGTCAGCAGCCGGCTGCCTCCGCCGCAGCACCGGCGCCGGCAGCTTCGCCGCCGGCGCCGCGATCGACGGCAGTGCCTTCCTTTGCGCAATATCTGCGTGCGGTCGGCGACGTCGTTCATACCGGCTCGGTGCGCGTGTCGGCGAACGACGACAATACCGACTTCTACACCGTGCCGCTGACCGAGCAGGCGCTGCGCCCGGGGACCGTCTATGCCGACCCGTATGGCCATGTTCTGATGCTGGTGCAGCGCGTGCCGGAAGCAAACGGCGCGCCGGGCGTATTCCTCGCAGTCGACGCCGAGCCGGACGGCACGGTCACGCGCAAGCGCTTTTGGCGCGGCAACTTTCTGTTCGTGCACGAGCCGACGCTCGGCAGCCCGGGCTTCAAGCGCTTCCGGCCGATCGTGCAGGAGAGGAGCGGAAGCTTGCGGCGGCTGACCAATGCCGAGATCGCCAAGAATCTGCAATACGGCGACTTCTCGCTCGAACAGTCGCACATGAGCGCCGAGGATTTTTATGATCGCATGGACGATGTGATGTCGCCCGAGCCGCTCGATCCGGTGCGGGCGATGGAGGATGCGATCACCTCGCTCGAGGAGCAGGTGAAGACACGCGTTGTTGCCATCGAGAACGGACGCAAATTCCAGAACAGCGGGCGCGGCGAGGCCGAGATGCCGAGCGGGCCGGCGATCTTCGAGACCAACGGTCCCTGGGAGGATTTTTCGACGCCGGCGCGCGATTTCCGCCTGTTGATCGCGATCGATGTGGTGCGCGGTTATCCGGACCACGTGGCGCGGCGCGCTGATCGCTATGCCATGCCAAGCGGCAAGGGCCCGGCGGAAGTGAAAGCGCAGCTGCAGGCGGTGCTGGCTTCCGACCTTGCCGCGCGCAAATTCTCCTATACGCGCAGCGACGGCTCGCAATGGACGCTGACGCTCAAAGACGTGCTCGACCGCGCCAATGATCTTGAAATGGCGTATAACCCCAATGACTGCGTCGAGCTGCGCTGGGGCGCGCCTGAGGGCAGCGACGAGGCGTCGACCTGCAAGCGCCACGCGCCCGCGGCGCAACGCGCCAAAATGGCGGAATACCGCAACTGGTTCCGCGAGCGACACTGGCCGCACGTTTAAGGCGTGGTATCTGGGATCAATCTCCAAAGCGGATGCATAGGCCTGTCGATGCCGGCAGAGGTCAGGAAGCGCCGTCGTCGGTCGCAACGGATAGTGCCTTTCCCGGTCTAACAAATCACGGTGTCACGGGCGGAGCTGCTGCGCGGCAGCGAGGGTACCCTTGACCCCGTGATTTTTTGGGAACTCTTGTGGCCGCTGCGATCGACGGCGTGCAGTGGCCTTTGTTTGTTCTGTTCGTTACGGTAAGAGAGGCGGCCGTGCGAGAAGCCTGGATTTGCACCACCTGCGGCACGCAATACGAGCCCTCGGAAGAGCCGCCCGTGCGCTGCGCCATCTGCGAGGAAGAACGCCAATATGTCCTGCCCACCGGGCAGGTGTGGACGACGCTCGCACAACTGCGCAAGTCGCACATGGCGACGTTCCGGCGCGAGGCGGAGCTGATCGGCATCGGCACGTCGCCGGCTTTCGGCATCGGCCAGCGTGCGCTCCTGGTGCGCACGCCCGCGGGTAATGTGCTGTGGGACTGCGTCAGCCTGATCGACCAGGCGATGGTCGACATCATCAATGCGCTCGGCGGGCTCACCGCGATCGCAATTTCGCATCCGCACTACTACACCGCGATGGTGGACTGGAGCGCGGCATTCGGCGGCATTCCGGTCTATCTGCACGCAGCCGACAGAGCGTGGATCATGCGCTCGGCGCCGTGTCTCGAACTCTGGTCCGAGCAGACGAAACAGATATCGCCCGGACTGACCTTGATCCGTGTCGGCGGTCACTTTGACGGCGGCACGGTGATGCATTGGGCGGGCGGGGCCGGCGGCAAGGGCGCCTTGCTGTCCGGCGATCTCCTGCAGGTGGCGCCCGATCGGAAATTCGTCAGCTTCATGTGGAGTTATCCTAATTTCGTTCCGCTCGGCGAGAAGGCCGTGCGCGCCATCGCCGGGCGTCTCGAACCGTGGTCTTACGAGGTCATTTACGGCGCGTTCTGGGATCGCGTCATCGCTCGAGACGGCAAACGCGTGACGGCGGCGTCGGCCGAGCGCCACATCGCGATCCTCAACCGCGAGGCACGCTGAGGCCGCTGCGGACAGCAGACAGCCGAGAACATTGGAAGTTACCGGCGTGCGCCACGGCGGCGCTCGGCGCTGTCGCTACCCCTCGCTGTGACCCGCGTCACACTGCGCTCGGTCTCCCCGGTGTTTCCATCGCCGCGATTACGAACAAAGGGGACAAATGCCGGCCTACTTCATTTCGGACGGGTTCGTGAAGGATCGTGAAGCGCTCAAAATTTTTCGCGAGCGGGCGGCCGCCTCGGTGTCCCGCTACGGCGGCCGCTATCTCGTTCGCGCAGGCGCCGTCGAGCCAGTGGAGGGCACCTGGAAGCCGCATGCCATCGTCGTTATTGAATTTCCTGACATCGAGCGTGCGCGGGCCTGGTATCGGTCCGCCGAATATGCTTCGGCGCTGGCGGTGCGCGACCAAGCAATCGGCCGGCAGCTCATTCTGGTCGAAGGGCTAAGCCCGCGCGATATGGAAGACGGCACGTTCGAATGGCTGTAGGCTTTGTATCCGGCCGGAGGACCTGCAGTTCTCGCTCGGCAGCATGGTTTTAACGGTCCCGGCGCGCGGCCGGACAAGCCGGCTATAAGAGCGAGCCCCCGTTAAATCGCTGGCCTGTGATTTCGACTGATGAGCTCGACCGAAGACATCGTTTTTCTATTCGACGTCGACAATACGCTTCTGGACAATGACGCGGTCCAGGGCGATCTGCGCGCGCACCTTGCCGAGACATACGGCGCAGTCGCGCGCGACCGCTATTGGGCAATTCTGGAAAGGCTGCGAAACGAGCTCGGCTATGTCGATTATCTCGGCGCGCTCAAGCGCTACCGGATGGAGGCCATGCATCGCCCGGAAATTCTGCGCATGTCGAATTGGCTGGTCGATTATCCGTTTGCCGAGCGGCTTTATCCGTCGGCGCTCGCCGCGATTGGCCATGTGCAGCAGTGGGGACCGGCCGTCATTCTGTCCGACGGCGACGCGGTGTTTCAGCCGCGCAAGGTGGAGCGCGCGGGCCTGTGGCAAGCGGTCGGCGGCCGCGTCCTGATCTATATCCACAAAGAGCGCGAGCTTGGCGATGTCGAGCGGCTCTATCCGGCCAAGCACTACGTGCTGATTGACGACAAGCTGCGCATTCTCACCGCGGTGAAGCAAATTTGGCGCGGACGGGTCACCACGGTCTTCGCCAAGCAGGGCCATTATGCGCTTGACCCGGACACGCTTGCGCACTACCCGGCCGCCGATATCGAGCTTGCCGCCATCGGCGAACTCCTAAATTGCGACCGTAGCACGCTGGCCCAGACCGACTAAAGCGGCCTCGCGCTTACGGGCTTCGCGCGATTAACGAGAGAGCGTCTGGCCTAGCGCCGCCGCGCGGGCAACGAGCGCTCGAGCGCCGGCAGGTCGCGCATTTCGGCCAGCGTTCGGCGGTCGAGAATGGTCGCGATCGCATTGCGCACTTCGAGCATCATCAGCCGCACCGCGCATTTTTTTTCACTGGGGCAGTCGTCGCAACGCTGATAAGCGGTGCGGCTCGCGCAGGCGACCGGCGCAAGCGGGCCGTCGAGCACCCGGATCACCTGACCGACGCGGATGTCCTCTGCCGCGCGCGCCAGCATGTAGCCGCCTTCCTTGCCGGTTTTGCTGTGCACAAAGCCGGCCTTGCGCAAGTCGCCGAGAATCGCATCAAGGAATTTTTTGGGGATATTGTTGGCCGTGGCGATGTCGCTGACAAAAGCGAGCTGGCCCGCCGGCATGCCGGCGAGATGAACCAGGGCCTTGAGACCGTATTTTCCCCTTCGCGTCAGCATTCGACTATTCGCCCGCTCTTTGTGTTGCGCCTGGTGTTCGCCGTACCGTAAGCCGGCTTTTGCACATCATGCGCAAGAATCGCAGCCCCATTATGCGCACGCAGCGACGATCTATCACTTTTTTTACCGAGAACGGGAGATTTCGGTCTGGAGCAGCCGGCCCAAACGAAACAGCCGGGCGAGCGCCCGGCCGTAACGTTATTTGCATGCCGATGCCCTAGTTCGACGCCGGCTCGCCGGTTTCGAGCGGCTCGATCTTGACCAGCGCATGGTCATGATTGCTGCCGACCCAGAACGACACCGGCGTTGTCGAATTGTCGACGGCGACAGTGCGCATATTGGTGTCTGACGGCATCAGGAATTGCACGGTCTTGCCGGTTCTCGCATCGAGCCGCACCACGCGATCGGAGCTCATGGTCGAAGCCCAAATGTCACCGTTCTTATCAAACTGCGCGCGGTACGGGAATGTGTAGGGCGGCAGCTGATATTCGGTGAACTGCTCGGTCTTGGGATCGAATACCGCGACCTTGTTGCCGCGATATTCAGCGACGGTGATGCGGTCCTGGTCGTCTATCTCCATCCGGCGCAGCCGCGCGTGCGGCGTTGGCGGCGTATACCATGTGACTTGCAGCGTCTTGGCATCGATCTTGCCGAGATGGCCTTCGTCGAACTCGGCAAGCCAGAGATTGTTCTTTGAATCAGAGATCACCTGATATATGCCGTAATGCCGGCCTGGCGGCAACGCATCGGTCGGATGGAATTTCTCCCATTTGCCGGTGGCAAGATCGAGCCGGAAAATGTCCTGCGTGCCGACGCTCTTGGTCCAGACCTTGCCGTCGACATCGTGGCGCAGCCCGACGAAATTGAGCTGCACCCTGTTGTCGTTCCATTCCGGCGGCAGCGGATAATATTTGGTCTCGCCGGTCTTCGGATTGATGGTGCCGAGCGCGCCCTGGTACATCATGTCGAACCAGAGCTGGCCGTCTTTGTCGAATTCGAGGCTGAGCAGGCCAACCGGCGAGCCGGGTTTGATCTCCTTCACCGGGTATTCGGTGAGCTTGAGCGTCTTCGGATCGAATTTGCCGATGAATAGCTCGCCGAAATCGGTGTACCAGACGTTGCCGTCCTTATCGAGGATGATGTCGTGCGGCTCGATGGTGGCGCGCGGCAGGCTGTATTCCGTGACGATTGCGCGCGTGGAATCGCCGGTCGGCCGCGGCAGCGTCTTGAGCCGATAGGGCCAGTAATCGACCGAGCTCAAATTGATCGAGGCCAGATATTCGGCTGCCTTGCGATATTGCTCGGGCGTGCCGGCGCGCGAGCGATCGAGCATCGGCTGCGGCTTGATCGGCTGGCTTACCGCGCCATAACCCTTCATGCGCGAGATCACGCCCATCCACTCATCGACATTGTGCGTAGAGCGCATGACGCGCTCGAGCGTGTGGCAGCCCGTGCAGTCGAGCAGGAAGGCCTTTTGCTCCTCGGTGCCGGGAATGCTCATCATCCATTCGGCATTGGTGAGCTCGCCGGCGAGATTCTTGGTCGGGACGAGCTTGAGATCGATCTTCGCCATATCCTGTGCGGCAAGGTCGGCAGCGGCGGGCGCCGCCAAATCGTAACCGACAGCCCGCGCGGCGAGCGTGTAATGCCCCGGCTCGAGCCGGCCTGCAGGAAACGCGTAGTGGCCCTTGGCATCGCTGGTCACGCTGACGGAAACGATCGAGCCGTCCTTATGGGCGGTGACGACGACGCCTTCCATCGGGCCTTCAGCATCGGAAGTGACCTGGCCGATAAGCGCGGCCGCTTCGTCGGCGCCGGCCGCCGACCAGGCGGCTTCGATAAGCACGGCCGCAAGCACGCCCATGCCCAGCATGACGACGGATTTCATTTGCTCGCTCCCTAAACCGCATTTTTCGCTCTGCCTATTTGCGCGTGCAGAGTCGGCGGATTCTGCTCCTGCGCGCTATTGTCGCACAAGGCCCGTTTCGGGCAGAGCGGGGTTGCGCTGCTGCGGACCGATGGCGGTTCAGGCGAGGTGCCGGAAGGTCGCATCGAGCACGAGACCGGCGAACAGGATTAGCCCGGCATCACGGTCGGATTTGAACAGTTTCAGGCAGTTGTCCGGATCGCTGATGTCGAGGCTTGCAATCTGCCAGGAAAGATGCGCGGCGAAGGCAACAAGCCCGAGAGCAAAAATGAAGCGTCCCCCCGCGGCAAAGCCGGCCGCACCGATCAGCACGACGGCAATGCCGAAGAATAATGCAAGCATCGGTTTGCTCCGTTCGCCGAACAACAAGGCGGTCGATTTGATGCCGATCAGCGCATCGTCCTCGCGATCCTGGTGCGCATAGATTGTGTCATAGCCGATCACCCAGGAAATCGACCCGCCGTAGAGCAGGAGCGCCGGTCCATCGAGCCGCCCGAAGGCCGCCGCCCAGCCCATGAGCGCGCCCCAGGAAAACGCCAGGCCAAGCACGATTTGCGGCCAATAGGTGATCCGCTTCATGAACGGATAGATCGCGACAATGGCAAGCGAGGCGATGCCGAGCCAGATGGTGAACGGGTTGAAACTTATCAGAACTGCGAAGCCGATCAGCGCCTGCGCAATCAGGAACATGGCCGCTTGGGCCACGCTGACTTGGCCCGACGGTATCGGGCGCGATCGTGTGCGTTCGACGCTCGCATCCAGGTCGCGGTCGACGATGTCGTTCCAGGTGCAGCCGGCGCCGCGCATGGCAAAGGCGCCAATGAAGAACAGCATGATGTGCCAGAGGCTCGGCCCGCGCGCCTGCGCCGCGACTGCCGCCAGCGCTGACGACCACCAGCATGGCAACAGCAAAAGCCACGAGCCGATCGGGCGATCGAGCCTGGCCAGCCGCAGATAAGGGCGCAACCAAAGCGGGGCGGTGGTGTCGACCCAATTGCCGGTCGAGTCTGCGACCGAACCGACGATACGGCTCATGGCAGCCTCATGCCTTGGTGCTGCGCCACTGGGCTGAATCTAGTGCGCGGTACTCATCGGGCCAGCGGATTACCGGTCAGCGTGTCGAACGTACCGCGGCCGGTCTTGGTGTTGGTTGCCGAATCGACCGTCGGCGTCTTGATGGCGTCGCTCAACGTCGGCGTTTTCGGGCGCGGCCCGTCTTCGCTGCAGGCCATGGTGCGGAATTTGAGCGACTTTTCGTGATTCGCCTTCGATACTGTGATCGCCTGGTCGGGAACCCCGCACCACACTTTATTGGTTTCCAGGAACTTGATGACAGTCGCCTCGGCGGCAACGAAAGTCGTCATCAAAGTGCAGATCTCTTTGCGATCGGCCTTTGCCTTGATGGCGGCCTGAACTGCATTGGCCTTCTTCTTGGCCTCTTCGCTCAATGCCGGAAACTGCGAGCATTGCGGCGCGCCTGCGGGCGGCATCGGTTGTGCCGACATGCCCGGCATACCTTGTGGCGCCATTCCTCCCTGCGGGGGCATGCCTTGCGCCACTGCCGCGGAGCTTACGGCCAAGACACATGCCGGAAATCCCGGACCGACGACAGACAGCAGCACTGCACACCACGCCACTCTGGCGAAGCTGCGCTTCATGACGACCCTCTCTCGGTCCCCTGTTCCCAGGGGCCCGGCAGCAACCAACCGAATGAAGCTGGCCGCTGACTTTGCCCCATATTTCGCCAGCATTAAAGGCTCGCTGAATTCGGCGACATAGCGGCGGCATCGCCGGCCGAGCCCGCGTCAGATCGAACCAGCCGGGCGCCTGCATTGGCGCGGTGCGGTGCAGCACACCGCAGCGGAATGGACTTTTTGAGGTCATGCTCTAAGGGGTAGGACGGCTCTCGACCGGATCGTATCCACGCTGATTGGCGACCTGCATGTCGGCATATGATTTCCGTAGCCCGCGACTCTTCGTGGACGTTCCGCTCGAAGCCGGCGCCCAGGTGACGCTCGATCGCGCACAGGCGCATTACCTGACGCATGTCTTGCGGCTGCGCGCCGGCGACCGCGTGCTCGTCTTCAATGGGCAAGACGGCGAATGGGTGGCGGCGCTTGCTGAAGCGAGCAGACGTCCTGCGGGACTAAGTGTGGTGGCCCAGACCCGGCCGCAGCGCCCAGCCGCCGATCTGCACTATCTGTTTGCCCCGCTGAAGGCGGCGCGGCTCGATTACATGGTGCAAAAGGCGGTCGAAATGGGTGCGTCGCGGCTGCAGCCGGTGCTCACGCGGCACGGCCAGGTCACACGCATCAATCTCGATCGCATGCGCGCCAACGCTATTGAGGCCGCCCAGCAGTGCGGCATCCTTGCATTGCCTGACATCATGGCTCCCGCCGCATTGTCGGTCCTGCTCGGGCAACGCGAAGACGCGCGCTGGCTGATCTTTTGCGATGAGGACGCCGCGACCGCCAATCCCGCAGCCGCGCTTGCGGCCGTGCCGAAGGGGGCTCCGCTTGCCGTGCTGATCGGGCCGGAAGGCGGCTTTGCCGAGGAGGAGCGCGCGGCGCTGCTGAAGAGCGCCAATGTGGCAAGACTTTCGCTCGGCCCGCGCATATTGCGCGCCGACACTGCGGCGGTGGCAGCACTCGCCGTGGTGCAAACTGTACTGGGCGACTGGCGCTGACGCGTTAGGGGGCGTCAGTGGATCATCCACGGCCTGTCGATGCAGGAGAAGCTAACATAGTCGCCGTATTTGCGATGCACGCTAGTGACATGCGACAGGCGCCCCCAGCGCGCGCAATAATCGGCGGCGATCTGCCGATAGATGCCCTCGACGTCCGGCGAATAGGGGAAAATTCCGCCCGTGTCGTTGCCGGTAACGCCAAGGCCCGGGCCGGCAAAGCGTCCGCCGCTGGACAGCGCCACGCCTCCTGTCGCGATGGCGGCAATCGCGATGATGGCGAGCGCCAGGAAAAAATTTCGCAACATGGCAAAGGCCTCCCCGTCCCACCGGTGGTCCCTGGGACCGCACCCTAGAATAAAGGAGGCACCACCGCAGTGGAACCGGCTCGGACAGGAACAGCCACGAAACCCGCAGTGGGTCGCCAAAATATCACAGCATCGAATAGGCGCTCGCCACCATTCCCGCAGGGCGCTTGTCGATGGCGCTCAGCAGCATGACCCGGCCGAAACTCGTATTGCGGCCAATGCGCACCACGCGGGCATCGGCAACGATGTCGAAATTCACTGGACGCAGGAAATGCGTAGTCTGGTCGATTGTGCACATCGGCCGATAGCCGTTCCAGGCGGCCGAACAGGCGATCACCATGGCGGTGTCGGCAAGCGCCATCAGCGCTTGGCTGCAGACCACTTCGCCGTCGCAGCAGGCCTTTCTGGTAAATGGCAGCCGCACAACCGCGCCCGGCTGCCAATCCGGCTGCGCGCCGGCGGGGCGCACCGCCTCCACGCTCTCCACGAGCATGGCCAGATCCTGCACCCAGGGTGCGAATACTTCCGTCATCAGGCGTCCTGCCGCCTGCAGACCGAACGCGGTCTGGGGTGTTTGAAGCCGATGTACCTCACCCATCGCCATCTCCTCGAAGATGACCGTCGTCTCCGGCGCGCAATGCCTGCGCTCGCGGGCAGGCTCGGCACCGGATCTTTGCGATTTTTACTGTGGACAAGACCTGGGGACGCTGCGACCGCGCCTGACCGACCAAGAGAACGCTGACGCTGATGCAACGAATCAGAAAGAACGCGTGCAACATTGGTATCACAACGCGAAAAATGCGGGCGGAGTTTGCGTACCGGGGGCGCCAGAGCGTTTGGCGCACGCTCAAGGCACGGCTGCCGATGCAAAGACGGATATGTTGCTCCGCTGCCACGCCGTTCCGCCCCTTTGCGCAGCGCGCGGCACGCCCTTGACCGGGGACTGCGGTCGCGGCACGTTGGGGTTGGCGTCAGCTGGCAGGGGACGACGCAGTCATGTTGCGGATCGTGTCGGGGCGTATCGCGCTTGGTCGTATCGCGCTTTGTGTTGGCTTGAGCCTAGCGCTTGGCCTTGCACTCGGCGTTGTGCCGTTTTCGCCGGCGCGGGCAGCGAACTGGTGGGAAAAGACGTTCTGGATGTCCGGCCCGCGCTATGACCGGATCATGCCGGCCTGCGACTATCCGGCGGCGCTCGACCGGATCATCGCCAATTTCCGCACTAAGGAATTCCGCTTCTGGAACTCGGATCTGCGGATCGTCGGCTTCGAGGATATCAAGGAGACTGCGGTGATGCCCTGGGCGGCGCAGTCAATTCCGCGGCGCTTCTGCAGCGGTACGGCGGTGATCAACGACGGCGCCCGCCACCCGATCTATTATTCGATCGCGGAAGATACGGGCTTCGCAAGCTTTGGCGACTGGGGCGTCAATTTCTGCGTGGTCGGCCTCGACCGCAACTGGGCCTACAATCCTAACTGCCGCGCGGCGCGGCCCTAGCTGAACTTCGAAGCGTTTTCGGCGATCTCCAAGCGTATTCCAGTCTTTGCTTGCACCGGCCGGCAGCGCCAGCAAGACGATCAGCCGGAAACGATCACCTGTGTCGTCTTAATCCTGCAAAGCTTGCAAGACGCAGTCCCGCAGCCGGATCGGATCGCGTGCGCCCCGTTGCGCATATTCGATCACCATCTTGGCAACCGCTGTCCTGGCCACCATGGTCCTGGCTTCGTCGTCGGCATCGGTGAGCGCCGCCTCGCTCAAGCCGAGCGTTCGGCACACCTCGGCATAGGTGTGCGTCATGGTCGAGATCGCTTCGGGCCCGAACGGCTCGTTCTTGAACAGGCGATAGACAGCCATGGATGCTTTGGTTCCTGAAGTGAATGCCCTTTGGTCCCTGCGCCCCTTATTCGCCGCTTCAAGCGCGATGGGCGCGAGTGACAAAACCGAATATAGTCACTCCGGCGCTGTTTCTCAAACGGGAACAGGGTTCCGAGTTTCCGGCGCTTACGCGCCCTGACCCCGTCATTCGTGAAGCGGTGAAACTGCAATAGTGTCGCCGTCACTGACGCTGGTTCACCCCCTGTTCCGAGGCGATACGGACGCCGTGCCGGGGCGGCGCGTGCAGGGGAGAACACGATGTTTGCACCGATTTTTCGCTGTGCCGCATTGGCCGCGCTCGCGCTGGGCTGTGCTACGTCAGTCGATTTGGCCGCGCTGGTCCAGAACGGGACACCGCGCCAGACGGAAAGCTCGGTTCCAGCGCGTCATGTCGAACAAGCCTCGGCGCAGGACACGCCGGGACAATTCGACTTTTATGTTCTGTCGCTGTCCTGGTCGCCGTCATTCTGCGCCGCAGCGGCCGAGCGCGACCGCGCGGGCGGACCGCAATGCGGTCCGCGACCTTTCTCCTTCGTGGTGCACGGGCTGTGGCCGCAATATGAGAGGGGATTTCCCGAATATTGCCAGATTCCGTCGCCGCGGCTTTATCATGGCATCGTCTCAGCCATGCTCGATCTGATGCCGGCGCCGCGTCTTATTTACAACGAATGGGACAAGCACGGCACCTGTTCGGGGCTGTCGCCGCAGGCCTATTTCGACACGGTGCGCAAGGCGCGCGCGGCGGTGAACATTCCGCCCGAATATAACGATCTGAAAGAATCTCTGAGCGTAACGCCCGATGCCGTCGAGGACGCTTTCATCAAAGCCAATCCCGGGCTGACGCGAAACGGCATTGCGGTCGAGTGTTCGCGCAATCGGATGAGCGAAGTGCGGCTCTGCCTGAGCAAGGATCTAAGATTTCGCGACTGCCCCGAAGTCGCCAAGCGCAGCTGCCGGCGCGATCAACTGATCATGCCACCGGTGCGCGGCGGCGCCTGACGCGCGGCGAGCGTTGCGGATTTGCGATACGGCAATGAATTATCAGCACGCATTTCATGCCGGCAACTTTGCCGACGTCCACAAGCATGTCGTGCTCACCCGCATTCTCGAGCATTTGCGGCAAAAGCCGGCGGCGTTTCGCGTGATCGACACGCATGCGGGGGCCGGCCGCTACGATTTGTTTGGTCCGGAAGCGATCCGCTCAAAGGAGTGGCGCGCCGGCATTGGCGCCGCATTCGAGGCGCTCCTTCACAAGAAACAAGACGTCACTGCCGGCCTCGCCGCGCTGCTTGCTCCTTACCTGAAGATCATTGCCGCGCTCAATGCGTCTGGAGAATTGCGCAGCTATCCAGGCTCGCCGCTAATTGCGGCGGCCCTGCTGCGGCGGCAGGATCGGCTGATCGCCTGCGAGATCGAGCCGCGCGCACTGGCTGCGCTGCAATCCGCTTTGCGCCGGAATGCCAACGCAAAGGTGCTGGCGCTCGACGGCTGGATGGCGCTCAATGCCAATGTTCCGCCGAAGGAACGTCGCGGCCTTGTGATTATCGATCCGCCCTATGAGGAGGCCGCCGATTTTACGCGTCTTGCCGAGGCGCTCGCCCAGGCGCACCGCAAGTGGCCTACGGGCATCTACGTATTGTGGTATCCCGTTAAGGAACGCGAGGCGCCGGATGTGCTGGCGCGCCGGCTGCGCCGCCTCGGCATCAGCAAAATCTTGCGCTGCGAAATACTGACAGCGACGCCGCGCGCCGACGCCGGCCTGGCCGGTTCCGGCCTGATAATCGTCAATCCGACCTTCATGTTGGAACAAGAGCTGCGCGTCATATTGCCGGCGCTCGGAAATTTGTTCTCCACAAAATCGCAGTTCCGGCTCGACTGGCTGGTGCGAGAACAAGCCCTGCGCGACCGCGCGCCGGATAGCGCCGGGTTCGATCGCGACAGCTGAGAGTCACGCTGTTTTGGGCGCCTTTCTACTTTCCGAGGCGAGCAAATTAGTTTAATCCAAACAAGGCTAGCTTGGACGTTCCGCCTCCTGTGGGGGCCGGCGGAGTGAGTGAGACCATCTGGGGCTCAAAACTCTTTACCCGTGTGGAATGTTTGGACTGGCCGCCGCACCGTGGGGGTGGCGGCGAACTAACATGGGGGAATTGGTCAATGGCAATGACCGGTACGGTCAAGTTTTTCAACGGCGAACGCGGCTACGGCTTCATCAAGCCGGACGACGGTGGCCGCGATGTGTTCGTCCACATTACCGCCGTTGAACGTGCGGGGCTGAAATCGCTGGTGGAGGGGCAGCGCATCAGCTTCGACGTCGAACCTGACAAAAAAGGCAAGGGCCCCAAGGCCGTTAATCTCGTCGTCACCGGCTAGACGGAAGCCAGGACGACCAAGCCGCGTTGTCGCCGGATGGCGCGGCCGCGCAAGGAGCGGGCGGTGACGCCGTGAGCCGCCAGATGGCGGGTTTGTCCAAACTTCTATTCTTTTCGTCTGTTTTATTGGCCTTTCTTGTTAATTCCGCTTAGTGATTTTCAGCTTGGCCTGTTTCCGCGCGCTTTGCTCCAGCGCTCATCGCCAATGGTGCCGCAATGATGATACTGCGTTCGTCACCGCCCTCGCCCTTCGGGCGCAAGGTGCGGATCGCTATTTCGCTGCTCGGCTTCGACAATGAGGTGACGATCGAGCCTGCCGATCCGACCGACGCCAATGACAGCGTGCGGCGGCAGAATCCGCTTGGCAAGATCCCAGTGCTGATCGCCGAGGACGGCACGGTCTATTACGATTCCCGCGTCATTCTCGACTATCTCGATGAGCGCGCGGGCGGCGGCAAGATCCTGCCCCGCGAGTCCAGGACGCGGCTGGCCGCGCTGCGGCTGCAAGCGCTGGCCGACGGCATTCTCGACGCCTCGATCCTCACCGTTTACGAGGCGCGCTGGCGGCCGCCGGAGCATCACGTGCAGAAATGGCTCGATCATCAGATCGGCAAAGTGACGCGCGCCCTCTCCGCGCTCGAGGCTGCGCCGCCGCCGCTTGATGCCGCCGCACTGCCCCATGTCGGGCAGATCGCGCTCGCTTGCGCGCTCGGCTACCGCGACCTGCGCTTCGACGGCAAATGGCGCGCGGATCATCCGCGGCTGGTCGCTTGGCTGGACAACTTTGCGGCGCGCGTGCCGGCCTACGCCGCGACCAAAGCGACGGTATAATATCTGGCACTGGGCCAGTATTACGGTCTCGCGCCGGCGCGGCAGCGACCTGCGCGACAGATATTGCCTGCCTGCGTGGTCCCATGCCGCTGTTCACTCTCGACCAGCTTGAAAGCGCAGCCAAGATAGTGCGCCGGTTTGTGCTGCCGACGCCGGCTTATGCTTGGCCGCTGCTTGCCCAGGCAACCGGCGTCGAGGTCATTGTCAAGCACGAGAACCACACCCCGACCGGCGCCTTCAAAGCACGCGGCGGACTCGTCTATATCGATGCGCTGCTGCGCTCGGCTCACAAGCCCGCAGGGCTCGTCAGCGCGACGCGCGGCAATCACGGCCAGTCGATCGCCGCCGCGGCCTCACGAAACGGCCTGCCGGTGACCATTGTGGTGCCGCACGGCAATTCGCCAGAGAAGAATGCCGCCATGGCGGCATTTGGCGGCGAAGTCGTGACCGGCGGCAAGGATTTTGACGAGAGCCGCCATGTGGCCGCCGCCATCCAGCGCGAGCGCGGTTACCATTTCGTACCGTCCTTTCATCGCGATCTCATCAAAGGCGTTGCCACCTACGCGCAGGAATTGTTTGCGAGTGCGCCGCCGCTGGATGCGGTTTACGTGCCGATCGGCATGGGCTCGGGTATCTGCGGCGTGATCACGGTGCGCGATTTGCTCGGGCTTGCGACTGAAATCATCGGCGTGGTGGCGGAAAACGCGCCGGCTTTCGCTTTGTCATTCGAAGCCGGCCGGCCGGTTACCACCAATTCGGCGGCGACCTTTGCCGATGGCGTCGCCACCCGCGATCCGCCAGGGGAAGCGGTCGAAATTGTTCGAAGAGGAGCAAGCCGCGTCGTGCGCGTGAGCGAGGACGAGATCGCCGCCGCGATCCGTCTCTATTATACGGCCACCCACAATCTCGCCGAAGGCGCCGGCGCCGCGCCACTTGCCGCGCTGATGAAGGAGAGGCACCGGTACAGCGGCAAGCGCGTCGCGCTGATCTTGACCGGCGGCAATATCGACATGCCGGGGCTGGCAAAAATCCTGCGCGGCGAGACGCCCGAGGTGCAGGACGCGTGAGCGACAGAAGCTGGGTCCGCTGTCATTCAACAGCCCCGAGACGGCAGAACGCGAAACTTCGCATTCGTGACGGCAGCCGCTCAGTGGGCGGACTCGAAAGCGCGGACAAAAACCCCGGGGCAAGCATGCCCCGGGGCGTTTGACGCCGACAGTATCGACGAAAATCAGAATTTGTAGTTCACGCCAGCGCGCAGCAGGTTGGTCTTGAATGAGACGTTGTCGGTCGGGAAGCCCGAGCCGCAGGCAAAGCCGCAGTTGAACTTGCCGAGATCGACATAGAGATACTCGACCTTGGCAGTCCAATTCTGGGTGATTGCTCCCTCGATGCCGCCGCCGACGGTCCAGCCGGCATTGGTCGTGCTCGCGCCAGCAAAGCCCGGTGTCGATGCTTTGATGTCGCCGAAGGCGGCGCCGCCGGTGACATAAGGCATGAAACGGTCGGCCGCATAGCCGAGCCGCCCGCGCACCGTGGCGAGCCAGCTGTCGCTCGTCTTGCAGCCGAGCGGGCAGAGCGTGTTGGTGGTGCCGTTGATGTCGGCCCAATCGATGTCACCCTCGACGCCCCAGACCGCCTGGCCCCACTGGTAATTGTAGCCGACTGTGCCGCCGACCAGGCCGCCGCTGATGTTGAAGCTGCCGGTGGAATTCCAGGCCGAGCTGCCAAAGGCCCCGCCACCATTCACACCAACATAGAAACCCGTCCAGTTGTACGGCACATAGGCCGGAGGGGCCTTGTAATAGGGAGCGGGGGCAGGCCGCGCCAAATCAGCGGCAGCAGCGGTTCCCGCCAGCGCCACAAGGCAGACCAGGGCAAGACAAAGACGCTTCATTCTCTATTCTCCAAATGACGCTGAACGTCGCATGAGATGGCGCGCATAGTATTCGGGGGAAATTTTTCTGCTAGTGTAGAAAAGACACAGCGCCCTGCTTTATCACGGCAGTACTGTGGCAAAATTAGACTTCACATGGCCATGCTTATTGCTAATTATGTCCTAAGATCGGCCGAAATATGATTAAAGAAACTTTAATGTCGGAAACCGCGACCACGCGAATACTACATGCAAGCTGCGGGAAATGGATTGGCGAGGCGTCAGCCGGCGGCTCAGAAGTGATAGTTGACCCCAAGCCGCAGCAGATTGGTGCTCAGGCCGTTATTGGTGCCGGTGACTGAGTAATGGTGGTCGCCGAAATCGAGAAAGAGCCATTCGGCTTTGGCTGACCAATGAGGCGTAAAGCCGATTTCTGCGCCGCCGCCGGCAGTCCAGCCAAAGCTCGCGTGGCTTTCCGAAAGGTTTCCGGACGTGTCGGCCGTCAGGCCGCCATAAGCGAGGCCCGCGGTGCCGAAGATCAGCACATTGCCGATGGCGACGCCGGCGCGGCCGCGAACGGTGCCGAACCAGGGATTGGAGAATTGCCAAGGCGCAAAAGTATCGCTGGCCGCGGACAGATTGATGTCGGCCTCGCCGCCGTAGACGAAATTGCCATGCTGCCAATTGAAGCCGGCCTCGATGCCGCCCGCGGCCCCAGTCGGGCGGGTCGGATTATTGTCAACCGAGCCCCATTCGTAGCCGAGTGTAGCGCCGAGATAGGGGCCGGCCCAGCTATAGGCGGAATAGGGCGCGGGGGCCGGAGTCGTGTAATACGGATACGAAGGGAGATCGGCTGCGCCGGCGATGCCGGTTGCCGATAGCGTCAAGGCCGCACCAAGAGCAGCGCCATATACGGTCTTCTTCATCATGGCCTCGCCATTGCAATATGCGCGGAGAGCGGCGCCGCGGGGCGAACGCTTTGCGGCGTCAAAAAACTCGTGAAGCTCCTTGCGGCGATCCGAAGAATTTATCGCGATGTTTAAGTTAAACAGTGCTGAATCCTTAAGTAGTTCCAAGTTGATATCGTTAAGAAATTCTATATCTAATCATTCAGCCTTTCCGATTGCGTAACCTCATTGCCGAGCGCTGCGGCATAAGCCGAGCCGCGGTGCGGGGATTGCGTCGCAGAGCCAAGCCATCATCGCGCCGGCATGAGCTTGAGACTTCGGGCCGGCCATTGGCGTGCGCGCCGGAATGGCGCTGCTTACGGCGAGGAGCCGGCAGGACTAAGTTTGAGCCATGAACACGCCGAAACCCGAAATTGCGCCCGAGGTCGAGCCCGTCGAGGAGGACGAGGAACAGTCGCTGCCGCAGCCCGACGAGGAGGGCCTCAAGCTCGATCGCGATGCCGAAGAGAGTTCGCTCGCTGCGGGCCGCGCCGCCATTTTGGCGCATATCAAGCTCGCGCCGCCGCGGCCCGGCGTCTATCGGATGATCGATGCGCGCGGCGACGTGCTCTATGTCGGCAAGGCGAAGAACATCAGGAAGCGTATTGCCGCTTATGCGCGGCCGACCGGCCTCGACACGCGGATCGAGCGCATGGTCGCAACGACGCGGCGGGTCGAGTTTGTCGTCACCCGCACCGAGACCGAGGCGCTGCTCCTGGAGGCGAACCTCATCAAACGGCTGCGGCCGCGCTTCAACGTCACGCTGCGCGACGACAAGTCGTTCCCTTACATTCTGATCACGTCGGATCACTGGGCGCCGCAGATTTTGAAGCATCGCGGCGCGCGCACGCGGCCCGGACAATATTATGGGCCGTTCGCTTCGGTCTGGGCGGTTAATCGCACCATCAACGCGCTGCAGCGCGCCTTCCTGCTGCGCTCGTGCAGCGATCCTTTTTTTGAAAGCCGCACCCGGCCGTGCCTGCTTTATCAGATCAAGCGCTGCTCGGCGCCCTGCACCAAGGAGATCGATTTTAAGGACTATTCGGTGCTGGTGGGCGAGGCCAATGCGTTTCTTTCCGGCCGCAGCAAGACGGTGAAAGACGAGCTCGCGCAGGAAATGGAGAAAGCCTCCGCCTCGCTCGATTTCGAGCGCGCCGCAGTGTATCGCGATCGGCTTGCCGCGTTGTCGGCGATCCAATCGCATCAGGGCGTCAATCCGCGTGGCGTCGAGGAGGCCGACGTATTTGCCGTGCATCAGCAAGGCGGCTTCTCCTGCGTCGAGGTCTTTTTCTTCCGCACCGGCCAGAACTGGGGCAACCGCGCCTATTTTCCCAAAGCCGACCGCTCGCTTTCGCCGGAAGCCGTGCTGTCCGCCTTCCTCGCGCAGTTCTACGACGACAAGCCGCCGCCGCGCCTCATCCTGATTTCCCATGAGATCGACGACCGTGCGCTGTTGGCCGAGGCGCTGCGCACCAAGACCGGCCACAAAATCGAAATCCTGGTGCCGCAGCGCGGCGAGAAGAAGGATCTGGTCGAACATGCGCTTGCCAATGCGCGCGAGGCGCTCGGTCGCAAGCTCGCCGAGACAATTTCGCAGCAGAAATTGCTGCAGCAGCTTGCCGAGACATTTGGCTTGCCGCGGGTGCCGCGCCGCATCGAGGTCTACGACAATAGCCACATTCAGGGCGCCAACGCGGTCGGCGCCATGATCGTGGCCGGTGTCGAGGGATTTCAGAAAAGCCAGTATCGCAAGTTCAACATCCGCTCGACCGAGCTCGCGCCCGGTGACGATTTCGCCATGATGCGCGAGGTCCTCACCCGCCGCTTCAAGCGGCTGCTCAGCGAGGCGCCGCGCAGTCAGGGCGGCGAGCTCATGCCACATTCGCAAGATTTGGGCTCGGCGCCGGAGGCGGACGAGCCAGCCGAATCACCCTGGCCCGACCTCGTGCTGATTGATGGCGGGCAGGGGCAGCTCACCGCGGCGCGCGACGTGCTCGCCGGGCTCGGCGTCGAAGTACCGCTGGCGGCGATCGCCAAAGGCCCCGACCGCGACGCCGGCCGCGAGACCTTCTTTGTCCCCGGTCGCGACTCCTTCAAGCTGCCGCCGCGCGATCCGGTGCTCTATTTCGTCGAGCGGTTGCGTGACGAGGCGCATCGCTTCGCGGTCGGCTCACATCGGGTGCGCCGCAATCGCGACATGCGCGAATCAGGCCTGCAGGAAATCGTCGGCATCGGGCCGACGCGCAAGCGCGCGCTGCTGCACCACTTCGGCACGCTCAAAGCGATCGAACGCGCCTCGGTCACCGACCTGATGCAGGTCGACGGCATCAGCGCCGAGACGGCACGGCGGATTTACGCATTTTTCCACGAAGGTGCGGCTTAGGCAGCCTTTCGGTCAGGGACCGGCGGCGCCAATGGGGCCCGCGGCGATGCGCGTAGTTGCGGCGTAAACAATAGCGTGCGTAACGCTCCTATGCGCGGCTTGGGCCTGTCGGTTCCGCGGGCGCGGCGCTATGGTGGGGCTATGAATTCGAGCACAGCAACTGCATCGGGACGGCTGCGCGCCCATCCCTTGGCGCTGCCCAATATCTTGACCTATGGCCGCATTGTTGCGGTGCCGCTCGTGGTCGGCTGCCTGTTCTGGCAGAACATTTTGCATGGGCCGCTCTGGCTGCGCTGGCTGGCGCTCGGCATTTTCATTGCGGCCGGCGTTTCCGATTTTCTCGACGGCTATTTTGCCCGCATCTGGGAGCAGCAGTCCTCGCTTGGACGCATGCTCGATCCGATCGCCGACAAGCTTCTGGTGGCGTCCTGCCTGTTGATGCTGGGCGCGGAAAAGACCATTCACGGCTGGTCGCTGTGGGCGGCCGTGGTCATCCTTTGCCGCGAGATCCTGGTTTCGGGCTTGCGCGAATATCTCGCCGAACTGCGCGTCAGCGTGCCGGTGACGCGGCTTGCCAAATGGAAGACCACGCTGCAGCTGGTCGCCGTCGGCTTTCTGATCTGCGGCGAAGCAGGCGACGCCATTGTGCCGGTCGTGACCGAGATCGGCATTGTGCTGCTGTGGCTTTCCGCCCTCCTTACGCTCTATACCGGCTGGGATTACCTCTATGCCGGGCTGCATCATCTCTATCAGGAGGATGCGTGAAGCTGCGTTACTTTGCCTGGGTGCGCGAGCGCATCGGCAAGGCGGAAGAGGATCTCGATCCGCCGGCGAGTGTCGCGACCGTCGCCGATCTCGTCGCCTGGCTCGCGCAGCAGGGCGAGGGCTATGCCTATGCCTTCGAGAATCCCAACGTGATCCGCGCCGCGATCGACAAAAGTCATGTGCATGCCGACGCGCGGATCGCCGGCGCCGGCGAGGTCGCGCTTTTTCCGCCGATGACGGGGGGCTAATTCTCTCCGCTCATTGCCGCGCAAGCCTGGAGTCCAGGGCCGGCGGTAAAAGCGCGAATGGGTTCCCGCCTGCGCGACGCTTGTGCGGGAAGGGGCGGAATTTGTAGCGTTGCGAAATGAACACAACGATCCGTCTGCAACGCGAGCCGTTTGACGCCGCCCTTGAGGCAAGAAAGCTCACGGGTGGGCGCACCGATATCGGCGCGGTGGTCACCTTCACCGGCGTCTGTCGCGCCGACGAGGGCGGCGAGCCGATCGCCGCGCTGACGCTTGAACATTATCCCGGCATGGCCGAAGCCGAGATCGCGCGGCATGTCGAGAAGGCTATCGCGCGCTGGCCGTTGCTTGGCGTCACGGTCATCCACCGCTTCGGCCGCATCGCTCCCGGCGAAGACATCGTGCTGGTAATCACCGCCTCGAGCCATCGTCAGGCGGCCTTCGCGGCGGCGGAATTTCTGATGGATTATCTGAAAACGCGAGCGCCGTTCTGGAAACAGGTCGAGAAGCGGGGCGGCAAAAGCTGGGTCGAGGCGAAAGCCAGCGACGATTCGGCGGCCGAACGCTGGAGCGAGCCGAAGCCGGCGCGCCGCGATGCGGCGCAGTAGAATCTCTCATCCTACCGCGTCACCGCATCGCGCGGCTTGTATCGCGCCACCACGAAATCGATGAAGGCCCGGACATTCGGCGACAGGTGCCGCGTCTGCGGATAAACCAGCGAGATCGCGATCGGTGGCGAATTGAACTCCTCCAGCACCGGCTGGAGTTTCTTCGCCGCAATGCTGCACGAACTGCCGACCGATTCTTACGGCCGCGGCGGGCTGACGCGGGCCGAGCGCGAGCGGCCTTCTCCGACGGAAGCTGCGGAACCGCTTGGCGCTGCGGTGCCTTGAGCAGGGCCGCCGCTTCAGCTCGAATGCGCGCCGCGCATCAGCTTCAGCGTTGCTTCGATATGTCGCCAGGTTTCGGCTTCCTCCGTCTGACCCTTCTCCTCATAGCTGCAGGCCTTCTGCGCGGCTTCGACAACGGCGCGGTCGCCGTGCGCCTCGAGCAGCATTCGCGCGTAATCGTGGATTTCAATCTCGCCGATCCTCATGCCGCGGTCCTCCTCGCTGTGGAAACGGGCGATTCACGCCATCGCGTTCATTGATAAAATGGCCTAATGATCAAACGTCGTAATAAAGAAAGAACTCGTAGGGATGCGGGCGCAGGCGAAGTTCATCGATTTCGCGCGCGCGCTTGTAGTCGAGATAGGTCTCCACCGCGTCTTTTGTGAAGACATCGCCCTTGAGAAGGAACTGGTGATCCGCTTCGAGCGCATCGAGTGCCTCGTCAAGCGATGCCGGCGTTGACGGGATTTTGGCGCGCTCGGCCGGCGGCAGATCGTAGAGGTTCTTGTCGATCGGTTCGCCCGGGTCGAGGCGGCTGCGGATGCCGTCAAGCCCAGCCATCAGCATGGCCGCGAAGGCCAGGTAGGGATTGCATGCCGGGTCCGGGCAGCGGAACTCGGCGCGTTTGGTCTTTGGATTGGTCGAGTACATCGGAATGCGGACCGCGGCCGAGCGGTTGCGCTGCGAGTAGCCGAGATTGACCGGCGCTTCGAAGCCGGGCACCAGGCGGCGGTACGAATTGACGGTCGGCGCGCAAATGGCCAGTAGCGCCGGCGCGTGCTTGAGCAGCCCGCCGATATAGTAGCGCATCAAGGGGCTCGAACCGGCATAACCGTCGCCGGCGAAGAGTGGCTGCTGTCCCTTCCAGATGCTCTGGTGCACATGCATGCCCGAGCCGTTGTCGCCGAATAGCGGCTTGGGCATGAAGGTCGCGGTCATGCCGCGCGCCCGCGCGACATTCTTGACCACATATTTGTAGATCATCACGTTGTCGGCCATCCGGGTGAGCGGCGCAAAGCGCATGTCGATCTCGCCCTGGCCGCCGGTTGCGACCTCGTGGTGGTGCGCTTCGACGGCGATGCCGAGATCCTCGAGGATCGAGACCATTTTGCTGCGCGCGTCTTGCAGCTGATCGGCAGGCGGCACCGGAAAATAGCCCTCCTTTGGGCGCAGCTTGTGTCCAAGGCCGGGACCGTTTTTGCCGCTGGCGTTCCAGTTCGCCTCCACCGCGTCGATTTCGTAATAGCCGTAATTGGTGCTTTGGTCGTAGCGCACGCCGTTGAAGACGAAGTGCTCGAGCTCCGGCCCGAAATAGGAGGCGTCGCCGACGCCGGTGCTCTGCAGATAGCTTTCCGCCTTTTGTGCGATATGACGGGCGTCCCGGCTGTAGTTTTGTCCGGTGATCGGATCGCGGATATTGCAGATCAGAACGAGCGTCCGCGCTTCGGCGAACGGATCGAGGAACGCAGTCGCCGGATCGGGAACGACCAGCATGTCGCTTTCCTGAATCTCCTGAAATCCGCGGATCGAGGAGCCGTCGAAACCGACACCCTCGGCGAAGGCGTCGGCATCGACCGCGCGCGGCGGCACCGAAAAGTGCTGCCACAGGCCGGGAAGATCGGTGAATCGCAGATCAATCATCTCGACCTTGTCGTCCTTGATGATGCGAAGGACGTCGTCGGGGCTCTTACAGCTGTAAGGCATCGGGTCCCTCCTGTGCGGCGCGTGCAAATCGACCGACCCGGCGCTATCGGCGTGGGTCAGGTCCTGCGACAACAGACCGGAGTTGCAATGGTGCGCAATGGCGCCAAGCGCCAAGCACGCATTCAGCTTATCACAGCCGGACCATGGCGACGAGCGGTTCTCCTCGGGCCATGCCGGCGATCGTCGGCGCAGCTCACATCGACATGTCGCGTATTTGTGTTTACGCCGCCGCGCAGCCGTTGCCTTGCAGCGGGTTCAACAGCGCGTCAAACGGGCGTGAACCGGCGTTTGCGCTGCATCGCGCCCGAACAACACGTTGTCAGCGACAGAGCGGATAGAGTGCCGCGAGCTCGCGGCCGCGCAGAAAGATCGGCCGCTGGGTGAGGCCGCCGTGACGTCTGATCCAGTCGCGGATCGGCGCGGGATAGGCGGCGTCCACCAGGCCGGTGACCTGCGCGGAGCGATATTGCCGACCCGCCTCGTCGACCAGGCGCGGCGCATGAAAGCCTAGCACCGCGCGGCGGGTGACGCAGATGCGATCGCGCGGGATCGTGCTCAAGACCAGCGTGCAGGCGGAGTAACAGGGACCGTCGATCACGATGCGTTGGCCGGACTGGCGCAGTACCGCAAACAGCGCGAGATAATCGCCGACCACGCCGCCATTGCTTGCTTCGATCCGCACGTCGGCCCAAGCCCGGGTGATCCAGCTGGGTGCAAGTCCGAACAGGAGAGACAGAATGAGAGCGAGCGCGCATCGCATGGGACACCTCGCAGGCCATTTGGTGGAGCGCCGCGCGGCCGCAGCCGTCAAGCCGGGCTCTCTGCCAGTATCGATTGGCTGGTTGAGCGGGCCGTGCCGGCGGCAAAGCATCAACAATGTCAGCGAGGTCAGGTTCCGGCGGCAGCATTCCGGGATGCATGCGACCGCAGGCCGCTTGACGGCGCACGGGCGCCGCGCTAGCGCGGCCGGCACGAAAGCTCGCGCCCGTCATGTCAATCAGCGGCGCGCCAGGCTCCCAATCGATCGGGTCACGACGCCATGCTGCGCGACAATCGGAACGAAGGCGGCAGGCCGGCTCCGCCGCGCAATGTGCTCGGCGAGCCGCTCGAAGCGTGCTCGCTCACGCCGATGACGGGTTTTTATCGCGACGGCTGCTGCAATACCGGCCCGGAAGATTTCGGCAGCCACACGGTCTGCGCCGTCATGACGGCGGCCTTTCTCGCCTTCTCGAAATCGCACGGCAACGATCTGTCGACGCCGATGCCGGAGTTCGGCTTTCCGGGCCTAAAGCCGGGCGACCGCTGGTGCCTGTGCGCGCCACGCTGGCAGGAAGCCTTTGCCGCAGGACAGGCGCCGCGCGTCGTGCTGCGCGCCACCCATGAAGGCGCGCTGGCCTATTGCTCGCTCGCCGATCTCAAGCGCTTTGCCGTGGACTTGGCGTGAGCAGCGGCCCGTGTCTGCAACGCGGATCGCACGCAGCGCCGCCCCAGGCTTTCTTGTCTCAGCAGCTCAAGTGATGAGCGCCGGCGCCTTCACACCAAAACCCCCAGCGTTCCAAGCCAAAGGGAGACCAGTGATACTGGCCTTGCGGCCACCAGTACGTGCGATAGCCGTAGCGGCGCGAGAGCGGCACGACAATGTGCGGGCGCCGGTCGCGATCCGCATAGACCGGAGTAGCGTTGCCGGACCTTGCTCGTATTCCGGTTGGCGCCGCGATGGGCGCGGCGCGCGATGCTTCGTACGCAGCCGCGCAAATCAGTGTTGCCAGCATGAAAGTCCACAAAGTCCGCCGCATGATGGTCCCTTTCTGCTCGTCACGTCGTGGCCAAAAACTCGGCATTTGATCCGCAAATCGGCTCAGCTATTTGGCCGATTTAACGCCGGCAAGGGGTGGACGCAGGATGCCGATCGGCGTGCGCGGCGGCCGTGTGCGGCCAGGCTTCCAGCCATAACACTTGTTGGTTTCCTCGCTGCAGTTTATGCCACATGAATCGTTTGTTGGACCTTTGCCGCCGCAATCCGTCATGCAACCATACTGGCCCTGTCCTTCGAGATACTGGCCGTGCACCTGCGAGCACAGATCCTTGATGTAATCTTTCGAGCGAGTCCCCGGCAGATCGACTTTCAGGGCGAAGGCAGGTGAACTCGTAAGTCCCATAATCGCTAGGCCGAACAAGCCGGCGCGAAATGCAAACGCTGACATTTCAACCTCCCTGTGCCGCTGGCGATCGAGCGGCAAGTCACTGCGCATGAATTCCGGCCGCCTTGATGATCGGCCACCATTTCTCGATCTCGGCGCGCTGCAATCTGCCGAGCGCGGCGGCGGTCTGCTGTTCGGGCGGCGGCGCTTCAAGGCCGAGATCGGCGAAACGCTTTTGCACTTGCGGATCGGCCATCGCCGCCATCGCGGCGGCGGTGAGTCTAGCGATCACGCCGGGCGGAGTGCCTTTGGGCGCCCACAGTCCATACCAGATGTTGATATAGAGCCCAGGCACGCCTGCCTCGTCGACCGTCGGGATGTCGGGCGCGGAAGCGAGTCGCGTGCTGGCGGTCACCGCATCGGCCTTGATCGTGCCGTCGCGCACGCGCGCCATGGCTTCCGAAGCCTGGTCGAACATCATGTCGAGGCGCCCAGCCATCAGGTCGATCAGCGCCGGATCGGTGCCGCGATATGGCACGAATTGCAGATGGGTCGCGGTCTTGTTCTGAAAATAGACGGCGGCGATGTGCGAGCCGGAGCCGACGCCGGCCGTACCGACCATGGCATTGCCGTTGGCCTTGATCCACCCGACGAGCTCCTTGAGGTCCGCTGCCGGCAGGCTCGGTCTGGTGATGATAAGCATGGGATTTGCGGGCAATTGCGCGATCGGCTCGAAATCCCGCAACAGATCGTAAGAGAGCGCATAGATCGCGCCGTTGACGACATGCGTGCTCCAGTGGCCGATACCGAGCGTGTAGCCATCGGCCGGCGCCTGCGCGACGCGGCCGACCCCTATGCTGCCAGCGGCGCCGGTGATGTCTTCGACAACAATGTTCTGCCCAAGCGTGCGGCCCATATGCTCGGCCATCAGGCGCGCCAACACATCGGTCGGGCCGCCAGCGGCAAACGGACAGATGATGGTGATCGGGCGGGCTGGATAGATTTCCGCGCGCGCGGTCAGCGGCCAGGAAGCGGCCGCACCGCCGACAAGCGCGATGAATTCCCGCCGCCGCATGGGCCCTCCGGTCGAGATCGTAGTGATCTTAGCACAGGCGCGAGAGAGCGTGGGCGTTGTCCCGGCGCAGTAAAATCGGCGCGCCGAGCAGGCGTAGAAGCCTGGTGAGCAGGGCGGATGAGCGGAAGACGTGATTTGTGAGCGGGAGCTACGGCTCGGCCTATCCCGCCCCATGCGTCACCCTATCGCCGGAAGTCCAGGGGCGAGGAACGAGTTCGCCGCAATTTTCCGGGACAGGATGTGCGGGCCAGAGGGGCGGCGTCGCTGCCCATGCCATGCCTGCCTGCGGCGGCTGTTTGGTTATCCACAGACCCCTGTGTGATGTTGGAATTTGAATCTGGAGATTCTAAATTCATACCAGTGGGTTCGCTCGGGTGACATGAGTTTGGAGTAGGGGTTCTGATGAGTAGTGAGCGCGTGAGGCGAGCCGTTTGCAACACGGCCGCAACTATCGTTGCTTTTGCCGTTCGCGCGACAAGTTCGGTTCTGCGGAGCAAAGGCCTGCTGTTGGGGGCGTTCGCGGCTTTGCTCTCGGCCGTGGCGGCCTCGACATTGTTTCGAGCCGATATGCCGCAGGTGGCGGCGAACAGCACATTGAAATGCTACGACAGGGCCGGCAATTACGAGCCATGCGTGACGCGCGCGCATGCGCCCGCACCGCGGTTTACTGCCCGAACAATCGAGGTCCATCAACCGGCAGGCTGGACAACGGCCGCGCTCTATCAACCAAGCTGGGCCATAAGCGCGGTCGGCCAAGCAACAAGTTGGAGCACCACCACAAGCGACCAACCAGCAAACGGGACAAGCGCGCCAGCCGCTCGGCGCATCGCTGCGTCGGGAAAACATACAACGGTCTGTGGGCGACGCCCGATACCTTGCTTCTTCTCCGCCTTGCGCAGGGGCTTCACGCATATCGTTACTGTTGCCGCGGCCGTAGGGCAGGGCCGCCCGGTCAGGGAACACCTCTAGCTGCTAGCCGACACGCCTCTTCTGCGCTCCGCGGAATGAGCGATAGAGGACGAACCGCCTCACGGGATTGAGCAGTGTTGGCGTCACTGCTCGAAGATTGGACATTTGGGAACGCCTTGCGGGCGCGGAACGTGGGCGGCGGGTAAGAGCGGGCAGCGGCGGGTTTGGGTTTTGCGTAGTCCGCCCTGCGTGGCCATGCGAGCGCCTTTTGCCTGCTCACGCAGGCGACTACTGCAGGGCTTCGCCGTGCTGGCTCAAATCGAGGCCTTCGAACGCGCTCTTCTTGCTCACGCGCAGCGGGATGAACAGGTCGATGAGTTTCAGCAGCACGAAAGCCGCCAGCGCGGACCAGGCGAGCGTGGCGGCGATGACGTAGAGCTGGATCAGGATCTGCTTGGGATTGCCGTCAATCAGGCCGGCATGGCCAGACGGCACCTCCGCCTTGATCGAGACGGCGGCGGTCGCGAAGACGCCGGTCAGCAAGGTGCCGATCGCGCCGCCGACGCCATGCACGCCGAAGACGTCAAGGGAATCGTCGTAATCAAAAAATTGCGTAAATTCCGCGGTAGAACAATGGCAACCCGGCAGGTCGCGGTCGGCACGGGGCGCTCGGCTCAAGGGTCATCCGCTCATTCCCGCGCAAGCGACTCCAACACGGGGCCCTGCTTACGCGGAACGAGCGGATTGTCCGCGCCTGTCCCGTTCTGACGGCAGCCTCCGGCTTCGCCTGAGGCGGCCCGGATGCGTCAGTGCACGGCCATTCCGAGATCGCCGGCCGTCAGATCGGCCTCGCGGGCGCGCTCCTTCAAGAACAGCGAGGCCAAGAGCCCGGCCGCGGCGCCGAACATTACATAAAAGGCCGGCGCCACCGGCACGCCGGTGACGTGGATCAGCCAGGTCACGAAAAACGGCGCAAAGCCGCCGAAGATCATGACGGCGAAATTGTAGGCGGTGCCAAGCCCGGTCGAGCGCACATGCGCCTGGAATTGCTCGGCCAAGGCCGTCGACATCGGGCCGAAGAAGGCGCCGAGCACGCCGCACAAGACGACCTGCGTTACGGCAAGGCTCATGAAGGACGGGTTGTCATACATCCACAGAAACAGCGGATAGCTTAGCGCAAAATAGATGATGAGCGCGCCGATCATGATCGGCTTGCGCCCGATATGATCGGACAGCGCGCCGAAGATCGGAATGAGAACGACCATGCAGGCGAGACTGATCGCTTGCGCGGTGAAAGCTTGGTCCAGCGGCAAATGCAGCTCGGTGCGGGCGAAAGTCGGCATGTATAAAAGGATCACATAGAACGAGATGGTGCCCGATATGATGATGCCGAAGGTGGCGAACGCTTCCCTGACATGCGCGACAAGCGCGCCGCCGAGCGCCTGCGACCGCGCCGCGCCCTGCCGCGCCGCACGAAACGCGGCGGTTTCATCAAGCCGGCGGCGGATATAGAGCCCGAGCGGACCGATCACGAGTCCGAACAGGAAGGGTATGCGCCAGCCCCAGCCGTCGAGGGACTCAGGCGGCAGCGCGCGAGTGATGAAGGCGCCCAACAGCGCCCCGACGAGCACGGCCAGACCCTGGCCAACCATCTGCCACGAGCCGTAGAAGCCGCAGCGCTGCGGCGGCGCGGTTTCGATCAGGAAGGCCGTGGAGCTTGCGAATTCGCCGCCGGCCGAAAAGCCCTGCAGCAGGCGTGCGAGCACGATGAGCAGCGGTGCCGCGATGCCGATCACGGCATAGGTCGGCGCGAAGCCGATCATGGCGATGGCGAGCGTCATCAGGCCGATGATCAACAACAGCGCCGCCTTGCGTCCGCGGCGATCCGCATAAATGCCGAGCAGAATGCCGCCGACCGGCCGCATGAAAAAGCCGACGCCGAAGGTCGCCGTCGTGAGCAAGAGCGACGCGTATTGGCTGTCGGCCGGAAAGAACAGGCGTGAGATGACGACGGCAAAGAATCCGAAGACGATGAAATCATACCATTCGAGCGCATTGCCGATGACGGCGGCAGCGACCTGCAGCGGCTTCGATGCGAAGGCGGTCGATGGAATGGTGGACGATAGAGATGACATGACGCTCTCCTTGGCGCTTGGCTGCGTTTGCCCGATGCTTTTCGTAACGCTGCTCGCGGCGCTCCCCCGGCGCTCCCCTGGCGTGACCGGACCCGGGTAGCTTTGGCAGAGCATCGCGCGCTCGCCATCATGTGTCCAGACAGGGTCGGCTCGGTATCAGCGCAGCTGTGAAATGATTCCGCGGCGCATAGGCCGCGAAAACGCGCGATTGTTGGCTCGGCATGGCTGCGGGCTTGCGGCCCCGCTTGGGGCCGCTTTCGCTTTCGGCAAACGGTGCCGCAGGCCCTGCGCCGCATGGCAAAGCAGGTGTCGTGCGGCAAGCGCAGCAATTTCGCGGGAGCCGGCGGCCGTTCAACGGGCACGCGCCGTCTATCGTTCGGTCAGCTTGAACTCGATGCGGCGATTGCGACGATAGGCGTCCTCGGTATTGCCCGGATCGATCGGCTGAAACTCGCCGAATCCCGCGGCGACCAGGCGCGGCGGCGGCACGCCTTTGCTGATGAGATATTGCACGACCGAGATCGAGCGGGCCGCCGAGAGATCCCAGTTTGATTTGAAAAAGCCGGTGACCGGCCGCACGTCGGTATGGCCGTCGACGCGCAGAACCCAGGGAAGATCCTCGGGAATGGTCTTTTGCAGGTCGAGCAGCACGCCCGCGAGCTTGTCGAGCTCAAGCCGGCCGTCCGGCTTCAAGTCGGCCCGCCCGCTGTCGAAAAACACCTCCGACTGGAACACAAAGCGATCGCCCACCACCCTGATATCGGGCCGGTCGCCGAGGATCTCGCGCAGCTTGCCGAAAAAATTCGACCGGTAGCGGGTGAGCTCATTGACCTTCTCGGCGAGCGCCAGATTGAGCTGCTGGCCAAGATCGGCAATGCGCTTCTGCGAATCCTGGTTCTTCTTCTTCGCGGCGTCGAGCGTCTGCGACAGCGCGGTAAGCTGGGTACGCAGCTCGGTGAGCTGCCGGTTCAGGGTTTCGACCTGCGCCAGCGCATCGGCGGAAATCTTCTCCTCACCTTCGAGCCGGCCGCTAAGCTCGGCGACCCTGCCCGCCGCGGCGGCGGAACTCTTCTTCTCGCCTTCGAGCTGCGCGGTCAGATCGGTGACCTTGTTCTGTGCAGCTGCGGAATCCTGCTTTGCACTCTCGAGCTGCCCGCTCAACTCGGTGACTTTGCTCTGCGCCGCCGCGGCCGCAGCTTGCGCTGTATCGGCTGCGGATTGCGCCTCCTTGCGTTCGGTTTCGACGCTCGCCAGATTGGCGCGCAGCTGCGCAACCTGGTCTTTGAGCTGCGAGTTGTCGGCTTTCTCCATTGACAGCAGCTGGCCGAGATAGGCGACCTGCGCGTTGAGATGCGACAGCGCGCTGTTCTTATTGGCGACGTCCTGCTGCAGATAGAATTGCATCACCACGAACACGGTGAGCAGAAAGATGATGCTCAGGATCAACGTCGACAGCGCATCGACGAAGCCTGGCCAGTAATTCATGCCGCTTTCGCCGCGGCGGATTCGGGCAAGAGCCATCGCACTCACTTGACGGTTTGCTTTTCGTCCAGCCGGGCGCGGCGCTCCGGCTTCTCAGCCAGCATCGCCTGCAGCAGCTTTTTGATCTCACCCTGCTGCTCGGCCTGGCCGTCGACCCATTGTCGGATCGCATGCTGCTCAGCGCGCATATGATGCACCAGCACCTGGATCGATTCCGCCAAATCAGCCATCGCGCCAGCCGCCGCTTTGCCGGTGCCGGCCTGATCGACTGCGCGGCGCAGCCGATCGAGCGCGGTATTGACCTCGCCGGCCACGCTGCCGGCGACTGTGGGCTCGGCCGCTTCGTCATAGACGGTGGTCGAGAGCCAGTCCTCAAGCTCGGTATAAAACCGGTTCTGCGCCTGGCTCGATTGCAGATCAAGAAAACCCAGCACCAGTGAGCCGGCGAGCCCGAACAGCGAGGACGAGAACGAGATGCCCATGCCGGACAGGGGCGCGGCAAGGCCGGAGCGCAGCGAGTCAAACATGCTGCTGGCGTCGCTCGTCGCCTTGAGCCCCTGAATGACGCCGCCGACCGAACTGACAGTCTCGATCAGTCCCCAAAACGTGCCGAGCAGGCCGAGAAACACCAACAGGCCGGTGATGTAACGCGAAATATCGCGGGCCTCGTCAAGCCGCGTTGCGATCGAGTCGAGAATTCCGCGCATCAGCTGGGCCGACAGCATCATGGCACCGCCGTTGGCGCTGCTGCGGGCGCCGAGGATCGCCGCCATCGGCGCCAGCAAGATCGGTGCACGATTGACGGTGCCCTGGCGCTTTCGGAAATTGTTGACCCAGGCAATCTCCGGATAAAGGCGCAGCACCTGGCGCAGTGACAGCGCGATTCCGATCACTTCAACGGCGATGATCAGGCCGTTCAAGCCCGGATTGGCCATGAAGGCCACGATGATCTGCTTGCTCAACACGCCACCCACTATTCCGACCAGGATGATGAACACCAGCATCCGGATGAGGAAAATGTGCGGTGGCGATAGCTTCAGCGGGTCGATCTTTTTGGCCATGTCGCTTTACTGGCTCCGCTTCATTGCCGCGGACAGCGCCCCCTCGCCATTGTAACCGGCGAGGCCTTGACACGGAAAGGTCAGAGCCGGCGCCGCGCGATGTGTCGAAATTGCGGCACGGCGGGCGCTCGGCCGCAAATGTCGTAGCCCTCCGCGACCGGCGGATGCGATGGTGCAAAAAAGCGCGTGGGCGGATTAGCGACGCGCAATCCGCCAATGGGCTTGTCGCGCAAATTCAGGACGGCGGTTGCGGCTTCGCCCAACCCGCCCTGCCGGCGGCAGCGGGCATGACGATGAAGCGGGTTATGCCGCCGCAGCTTTGCCCTTGGGCTGCACTTCGGCGGTGTAGTCGTCCATCAGCTGCTTGGTGATGCGGCCGGGCGTGAATTTCCAGTCGGCGATCTCGGCGACCGGCGTGATCTCGGCGGCCGAGCCGGTGATGAAGCATTCGGAAAAGCCCGGCAACTCATCCGGCATGATACGGCGCTCGATCACCTCGATACTGCGCCGGCGCGCGAGCTCCATGGCGGTGGCGCGGGTGATGCCGGCAAGAAAGCAGTCGGCGATCGGCGTGTGGATCTTATCGTCCTTGATGAAGAAGATGTTGGCGCCGGTACATTCGGCGACGCGGCCCTGCCAGTCAAGCATCATGGCGTCGGCATAGCCGCGCTGCTCGGCGCGATGTTTTGAGATGGTGCAGATCATATAGAGGCCGGACGCCTTGGCGAGGCACGGCGCCGTCCTCGGATCGGGCCTGCGATATTCGGCGAGATCGAGCTTGAGCCCCTTCATGCGCTGCTCGGGATGGAAATAGCTCGGCCATTCCCAGGTCGCGATCGCAAGGTGAATCTTGTTGTGCTGCGCGGAGACGCCCAGCGCTTCGGAGCCGCGCCAGGCGATCGGCCGCACATAGGCGTTCTTCTGATTGTTCTTTTCCAGGACCAGCCGCTTGGCGGCATCAATTTCGGCGACGCTGTAGGGAATCTCGAAGTCCAGAATCTGCGCGGAATTTTTCAGCCGCTCGGAATGCTTGGTCGAGTGAAAAATGACCCCGCCATAGGCGCGCTCGCCCTCGAACACGCAGCTCGCATAATGCAGGCCATGCGTGAGCAGGCTGATCTTGCAGTCCGAGGTCGGGACGAGTTTGCCGTCGAACCAGATCAGGTCGGAACGCTGGTCGAAGGGCACAGCCGCTGTCATTGGCATTGCCACCCTCGCGGGGCTCCCTTGATGGCCAGACCCGACCAGAGCTGCCGGCACAAAGTTCCGGCGCAGCCCTGCGGGCCGAGCGCTTTTGCGTCGGGAGCGGACTCCCGTTATGGTCTGGGCAACTCCTGAAGACGAGAAAGCGCCCTTCGGCGCTCGCAAAACGTCCCGGCGCGGCCCGGCTACGAAACGATATCGTGGTTGGAGATTAACAACCAATCGGAAATATGTCAATATCGCTGACCTAATGGCAGAGATCAGTGTCGTAAGCACAATGCGTTCCGCCGCCGCCCGCGAGCCCGCGCCCGAGGCGGCCGCCGAGCCGTATTTCGATCTCATCGAGCTGCTGTTCTTCGCCTATCGCGACTTCGTCGGCGATCCCGACGAGGTTCTGTCAAAGCTCGGCTTTGGTCGGGCGCATCACCGCGTTCTGCATTTCGTCAATCGCAATCCCGGAATGAAGGTCGCCGAACTGCTCGAGGTGCTGAAGATCACCAAACAGTCGCTTGGCCGCGTGCTCAAGCAGCTGATCGACGAAGGCTATGTGGTGCAAAAGCCGGGCGCGAATGATCGCCGGCAGCGGCTGCTCTATGCGAGCCCGGCCGGCGAGACACTGGCGATGAAGCTTGCCGGCCTGCAAACCGCGCGCATCGCCCGCGTACTCGACGAGCTCGGCCCCGGCGCGCGCGAAGCCGCGCGGCGTTTTCTCGCCGGGATGATCGATGCAAAGGATCGCGAGGCGGTGCTGCGCATGATCGCGCGCGCCGATTCATTGCGCAGCCAAAATGGCGGCGAACAAAACGGCAGGCAGGACGGCAGCCAAGACGGCAACCAAGACGGCAGGCAGGACGGCGGGCAAGGTCGAGAGCAAGGGCGGCCGCACGGCAACGGCGACGCATCATGAGCACGGCCGAGGTCAATGGAGAGCCGGCGGCGCGCGCGGCACCCAATCCTGCCGATGATGCGCCGCATCTTCTGGTGGTCGACGACGATCGGCGCATTCGTGCGCTGTTGTCCCGCTTTCTGCTCGGCGCCGGCTATCGCGTCTCGACCGCGGAGACCGCGGCCGAGGCGCGAGCCAAGCTTGCCGGGCTGAAGTTCGATCTGCTCATTCTCGACGTGATGATGCCGGGCGAGAGCGGCTTCGATTTTGCGCAGAGCATCCGCACCACCTCGACGGTGCCGATCCTGATGCTCACCGCACGCGACGAGGCCGAGAACCGCATCAAAGGCTTGGAAATCGGCGCCGATGATTATTTGGCGAAGCCGTTCGAGCCGCGCGAGCTGGCGCTGCGCGTCGCCAATATTCTCAAGCGCGCACGGCCGCCGGCCGCAGCGCCGGTCGAGTCGGTGCGCTTCGGCCCGTTCGTCTATCATCTAGCGCGCGGCGAATTGCGCCGCGGCGAGGAAGTAATCCGGCTCACCGATCGCGAGCGCGAAATGCTGCGGGTGCTGGCCGCCAGCATCGGTGAGACCGTGCCGCGCCAGGCGCTGGCCGGCAACGGCGACGCGGTCAGTGAGCGCACTGTGGACGTGCAAGTCAATCGGCTGCGCCGCAAGATCGAGCGCGACCCAAGCAATCCGTTGATCGTGCAGACCGTGCGAGGGGTAGGGTATCGCTTGGTGGCCAGTAGCTGAACGGACCAAAGGGGCAGGCGGCGCACATGGCAAGCTTGGATGACGGCATCGGACGCTTGCGCAGCGCCGCCGGCCAATTGGCGGATGCGGCAAACGCAATCGGGGCCGTCTTTGCCGCGGCGGCGCGGACGATCATCGGCCCGATCCTCGCGCCCATTGTTGGTCCAATTGTTGGTCCCTGGGATCGCTTCACGCGCTTGCTCAAATCGGTGATGCCGAAGGGGCTCTATGCCCGTTCGCTGTTGATCATCATCGTGCCGATGGTTGTGCTGCAATCGGTGGTCGCCTTCCTGTTCATGGAGCGGCACTGGAATCTGGTGACGACCTATCTGTCATCGGCGGTGGCGCAGGAGATCGCCACCCTGATCGACGTCTATCGCACCTATCCGCAGGATGCCGATCACGCACAGCTGCGCCGCATTGCGCAGGATCGCCTCGGCCTGGTCGTCGATTTTCTCCCCGGCGCGCAACTGCCGCCGCCCGGGCCGAAGCCGTTCTTCTCGCAGCTCGACGAGGCGCTGTCGCGCGATATCTCGAAGCAGGTCGGCCTGCCGTTCTGGATCGACACCGTCGGCCGTTCCTCGATCGTCGAAATCCGCATCAAGCTCGACGACACGATCATGCGCGTCTTCGCCCGGCGCGCCGATGTCTATGATCCAAAATCCTGGATCTTTTTAGTATGGATGGTTGGAACGTCGCTGGTCGTGCTCGCGATCGCCATCGCTTTCTTGCGCAACCAGATCCGGCCGATTGTACGGCTTGCCGATGCCGCCGAGGCCTTCGGCAAGGGCCGCGAGGCGCAGAATTTCCGGCCACGCGGGGCGCGCGAGGTGCGGCGCGCCGCCGCTGCCTTCCTGGAAATGAAAGCGCGCATCGAGCGTGCCATCGAGCAGCGCACCACGATGCTCGCCGGCGTGTCGCACGACCTGCGCACGATCCTCACGCGCTTCAAGCTCGAGCTGGCGCTGCTTGGCGATACGCCGGAAATTGACGCCATAAAGAAGGACGTCGACGAGATGGCCGGCATGCTCGAAGCCTATCTCGCGTTCGCGCGCGGCGACATGGGCGAGCAGTCGGCGCCGACCGACATCGCCGCTCTGCTCGAAGAGCTCCAGCTCGACGCCGAGCGGCACGGCCATCGCGCCACCGCGATCTTTCATGGCCAGCCCGAAGTCACCGTGCGGCCAGCGGCGTTCAAGCGCTGCCTCGCCAATCTGGTCGGCAATGCGGGACGCTTCGGCTCGAGCGTGGCCATCACCGGCCACCGCGATCATCGCTGGCTCACGGTGACGGTGGACGATGACGGGCCGGGTATTCCGCCGCATTTGCGTGATGACGTGTTCAAGCCGTTCCTGCGGCTCGACGATGCGCGCAATCAGGATGAGGGCGGCACCGGCTTGGGGCTCGCGATTGCGCGCGATATCGCGCGCTCGCACGGCGGCGACATCATGCTCGGCGATTCGCCGCTCGGCGGCTTGCGCGCCACAGTGCGAGTTCCAGTTTGATTATCTGAATCGAGCCTTGTTTGATCCGCAAATAATCGCACTGTCGCCTTATTTGAACCACGTGTCGTCTTTTACTGCGCGCCCGTTCTTGGGGACCATTCGGGAGCATCCGGAATGTTGGTGCGCTTGGGCGCCGCGCTTTGCGTCGTCGCGGTGATATTCGGTTATTCATCTCCTTCGATGATCAAATCAGGAAAATCGCACGGTGCCCTCGCCGCGCCGCTGCCGTCGATAATCGCGCGTCCGCAAAGCAAGCTCGCTGCTGCGGCGCGCGGAGTAACTCTTCTGGGCACGGCATCAACCTATAATCCGTTCCGGCCGGGCAATCGGGAGGGCAGCATCGAGACCGCGTCCGGCGAGCGCTATGATCCAAACGCCTGGACCGCGGCGATCCAGATCGATTTGCGCGACCTGTTCGGCGGCGTTCACTACGGCAAGGACTATCGGCCCGCTTATGCACTGGTCGCCAAGGACGACAAGCAAGCTGTCGTCAAGATAAACGACGTCGGCGAACTCGAGCCGGGCCGCGTCATCGATTTCAACGAGCAGACCATGCGCTACTTCGATCCGACGCTTGAGCGCGGCCTGATCTCGCTTGTGGAAGTGACGCCATTGCTCGGCGATGACTGGCCGACAGGCCCCGTGGGCGGCGCGGACTGATCTGAAAGGGCGTCGGCGCCCCGCGTCTCCTGCCTATCCCCGCCGGCATGCAGTAGCGATGGTCCGTGACTTGCATCTTACGGACTTGAACTTCTGACGTTTTCTCGCCATTTCGGAGCCCAGAAAGTCATCGGGAGCAACCCGGGGGATCACGTCATGGCTGTCGTTGAAAAAACGGAAGGCAAGTCCGAAAGCCGCCCCTTCGAGGCGGATGTCGCAAAACTGCTGCACCTGATGGTGCATTCGGTCTATTCTGACAAGTCGGTGTTCTTGCGCGAACTGATCGCCAACGCGGCGGACGCCTGTGAGCGGCTGCGCTACGAGGCAATCGCCAATCCGGCGCTGCTTGGCCAAGAACCTGATAATGACACGAAGCTTCGCATCACCGTCGCGCTCGATCCGCAAGGCAAGAGCCTTGCCGTCGAGGACAACGGCATCGGCATGAGCCGCGACGAGATGATCGAGGCGCTCGGTACCATTGCGCGCTCGGGCACCAAGGCATTCCTTGACAAGATCGAGGCCACACGCGGCGCCGCCGAGGCGGCGGCCGAAGCAAGCCCGTTGATCGGCCGGTTCGGCGTCGGCTTCTATTCGGCCTTCATGGTGGCCGAACGGGTCGATGTGATTTCGCGTCGGGCCGGAACTGAAGAGGCCTGGCAGTGGGCGTCGGAGGGCAAAGGCGAATTTGCCGTTTCGCCGGCGGCAGCAACCGCGGCGCCGCGACGCGGCACCCGCGTCGTGCTGCATCTGATGGACGACGCCAGGGATTACACCGAACGCTTCAGGATCGAGCAGCTGATTAAGGCGCAGTCCGGCCACGTGCCGGTGCCGATCTCGATCGTCGACAAACCGGGCGCCGCGCCGGAGGAAATCACCGACGGCGCCGCGCTCTGGGCCAAGCCAAAAAGCGAGATCAAGCCCGCCGATTATGTCGATTTCTATCGCAGCATTGCCGGCATGTTCGACGAGCCGGCGCTCACCCTGCATTATCGTGCGGAAGGGCGGCAGGATTACACGACGCTGTTCTTCGTGCCGAGCACGCGGCCGTTCGACCTGTTTGACCCGGACCGCAAGGGCCGCATCAAGCTCTATGTGAAGCGTGTCTTCATCACCGACGACGCCGATATCCTGCCGCGCTATTTGCGCTTCGTGCGCGGCCTGGTCGACAGTGCCGATCTGCCGCTCAACGTGTCGCGCGAAAAGATCCAGGAGAGCCCGCTGCTCGCCGCCATCCGCAAGAGCGCGACCGGGCGCGTGCTGTCGGAGCTCGAGCGGCTTGCCGAGAAGGAGCCGCAGAATTTCGCCAAAATTTGGGATGTATTTGGCGCCGTGCTCAAAGAGGGCATCTACGAGGATTTCGAGCGGCGCGACGCGCTCCTCAAACTGGCGCGCTTCAAGACGACGGTCGGCGACGACTGGCGCAGCCTCAAGGACTACGTCGGCGCGCTCAAGACCAATCAGACCGCGATCTATTATCTCACCGGCGACGATCTCAGGCGGCTGAAGACTTCGCCGCATCTCGAGGGCTTTCGCGCCCGCGGCGTCGAGGTTCTGCTGTTGCCCGACCCGGTCGACACGTTCTGGGTCATGCCGGGCGTGTCGTTCGATGGCAAGCCGTTCAAATCGGTCACGCAGGGCGCGGCCGACCTTGCGCTGATCCCACTGCTCGACGCGAAGGGGCAGGCGGGAGCGGACATCGCCGAGTCCGTCAAGCAGTTTCTCGCCTTCCTGAAAAACACGCTCGGTGACGCGGTCGCCGAGGTGAGGGCGTCGGAACGGCTCACCGACAGCGCGGTCTGTCTGGTGGCGCCGGAATCCGGCCCGGACCGGGCGCTGGAAAAGCTGCTTGCTAGTGCCGGGCGGCTGAATTCGGCATCGAAGCCGATCCTCGAGGTCAATCCGCGTCACAAGCTCGTGGTCGCGCTCGCCGATCTTCCGGGCAGCGAGCGCGCATTCAAAGAGGACGCGGCGCATCTGCTGTTCGACGAGGCACGGATGCTGGAAGGCGACCGACCGGCGGATGTGAAATTGTTTTCAGATCGGCTCTCACGCGTGCTGGAGCGTTCTCTCGGATCGTCATCCTGAGCGGCCGCGAAGCGACCCTCGAAGGAGGCCGCTCGGTAGCCTCGACTGGCACCTTGTTTCGAGGTTCGGCGCTTCGCGCCGAGCACCCTAGGGTGGCGATGCAATCATCAGGGGTGACGCCGACATTATTCCGCCGGCGTGTGCATCTCCGCGACGGCGGGACGGCCTTCGCCGTGCGCCTGCAACGACGGCTGGATCGGCGCTTTCGAGCCCCTGAGCCTGAAGTAGATCTGCGAGCCGATCAAGATCACGCACAGCGCAACGAAGACAGCGCTGATCGGCCGCTCGACGAAGACCAGGAGATCGCCGCGCGAGATCAGCATGGCGCGGCGGAAGTTCTCTTCGAATCGCGGGCCAAGCACGAAGCCGAGCAGGATCGGCGCCGGATGGAAGCCGAGCCGCAGCAGGATATAGCCGAACAGGCCGATGACGACGACTTCGCCGACCTGGAAGAAGTCGTTGTTGGCCGCATAGACGCCGATGCAGACGAAGAACATTGCGCTCGGATAAAGATACTTGTACGGGATCGCCAACATCTTCACCCAGATGCCGATCAGCGGCACGTTGAGCAGGACCAGCATGATGTTGCCGATCCAGAAGCTCGCGACCAGGCCCCAGAAGATATCGGCGTGCTGCGAAATGAGCTGCGGGCCGGGCACGATGCCTTGAATCATCAGGGCGCCAAGCAGCAGGGCCATCACCGCGTCGCCGGGAATGCCGAGACTCATGGTCGGGATAAAGTCGCCCTGCACGGAGGAGTGCGTTGCCGCTTCAGGGCAGACTACGCCTTCGATCAGGCCGGTGCCGAACTTCTCCGGATGTCTGGAGACTTTCTTTTCCGTCGCATAGGCGACGAACGAAGCGATGGTCGGCCCGGTGCCCGGAATGAGCGAGCACAAACTGCCGACAATGGTGCCCCGCCACATCGGGAAGAAGGCGCGCTTGAAATCGGCCTTGCTCGGGCGCATGTCGCGCAGGCCGACATTGGTATATTTGGTGTTGATCGGCGCGACCTGATTGACGCTGCTCATGAACTCGGCGATGCCGAACAGGCCGAGCGCAAGCGCGATCAGCTCGATGCCGTCATCGAGCTCGGTCATGCCAAAGGTATAGCGCTCCGAGCCGGTCTCAAGGTCGGTGCCGACCGAGCCAAGGAACAGACCCAGGATCGTCATGGCCACGCCTTTGAGCGGCGAGCCGCGCGCCAGCGTCGATCCGGCAAGGAGCCCGAGCAGCATCAGCGTGCAGACCTCGGCGGGGCCGAATTGCAGCGCCGCTTTCACGAGCAGCGGCGACAGAAAGATCATTTCGGTGATGCCCCAGGAGGCGCCGACGAAGGAGGCGAACACGGTGAGGCCGAGCGCGATGCCGCCGCGGCCCTGTTTGGTCATCGGGAAGCCGTCGAGGCAGGTCACCGCATGCGGCGGGTGGCACGGCAGATTGAGCAGAATCGAGCAGATCGCGCCGCCATACTGCGCGCCATACATGACGCCGCCCAGCATCAGGATGGCGGCGACCGGCTTCATGCCGAAGGTCAGCGGCAGGAGGATCGATATGGTGGCGAGCGGGCCCATGCCCGGGAGAACGCCGACCATGTTGCCGACAAGCACGCCGATGAAGCAGAACACCAGATTGTGCGGCTCGAACGCGACGCCAAAGCCGTACCAGAGGTCGGTGAGTGCGGTCGAAATCACAGTTCGCCCCTCCACGTAAAGATCGGCATGGGCACTTGGAGGAAATAGGAAAACAGCGCGACGCCGAACACGGTCACGACGATGGAGAGAATGACCGTGCTCAGCCAGGAGGCGGTTTTGTCACCGAGCGCGGCGACAAAGACGCAAGAGAAAGTGGCCGGCGCCATTCCGAAATAGCGGCCGAAAAAGATGAAGGCCACCGGGCTCATCAGGATGCAGAACCAGGCCCACCACTGCGGGTGGTCGGGCAACAGGCTTTGGTTCTCTTCCTCGCCGTCGGGCGCCATGCCGGCGGCGGCGATAGCGATGCCGATGAGCACGAGAAGCACGCCGAGCGAGGTCGGTAGGAAGCCCGGGCCCATATGCATGAGCGTGCCGGCGCGATAGGTCGTACCTTTCAGCGCGATGCCGAGACCGAAGAGAACCATCAAGCCGCCGGCGTAGAAGTCACGCTTGCTCAGCAACTCGCGCAGAGGGCTGGTGGAAAGCCGCAAATTTTCCTCCCGGCGCCGTCTTTTGGGCCTTTGTCCAAAAATCTCGCCCCGATACTGGTCGAAACGAGGAACTTCAACAAGTCTCGGGATATTCCGTAGCGACCAGGTGTCGCGGAGTCGGCGTGATCGCCTGACGTGCAACGTCCCGGGCGCGGGTCTCCCGCCGTTTTCCCCCTGCCGTAACGCGCGGCATCGGGGAGACCCTGCATTTTGGCAGGTTCCAGACGATATAGGTCACTGCGTTTGCGCGCAACTCCTATGTCGGTCGGCACGAGCGATCTCCGCCGCGGGCTTTTTGACTATATTTAACGGCTCGACGGTTTATTTCGGCTCGCCCGCTACGGCCTATAACCTCAATGGGGCCGATTTCGTCTCATCAAGCGGCGCAAATAAAGCCGGATCGTCGTGGCGGACATTGCCGACCCGGCGGTCGACCGGCCAAAACGTCATGCCGGACGCCGGATAGGGCTTGAGCAAAGCCTTGAGCTCGCTGTCGGTGGTCGCCGTCTCGCCGAGCCAAGCGGGCCAGTGTCCCGGCTGCAACAGCGCCGGCATCCTGCCATGCAGCGACCGCAACAGCGCATTGGCCGGAGTCGTGAGGATGGCAAAGGATTTGACCGCGTCGCCTTCGGGTGCGTTCCAAACGTCCCACAATCCGGCAAACGTCATCGGGCCGCGATTGCCAAGCGCCACAGCAAAAGGTTGTTTATCGGTATCGCGCCACTCGTAATAGCCGTCGGCGATTACGAGGCAGCGGCGGCGCCGTTGCCAGGCGGGGCGAAAGGCCGGGCGCGCATCAATGCTTTCGGCGCGGGCATTGAAGGTCGATCGTGCGGTCTTGGTGGCTTGCTGCCAGGAGCGGACCCAGCCCGGGATGAGGCCCCAGCGCATCAAGGTGAGAATGCGCGCTCCGTGGTACGAGACGACCACGGGAAGCTTGGAGGTCGGCGCCGCGTTCCAAGACGGCTTGTAGTCGGCGATCTCGTCCCAGTCGACCTTCAGATCAAGCTTGATCTCGGACATATCGTCGGGAAGTTTGGCGCGTCCGCACATGATACTTCTCCAATGTATTTGTCATTGCGAGGAGCAGAGCGGCGGAGCAATCCAGCAACGGCGCTGCCGCACTGGATTGCTTCGCTTCGCGCGCAATGAGGGGATTTCCATTCTTCGCCTCAATGAAAATCGCGGCTGCGCAGCGGCATGGCTTCGACGGGAAGCGGTCCGCCGGAGAATTTCGGCGAGAACAGATCGCCGCCCTCGCGCAGCCACGGCAGCTGCGCAGAAAGATCGATAAAGTGCTCCGCTACGACATGAATGACGAGGCCCGCGCGCTGCAGGCGGCCGCGCACGGCGAGAAAGCGCGCGGTCATCACCGTGCGGCGGTTCGCATCGAAAACTTTCGGCCAGACGATGATATTAGTGATGTCGGTCTCGTCCTCGAGCGTCATGAACACAACGCCTTTCGACGTGCCGGGCCGCTGCCGCACCAGGACAAGGCCGGCGACGGTGACGATCGTATCCTGCAGCAAAGCTTCGCTGCGCAATTCGGCATTGCGCAGCGCGCCAAGCGCAGTGAGGTGATCGCGGAAGAACTGTACCGGATGTGCTTTGAGCGACAGGCCGGTCGCCACATAATCTTCCACCACATGTTCGCAAAGCGGCATGGCGGGGAGCGCCACCGTCTGTTCGGGAAACAGCTCGTCGCTCAGATGCGGTGCCAAAAGCGGCAGCGCGTACGTTTCATCCGCTCGTCCCCGCGAGGAGTCCCCATCGCGCTGGCGCGATGGGACGCTCCGTTGCGGGGGCCCAGAAGCTGGATTCCCGCTTGCGCGGGAATGAGCGGATGATGACGCGGCGCCGGGCGACCGGCGCGTCGTGCGAATGCCGATCACATCCAGCCGCCGTGCCGCCCATAGCGCGGCGCGCCGGTCGAGCCCGAGCGAGCGGAACGCATCGGCTTCGGCAAGCCGCTCGATGGTGAAACGCGATACGCCGGCGATAGCGGCGAGCCGCTCGATCGAGGCAAAGCCGTTGCCGCGCGCGGCGACGAGTTTTTTCAGTTCGTCTTCGCCGAGCCCGGAAATGACGCGGAAGCCAAGCCGGACGGCATGCCCCTCCCGACCCTCCCCCTTGCAGGAGAAGGGATTGTTTCCTCCTCCGTTCGCGGGCGGGAGGGAGGAGGCTTCGAGCGTGCAATCCCAGTCGCTGAAATTGACATCGACGGGACGCACCTCAACGCCGTGCGCGCGCGCATCGCGCACGAGCTGTGCCGGCTGATAAAAGCCCATCGGCTGGCTGTTGAGAATCGCGGCGCAAAACACCTCCGGATAGCGGCACTTGATCCAGGCCGAGGCGTAGACCAGAAGCGCAAAGCTCGCCGCGTGGCTTTCCGGAAAGCCGTATTCGCCAAAGCCTTCAATCTGGCCGAAACAATGTTCGGCGAAGCTGCGCTCATAGCCGCGCGCGACCATGCCGTTGATGAATTTGTCGCGGAACAGATGCACCTTGCCGGTATGGCGGAACGTTGCCATGGCGCGGCGCAGACCATCGGCCTCGTCGGGCGTAAACTTCGCCGCCGTAATGGCGATCTGCATCGCCTGTTCCTGAAACAGCGGCACGCCGAGCGTGCGCTTGAGCACCTCTTCCAGTTCATTGGCCGGCCCGTGCTGCGGGGCGGGCGAGGGGTAATGCTCCTTTTCGATGCGATCGCGCCGGCGCAAATAAGGATGCACCATGTCGCCCTGGATCGGGCCCGGCCGCACGATCGCGACTTCGATGACGAGGTCATAGAAGCATTGCGGCTTCAGCCGCGGCAGCATCGACATCTGCGCGCGGCTCTCGACCTGGAACACGCCGATGGAGTCGGCGCGCGACAGCATCTCATAGACGGCGCGCTCGTCCTGCGGCAGCGTGGCGAGCGAATAGTGCTTGCCGTAATGCTGCTGCAACAGATCGAGGCCGCGGCGCAGGCAGCTCAGCATGCCGAGCGCGAGCACATCGACCTTCATCAGGCCGAGCACGTCGATGTCGTCCTTGTCCCATTCGATGAAGGTGCGGTCATCCATGGCGGCATTGCCGATGGGCACCGTCTCGTCGAGCCGCTCGCGGGTGAGCACGAAACCGCCGACATGTTGCGACAGGTGGCGCGGGAAGCCGATCAGCTCGTCAGCGAGTGCGGCGGCCTGCCGGATTTGCGGATTGTCGGGATCGAGGCCGGCCTGGCGAATGTGGTCATCGGGCAAGCCGTCGCCATAGCCCCAGACGGTCTTGGCAAGCGCCGCGGTGATGTCGTCGGTCAAGCCCAAAACTTTGCCGACTTCGCGAATGGCGCGGCGTGAGCGGTAATGCACGACGGTCGCGCATATCGCGGCGCGGTGCCGGCCGTAGCGCTGATAAATGTACTGGATGACCTCCTCGCGCCGCTCGTGCTCGAAATCGACGTCGATATCGGGCGGCTCGCCGCGATTCTCGGATATGAAACGGGCGAACAGAAGCTGGGTCTTTTCCGGATTGACCGAGGTGATGCCGAGGCAGAAGCAGACCACGCTGTTGGCGGCCGAGCCGCGGCCTTGGCAGAGAATTTCCTTCTCCTGTCGGCGCGCGAAGGACACGACGTCATAGACGGTCAGAAAGTAGCGTGCGTAATCGAGCTTGGCGATCAGCTTAAGCTCGTCCTGAATTTGTTTTTTGATATTTTCGGGAATGCCGTTCGGATAATGATCTTTCGGATAGCGCTCGCGCGCGCCGGCCCAGGTCAGATCTTCAAGATGCTCTTGCGCGGTCTTGCCCTCCGGCACCGGCTCGTCCGGATATTCGTATTTCAGTTCGCCGAGCGAGAAGGTACAGGCCTCTGCGATGGTAATGGTACGCGTGATAGCGTCGGGGAATTCTTGAAACAGCCGCGCCATTTCCTCGGGCGGCTTGATGTGGCGCTCGGCATTGACGCTGAGCCGGAGGCCCGCTTCGGCGAGCGTGCATTTCTGGCGGATGCAGGTGACCACGTCGGCGAGTGGCCGGCGCTCCGGGGTGTGATAGAGCACATCGTTGACGGCGACGAGCGGGGCGCCGATCTGCGCGCCGAATTCGTTGAGCAGGTCGAGCCGGCGCGGTTCGTCGCCGCGATGATAATGAATGCCGGCAAGGAAGGTGCGGCCGGGAGCGGCGCGGACGAGGGTGGTAAGTCGTGTGAGGAATGTCGACGATTCATTTCCGTCACCCTGAGGTGCGAGCGAAGCGAGCCTCAAAAGGGGACGGCCGGGGCGCTGCGGCCGGCATCCTTCGAGGCTCGCGCTACGCGCGCGCATCTCAGAATGATGACCCCCGAACAGTGTGAGTGGCGACAGCGCGATGAAGATCTGGCCTTCGCTCGCTTCGAGAATGTCTTCGAAAGCGAGGCCGCATTCGCCTTTCTTGGCGGCGAGATTGCCCTTGGTGAGAAGCCTACAGAGACGTCCATAGGCCTTTCGATCGGTGGGATAAGCGAGGGTCTCGAAGCCGTCGACGGTGACCAGACGCGTGCCGACGACGAGCTTTATTTTTCTGGTGCGCGCTTCCTCATAGGCGCGCACCACGCCGGCAAAGGAGTTGCGGTCAGCAATGCCGATGGCGGTGAGCCCGAGTTCATCGGCGCGCGCCACCATTTCCTGCGGGTGCGACGCACCGCGCAGGAAGGAGAAATTCGTCGTGACGGCGAGCTCGGCGTAAGCCATCACACCCTCCCCTGCAGGGGAAGGGGATAGGCGGTCTTCGACCGCCGTTTGTAAGAACGCCGATGCTTTGCATCGGCTATGGAGCGAAGCGAAGTCGGGGCGGGATCGTGCGCTCGAAGTTCACCCCATCCCGCCATCGAGTTTGCGCTCGATGGCGACCCTCCCCCTTCCGGGGAGGGTGAAAGGAGCGCGTAGACGCGGTTCACCATGTCCATCTTTTCAACTCACGCAAACAATCCGTGCACGTACCAGCGCGCCTGAGTGGTCTCGCGCCCGTAAAGGCCCTCGCGATAGAGCCAGAAGCGGTGGCCGGCAGAATCTTCGACGAGGTAATAGTCGCGGGTCAGAGCGCACCGCTCATTCCCGCGATGGGGTGCTCCGTGGCGAAGAGCCAGTTCTGGATTCCCGCTGGCGCGGGAATGAGCGGAGAGATCGCGCCACCATTCGCTGCCGATGCGCTCGGGACCTTGGGCGCCAGTGATGTCATAGGTCACGCCGCGCCAAGAGAATCGGCGCGGCGGGCCGTCAGGCACAAGAGCTGTGACCTCGGTCGGCTCGGCTTGCGGCAGAAGCAGGAGCGGGCGCGGTCTGTCGTCGGCGAGTGGCCATGCCGTTTCTGTGTTGTCGACCGGCGCCGAAGTTTCGGCGCTCTCGGGAATGTGGCTTTCGATCGGCGTAAACCGCCGCACGCGATGTGGACCCAAACGCTGGCGCAGCGCGTCGATCAAGGCGGCGTAGTCTTCGGCGGCATCAGCTGCATCCTGCGCCAGCCCGGCGGACTTCAGCGCGATCTGCTGCGCCGGCATAGGCTCGGCGCGGGTGATGGCAAGGCCGATCGCTTCGAAGCCGAAGCCGGCATCAAAAAAATCCAAGCTGCGGCTCTCTTTTGCTTCGAGCTTGAGCGCGAGAAGACGCGCCACATGATCGGCGCTGCGTGTCGGCAGCGTCAGCGCGATATTGATGCTCTCGACTGCGCCATCGACGCGGTAGAGGGTAAGCCGCAGCGCCCGTGCGCCGGCATCGTCGCGTTGCAAAACTTTGGCGAGGCTTTGCATCAGCTGTCGCGCCCGCGCGATGATCGCGTCCTGCGCGACGATCGGCTCGAGCAGATAATGGAGGCTGTGATAGACCGGCGGCGCGATGATCGGGGCGAGCGGCTCTTCGCCGCGGCCGAGCGCCTGATCGAGCCGGCGCAACAGCTCCGCCGCAAAGCGCGCCGCAAACGGCGCCCGCGGTTTGTCAAGGAGCGCGCCGACCGTTTTGAAGCCGAGCCGGCGCAATGTGGAGCGCGTATCCGGCGACAGCCGCAGGGCGTCGACCGGCAGCGCTGAAAGCGCGGATGCTTCTTCGCCCGCCGGCAAGACAAACAAAGGCTGTTCATGGAAATGCGCCAGCGCCCAGGCCGCACCCGGGGTTGCGGCGACTGCAAGCCGCGCCGCAAGCCCGAATTTTTTCAGCCGCGCGGCAAGGTCGGCAATGAGTTTTTCCTCGCCGCCGAACAGATGCGCCGCGCCTTCGATGTCGAGGAAAAACCCGTCGGCGCCGTTATCTTCATTCCAGGGCGAGGCGGTTGGCGTGTAGCGCGTCGCCCACAAAGCAATGCGGCGCAGCGCGGCATCATCGGCTGCGGCATCGACCGGGCGCATTTGCAAAAAGCCGGCTTTGGCGCGCGCATCGGCTACGGGCGCGCCGACGCTGAGGCCACGATCTTCCGCCGCTTCGTTCAAGGCGACGATATGCAGGCCGCCGGTCGTGGCCATGGCGAGAACGAAAGGCTGCTCAGGATCGATGGGCGTGCCTGACGGGGTGACCTGATTGGCGAGCGCCTGCGCGGCGAGAAAGCGCTGGATCGGCCAGCGCGGCAGCCAAACTGAAACAATGCGCGACATGATCGTACTCCACTATCCATTCACCCGGCCGGCCATTGCGGCAGCGCTCAAGTTGCAGATGCCATCGCGGACGCGCGAACAGCCCGAACCGGCCGCGCGCGGCTTCCGCGGTGCCAACGCGCCAGCGTGTCGCCGCGGCGCTCGCTTCAAGCGTTGGTGCCGGACGGATGAGGAAAAGCGGCAGGTTGGCGTCGCCTGCGGCAAGCTGAAGTTTTTGGCTGGTTTTCAGATCCAGCCAGTCGATGAAGCCGGCCACGGCCAACGGCACGCCCGAATGCAGCGCTTCGGCAAAGGCCCACAAAGTTTCTTTGTGATGCACGGTTTCGACCAGAACGACATGCGAGGGATCGAGGCCAAGACTGTTCAGCCCATGTCCGGACAGGCGGCCGTATCGGCACCGGCCATGGGTCGGGAGGATGAAGATAAGAGGGCGTGCCCGAGGCAGGCGAGGTAATACGGCGTCGACGCTCGTATTTCCCCCGCCGACCCCCGCTCTCAGCCCCTCCCCGGCAAACATGCAATCGGGCGCGCGCAAGCGCGGCCCGGATGGGGCCGGGGAGATCCAAGAATGAGGGGAAGAGATGCGTGCCAGCACGGCCACGACAAAGCCGAAGGCCGCCGCCATCGCGCTTTCCATGGCGCCGTCCGTTTCGGGAACGATTTCATGCAGGGCGCCGGCGGCCAAACCGCCGTGCGGCAGATGGAAATCGAGTTCGGGGAGGCCGAAGGGCAGGGGGCTGTGGATGGCTTCCAAGCCAGGCAGCAGACGGCGCAATTCTTCCAGCACCAAAACGCGGTTTCGGGCGCGGTTTCGCGCCATTCCGGGAGAAAGGAAAAGAGTTGCCGAGTCGGTCATTGAACCGGTTCGTCTGCCTGCGCGCTTTCCACTCCGCCGGTTCCGTGGATGGAGTTCCGGACGAGGTGGAAAAGGCTGTTATGTTCACTTTATGTTCGAACTCAGTACTGTAGAACAAAAGGAGAACAATGCAAGCGGCTACCGGTTGCGGAGCAATTCGAACGGCCCTCAATCCGCTGTGCCGGCGTGTTCCTCGGCCGGACACTTTGCGTTGCTTTTCGGCCTTGGCCCTCTAGCCTTGGGCCCCTAAACTGCCGGCTGGGAAAACCAGCATGAAAATCACTCCAAAGCCGATCTCTACGGCCGCAGTGCTTTTGGCAGCGGTGCTCGACGTCGCGGGCTTTGGCGCCTCGGCAAGCCACGCTTCGAGCTACGGCGACGCCCCCTGGTGCGCGGTGATCGACGAAGTCGCGGGCAATATCGTGTGGCAGTGCGAGTACAATTCGGCGGCCGAATGCGCACCCCATGTGATCGCCGGCAATCGCGGCTTCTGCCAGCACAATCCCTACTACCGGGAGGTCGCGCCGCAGGATGACCAGGCCGTGCCGCCGCCGGGTGCCAGCCGCTGGCGTGACATCGGCCATGGAAATTACGTGAGGGACTGATAATGCCCGAAGCCGACAAGGAAGGCGCGCGCTATTTCACCGATCAGCCGCAAAGTACGCCGGGCTTCTATCTGAAAGGCTCGCATCAGCTTGATTGGGGCATGAAGAACCGGATGGCGCGGGTGTTCGATCCGTCATCCGGCCGCACCGTGATGCTGGCGATCGACCACGGCTATTTCCAGGGCCCGACCACGGGCCTTGAGCGCATCGATCTCTCGATCGTGCCGCTATTGCCGCAATGCGACGCGCTGTTCTGCACGCGCGGCATCCTGCGCACCGTCATTCCGGCGGAATGTCGGAAGCCGATGGTGCTGCGCGCCTCCGGCGGGCCGAGCATTCTGCGCGAAGAGCTCTCCGACGAGCAGATCGCCATGGACATGGCGGACGCGGTCCGGCTCAACGCAGCCGGCGTCGGCATCCAGGTCTTCATCGGCGGCGAGCACGAGACGCGGTCGGTGCACAATATGACAAAGCTGGTCGATGCCGGATTGAATGCCGGCGTGCCGGTAATGGGCATCACCGCGGTCGGCAAGAATATGGTGCGCGATGCAAAATATTTTCGGCTCGCCTGCCGCATCATCGCCGAGCTCGGCGCGCACTATGTGAAGACCTATTATGTCGAGGACGGGTTTGAGACCGTCACCGCGTCATGCCCGGTGCCGATCGTGATGGCGGGCGGCAAGAAATTGCCTGAGCTTGACGCGCTCACCATGGCCTATAACGCCGTGCAGCAGGGCGCGGCCGGGGTCGACATGGGCCGCAATATTTTCCAGTCCGAGGCGCCGGCGGCCATGATCGCCGCAGTCGGTGCGGTCGTGCACAAGAACATGAAGCCGAAAGAGGCTTTCGAGCTGTTCAACGCGCTCAAGGCTCAAGGGGCTCAAGGGGCCATGCGGGCGGCGTAATCTGCGCAGATGGCGAAAGTGAGCGAATAGCGAATAGGGAAACCTGCCGCTTGTGTTCCCTATTCGTCGCTCTTTGTCCGCTATCCGCGTCTCGGTCGTAGCTCCGGGACGGGCCGGGGCAGAGCAGCAGCGAGCCGGGCGTAGCCGCCGTCACCGCGCGGCCCAGCGATCATTCCACCGACACGCCGCTCGCTTTGATCGGCACCGCCCATTTGGCGATCTCGCTCTTGACCAGATCGGCGAGATGCTGCGGGGTCGCGTCCTGATCGGAGACGATCTCGGCGCCGAGCCCGGTCAGCTTGTCGTGCACGGCGGGCGTATGCATTGCTGCGAGCGCGGCGTCGTGCAGCTTCTTCACGACTGCTTCCGGCGCGCCCTTGGGCAGGAAGATCGCGTTCCATGTGTAGGCGACGAGATTGGGGGTGCCTTCTTCGGCCGCGGTCGGCAGGTTAGGCAATGCCGGCGAGCGCTTGGTATCGAAGATCGCCAAACCTTTGACGGCGCCATTGTCGATCGGCGGCTTTGCGGTGGTGATGATATCGCACATGTAGTCGACGCGGCCGCCCTCGAGGTCCTGCAACGCAGGACCGGTGCCGCGATAGGGCACATGCGTGACATTGATGCCGAGCACATAGTTCAACAGCACGCAGCCGAGATGGGTGGCCGAGCCGGCGCCGGCCGAGGCGAATTGCATCTTGGACTGGTTTTCCTTGGCGTAGGCGACGAAGTCCTTAAAACCGTTGACCGGCAGATCCTTGCGCGTCTCGAGCACGATCGGCACGTTGGCGATCAGAATGACCGGGGTGAAATCGGTCACCGAGTTATAGAGCGGCTTTTTGTAAAGCGTCTGGCCCTGCGCATGGGTGCCGACGGTGCCGAGCACGAACTGGTAGCCGTCGGGCGCGGCATTGGCGACGCGGGCCGAGCCGGTCATGCCGCCGGCGCCGCCGACATTTTCGACCACCACGGTCTGGCCCAAAATCTCGCTCATGCGCCCAGCAATGACGCGGCCGAGAATATCGGTCGGTCCGCCGGCGGCGAACGGGATGACCATGGTCATGGGATGGGAGGGAAAGTCGTCGGCTTGGGCGGGAGGCGCCACCGGCAAGGCCAAAACAAAGACGGCCGCGACGGCAACCAACAATCTAAATTTCATGTTTGGGGGTCCTGTCTTCTTGGACGTTTCTTGGGAGCGGCAAGTGCTGCATCCGTTCGGGCGTGCAGTCAACTGCGCTGTTAGGCGCAAGCGCCTTTGGTGGTCAAACGGGGCGCGCTGCGGCGGTGCCGCCGATATGCGGAGCCTGTCATCGGGGCGCGCGCTTCGCGCGGGACCCGTTGACCCCTCGCAGTGACGCTTCGGGTTCAGCCGCGAGCGCCTTTAGCCCAGTTCGGTGATCTCCTCCGGAAACCGGTGCAGCCGCTCGCCCGGCCCGCTGGCGCCGACCAGATAATTGTCGCAGACCCAGGACAGCACGTGGCCCCGGATATAGGTCGGATGCACCACGATGTTCATGTCCTTTTGGATCGCCATCGGCTCGTCGCTGCGAATGAGCGGGCGCTCGACCAGATCGTAGCCTTGGCCGTGGCAGTGCAGGCGCTTCTCTTCGGGCCGGCCATGGCTGCGCATGAAGTCGTTATAGGCGGCAAAGATCTCCTTGCACGGCGTGCCGGGCTTAAGCAGCGAAAGATTGAATTTGCGCGCTTCGAGCGCGAAGGCGAATTCATCCTTGATCTCGTTGGAGGCCTTGCCGACGACGCAGGAGCGGCCGAGCTCGGTATACATGCCGCCCGGACCTGAATCCTCGACCAAAAGCGCCAGCGTGTCGCCCTCCTGGATGACGCGGTTCTGATAATGGCGCTGGCTGAACTGCGCCGGCTTGTCGGGCGGCATCGAGGCGCAGAGATAGATACCGTTCTCGCTGCCGTGGCGCTGACTGTAGCACTGGGCGATTGCGGCGATGTCGCGGTCGCGCATGCCGGGCTCGACGGCGGCGAAGGCGGCACGCATGGCGCCGTCCTGCATCGCGGCGGTGCGGCGGATCAGCTCCTGCTCCTCCGGGCTTTTGATGACTTTGATCTTGTCGACCAGATCGGAGGCATCGACAAAGCGCGTATTGGAGAAGCGGCCCTTCTGCAGATAATCGACCAGCGCGTGCGACATGCCGTAAGTGCCGACCAGCCCGATCGTGCCGCCGGCATAGGGCTCGAGCCCTTTGGCCGCCAGCTCCGGATCGTAGCTCGCGGTGTAGTGGCATGACGCATAGCTCGGCGTGGTCAGCCATTGCTTGACGCCGCGACGTATGCCGTCGCCGTTCGCAGTCGGCGTATTGACGCCGCCGAACGGACCCTGGCTCACCAGCGTCATCAGATCATCGCGCGGAAAAACCACCGTGAGCGGATAGCCGTTGGTCGCTGGCAGATCAGTGAAATATTTGACGTAGCCGCCCATATAGTCGTTGTTGTTCTGCATCAAGAGCACGTCGATCTTCTCGCGCTCCATGGCGGCGCGCACCGCGGCCCAACGGCGTTCGAGTTCTCTGGTCGAGATCGGCGTCTGCAGGCGTTCGGATAGGCGTTCCATTTTCTGAGTCTCCTGTCTTCCGCTCGTTCCCGCGCTAGTCCAGGTCCGCGCTTGTGCGGGCACGAGCGGCCAATGATCCTAATGCGCCACGACATTGATCATGCGGTCGAGCTCGCCGCTGAGAAAGCATTGCATGTTCGCCACCACCGTAGGCAGCGCGTGATCGATATAGACGTCGCAGAAGCCGCCCTGATGCGTGGTGATAATGACGTTCTGCATATCCCAGAGCGGATGATCGGCCGCCAGGGGCTCTTGCGTGAAGACGTCGAGCGCCGCGCCGGCAATGCGGCCGTTCTGGAGAGCCTCGAGCAATGCCGGCTCGTCGACTACGCCGCCGCGCGCCAGATTGATCAAAAAGCTCGACGGTTTCATCCGGACGAAGATATCCGCGCCGATGCTGCCGCGCGTCTTCTCCGTAAGTGGTGTCAGCAGCACGAAGAAATCGAACTCGCCGACCACGTCGCGAAGCTCCTCGCGCCTGTACATAGCGTCGAAACCGGGAGCGGGGCGCGGCGCCGAGCTGACGCCGATGACACGCATGCCGAAGGCCTTGCATTTCGGCGCCAGCGCCTCGGCGATCAGGCCGATGCCGAAAATGCCGACCGTCTTGTTGTGCAGAAGCTGCGCCGGCCAGCGTTGCCATTGGTGAGAGGCCTGGGCGCGTACGGCGCGCGGCAGATCGCGGGCCAGCGCCAGCATGCCGGCAAGCGCCGCCTCGGAGACCGGTGGGCCGTGGATGCCGCGCACATTGGTGACGATGACGTCTTTGCGCAAAGCCGCCTGGTCGGTGAGATTGTCCGTGCCGGTGCCCAACGCCTGAATCCATTTCAGCCGGGTGCCGTCTTGCAACACCTTGCTCGAGAGCATTGGAGCGAAGGTGAGCAGCGCATCGGCCTTGCCGATATGCGGACCGGCCTTGGAGTGATGGTCGACCACCGCGATCGCAAGCTCGGGAAAGCGTGCCTGCAGGCGATCGCGGTATTGGTTGCGGATGGTCTCGGGGAAAGTGAGCAGAATGAGCAGGTTGGTCATTGGGCTGCGACGCGGCGGGGACAGCGTGGCTGCGTGGCCGCGATGGCACCGATGGGTTGCGCACGCCTTATATCTTTTTGCCGGGACGGTCGCCAAGCGGTTGCCGGGACGGTCGCCAAGCCGTCGCCAAGCCGTCGCCAAGCCGTCGCTCTTGCCGCGGCTCTCGGTTAAGCTTAGCCGCCGTTGCCATTTTGGAAAGGCCATTTGAGGAGCAATCGATGCCGATCGATCTGTCTACCGTGAATTGGCTCTATGTTGCGCTGATGGCGCTGCTTGCCTTCGTCAGTGCGCTTTTGGGCAGTCTCATCGCTTTTCAAAGTCGTTTCGCCGGCGCTGTGGTTGCCGCGATCTTGTTTGCGGCGGGCTTCGTCGTCTGGAATTACTACCCGCACAATTTCGGTCTGCCCATCATCAAGACCTTCGGGCAGGACGGGCCGGGCGGCGGTTGACCTTTCCGCCGCTGTGCCATTATGCGTAGGAGACGTTTGGGCTCGCAAGCGTTACGCGTCTACGCGAGTTGCCGCAGAATGGAGGTGATATGAACAAGGTCTATGCGGATGCTCGTTCCGCACTGGCCGGACTGCTCAAAGATGGCATGACCATCATGGCCGGAGGCTTCGGCCTCTGCGGCATTCCGGAGACTCTCATTCTGGCAATTCGCGATTCCGGGGTGAAAAATCTGACTGTTGTCTCGAATAATGCCGGCGTCGACGGCAAGGGGCTCGGCGTTCTCCTGGACACCCGGCAGATCAAGAAAATGATCTCCTCCTATGTCGGGGAGAACAAGACCTTCATGCAGCAATATCTGGCCGGCGAGCTCGAGATCGAGTTCAACCCGCAGGGCACGCTGGCCGAGCGCATCCGCGCCGGCGGCGCCGGCATTCCGGCGTTTTTCACCCGCACTGGGGTGGGCACCAAGATCGCCGAAGGCAAGGTCGAGCAGGTCTTCGACGGGCACCGCTATATCATGGAGCGCGGGCTCGTCGCCGATCTGTCGATCGTGCATGCCTATAAGGGCGACAGCGAGGGCAACCTGGTCTATCGCAAGACGGCGCGGAATTTTAATCCGCCGATGGCGACCGCCGGCAAAGTCACGGTCGCCGAGGTCGAGCACCTGGTGAAGCCGGGCGAGATCGATCCGGACCACATCGTTACACCGGGAATCTTCGTCCAGCGTTTGATCCACGTTCCGAACGGACCCAAATATATCGAGCAACGGACGGTGCGTAAGCGCACGGCTGCCGATGCGCCGGCCGGAGCAGGAGGCGATGTCTGATGAGAGGTGAGCTCTGATGCCTTGGACCCGTGAGCAGATGGCGGAGCGCGCCGCCAAGGAATTGCAGGACGGTTTTTATGTCAATCTCGGCATCGGCATTCCGACGCTGGTGTCGAACTATATTCCGGAAGGCATGAGCGTGCAGCTGCAGTCGGAAAACGGCATGCTGGGCACTGGCCCTTTTCCGTTCGAAGGCGAAGAAGATCCCGACCTGATCAATGCCGGCAAGCAGACGGTGACCGAGCTGCCCACCACGAGCTATTTCAATTCGGCCGACTCGTTTGCCATGATCCGCGGCGGCCACATCAATCTCGCCATTCTCGGCGCCATGCAGGTGGCGGAGAACGGCGATCTGGCCAACTGGATGATCCCGGGCAAGGTGGTAAAGGGCATGGGTGGCGCCATGGACCTGGTCGCTGGCGTCAAGAAGGTCGTGGTGCTTATGGAGCACTCCGCCAAGGGCGAGCCCAAGCTTCTCAAGAGATGCACGCTGCCGCTCACCGGCGCCGGCGTGGTCGATATGGTGATCACCGATCTGGGCGTGTTCACGCTGGACAAGGACAATGGCGGCGGCCTGACGCTGATCGAACTTGCGCCCGACGTGACACTCGATGAGATCAAGGCGAAGACCGAGGCGAGCTTCAAGGTCGCCAATACGCTGAAACAGTAGGACAGCTCCAATTCGGTCCGTCACCCTGCGGAGCTCGGGGGCGAAGCGCTGTGGCTCCAAAGAAGCTGTGGCTCCAAAGAAAAGGTGCGAGCCGCAGCGCTTCTACCGCATGCTTCGAGGCCGGCGCCGCGCGCGGGCGCCTCGCGTCGTGGCCGCCTCAAGGAGGGCGGCTGCGGTCTCTTTCACACACTTGGTGACCCTCGGGATACCGGCCACGTAATCGCGCTTCGATCCGGGGAATGAACACTCACCCGCCGGCACCCCGCGTCGCCTCGTAGAGGAACCACGTCCGCCGCTCGGCTTGGTCAATCCACGTCTCGATCATGCTTGCGGTGGCGACGTCATTGTGTCCGTCGCAAAGATCATGCGTCTCGCGCAGATGCGCTGCCAGTTGCTTGTTGTCGTCGCGCAGCTCGGCCAGCATGTCCGTGGCCGTGACGAACTCGGCGTCATTGTCGAGCACGCGCTTGAGGCGGTCAATGTGCCCGATCGAGCGCAGCGTGGTGCCGCCGATCTTGCGTGCACGCTCGGCGATATCGTCGGTGGTCGCAAAAATCTGCTCCGACTGTTCGTCAAGCAGCAAATGATAGTCGCGGAAGTGCGGCCCGGACATGTGCCAGTGGAAATTCTTGGTCTTCACATAGAGCGCGAACATGTCGGCAAGCAGGATGGTGAGCGCGCCGGCAATGTCGCGCACCGCCGATGGTGCGAGATCGGTCGGGGTGTCGAGCGCATGGGCCCGCAGAGCTCTGGCGTCGCGCGCAGTCATATGCAGTCTCCTTAACTTTTTGAGAAGCACCTCACCGCAAGGCCCCGGCAACGACAAATGTCAGAGTACCGCGAGCGGCGCCGCGAGGAAAGCGATTCCGACTACGTTGGCCCACACACATGCAAGTGTGATGCTTTGGCCAAGCCTTCGGCCAAGGGCCGAATGATGCCGACAAAACGCGTCACATTTTTTTGCCGCGCAGTTCATCGATGGCGCGTCCGACGACCGTGACCAGCGACGCCATGCTAAAGGGCTTCGGCAGCCAGGCGAGCGGGGCGGCCGGCACAGCCCGCCGCCGCGCATCGGAATCGTAATGCGCGGTTGCAAAGATGCAGCGAATGCCGTGCTGCCTAAATAGATTCAGCGCGGCATCGATGCCATCGCGCTTTCCGGCGAGGCTGATATCCATCACGCACAAGAGCGGCTGTTCGACAGATGCGAGCTCAAGTGCCTCCTCGGCCGAGGCGGCGATACCGACGACCTCGTAGCCGGCATCTTCGAGCGCGCCTTCCATCTGCATCACGATCAGAAAGTCGTCTTCAACGATCAGGATGCGCTCCCTTGCTGCCGGTTGCCGGCCGGCGGCGGCATCATCGCGGGCGAGAGCCAAGCCTTGTCGCCTGAATGGCAATGCACGCCGCGGCTCGTGCGGGGGTGAGCACGACAGCTCGAAAAGCAAAGGTTCGGAAGGCAAAGGCGACCTTTACAAGAAGCGCAGCATGCAACGGGTGGCGGGACTCCGTGTAACGTTAAACTCGGCTCGCAATTGGCGCGCCAGACCTTGGACCAGCCGCAGACCGGATGAGTGATTGCGCACCGCCTGCAGATCGAAGCCGGGACCGTCATCCTCGACGTACAGCACGTGCTGATCTCCCCCGTTCTCAAGGCCAACCCGAATCGTGCTCTGCCCGCGCCCATTGCGCCCATATTTGGCGGCATTGGTCAGCAATTCATTCAGGATCAAAGCAAGCGGCATCGCCGTTTCGTTGGACAGCTCGCCGGATGCCGGCGCGCAGACGATCGTCACGTCGGACGGCAATGTCTGCTGCGTCGCTTCACAGACCGCGTTGATCAGGTCCCCGACGCTGAAGCGCGCTGCATTGGCGGTGGCGTAGAACACGCGCTGCGCCGCGGCCATCGCCGTGACTCGGCCTGTTGCGTCCGCGAGCACGCGGCGCGCTTCCGGATTGTGGGTTTGCCGCGTCGCCATGTGCAGGAGCGACTGCAGCGTCTGCATGTTGTTCTTGACGCGGTGATTGAGCTCCTTCAGCAGAATTTGTTGCTGCGTTTCGGCCTGCCGCCGCTCGCTGATATCGACCAGCATATTGACGGCGCCGACGATCTTGCCGCTCGCGTCGCGCAGCGGCGTCGGATAGGGAATGAAGGGAACGCGCGTGCCGTCCGGGCGCTCGGCGACCGCCTCGGCGTTGCGGATCGGCCGGCCTTCCCTGAGCGCGACCGCCATCGGGCATCGATCGTGCGGCAGCGGCGTCCCGTCGGGATTGTAGAGTTTCCAGGTCACGCACCATTCATCGCTGCCCAGTATCGGCGTGCGACCGGCCAGCGCGACGGCGGCTTCGTTGAAATAGGTGATCTTGCCCTGCGCATCGGTCGTATAGATCGCCGCCGGAATTGCGGCAAGCAGTTCCTGCAGGCGGCGCTCGCTCGCCGACAGCTCCGCTTCGAAGCGTTTGCGCTCGGTGATGTCGCGCGCGATCTTCGAAGCGCCAACGACGCGCCCGATGCGATCTTTCACGGGCGAGACCGTGAGCGAAACATCGATCAGGGTGCCGTCCTTGCGACGGCGAACGGTCTCATAATGATCGATCCGCTCGCCGCGGCGAATGCGCGCCAGAATTCCAGGCTCCTCGTCGACGCGATCCGGCGGCTTCAGGATCGTCACCGGCTTGCCGATCGCCTCTTCGGCGGTGTAGCCGAAAATGCGCTCGGCGCCGCGGTTCCACGTCATGATGATGCCGTCGAGATTCTTGCTGATGATGGCATCATCGGAAGAATCGACGATCGCCGCGAGCCGCTGCGCCGGGTCCTCGCTGCCATCCGTCTCGTCCGGCCCGGCCCCATTGGTCTCAGCGTGACGCACGAATTGAGTCGGATCCCAGGTTCGGCCGGCGGTCAGTTCGTCCGCATTCATATCAAGTTTCCCGTCTGGGCGACTCCCGCCGCGGGGTGCGCCAGGGCGCAGATCAACGCATGTGGCCCAATAAGCTAGCCGCCCCGTAAAGCCTCGAACGCCACGCGTTTCAGAAAGTTCCTGAATGGCGGGGCAAATAGGGGGACCGTGTCAAACAACGCCAGGTCACTTCCTGTTTACCACTATCCCTATCGAATCGGCCGGCACACCGCTGAGCTCGATGTTAAACGGCTGCCGATCAAGATCGAACTGCACGCTCTTGCGGACGCCATCGCAGCCGGTCGCGCCGGTGAAGGCCACTGCTTTTAACGCCCGGCCGCGCTGTATGACATCGATCCAACCGTCCGAGGAGAGGGTGATCGTGTAAGTGCCGGGGGACGGCGGCGCGGGAACTTCAAGATAGCCGGCGAACGAGGACGCCGACTTCGGCGCGCGCTCCGGCGCGACTGGAAGCTGGGCCTGCGCAAACGGCAGGAGAGCGATGATGGTCGCCCACGGCATCGGCCAGATCACGCGGTCGCCGGACTTGAGCTTGGGCAGGTCAGTTCCGGTCAGCGTGGCGCGTTCCTTGTCGAGCGGCCATTTGAACTTGTCGCAGCCGACCGGCTCCTGCGCCAGGCAGGGACCGGCTGTGATGCCGAGGGCGAGGGCGACAGCGAGCGCGGATTTCACAGCGAACCTGCCGATTCAGTCGATCGCGATCATGACGTCCGACGCCTTGATCACCGCGACGGCGGCGGCCCCGCCTCTCAAGCCCAGATCGTCGACGGCCTCGTTGGTGATTGACGCTGTGATGACTTGCCCTGGCGCGATCTCAAGCCGGAGATGGGCGGTCGTAGCGCCCTTTTTCACATCCAAGACTTTGCCTTTGATCTGATTGCGTGCGCTGATTTTCATCGCCATTTATTCCTCAAAATTGCCGGCCGCGCGGGGCAACCGCACGAGCGAACGGAAGGGGAATTTTTGCGAGCTTGAGTTCCGGAAGCGCATTCCGGATGAGATACGATGCGCTTACGGCGCATCCGCACACTGCATCCTAATCCAGATTGAAGCAAGGACCAAGCTGAGTTGCGTTGCTTGCAGCCATCATTGCAGGGAGCGAAGGCAGGGAAGCGACCAGGCAATCCAGCAACCGTCGCATCGGATTGATTCGCTTCACTCGCAATCAACCAGCGGCGCAATCGACACTTTTTCATTCACTCTCGCGCGCAACATTCTCCAAAATCGGCCGCCAGATTTTCTGCTTCGGCGAAGCGGCGATGAAGATCGGCTGCAGCAGTATGAAGCTGGTCGCGGCAAGGTCGCGCGGCAATTCGACCGGCAGATTGGACACCACGCCCGGACCGCCGGGCAGCGCCAGAAACAGCGACAATGTCAGGGAGGCCAGTATCGCGGGCGGCGCCAGTCCTGCAAGCGCGGCGGGCCTCAACAGGTCATGCCTGCTGTTCGCGGCGTATTCTTCCGGCTTTGCTGTGCCGGATCGCCGGGGCATGAGGCCAACTTCTTTTGGGTAATCAACCACAGCACAGCGTTCGAGCGGACCCTGTATGCGCCGCGCGCAAATGACAGCGGGCGCATTTGCCGCTATTGCTGGTCCGAATGGACCGGGAGGACGCAGCCTCGCGACGAGCGCTGCGAACGCGCAAGCGTATGAATGATGAGCGCAGCGAGCGCGCCGCCGCGCTTGGGGAGACGATGAGCGAAGCTCGCAACGCGCTTGGCGCGCCCCCACCCGGCGCGGCCGCGGCGGCACTGTCTGTTGAGCCCGCCCCGCTCACACATCGGGAAAAGCGCCTCATCGTCATCTGCATGATGCTGCCGGTGTTCCTTGGCTCGGTCGATCAATCGATCCTGGCGAGCGCACTGCCCACCATCGGCCGCAGTCTCGGCGAAGTGCACAATCTGCCTTGGCTGATCACCGCATTTCTCATTTCCTCGACCGCGCTGACGCCGCTTTACGGCAAGTTTGCCGATATTCACGGCCGCCGCGCCGCTATGCTGATCGGCGTGAGCGTCTATATGGCGGGCTCGCTGATCAGCGCGTTTTCGCCCAACATGCCGATGCTGATCTGCGGCCGCGTGGTGCAGGGTTGCGGTGCCGGCGGCCTCACTGTCACGGCCAATATGGTACTCGGCGATATCGCGCCGCCCAAGGATCGCGGCAAGTACTACACGTACTTTTCGATCGCATTCACGACCGCGGGCGGCACTGGACCGGCGCTCGGCGGCTGGATTTCCGAGCATCTGCACTGGTCGGTGGTCTTCCTTTGGAATTTTCCGCTTTGTGTGCTCGCGCTGATGATTGCGCTGACGGTGCTGCGCCGATTGCCGCGCCACGAACGGCCGCATCGTCTCGACGTCGCCGGCGCGCTTCTGGTCATGGCGGCGAGTTCAAGCTTCATGCTGGCGCTCAATCTCGGCGGCGTGCGCTATCCGTGGCTGTCTGCCACCGTGCTCGGTCTCATCGCCGGCGCACTGCTCCTGGGCGCTGCGCTGGTGGCGCGGCTGCTTACGGCGGCGGAGCCGCTCATTCCAATCACCGTGCTGTCCGATCGCGCGGCAGGGCTTGCGATCGCGGCACATTCGTTCGGCTGGGGTGGCATCGTCAGCCTCAACGTGTTCCTGCCGATGTATCTGCAAAGCGCGCTTGACTGGTCGCCGACCACGGCGGGCTTGAGCCTGATCATTCTGATGGTGACGCTCAATAGCAGCGCCGGGCTGTCGAGCCAGCTGCTCGGCCGCGTCGAGCGCTACAAGCTATTGCCGCTGTGCTGCCTTTTTGTCGGGATCGGCGCCGTAGTGACGCTCGGACTGGCGGCGGGCCATATGACGTCCCGGAGCTTCGAGATCATTTTGTTTCTGATCGGCGCCGGCTTTGGGCCCACTGCGCCGCTCACGCAAGTGGCGCTGCAGAACGCCGTGCCGGCGCGCGACCTCGGCGCCGCGCTCGGCACCATGAACTTCGCGCGCACGCTTATCGGCACGATCCTGGTGGCGATATTCGGCGCCATCGTGCTGGCCCATGCGCCGGTCGGCGCTGCGGGCGGCACATTGAGCAGAAGCTTCCTCGACGGCGCATCGATTGTCGCTTTTTCGTTCGTGTTTCTCGCCATCGGTGCCACGCTGGGGCTGGCCTCGCTGGCGGTGATCCTGCTCGAGGAAAAGCCGCTCGGGGGCGAGGTCGCGGCTCCCGGCTGACATCTAAGTCGTTGCCGGAGCAGGTAAAGTTCGGGCCCGGAATTTGCTTTGTGCGGAGCAGCGGAGCGGCTTGCGCAGATGAACTTGCGCCTGCCGCGGTTGCCGGGCAATTTGGCCCTTTAAAGGCGGGATGTCATGCGGGGGGTGTGACCTAAGTCTCTGAGTGGGCAGGCGAAATCTGCTAATCGCGGCGTCATGCTCAACATCTCGCAAAATCCTCACAGCCATTTGAACCTTCATGTCACAGAGCGCGACCAACCCGATGAGCCGACCGTTGAGGCGATGCAGGCACCGGCAGACGAGACGCTGATCGGCCGGATCGCACGCGGTGACCGGCTCGCGATGCAAGTGCTGTTCGCGCGGCACCATGTGCGTATCTATCGCTTCGTTTTGCGTTTGTTGCGCGACGAGATGGCGGCGGAAGACGTCATCGGCGATGTATTTCTGGACGTATGGCGTCAGGCCAGCCGTTTCGAAGGCCGCAGCGCCGTGTCGACCTGGCTCATCGCGATCGCGCGATTTAAGGCACTGTCACTGTTGCGCAAGCGACGTGACGACGGGCTCGATGCAGAGACGGCGGAATCGATTGAAGACGTGGCAGATGATCCGGAACGTGCGGTCGCCAAACTCGACAAGGGTGAGAAATTGCGAAGATGCCTTGCCGGGCTTTCGTACGAGCACCGCGAGATCATTGACCTAGTCTACTATCACGAGAAGTCGGTGGAAGAGGTGGCGCGGATCGTCGGCATCCCGGAGAATACCGTGAAGACGCGAATGTTCTATGCGCGCAAGAAACTGGGAGAGCTCTGCAGAATGGCGGGAATAGACCGAGGTTGGCCATGACGCTTGGCGGTGCTGCTGGCGATTTCGATCGCGAACAACCGACGGACATCGAGGCGCTGCTGCCGTGGTATGCGGCCGGCACGCTGCGCCGCCGCGACCGCCAGCGCGTCGAGGCGGCGCTGCGGCAGAATCCCGAACTGGCGCGGCACATCGAACTCGTGCGCGAAGAGCTTGCCGAAACCATTCACCTCAACGAAACCTTGGGCGCGCCGTCACCGGCAGTGGCCGATCGGCTGATAGCGGCGATCGACGGCGAAGCGAGCGCGCGCAAGCGTGCGCCGGGCGTCGCGGCCGGCTGGCTCACCGGTTTCTTCGCAAGTCTGTCGCCGCGCACCATGGCGGTAGCGGCATCCTTCGCCATGCTGGCGATCGCGCTGCAGGCGGTAATGATCGTCGACATTTTCACCAAGCCTGCGGGCACGTTGCCATCGGCCGAGCAGGGCACCGAGCATAAGAATGGCACATTCGCGATGGTGCGCTTTGCCCGCGAAGCGAGCGCCGGCGAGATCACCAAGTTCTTGCAGAATTACCAGGCGGCCTTGGTCGATGGTCCAACGCCGAACGGCCTTTACCGCGTGCGGGTGGCGATGACTGCGCTCGCCAAAGAGGAATTGGCCCGCATTGTCGCGCGCATGCGCCAGGACCGGATCGTCGAGACGGCCGAGCCGGCGGCCAAATAATCCCGGTCAATCGCCGCTTCGAGCTTTTGCTTCGCGCGGTCATGGCCGAGCCGGCGGCCAAATAATCCCGGTCAATCGCCGCAGCCTGCGGTCAAGCTGCTCATTTTCAACGGTAATTTCTCGCTCGAACCAGTCGCGTCGCTGCCACGACTAAGGAGCAGTGGCAAGATTGCTGTGCCACATCGGCGCGCTTCTCCCCCGACGCCAGCGCCGATTTTCCGACCCGCCCGGTCCCGTCCCCACCGGGCGGGTCATCCTTTAGCGAGGCGCCCAGGATTGCGCCGCTGCATCGGGCCAAACCGGGCCCAACTGGGCCAAAAGGGCGCAACCTGGACCCTTTACGCCCGCGTTGGAACATGCAGACAATGACCCGCGTGGGGGAAATCTGTTGTGCTTGGCGATACGGTCCTCGAAACCGAAGACCTGACCAAGGATTTTGCCGGCTTTGTTGCCGTGCGCTCGGTCAATCTTCGCGTTGCGCGCGGCAGCATTCATGCCATGATCGGGCCGAACGGCGCCGGCAAGACCACCTGCTTCAATCTGCTCAGCAAATTCTTGAGCCCGACGCGCGGGCGCATTGTCTTTGACGGCCGCGACATAACGGCGCTGCGGCCCGCCGACGTGGCGCAGCTCGGGCTCGTTCGCTCATTCCAGATCTCGGCCGTTTTCCCGCACTTGACCGTGATCGAAAATGTCCGCATCGCTCTGCAGCGCCGCCGCGGCGGCTCGTTCGATTTCTGGCGCTCCAAGCGCGTGCTGCATGCGCTCGACGATGCGGCAATGCGCCTCATCACCGATGTCGGGCTTGCCGATTATGCCAACGCGCTTGCCGTCGAACTGCCTTACGGCCGCAAGCGCGCGCTCGAGCTCGCAACGACTCTCGCGCTCGATCCGCTGATGCTCTTGCTCGACGAGCCGATGGCCGGAATGGGCCATGAAGACATCGGCCGCATCAGCGCACTGATCAGATCGGTGGCGTCGACGCGCACGGTGCTGATGGTCGAACACAATCTCAGCGTCGTCGCCGATCTGTGCGACCGCATCACCGTGCTGACGCGCGGGCAAGTTCTGGCGGAAGGCGACTACAAGACCGTGTCCGCCGACCCCGCCGTGCGCGAAGCCTATCTCGGGACCGGCCAGGGTTGACACATGCTTGAGCAAACAGCGCGCAGCATGCTTTGCGTGAAGAATCTCGAGGCCTGGTACGGCGAGTCGCATATTCTGCACGGCGTGAGCTTCGAGGTGCAGCCCGGCGAAGTGGTGACGCTGCTTGGCCGCAACGGCGTCGGCAAAACCACGACGCTGAAATCGATCATGGGCATCGTCGAGCGCCGCGCCGGCTCGGTGCGCTTCGAAGGCTGCGAAACGATCGGGCTTCCGTCCGATGCCATCGCGCGCCTCGGGCTGGCCTTCTGCCCCGAGGAGCGCGGCATCTTTTCCAGCCTCGATGTGCGCGAAAATCTGCTCTTGCCGCCGCAGGTGCGCCCGGGCGGGCTGGAACTCGAGCGCATTTTCACGCTATTCCCGAATCTGCGCGAACGGCTGCGCAGCCAGGGCACCAAGCTTTCCGGCGGCGAGCAGCAGATGCTGGCAATCGCGCGCATCTTGCGCACCGGCGCGCGGCTCTTGCTGCTTGACGAGCCGACCGAGGGGCTTGCGCCGGTCATCATCCAGCAGATCGGCCAGACCATCGGCACGCTGAAGGCGCAAGGGTTTACCATGCTGCTGGTCGAGCAGAATTTTCAGTTCGCGGCCAGCGTTGCCGACCGGCATTATGTGATGGAAACCGGACGCATCATTGACCAGTTCACCACGCCTGAACTAAAGGCCAATATGGGAAAGCTGCACGACTATCTCGGGGTTTGATACAGTCAAGACAGACAGGGCGAAAAGCCCGAACAGAGGGAGGTTAACCATGAGACCAGCAGTCAGTGTCGCGTTCGCGGTCGCTGCATTGTTCGCGACCGCGGCACGAGCCGACGACATCAATGTGAAGATCGGCGTGCTCAGCGACATGTCGAGCCTGTATGCCGACATCAGCGGACCGGGCTCGGTCGTGGCCGCCAAGATGGCGGTGCAGGATTTCAATCCCGCCGCGCACGGCATGAAGGTCGACGTCGTCAGCGCCGACCATCAGAACAAGCCGGATGTCGGCTCCAATATCGCGCGGCAATGGTACGACGTGGACCATGTCGATGCGATTGTCGACGTGCCGACCTCGAGCGTCGCGCTCGCGGTGGCCGATGTCACGCGCGAGAAGAACAAGGTGTTTCTGATCTCGGGAGCGGCAACCTCCGATCTGACCGGGCCCAAATGCTCGCCGAACAACGTCCACTGGACCTACGACACATGGATGCTGGCTAATGGGACCGGCAAGGCGCTGGTGAAGACCGGGGGCGATACCTGGTTCTTCATCACCGCCGATTATGCGTTCGGCCACGCGCTGGAACGCGACACGACCAACGTCGTGCAGGCCAATGGCGGCAAGGTGCTGGGCAGCGTCAACGTCCCGCTCAACACGCCCGATTTCTCGTCGTATTTGCTGCAGGCGCAGGCCTCGAAAGCCAAGATCATCGGCCTGGCCAATGCCGGCGGCGACACCATCAACGCCATCAAGCAGGGCGCCGAATTCGGCATCACGGCCGGCGGCCAGCATTTCGCCGGCCTGCTCGTCTTCATCAGCGACGTGGAGGCGCTGGGCCTGAAAACGGCGCAGGGCTTGGTCCTGACATCGACCTGGTATTGGGACATGAACGACGCCAATCGCGCTTGGGCCAAGCGCTGGCAGGCGGAGCGACCGGGTAAATTCCCGACCATGGTGGTGGCCGGTGTCTACTCGTCGGTGCTGCACTATTTGAAAGCGGTGGCTGCGCTCAAGAGCGCCGCCGACGGCAAGGCGGTCGTCGACAAGATGAAGGCGATGCCGACTGACGATCCCCTGTTCGGCAAGGGCACCGTCCGCGTCGACGGAACGGTCACGCACCCGGCGTATCTGTTCGAGGTCAAGAAACCTGAAGAGTCCAAATATCCGGGCGACGACTTCAAGCTGCGCGCCACCATCCCGGCCGACGAAGCGTTCCGGCCGCTCAAGGACGACAACTGCCCGCTGGTGACGAGCAACTAGGGATCCGATCCTCTCTCCCCAAACAGGGGGTGGAGGACCGCTTGCAAGAGCGAGCGGGTGGTGGGGTCCGTGGCTGCGGGGCCCCCACCCGCTCGCTGTGCTCGCGACCTCCCCCTTTTGGGGGAGGTGGCGTTTTGGAGTCGGCATGTTCCAAATCTTCGGCATTCCCTCGCAGGCGCTGTTTGGGCAGTTGCTGCTCGGCCTGATCAACGGCTCCTTCTACGCGCTGCTCAGCCTCGGCCTTGCCGTCATTTTCGGCATGCTCAACATCATCAACTTCACCCATGGCGCGCAGTACATGATGGGCGCTTTCGCCGCCTATCTCTTGCTGCAGCATCTCGGCATCAACTACTGGGCTGCGCTGGTCATCGTGCCGATCATCGTCGGGCTGACCGGGATCATCGTCGAACGGCTGTTTCTGCAGCAGCTGCAGAAGCTCGATCCACTCTATGGGCTGTTGCTGACGTTCGGGCTGGCGCTGATCATCGAAGGCCTGTTTCGCAACTATTACGGCTCGTCCGGGCTGCCCTATGGCGTGCCCGACGCGCTGCAGGGCGGGCGCAATCTCGGCTTCATGTTTCTTCCCAATTATCGCGCCTGGGTGATCGGCTTTTCGCTGGTGATCTGTTTTGCGACCTGGTTTGCGATCGAGCGTACGCGGCTCGGCTCTTATCTGCGTGCCGCCACCGAGAACCCCACGCTGGTGCGCGCCTTCGGTATCAATGTGCCGCGCATGGTGATGCTGACCTACGGCTTCGGCGTCGCGCTTGCGGCGCTCGCCGGCGTGATGGCGGCGCCCATCTATAACGTCTCGCCGCAAATGGGCTCCGACATCATCATCGTCGTGTTCGCTGTTGTGGTGATCGGCGGCATGGGCTCGATCATGGGCGCGATCATCACCGGCTTCACGCTCGGCATCGTTGAGGGGCTGACCAAAGTGTTCTTTCCCGAGGCCTCCAATACGGTGATCTTTGCCATCATGATCGTCGTGCTGTTGGTGCGGCCGGCCGGTCTGTTCGGGCGAGGTGCGTGATGGCGACGGTCGCGCAAGCCGCCGCGCTAAAGGCTCGCCATGACAGCGAGCGCAGCGTCGGCGTGGCGTTCGCGATCATGCTCGCGTTTCTCGTCGCCGGGCCGTTCTTGCTCTATCCGGTCTTTCTGATGAAGGCCCTGTGCTTTGCGCTGTTCGCCTGCGCCTTCAATCTGCTGATCGGTTATGTCGGACTGGTGTCGTTCGGACATGCGCTCTACTTCGGCTGGGCGAGTTATCTCACCGCCTACGCCGCCAAAAGCTGGGGCATGCAGCCGGAAATCGCCATTCTGATCGGCACTGCGACCGCCGCGGCGCTCGGTATTGTCGCCGGCATCGTCGCCATCCGTCGCCAGGGCATCTATTTCGCCATGATCACGCTGGCGCTGGCGCAAATGATGTATCTGGTGGCGCTGCGCTTGCCGCTGACCGGCGGCGAGGACGGCATCCAGGCGGTGCCGCGCGGGCGGCTGTTCGGCCTGTTCGACCTCAATCACGAAATGACGATGTACATCTTCGTGCTGGTCGTCGTGCTCGCGGCCTTTCTTTTGATCTACCGCATCATCAATTCGCCGTTCGGCGAAGTGCTCAAGGCGATTCGCGAGAACGAGCCGCGTACCATCTCGCTCGGCTATCAGACCGATCGCTACAAGGTCGTCGCCTTCGTCCTGTCGGCGACGCTCGCCGGCCTCGCCGGATCGGTGAAGGCCCTGGTGTTTCAGCTCGCTTCGCTCACCGACGTGCATTGGACCATGTCCGGCGAGGTGCTGTTGATGACCTTGGTCGGCGGGCTCGGCACCATCTTCGGGCCGGTGGTCGGCGCCTTTCTGATCGTCGCCATGGAAAACTATCTGGCCTCGTTCGGCCAATGGGTGCTGATTATCCAAGGCGCGATCTTTGTCGTCTGCGTTCTGGTCTTCCGCCGCGGCATTGTCGGCGAACTGGCGCATCGGCTGCACGTGCGGCTGTAATTTCATCCTCGTCGGCGGTGGCGCCCGCAGCATGAAAAAACGCTTCCTATAATGGCAATGCTAATCAGCTCCGCTTTTTTGAGTCCCGAATCAATTTTGCACGCTCTTATCCACAAACAAAAAGTCAAGAATTTGCCGCTGGACGCGCGAAATTCATTTTGATTGCCGAATCATACGGCCGCCATGAATATGCCGAAACGCCGGTTTCACGGGCGATTCTGGCTTTGCACCATGTCGGGACGGGTAGAGGGTCCGTACGACAGTATCGCGCGTAAATGGCTCGCTCTGGTGGAGCGTCGGCAGCAGCATTTCTTAGAACTTTGTGACACTGGCCGCTGGCGCCACTACTACACGGAAGCCGAATTTTTGGACGAAATGCGCAAAGTGCTGCGCGTGCGCCACCAATGGGCGACCATTGCCGGCTTGCGGCAAAGCGATGATCCGCCTGTTGTCACCGATGAGCCGGCGCTCGATCGTTCGCCGCTTAGCAGTTTGTCGGTTATCGATAGGATTGCCCTGGACCGCGACGACGGCGCGCCGGCGCAGCGCGGAGCAACGAATGGTGGGCTGCCAGGCGCCCGCTGGCCTGACTAGCTGTGACCCTGGCTTCACGAGCAGAGCGAAGGCGGCTGCGGACAGCAGCCATGGAGCGCGTCGCCCTGTCGCCTGACCGAATGTAATGGATGATGATCGTTCATGATATATAGCCACCGGTGCATAGCCTATTCGAGAAATGCGCGGTCAGGGGCGGTACCCTGCGCCGAGCGCCAGGCCGGATAGGCGATCCGGACCTCGGCGGCGTCGTACGAAGAAGGAAAGCCCCACAGGTCTTTGACCCTCTCCGGGCCTGTGCCGGTGTCTTTCCGAAACGCAGCGGGCCGTTCGTCCTTTTTCACAGGATGAGAGCCGCACCACGATTTTTGCAGCGTGGGCGGCATTTTTTGGCGACCAGCCGCGACTTTGGACTGCCTGCTCTGGACGTCGCTGGCGCCGGCGCGTTATCCACAAGCGGTCCTGCCCGGCGGCGGGCGCCGCCCGCCTTGTCTGGCGCCCACGATCCGCCTATTTCCCGCACAACCAACCGATGTGATCAGACAATGTCGAGCGCTTTGTTCTCGCCCATAAAACTTGCCGATCTCACTTTGCCGAACCGCATTGTCGTCGCGCCGATGTGCCAGTACAGCGCCAATGACGGCGTCGCCAACGAGTGGCACATGACCCATCTCGGCATGCTCGCGAATTCCGGCGCCGGCCTGCTGGTCGTCGAAGCCACCCATGTCGAGCGCCACGGCCGCATCACTCATGGCTGCATGGGCATCTATTCCGATGCCTGCGAGGATGCGCTCAAACGCATCGTGCTTCATTGCAAGCGCATCGGCAACGCCAAGCTCGGCATTCAGCTCGCTCATGCCGGTCGCAAGGCTTCCGCGCAGCGGCCCTGGGAAGGCGCCAAGGCGCTCGGTCCGGATGAGGATCCGTGGCCGACCATCGGCCCTTCGGCCATCCCGTTTGGTCCGGGCTGGCACACGCCGCGCGCCATGGACGAGGACGATATGGCGCGGGTGCGCAGGGCTTTCGCCGATGCCGCCAGGCGCGCGCTGCGCGCGGGCTTCGACGCGATCGAGCTGCATCTCGCCCACGGCTATCTGTTGCACAGTTTCGTATCGCCGTTGTCGAATAAGCGCAACGATGAATATGGCGGCTCGCTTGCCGGCCGCATGCGCTTCCCGCTTGAAGTTGCGCGTGAAACGAGAGCCGCGGTGCCGCGCGGCATTCCGCTCGGCGCGCGCATCACCGGCACCGATTGGGTGGACGGCGGCCTCACCGGTCAAGATGCGGTCGAGTTGACCAAGGCGCTGAAAGAGGCCGGCCTCGATTATGTCGATATCTCTTCCGGCAATATCACGCCCGAAAGCCGCTGGCCGAACGATCCCGGCTTCAACGTTCCGGTCGCCGAGCGCGTGCGCAAGGAAACGGGCCTGCCGGTGCGCACCGTCGGTATGATCGTCACGCCCAAGCAAGCCGAGGCCATCATCGCCGAAGGCAAGGCCGACATGGTGGCGATGGCGCGCGCCTTCCTCGATGATCCGCATTGGGGCTGGCACGCCGCGCAGATGCTCGGCGCCGACGTCGCCCGCCCGAAGCAATATGCGCGGTCGGCGCCGGTGCTATGGGCTGGTGCCGCCTTGCGCGGCTGAGGCCCGTACCGGCCGATAGCGCGCGGCGAGCGTTTGCGGCGCAATGCCGACATAATAGCCGAGCCGCAGCCGCCACATCAAAAGGACTGTGCGCGCCACGCCTTGGTATTCCCAGCGGCGGCCCGAGGTCACGACCGACGTTGCGATGCAAGCGGGCCGGGACAGCTTTTTGAGCCGTCGCGAAATCGCGATGTCCTCCATCAGCGGCAGGTCGGGAAATCCGCCGACCGCAACAAAGGCTTCGCGGCGAACGAAGATCGCCTGATCGCCGCTGGCGATGCCGGTTGCGCGCGAGCGCCAATTGATCATGCGGGCGATCACCGCCAGAAACGGATGCCGCCCGGCGATTCGCAGATCGAAGCGGCCCCAAGCGCGTTGGGCTAGGGCATTGTCGATCAACTGGTCAGCATTCTCGGGCAAAGCCGTGTCGGCATGCAGGAACAGAAGCGCGTCGCCTGTGCCGAGCGCCGCGCCGGCATTCATTGGCGCCCCGCGGCCGTGCAGGCCGGCGATGAGGCGGTCGGCGAACGGTGCGGCAAGACTTGCCGTACCGTCGGTCGAGCCGCCATCGACGACGATCACTTCGGCGCCGCGGGCCCGCAGCGGCTTCAGCGCGCACAGCGCATCAGCAATGATCGCCGCCTCGTTGAGCACCGGAACCACGATAGTGAGCACGGGCAAAAAAACCTAACTTGGGCCAGGAAGAGGATGGATTTAGCGTCACGAAAATTCTCCGCTCATTCGAGCGCGATATGAAGCCTTGAAAGCACGAATCTAGCCTCAAGCCTGCGAAGACATTATGACCGATCCCGTTCTTGTCGAAATTTTGCGCGGCGCGTTGGTAGAGAGCCGCCACCGCGGCGCCGTGGCTGTGATTGATGCCGACGGCCAGATGGCGCTAGCTATGGGCGACGTGGCGAGGCCGGTCTATCCGCGTTCCGCCGTGAAGGCTCTGCAGGCGATCCCGCTTGTGGAGGAGGGCGCGGCCGGTCGCTTTGGCTTTGGCGATGAAGAACTGGCGCTGGCATGCGCCTCGCATGCCGGGGAGCCAGGCCACCTGGCTGTTGTCGAACGCATGCTTGCCAAAGCCAGGCTTGATGTGTCGGCGCTGCGCTGCGGCACGCATTGGCCGAGCGCGCAAGCGGCCGCTTTGGCCTTGGCGCGAAGCGGCACCGCCTCGGCGCTGCATAACAATTGCTCCGGCAAGCACGCGGGCTTTCTCTGTCTCGCCTGCGCGATGGGCGTCGATCACGCCGATTATTTTCGGCCCGAGCATCCCGTGCAGCGGCGCGTGCGGGCCGTGCTCGAAGATGTCACCGGCGCGGACCTGACGCCGGATCGCTGCGGCATCGATGGCTGCTCGGCGCCGACCTGGGCGATCCCGCTGCAGAGTCTGGCGCGCGGCTTCGCCAGATTCGGGACCGGGCAGGGGCTTGCGCCGGCGCGCGCGGCCGCCGCCGCGCGGCTGCGCCAGGCCTGCGCGCACAAGCCCTGGCATGTCGCCGGCACCGGGCGCTTTTGCACCGAGATCATGCGGACGTTCGGTCCGCGCGTTTTCGTGAAGACCGGTGCCGAGGGTGTCTGTTGCGGCGCTTTCCCCGAGCAGGGGCTCGGCATCGCCGTCAAATGCGATGACGGCGCCGGCCGCGCCGCGCAGGTGATCATGGCCGCGCTGATCGCGCGCTTTCTGCCGCTGAGCGAGGGTGAACGGACGGCGCTTGCGCCGTTCGCGCGCCCGCGCCTGCACAACTGGAACGGATTCGAAGTCGGCGCGATCAGCGTGACGGATGCAATCAACGGCGGCTTGCGGCGATAAGCGCGATCAGGATCGCCTCGCCGGCGCGCACCAACCGTCCAAAGCACGAGCGCGCTTTCCTCGATCGCCGCTCCGGCGCGAAGCGAACCGGCGGAATGTGAACGAACTGAACCAGCGGGCGGCCATGCTTTGCCTCCTGCAATGATCGCCAATAGGCATAGTTGCAGAGATAGCGTCCGGCATCGTGCGACAGCCGCGAGGGAAATTTTTCGCGCGCAGCGCCGAGGAGAGTAGCGAACGGCGCATTGCCGCGAAGCGATCGCGGCTTGCCAATCACAATCGCGCCTTGCAGCGGTCGGCAGCGATCCGCACCTGGAAATGTAAGCGATACGGCATTGCGGGCGCGCGTCTCGATGCAGAGCTGTTCGCGCCGTCCCGCCAGGCCGAACACGAGCACAATGTCGGGATCGAGCGCCAAAAGCTTCGGCAGATCACGATCGACGGCCGCGTAGCTCGTCGAAAATACATGCGTGACGCGTTCGACGCCCGCCAGAGCAGGTCGCCGCCGGCGGGCGAGCGCTTTGACAAGTAACGCGCTCGGATTGATCGGCGCACCGGGGAACGGCCCGAAGCCGGCAATAACGACGCGCGTCATTTCGCGAGCATGCCGGCGATCTGCTCGACGGCGCGCGCCGGCGCGAGCCGTCCCGCCGCCACTTCCGCCTCGATGCGCGGCAGCGCTGCCTTCAGGGCGCGGTCGGAATGCAGCGGCGCGAACAGGCGCTCTTCCAGCATGGTCCACATCCATTTCACCTGTTGCTCGCCGCGCCGCGCCGCAAGCTCGCCCGACTCGGTGAGCCGCCGGCGATGGTCGAGAATATGCGCCCAGAGCTGGTCGATGCCCTCCCCGGTAAGCGCCGAGCAGGTGATGACCGGCGGCGACCAGTTGCGCGAGCGCGGCGCGAGGATGTGCAAAGCCGCGCCATAATCTGCGGCAGCCTGTTTGGCGCGCACCAGATTGTCGCCGTCGGCCTTGTTGACCGCGATCATGTCGGCAAGCTCGACCACGCCCTTCTTGAGGGCCTGCAACTCGTCGCCGGCGCCGGGTAGCGCCAGTACCAGAAAAAAATCGGTCATATCCGCAACTGCAATCTCCGACTGGCCGACGCCGATGGTCTCGACCAGCATCACGTCGTAGCCGGCCGCTTCGCAGAGCAGCATGGTCTCGCGCGTCTTGGCCGCGACGCCGCCGAGCGTGCCGGAGGACGGGGAGGGGCGGATGAAGGCATTCTCGTCATTGGCAAGCCGGACCATGCGCGTCTTGTCGGCCAGGATCGATCCGCCGGTGCGCCGCGACGACGGATCGACCGCCAGCACCGCGACCTTGTGACCTTGGCCCGTGAGCCTGTGGCCAAGCGCATCGATCAGGGTCGATTTGCCGACGCCGGGCGCGCCGGTAATGCCGACGCGCACCGCCTTCCCGGTCTCCGGAAGCAGCGCCTGGGTGAGCGCCGCGGCGCTGTGGCGATGATCGGCGCGCTTGCTCTCGATCAATGTAATCGCACGCGAGAGCATTGTGCGTTGGCCGGAGCGGATATCGCGCGCCAAACGGTCGATATCAGGAGAAGGCGCAGGCGAGATCATGATCAGAAGGCGCGATGAGGAGGCATGATATTTCGAAGGGGCTCAACGGCGTCCACTCGTCTATTCAGTTCGACGTTTCTTAACGCCTTATGAGAAAAACGGCGTGCGCGCCACTTGCCCGCGCACCATAACGAATTGACAATCATGAGCCGCCCGATCCGGACCAGAATTCATCGCCGAATGACCCCGATGTCGCCGAATTGAGGCCGCATGGGGCGGCTGTCATTGGCGCGTTCCAACGACGCGGTGAGGCGTCGTGCGTCCTCCAGCAAGGGAGACAATCGATGAACTGGGATCAGATTCAAGTCAATTGGACGGTGTTCAAGGGCAAAGTCCGGAACAATTGGGTCAAGCTCACCGACGAGGACATCACCCGTATCGCCGGACGCCGCGCCGAGCTCGCCACGCGCCTGCAGGCGCGTTACGGCTTTGCCAAGGCCGAGGCCGAGCGCGAGATTGAAGCTTGGATGAAGGCGCAGCGGCACGCTGCCTGAACAGACTGATCATGTGCTCGACGCTCCGTTCCGGCGCGGAAGGGGGCGTCACCATTTGTCCTCGTCGCTCTTTGGCCGCTTGCCGCCGAACAGCGCCATGCCGTCCGGCGACAGATATTTCTGGAATGCATTAGAAGGCACGAAGGCGGTATAAGCTCCCTCGACATAGGGGCCGACCGCGTAGGGCTGATAGTGGAAGGTGAGACCTGAGCTCTTGCCGGGTTCGGTCGACGGCGCCAGCGTCACGGGGCCGATCTTCAAGAGGGACGGCTTGATACCTTCATTGATGAACGTGTCCTCGCGCAGATATTGCGCGGCGGTCATGTTCGGCGGCAGCTTATCGCGATTGGGCGGCGGAATGTCGTTGGCGATTTTCAGGCTTGCCACGGCGAGTTTGACTTCGGCGGCAAGCGCATTCATGGTCGGCCCATCGTCGGCGGTCTCGTTGAAGAATGGGCGGATGCTGATGCGCTTTTGCGCCTGGCCGTCCCACAGAATCGTATCGATCAGATGGTTGGGGTGCGCGCCGCCCTCGAATGTGTCGTCGCTGCGCACCACGCTGACATAGCGGCCGATTGCCGAGCGCAGCGCGTAGCTGCGGCTATAGGTCCAAGCGGTGCTGTCGCGAAAGGCGTTCGGATCCTCGCGATGCGCCTGCTCGGCGCCGGCGCGCATCTTCGACGCGAAACTCTTGCCCTCGGTGACGCAATCATCGAACAGGCCGGGATAGGACTTCAGCGCATCGTCCACGTCGACCGTGATCTCGGCGATGTTGGTCTTGATCGCGATCATCGTGGCCGCAGCTGCGCCGTGCGCGCCAAGCATTTGCCAAGCCAGGTATGCCGTCAGCGCAAAGGCCGCGCCGTACCGGCATCGATACTCATGCACATTGATCATTCTTCATCCCCGCCCGCGTGTTCGGTCGAGCGACAGCGGATTTTCGCTCACGGCAAGATCGCGAAGGCGCGTGCCGGGAAGCCGAGTCCTTTCTCCACTTTCGGCCAGGTCACGACGATGAGCGCACCAGTGGGCGGCACCTTGTCGAGGTTGGCCATCACTTCGATCTGGTAATGTCCATGCTGCAACAGATATGTCTCCGAATCCATCTTGTCGGTCGTGTCGGTATCCATTGACTCATGACCGGTCGCGGTCACGCCGCGCTGCTCGTAAAGATATTTGATGGTCTCAAACGCCCAGGCCGGAAATGGCTGCCGCTTGAAGCGCTCGGGGTTGGTGTCCCAGTCCTTGTACATGTCGGTGCGCAAGGCGACGAAAGCGCCTTTGGGCACGCGGCCGTGTTCGCGCTCCCAAGCCTTGAGGTCGGCGACCGAGAAGGCATGGTTCGGATCGCTGGCCAGATAGGGCGTATCGTCGAGCACGACCAGGCGCAGGATCATCTGCTTGAGCGGAATCTGGTCCATCGTGGCGCCGTGCTCGGCGAAATGCGCCGGCGGATCGACATGCGTGCCGTATTGGCCGACCATTTGATAATAAGTGGCGTGGAATCCGTCCTTGGCGATGGTGTAGGGCTCGCCGGTCTTTGGATCGGCAGCGGGCGAGAATTTCGCTTGGCCGAATCCGGCCCAGACCGGCGTCTGCGGCCCGAATGAGTGGGTGAGATCCACCCACCGTTTGCCGGCGATGATGCGATAGGCGGTTTCGAGGTCGGAGGCTTCGCGCGCCTTGGCCGCGACGGTCGCGAGGAATGCGCAGATCGCGGCCATGACCAGGATTTTCATGCGAGGATAAAAGGTCATCGGACTCTTCCCTGTTCGGCTCCCGCAAGAGATCGACAGCTTATAGCGCCGTCGCAGCCAGTGGAACTTTCGCGACGCCGTTGAGTGCCATCCCGGCAATGCGCGCGGCGGGGCGAGGTGCGGCGCAAGTCTAAGCAATCGAATGCGCCTGTCCGATCCTGCGCTTTTCGGCTGTGCGCGATGCTATCGAGGTGCATGTCGGCAACCGGCCGGCCCAGCCGTTTCTCGGTTCCGGCGAAGCCTGGTGGGGGCCCGCGGCAGCCGCCGTGGCCAATGCCGTCGCCAATGCGACCGGGCTCGCCTGCGCGATCCGCCGCTCACCGCCGAGCGCATCAAGGCGGCGATCGGGATTTGATTAGCCTTGAGCAATGCCGCCATTGCCGGGCTTGCCGTTGGCCGCGGCAATCCATGCGGGTCCGCTCATCGGAGGCGGACCGTTGCTGTTACAGGCGTTTCGGCATCGACTGCCGCGACAAGCCCAGCGACGACAGCAGATGCGGACGAGCGCTCTCACGATTCCGGCAGCGGAATGAACTCCGTCGAGTCGCCCGGCACCAGATCAAAGCGGCCCGCCTTCCAGTCCGCTTTGGCTGCGTCGATGCGGTCCTTGCGCGAGGAGACGAAATTCCACCAGATGTGGCGCGGCCCGTCCATCGGCGCACCGCCGACCAGGATCAGATGGGCGTCGCAGACCGCCCTCACATCGATGCGCGCGCCCGGCTTGAGCACGAGAAGCCGGCCCGGCTCATGACGCTCGCCGACAATCTCGATCTCGCCGCTTTCGATGTACAGCGCACGCTCTTCATGCTCTTTGCCGATCGGAAAAGTCGTGCCGGCCGTCAGATGCGCCTCGACGAAAATCGTTTCCCACAAGGTCCTGACCGGCGAGGTGAGGCCGTGCATGCTGCCCGCGATGACACGCAAGCTCAGTCCGTTCTCGCGCAGCTCAGGAATGTCCGCGGCGGCCGTGTGCGCAAAGGCTGGCGCCATCTCCTCGTTCGTGGCCGGCAGCGCGACCCACAATTGCAGGCCGTGCAGCGGCTCGCCGCCGTCGCGGCGATCGGCCGCGGTGCGCTCGGAATGCACGATGCCGCGGCCGGCGGTCATCAGATTGACGGCGCCGGGCCGGATCGGCAGCGCGGAGCCGAGGCTGTCGCGATGCACGATCTCGCCATCGAACAGATAAGTGACGGTCGAGAGCCCGATATGCGGATGCGGCCGCACGTCGACGCCCTGACCGGGGCGAAAAACCGCCGGACCCATATGGTCGAAGAAGATGAACGGCCCGACCATGCGCTGTCGCGCCGAGGGCAGCACACGGCGGACCTGCAAGCCGCCGAGATCGACAGAGCGCGGCACGATCAGCTGTTCGATCGCGTCGCTCGAAGCTGCGTCGCCAAGGGCGGGATCTTTGGCCGGGAAGAAGCTCATGGCAGCCTCACGCGAGCTTGCCCCTCGCGCCGCCATCCTAGAGCAATTACCGTTGCGGTGAAATCGGCGTCATCCAAGCTGAGCCTACTCTCCTGGACGCCGAGGCGGCATTCAGGATTTTGCGCGTGGCATTGCCTTGGCCCTCGCCACGGCTTCGGCAATGAAGCGCGGCTGCGCGAACGCAGCCACGTGCACTTCCGGGCTCCAATACATCGTCTTGAAACTTCCGGCCTTGCGATAGCGCCGCGCGATTGTCTTGACCGGAAGCTGTCGCAGCCGCCTGTCGTCGCTGGCAAAGCCCATCGCCATGTGGCCGCCGACATAGACCGGGATGGCCGCGACATAGCAGGTCGCGTCGGCGAACAGCTTGCGGAACTTTGTCATGGTCGACGTCAGCTCGTTGTTCTGGAAAAACGGCACGCCGTTCTGGGTGACCAGCACGCCGCCTTTGTTCAGGCAACGTTTGCAGCCGGCATAGAATTTTTCGCTGAACAGAACTTTTCCCGGTCCCTGCGGATCGGTGGAGTCGACGATGATGACGTCGAAGCGCCGCTCGGTTCCGGCGACATATTTGGCGCCGTCATCGATAATGCACTCGAACCGCTTGTCGGCGAAGGCCGGTCCCGTGAATTCGGGAAAATGCTCCCTGGCGAATTCGACGACTTTGACGTCGATCTCGACCTGGGTGAGGCGCCGCACCGTCTTGTGCTTGAGCACTTCCTCGGCGATGCCGCAATCGCCGCCGCCGATGATCAAGACGTCGCGCGCGTTGCCGTGCGCGAACAGCGGCACATGCGACATCATTTCCTGATAGACGAATTCGTCGCGCTTGGAAATCTGCGTGGCGCCGTCCAGCATCAGCATCTTGCCGAAAAATTTCTGCTCGAACAGGACGAGATGCTGATGCTCGGTCCGCAATTCGCAAAGCACCTTGTCGACCTTGAAGGTCATGCGGAAACCGAGATCGTCGAACAGCGTCTCGGCAATCCAGCGCTCGTCTGCTTGTTCTGACAATGAAGCCTCCCCGTTAACAAAAACGGCCGGGTTGTAGCCCGGCCGCGCCGATGAACTTGCCGGCAGCCTGTTCAGGCGGTCTGGCCGCGCAACAGCTCGTTGACGCCCACGCGCTTTGCCGAAAACGCCTCGCGCAGCACCGGAATGCACTTATCCGGGTCGGCCGAGCCGCACATGAAAACATCGAGCGCGGCATAGCCGGCCTCCGGCCAGGTGTGAATCGAGATGTGGCTCTCCGCCAGCACCGCCACGCCGGAGACGCCGCTCGGCTGAAAGTGGTGCAGGTGAATGTGCAGCAGCGTGGCGTTGGCCGCTTCGACACAGCGCCGCAGCGTCGCCTCGATATGATCGATGTCGTTGAGCCGCCTGGCGCCGTGCAAATCGACGATCAAATGCACGCCGGCGCACCGTACACCATTGCGCACCGCGAAGTGATCTTTCTGAAGAATTCGGCTGTGAAGACTTTGGCCGTTTTGCCGATCAGCCTGCGGCGCCGGAGCCGCCACTTTCAGTTTGGCTTTCTTGTCTTCCTTTCGGGCGGTACCTGGGATCCCCAAGCCCTTCACCGATCGCAAGAGGGCGTTCTGGCTCATGCCGTCCTCCCCAACCAGATACAAGACCCCGAGATGCCGGCAAGCCGGCGCCGCGGAAAGCGAAAGCCGCCCGATCAGTCCACACGAACCGACCAACGGCGGCCATTTCCCCAAATAAATCCAATCGTCACTGTGTCAAGTGAATTTTGCAAGAAAACTTTTAACGCTTCGTCACGATTGTTGTTCCGGCGCGTGATCGATGCGTGAAGAAAGAGATCGGCGCGATTGCAATGGCGGCGCGCCGCGGATGGATGTGCGCGACGGCGCGCAACGATCGGCGGATGGCGCGCAACAGTTTGGCGCCCCTGGCGGGCCATGACGCCGGCCAAGCCGACCCAGCGTGGCGCATTTGGCCGGACATTGGCCCTCAAATGTTCTAAGATGCGCGCGAGATTCACCTCGCGGGTGACCGGGCGAAAGGCCCGGACTTGCAGCTGGGAAGGGAGAAACGGACATGAAGAGCATCGTGGGAGCCGGCGTACTGTTGACTTTGGCCACCTTGCTGCCGGCGCAGCCTGCAGCGGCGCAGGATCCGATCGGCGGCGCGATCGTCGGCGGCGCGCTGGGCGGGATTATCGGCGGCGCGGTCGGCCGTGGTGCGGGCGGCGCGGTTGCCGGCGCCGTGATCGGCGCGACCACCGGCGCGGTGATCGCGGCAGAAGCGCAGCGGCGATCGAGCGGCTACTACTGGTGGCGCGGCGGCTGCTACTACCGGTATCCGAACGGCTCCTGGCTGCAGGTCGCGCCGGGCTATTGCGCTTACTAGGAGCCTGTCCGTTTAGTCGCGAGTCGCGGCATAACCGCAACGTTAGCATGCCAATGCTCATGCGGCGGCCAGCGCGAGCTTTCGGAGATTGTGACCGGTGCAGACCATCGCCCATTCGGCCTT